>JAESGJ010000011.1_pt1 | contig 529179 bp, 509 predicted proteins | sample 9266241 | NCBI WGS metagenome assembly JAESGJ01 (sample SAMN14514841, study PRJNA621669) | algae metagenome | isolation source: Brasilonema octagenarum HA4186-MV1 and co-occurring heterotrophs from wet... | place: USA: Manoa Valley, Hawaii | collected 2009-07-20
CCCTCCCCACATCAACGTCCAGCCTCAAGCAACCCAGCCCCTCTCAAGGCCAAGACACCCAAGACCAAGGCAAAGAGCTACAAAACTCTTCTCGTCTTCAGGAAATCAGATATGATTTTCAAGGAACGAACCCGCGGAGGCGAGAAGCGTCACCGGGCGGCTCTTCCGAGCCACCTGATGACCGACCCTGCATCCGAGGGAGGAGCCGGTGGAGCGGAGCGTTTCAGGCGCTTCGTCCGTCGGCGTGGGCGGCTTATATGGGCGCTCCGGCGGGCCGTCAAACCCCTTTTCGGTCGGTTTCATGACTTTCCGCAGGCGTCATGAAGCCCCTGCCCCGGAGGTAGAGGGAGGTAGAGGAAAGGGCGCCTGCCGGCGCCCTCCCCGTCTTCAGCCGTCGGCCCGGATGTCGGCGCTCCGGATCACGCCGCCCCATTTATCGATCTCGGCCGCCAGGAAGCGCCGCGCCTCCTCCGGGGTGGAGGCGACCACATCGGCCCCCTGCTCCTCGATCTTCTGGCGGACCTCCGGGTCCTGCACGGCCTGGCGGATGGCCGCGCTCATGCGGGCGAGGATCGGCTCGGGCGTCCCTGCCCGGCCCATCAGCATCCACCAGGTCGGCGCCTCGAAGTCGCCCACGCCCTGCTCGGCAAAGGATTTCGTCCCCGGCACATGGCGGGAAGCCGTCCGGGTGGTCACGCCCAGCGGCCGCAGGATGCCATTCTTGATGTGCTGGCTGATGATGACGACGTTGGACATGAACAGCGGCACATGCCCCGCCACCGCATCCGACACGGCCGGCCCGCCGCCGCGATAGGGCACATGGGTGATGCGGAAGTCGCCCTTCTGCTGCAGAAGCGTGGTGCTCACATGCGCCAGCCCGCCCACGCCCGAGGTGGCGTAGTTGATCGTATCCGGCGCCTTCTTCGCGGCCTCCACCACATCCTGATAGGTGCGGTAGGGGGTGGACTGGTGGGCGACCAGCGCCAGCGGCCCCGTCGCGACAAGGCAGGTGGGCGCGAAGGCTTCCAACGCTTTGTAGGGAAGGCGCATCACCGTCTGGTTCGTCGCCTCGGTGTCGTAGGCCAGCATCCAGGTATAGCCGTCGGGCGCGGCGCGCGCGGCCTCCCCCGCTCCGATCGCGCCGGAGGCGCCGCCGCGATTGTCGATCACCACGGGGCGGCCGAGCACTTCCGCCAGGCGGGGCTGGAAGATCCGCGCCACGGCATCGGTGGAGCCGCCGGGAGGCCAGGGGACGATGAGGCGGATGGGCCGCTCAGGCCAGGCGCCCTGCGCCCGCAGGACCGAGGGCATGGCCAGGCCAGCCGCGGTCGCCACGATCAGCCCACGCCGGCCCGTCATCGGGCTTCGGATCATGCTATGCTCCTTGAACGTCTCTCCGCCCTGTTTCCGGGCGCCTGGGCTTAGCTTCGACGCTGGGCGCAGGGTGCGCAACCCATTCCGGCCCTGGCGCCCTCCTCCGCAACCACCCGTGAAGGCGCCGAAGCGTGGATGTGGAGAGACCGCGCCCCTCTCAGGCGGCGCGCGCGTTGGGAGCGGACCGCTCACCGAAGCCGGCGCGGATATGTTCCGCCAGCGCCGCGGCCACGACGCCGGGATGCTGGATCAGCGCGATCTCCAGATCCGGCAGCTCCGGCAGCCCTTCCTCCGGGCCCAGCAGGCGCAACCCGGCCGGCAGGCCCACCGAAAGCCCCACCGTCACACCCAGCCCGGCCAGCACGACCGCATGGGTGCCGGTCTGCGAGGCGGAGGAATAGGCCATGCGCCATGGCACCCCGGCCCGCCCCAGCGCATTCGTCGCCGCCACGCGCCAGGTGCAGCCCGTATGGCAGAGGACGAGCGGCAGCGGCCGCACCAGATGGGTCGAGCGCGCCGCCGGCCCCACCCAGCGCAAGGGGTCGCGCCAGAGTGTCTCCGCCTGCACGCCCGGCGCCTCGTTGCCGGCGGAGAAGAGGGTGAGATCCAGCTCGCCCTTGTCGAAGGCGCTCAGCAGCGCGGTGGAGGGAAGGCAGACCACTTCCACCTCGGCGGCCGGATGCGCCTCGGCGAAGCCGGCCAGGATCCGTGGCAACCAGAGCAGCGCGTAGTCGTCCGGACAGCCCAGGCGCACACGCCCGGCGATCTCGGGCGAGCGGAAGTTGGTCACGATCTCGTCATGCATGGCCAGGAGGCGCCGTGCCCGGTCCAGCAGCCAGATCCCGTGCGGCGTGGGTGTCAGCCCCTTGGCGCCACGGAGCAGAAGGGGCTGGCCCAGCGCCTCCTCCAGCCGCCGCATCTGCATGGAAACAGCGGATTGCGTGCGCCCGACGCGCGCGGCGGCGCGGGTCACGCTGCCGCCTTCGGCCACCAGCACGAAGGAGCGCAGCAGGTCGGGGTCCAGGCCGGCGGGGATGGTGATCATGGCGGCATCAGCATCGCTGATGCCGAAGTTCAAAACAACTCGTTTCCCTTATGACGATACCGGGCCGATCCTCCTCCTGCATCACCCAGTCAGGAAAGGATTGCACCCCATGTCCGGTCACGTCATCCTCAGCTCCGCCCTCGCCCGGGGGGCCGCCTCCGCCACCCGTCGCGTCCCGGCGCAGGGCTGGTCGGCGATGGTGGCGCGCATGGTCCGCGCGATCGAGGAGCGCCGCATCCTGGCCACGCTCGACGACCGGATGCTGTCCGACATCGGCCTCAACCGGATCGACGCGCAGCGCGAGATTGCGCGCGCACCCTGGGATATCGGGCGGCGCGGCTGAGCCGGGACGAAGCGGCACAGCTCAGCCGCGACCAAGCGGCGCGGCTCAGCCGCAACTAAGCGGCGCGGCTCAGCCGCGACGCCTCCTCCATCACCTCATGGATGGAGAGGACAAAGACCCGGCGGTTCCGCCCTCCGGCGAGGCCGTCGAGGTCCAGCCCGCTGAGCAGGGCCAGAGCATTTGCGCCCCCGCCATCCGGCAGCGCGGCCACCAGCCCGCGCAGATGCCCGTCTGGCCCCACCACCGGCCCCCCCGAATAGCCCATCAGCGCCGCCAGGCGGGCTGTGAAGCCGCGGCCGAAGCGCGGCAGGATGGCGTCGGGGATTTCCACCGACCCGGCGGCGATGCCGGGGCCAATCCCCGGCATGCCCGCCGCCCAGACGGGATCGCCCGCGGCCACGACGCGCCCGCAGGGCGTGGCGGGAATCAGCAGCCCTTCCTCATCGGCCAGGATCGAGAGATCCATGCGTGGGCTGCGCGCCGACACCTGCACGCGTTGCGCCGGCGCGCCATCGCCCCGCCGCAACCACACGGCCTGCGCACCCCGGGGCAGGACATGGCTGGTGCAGGCCACGCGTCCCGGCGCCACCGCAACCGCGGAACCGAGCAAGGGACCCGGCATTCCCGCCGCATCGGCATGCAGCGCCGCGAAGCCGTTGCAGACAAGCGTGCCGATGGGCGTGCCCGCGGCTTCCTGGGCCGGAAGGCCGGCACAGGCGGAAAGAGCGCCTCCGGACAGCGGCAGCAGGGCCAGAAGGCTACGGCGAGGCGTCATCGGGGGCTCCTTGGCCGGCATCGCCATCCCGCGGCCCGGGCGGGCCGGCATGCAGCCGGCGCGGGCGGGGGTGCATGGCCTTGGAGAGTGCAGGCCATTAGAGAACATAGTATGAACAATCATGCCCCCTGATTCGCCCTTCCGGCCCCGCGCCGGCGCCGCTCCTGGCCTGACTTCGAAGGCACTGGAAGAGGTTTGTGCCGAATCCGGACGAAGCACCGATTCGATGCCGGAGAAGGCCGGGGGAATGGACCGGCATGCCCTTATGGCCGCTCTGCGGGCCCGGGTTGCCCGAATCGAGAGGGCCGGGCTGGCGGAGCGGGAGGAGCCCCCCGCCATCCCCCTCTGCCCCGAGATGGACCGCCACCTGCCCGGCGGCGGGCTGCCCCGCGCCGCATTGCATGAAATCCTCTCCGATGGCGCGGGGGCGGCATCGGGCTTCGCAGCCCTGCTCATGGCGCGCTCCGGCGGCACGGTGTTCTGGATCGCGCGCGAGCCCGACCCCTGGCCCCCGGGGCTGATGGGCTTCGGCCTCCCCCCCTCCCGCCTCATCGTCGCCCAACCCGCCAACCACCAGGACGCGCTCTGGGCCACCGAGGAAGCATTGCGCTGCTCCGCCATCTCGGCCGTGCTGCTGGTGGGGGAAAAGCCCGATGGCACCGCCATGCGCCGCCTCCAGCTGGCAGCGGAAACCGGCGGCGGGATCGGGCTGCTGCTGCGGGATTCCGAGGAAGACGAGGGCCCCTCCCTGGCCACCACGCGCTGGCGCGTGACCGGGCGCGCCGGCGGCTCGATGCATGACCTGGGCGACCCGCAATGGACGCTGGACCTGCTGCGCTGCCGCGCCGGCCGCCCCCGCAGCTGGCACGTCACCTGGCGCGCGGGAATGGAAAGCCTCGTGCCCGATGACGAGATGCGGGAGGAGGAAGCGCCCAGGCGGGCGCGCCGCCATTAAGGCGAGGGCTCTGCCCTCGACCCGCCAAGGGCCTGAGGCCCTTGGAACCCCTTCTGACTGCCGTGGATACCCTGGATCAGTGGGGTCTCTGGTTGCTCGGCGCCCTTCCTGCCTTTGCAGTCGCCTCGGGTCCAGGACCCGAGGCGCACCGTCAGCCCTGTGATTCCAAACTTCTAAAAGAAGATGATGGGTCGAAGGCACTGCCTTCGACGGGGCCGGGGAGAGGAAGAATTCCTTCTTCCTCTCCCCGGGACAGACCACCAGCGCAGAACAAGACCCAACCGCGATCAGGCCGCGTCCCGCACCTTCAGCAGCCGGTCCACCGTGATCGGCAGGTGGCGGATTCGCTTGCCGGTGGCGTGGTACACGGCATTGGCGATGGCGGCCGCCGTGCCCACGATGCCGATCTCGCCCAGCCCCTTCACGCCGATGGGGTTGAGCTTGTCCTCGTGTTCCTCGACGAAGATCACCTCGATCCCCTCCACATCCGCATTCGCGGGGATGTGGTACTCGGCGATGTTGTGGTTCATGAAGCGGCCGAGATGGTGGTCCATCATGGACTCCTCGTGCAGCGCCATGCCGATGCCGAAGACCACGCCGCCCAGGATCTGCGAGCGCGCCGTCTTGGGGTTCAGGATCTTGCCGGCCGCCACCGCATCCACGACGCGCGTCACGCGCACGCGGCCCAGTTCCTCATCCACCCGCACCTCCACGAAGACCGCGGAATGGGTGAAGCCGGAATAGCGTGCCTGGTTGACGCGGCTCGGGCTGCCGGTTTCCTCCGCCTCGATCCGGTGCACCTTGCCCGCCACCATGGCGTCCTGGATCGTCACGAAGCGGGTGGGGTCGGAGATCAGCTCGATGCGCCCGTTGCGGAAGGCGACGCGGCCGATCTCGGCATTCGCCAGCGGCGATCCGTCCATGCCGCGGGCATAGCCGAACAGCGTCTCCCGCACCGTGTTGCAGGCCAGCGTCACCGCCGTGCCAGCCGAGGCCGCGGCCCAGGAGCCGCCCTCCACCGGGGAGAAGGGCAGCTTGGAATCGCCCACCCTCGCCGTCACCTTCTCCATCGGCAGGCCCAGCGCATCGGCTGCGATCTGCGTCAGGATGGTGTAGGTGCCGGTGCCGATATCGGCCGTCGCGGTCCCGACCTCCAGCTTGCCGTCGATCGTCAGCACGGCGCGGGCGGAGGTCTTCTGCATCTGCGCCTCCCACATGCCGCTGGCCATGCCCCAGCCGACCAGCTCCCGCCCCTCCTTCATGGAGCGGGGCTTCGGGTTGCGCCTGGACCAGCCGAAGCGCTCCGCGCCCAGCTGGTAGGCGGCGCGCAGCTCCTTGCTGCTGAAGGGCTTGCCGGTGGCCTCGTCGGTTTCGGCATAGTTCTTCAGCCGCAGCTGCAGCGGGTCCATGCCCAGCTTGTAGGACAGCTCGTCCATCGCCGATTCCAGCGCGAACAGGCCGGTGGGCGCGCCCGGCGCGCGCATGTCGCCGGGGGTGTAGGTATCGGTCTGCGCCAGCTTGTAGGAGGTCGTGACATTGTCGCAGTGATACATCATCGCCGACCAGCCGACGATCATCTCCTGGTAGTCCTCGAAAGTGGAGGTGCCCCCGATGACGTCATGCCGGATGGCCTGCAGCATGCCATCCGGGTTCGCGCCCAGCGCCAAGTCCTGCAGCCCGTCCGGGCGGTAGGTGAAGGTGAACATCTGGTCCCGCGTCAGCACCACGCGCACCGAGCGCTTCAGCTCCAGCGCCGCCATCACCGCCAGGAAAAGCTGATATTGCGGCCGCAGCCCCGAGCCGAAGGCGCCGCCCACGAAGGGCGAGACCACATGCACGTCGTCCTGCGAGAGGCCAAACACATGGGTGATGTAGGACTGCGTGTTCTGCACGCCCTGGATCTTGTCGTGGACGGTGATCTTGCCGTCCCCGTTCCACACCACGGTGGAGGCATGGGGCTCCATCGGGTTATGGTGCTCGATGGCGATCCGGTAGCTCTCATCCACCCGCACGGGAGAAGCGCCGAAGCCGGCCTCCGCATCGCCGCGCGGCGCGGGGGGCGCCATGCCGGAGCGGGTCTTGGGCGGCTTGTAGGCGTGCTGCCGCACCTTCTCGAGATCCGTCTCGTGCCCCTCCGCCTCATAGGTCACGCGGACCAGCGAGGCGGCGTAGCGCGCGATCTCGAAATCCTCCGCCACCACCAGGGCGATGGGCTGGCCGCTATAGACGATCTTCTCGTCATAGAGCGGGCGGAAGGGCGTGCCGGGCGGCGCGACCTCGTCCTGATAGGCCTTGCTGCGCCAGGCCGTGCGCGGGCGGTTCTGGTGGGTGAAGACCTGAATCACCCCCGGCACCGCCATGGCGGCGGAAATGTCGATGCTGGTGATGCGCCCCTTGGCGATGGCGCTGTTCACCACATAGCCCTGCGCCAGGTCCGGCGCGGTGAACTCGGCGGCGTAGCGCGCGGCGCCGGTGACCTTCAGGCGGCCATCCACGCGGCTGCGGGGCGACCCGACATGGGATTCATGCATTGTCCGGCTTCCCCTATTGGATGCTCTTGTCCACCTGGCTCTGCGGCGTGCCGGCCGCGGCCTGGGACAAGGCGCGGATCACGGCACGGCGGGCGAGGTCGATCTTGAAGTCGTTGTGCCCGAAGCCCTGCGCGCCTTCGAGGATGCGGTCGGCCACCGCCTCGAACAGCGCGCGATCCGGCGCCTTGCCGCGCAGCATCTCCTCCGCCTCCGGCACGCGCCAGGGCTTGTGGGCGACGCCGCCCAACGCGATGCGCGCCTCCACCACCTTGTCGCCATCCATCTCCATCGCGGCGGCCACGGAGACCAGGGCGAAGGCGTAGGAAAGCCGGTCGCGCAGCTTCAGATAGGTGTAGTTCTTCGCGAAACGCGTCTCCGGCAGCTCGATCGCGAGGATGATCTCGTCGCCATGCAGGTTCGTGTCCTTCTCCGGCATGTTGCCGGGGAGGCGGTGGAAATCGGCCAGGGGGATGTCGCGCTCCCCGTTCGGGCCGGCCACCTTCACCACCGCCTCGAGCGCGGCGAGCGCCACGGCCATGTCGGAGGGGTGGGTGGCGATGCAGTGCTCGCTGGTGCCGAGGATGGCGTGGATGCGGTTCACGCCCGCCTTCGCCGGGCAGCCCGAGCCGGGCACGCGCTTGTTGCAGGGCGTGGCGTCGTCATAGAAATAGTAGCAGCGCGTGCGCTGGAGCAGGTTGCCGCCCATGGTGGCCGAGTTGCGCAGCTGGGGCGAGGCACCGGCCAGGATGGCGGAGGAGAGCAGCGGATAGCGCTCCTTGACCCGCCCGTCATAGGCGGCCGCGGTGTTGCTCACCAGCGCGCCGATGCGGAGACCGCCCTCCCCGCTCTCGCCCATCTCCTTCAGCCCGGGGAGGCGGGACACATCGACGAGATGCGTGGGCCGCTCCACATTGTACTTCATCAGGTCGACGAGGTTGGTGCCGCCCGCGATGAACTTCGCCGCGGGGTTCGAGGACACCTCGCGCAGCGCATCCGCGACGCTGCCGGGGCGCGCATAGGAAAAGCGGTTCACTTCGCGGCCTCCTTCGCCAGCACGTCCTGGATCGCATCGACGATGTTAGTGTAGGCGCCGCAGCGGCAGAGATTGCCGCTCATGTATTCCCGGATCTCCTCCGGGGTCTTCGCATGCCCCTCCTTCACCAGCGCGACGGCGGAGCAGAGCTGCCCCGGCGTGCAGTAGCCACACTGGAAGGCGTCATGCTCGATGAAGGCCTCCTGCATCGGATGCAGCGTGCCATCCGCCTCCGCCAGCCCTTCGACCGTGGTGACCTCGCAGCCATCCTTCATCACGGCCAGGGCCAGGCAGGAATTGATGCGCTCGCCATCCAGCAGCACGGTGCAGGCGCCGCACTGGCCGTGGTCGCAGCCCTTCTTCGTGCCGTAGAGCGAGAGATCCTCGCGCAACAGATCGAGCAGCGTGGTCCAGGGCCGCACATGCAGCGCCCGCCGCTCTCCGTTGATGGTCAGGGTGATCGGGATCTCGTCGGGCAGCGGCCCTGCCCCATGGGCGGGCCCGGCATCGGGCGCGAAGCCTTGCCGGAGCGGAAGGTCGAGGTCGGCCATGGCGGTGTCCTGCTGAACGGCGTGGGCACCGGAGGCCGGGGGACAGGCGGCCGAACGGAGAGTTGCCCCGCCGACCTCCCCTGCCGGAGCCTCCGTGTCTTGGCCCTGCAAACGAAGGGATCACCCCCCCGGTTGCGGCTAGCCGGCCTGGCGGCCCAGATCGGCGCCCACGAAGGCGCCCGTGCGCTCGTAGTGCTCGGCCAGCAGGGCGGCGGCCGTGCCGGCATCCCGCTCCAGCGCCGCGCGGGCGATGGCGGCGTGCTCGGCCGCCACGTCCCGGTCGGGATAGGCCACCGTATTGGCCAGGGCCCGGTAGCGCCGCGCCTCCTCCCGCAACCGGTCGCAGAACAGGATGAGCGCCGGCGCGCCGCAGGCTTCCAGCAGGGCCTGGTGGAAGCGCAGGTGGCAGGCCTCCCATTCCGGGTTGGTCGCGAAGCGGTGGGGGTCCAGCGAGCGGGCCAGGCGATTGAGCCGGTGCTCCGCCAGAACCAGCCCATCCTCCCAGGCCGCATCGCCCAGGCGGATGGATTCCCGCAGCGCCGCGCATTCCGCGAGCACACGGCTGCGGATCAGCCCGTCCAGCTGGGACGGCGCGGCGGCCGCCACCCGGAAGCCGCGATGCTCCAGCCGCTCCGCGAGCCCCTCCGCCGCCAGCTTGGACAACGCCTCCCGCATCGGGGAGGCCCCGGCGCCATAGTTCTCCGCCAGGTCCCGCAGCTTGAGCTTCAGCCCCGGCGGCAGCCGGCCGGAGAGGATGTCCTCCCGCAGCCGGCGGTGGACGGCGGTGGCCAGGGTGGGGTCGCGCCCCTCACTCGATGCGGCCTGGGACATGCGGCTGGATTATTCGGCATTTCCGGATTGGAGCAAGCCTTAGCGACGTTCTGCTTGACGCAGGAAGAATTTCGACAAAATCTCGGTCCACCAACCGGAGGAAACGCCGCGTGCGTCTGATCGCGTTCGAGCATGAGGGCCGTCCGGCCCTCGGCGCCCGCATGGGCGAGGAAGTGGTGGCCCTGGCCGATGCCATTCCCGGCCTCCCCACCGACCCGCTGGCCGCCTTCGCCGCGCTGAACCTGCCTGACGGCGCGCCCGCCCTGGCCGAGAAGCTCGCCAAGGCCCCGCGCCGCCCGCTGAAGGACCTCAAGCTCCTCCCCGTCATTCCGCGCCCAGGCAAGATCATCTGCATCGGCCTGAACTACGTGGAGCACGCGAAGGAGGGGAACAACCCGATCCCCGACTACCCCGCCGTGTTCTTCCGCGGCCACACCTCCCTCGCCGCCCATGGCGAGCCGCTGCTGCGCCCCAAGGTGTCCGACAAGTTCGACTACGAGGCGGAGCTGGTCATCGTGGTGGGCCGGCAGGCGAAGCACCTGACGGAAGCGGACGCCCTGTCCTGCGTCGCCGGCTACACCTGCATGAACGAGGGCTCCCTGCGCGACTACCAGCGCAAGGGCGCGCAGTGGACGGTGGGCAAGAACTTCGACCGCACCGGCGGCCTCGGCCCCGAGATCGTGACGCCGGACGAGATCCCGCAGGGCCCGAACGCGCTCCGCATCACCTCCCGCGTGAACGGGCAGACGATGCAGGACAGCAATACCTCGGACATGATCTTCTCCGTGCCCCGCATCCTCGCGATCCTGTCGGAGGTGATGACGCTGGAGCCCGGCGACATCATCGCCACCGGCACGCCGAGCGGCGTCGGCTATCCCCGCAAGCCGCCCGTCTTCATGAAGCCGGGCGACACGATCGAGATCGAGATCGAGGGCATCGGCACGCTCGTCAACACGGTCGAGGACGAGGCCGCCTGAGCATGGCCGGGCCGGTTGTCACGCTCAGCTTCGACAACGGCCCGGAACCCGAGGTCACGCCCGGCGTGCTGGACGTGCTCCGCCGCCGGGGCCTGCGCGCCACCTTCTTCGTCATCGGCCGGAAGCTGGCCGCGCACCGGACCCTGGCCGAGCGCGCCCATGCCGAGGGCCACTGGATCGGCAACCACACCTGGAGCCACACCCGGCCCCTGGGCGAGATGCCGGACGACGCCGCGACGGTGGAGGCGGAGATCGGCCGCACCCAGGCCGTGATCGGGGATCTCTCCCATCCGGACCGCCTCTTCCGCCCGGTGGGCGGCGGGGGCGCGCTGGGCCCGCACCTGCTGAGCGGAGCCGCGCTGGACCACCTCCGCGAGGGGGGCTTCACCTGCGTGCTCTGGAACGCCGTACCCGGCGACTTCCGGGACGCCGAGAACTGGCCGGAACGCGCCCTGGCCCTGTGCCGCGGCCCCGATCCGGTGACGCTGGTGCTGCACGACCTGCCCAACGGCGCCATGCGCCAGCTGGACCGCTTCCTCGGCCGCCTGGCCGATGCCGGCGCCCGCTTCACGCAGGATTTCCCGCCCTCCTGCGTCCCGATGCGCCGGGGCGGGGATGACGGCGCCATCACAAACTACACCACCCCCCATACCGGAGCCGCCGCATGACCCATCTTCCGCGCCGCGCCCTGCTGGGTGCCCTCGCCGCCCTTCCCGCCGCGCAGGCCATGGGCCAGGGCGCCGCCGCCTGGCCGAACCGGCCGATCCGCCTGATCGTGCCCTTCGCCGCCGGCACCACCACCGACATCCTCGGCCGCATCCTGGCCGAGGCGCTGGCCAAGGATGCGGGCCAGCCCGTGGTGGTGGACAACCGCGCGGGCGCCGGCGGCAATGTCGGCGCCCAGGCCGTCGCGCGCTCCCAGGGGGATGGTTACACCCTGCTGCTGGGCACGAACGGCACGCATGGCATCAATACCAGCCTCTATGCCGACCAGGGCTTCGACCCCATCCGCGACTTCACGCCCATCGCGCCCTATGTCTCCACCCCCAGCGTCCTCGGCGTGCCGCCCTCCCTCGGCGTCTCCTCGGTGGCGGAGCTGGTGGCCCTGGCGAAGCGCCGCACCGTCACCTTCGCCTCGGCCGGCAACGGCACCACGGGGCATCTCTCCCAGGCGCTGTTCAACCTGCGCGGCGGGCTGACCACCGAGCATGTTCCCTACCGCAATGCCGGCCAGGGCGTGACGGACCTCATCGCCGGCCGGGTGGATGCGATGTTTTACCACCCGCTCGGCCTCAAGCCGCATCTGGATGCCGGCACGCTGAAGGCGCTGGCCGTCACCTCCGCCGCGCGCGTCACCATGCTGCCGGATGTGCCCACCATCCAGGAGGCCGGGCTCCAGGACTTCGTCGTGGAGGGCCGCTGGTCGCTCTATGGCCCCGCGAACATGCCGGCCGAGGTCGTGGCGCGGCTGAACCGGGCCACGAACGCCCTGCTGGCCGATCCCGCCTCCCTCGCCAATCTGCGCGCCCAGGGCGTCGAGCCGCTGGGCGGGTCGCCGGAGAAGCTGGCGGAGATGACGCGCGAGGAAATTGCGAAGTGGCGCGCCGTCGTGGCCGCTGCCAACATCAAGCCCGATTAGGGGCGAAAGCCCGGACAGCATGCATCCGAGGGCGGGCGACCGAGACCCGCCCCGGACGGAGGATGACGAGAATGGCTGACCTGGACCAGAACACCGTCACCGAGGCCGTGATCGCCCAGATGGCCGACACGCCGGACCCGCGGATGCGGGAGGTGATGGCGAGCCTCGTGCGGCACCTGCACGGCTTCGCGCGGGAGGTGAAGCTCACCCCGGCCGAATGGCTCGGCGCCATCGGCTTCCTCACCCGCGTCGGCCAGACCTGCACGCCCATCCGGCAGGAATTCATCCTCCTCTCGGACACGCTCGGCCTCTCGCGCCTGGTCAACCTGATGGACGACAAGGCCAACCGCGTGGGCGAGGCGACCGAGACCAGCCTCCTCGGCCCCTTCTACCGCGAGGCCGCCCCGCAATTCGGCTATGGCGAGAGCATCGCGACGCGCGCCAAGGGGCCGGAGATGATGCTCTTCGGCCGCGTGGTGAACGAAGCCGGCGAGGGCGTACCCCATGCCACGGTGGAAATCTGGCAGACGGATGCCGACGGCGCCTACGACCTGCAGGTGAACAACCCGGAGGTCATGGACATGCGCGGCCAGTTCCGCACCGATGCGGAGGGCCGCTACGCCATCCGCACCCTCATCCCGCTTGGCTACTCCATCCCCATGGACGGCCCCGTGGGCGCCATGGTGCGCGCGCAGAACCGCCATGGCTTCCGCCCCGCCCATATCCATGTGCTGATCGGCGCGGAGGGGTACCGGGAGCTGGTGACGGCCCTCTATCTCGGCGATGACGACCACATCGATTCCGACACCGTCTTCGGCGTCTCGGAATCGCTGGTCGTGCATCCCCGTGCCGGGCTGGAAGGCGCGCCCGACCCCTCCCTGCCGAGCGTGCGCTACGACTTCCGGATCGCCCCGAAGGCCGCCCACGACACCTCGGGCCGCGTCGGCGCCGACCCCTCGAAGATCGCCGCGGAGTAGCCGCGGCCCCTCGCGTCACGACATCACGTCCAGCCAAGGGTCACGGCCGAAGACGCCGGACCACAGGAGGAGAAGGTTCCATGCAAGGTCTCAGCAGGCGTGGCCTCGGCCAGGCGGCCCTGGCGGCGGCCATCACCGTGCCCGCCACCGTTCCCGCCACCGCGCGCGCGCAGACCGCGCCGTCCGGCCCGCCCATCCGCATCGGCTATTCCATGTCGCTCTCGGGCGGGCTGGCCGGCAACGGGCGCCCGGCGCTCATCGCCCACCGCATCTGGCAGGAGGACGTGAATGCCAGGGGCGGGCTGCTCGGCCGGCCGGTCGAGCTGGTGCATTATGACGACCAGAGCACGGGCGCGCAGGTGCCGGGCATCTACACCAAGCTCATCGACGTCGATAAGGTCGATCTCGTCGTCTCCGGCTATGCCACCGCCATTATCGCGCCGGCCATGCCGATCGTGATGCAGCGGAACATGACCTTCGTGTCCCTGTTCGGCACGGGCGCGAACAACGACTTCAAATACGACCGCTACTTCAGCATCAACCCCGCGGGCTCGAAGGTGAAGGAGACCTTCGCCAAGGGCTTCATCGACCTCGCCATGGCGATGGAGCCGCGCCCGCGCAGCATCGCCCTCGTCAACCTGGACAGCGACTTCCACCAGCGCACCGCCGAAAGCGCCCGCTACCTCGCGCGCGAAGCCGGGCTCCGCATCGTCTATGACCGCGCCTATCCGCCGAGCACGGTCGATTTCTCCCCGATCATCCGCGCGGTCCAGGCCGCACGGCCCGATGTCGTCTTCGTCGGCTCCTACCCGCCCGACACGGCCGGGCTGCTGCGTGCCGCCAGCGAGCTGCGGGTGAACTTCCAGATGTTCGGCGGGCCGATGATCGGGCCGCATATCACGGCGCAGAAGCTCCAGCTCGGCCCCATCCTGAACAACCTGGTGGTGTGGGACGTCTACTCGCCAGAGCCGACGCTGCAGTTCCCGGGCACCCAGGCGCTGATCGAGAAGTACCAGCCGGTGGCCGCGCGGGAGGGAACGGATGCGCTGGGCCATTACGTGCCGCCGCTGGCCTATACCCAGATGCAGGTGCTGGAACAGGCGGTGAAGCGCGTCGGCCGGATCGACCAGGCCGCGCTGGCGGCCGACATGCACGCCAACACCTTCGAGACGGTGATCGGCCCGCTGAAGTTCGACGCGCTGGGCGAATGGACCGAGGAACGGAACCTCTACACCCAGTACCAGGGCGTGCAGGGCAACGGGATCGACCAGTTCCGCAAGGCGGGCACGCAGGTCATCCTCTATCCCCAGCGCTACAAGTCCGGCGAGCTCCGCAAGCCCTACACGGCGGGTGCCTGATGGACCCCGACCTCGCCCTCCTCCTGAACGGGATCGTCTCGGGCCTGCTGCTCGGCGGTCTCTACGCCGCCGCGGCGGCGGGCCTTTCCATCTCCTTCGGGATGCTGGACGTGGTCAACATCGCGCACCCCGCCTTCATGGTGCTGGGCGCGCTGCTCGTCGCCCTCCTCTGGGGGGCGACGGGGATCGACCCGCTGATCCTCTCCGTGCTGCTGACACCCGCCTTCTGGGCGCTCGGCGCCGCGATCTATGTCGCCTACCACCACTTCTTCGAACGCCGGGGCGACGAGGCCATCCAGGGCCTCGCCTTCTTCTTCGGCGTGATGTTCATCATCGAGGTCGGGCTGGTGCTGGCCATCGGGCCCGAGCAGCACTTCGCCGACGCCGCCTATGCCGGCATCACCTGGCGCCTGGGCGAGATCGACCTGCCGCTCCGCATGCTGGTGCCCGCCCTCGTCGCCTTCGCCGCCATCGGCGGGCTGGTGCTCTTCCTCCGGCGCAGCTTCACCGGCCGCGCCATCGCGGCCGTGGCGCAGGACCGGGAGGCGCTGCGCCTGCTGGCGATCGATCCCGTGCGGATCAAGCGCCTCGCCTTCGGCATCTCCATCGCCATGGCTGCCCTGGCCGGCGGCGCGCTGGTCGTGGTGCAACCGGTGGATGCCTGGTCCGGCCATGTGTTCATCGGCCGGATCTTCGCCGTGGTCATCATGGGCGGGCTCTCCTCCCTCGGCGGCTGCGTCCTGGCGGCGCTCGCCTTCGGGGTGGTGGAGAACGTGACGGCCACCTTCTACGGCCCCTCCTGGTCGCCCGCCGTGGCCTTCGGCTGCCTGCTGCTGGTGCTGGCCATCCGGCCCCAGGGCTTCTTCGGACGCACGGCATGAGCGACACGACCATCCCCGCCATGCCCACCCTTCCCGCTCCGCGCCGCATGAGCCATCCGGCCTTCTGGCTGGCGAGCATCGCCGTCGCGCTCGTCACCATCCTCGCGCTGCGGGGGATCGGCAGCGAATACGCCTACTTCGCGGCCACCTTCATCCTGCAATACGTGGTCCTCGCCACCGCCTGGAACATCCTCGGCGGCTATGCGGGCTATGTGAACTTCGGCGCGGCCGCCTTCTTCGCCGCCGGCGCCTACACCACGGTCGCCATCGGCAAGGCGCTCGGCCTCTCCCTCCTGCCCTGCATCGGCTTCGCGGCGGTGGTGGGCGGGGCGCTCGGGCTCGGCACCGGCATCCTCACCCTGCGGCTGCGCGGCGCCTATTTCGCCATCGCCACCCTTTGCCTCTCGGTGGTCCTGCAGACCATCGTGGTGAACTGGGACTATGTCGGCGGCTCGCGCGGCGCCTATGTGATCCGCCCGCGCGAGGTTCCCTGGCCCTTCGACAGCTACAGCGGCTATCTCTGCGCCGTGATGGTGGTGCTGGCCGCCGCCGCCATCGCCATCGCCCGCAGCATCGAAAAGTCCCGCCTCGGCCTCGGCCTGGCGGCGCTGCGGGACGACGAGGCGGCGGCGGAAGCCGCCGGCGTGCCGACGCTCCGCCTCAAGCTCATCGCCACCACCATCTCCGGCGCCATGATGGCCGTGGCCGGCGCCCCGCTGCCCCTTCTCGGCTCCTATGTGGAACCGAACTCCGCCTTCGGCCTGGCCTATGCGGTGAACGCCATCGCCATGCCGCTGATCGGCGGCACGGCAAGCTGGGCAGGGCCGCTCATCGGTGCCGTTCTGCTTGCCTCGCTGCAACAGGCGGCGACGGTGACCATCTCCTCCGCCGCCAACCTGATGATCGTGGGCGTGGTGCTCGTCGTCTTCGTCTGCGCCGCGCCGCACGGGATCATCGGCCTGTTCCGGAGGCGCGCATGAGCCCCGACATCGTGCTGCGGGCCGAGGGGGTGGGGAAGCGCTTCGGCGGCTTCACCGCCCTCTCCGGCGTGGAGCTGGAGGTGCGCGCCGGGGAGCGCCTCGGCCTCATCGGCCCGAACGGCTCGGGCAAGAGCACCTTCACCAACTGCCTCGCCGGCGCCTTCCCGAGCCATGATGGCGGCTTCACCTTCAAGGGCGAGAAGCTGGCCGGGCTGAAGTCCCATGAGCGCGCCCGGCGCGGCCTCGCCCGCACCTTCCAGCTGCCGCGCCCCTTCCGCGGGCTGACGGTGCTGGAGAACATCCGCGTCCCCCTCGCCTATGGCGGCCGCGACGAGGCCACGGCGGAGCGGGCGATGGAATGCCTGGAATCGGTCGAGCTGGCCGGCAAGGCGCATCGCATGCCCAAGGAGCTGACCCAGGTGGAGCTGCGCCGGCTGGAGCTGGCCCGCGCGACCGCGCTGAAGCCGGAGCTGCTGATCGCGGACGAGGCGATGGCGGGGCTTTCGCATGCGGAGGTGGACCAGATCCTGGCCCTGCTGTTCCGCCTCAACGCCGGCGGCACCACCATCATCATGATCGAGCATGTCATGCGCGCGGTGACGGAATTCTCCCAGCGCCTCGCCGTGCTCGTCGCCGGCCGGATGGTCGCGGATGGCGACCCGCGCGAAGTCCTCTCCATGCCCGAGGTCGAGGAGGCCTATCTTGGCCGCTAGCCTTCTCATTGAGGATCTGGACGCCGCCTATGGCGCCGTGCGCGCCCTGGACGGCGTCTCGCTCGCCGTCACCCCGGGCGAGACGGTCGCGCTGCTCGGCACCAACGGCAACGGCAAGACCACGCTGATGCGCTGCATCCTGGGCCTGCTGAAGCCGACGCGCGGGCGCATCGCCTTCACCCTGGACGGCACCACCACCGAGCTGGTCGGCCGCTCTCCAGAGGAGATCGTCGATCTCGGCATCGCCATCGTGCCCGAGGGGCGTCGCCTCTTCCCCCGGCTCTCGGTGGAGGAGAACCTGCTGCTCGGCGCCTATCGCCGCGCCGCCCGCCCGGCCATCCCGCGCAACCTCGAATTCTGCTACGACGCCTTCCCGCGGCTGAAGGAGCGCCGCTCCCAGCCCGTGGGCAGCATGAGCGGCGGGGAGCAGCAGATGGTCGCCCTCGGCCGAGCCGTGATGTGCGCGCCGAAGCTGCTGCTGGTGGACGAGCCCTCCGTCGGCCTCGCCCCCATCCTGGTGGCGCGTACCATCGAGAAGATCGCCGAGTTGAAGGAGAAGCTGGGCCTGACCGTGCTGATGGCCGAGCAGAACTTCCACCAGGCGATCCGCATCGCGGACCGGGGCTATGTGCTCGTGCATGGCCGGGTGGAGTTCCAGGGCGACAGCCCCGCCGCCCTCGGTGACAGCGATCTCGTCCGCAAATTCTATCTGGGGCTGTGAGAATGGGTGCGCTGCAGGGCTGGAAGCTGGGCTGGATCGGTGTCGGCCGCATGGGCACGCCGCTGTGCCGCCGCCTTCTCGATGCCGGCGCCACCCTCTCGGTGACGGATCTCGACCCGGCCCGCACCGCCCATCTCGCCGCCGAGGGAGCCCGGCCCAACGCCACGCCGGCCGCCCTGGCGGAGGAGGCGGACATCCTTCTCTCCATGGTGACCAATGACGCCGCGTTGCTCGCCGCCGTCATCGGCACCGGCGGCGTGGCCGAGACCATCCGCCCGGGACAGGTCTTCATCGACCTCAGCACCGTCTCCCCCGCCACTTCGGCCCGGGTGGCGGAAGCCATGGCCGAGCGGGGCGCGGACTATCTGCGCTGCCCCGTCTCCGGCAGCACGACCATGGCGGCCGCGGGCACCCTCACCCTCTTCGCCTCCGGCCCCGCCGCCGCGATCGACCGCTGCGAACCGCTTCTCGGCGCGCTGGGGAAGGAAACCCTGCGCTGCGGCACCGCGGAGGAAGCGCGCGCACTGAAGCTGATGATCAACATGGTCGTCGCCCTCACCCCCGCCATCATCGGTGAGGCGCTGGCCTTCGGCTCCCGCCTCGGCCTGGACTGGGATGGCATGGTCGATGCCCTCAACCGCAGCACCGTCGCGTCCCCTCTTCTCGGCTACAAGGCCGAGATGCTGAAGGCGCGCGACTGGACCCCGGCAGCGGATGTGGACCTGGTGGCGAAGGATGTGGACCTCGCCCTCTCCATCGCGCAGCGGGAGGGCGTGCCGATGCCCTTCTCCGCCCTGGCCCGGCAATTCGCCGCGGCCTGCCAGGCCACCGGCGAAGGCGGGCTGGACTTTTTCCGTGTCGCCACCTGGCCCGAGCGGCTGCTCGCGCCCAACCCACGTTGAGACGCCCCATGCAGGACGAGATCCGCGCGCTTGAAGCACGCCGCTATGCCGCGATGGCGGCCGGTGACATCGGCGCGCTCGAGGCGCTCCTCTCGGAGCGGCTGGTCTATGCCCATTCCAACGCGACGACCGACAGCAAGGCGAGCTACGTGGACACGCTGCGGGATGGCAGCCTGCGCTACCTCTCCGTCGATTTCACGACCGAGCAGGTGCTGGAAGCCGGACCTGGCGCCGCCGCCGCGCTGGGCCGCATGAGCGCGCGCGTCTTCCGCTACGGCGCGGAGCGGGAGATCGCCTCCCTCACCCTCGCCCTCTGGACGAAGGAGGGCGACGCGTGGCGCCTCCTCGCCTATCAGCCCACCTCGCTTCCCAAGGCCTGAGCATGACCAACACCCTTCTGCCCACCACCGTCGTCGGCAGCTACCCGCAGCCGGACTGGCTCGTGGACCGCAACGTGCTCGCCCAGAACCTCGTCCCCCGCGTGCGGATGAAGCAGATGTGGCGCGTGGCCGAGGATACGCTGGAAGGGGCACAGGACGACGCGACGCTGGTCGCCATCCGCGACATGGAGCGCGCCGGCATCGATATCGTCACCGATGGCGAGATCCGCCGCGAGAGCTACTCCAACCGCTTCGCCCTGGCGCTGGACGGCGTGGACGTGGACAACCCCGCCCGCACCATGGGCCGCGCCGGCAAGGAGACGATGGTGCCGCGCGTGATCGGCCGGATCCGCCGCAACCGCCCGGTGGAGGTGCGCGACGTCGAGTTCCTCGTCGCCAACACCGACCGCCGCACGAAGATCACCCTGCCCGGCCCCTTCACCCTCTCCCAGCAGGCCTCTGACGAGTACTACAAGGACGAGGAGGCGATGGCGATGGACTACGCCGCCGCCGTGAACGAGGAGGCGAAGGACCTCCGCAAGGCAGGCGTCGATGTCATCCAGTTCGACGAGCCCTGGATGCAGGCCCGGCCGGAAGCCGCGGCCCGCTTCGGCGTGAAGGCGCTGAACCGCGCCCTCGAGGGGCTGGAAGGCGACACCGTCGTGCATCTCTGCTTCGGCTATGCCGCCGTGGTGAAGGACAAGCCCTCCGGCTACTCCTTCCTGCCGCAGCTCGCCGATTGCACCGCGCAGCAGATCTCCATCGAGGCCGCGCAGCCCAAGCTCGACCTCGGCGTGCTCGACGAGCTCTCGGGCAAGACCATCATGCTCGGCGTCATCAACCTCGGCACGGATGAGGTGGAGACGCCGGAGATCGTCGCGGAGCGCATCCGTGCCGGGCTGAAGCACCTTCCGCCCGAGCGCCTGGTCGTCGCGCCGGATTGCGGCATGAAGTACCTCCCCCGCCCGCGCGCCTTCGCGAAGCTGCGGGCCATGGCGGAAGGCGCCGCGATCGTGAGGCGCGAGCTGCAGGGCTGACGCCATGCGACACGGCGTGGGCGTCATCGGCCTCGGCATGGCCTCCACGCCGCATATGCTGGCCCTGCGCGACCTGGAGGCGCAGGGCCGCCTTCAGGTCATCGGCGGCCACGCCCCTTCCGCCGAACGGCGCGACGCCTTCGCCCGGCGCTGGTCCGTCCCGGTCTTCGCGGAGCAGGCCGAGCTTCTCGCGGCACCCGGCCTGGATCTCGTTCTCGTCCTCACGCCGCCCTGGACGCATCTTCCGGTGGCCGGCGCCGCGCTGGAAGCGGGCAAGCACCTGATCGTCGAGAAGCCGCTGGAAGCCAGCGTGGCGCGCGCGGAGGCGCTGGCGGAAGCCGCGGAAAGGGCTGGCCGGCTGATGGCGGTGTGCCTGCAACACCGCTTCCGCCCGGCCGCGCAGCACCTGAAATCCGCCATCGACTCGGGCGCCCTGGGAACCCCGCTTTCCGCCTCGGCCAGCATCCGCTGGTGGCGCGACGAGGCCTATTTCGCGCAACCGGGCCGTGGGACGAAGGCCCGGGATGGCGGCGGCGTGCTGCTCACCCAGGCGATCCACAGCATCGACCTGCTGCTGCATCTGATGGGGCCGGTCCGGGAGGTCGCAGGCTTCGCCAGCACCTCCCCGCTGCGCCGGATCGACACGGAAGATGTCGTGGCCGCCGCGCTGCGCTTCGAGAACGGCGCCATCGGCGTGCTGGATGCGACCACGGTCGCACGGCCCGGCTTCCCGGAGCGGATCGAGATCGCGGGCACCAGGGGCAGCGCGGTTCTCTCGGCGCACCGGCTTGAGCTGCACCGTGCCGATGGCAGCGGGCCCGAGATCGTGGGGGAGGAAGGTTCGGGGGGCGGAGGCGCAGATCCCATGGCCTTCGACCACGGCCCGCACCGTGCCATGATCGCGGCGATGCTCGATGCGATCGAAACCGGGCGGGCGCCGCCGCATGCCGCCCGCACCGCCCTCCCCGCCCAGCGGCTGATCGAGGCGATCCTCGCGCGGCAACCGCATCCGTGAGGCTGGCGGGCCTTCTGCTGCTGGCGCTGCTGATCGGCGCCGGAGGGTTCCTCGCGACCGAGATGCTGGGCAGCCGCCGCCTCGCCGACCCGACGGATCGCTGCGCCGAGGCCGCGTCGGCCGCGCGTCAGGCCTTCGAGGCCGGCCCCATGGCCCGCAATGGCCTGCGCGTGACGGATCTGGGCCCGCCGTTGCGCGAGGAGGCGCCGCAGGGCTCGGTGGCGGGGCTGATCCTCTGCCGCGCGGAGGCCAGCTTCAGCACCGGCGCGCGGGAAACACTCTGGTACGCCCTGGTGCCCGCAGCGAGTGGCGGCGCCGGCCAGTTCATGATCCACGCGGCTCCCGGCGAGATGGGCCGGCGGAACATTCTCGCGCTTCGCTAGTCGCGCATGCCTGAAGGGGAGTGCCGGACGGATCCGGCACTCCCCCTCAGCAGCGGCTTACGGGCGAACGACGACCGTGGAGCCCGCGGCGGGAGCCGTCATCATCGGCGCCGGCGTCACCACCGTCGCGGCGACGGGCGGCGGCGGGTTCGCGGGCGCGGTGTTGACCGTGCAGGCGGCCAGGCTCAGGGACGCGGCCGCTACGGCCAGGATGGGGAGCAGGCGCATTCGTTACCTCCGTTGTGACTTCCAACGGCGGCTTAACTTCTATGTCGCTGCTTCGTAACACGGGTTAACCCATGACAGCTTCGTGATTGTTTCTTGGAGCTTGTTCCAGCGGATGAGGCCGGGTACCCGCGGAATGGTTCGGCCTGAACGATCACCGATTATAGGCCAGCCCTAAAAAGCAGCCCTCGGCAGCCAGAAAGCGCGGAGATTGCAAGTAAAACGCCACCCGCGGGGGCGAGGCTGTCAGCGAATACTGTGTCTCGGGGAGAATGGTGCCGGGTGCGAGAATCGAACTCGCGACCTATCGATTACGAATCGATTGCACTACCGCTGTGCTAACCCGGCCCATGCAGGGCGCGCCGACCGGGGCCGGCGCGCTGCGGTGCGGCGCCTTCTAGCGGGACATCCGCCGCCCGGCAACCTCGTCCGTGAGGAAACCGCTCAGGTCGTCACCACTGCGCCGCCCTTGGCGGCCGCCCCACCGGTCCACTCGATCCGCCCGGGCGTGCCGCATTCCTCGCAGATCGGCTCCCACTTCCCATGGGTGGTGCCGCAGGCCAGGCACTGCCAGCGCGGCTCCACCGGAGCGGCGGCGGCGGCGCGCAGCCACTTCGCCTCCGCGGCCCGGCCGGCGGCGCTGTCGCCCAGCTCCACCGCATCCATGTCCACCATGGCGAGATAGGCCCGGCGATCCGCGCTGCCGGAGGAGACCAGCGCCTCCAGCTCGGCCCGCGCCCGGCCCGTCAGCCCCGCGGCCAGCGCCGTGCGGCCGAGCACCAGCCGGCTCTCGGGATGGGTGCGGTTCTCATGCGTCAGCGCCTCGGCCGCCTTCACGCGCGCCAGGGCATCCGCCTCATCGGCCAGATAGGCCTCGGCGAGGTCCGGATGCGGCGCCGCCTTCCACGCGGCCTGGAGGGTGGACTTGGCCCGGCGTGGGCTCCCCTCCGCCGCCTGCCGGCGCGCGACCGCCAGCGCCGCCGGGGCAAAGCCCGGATCGGCCGAAAGCGCCTGCTTCTCCAGCGCCGAAGCCGTCTCGGGGTCCTGCATCGCCGCCGCCAGGGCCAGCGCCGCGCGGCGGTGCCCGGTCAGCCGCTCGGAGGGAGAGAGGGCGAGCGCCTCCTTCCAGTCCCGCGTGCGCAGGGCGAGCGCCGCGCGCTCCTCCCGCACCCAGGCGGCGCCGGGCTGGGCGGCCTCGGCCTCCCGCGCCAGGCGCTGCGCGGCCGGCCAGTCCTCGCGCTGCATCGCGTCCCGCAGCAAGCCGCGCAGGCCGAGGAACTTGCCGTCCTCCCGCTGGGAGAGGAGGCGGAAGGCCTGGTTCGCGGCGTCGTTGCGGCCCGCCATGCGCTCGGCCTCGGCGGTCAGCAGCAGGGTGTGCGGCGTGTCGCCCAGCAGATTCCGGGCGCGCCGGATCTCCAGTCGCGCCTGGTCCGGCGTGCCGGCGGCCAGGGCCACCAGCGCCCGCGTCACCGCCGCGTCGCCGTCCCGGCGGTGGCGCGCCTCGCGCCGTGCCCGGATCCGCGCCGGCCAGCCGCGAAGCGACTTCCAGGCGGAGAGGATGCCGTGCAGCACCACGAAGCCGACCACCAGCGCCAGCAGCCCCAGCCAGACGGGCACGCCGATGAAGGTGTTGCCGACCGTGATCTCCACGATCCCGCCCATCTGGCGGAGGAAAAGCGCGGCCCAGACGCCCAGGCCGAGAAGGATCAGCAGCCAGATTGCGCGGAGCATCAGTTGCTCCCGGCGCCGGAGGCGCCCGACGTCCCGGCGCCGGAGGTGCCGCCGGCGGCGGCCCCTGAGGTGCCGAGGTCGCGCAGCGCGGCGCGGGCCTCCACCAGGTCACGCGCCTGGCCGATCCAGCCCGCCATGGCGTTGCGCGAGGGCTCGGGCAGGCGCTCCAGCCGCTCCACCGCGCCGGGCAGGTCCCCGGCATCCAGCGAGCGGCGCGCGCGCTCCAGCTCACCCGAAACCGCGTCGCCGACCACCACCTGGTCGCCGCGCCGCACCGTCACCAGCCCCTGCAGGCGGGACAGGGCCGAATCGGTCACCGACTGGCCCTGCGGCTCGGCCGCCAGCCGCGCCGCCCGGGCCGCATCCTCGAAGGAGAGGCGCAGCGCCGCCTCGGTGGGCGGCGCGGCCTCGCGGTAGCGCGCCAGCGCCACGGGCGGCGTGCCGGACAGGCCGGACAAGGCCTGGCCCAGCGGGCGGCCAGACTCCAGCGCGGTCTGGATCGCCCCGCGCGCGGCCAGGGCGCCCAGCCGGCGCTCCGCCGCCTCGGCCTGGGCCAGGCGGCGCTCGAACTGCTGCACGCGCTCGGCCAGCTGCTGCTCCTGCCGCGCCACGCGCTGGTTCATCTCCGCCTCGGCGCGGGACAGGCGCTCATCCATCGAACGGCCCGCCGCATCCATGCGCTGGCTCATGGACTGGCCGGCCGCCTCCACGCGCTGGTTCAGCGCCGCGTCCAGGGCCGCAAGCCGGGGGGCGAAGGCCTGCTCCGCCGCCGTCACCCGCGCCGCCAGGGCCTGCTCGGCGCCGGTCATGCGGTTGGCCAGGGTCGCCTCGGCCTGGGCGATGCGCGCTTCGGCCCGGCGGGCCTCCTCCTGCATCCGGGTGTCCAGCGCATTGGCGCGTTCCTCAAGGCGGCGCAGCGCCTCCGTCGCGGCCGTCACGCCGGACCGCGCCTCGGAATCCACCATGGGCCGGGCGGCCAGCTCACGCGTCGTGGCCTCGGCCGCATCCAGCCGGCGCTCGGCCGCCGTGGCGCGGTCCGCCAGCCCTTCGGTGGCCGGGCGGGCCTCCAGTGCGGCGAGGCGACGGTCGATCGCCGCGTCGCGCGCGGCCTCGGCCTGCTGCACGGCGGCCGGGGCCTGCCGCTCCCGCGGGCTCGAAACAAGATAGGCCGTGGCCCCCACCAGCACGACCAGCCCGGCCGCGATCGGCAGGATGGCAGGCTCGAAGCGCCGCGCCCGCGTCTGGGCGGGGGGCGGCGGAGCGGGCGGGCTCGCCGGCATGGGCTGCGACACGCGCGCCCCGCCGGAGGGAATGTCGGCCGAAGGAGCGGCAGCCTCGGCGGAGGAGGCGGCCGGCGTGCCGGAAGCAGCTCCCCCGGCCACGGGCGGCGGCGTGTCCTGGGTCATCTCCGCCGCGGAAGCGACGGAGGCCGGGGAGCTGGCCTCGTCCGCCCCCTTCACCTCGGGCGCCGCCATCGGCGCCGCCGTGCCGGAAGCCGCCCCGGCCTTGCCGCCCCTGGCTTGGTTGCCGGAGGAGGAACTCCCCCTAGGGCGTGGCGCGTTGGGCGGCGTACGGGGCGTGTCGCTCATGGGTACGGCGTCATCCTTCTGGTCAGGCGGGAAGGGCCAGTGCTCGAGGGCCATTGCGGAGGGGCAGGGCCGAGAAGCGCCAGCAGCGCGTCCTGATCCGGTCGCGGCGCCACGTCCAGCCCCCCCCAGGCGAAGGCCCCGGAATGGACCCCCGAAGCCCCCGACGAAGCCAGCCGCAGCGCCTCCGCCACGCGGCCGCTCAACGCCACGGCGCGGATGGCGGTTGCCGCCCCGCCCAGCCCGGCCTTCCGCAGCTGGGCTACAAAGGATTGGGCACTCCGGGGCGAAAGGAAAAGGGCGGCCCGCACCAGCCCCGCCGCCAGCGCCTCCCGCGCCTCCGGCCGCAGCTCGGTGGTTTCCTCCGCCACATAGGCCTCGCGCCGGATCACGGAGAAGCCGCGCCCGGCCAGATCCGCCGCCAGCGCATCCCCATAGCCGCGGCCGGAGGCCAGGAGCACGGGCCCGCCGGCCGGGTCCAGCCGGGCGCTGGCCATGGCGGCCAGGGAAACGGCGTCGCCGGCCGCCGCCGCCACGTCGCGGAACCCGGCGGCCCGCGCCGCCTCGGCCGTCCCCTCCCCCACCGCCAGCAGCGGAAGGTCGGGGGGCAGGATTCCGGCCAGCGCGGGAAGGGCCGCGGCGCTCGGCAGCAGCACCGCCCGCGCCTCCGGCACCGGCTCCATGGGCAAGGGGTTCAGCACCAGGGCCGGCGTCAGGACCGGCGCCCAGCCGAGCGCCGCCACGCGGCCGGCCGTGGCCGAGCCCCCCGGCTCCGGCCGGGTGATCAGGCAGGCCGGGCGGGGCCCGTCCCGCTCAGCCAAAAATATCCGCCGGACTGTCCGCGCGCAGGCTGAGTCCCAGCTCCTGGCCCAGCGCCTCGGCATCGGACACGCCGCCATGCAGGCTGCGCTTCAGTAGGAAGGATCCGTCCGGCCGGGCCACCAGCCCGGTCAGGTGCAGGCGCCCATCGGGCAGCAGCCGGGCATGGCCGCCAATCGGGGTGCGGCAGGAGCCATCGAGGGAGGCGAGGAGCGCCCGCTCCGCACGGGACACCGCGCGCGCCTCCCGATCCTCGATCCCAGCCAGCAGCTCGTGCAGCTCCACGTCCTCGGCGCGCACGGTCACGCCGACGATCCCCTGCCCGGCCGCCGGCACCATCGCCTCGGGGTCCAGCACCATCATGCCCTCGGGCGAGAGCTCCATGCGCTTCAGCCCGGCCAGCGCGAGCATGGTGGCATCCGCCTCGCCCTCGGCCAGCTTGCGCAGGCGCGTCTGCACGTTGCCGCGGATCATGCCCACCTGCAGGTCCGGCCTGGCATGCAGCAGCTGCGCCTGGCGCCGCAGGCTGGCCGTGCCCAGCCGCACCCCGGCCGGGATGCTGCCAATCGGGTCCGACGGATCGAGCGCCGCCATGCCGGGGCCGGGGATCAGCACGTCCCGGCTGTCCTCGCGCTTCATGGTGCAGGCCAGCACCACGCCGGGCGGCATCTCCGTCTCCAGGTCCTTCAGGCTGTGGACGGCGAAGTCGATCCGCCGGTCCAGCAGCGCCTCGTGGATTTCCTTGGCGAAGAGGCCCTTGCCGCCCACATCGGCCAGCCGGCGGTCCTGGATCCGGTCGCCCGAGGTCTGGATCACATGCTCCTCGAAGGCCTTGGCATTCCGCAGCACCGGGCAGAAATGCAGCACGACATCGAGGAAGGTCCGCGTCTGCCACAAGGCGAGCGGCGAACCCCGCGTGCCGACGCGGAGCGGGAGCGAACGCATATGAGGCCGGACCTTGGGGGTTCCCGCCTGGGGCTCGGCGCCCGGATGGGCGGGGTGGGCAGACAGCATGGCGGCGTCTTAGAACCGCGCCGCGAATCGTGAAAGGCGATAGATCATGGACGCGCCCGGTCCGGTGCACGGACCTGCCCTCGGCCCGGTCCTGGGAATCGAGAGCAGTTGCGACGAAACGGCCGCCGCCATCCTGGCGCCCGACGGCACGATCCTGGCCGAATCCGTCTTCAGCCAGACCGAGGATCATGCCCGCTTCGGCGGGGTGGTGCCCGAGCTCGCGGCGCGCGCCCATCTCGCCCATCTGCCCGGCCTCGTCGCCGGGGTGTTGCAGCGGGCGGGGCTGGCGCCACGGGAGCTGGGCGGGGTGGCCGCCACCTCCGGCCCGGGGCTGATCGGCGGGCTCATCGTCGGGGCCAGCTACGGCAAGGGCATGGCCATGGCCCATCGCCTTCCCTTCGTGGCCGTGAACCACCTGGAGGCGCATGCGCTGACGCCGCGCCTGCCCGGGCTGCTGCCGGGGCTGCCGGGGGGCGGCGCCGAGTTCCCCTATCTCCTGCTCCTCCTCTCCGGCGGGCATTGCCAATGCGTCGCCGTGGAGGGGCTGGGGCGCTACCGCCGGCTCGGCACCACGCTGGACGACGCGGTGGGCGAGGCCTTCGACAAATCCGCCAAGCTCCTCGGCCTGCCCTGGCCCGGTGGCCCGCATCTGGAGCGCCTGGCCCGGCAGGGCGACGCCGCCCGGGTGCCTCTCCCCCGCCCCCTGCTCGGCCGGGAGGGCTGCGACTTCTCCTTCTCCGGGCTCAAGACCGCCGTCGCCCAGGCCGTGGCCAAGGGCCATGCCCATGCCGATATCGCCGCCGCCTTCCAGGCCTCGGTGGCGGCGGTGGTCGCGGACCGGGCGCGCCACGCCCTGGCCATGCCGCCTTTCAACCGGAAGCCCGGGGCCACCGCGCTCGTCGTCTCCGGCGGCGTCGCCGCCAACACGGCGGTGCGCGAGGCCCTGGCCCGGGTGGCCGACGCCGCCGGCCTGCCCCTGGTCGCGCCGCCCATCCGCCTCTGCACCGACAATGCCGTCATGGTCGCCTGGACGGGAATCGAGCGCCTCCGTGCCGGGCTGACCGACCCCTGGAACCACGCCCCGCGCCCGCGCTGGCCGTTGGACGAGCTGACACCCGCCGCATGAACTACCGCCACGCCTTCCATGCCGCGAACTTCGCGGATTGCATGAAGCACGCCCTCGTCCATGCGCTCGTCTCGGCGCTGCTGCGCAAGCCCACGCCCTTCCGCGTGCTGGACACCCATGCCGGCATCGGCCTCTACGACCTGCAATCCGAGGAGGCGCGGCGCACCGGCGAATGGCGCGACGGGATCGGCCGGCTGGAGACGGTGGAGGACGGCCCGCTGATGCCCTGGCTGGAGCGGGTCCGCTCCTTCCCCCGGGGCAGCTATCCCGGCAGCCCGGCCCTGATCCGCGCCATGCTCCGCCCGCAGGACCACCTCGCCCTCTGCGAGCTGCATCCGGAGGATGCGGCGACCTTGCGGGCCCGCTTCAGGGGCGACGTCCAGGTCTCCGTCCATCGCCGCGACGCCTATGAGGCCCTCTCCGCCCTGACGCCCTTCCCGGAGCGGCGCGGCCTCGTGCTGATGGACCCGCCCTTCGAGGAGGAGGGCGAGTTCGCGCGCCTCGCGGCGGGGATGGCGGCCCTGGCCCACCGCTTCCGCCCGGCGGTCCAGGCCGCCTGGTATCCCGTGAAGCACCGCGCGCCCGTGCGCGCCTTCCAGGATGCGGTCGCTGCCTCCGGCCAGCGCGACGTGATCGCCTGCGAGCTCTGGCTGCGCGAGCCGACCGACCCGACGCGGCTGAATGGCTGCGGCCTGGCCGTGGCGAACCCGCCCTTCGGCTTCGCCGAGGAGGCCCGCGCCATCCTGGCCGCGCTGCATGCCCGTTTCGACGAGGGCGAGCGCGGCGCGGGCTGGACGGTGACGGAGGTCGTGCCGGAATGAGCGGCCCGCGCAAGGTCGCCGTCATCGGCGCCGGCGCCTGGGGCACGGCGCTGGCCATCCAGGCGCTGCGGGCCGGGGATGGGGTCTCCCTCTGGGCGCGGGACCCGGCGCGGGCGCTGGCCATGCGGACGCTGCGTGTGAACGCCCTGCACCTGCCGGACGCACCCTTGCCCCCGGAGCTTCAGGTCACGGCCGATCCCGCCGCCGCCCTCGCGGGCGCCGACCTCGCCATCCTGGCCGTCCCGACCCAGCATCTCGGCGCCGTGCTGGCCGGGCTGCCCGAACTGCCGTCCTGCATCGTGGTGGCCAAGGGTGTGGAGGCCGGGACGCTCCGCTTTCCCCTCGAGATTCTGGCCGAGGCCCGTCCGGGCCAGCCCTACGCCATCCTCTCCGGCCCGAACTTCGCTCATGAGGTGGCCGAGGGCCTTCCCGCCGCCGCGGTGCTCGCCAGCACCGACCCGGCCCTGCGGGAGGCGGCGACGACCCGCCTCTCCAGCCCCGGCTTCCGCCTCTATGGCGGCGCCGACCCGCTGGGGGTGCAGGTGGCCGGGGCGGCGAAGAACGTGGCCGCCATCGCGGCCGGGGCGGCGATCGGCGCCGGGCTCGGCGAGAATGCGCGCGCCGCCATCGTCACCCGCGCCCTGGCCGAGATCGCGCGGCTCGCCGTCGCCCTGGGCGGGCAGGCCGATACGGTGGCCGGCCTCTCCGGCCTGGGGGATCTGATGCTCACCTGCGCCGGCGGGGCGAGCCGCAACTTCACCCTCGGCCTCGCCCTGGGCCGGGGCGAGCGCGCATCGGACGTCCTCGGCGCCCGCAGCTCCGTCACGGAAGGCGCCACCACCGCCCCCGCCCTGCTCGCCCGCGCGGCCCGGGCGGGGGTGGAGATGCCGGTCTGCGGCGCCGTTACCGGGGTGTTGGAAGGGGCGCTGACGGTGCCGGAGGCGGTGGAGCGTCTTCTGGGGCGCCCGCGGAAGGCGGAGTAGCCGGCGTGCTGGCGGAAACCCGGGATTCCTGGCTGGAGGGAGAAGCTTCCGGCGCTGAGGAGGGGGAATCCGGCGCCGAGGAAGGCACCGTGTCGTCATTCCCCGCACGGCGACCGGGCTTCCACCAGCCCGTCACCTCCCCGCCCAGCCAGGCCGAGGCATAGGGGCGGAAGGGCGCCAGCGCGGCTTCGGATTCCGCGTCCGGCATCACCATGGATGCGATCTCCAGCCCCGACGCGCGGGCCAGCGGCGCCTCGCCCGGCGGCCGGAGGGGATTGCCCTGGGCGACGCCCACCAGCGCCTGCATCCGCCCCGGCTCGCGCGCGGCCGCCAGGGTGAAGTCCCGAAGGCGCCGATAAGCCGCCGTCTCGGCCTCGGTCAGCGCGATCCCGTTCGCCGCCGCCAGCCGCTCCAGCGCCGCCACGGCATCGAAGGCGAAGAGATGGTAGTGCAGCGCCATCGGCCCGCGCCGCAGCTCCTGCGGCAGGGCGCCGCGCTCATCCACCTGCACGAGCTGGTTGCGGAGCCGCTCCACCCCCCAGTCCAGCAGCGCGCGCTCCCCGGCGGCCACGCCCGCCGCGGCCACGGCCAGCCCGGCCCAGGCGGCCTGGTTGTTCCTGACATCGCTGATCAGCGCCTCGGAGGGGCGGTCATGCCGCGGGCGGACCTGCCGGGCCACGGCGGCCAGCCAGCGGGCCACCCGCTCCAGGCGCGGCGCCTCCAGCCCCGGGGCCTCGCGCAGCGCCAGGAAGCTCAGCCCCGCCCCGGCCAGCCCCCAGGCGCGGTGATAGTCGCCTTGCAGGTTGAAGGCGCCCAGCAGCGCCCCGTTGCGGGCCCAGTGGTCCATCGCCTCCAGCGCGCAGGCGGCGGCGCCCGCCTCCCCCTTCCTGTGCCGGGCCAGGGCGCGCTGGACGAGGGACAGCCAGTCCCGCAGCGGCTTCGCGGCCGCCTGGTCCATCGCCAGGCGCTTCGGGTCCGGGCGCGAGAAGGCGGGGTCGAGGAAGTAGCCGAAGCCCTCCAGGTTCCGCAGGGGCGGCAGGCGCTCCTCGCAGGGCGCCGCCTCGCCCGTGGTGGCGGGGGCCGGCAGGAAAGGCCCCTCTAGCGGGCGCCGCTCCCGGCGCTCCTCCGGCAGGGCCGCCTGGGCGCCGAGCAGCCCGGCCGCCGTGGCCGCGGCCGCCGCGCCGGCGGCAGCAGGTGGCCGTGCGGGCGTTCCCCCCGCTGCCCGGCCCGGGGCGGGCGGGGTGCGCGGCGGCCTCCGCGCCTCCCGCCCCGGGGCGGCGGCGCGCGGCGCGGGGGGCGTGGCGGAGGGGCGGCGAGACGGAGGCGGCGTGACTTGGCGCGGGGGCCTGGGCGGGGTGGCACGCGGGGCCGGGCGCGCGGCGCCGGGCCGCGAGGGCCCCAATGGCGGCTGGGACTGCGCGAGGGCCGGGCCGGTCAGGAGCGGAAGCAGCAGCAGCGCGGCAAGGCGGGCTTGGGGCAGTCGCATGGCCGCATCATGCCACCGGAGGCCGGGGCGCGTCAGGGCTCCGGGAACAGCGGCAGCTCCCCGCCCTCGGCATGGCGCCGCCGCAGCCGCGCCGCCTCGGCCGCCCGGTGCCGCAGCAGCTCGTCCAGCAGCCGGTCCATGGTCTGCCAGAGCGGCTCGTTGCCCTGGCGCTCCTTCATCACCAGCGCATGGGCCGCGAGCGTCACGTTCAGCGTGCCGCGCGTGGTCTCGGGGCGCGGCATCCGCATCTGGACGAGGGCCTTCTCCACCTCCTCCAGCGGCGCGCCGATCGCCTCGGCGATCTGCGCGGGCTCCATGCCCGTGCGGCGCAGCCGGCGCGCCTCGTCCCGCTGGCGCGGCGGCAGGTCGATGGCCGGGCGCAGCGCGACGGTCCGGCGCGACATCTCGCCCGAGCCGGAGCCGGGCGGCTTTCCCTTGAAGGCCATGTCTATTGAACGCCGCAAAACGGGATGGGATTCAACCCTCGCGCAGCGCGGCGCCCGCCGCCAGCGGGGCCAGCGGCAGGGCGCCGGCCAGGAAGGCCCCCAGCAGCAGCAGGAAGGGCCGGGCTTCCCCGCCCCCCGCCGCCGCCTCGATCGCGCCAGCGGCGAAGATCACCACCGGCACGGCGAGCGGCAGGACCAGCAGGGGCAGCAGCACGCCCCCCCGCCGCGCGCCGAGCGTCAGCGCCGCGCCGAGCGTGCCGAGAAGGGAGAGCACCGCCGAGGCCAGGCCCAGCGTCAGCACCGCGACTCCCCAGCCCTCCACCGGCAGGGCCAGCAACGCGGCGGCGACGGGGGTGGCCAGCAGCAGGGGTAGGCCGGTCACCGCCCAATGCGCCGCCGCCTTCGCCGCGGCCAGGCCGGCCGGCGGCAGGCCAGTGGTGAGCAGCAGGTCGAGCGAGCCGTCCTCGGCCTCCGCGGCGAAGAGCCTGTCCAGCGGCAGCAGCGCGGCGAGCAGCGCCGCCGTCACCAGCGCGCCGGGCGCGAGGCGGGCCAGCGCATCCGGCGAGGGGCCGACCCCGAAGGGGAAGAGCGCGCAGACGATGACGAAGAACAGCACCGCCGCCAGCGCCTCGGCCGGGTGGCGCAGGGCCAGCCGCAGCTCGCGCAGGAACACCGCGATCATGCCGCCGCCCCCATCGCCACCTCCCGCGCCCCCGGGAGGGGCAGCGGGAGATGCGTCGCCGCCAGCACGATGCCGCCCCGGGCCCGATGCGCCGCCAGCAGCGCGCCGAGTCGGGCGACCGAGGCGGTGTCGAGCCCGAGCGTCGGCTCGTCCAGCAGCCAGAGCGGCGCATCGCCGAGGGTGAGCCGCGCCAGGGCCAGGCGCCGGCGCTGCCCCGCCGAAAGCGTGCGGCATGGCAGCCCGCCGAGTCCCGAAAGCCCCATGGAGGCCAGCGCCGCCTCCGGCTCGCCGCCGCGCAGCCGCGCCCAGAAGCCCAGATCCTCGCGTGGCGTGAGCGACGGCTTGATCGCGTCCTGATGGCCGAGATAGCGCGTGCGGGCGCCATGGGCGGCGGCATCCAGCGCCACCTCCTCGCCCGCCCAGGCCAGGCTTCCCGCCGCGGGCCGCAGCAGCCCCGCCAGCACGCGCAGCAGGGTGGACTTGCCCGCCCCGTTCGGCCCGAGCAACAGCAGCGCCTCCCCCGGCGCCGCGCGCAGCGACAGCCCGGCGAAGACCACCCGCCCGCCGCGCCGCGCGGCCAAATCCTCCGCCGCCAGCACGCCTGTCATACCCTCCGGGAAGCCCCCCGGCCCCTGGACCGGAAACCCTCGCCATGCTTCAAGCTGGCCTGAATTTCAAGAACGCGTGGGGAATTGCGACGCATGAGCAAGTACGGCCAGGATACCCTCAAGGCGAAGCGGAGCCTCTCGGTCGATGGGAAGACCTACCACTACTTCTCCATCCCCGAGGCGGCCAAGGCGCTGGGCGTCGATGTCGCCCGCCTGCCGAACAGCCTGAAGGTTCTCCTCGAGCACATCCTGCGCTTCGAGAACGGCCGCTCCTACAAGGTCGATGACGCGAAGGCGATCGCCGGCTGGCTCGAGAAGGGCCAGTCGGACAAGGAGGTTCCCTTCCGCCCCGCGCGCATCCTGATGCAGGACTTCACCGGCGTCCCCGCCGTGGTGGACCTGGCCGCGATGCGCGACGGCATGCTCAAGCTCGGCGGCGACCCGCAGAAGGTGAACCCGCTGGTTCCCGTGGACCTCGTCATCGACCACTCCGTGATGGTGGACGTGGCCGGCACGCCGGACGCGCTGCGCCAGAACGTGGACCTGGAATACCAGCGCAACAACGAGCGCTACGAGTTCCTCCGCTGGGGCTCCTCGGCCTTCAACAACTTCCGCGTCGTGCCCCCCGGCACCGGCATCTGCCACCAGGTGAACCTCGAATACCTGGCCCAGGTGATCTGGACCGACACCGATGCCGGCGACGTCTATGCCTATCCGGACAGCTGCTACGGCACGGACAGCCACACCACCATGGTGAACGGCCTGGGCGTGCTGGGCTGGGGCGTCGGCGGCATCGAGGCCGAGGCCGCGATGCTCGGCCAGCCCATCGCCATGCTCATCCCCGATGTCATCGGCTTCAAGCTGACCGGCAAGCTGAAGGAGGGCGTGACCGCGACCGATCTCGTGCTGACCGTCACCCAGATGCTCCGCAAGAAGGGCGTGGTCGGCAAGTTCGTCGAGTTCTACGGCCAGGGCCTCACCTCCCTGCCCGTCGCCGACCGCGCCACCATCGGCAACATGGCCCCGGAATACGGCGCCACCTGCGGCTTCTTCCCCGTGGACGAGGCGACGCTCGGCTATCTCCGCCTCTCCGGCCGCGATGAGCACCGCATCAACCTGGTCCGCGAGATCTCGAAGGCCCAGGGCATGTGGCGCGACGACACGACGCCCGACCCGGTCTTCACCGACACGCTGGAGCTCGACCTCTCCACCGTGCTGCCCTCCATGGCCGGCCCGAAGCGCCCGCAGGACAAGGTGGTGCTGACCGACATCGCCACCTCCTTCGCCAAGGAGCTGCCGAACCTCTCCGTCCCCGGCGCCCCGCCGCTGGGCGCGCGCGTGCCGGTGGGTGGCGCGAACTATGACCTCGGCCATGGGGACGTGGTGATCGCGGCGATCACCTCCTGCACCAACACCTCCAACCCCTATGTGCTCGTGGCCGCCGGCCTCGTGGCGCGCAAGGCGCGCGCCAAGGGCCTGACCCCGAAGCCCTGGGTGAAGACCTCCCTCGCCCCGGGGTCCCAGGTCGTCACCGACTACCTGAACGCCTCGGGCCTGCAGGCCGACCTCGACGCGCTGGGCTTCCAGACCGTCGGCTATGGCTGCACCACCTGCATCGGCAATTCCGGCCCGCTGGAGGACGCGATCGTCTCCGCGATTGAGGACCACAAGCTGGTCGCCGCCTCGGTGCTCTCGGGAAACCGCAACTTCGAGGGCCGCGTGCACCCGAATGTGCGCGCGAACTACCTCGCCTCCCCGCCGCTGGTGGTCGCCTACTCCCTCGCCGGCACCATCACGAAGGACATCACCACCGAGCCGCTCGGCACGGGCAGCGATGGCCAGCCCGTCTACCTCAAGGACATCTGGCCGGCGCAGCAGGAGATCAACGACGTCGTCCACGAGGTCCTGACGCGCGAGATGTTCCAGTCCCGCTACGCCGACGTCTTCAAGGGCGACGCGCACTGGCAGGGCATCAACGTCGAGACGGGGACGGACACCTACCGCTGGAACTCCGGCTCCACCTACGTCCAGAACCCGCCCTATTTCGAGGAGATGGGCGTCGAGCCGAAGCCGGTCGCCTCGGTCACCGGCGCGCGCATCCTGGCGGAGCTGGGCGACAGCATCACCACCGACCACATCTCCCCGGCCGGCTCGATCAAGAAGGCCTCGCCCGCCGGCGAGTACCTGCTGGAGCACCAGGTGCGGCAGAACGACTTCAACTCCTACGGCGCCCGCCGCGGGAACCATGAGGTCATGATGCGCGGCACCTTCGCCAATATCCGCATCAAGAACGAGCTGGTCCCGGGCATCGAGGGCGGCATCACCAAGCACTACCCCTCCGAGCAGGTGATGCCGATCTACGACGCGGCCATGAAGTACAAGGCCGAGGGCGTGCCGCTGGTGATCTTCGGCGGCAAGGAATACGGCACCGGCTCCTCCCGCGACTGGGCGGCCAAGGGCACGATGCTGCTGGGCGTGAAGGCCGTGATCGCCGAGAGCTTCGAGCGCATCCACCGCTCGAACCTGGTCGGCATGGGCGTGCTGCCGCTGGTCTTCAAGCCGGGCGAGGACCGCAAGACCCTCGGCCTGAAGGGCGACGAGACCGTGGACATCCTCGGCCTCGAGGAGCTGCGCGCCCGCATGATGCTCGACATCGTCATCCACCGCGCGGACGGCACCGAGACCCGCACCCAGGTCCAGTGCCGCGTCGATACGGCCGATGAGGTCGAGTACTACAAGCAGGGCGGCATTCTGCAGTACGTGCTGCGCTCCATGGCCGGGGTGATGGTCCCGGCCTGACCCGCCCGGCCCGGATGGGCTAGAGAAGGGGGGCGCGGGCCGCAGGGTCCGCGCCCCTTTTCGCAACCGCGGCAAGGGCCGCGGCGTTCGCCCGCCGCAAGCGGGGGATACAGGCTCAATGATCGGCAGCCCATGACAGGCGCCGTCCTGGTGATGAACCGCCGCGCCGGCACCCTGGCGGGCCGGCCGGAGCTGCCCGACCTCATCGAGGCCGCGCTGCGCCGGGCCGGCTTCGACCTGACCGTGATCGGCGAGGAGACGGCGCCCGATATCGGCGGCCAGCTCGAGGCCGCGATCGGCACGGGGGCGCCCCTGGTGATCGTCGGCGGCGGGGACGGCACGGTGCGGAGCGTCGCCGCCCGGCTGGCCGGCACGGACCGCACCCTCGCCATCCTCCCCCTGGGCACGCTGAACCTGCTCGCCCGCGACCTCGGCATGCCGCTGGACCCGCTGGAGGCGGCCGAGGCGCTGGCCCGCTCCGTCCACCGCCGGATCGACCTGGGCGAGGTGAACGGCCAGATCTTCACCTGCCAATCCGTGATCGGGCTGACCAACACGGTCGGCCGCGCCCGCCAGCGCTTCCGGCGCCGGGGCGGCCTCTATGTCGTGCTGCGCGTCATCATGGCGGCCGCCCGCGCGCTGCTCCGCCAGCGCCCCATGCGGCTGATGGTGAATGCGCCGGGCTGGCAGAAGCCCTGGCGCATCTGGACCCGCGCGATGTCGGTGGTGAACAACGCCTATGACGAGGGGACGGGGCTGATGTTCCACCGCTCCCGCCTCGATGGCGGGATGCTGAACCTCTATGTCAGCCGGAACTTCTCGATCGGCTGGACGGCGAAGATGCTGATCGCCATGGCGCTCGGCATGTGGAAGCGGTCCGACAGCATCCACATCCTCACCGGCCCCTCCTTCACCATCCACGCCCGCCGGCGCCGCCTGCTCGTGATGAATGATGGCGAGGGCTCGGTGCTCCGCACCCCGCTGCGCTACACCCTGCACCCGCGCGCCCTGGCCGTGCTGGCCCCCCCGCAGGCGGAGGCGCCGGCGGAGGATAGGGCCGCGCCGACCACCGCCTCATCGGTGCCGCCGCCGGAATGAGGGTGATCGACCACATCTCGGACCTGCATTTCTGCCGCGTGGACCGGCGCGCGACCGACGCGCTGCTGGCCCGGCTGAACGAGGACCCGGCCCATCTCGTCGTCGTCTCGGGCGACCTGACCATGCGCGCGCGCCGGCACGAATACCGCGCGGCCCGCACCTTCCTCGACGCGCTGAACCCGCCCTGGCTCGCCGTGCCGGGCAATCACGACATCACCGCCTATTATCCCTGGGAACGCTTCCTGGACCCCTTCGGGCGGTGGCAGAGCCTTGTCTCGGACGAGATGGAGCCGGTCTTCGAGGATGAGGAGATCCAGGTCCTCGGCCTCAACACCGTCTCCCGCGGCGGCCTGCATCTGCAATGGGAGAACGGGAAGGTGCCCCGGGCCGGGTTGCTGCGCCTGCTCCGTCGCCTCCGCCGGCTGGAGGAGGGGCGCTTCCGGATCGTGGTCGCCCACCATCCCTTCCTCGCTCCGCCGGACCTGCCCGGCACGCCGATCGTCGCCCGGGGGGAAAGGGCCCTGCGCGACCTTGCCCGGGGCGGCGTGCGGCTCGTGCTCTCCGGCCATCTCCATGTGGGCTACCACAACACGCATGACATCCGGGCGGAGGAGGGCAGCCGCCTGACCGTGCTCCAGGCCGGCTCCGCCACCTCCACGCGCCTTCGGGGCGAGGCGAACGCCTACAACCGCGTCATCGTGGAGAACGGCCGCGCCCGGTGGACCTCCCACCACTGGGATGGAGACGCCTGGCGCTGAGCGGCGGTATCGGAGGCGCCCCGGGCGGTCCCGGCCGTCGCGCGGTCAGCGCCCCGCGTCCCAGCGCCAGACGACCGGCACCGCCAGGGCGCATAGCGCCGCCATGGCGAGGAAGGCCCCGCCCTCCACCCGGGCATACAGCCAGCCCGTCATGAGCATGGCGACGGCCTGGGCCCCCGTGGTGCCGAGCGCCGCGTGCAGGCTTTGCGCCGCCAGCGCCTCCCCGGGCGGCGGGTTGGCGGAAAGCCAGCGCATCGCGCCCATATACTGCGCCCCGAAGGTCAGGGCGTGCAGCGCCTGCAAGGGGAACAGGGCCCAGAGTTCCGTGGTCACCCCCATCGCCACCCAGCGCAGCGTCCCCGCCCCGGCGGCCAGGAACATCAGCCCCCGCGGGCTCAACCGCCCCAGCAGCGGCCGCGCCCAGAGGAAGAGCAGGACCTCGGCCAGCACCCCTTCGGCCCAGAGCAGCCCGATGGTTTCCGCCGAATGCCCCGCGCGGGCCCAATGGATGGAGGAGAAGCCGTAGCAGGCGGCATGCGAGCCCTGGATCAGCGCGCTGATCGCGACCAGCCTTCCGAAGCCCGGACGGCGCAAGAGGTGAAGGGCGAAGGCCCCGCGCAGCCCCCTGCCCCCCGCCGGCCGGAGCCCCTGCCCCCCGGGTTCCGGACGCGGCAGCAGCCAGGCCGAGGCCGCGGCGGCGGAATAGGAGCCGGCCAGCAGCCAGGGAATGGCCGCATAGCCGCCCCAGGCCGCAAGCCCCCCCGCCCCCGCGGCGCCCAGGATGAAGGCCGCGGAGCCGGCCGCGCGCACCGGGCCGTAATCCACGCCCGCCCGGCGGGTGGCGCCCAGCGCCATCGCCTCCCCCAGCGGGCTGAGCGGCGCCATGGAAGCGGCGAAGAGAAGCTGCACCCCGAGCACGGCCCAGAACCCCTCGGCCGGCAGGAAGAGCGGCCCCGCCAGCGCGGCCAGCGCCGCGCAGGGGATCAGGATCGCCCGCCCGTCCCCGATCCGGTCCGCCAGCCGCCCGAGCGCCGGGCTGACGAAGAAGCGGATGAGCGAGCCGGCGAAAAGGATCTGCGCCACGGCCTCCGCCCCCAGCCCCTTGCCGGCGAGAAAGGGCGGAAGGAAAGGCATGGTGACCCCGACCCCGAGGAAGCAGGCGGCCAGGAGCAGGGCGAAGCGGGCCAAGGGAGGGGCTGGCGGAACGGCCGGAGGGGGCGCGGAAAGAGGCGTGGTCATGGAGTGCCGACAACCTCCCCCCAGCCTCCGCGCTTGCCAAGCCCGTCCCGGGGGGCCACACGTCGCCGCAGATGAGCCCCATCTCAGAACGCCAGATGTTCGCCTCGCGGGTGAAGGCCGTGCTCGGCCCCACCAACACCGGCAAGACCCACCTGGCCATCACGCGGCTGCTGGCCCATTCCAGCGGCATCATCGGCTTCCCGCTGCGCCTGCTGGCGCGCGAGAACTACGACCGCATGGTGGCCGCCAAGGGGGAGCGGAACGTCGCCCTCATCACCGGGGAGGAGAAGATCATCCCCCCCGGCGCCAAGTGGTTCGCCTGCACGGTCGAGGCCATGCCGCTCGACCGCCAGGCGGAGTTCGTGGCGGTGGACGAGATCCAGCTCTGCGCCGATGCCGATCGCGGCCATGTCTTCACCGACCGCCTGCTGAACGCCCGCGGCCTGGTGGAAACCATGTTCCTGGGCGCGGAGACCATCCGCCCCCTGCTCCAGCGGCTGGTGCCCCAGGCCGAGATCGAGAGCCGCCCCCGCCTCTCCCAGCTCACCTATGCCGGCCCGGCCCGCCTCACCCGCCTGCCGCCGCGCAGCGCCGTGGTCGCCTTCTCGGCCGGGGAGGTCTACGCCATCGCCGAGGCCATCCGCCGCCGCCGCGGCGGCTGCGCCGTGGTGATGGGCCGGCTGAGCCCGCGCACCCGCAACGCCCAGGTGGCGCTGTACCAGAACCGCGAGGTCGATTTCCTCGTGGCGACGGATGCCATCGGCATGGGGCTGAACATGGATGTGGACCATGTCGCCTTCGCCGGGCTGCAGAAGTTCGACGGCCATCGCCCGCGCCTCCTCACCCCGCAGGAAGCCGCCCAGATCGCCGGCCGCGCCGGGCGCGGCATGCGGGACGGCACCTTCGGCGTGACCGCCGAATGCCCGCCGCTGGCCGACGATTTCGTGCACAAGATCGAGGGGCATCATTTCGAGCCGCTGACGACGCTCGCCTGGCGGAACAGCGCCCTCGACATGTCGGGCATCGACGCGCTTCTGGACAGCCTCGCCCAGCCGCCCCCCTTCCAGGGCCTGGCCCGCGGCAACGACGCCACCGACCACATCACGCTCGAACACCTCTCGCGGGACCAGGAGATCCGCAAGCTCGCCCAGGGCCGCGCCCGGATGCGCCTGCTCTGGGACGCCTGCCAGATTCCGGACTTCCGCAAGCTGGCCGACGAGAGCCACACACGTTTCTGCGCGCGTGTCTTCCGGCATCTCGCCGAGGATGGCACTCTGCCGACGGACTGGGCCGCCTCCCAGATCCGCTACCTCGATAACACCGAGGGCGATCTCGACACGCTGATGGCCCGGCTTGCCGGCATCCGCACCTGGACCTATGTCGCCGCCCGTGCCGACTGGCTGAAGGACGCAACTGCCATGCAGGAGGCCGCCCGCGCCGCCGAGGACCATGTCTCCGACGCGCTGCACGAACGCCTGACCGCCCGCTTCGTGGACCGCCGCGCGGCCCACCTGATCCGCAAGCTCGACGAGGGGGAGGAGAACCTCCTCTCGGCGGTGGCGCGGAATGGCGAGGTCGTGGTCGAGGGCCATCCCGTCGGCCATGTGAAGGGCTTCGTCTTCGAGACGGCCGCCGATGCCGAGGACGAGGAGGAGCGCCGCGTCATGCTGCGCGCCGCCCGCCGGGCCCTGCGCGAGGAGATGCCCCGCCGCGTGGCCGCGCTCGAGGCCGCGCCGGACGAGGCCTTCGGCCTGACCAAGTTCCAGCGCATCACCTGGAAGGCGGAAGGCGACGACGAGGCGCATGAGGTCGCCAAGCTCAAGCCCGGCACCACGGCCGAGAAGCCGGTGATCGAGCCGATCGATTCCGAGTTCATCGACGGGTCCGACCGCGAGCGCATCCGCGCGAAGCTCGCCACCTGGTTCGACGCCCTGATCGCCCGCGATTTCGCGCCGCTGATCGAGGCCGAGACGAAGGCGGCCGAGGATGCGGAGCTGCGCGGCCACCTGTTCCGCCTGCGCGAGTTCCTGGGCCTCCTGCCCGGCGGCACCGAGCGCGAGATCAACCCGGAGATCCGCGCGAAGCTGAAGGCCATCGGCGTCCGCGCCGGCCGCTTCGCCCTCTACATCCCGGAGATGCTGAAGCCGCGCCCCATGGCGCTGCGCGCCCAGCTCTGGGCACTGAAGGCGAATTCGGCGGTGCCGGACCTGCCCGGCGGCGGCCTCGTCTCCATCATCCCGCCGCGGGACTGGCCGCGCGGCTTCGGTGCCACCATGGGCTGGGTGCAGGCCGGGCCGGCCCTCGTCCGCCTGGATGTCGCCGAGCGCATCGCGGGCGAGCTGGGCCACCTGACCCGCCGCGCCCCCGCCGCCCTGCCGGTGGATGTCGCCAGCCGCCTGGGCGCCAAGGCCGATACGCTGCCGGCCGTGCTGAACGCCCTCGGCTTCCGCCTGGTCTCGCCCGAGCCGCTGGCCGAGGACGCCTTCGGCCCGCCGGCGCCGCAGCTCGTCGCCGCCCGGCGCGAGGACGCCCATCGCGGCCGCGGCGGCCCGGAACGGCGTGACCGCAACCGCCCCCGCCGCGACGGCGCCCCCGCACGGAAGGCGGCCGATGGCGCCCCCGCCAACGGCGCGCCTGCCGATGGTGCTCCCGCCGATGCTGCTCACACCGGGGGCGCCGAGGCCGCGCCCGCGGAGGGGGCTCCCCGGACCGATGCCGCGCGGGACAATCGCGAGGCCCGCGGCCCGCGTGGCCCCCGCCGCGACGACCGGCAGGGCCGCCAGGGAGAGCGTGGTGGTGACCGGAGCGGCAACCGCCAGGGAGAGCCGCGCAATGGCGAGCGCCAGGGCAACCGCGATGATCGCGGCCCCCGCAACGGCCCGCGCGCCGATGGCCAGCGGGGCGGTGGCTACGGCAACGGCCCGCGCCGCGACCGCCGCGACGACGGCCCCGCCACCCCCCGCCCAGTCTTCGAGCCGCCGCGCGGCAAGGGCCCGGACCCCGACAGCCCCTTCGCCGTGCTGGCGAGGCTGAAGCTCGGAAAGTCCTGACCCCACCGCATGGCGGAGGCGGAGGACCGGGACTGGCAGCGCCTGGACAAGTGGCTCTGGTGCGCGCGCCTGTCCAAGACCCGATCGGCCTGCGCCGCGCTGGTGGAGCGCGGCGCGGTCCGGCTGAACCGCCAGCCCGTGTACAAACCGCATGCACGGCTGCGCCCGGGTGACATCCTTACCCTCGCCATGGGAGGGCCGGAGCGCGGGACGGTGAAGGTCTGGCGAGTCCAGGCACTCGCCGAGCGACGCGGCCCACCGGCCGAGGCCCGCACCCTCTATGAGGAAATCGCGGCCGGCTGACCGGCAGCGTACCGATGGAGCCTCCAGACCTGCGATACCGCTTGCCCGCCTCCTGGCCCGTCCCCTTGCTTGTCTGGGCGCTCGGCTTCGCCCTCTTCGCCGCCCGCGCCCTCTCGATGGGGCAGGATTCCAACTGGGACCTGCAGAACTACCACGACTACGGCGCGCATGCCCTGCTGCAGGGGCGCTATGACGGGGATGTCGGACCGGCCGGCATCCAGGGCTACTTCAACCCTGTCCCCTATGTGATCCCCTATCTCCTGCGCTACGGCCTGGCACCCATCCTGGCCACGCTCGGCCTCGTCGCCCTGCAGGCCCTCACAGTGGTCGCCGCCTGGATGCTCGCCGGCGCGTTGCTGGACGAGAACCTGCCCCGCCGCCCCCTCATCCGCCTCCTGGCCGTGGTGGCCGGGATGGCCAGCGCCATGGCGATCTCGGAGATCGGGACGACCTTCGCCGATCTCTTCATGGCCGCCCCCATCCTTCTCGGGCTCCTCGCCCTCCTGCGGGGCTGCGAAGGCGGCGACCATCGTCTCTTCGCCCTGGCGGGCCTGCTGGTGGGCGGGGCGGCGGGGCTGAAGCTGACGAACTTCGTCTTCGCCCCTGGCCTGGCGCTGGCCATCCTCCTGCCCTGGCCCGGCCTCCGCGCCGCCTGGGGCGCCACCTGGCGCACGGCGTTGGGAGGATTGACCGGCGTGCTGCTCACCGGCGGGATCTGGGGCGGGTTTCTCTGGGTGACGCTGGGCAACCCGATCTTTCCCGCCCTGAACCAGGTCTTCGGCTCGCCCTCCGCCCTTCCCCATGCCTTCGCCGATCCGCGGTTCCTGCCGGGCAGCATCGCCGAGGCTGTTCGCTACCCGCTGGACATCGCGCTCGGCGGCCATCCCACGGCCGAGCTTGCCTTCCGCGACCCGCGGATGCTGCTGGTCCTGCTCCTCGCGCTGCCCAGCCTGGGGCGCGCGCTCCGCGCTCGTCGGCCGGATGCGGCACCGCTTCGTCCGGCCTCTCCGGGCCAGCTTCGCGCGCTCGTCTTCCTGCTGGCGAGTGGCGCCACATGGCTCTCCCTTTTCAGCATCCATCGCTACGCCGTGCCGCTCGATATTCTGGCGGGGCTGTTGCTGGTGGCCTTGCCGACCGCGCTGCTCCCGGGGAAGGCCGGTATCCGGGCCGGGCTGGCCCTTGCCCTGCTGGCGGTGCTGGGCACCCGCGCGCCGGACTGGTTCCACCGGGCCTGGGCCGATGCCTACCACCCCGTTCCGCCTTCCGCCCTCCCGCAACCGGCGACCATGCTCGTCACCCATGCTCCGCTCGGCTACTGGGTTTCGGCCCTGGCGAAGGAGTCACGCTTCTACGGGGTGCTGGACAACGACATCGCCGAAGGAGGCCCCTTGCTGGAGCGGATCCGCGCCGGGCTGGATGCGCCCGTGGGCGGCCGGATCTGGACCCTCGGCAAGGACGAGCCGATGGCGGAATCCACCCGCGCCATGCTGGCCCGCCACGGCGTGGTCCCGACCGGCCCCTGCCTCCGGGCCCCGGGCTGGTGGGATTCCAGCACGGTCTTCTGCGCGGCCGCCCGTGCCGGCCGCCGCAACTTCGCCGCACCCGATCTCGCGATCGGCGAGCGCGTGGATTTCACCTCGGCCGGCAGCGGCTGGATCTATCTCAGCGCCGATATCCCGCCGGGCAAGCTGGGCTGGCGCCCCGCCTCGGCCGAGGGCACCGAGGCCGGCGATACCGCCCGCCTCGTCCTCAGGCCGGCCAGCTCGGCGCAGCCGCGCATCCTGGATTTCGAATTGCGACGGGTCGGCCCCACCCGCCAAGCCGCCCGCATCAGGATGCTCGCCAATGGCCAGCCCGCCACGGACTGGCCGCTTGGCGCGGGGCCGGGCTGGAGCACCCGCAGCCTTTGCCTGCCCCTCTCGGATCCGGCGCAGGGCGGCGTCTTCGACCTCTATTTCCTGGATACCGAGCGCCCCGGCCCGGAGCACCAGCCGGGCCTCATCCTCCGCAGCATGAGCCTGCGGGAGGCGGGGCCGGGAGAATGCACCCGCTGACCCCTTCCGGGCCGGGTCTGGCGGGAAGAGCCCGGCCCGCGACGCAGAGCGGCCCTGCACCTCGAAACCGCGGCTTGCATGCTGCGCCCGCTCGGTCCATCTGGGCGCGCGTCGGGGGCTGTTACCGCCCCGCGCCGTGAAGGGGCTGACCGTGACCTACGTCGTCACCGAGAACTGCATCCGCTGCAAGTACATGGACTGCGTCGAGGTCTGTCCGGTGGACTGCTTCTATGTCGGCGCGAACATGCTCGTCATCCACCCGGACGAATGCATCGACTGCGGCGTGTGCGAGCCGGAATGCCCCGCCGAGGCCATCTTCCCCGACAGCGACGACCGCGCGACCGACTGGGCCGAGCTGAACCGCACCTATTCCACCCAGTGGCCGAACATGTCCCGCAAGGGCGAGCCTCCGGCCGATGCGAAGGAATGGGACGGCAAGCCCGGCAAAAAGGAGCTGTTCGACCCCGCGCCCGGCGAACCCTGAGCCGGGGCGGCCCAACCCGCGCCTCCGCCCGGCGTTCCCGGCAGGAGGCGTGCGTGCGCGGGGGACCCGGCGTGACGGAATCGGGTTTTCGTGATAGGGTGAGCCCCTGAATGCATGCACCCTTCCGCCCGGCCATGACGGCCGGCGGTGGAAAGGGCTGCGCCGCAAGGCAGGACGGGCCTCGCTTCCGCGGGGTCCGGCGCTCAGCCCCCGCTTGGCCGGACCGATCCCGGCCCGGTCGGGCGGCGTCACAGGGATCGCGGAGAGCATGATGAAGGCACCCGCCGGGAGCAAGGCCTCCACCGCAAAGGCGGCGCCGAAGGCCGCCGGAACGCCCGCCGAGGCGAAGCCGGCCGCCAAGGCCGCTGGCAAGGCCCCCGGCAAGGCCGCGATGCCGAAGCCCATGGCCACCGCCCGCAAGACCGAGGCGCCCGCCCCCGCCGAGGCCGCGGCGCCCCCGCCGGCCGCGAAGCCGGCCGCCGTGAAGGCCCCGGCCGCGACCGCCCCCGCCCCGAAGGCGGCCGCCGCGCGCACCGCCTCCCCCGCCAAGATCGAGGCGCCGGCCAAGGCCGAAGCCGCCTCCAAGGCGCCCGTCGAGCCGCCCCGCCCCCCCGCGCGCCCGGGCGCGCCGGCCGGCATGGCAGAAGCCCAGGCGCCCGCACCCAGCATGACCGCACCAGCACCCGAGCCCATCATCCAGGCCCCGATCCGTCCGGCCCCGCCGCCCAAGCCCCTCGGCAATGCCGGGAAGGACTTCAAGGCGGGCGATTTCGTCGTCTATCCCACCCATGGCGTCGGCCAGGTGCAGGGGATCGAGGACGTCCCGGTCGCGGGCCAGAGCCTCAAGGTGATCGTCGTCACCTTCGAGGAGAACCGCATGACCCTGAAGGTGCCGATGGCCAAGGCGGCCTCCTCGGGGCTGCGCAAGCTCGCCTCCGAGAAGGCGATGGGCGAGGCGCTGGACACGCTGCGCGGCCGCGCCCGCATCAAGCGCACCATGTGGTCCCGCCGCGCCCAGGAGTACGAGCAGAAGATCAACTCGGGCGACCCGATCGCCATCGCCGAGGTGGTGCGCGACCTGCACCGCAACGCCGGCCAGCCCGACCAGTCCTTCTCCGAGCGCCAGATCTACGAGCTGGCGCTGGACCGCCTCGCGGCGGAGGTCGCGGCGCTGGACCGGACCGACAAGAACGCCGCGACGCAGAAGCTGCTCGACCACCTCAAGACCAGCGAGAAGTAGCAGGGGCCAAGGGCCCGGCCCCCGGGGGCCGGGCCCTTCCGCGTGAGGCGGGCCCCGGGGCCCGAGACGACGCAGGCCGATGGGCCGCCTTAGCGATCATGGGGCGAACCTATCTCTTCATGGGGGGCAACTCCCACCCCCGGGACCAGCATCTCGAGATCCTGCTGCGAACCCGTCTGGCCGGTCCCGGCGACCGCTTCATCGGCCAGCAGGATCTGCTGGACCAGCATGATGACGGGCAATGGCGGGTGGCGTTCCGGCACCGCCGCGAGCTTCTCCGCTGCGCGCTCGACGGGTTGCGGGGACAGCCCGGCCCTGTCGTGCTGCTTGGCCGCTCCTCCGGCGCCTGGGTGCAGACGGCCCTTGCCGCGGAACCCGGATGGCACGGGCGCATCGGTGCCCTGCTCTGCTTCGGATACCCGTTCCGCCACCCGCGCTGCGCCGTCGAGCGCCGCCGCTTCCTCCACCTCTTCCGCTTGGCGGTGCCGACCCTCATCCTGCAGGGCCGGCACGATCCCTATGGCGGGGCGGAGGTCGCCGACCAGTACCTGCTCTCCGAGGCGGTCGGCCTGCGGGTCCTGGAGACGGACCATGCGCTGCGGATGCCGCCCGAGGCCTGGGACGGCGCGCTCGAGGACATCCGGCACTTCCTCTCCACGCGGCTTGGCCCGGCCGGTCCCTGAACGGGGCCGGGCAGGCTCCATCCGCAGCGGGCGCAAAAAGAAACCCCGGGGATCACTCCCCGGGGTCTCGTCCTTCCGGCCATGCCGCCCGATCAGTCGGACTGCTGGCGGACGCCCATGAACTGCAGCAGCAGCTGGAACAGGTTCACGAAGTTCAGGTAGAGGCCCAGCGCGTCGAAGACCGAACGCTTGGCCGCCTCGTCCGAACCCTCGGCATAGGCGAACTCGATGTAGTCCGCCTTGATCCGCTGCGTGTCGTAGGCGGTGAGGCCGGTGAAGACCACCACGCCGATCACGCTGATCGCGAACTGCAGCGCCGTGCTGCCGATGAAGGCGTTGACCAGGCCGGCGATGAGGATGCCGATCAGGCCCATCATCAGGAAGCCGCCCATCCGCGTCAGGTCCGCCTTCGTCGTGTAGCCGTAGAGGCTCACCGCGGCGAACATGCCGGCGGTCACGAAGAAGGTGCTGGCGATGGAGGCGCCCACATAGACGGCGAAGATATTCGCCATGCTGGCGCCCATCGCGACGCAGAAGGCCCAGAACAGCGCCTGGGTCGCGCCCTTGGAAAGCCGGTTGATGCCGAAGGACAGCACCATCACGAAGGCCAGAGGCGCGAAGATCGCGGCGAAGCCGAGGATGGTCGGCTGAGTCGCCAGGCCGCGCGGCGTGCGCACGACCGTGAAGAACAGGTCGGCCAGCTGCGTGTTCGCGATGACATAGGCCGTGATGGCCGTCAGGGCGAGGCCAGAGGCCATCCAGTTGTACACGCGCAGCATGTAGGCGCGCAGGCCGGCATCGAGCGTCGCGGCATCGGTGGCGGCGCGGCCCATCGGCTGCGTCCAGGCGGACGGACCGCCCTGGAACCGGTTGTCGGGACCGAAGGCCATGTGTGTCAGAACTCCTCCCGGGAACGGCACTCGCCATCCCCCGTGACGCTGATATATGGACTTCCTGTAATCCAAATCAAGCGGCAACCGGGGTGTAAGCCTGCCGTAAGGTCATGGGGCGCCCGGAACCCAGTATTCCCGGTGCGGAAGGGCCCCTTCCTCCTCCAGGCAGGGCCCCACCACATCCGGTGGAGCCGCCGCGCTGGCCAGCACAGCCCGGCAGGACAGGGCGAGGCCGGCCGTATGGGGCTGCGCGTTCCGCAGCGCGAGGATCGCGCCGGCCGACAGCCCATAAACCACCCGCCCGATTCCGGCATAGAAGATTGCGGCGGCGCACATCGCGCAGGGCTCGCCCGAGGAATAGATCGTGGCCCGCGCCAGCTCCGCGCGGGGGATTCCCTGGCGGATCACCCGGCCCAGCGCGTTCATCTCGGAATGGGCAAGCGGCCCGCCGCCCCCGGTACCCTGGGTGGAGCCCGCTTCGGCCAGCACCGCCCCGTCCGCACTGGCGATCACGGCGGCGAAGGGCCGGTCCCCCCGTGCGCGGGCCGCCGACGCGCCGGCGAAGGCGCGGCGCAGCAGGGCTTCGTCGAGGGGCGAGAGGCTCATGCCCAATGGGCGCCGTCCGTGCCCAGCGGAACGGGCGGGCGGTCCCAGCGCGCGGGCGTCTCGGGCAGAATGGCCGCATGGCGCACGGTCGCCACCCGCCCGAAGGCCGAATCCGTCTCCTCCATCAGCCCCGGCTCCGGGCCGGGGGCTGGCACGGCGAAGCCGCCTTCCACCCGCCCGAGCCCACGCAGCCAGAGCCCGGTGCGGGCAAGGGAGACCTGCACATGCCAGCTCCCCCCCTCCTCCGCGCGGCGCATCAGCGCGGCCAGGGCGCCGAGCGCCAGCAGGTAACCCGCCCCATGGTCCAGCGCCTGGCAGGGCAGCGGCTTCGGCTGGCCCGGCATGCCGGCGGCCTCGGCCTCCGCCGCGTTGAAGCCGCTGGCGGTCTGCACCAGGGAATCGAAGCCGCGCCGCGTGGCCCAGGGCCCGGTGCGGCCATAGGCGGAGAGCGAGACGCAGACGATTCCGGGCCGCAGCGCCGCCGCCTCGGCCGGGCCAAAGCCGCGCCCGGCCAGCGCCCCGGGCCGGTAGCCCTGGATGAACAGGTCCGCGCCCCGGATCAGCCCCTGCAGGCCCTCCCGCCCCGCCTCGTCCCGCAGGTCCAGCGCGCAGGACCGCTTTCCGCGGCCCGTATCCACCACCAGGCTGGGGATGGAGGGAAGATGCGGCGCGGTCACGAGCATCACCTCCGCCCCATGCGCCGCCAGCACCCGCCCGCAAACCGGCCCGGCGATGATCCGGGTCAGCTCCACCGCCCGCAGCCCGGCCAGCGGCCGCGCCGCCAGGGGTGGAAGCGGCTCGGGCGGCGCGTCCCCGATCCGGGTGATCTCGATCAGCGGCAAGCCGGCCACCGCCAAGCCCTGGGGGTGCGCGTCCCACTCGGCGAAGGAGCGCATCATCGCGGCCGGCAGGCCCGCCGCCGCAGCCGCCTCGTCCAGGCGCGCGGCCTCCCACCCCTCCAGCGCGCGCGCCACGGCGGCGCGGTCATAGGGGGTGCCGAGCAGCGACAGGAAGCCGTCGCGGTGATGGGGGAAATTCGTGTGGATGCGGACCCAGCGGCCATCGCCGCAGCGATACGCACCCGCGATCGCGTCCCAGGGGTCGCCCAGGCCCGCGCCATCCACCCGCATAAGCTGTTCGCTGCGGAACTCCGCCAGCGCGTGCCGCGCCTCCACGGAGACGCTCTGCGCCGGCCCGCCGCGCCGGCGATGGATCTCGGCCGCCGCCAGCCCCACCGCGCCGATCGAGGCCATGGCCGCGGCCGCGAGCCGGAAGGAGGAGGGAAGCACGGGGTCCGTGCCGTGGAGCCGCGCCTGGGCCGGGGCCCGGGGTGCGAGCCCCACGCCCGCGCAAAGTTCCGACAGGACCTGATCCGGCGCCGACATGACGAAAGGCCAGCATGGAAGCCGCCCTGCGACAACATGCCCGGCCCACGCCCCAGCCATGCCCTCCCGGCCCAGGACCTACGCCTCTCAGATAGCGCGTTCGATACCGGGGAATTTACACATTTGTCCGTACCATCCGACTAGAACGGAGCGTTGCATCTCCGTCCGACGCGCCCCGGACGCATTCCGTGCCCGGATCCGGGGCCCGGATCCGGGCGCCGGAAAGGGATGACGTGGCAGCTCACGTGACAGATCACCGGATCTCCTGCCTCGGCTGCCGGGAAAGCCGCCTGGACTTCCCCTTCACCATGGCTTTCCAGCCCATCGTCGACCTGTGGGAGAGCCGGATCGATTCCCATGAGGCGCTGGTGCGCGGCCCGGCCGGCGAAGGCGCGGGAAGCGTCCTCGCCCGGGTGAACGAGGAAAATCTCTACGCCTTCGACCAGGCCTGCCGGGTGAAGGCGATCGAGATGGCCTCCCGGCTCGGGCTCGACGGTCATCTCAGCATCAACTTCCTGCCCAATGCCGTCTATGAGCCCCGGGCCTGCATCCGCCGCACGCTGGATGCCGCCGCGCGCACCGGCTTCCCGCTCGACCGCCTCACCTTCGAGCTGACGGAGGATGAGCGCATCGCCGATACCGCGCACATCCTCTCCATCATCGCCGAATACCGGCGCCACGGCTTCCGCATCGCGCTCGATGACTTCGGAACGGGCTATTCCGGCCTGGCCCGCCTCGCCGCGCTGCGGCCGGATTGCGTGAAGCTCGACCGCGCCCTGGTGAAGGATTGCGACACGGACCGCATCCGCCTCGCCATCGTGGCCAGCATGGTCGGACTGGCCTCCGAGATCGGCGTGAAGCTGGTGGCGGAAGGCGTGGAGCGCATCGGCGAGGTGGAGGCGCTGCGCGGCGCCGGGGTGCGCTTCATGCAGGGCTTCTACTTCGCGCGCCCCCTGTTCGAGGGAATCGTGCCGGAAGCGGAGATCCGCTGGCCGATCTCCGTTCCGTCCTGACCGCCGCGCCGCCTCATTCGTTCCGCAGCAGCGGCGCCGCCTTGGCGCGCAGGGCGAGGGCCGTGCCCGCATAGCCCATCGCCAGGGTGAGCACGACGCAGAGGATGATCGTGCCGGCCAGCGTGCCGGGCAGGAAGGTCCAGTCCGCCCGCATCACGAAGCGCGTCACGCCCCAGGAGGCCGCCGTGCCCACCGCCGCGGCGACGATCCCCGCCACAAGGCCGAGCAGGCCGAACTCCACCAGCCAGGCACGGCGGATCTGCGCCCGCGTCGCGCCGAGCGTCTTCAGCACCACCGCATCCCGGATCCGCCGCCGCTGCCCCGCCGCCACCGCCCCGGCGAGGACGAGCAGGCCAGAGAGAAGCGTGAGCGCCGCCGTGGAGGAGAGCGCCGTGCCCAGCCGGCGCAGCAGCGCGCCGAGCGCATCCAGCGCGTCGCGCACGCGGATGCCGGTGACATTGGGGAAGGCATCTGTGACCGCCCGCAGCAGCGAAGCGTCCCGCGCCGGGTCGCCACGCACCGTGGCGATATGCGTGTGCGGTGCCGCCTCCAGCATTCCGGGGGAGGCGATCATGGTGAAGTTCAGCCCCAGGCCGCGCCATTCGATGTCGCGCGTGGAGGCGACGCGCAGGGGGATGTCGCGCCCCAGCACGTTGACGGTGATGGTGGAGCCCGGGCCCGCATTCCAGCCGCGTGCCAGCCGGTCATCCAGGGAGACGAGCGGCTCGCCCCGGTAATCCGCCGCCCACCATTGCCCCTGCACGATCCGCGTGCCCTCCGGCGGCGTGGCGGCATAGGTCAGGCCGCGGTCCCCGCGCAGGGCCCAGCGCGTTTCCTCCGTCGCCTGCACCTGGTCCACCGGCACGCCGTTCACCGCGGCGATGCGCGCCCGCAGCGAGGGCACGCGCTTGACCTCCGTCACGCCCGGAACGGCGCCGGCCACCCGGTCGAACTCCGCCGCCTGGTCGGATTGCACGTCGATGAAGAAGAAGGAGGGCGCCGCATCCGGCAGGCTCTCGCTGATCTGGTAGCGGAGGTTGCCCTGGATCAGCGCGATGGCCGCGAGCGTCGTCAGCCCGATGCCGAGGGAGACGAGCATCAGCGCCGTGGGCGCGCCGGGCCGGTGCAGGTTGGCGAGGCCGAGGCGCAGCGAGGGGCGGCTGCGCGCGGGAATGCGCCGGGCGACCGCCTGCAGACCCGCCGCGGCGAGGCGGAAGAGCCCCAGCGTCGCCAGCGCGGCCGCGCAGAAGGAGAGCGCGAAGAGCGGCCGTTCCGCCGTGCCGACGACCAGCGCCACCAGCAGCGCGACGGCAGCAGCATTCGCCAGGATGAGCCCGATGCGCGGGCGCGCCCCGGCCACGGGCTGGATGTTGTCCCGGAACAGCGCGGCGCCCGGAATGTCCTGCGCCCGGCCGAGCGGCCAGAGCGCGAAGGCGAGCGCCGTGAGCATCCCATAGGCGGCCGCGAGGGCGAGCGGCAGCGGGTAGAAGCCGAGGCGCGGCGGCACGGGCAGCGCATCGGCCAGCGCGACGGCCGCGGCCCAGGTCAGCCCGTAGCCGGCCACCAGCCCGATCGCGATGCCCAGCAGGGCCAGCCCGATCACCTGGATGAGATAGGTCGCGAAGATGGCGCCGGCCGGCGCGCCGAGGCAGCGCAGCGTGGCGATGGTGCGCCCCCGCTGCTCCAGCCAGGACCGCACGCCGGTGGCGACGCCGATGCCGCCGACGAGCAGCGCTGTGAGCCCCGCGAGGACGAGGAAGGAGGCCGCCTGATCGAGGAAGCGGTTCACGCCCGGCTGCCCCTGCGAGGCCTCCCGCACGCGCCAGCCGCCATCGGCGAAGGGCTGGTTGCGCAGCGCGGAGGCGAAGGCCCGCCCATCCATGCCCGGCGGCAGCGCGGCGCGGATCTCATAGGTCACGAGGCTGCCGGGCTGGATCAGCCCCGCCGCGTCCAGCGCGGCGAGCGGGATCAGCGCGCGCGGCCCCAGCACCGCCGGCCCGGCCACCTTGTCCGGCTCGGACACCAGCCCGCCGCGATAGGCGAAGCGCGCCTCGCCGATCCTCACCTCCGCCCCGGGCGCGAGGTTGAGGCGCTGCGCCACCAGCGGGTCCATCACCACCGGGGGCAGGCCGTTCGCGCCGCTGCCCACCGGGCCCGGTGGGTCGAGCTCCAGCGCGCCATAGAGCGGATAGGCGGTATCGGCGGCCTTCAGCTCCACCAGCGTCCGCTCGCCCGAGGGCGCGACGGCCATGGCGCGCATCAGCACCAGCTCGGCCACGCGCCCGCCCTGCGCCTCGATCCAGGCCCGTGCCTCCGGCGGGAAGGGGCGGGAATTGGCGGCGACCACATCGCCGCCCAGCAGCCGGGCGCCATCCGCCTCCAGCCCAGCCTCCACCGCCGCGCGCAGGGTGCCCACCGCCGCGATGGCGGCCACGCCCAGCGCTAGGCAGGCGAGGACGATCCGCAGGCCCCGCACGCCCCCGCGCAGCTCCCGCCGCGCGAGGCGCCAGCCCAGGCTCCAGTTGCTCATGCGGGAACGGCCCGGGAGTCGGAGACGATCCGCCCATCCTCCACCCGCACCTGCCGCTCGCAGCGGGCGGCGAGCGAGGGGTCATGGGTGATGAGCACGAGGGTGGTCGCGAAGCGCTCCCGCAGGCCGAAGAGCAGGTCCATCACCCTCTCGCCCGTCGCGCGGTCCAGGTTGCCGGTGGGCTCGTCCGCGAGGAGGAGGGCGGGCTCGGCCACGAAGGCGCGGGCGAGCGCCACGCGCTGCTGCTCGCCGCCCGAGAGCTGGCCGGGATAGTGGGAGAGCCGGTGGCCCAGCCCCACGGAACGCAGGGCCTCGGCCGCGCGGTCGAAGGCATCGGGCCGCCCGGCGAATTCCAGCGGGATGGCCACGTTCTCCAGCGCGGTCATGGTGGGGACGAGGTGGAAGGCCTGGAAGACGATGCCCAGGCTGTCCCGCCGGAAGCGCGCCAGCGCGTCCTCGTCCAGCGCCGCCAGGTCCTTCCCGGCCACATGCAGGGTGCCGCCCGTCGCCCGTTCGAGCCCCGCGAGAAGCATCAGGAGGGAGGTCTTCCCCGAGCCCGAGGGCCCGACGATCCCGACCGCCTCCCCCGGCGCCACCGAAAGATCGACGCCCCGGAGGATGTTGACCTCCCCCCCTGCCCCCACCACCCTGAAGGCCAGTGAGCGTGCATCAATCAGGGGCTTGCCGGCCGTCGCATCCGCGGCGGCCGGGGTCTGGGTCAGGGAGTCCGGCATGAAGGCGAGATTGGGGCGCCGGAGGCTCCTTGTTAGGGGGAGCGCGGGTTTCGTTCTGTGTCTGAACGGGATGGCCCAGGCGCAATCCCCGCGCCCCGCCCGGCTGCTGATGCTGGGGGACAGCATCACGGCCGCCTATGGCCTCGCCCGGCCGGAAGGCCTGCCGGCGAAGCTGGAAGCCGCCCTGCGGGCCAAGGGGCAGGCCGTGACCGTGATCGATGCCGGCGTTTCGGGAGACACGACGGCCGGCGGGCGCGCGAGGCTGGAATGGGCGCTGGCGGAGCGGCCGGATGCGGTGATCGTCGCCCTCGGCGGCAATGACGGGCTGCGCGGGGTCGAGCCCCGGAACAGCCAGGCCAATCTCAAGGCCATCCTGGACATGCTGAAGGCGCGGAACCTGCCCACCCTGCTGGCGGGCATGCTCGCCCCACCCAATCTGGGCGCCGATTACGGCCGGGAATTCGCCGAGGTCTTCCAGACCCTCGCCCGCGAAAACCCCGATGTCGTCTTCTACCCCTTCCTGCTGGACGGCGTGGCGGGAGACCCGGCGCTGAACCAGCCCGACCGCATCCACCCCAACCCGCAAGGCGTTGACGAGATGGTCCGTCGCATGACGCCCGCCGTCGAGACGCTGCTCAGCAAGGTGAGGCCCGCCTAACCCCCATGGTCCGCCTGTTCGTCGCCCTCGCCCTGCCCGAATCCCTTCGGACGCAGCTCTCGATGCTCGCCGGCGGCATCCAGGGCGCGCGGTGGGTTCCGCCCGAGAATTACCACCTCACCCTCCGCTTCATCGGCGAGGTGGAGGGTTGGCGCGCCGATGAGGTGGACGAGGCGCTCTCGGCCATCCGCTGCCGCCCCTTCGACCTGTCCCTGCGCGGCGTCGGCACCTTCGAGAAGGCCGGGAAGATCCAGACCCTCTGGGTCGGGGTGGAGAAGTCGGAAGGGCTGACGCATCTGCAGGCGAAGATCGAGACCGCGCTGCAGCGGGTGGGGTTGGATGCCGAGCGGCGGCGCTTCGCCCCGCATGTCACGCTGGCCCGGACCGACCGCGCCCCGCCGGACAAGCTCGTCTCCTGGGTGCAGTCGCACAACCTGTTCCGCGCGCCGCCCGTGCCCATGGAGCATTTCACCCTCTTCTCGTCGCGGCTGGGCAAGGAGAACCCGGTCTATGTGCCGGAGGTGGAATACGAGCTTGCCTGAGGGCTGATCCGACCCGATCTCCGGGACATGGCCCCTCCGAAGATCGTCATCCTGACCGGCGCCGGCATTTCCCGCGAATCCGGCCTGCACACCTTCCGCGACGCGGACGGCATCTGGGCCCGCCACCGCATCGAGGATGTGGCGACGCCTGAGGCCTTCGCCCGCGACCCCGCCCTGGTGCAGGGCTTCTACAACGCCCGCCGCGCCCAGCTGCGCGACCCGTCCCTGCGCCCGAACGCGGCGCATGAGGCGCTGGCGGAGCTGGAAGCGCGCTGGCCCGCCGACTTCCTTCTCGTCACCCAGAACGTGGACGACCTGCATGACCGCGCGGGCTCGAAGCGCCTGGTCCACATGCATGGGGAACTCGCCAAGGCCCGCTGCCTGCATTGCGCGGCCGTGAGCCACGCCCCGGGCGACCTCACGGCCGAAACGCCCTGCCCCGCCTGCGGCCGGCCGGGCGGGATGCGCCCGCATGTCGTCTGGTTCGGCGAGATGCCGCTGGAGATGGAGCGCATCGGCGCGGCGCTCGAGGGATGCGACCTCTTCGTCTCCATCGGCACCTCCGGCGCCGTCTATCCCGCCGCCGGCTTCGTGCGGGAGGTGCGCCACCGTGCCGACACGCTGGAGCTGAACCTGGCGCCCAGCGAGGGCAGCCACCTCTTCGACGAGGCGCGCCACGGCCCCGCCACCCAGCTCGTCCCCGCCTTCGTGCGGGAGATGCTGGCGAAATGGGGCTGATCCGCCCCGCCCCGCCCGCCGCACCACCCGGCACGCCCGCCCGCGACCCCGGCCTGCCGCCCGGGGCGGCGATGGCAGAGGCCGCCGCGGCCGCCAGCGCCTGCACCCTCTGCGCGCCCCATCTGCCGCTCGGCCCGCGCCCGATCCACCAGCTGCACGCCCAGGCGCGGATCGTCATCACCAGCCAGGCGCCGGGCACCAAGGCGCATCTCTCCGGCATCCCCTTCGAGGACGCCTCCGGCGAACGGCTGCGCGACTGGCTCGGACTGGGCAAGGACGACTTCTACGACCCGACCCAGGTCGCGATCATGCCGATGGGCATGTGCTATCCCGGCCGCGAGCCGCGCGGCGGGGACCGGCCACCCCGCCCGGAATGCGCGCCGCTCTGGCACCCGCGCCTCCTGCCCCTCTTCGCCGCCCCACGGCTGCGCCTCCTTGTCGGCGCCCATGCGGTGCGCTTCGTGCTCGGGCGCGGCATGCCCTTCGCCGAACGCATCCAGCGCTACGCGGAAACCCTGCCGATGCACTTCCCCCTGCCCCACCCGTCCTGGCGCACGCTCGTCTGGGCGAAGCGGAACCCCTGGTTCGATGCCGAGGTCATCCCCGCCCTGCGGCGCGAGGTGGCGCGGGCGCTGGGGGATTGATCCTGGTTTTTCGCTGTCGGTCTGTCCTGGGGAGAGGAAGAAGGAATTCTTCCTCTCCCCAGACCCGTCGAAGGCAGTGCCTTCGACCCATCATCTTTTTCTTCGAGTTTGGAATCACGGGGCTGACGGTGCGCCTCGGGTCCATGACCCGAGGCGACTGCAACGGCAGAACAGGCGCCCATAAACCAGAGACCCCGCCGATCAACGGTATCCACGGCAGTCAAACGGGGTTCCAAGGGCCTCAGGCCCTTGGCGGGTGGAGGGCGGAGCCCTCAAACGCGAAGCCCTGAAAGCCCCCCGGAAGGACAGCATGAACCGCGCCGCGCTTCTCCTCCTCATCGCAATCGCATGGCCACTCCGGGCGGAGCCGTTGGATCGGGTGGAGGCGATGGATTTCCTCGTCCAGTCCGCCTGTTTCGACGAGGCTGGCCGCGCGCTAAGGGGTCGCTTGCCCTTCGAGCCCGGCTGTGACCGGCGCCGCCCCATGCGCCAGGGGGAGGTGCTTGCCTGGCGCAAGACCGACTGGCCCGGCACCGCCCATGCCGCCGCCCAGCCGGAGGGCTACATGGCCTCGGATGCCGTGCTGGGCCGTTTCGTGGGGCAGGAGGCGGCAATCCAGACCTTCGATGTGGGTGGCGGCTCGCTCGCCTTCGGGCGGCTGGACCCGGTGGATGGCGGGCAGGTGGCGGTGCTGGGCCCGCTGGGCGCCGACTTCGTGGTGACGCAGGATGGCGGGAAGCCGGGCCGGCTCCAGTGGTTCCTCTCGCCGGATTGCCGGCCCGGGGCGCCGCCGGCCGCGGGCTGGCTCCTCTTCGGCCCGGAGGTGCCGCGCGGCACCTGGGCACAGCGCGTGGCGCGGCTGCGGATCGCCGATGCGCCTGACGCCTGCCCCACGGCCTTCGATTCCGCCCTGACCCGCTGGCGGCGCGAGACGATGCGCCTGCCCATCCGCTTCCACGACGATGCCCGGCCGCGCGAGGCGGAGCTGGATGTGATCGTGTCGGAGCATTATGGCGGCGCGACCATTGGCGAAGCCTGGCACCTGGAGCGCTTCTGGCACGCGCGCGGGCTGGGCATGGTCCGGTGGGAGCGCTGGGACCAGGCCGCCCATGTGCCGCGCACGCCGGAGCGCGCCGCCTGGTTCGCGGAAACCGGCCGCTGCGGCGCCGTGCCCTTCTCCACCGCGCCGGGCCCTGGCTGGGCCATGGTGGACTGCCGCAGCTGGACGAACTTCCGGCGCCCGGGGCGGAACGAGAACCTGCGGCCGATCCCCTGGCCGCCCTGAGGGCCGCGATCCTACCGCGCGGAGAGGTCGGCCATGACGGCGGGCACCTCGGCCAGCAGCTCCCGCGCCAGGAAGCCGAGCGGGCCGAGGCGCCGCGCAAGGCGGTGCCCCGCCTCGGCATGCAGCCACACGGCCCAGGCCGTGGCCTGCACCGGCGGCGTGCCGCGGGCCAGCAGCCCGGTGACGATCCCGGCCAGGGTGTCGCCGGAGCCGGAGGTGGCCAGGCCCACATGCCCGTGGTCGCAGAACAGGGCCGATCCGTCGGGCGCGACCACCCAGGTCTGCCCGCCCTTCATGGCCACCACGGCGCCCAGCACGGTCGCGGCACGCCTTGCCGCTGCCAGCGGATCGGCGGAGACCTCCTCCTTCGGGATGCCGAGGATGCTCGCCATCTCGCCGGCATGGGGCGTCACCACGCTCCGGCCGGCATGGCGCCGCAGGGCTTCGGGGCGCGCTGCGAGGTCGCTGAGCGCACCGGCATCCAGCACCACGCCGGGGCCGGGCTCGATGCCGCCGAGCAGCGCGCCGACCAGGGCCTCCGCCCCCTCGCCCGGCAGGCCCGGCCCGATCAGCAGCGCGGCGCAGGCGCCGAGCCGCGGCACCAGCGCGCGGGCGGCCCCCGGCCCGATGCAGCCCTCCTCCGTCTCGTCGAGCGCAATCACCAGCGCCTCCGGCATCGCCATGGCCAGATGCGGCGCCATCGAGCGCACCGTGGCCAGGCGCAGCTTGCCCGCGCCGGCCCGCAGCGCGGCCTCGCCCGCCAGCAGCACGGCGCCCGGCACCTCGGAGCACCCGCCCACCACCTGCACCGTGCCGCGCTGCGACTTGTCGTCGTCCTGCGCCGGGAAAGGCAGCGGATGGGCCCGCAGCCAGGCCGCGTCGATCAGCGTCATGCGCCCACCGCCTTGGCGTCGGGCTCGGCCGTGACCGGCGTTCCCTCGCGCTGGAGCGGGGCGACGAAGTTGTAGCGGGCGAGCCGCAGCGAGCCGGTCGCGCCCTTGGCGGGGTCGAAGCGGTATTCGGTGATGCCGCAATTCGGCACGTCGCCCTCGCGGTCGATCGCGAGGATCTCCTCCTCCGTCATGTTCTCCAGCAGGTAGCGGAGGCACAGCACCACCACCTGGTGCCCGACGATCAGCACGCGGCGGCCGCCATGATGCAGGCTGATCGTGTCGAGCGCGGAGCGCAGGCGCAGGATCACGTCGCACCAGGATTCGCCGCCCGGCGGCCGGTGATAGAACTTGCCGAGGATGCGGCGGAACTCCGCCTGGTCCGGATGCACGTCGCGGATGCCGAGCGTGGTGAGGCCGTCCAGCACGCCGAACTCCTTCTCGCGCAGGCGCTCGTCGATGACGAAATCCTCGCGCTCCAGCGGCAGCCCGCCGGTTTCATGCACCAGCGCCGCCGTCTGCCGCGCGCGCCGGTAGGGCGAGCACAGCACCACCTCGGGGCGCTGCTCCTGCGGCAGGGAGGCGAACCAGAGGCCGAGGGAGCGGGACTGCTCCTGCCCCAGCGCGCTCAGCGGCACGTCCACGTCCCGGCCGTCCAGCGCGATCCGGGCCGCGTTGTTCCGGTGGGCCTCGTCGCGCGCGACGTTTCCCGCGCTCTCGCCATGGCGGACGATCCAGAGCGTGTCGGGCCATCGCTGGGACGGCCTGGGATGGTGCTGGTCGGGCATGGGAAGTCCTCTCTGCCAGCCCCAACGCCGCGCGCCCGGGTGGGTTGGACGCGGGACAGCATGGGAAGGGCGACCCGACGCGGCGGGCGCGAGAGCCGCTTCGCCGCCGTGGAGCGCCCGGGCTGGGGCCCCGGGCTCCCCTACCCCTCGCCCTCCAGCCGCGCGATGCCTTCCTCGGAATAGCCGAAATGATGGGCGATCTCGTGGATCAGCACGTTGCGCACCAGGCGGAACAGGTCCTCGCCGCTCTCGACCCATTCCACCAGGATCGGCTCGCGGTAGAGGAGGATGGTGTCCGGCTCCATGGGCGCGTCCAGCACGGATTTCTCGGTCAGGGGCGTGCCGCGGTAGAGGCCGGTCAGCTCCCAGGGGTGCTCGAGGCCCATGGCCTCCAGCGTCTCGTCATCTGGCAGCTCCTCCACCAGGATGACGGTGCCGCGCACGGCCTCGCGCAGCGGGGCGGGAATGGCGGCGAAGGCGGTTTCCGCCAGCTCGGCCAGGTCCTCGGCGCTCGGCGGCGCGCCCCAGCGCATCTCGGTGTTCGTCATGCCGCCCAAGGGAGGCATAAGGGCGGACCGGTCAAGAGAAACTCCAGGAACGATCATGGTCGAGCCCCTGCCCCAGCCCCGCCGCGACGCCCTGGGCGAATTGCTGCCGCATTGGTCGGTGACGCCGGGCCGGGACGCGATCCGGCGCGAGCTTCGCTTCCGCGACTTCTCCGAGGCCTTCGGCTTCATGACCCGCGTCGCTCTGCTGGCCGAAACCCAGGATCACCACCCCGAATGGTCCAATGTGTGGAACCGGGTGGAGATCACCCTCACCACCCATGATGCGGGCGGCCTCAGCGAGCGCGATATCCGCATGGCCCAGGCGATCGACGCGCTGCTCGGCTGAAGCGCGTCCCGGTTGCGCACCGGGGCCTGGCGCGCGCAACCTTCTCCGCAACCGCCGCGAGCACGGCGGAGGAGAGGAATGCCATGCCGATCACCCGCCGCGCCGCCCTGGCGGCGCCCGCCCTGCTTCTCGGGCGCCCCGCCCTTTCGCAGGGGACGAGCTTCCCCAGCCGCGCCGTGCGGATCGTCGTGCCCTACACGCCGGGCGGCGTGTCCGACATCACCGCGCGGCTAATCGCCGAGCCGCTGGCCGCGCAATGGGGCCAGCCCGTGCCGGTGGAGAACCGCGCGGGCGCGGATGGCATCATCGGCACCGAGGTGGTCGCGAAATCCGCGCCGGACGGGCACACCATGGCGCTCGTCTCGGTGGGGCACCCCGTGAACGCCGCCTTCTACCGCCTGCCCTATGACACGATGCGGGACTTCTCCTTCGTCACCCTCACCACCCGCACGCCGCTGGTCCTCGTCGCCGGCAAGGGCTTCGCGGCCAACACGCCGGCGGAGCTGGTGGCGCGCGCCAAGGAGGGCGGGGCGAACCGGCAGGTCACCTTCGCGGGCACCGGCGGCGTGGTGCGCCTCGCCCCCGTGCTCTTCGCCCAGCGGGCGGGGATCGAGATGACCTATGTGCCCTATCGCGGCTCCACCCAGGCGCATCCGGACCTGATGGCGGGGCGGGTGGACATCATGTTCGACACGGTCCCGGCCGCCCTGCCGCATATCCAGTCCGGCGCCTTCAAGGCCCTGGCGACGACCGGCGCCGCCCGCGCGCCGCAGCTGCCGGACGTGCCGACGCTGGGCGAGGCCTTCATGCCGGGCTTCGAGGCCTCCACCTGGGGCATGCTGATCGGTCCGGCGGGCATCCCCGAAGCGGTGCTGAACAAGCTCTCGGCCGATTGCGGCGCGGCGGTCATGCGCCCGGATGTCACCGCCCGCCATGCGACGCTCGGCGCCGCCGTGGTGCGTTCCACCCCGGAGGAAACCCGCCGCTTCGTGCAGGCGGAGCTGGAGAAGTGGGGCGATGCGGCCCGCAAGGCCGGCATCCAGCCGCAGGCGGCCTGAGGATGCGCCAGCTCCGGCGGCGCGGCCTCGCCCTGGGCGGGCTGGGCGTGCTCTCATCCGGCATGGCCACAGCCCAGACCCCACCCGCCGAGATCGCCGCGGCCCTGGCCCCCGCCGGTACGCTCCGGGTGGCGATCAACTTCGGCAACCCGGTCCTCGCCCAGCCCGACCCCGCCACCGGAGCGCCCCGCGGCGTCTCGGCGGAGCTGGCGACCGAGCTGGGCCGCCGCCTGGGCCTGCCCCTCCGCTTCATCACCTATGACGCGGCGGGGAAGGTGACCGATGCGGGAAGGCAGGGCGCCTGGGACCTGTGCTTCCTGGCCGTGGACCCCGTACGCGCCCAGGGCATCCTGTTCTCCGCCCCCTATGTGGTGATCGAGGGCACCTATCTCGTGCCCCAGGCCTCGCCGCTGCGGGCGATCGAGGATGTGGACCGGCCGGGCCTGCGCGTGGCGGTGGGCCGGGGCAGCGCCTACGACCTGTTCCTCACCCGCGCGCTCCGCAACGCGGAGCTGGTCCGGGCGCCCAGCTCGCCCGAGGCGGTGGAGCTGTTCCGGCGCGACCGGCTGGATGCGGTCGCGGGGGTGAAGCAGCCGCTGGTGGACTACGCCCGGGCGCATCCGGAGATGCGGGTCATTCCCGGGCGGTTCATGGTGATCGAGCAGGCCGTCGGGATCCCCCAGGGGCGGGAGGCGGCCCTTCCCTGGCTCCGGGCCTTCGTCGAGGAGATGAAGGCCTCCGGCTTCGTGGCCCGGGCCCTGGCGGCAAGCGGCCAGGCCGATGCGGCCGTGGCGCCGTCGGCGGGCTAGGGCCGGTTAGACAAGGCGGGCGCGGGGGTTAGGATCGCGAGATGCGGACCTTCCCCTTCGTCACCGTCGATGTCTTCACGGACCGCCGCTTCGGCGGCAACCAACTCGCGGTGTTCCCGGATGCGCGCGGCCTGTCCGATGCCGAGATGCAGGCCCTGGCCGCCGAGTTCAACCTGAGCGAGACGACCTTCGTCCTGCCGCCGGAGAACCCCGCCCATACCGCGCGGGTGCGGATCTTCACCCGGCAGTATGAGATGCCCTTCGCCGGCCACCCGAATGTCGGCACGGGCTTCGTCCTGGCTCAGCGGGGCGGTGCGGACCGCCTCGTCTTCGAGGAGATCGCCGGCCTCGTCGAGATCCTGGTGGAGCGGGACGCTTCGGGCGAGGTGGTGGGCGCCACCATCGCGGCGCCGCAGCCCCTCTCCCTCGGCGAGCGCTTCCCCGCCGCCGCCATCGCCGCCTGCGCCGGGCTGGAGGAGGCGGCCATCCGGACCACGGCGCATCCGCCGGTCCATGCCGGCACCGGCAACCCCTTCATCCTCGCCGAGGTGGAGCCCGAGGCGCTCAGCCGCGCCCAACCCGACTTCGCCGCCTTCCGCCGGTTGGTGGAGGCGCATCCCGGGCTGAAGGGGCGCGCGGCCCTCCATCTCTATGCGCATGCGGGGCCCGGCGCGGTCCGCGCCCGCGTGTTCGCCCCGCTCGGCGGCACGGTGGAGGATGCGGCGACCGGCAGCGCCGCCACGCCGCTCGCCGCGCTGCTCCTCTCTCTCTCTCCGGGGCGGAGGAGGCGCGGCTGGACATCACCCAGGGCGTCGAGATGGGCCGCCCGAGCCTGCTGCGGACGCGGGCGCACCGCGCGGCGGATGGCATCCGCGCCAGCGTCGGCGGGGGTTGCGTGCCCGTGCTGCGGGGCGAGGCCCTGCTCTAAGCCGAGGGAATGCTTGACATGGACGGGCCTGGAGGGCCCCTGCGGCCCATGCCCCCCCGGACCCTGCCCGCCCCGGTGCTGACGGCGGAGACCGAGGCCCTGCTGGCCGACCGCCTCGCCTCCGGCCGCTATCGCGACGCCGACGAGGCGCTGCGCGCGGCCCTGCGCCTGCTGGCGGAGCGGGAGCGCGGCGAGGCCGATCCGCGCCGCGCCTTCCGCCGCGCGCTGGACGAGCAGCTGCGCGACCTGACCGACCCGGTGGAGGCCATGGTGGCCGCCTCCGGCATGCTCGGCCGCGAGCTGGGTGCCGCCCGCGCCGGCTATGGCGAGATCGACGCCGCCGGCGAGGTGGTGCGGGTCGAACGCGACTGGACGGATGGGACCGTCCCCAGCCTGGCCGGCGAGGCGCGGCTGCTGGACGGCTTCGGCGCCCCCTTGATCGCGGAGCTGCGCGCCGGCCGCGTGCTGGTGGTGGAGGATTGCCGCACCGACCCTCGCTCGGACGGCGAGCACCAGGCCGCCACCTGGGCCAGCATCGGCACCCGCGCGCTGATCGTCGCGCCGCTGGTCAAGGCGGGCCGCCTCACGGCCATCCTCTACGTCCACGAGCCCGCGCCGCGGCGCTGGAGCTCGGCCGAGGCGACGCTTCTGCGCGAGGTGGCGGAACGCACCTGGGACGCGGTCGGCCGCGCCCGCGCCGAGGCCGCGCTGCGCGAAAGCGAGGAACGCCACCGCACCCTGTTCGAGCTGGCTCCCTTCGCCGTCTTTCTCATCGACCCCGTCAGCCATGCGGTGCTGGACGTCAACGCCTATGCCTGCGCCACCTATGGCTACACGCGGGAGGAGTTCACGCGCCTCTCGATCGCGGATGTGGATGCGCTGGGCGATTCCGCCGCCATCCGCGCCCGCGGCCGCGCCGGGACCATCGCGCCGGGGCTGCAGAGCTTCGAGGCCCGCCATCGCACCCGCGGCGGCGAGGTCCGGGACGTGATGGTGCGCGTGCAGGGCATCCGCCTGGGCGGGCGCGACGTGACCTATTGCGCGCATCTCGACATCACGGCGCGCAAGGCGGCCGAGGCCGCGCTGCGCGCCAGCGACGCCCGCTGGCGCCTGGCCATCGAGGCAGCGCGGCTCAGCACCTGGGAGTTCGACCTGGCCGGCAACACCGGCACGCGCGCCGGCCCGCTGGCGGAGGAGCTGCCCGTTATTCCCGGGCGCGGCTTCGACCTGGATGCCTGGCTGCGGCGCATCCATCCGGAGGACCAGGAACAGGTTCTGGAGCGGTTCTCGGCCGCCATGCGCGGCGAGGCCGCGCGCTTCGCGGCCGAGTTCCGCGTGCGCCGGCCGGAGGGCATGGCCGGTGGCGAATGGGCCTGGGTGAGTTCCTTCGGCGCGGCCGTGGAGCGCGATGCCGAGACCGACCTGCCCATCCGCCTGGCCGGCGTGGCGCAGGACATCACCGAGCGAAAGGCCGCCGAGTCCCGCCGCGCCCTGCTGATGCGGGAGGTGGACCACCGCGCGAAGAACGCCCTTTCCGTCGTGCAGGCCGCGCTCCGCCTCACGCGCGCCGAGGACGTTCCCTCCTATCGCCGCGCCATCGAGGGGCGGGTTGCCGCCATGGCGCGGGCCCAGACTCTGCTGGCGGAGGATCGCTGGACGGGCGCCGACCTGCGCGCCCTCCTCTCCGGCGAGGTGGGGCCCTTCCTTGTCGGGGACGATGCCCGCGCGCGGCTGGAAGGCCCGCCCGTGACGCTGCCCGCCCGCGCCACCCAGCCGCTTGCCATGGCGGTGCATGAGCTGGCGACCAACGCCGCCAAACACGGCGCCCTGTCCTCCCCCGCCGGGCGCCTGCGGATCGGCTGGTCGCTGGAGGGCGGGCCGGACGGCCGGCTTCGCCTGCGCTGGGAGGAAAGCGGCGGTCCGCCCCTCTCCGGCCAGCCCGGCCATCGGGGCTTCGGCTCGCGCATGCTGGACGGCACGCTGCGCGGCCAGCTCGGCGGGGAGGTGCGGACGGACTGGTCCGGGCCAGGGCTGGTCTGCGAGATGACGGTCCCGCTCGGCCCCGGCCAGGAGCCGGGCTGAGCCTCAGCCCCCGGCCAGGGCGCGGACCTCCGCCGCACTCCGGCCCGCCGCGCGCAGCGCGCGCAACGCCACCGCGCCATCCCGCTTGGCCAGCCGCTTCCCGTCCGGCCCCAGCAGCAGCGGGTGGTGCCGATAGACCGGCGCCGGCCAGCCCATCAACGCCTGCAGCAGCCGGTGCAGCTCGGTCGCCGGCTTCAGGTCCTCGCCCCGCGTGACGAGCGTGACGCCTTGCAGCGCGTCGTCATGGGTCACGCAGAGATGGTAGGAAGCGGGCGTGTCCTTGCGCGCCAGCACCACGTCGCCGAAGCGCGCGGGGTCGCAGCGTAGCCGTCCCTCGCCCCCCTCCTCGAAGAAGAGCGGCGTCCCGACCGCGGACAGCGCCGCCGCCATGTCGAGCCGCAGCGCATAGGGCGCGCCGGAGGCAATGCGCGCCGCGCGTTCATCCGCCGAAAGCTGGCGGCAGGTGCCGGGATACAGCGCGCCCTCCGGCCCATGCGGCGCGGCGCCGATGGCCGCCACCTCGCGCGCGATGTCGGCGCGGGTGCAGAAGCAGGGATAGAGCAGTCGGCGCGCCGAGAGCCCCGCCAGCACCGCGCGATAGTCGTCGAAATGCGCGGATTGCACGCGCACCGGCCCGTCCCAGTCCAGGCCGAGCCAGGCGAGGTCCTCCAGAAGCGCCTCGGTGAATTCCGGGCGGCAGCGGGTGCGGTCGATATCCTCGATCCGCAGCAGGAAGCGCCCGCCGGCCTCCCGCGCCGCCCGCCAGGCGATCAGCGCGGAATGGGCATGGCCGAGATGCAGGTATCCCGTGGGGCTCGGGGCGAAGCGGGTGACGATCCCGGCGGGAAGAGGGCTTGCTGCCATCGCGCCGGCCGGGTTAGCCGGGCGGCAGCACGAAGGAAAGCACCGATGGCCGAGCTGGACGGACCGCGCTGGGGCCCCGCCTCGAAGGGCAAGCCGAAGCAGATCGTCTTCCTGCTGCACGGGGTGGGGGCCGATGGGAACGACCTGATCGACCTCGCGCCTCGCTGGTCCCAGGCGGTGCCGGATGCATTGTTCATCTCCCCCCACGCCCCCAGCCCCTATCAGGGCGCCCCGTTCGGCCGGCAGTGGTTCGACTTGATGGACCGCACCCCGGCACGGCTGGAAGCGGGGGTGCGCGCGGTCTGCCCGCAGCTGGATGCCGCCATCGCCCAGGAATGCGCCGCCGCCGGCCTTCCGGAGACGCATGTGATGCTGATGGGCTTCAGCCAGGGCGCCATGACCGCGCTGTTCTGCGGCCTGCGCCGGGCGACCCCGCCGGCCGCCATCCTCGCCTTCTCCGGCATGCTGCTGGCGCCCGAGTCCCTCGGCGCGGAACTCCGTGGCCGCCCACCCGTGCTCCTCGTGCATGGGGAGGCGGACGAGGTGGTGCCGGCCGCCGGAAGCCGCATGGCGGAACGCGAGCTGCGCGCCGCGGGCGTGCCGGTGGAGGCCGTGTACTCCCCGCGACTCGCCCATGGGATCGACGATGCGGGCCTCGCCGCGGGGGCACTCTTCCTCCAGCGCGCGGCCGCAGGCCTGCCCGGGGCCTGAACCGGGCGCCCGCCTGCGTGAAGGTCCCGTGAAGCTGACGGCGGGGCGAGTTGCACCCCCCGCCGCGCGCTGTCATCCTCCCGCTCGTTCGGGGCGGCGCCACTTCATCTGGGGCCCGACCGCCCGGCCGAGCCCCAGCGATGGTGGTGCCGCGCCTCCGGCAAGGAGCAGCGCGTGCCAGACGGTTCGACTCTCGGCGGCGACTACGGCGATCTTCCCGCCTTCGGCTCACCCATCGGGGGGCGGTCCTTCCCCGCCCTCGTCCTGAACGCCGACTTCCGCCCCCTCTCCTATTTCCCGCTTTCCATCTGGTCCTGGCAGGATGCGGTGAAGGCGGTCTTCCTCGACCGGGTCTCGGTGCTGAACGAGTACGAGACCGAGGTGCATTCCACGAGCCTGACGATGCGCCTGCCCAGCGTCATCGCGCTCAAGGAATACATCCCCGCCGCGCGCCGCCCGGCCTTCACCCGCTTCAACGTGTTCCTGCGCGACCGCTTCGAGTGCCAGTATTGCGGCGCCGACCGGCCCGCCCCGGACCTCACCTTCGACCACGTCATCCCCCGCAGCCGCGGCGGCCGCACCACCTGGGAGAACGTCGTCGCCGCCTGCGGCCCCTGCAACCTGCGCAAGGGCTCCAAGCTCCCGCGCGAGATCGGCATGCATCCCCGCCAGGTGCCGCGCCAGCCCACCTCCTGGGAACTGCAGGAGAACGGCCGCGCGTTCCCGCCCAACCACCTGCATGAAAGCTGGCGCGACTACCTCTACTGGGACAGCGAACTGGAGAGCTGACGCGGGGTGGACCGCCTCCTCTTCTTCATGTGGCGCCTGTGGCGAAACCCGCCCTCGCGCAGGAAGCTCATCGTCATGATGGTCGCCCTCGGCCTCGCCATCGGGCTGGTGCTGGTGGAACGTTATGTCGGCTGGCCCGACGCGCTGCGCACGGAACGTGTGCCCCGGCCGCGGCTTCCGCATCTCTAAGCGCCGCGCGGTTTTCGCTGGGGACATGTTCTGATCTGCTGGTCTGTCCCGGGGAGAGGAAGAAGGAATTCTTCCTCTCCCCGGACCCCTCACCATCATCTTTTTCTGGAATTTGGATTCACCCGGCTGACGGTGCGCCTCGGGTCCATGACCCGAGGCGACTGCAAAGGCAGGAAACGGCCCCTGCAACCAGAGGCCCCACCGATCCGGGGCATCCACGGCAGTCAGACGGGGTTCCAAGGGCCTCAGGCCCTTGGCGGGTTGAGGGCGGAGCCCTCACGCCTTCCCACCGAAGAATCAATCTGCCTCGAGCTTGAGTTCCCGCGACACGGCGTTCCAGCGGGCGGCGCTTTCCGCCGTCCAGCGCACCAGCTCCTCCTCGGGCACCAGCAGCGGATCGACATAGGCGCGCCGCAGCTTCTCCTCGTATTCCGGTGTCCGGCCCTTCGCCATGGCCTGACGCAGCGCGGCGACGACCGGGGCGGGCGTCGCCTTATGGACGAAGAGGCCGGTCCAGAGCCCGACGTCGTAGCCCGGCAGCCCCGCCTCGGCGAAGGTCGGGACCTCCGGCAGGGCGGAGGCGCGGCGGGTGGTGGAGGCGGCCAGGGCGCGGAAGGCACCGGAGCGGATATGGGGGGTGGAGGTGGCCGTGGTGTCGAAGCCGAAATCGACCTCCCCGGCCAGCATCGCTGTGACCAGCGGCGCGGAGCCGCGATAGGGCACATGCGTCGCCTCGATTCCCGCCATCCGGAGGAAGGTGGCCCCTGCAAGGTGGGAGGAGCTGCCATTGCCGACCGAGCCGAAGAGCAGCGGGCGGCGCTTCGCTTCCGCGATCAGCTCCGCGACGCTGGTGGCCTGCACCCGGCGCGGGACGACGGAGAGGATGTTGGCCACCTCGCCGATCGTGCCCAGCGGCACGAAGTCGCGGGCCGCATCCACGCCGGAGCGGGGGTAGAGCACCGGGTTCACGCCAAGGATGGCGGGGCTGCCGAGGAGGATGGTGTAGCCGTCCGGCGCCGCCTGGGCGGCGGCGAGCGCGCCGACATTGCCGCCGGCGCCGGCCCGGTTCTCCACCACCACGGGCTGGTCGAGCGCCCGGCCCAGGAGTTCGGCGCCCAGGCGGCCGCAGATATCCATCACCCCGCCCGGCGGGAAGGTGACGATGACCCGCAGGGGACGGTCGGGACGCCAGCCCGTTTCCTGGGCCCTGCCGCGGCCCGGCATCCCTGCCGCCAGGCCGGCCGCCAGCATCGCCACATCGCGCCTGCGCATCGTCGCTCTCCCTCGGGGGTTTCGTTTCCGGCCCTCCGAATAGCTCCCCGGGCCCGGGCGGGACAGGGCAGCCTCATTGTCGCTCTCGTCCGGGGCGAGGCGCGGGGTTAGGATGGGGCATGTCCCGTCGCGCAGCCCTCGCCCTCGCCGCGCTCCTGCCGCTGCTCGCCGCCTGCGGCGGCCGCTCGGCGCCGGAGCTGACGATCGAGGAGGCCTATGCCCGCCTTCCCGAGGAAATCGGCGGGTTCCGCAAATCCTGGCCCGAGCGCGGGGCGGGCAGCACCGTCATCGCCCGCTATGCCCATCCCAACCGCTCCGCCGCCTCGGTGCATGCGCTTCCCACCAGCCGCCGCGCCGAGGCCCGCGGGGATGAGGAGGATCCGGAGGTGGGCGCGGCGATGGAGACCTTCGCCCGCGCGGTGGCCGTGGACGCGGCCTCCCGGCGGGAGAACGTCACGCTGCGCCATTTCGGCGCCAGGGCTGCCGAAGCCGGCCCCGCCGCGCGCTGCCTCGACGTTTCCCTGCGCGGAGAGGTGCCGCGCCGCCAACTCGGCTGCGCGACCATGCTCGAACGCCGGGTCTTCATCGTGATGATGCTGGCGCCGGAGGGCGCGGATCTCCGGCGCGGCCTGCGGGACCCGCTGCTGGCGGTCACGATGCGGCTGATCGGTGCCCTGGCCGGCGGCCCGCCGGAGGCCCTTCCCGTGGAGGCGGACGATCCGTTGCCCCCGCCCGCCGCGCCGCCCGCCCCCCCGGCCGCGCCGCGCAGGCCCCGCGTGCCGACGCTGGGGCCGACCTGGCGGACCTGAGGCGGAAGAAGGGGGCTCGACCGGCTCTTGGGCTTTACGCCCGGCCGCCCCGGCGGGCCCAGCCCAGCGCCAGGCCGCCGAGCACTAGCCCGTAGAGGAGGTTCATCGCCGCCATCGAGACGGGCAGGCCGGGGATGAGGTAGGCCGCCGCGTCGCAGGGCTTGTCCGGCTTCGGCGCGAGGCTGCGCATCAGCTCATCGACGCTCATCGCCGCCCCGGCATTCGGTGCGGCGCAGGAGGGCAAGGGGCTCGGCCACCAGCCCTGCTCCACCCCCAGATGCAGCCCAGCGATGCCGGCGGAAACCAGCACGGCCAGCCCCGCCAGCGCGAGGAGCGCGCGCGAGCGCAGCCCCGCCGCCAGCGCCGCCAGGACCGCCGCCACCCAATAGGGCCATCGCTGCCACAGGCAGAGCGCGCAGGGCGCCATGCCCAGGAAGCGCTCCGAGGCGAGCGCCGCGAGCGGCGCGGCCGCGGCCAGGAGGGTGACGAGGCTTGCGTGTTGCCGGGTGGTCATGCGCGCGGCAGGCTGATCCCCGCCCGCCCGGACGGCAAGAGCCGGCCGCGAATGACGGCCATCCGGCGGGCCCATGACGAACCCGGCCTATCCGGAGGAGGAAACCCGTGCGGACCACCGTCAGCAAGGCGTCGGGCGCGGCCTATGACGCCGGCCTGCGCGGCTTCTTCGCCTATCGCGACCTCGGCGCGCGGGAGGCGACGGGCGGCAGCCACGCCGCGCATATCATCCGCGCCGTGCCCGGCGAGGGCGCCAAGCCGCAATGGCACACGCATGACCTGGCCTTCCAGCTCGTCCTCGTCCTGCGCGGCTGGGTGCGCTTCGAATACGAGGATATCGGTGAGGTGCTGCTGGCACCCGGCGACAGCGTCCTCCAGCCCCCTGGCATCCGCCACCGCGAGGTGGAGCATTCGGACGACCTGGAGATGCTGGAGGTCACCTCCCCCGCCGCCTTCCACACCGCCCAGACCGATCCACCCCCCGCGCGCGCCGAGCCGGCGGCGGGCTGACCCCTTCTGGACGACCCCGCCGGGCTATGGCATCCAGGGCCCGGCCAAGGCCTGCGCGGGTGTGGCGGAACGGTAGACGCGGCGGACTCAAAATCCGCTTCTGGCAACAGAGTGCCGGTTCGAAACCGGCCACCCGCACCACTCGGACCTAGCCCCGGCGCCACGGGGCGATGCCGAGGGCCGGCGCGCGGCGGCGCCGGTGAAACTGCGCGGCCCCCCGCGCCTTCAACACGGCACCCACATCCCGGCCCAGCCCGAAGCTCCTCCATGACCTCAACCTCCGCCCGCCGGCCGCAGGCCGGCCCCGCTCGCCCCCCGCGCGCCGTGACGGGCTGAGGATGCACCCTTTCCTGCCGGAGGGCGGCCCCATGGCCGCGCTGATCGATTCGCATGACTGGGCGGCCACCCCGCTGGGGCCGGCCGAAGCCTGGCCGATGCCGCTGAAGACCCTGGTGGGCGTCATGCTCGGCGCGAAACAGCCGATGTTCGTCGTCTGGGGCCCGGCCGAGACGCTGATCTACAACGATGCCTATGCCGAGATCCTGGCGGGGAAGCACCCCGCCGCCCTCGGCCGTCGCTTCCTCGAGGTCTGGGCGGAGATCGCCGCCGACCTGATCCCGATCGTCCGCCAGGCCTATGCCGGCACGCCTGTGCACATGGACGATATCCCCCTCCTCATGCAGCGCCGGGGGTATCCGGAGGAGACCCATTTCGCCTTCTCCTACACGCCGATCCGGGGAGAGGACGGCGCGGTGCGGGGCTTCTTCTGCCCCTGCATGGAAACCACGCAGCAGGTCCTCGCCACCCGCGCCCTGCGGGACAGCGAGGCGCGGGCGCACCAGATCTTCGACAGCGTCACGGACCACGCCATCCTGGCCCTCGACCTCAAGGGCCGGGTGACGGCCTGGAGCGAGGGTGCACGCCGCCTCTTCGGATGGAGCGAGGAGGAGATGCTCGGCGGGACGGCCGAGCGCATCTTCACCGCCGAGGACCGGGAGGCCGGGATCCCCGCCTGGGAGATGGGCACCGCCATGGCCGAGGGCCACGCGCCGGATGAGCGCTGGCATTGCCGGCGGAGCGGCGAAGTCTTCTGGGCGACGGGCGCCATGACCCCGTTGCGCGACGATGCCGGCACCCCCATCGGCTATGTGAAGGTGGTGCGCGACCGCACCGAGGAGCGGAAGGCCGCGCGCGAGCTGGCCGAGAGCGAGGCGCATCTGCGCGAGGTGGCCGAGGCCTTCCCCGGCTTTCTCTGGACCGCGGCGCCCGATGGGGCGATCACCTATGCCAGCCCCCGCTGGCACGCCTTTTCCGGCTCCGTCCCCGGCCAGGCGGCCGGCGCGGGCTGGGCCGATCACGTCCATCCCGAGGACCGTCCCACCGTCCTCGCCCGGTGGGGGGAGGCAATCTCGACCGGCGCGCCCTTCGAGGCGGAGCTCCGCCTGCGCCGGGCCGACGGCGCCTGGTGGTGGTGGCTCGCCCGGGCCATGCCGCTGCGGGACGAGGAGGGCGCGCTCCGGCGCTGGGTCGGCGCCTGCACAGAGATCCAGGAGATCGTCCTGGCCCGCGAGACACTCGCCCGCTCGCGCGAGGAGCTGGAGGTGCTGATCGAGGAGCGCACCCGGGATCGCGACCGCATGTGGCGCCTCTCCTCCGACATCATGCTCGTCGCCGATTTCCAGGCCCGGATCGAGGCGGTGAACCCGGCCTGGACGACCCAGCTCGGCTGGGACCGGGAGGAGCTGATCGGGGGCGACTTCCTGCGCCTGGTCCATCCGGACGACATCGCCCCGACCCTGGCCGAGGTCGCGCGGCTGGAGCAGGGCATCACCACGCTGCGCTTCGAGAACCGCTACCGCCGCAAGGATGGCAGCTATCGCTGGCTGTCCTGGACCGCCGTGCCGGACGAGCGCTTCATCCATGCCGTCGGCCGCGACATCCAGGCGGAGAAGGAGGCGGCCGAAGCCCTCCAGGCCACCGAGGCCGCGCTGCGCCAGGCGCAGAAGATGGAGGCGGTCGGCCAGCTCACCGGCGGCATCGCCCATGATTTCAACAACCTGCTGACCGGGGTCATCGGCAGCCTCGACCTCATGCAGCGCCGGATCGCCGCCGGCCGGGCGAATGAGGTGGAGCGCTTCGTCTCGGCCGCGATCACCTCGGCCAACCGGGCCGCCGCCCTGACCCACCGGCTCCTCGCCTTCTCCCGCCGCCAGCCGCTGGACCCGAAGCCGGTGGACGCGAACCGGCTCGTGGCCTCGATGGAGGAGCTGCTGCGGCGGACCATCGGGGAGAGCACGCGGCTCGAGATCGTCGCGGCCGGCGGCCTCTGGCCGACGCTCTGCGACCCCCATCAGCTCGAGAGCGCCCTTCTCAACCTCTCCATCAATGCGCGGGACGCCATGCCCGATGGGGGCCGGCTGACCATCGAGACCTGCAACGCCCATCTGGACACCGCCTATGCCGCCCGCGCGCGCGAGGTGCGGCCCGGCCAGTATGTCTGCATCTGCGTCTCGGACACCGGGGCGGGCATGAGCCGGGAGGTGGCGGAGCGCGCCTTCGAGCCCTTCTTCACGACCAAGCCCATCGGGCAGGGCACGGGCCTCGGCCTCTCCATGGTCTATGGCTTCGCCCGGCAGTCCGACGGCTATGCCAAGATCTATTCCGAGCCCGGCCAGGGCACGACCGTGAAGCTCTACCTCCCCCGCTTCTATGGGGAGGGGGCGGAGCCCGAGCTGAGCCAGCCCGTGGACGAAGCCCCGCACCCCTCCAGCCGGGGCGAGGTGGTGCTGGTGGTGGAGGATGAGGCGGCGGTGCGGGAGCTGGTGGTCGAGGTGCTGTCCGAGCTGGGGTATCGCGCGCTGGAGGCCTCGGACGGCCCCTCGGGGCTGCGCATCCTGGAGTCCCGGCGCAGGATCGACCTCCTGGTCACCGATGTCGGCCTCCCCGGCCTCAACGGCCGGCAGCTGGCCGATGCCGCCCGGATGCACCGCCCCGGGCTGAAGGTGCTCTTCATGACCGGCTATGCCGAGAACGCGGCCATCAATGGCGGCTTCCTCGAGCCCGGCATGGAGCTGGTCACGAAGCCCTTCGCCATTGACGGCCTGGCCCGGCGCATCCGCGCCATGATCGAATAGGGCGGCCCGGCGGCGGCGCGGCGATCACGGCGGCGCGAGGCCTGGCCCTCCCGCATTGCTCCGGCCCCTGGACTTCGCCCCCCATTCCGGTCCATCACCCGCGCCGATCATCCAAGACCCCGCCACCGCCGCCCCCGTGGCCGCGCCCGGCGCGCCTGAGCAGGAGCCGCCCCATGGCTGCCGAGACCACCCCCACCTTCGACAAGGTGGCCGACATCATCGCCGAGAACAGCGAGGTCGCCCGCGACAGCATCCAGCCGGACAGCCATGTGACGGAGGATCTGGGCATCGACAGCCTGGACTTCCTCGACATCGTCTTCGCGATCGACAAGGCCTTCGGCATCAAGGTGCCGGTGGAGAAGTGGACGCAGGAGGTGAATGCCGGCGACAAGCCCGCGGAGCACTACTTCGTCATGAAGAACCTCGCGGCCCGCATCGACGAGCTGGTCGCCGCCAAGCAGGGCTGAGGCGGCGCAGCCGATGCGCCTGGAATACTTCCAGATGATCGACCGGGTGGTGTCGCTCGAGGGCGACGCCATCCGCGTGGAAAGCCGCGTGCCCGAGGCATCGCCGGTCTTCGAGGGGCATTTCCCCGGCCACCCGCTGGTGCCGGGCGTGCTGCTGGTGGAGACCATGGCCCAGGCCAGCGGCTGGCTCATCCTCGGCCGCAACGGCTTCGCGCAGATGCCCTTCCTGATGTCCGTGAAGGAGGCGAAGTTCCGCAGCTTCGTCGGCCCGGAGGCGCCGTTGGAGGTGACCGCGAAGGTGACCCATGACGGCTCCGGCTTCACCGTGACCGAGGCGCGGGTGATGAGCGAGGGCAAGCGCATCGCCGACGCCGAGATCCTGCTCCGCTCCATGCCCTTCCCCCATCCCGACCTGGAGGCCGCCATGCGCGCCAACGCCCAGCGCATCGGCCTGCCGGGCTTCGCCGCATGAACCGCAAGCAGGTCGTCATCACCGGCATCGGCATCGTCTCCGCCCTGGGCGAGGGGCCGGACGCGCATTGGGATGCGCTCTCCGCCGGCGCCGCTCCGGTGGTGGACGAGACAGGCTTCGCCCCCTGGACGGTGCATCCCCTTCCGGCGCTGAGCCTGGACAAGCAGATCCCGAAGAAGGGCGACCAGCGGCAGATGGAGCCCTGGCAGCGCCTGGGCACCTATGCCGCCGGGCTGGCCATCGACGATGCTGGCGCGCGCGACCTCGTGGCCGACATGCACCTGATCGTCGCCGCCGGCGGCGGTGAGCGCGACTTCGCGCTGGACGAGCAGGTGAATGCCGAGCTGGCCCATGCGAACGACCCGGCCCAGGCCGGGGCGCGGCTGAACGAGCTGCTCGCCACCGGCCTGCGCCCGACCCTCTTCCTCGCCCAGCTCTCCAACCTGCTGGCGGGCAACATCTCCATCGTCCATGGCGTCACCGGCTCCTCCCGCACCTTCATGGGGGAGGAGGCGGCGGCGGCCGATGCCGTGCGCATCGCCCATGCGCGCCTCTCCGAGGGCCGGGGCGAGATCGCCCTGGTCGGCGGCGCGCTGACCGCGCAGCGCTGGGACGTGCTGCTGCTCTACCGTGCGGGCGGCGCCATCTGGGACGGGCCGCACAAGCCGCTCTCCGAGCGCCTGGCCGCCGGCGGCGGCATGATCGTCGGCGGCATGTCCGGCTTCCTCGTGCTCGAAACCGAGGAGCATGCGCTGGCCCGCGGCGCGCGCGTGCTCGCCCGGCTCGATGCGGTGGCGACCGATGCCTCCCACCGCGCGGCCCCGGGGGATTCCGCCGCGGCGGCCCGCGCCCTGCTCTCCCGCGTCGCGCCCAGGGGCGTCGATGCCGTGATTTCCGGCGCGACCGGCACGGCCGAGGCCTGGGCGGAGGAGGAGGCCTTCCTGCGGGAGGTCGGCGCCCCCTTCCGCCGCCCGGCCAACCTGATCGGCCATGGCGTCGAGGGAGCCTTCACCACCCATGTGGCGCTGGCCGCCCTCGCGCTCTCGCGCGGCGGCTTCTACGCGCCGATGGACCCGGCGGATGTGGGCGAGGCCCCCTCGCCCGACCGCATCCTCGTCACCGGCTTCGGCCAGTGGCGGGGCGAGGCCCTGGCGGCCCTCTCCCGACCCCCCTCCCCTCGCAAGGCGGAGAACGCCTGATGCGCGACCATCTCGGCCGCCCGCTGGTCGCCGTCACCGGCATCGGCGCCGTCACCTCCCTCGGCTTCGGCGTGGCCGACAACTGGTCCCGCCTCCTCGCGGGCCAGTCCGGCATCCGCCGCATCACCCGCTTCCCGACCGACCACCTGAAGACCACCATCGCCGGCTGCGTGGACCTGCCCGAGGACCGCTCGGGCGAGCCCCTGACGAGCCCGGTGCGGGTGGAGCGCATGGCGGCGGTCGCGATCGAGGAGGCGCTCGCCGAGGCCGCGATCGGCAGCAAGGGGAGCTTCCCCGGCCCGCTCTTCCTCGGCATGCCGCCGGTGGAGGTGGAGTGGCCGCCCCGCTTCGACCTCACCCGCCAGGCGGGCGCGCCCACCTATGCCGCCATGACCGGTGTCGCCCGGGACCGGAAGGACATCTACGAGACCTTCCTCTTCGGCGGCGTGGGCGAGCGGCTTTCCGCCCGCTTCGGCACGCGGGGCGCCCCCATCTCCCTCACCACGGCCTGCGCGACCGGCGCCTCGGCCATCCAGCTCGGGGTCGAGGCGATCCAGCGCGGCGAGTGCGACGCCTGCATCGCCCTCGGCGCCGATGGCTCGGTGCATGCCGAGGCGCTGATCCGCTTCTCCCTCCTCTCCGCCCTTTCGACGCGCAACGACACGCCCGAGAAGGCCTCCCGCCCCTTCGAGAAGGCGCGGGACGGCTTCGTCATGGCCGAGGGCGCGGCGGCGCTGGTGCTGGAGGATTACGACGCGGCCAAGGCGCGCGGCGCCACCATCATCGGCCTCGTCTCCGGCTGCGGGGAGCGCGCGGACAACTTCCACCGCACGCGCTCCAACCCCGATGGCCGCGCCATCCTCGGCGCGATGAAGAACGCCCTGGCCGATGCGGGGCTGGAGCCCGGGCAGGTCTCCTATGTGAACGGGCACGGCACCGGCACGCCGGAGAACGACAAGATGGAGAATTTCGGCATGCGCGCCATCTTCGGCGAGAACGCGCCGCCGATCTCCTCCAACAAGAGCATGATCGGCCATACGCTCTCGGCCGCCGGCGCGCTGGAAGCGGCCTTCTCCCTGCTCGCCATCCGCGACCAGCGCCTGCCGCCCACCATCAACTATGACGAGCCCGATCCGAGCATCACGCTCGATGTCGTGCCGAATGTCGCACGGGATGCTTCCGTGCGGCACGTTCTGTCCAATTCCTTCGGCTTCGGCGGCCAGAATGTCTGCCTCGTGCTCTCGGGAGAGCCCGCCTGATGCGTGCCCTTCGCCTGCATGGCGACCGTGACCTCCGCCTCGAGGACATCCCCGAGCCGCCGCCGCCCGCGCCGGGCGAGGTGCGGATGCGGATGCATGCCATCGCGCTGAACCACATCGATGTCTGGGGCTGGCGCGGCATGGCCTTCACCCAGCGCAAGCTGCCGATCTGCGTCGGCGCCGAGGCGGTCGGCGAGATCGTCGCCCTTGGCGAGGGCGTGCAGGGCTGGAAGGTCGGCGACCGCGTGGCGCCCTATGGCGCGCAGACCTGCGGCCATTGCCGCGCCTGCCTGGAGGGGCGCGACAACCTCTGCGAGAACGTGGCGGGGGTGAAGGGCTTCCACCTCGACGGCTTCGCGGCCGAGTATGTGAACCAGCAGGCCCGCCTGCTCGTCCGCGTGCCGGAAGCGGTGAGCAGCAACGACGCCGCCTGCGCCGCCATCACCTTCTCCACCGTCGAGCACATGCTGTTCGACAATGCGCGGCTGCAGCCGGGCGAGACCATCCTCGTCCACGCCGCCGGCTCCGGCATCGGCACGGTGGCGATCAAGGAGGCCAAGGCGCTCGGCTGCACCGTCATCGCCACCGCCGGCGACGACGAGAAGTGCGAGAAGGCGAAGGCGCTCGGGGCCGACCACGTCATCAACTACAACGAGAAGAACTTCGCCTCCATCGCCCGGCGCCTGACGAACAAGGTGGGCGTGGACGTGGTGTTCGAGCATGTCGGGGCCAGCACCTGGTCCGGCTCGCTCCTCGCGCTGCGGATGGGCGGGCGGCTCGTCACCTGCGGCTCCACCTCCGGCGTCTCGGCCGAGACGAACCTGATGATGATCTTCCAGCGCCAGCTCCGCATCTTCGGCAGCTTCGGCGCCTCGATGCGCAACGTCGCGGATGGGCTCGCCAAGATGGCGGCGGGCATGACGCCGGTGCTGGACCGCGTGATCCCCCTGGAGAACTTCGCCGAGGGGCTGGACCGGCTGGAGAGCCGCCGGGTCTTCGGCAAGATCGTGGTCACGCTCTAGCCATGCCGGGGGCCGCCGACGCCGCGCTGGCGGCCCTCACCAGCCTCGGCTTCTCCATTCCGCGCGCCCTCGGCCCGGATCTCGGCCCGCGCTTCGGTGCCGCGCTGGCACGCCGCCTGGGGCCCCTCACCTCCTCCCACCGGATCGCGATGGAGAACATCGCGGCCGCCTTCCCCGAGAAGGACCACGCCTGGCACCGCCGCATCGCGGACGAGGCCTGGGACAATCTCGGCCGCGTCGCCTTCGAATACGGCCATATGGAGCGGATCTGGGACCTCACCGAGGACCGCGACCCGCATGGCCGGATCGAGGTGGATGACGCCACCTTCGCCCGCTTCAAGGAGCTGCGGGAGGCCGGCGGGCCGGTGCTGGTCTTCGCCGCGCATCTCGCCAACTGGGAGCTTCCGGCCATCGCCGCGGCCAAGCACGGGCTGGATGCGGCGGTGCTCTACCGCACGCCGAACAGCCGCCCCATCGCGGACCACATCCTGAAGCTGCGCCGGGGGCTGATGGGGGAGCTGATCCCGGCCGGGCTGATGGCGCCCACCAAACTCGCCAAGGCGCTGCAGCGCGGGGCGGTGGTGGGCATGGTGGTGGACCAGCGCTTCGGCCGCGGGCCGCGCATCGACTTCCTCGGCCGCCCGGCCCAGGCGAACCCGCTGCTCGCCAACCTGGCACGCCGCTTCGACTGCCCCGTGCGCGGCGCGCGCGCCATCCGCCTGCCCGGTGGCCGCTTCCGGCTGGAGCTGACGGCGCCCATCCCCATGCCGCGCGATGCCGAGGGGCTGATCGACGTGCCGGCGGCAACCCAGGCGGTGAACGACGTCATCGCCGGATGGGTGCGGGAGCATCCGGGGCAGTGGCTCTGGATGCATCGGCGCTGGCGATAGCGCGGCCTTCCCCGAGTGCCGGGGTCGGGCGTTTGTTCTGATCTGACGGTTTGTCCCGGGGAGAGGAAGAAGGAATTCTTCCTCTCCCCGGACCCGTCGAAGGCAGTGCCTTCGACCCATCATCTTTTTCTTCAAGTTTGGAATCACCGGGCTGACGGTGCGCCTCGGGTCCATGACCCGAGGCGACTGCAACGGCAGAACAGGCGCCCATCAACCAGAGACCCCGCCGATCATCGTATCCACGGCAGTCAGAAGGGGTTCCAAGGGCCTCAGGCCCTTGGCGGGTTGAGGGCGGAGCCCTCAAACGGCGAAGCCCGGCCGTGCGCCTCCTCAGCCCGGCGCCAGGGGCCAGAAGAAGGCGATGAGGGGCACGCCGGCCATCACCACCAGGATGGAGAGCGGCAGGCCCAGGCGGGCGTAGTCCCCGAAGCGGTAGCCGCCCGGTCCCATCACCAGCGTGTTGCACTGGTGCCCGATGGGGGTGAGGAAGTCGCTGGCGGCGCCGAGAGCCACGGCCATCAGGAAGGGGTCGGGGTTCAGCCCCAGCTTGGCGGCCAGCGTGGCCGCGATGGGGCCCATCACCAGCACGGTTGCGGCGTTGTTCAGGAAGGGGGTGACGGCCATGGCCAGCACCATGGTGACCGCCAGCGCCGCCATGGCGGGCAGCCCCTCCACCGCGCCCGTCAGCCAGCCCGCCAGCAGGTCGGTGCCGCCGGTGCGCTGGATGGCGCCGCTGACCGGGATGAGCGCGGCCAGGAGCACCACCACGGGCCAGTCCACCGCCTCATAGGCCTCCCGCGTGGTCATCACGCGGAAGACGAACAGGGCCACCACCGCACCGAAGAAGGCGACGCCCACCGGCAGCAGGCCCGCCGCCACCAGGGCCATGGCCGCGGCGAGCACGATGAGGGGGATCCAGGACCGCCGGCCCTGCCCCAGCGCCATGCCGCGTTCGGCCAGCGGCAGCACGCGCAGCTCGCCCAGATTGTCCGGCATGGTCGCGGCCAGGCCGCGCAGCAGCACCACGTCGCCCGCCCGCAGGCGGATCTGGGAGAGCTTGTCGCGGATGCGCTGCTCCCCCCGGCGGCTGACGGCCAGCAGCGAGACGCCGTGGCGGCTGCGCAGGGTCAGCGCGGCGGGGGTGCGGCCCACCAGCGGGCTTTCGCCGGTCACGACGCCCTCCACCACGCGCATGTCGTCTTCGTCGGTCTCGGGGTTGTCCGGCACCGCTTCCTCGCCGGCCAGCACCAGGCCGGCGGCGGCGACCAGCCGCTCCAGCTCCACGGGTTCCCCGCGCAGCATGAGTCCCTCGCCGGCCGCCAGGGTGCGGTCGGGCGCGGGCACCTCGGAGGTGCGGGCGACGGGATAGGGCAGCTGCGCCCGCTCCTGCTCCCCGGCGAGCTCCGTCGCCTTGGCCGGCAGGATGGCGGAAACCCGCACCTCGCCCTCCGACCGCGCCTCCAGCTCCGCGACGGTCATCCCGATAGCCTCGCCCTCCTCGGGCACCCGGGCCTCCAGCGTGTACTGGCCGATGGTGAAGGCCGCATCCATGGAGGCGGCGCCGCGCCGGCCGCCGGGCAGCAGCCGCCATCCCACCGCCAGGAAGAGCAGCGCGACGGCGCAGATGCCCAGCCCGACCGGCGTGTAGTCGAACATGCGGAAGGGCTCGCCGGTCAGCTCCTGCCGGACGCGGGACATGATGATGTTGGGCGCGGTGCCCACCAGCGTGACCACACCGCCCACCATGGCGGCGAAGGACATCGGCATGAGTAGCGCGGCGGGGGAGGTGCCGGTGCGGCGGGCCAGCTGCATCGCCACGGGCATGAGGATGGCCAGCGCGCCCACATTCTTCGTGACCATGGCCAGCAGCATGGTGGCGCCGGCCAGCACGGGCACCTGCACCGCCACGGTGCGCAGCCGGGGGGTCACCGGCCGCATGATCGTCTCCACCGCGCCGGAGCGGGCCACCGCATGGCTGATCACCAGCGCGGCGGCGACGATCACCACCACATCGTCGGCGAAGCCCTCGAAGGCATGTTCCGCGGGCACAACGCCCAGGAGCACCCCGGCCAGCAGCGCCCCCAGCGCGACCGCGTCATAGGCGAAGCGCCCCCACAGAAAGAGGGCGATGGTCGCCCCCATCAGGCCGAAGGCCAGCCCCTGGTCCAATGTCATGAAGTCGTCGTTGCGCCACCCGGAGGCCGGGCGTTCCCCTCCCGCCGCCCCGATCGGCCGCGTCGGCTGGAGAACCCGGGAGGGAGGATGCGGGTTGCGGCGGCAGGAACGCGCCGCGCTACGAACTGCCGCCCTGTTGGCGCAGCATGCGGATGATGCCGGAGAAATCCGTCTCCCCGCCGCCTTCCTCCACGAAGCGCCGGTACAGCTCCAGCGCCCGCGCGCCCATGGGGGTGGCCGCGCCGGTATCGCCCGCCGCCTGCTGCGCCAGGCCGAGATCCTTGACCATCAGCGCGGCGGCGAAGCCCGGCCGGTATTCCCGGTTCGCCGGGCTGCCCGGCACCGGCCCCGGCACCGGGCAATAGGTGGTGAGAGACCAGCACTGGCCCGAGGATTTCGACGCCACCTCGAACAGCGCCTCATGCGAAAGCCCGAGCCGCTCGGCCAGGACGAAGGCCTCGCAGGTGCCGATCATGCTGATGGCGAGCAGCATGTTGTTGCAGGCCTTGGCCGCCTGCCCCGCCCCGGCCTCACCACAATGCACCACCGTGCGGCCCATGGCGCGCAGGACCGGTTCGGCCCGGGCGAAGCCCTCTTGCGGGCCGCCCACCATGAAGGTCAGCGTTCCCGCCTCGGCGCCCATCACGCCGCCGGAGACGGGCGCATCGAGGAAGGGGCGCTTGGCGGCCGAAGCGACCTCCCGCGCCGCCGCCACGTCGATGGTGGAGCAGTCGAGCAGCACGGCCTCCGGCGCGGCGGCGGCGGCCATGCCGCCCGCGCCGAGCCAGGCCTCGCGCACATGCTTGCCGGCCGGGAGCATGGTGATGACGAACTCCGCCCCCCCTGCCGCCTCGGCCGCCGATGCCGCGGCACGCGCGCCATCCACCCGCGCCATCGCCTCGGCGGAGAGGTCGAAGACCGCGACCTCATGCCCCGCCTTGACCAGCTTGCGCGCCATCGGCGCGCCCATATTGCCGAGCCCCACGAAGCCGATCCGGGCCACCGCTTCCTCCATCCCTTGTTGCGGGGGAGGCTAGAGCGGGGCCCGGACCGGGTCCACCGGGCAGGGCTCAGTAGCCCACGGTGAAGCGCTGCCGGAGGTGGCGGGGGTTCCCCAGCTCATCGGCCAGGGCGATGGCATAGTCCTCGAAGGAGATGCGGCTGTCCCCCTTCGCATCCACCAACAGCTGGTCCTTGCCGAGGCGGAACCGGCCCGTGCGCTCGCCCGGGACGAAGAAGGCGGAGGGCGACAGGAAGGTCCAGTCCAGCTCCGCCTCCTGCTTCAGCCGGTCCAGGAAGGCGGCGCCGGCCAGCGCCTCGGCCTTGTAGGCGGCGGGGAAGTCCGGCGTGTCCACCACGCGCAGCCCCGGCGCCGCCTCCAGGCTGCCCGCGCCGCCGACGACGAGGTAGCGCTTTACCCCGGCCCGCTTCACGGCCCCGATGAGCGTCTCCGGATCGCTGGCGGTGAAATGGACGCTGCTGACGACGGCATCATGCCCGGCCAGGGCGGAGGCGAGGGCCGCCGGGTCCAGCGCGTCCACCGCCACGGGCTTGGCGCCGGCGGGCATGCTGGCCGCGGGCTTGCGGGAGATGGCGGTGACCTCGTGCCCGCGCGACGTCAGCTCGGCGAGGATGCGCGAGCCGGCATTTCCGGTGGCGCCGATCAGGGCGATCTTCATGGCGGATTCTCCATTGGTGGTTTCCGAAGGGAACCAGCTATTCTTTTCGCGCCCTGGTGGTAAGAAGGCACCATCCGGTGATCTGGTCACCTCGGGGAAACCACCGCGGAGCACCCATGCAGCCCAACGCCTATGCCAGCACCTGCCCCACCCGCGTGGTGCTGGACCGCATCGCCGATAAGTGGACCGTGCTGATCCTCGGCCTGCTGACCGAGGGGCCGATGCGCTTCAACAGCCTTCGCCGCAGCGTCGAGGGCCTCTCCCAGAAGGTGCTGGCCCAAACGCTGCGGGGGCTGGAGCGCGACGGGCTGCTCACGCGCACGGCCTTCCCCACGGTGCCCGTGACGGTCGAATACGCGCTCACGCCGCTCGGCCTCACCTTGGCCGAGACGGTGGATGCCCTGCGGCTCTGGGCCGAGGCGCATATCGATGCGGTCCAGGCAGCGCAGCGCACGTATGACGGGCGCGGTCTTTCCGCCCCCGCCCAGGCCTAGCCTCCGCTTTTTCTTCCCCCCGGCCCGGCGCTTCCCCAATACTGCGGGCGAGGAAACCGTCCGGGAAACATCCCATGCCAGTCACCCGTCGCCACGCGCTCGGGCTGGGCGCCGCCGCGCTCGCCACGCCAGCCCTCGCGCAGCGCAGCTTCCCCGACAAAGCCATACGCATGCTCGTACCCTGGGCCCCCGGCGGCACCACGGATGTGCAGATGCGCGCCCTCTGCGAGCAGGCAGGCAAGCGGCTGGGCCAGGCGGTGGTGGTCGAGAACAAGCCGGGCGCGGGCGGGATCCTCGGCGCGCAGGCGCTGCTGAACGAACGGCCGGACGGCTACACGCTGGCGCAGATGCCGATCAGCGTCTTCCGCGTTCCCTTCATGACCCAGCGCCCGCCCTTCGACCCGCTGGCCGACTTCACCTATGTCTCCCACCTCACCGGCTATCTCTTCGGCGTGGTGGTGAAGGCCGATGCGCCCTGGCCCGACTTCCGGGCCTTCCTGGCGGATGCCAAGGCCAATCCGGGCAAGTTCAACTACGGCACGCCGGGCGTCGGCACCTCGCTGCACATCACCATGGAGCAGATCGCCACCGGCCAGAATATCAACTGGGTGCACGTGCCCTTCCGCGGCGTGGCGGAGAACATGCAGGCGCTGCTGGGAGGGCAGATCCACGCCACCGCCGACAGCTCCGGCTGGGGCCCCCTGGTCGAGGAGGGACGGCTGCGCCTCCTGGTCACCTGGGGGCCGGAACGCGCCAAGCGCTTCCCCCAGGTGCCCACGCTGAAAGAACTGGGCATCGATATCGTCTCCACCTCGCCCTACGGCGTCGCCGGCCCCAAGGGCATGGACCCCGCCGTGGTGCGGGTGCTGGACAACGCCTTCCGGGAAGCCGTGGCCGATCCCGTCCACACCGCCGTGCTGGACAAGTTCGACATGCCCGCAATGCCCATGGGGCCGGAGGCCTACACCGCCTTCGTTCGCCGGAGCGTGGAGGAGGAATCCGCCATGATCCGGCGCATGGGGCTGCGGATGTGATCTCTTCCTGAGATGGTCTTTCTTTGAGGGCTCCGCCCTCGCCCGCCAAGGGCCTGAGGCCCTTGGAACCCCGTCTGACTGCCGTGGATACCCCGGATTGAAGGGGTCTCTGGTTGCTGGGCGCTTTTCCTGCCCTTGCAGTCGCCTGAGGTCGATGACCTCAGGCGCACCGTCAGCCCCATGATTCCAAACTTGAAGAAAAAGATGATGGTGAGGGGTCTGGGGAGAGGAAGAATTCCTTCTTCCTCTCCCCGGGACAGACCGACAGTCGAGAACAAGAGCCCACCAAACCTCAGGCCCGGATCAGCGCCGCCCGCTCCGCTTCGACGACGAAATGCGCCCGGTTCTCGATTGGCGCGCCGGGCCGGGAGACATAGGGGACGGCGCGGAACCAGGTTTCCATTCGGCGCGCATCCGCCTCATGCAGCGTGTAGCCGCGGCGCGCATTGAAGAAGGCGATATGCGGGTTGCGTTCCAGGGCGCGATGCCCGGTCGCCGTCATCTCGGCCCCGTCGCCGGCCGAGGACATGGAGGAGGCGATGAATTCCACGCCGACCGGTGGCCCTTCCCGGTCGTAATCGGGGCGGAGCACGCCGGCCCAGGCGGTGTGCACGTCGCCCGTGAGCACGACGAGGTTGGAGACGCGAGCCTCCCGCACATGGTTGAGCAGCCGCGCGCGGGCGGCGGGGTAGGCGTCCCACTTGTCCATGTCGTAGCGGGGCGTGTCGTCCCCGTTCAGCCCGCCCACGTCGCGCCGCATCATCGGCACCTGCTGCGCCAGGATGCTCCACACCGCTTCCGCGCCGGAGAGCCGCTGGAACAGCCACCGCTCCTGCGCGGGGCCGAGGACCTGGGCAGCGGGGTTCAGCACCGCCTCGCAGACGGGCTTCACGAGATCGCCGCAGGGCTGGTCGTCGCGATAGCTGCGCGTGTCCAGCACGGAGATGGAGGCAAGGGTTCCCCAGCCGATGCCGCGCCAGGCGGTGATGTCGGGCCCGCGCGGGATCTGGGCGCGGCGCAGCGGCATGGACTCGTACCAGGCCTGGAAGGCGGCCGCCTTGCGCAGCGCGAAGGCCTCCGGAGTGACCGATGCCCGCGCGCTGATCCCGCCCGCCCAGTTGTTCTCCACCTCGTGGTCGTCGAAGCTCGTGATGAAGGGATGCGCGTGATGCGCGGCGCGCAGGTCCGGGTCGAGCTGGTACAGCGCGTAGCGCCGCCGATAGGCGTCCAGCGTTTCCACCGCCGGCGAGTTGTGGCTGCGGATCGCGGGGAAGGCGCCGCTTCGCTCCGTGTTCGCCCGCCCTTCGTAGATGTAGTCGCCATAGTGGAAGACGAAGTCGAGATCCTGCTCTGACGCCACATGGCGCCAGGCGGTGAACAGCCCCTGCTCGTAATGCTGGCAACCGGCGGAGACGAAGCGCATCCGCGCCGGGCGGGAATCGGCCGCGGGCGCCGTGCGGGTGCGCCCCACCGGGCTGGCGACGCCGCCTGCATGGAAGCGGTAGTGGTAGCGCGATGCGGGCCGCAGCCCCGTTACCTCCACCCGCACCGAATGGTTCAGCTCCGGCCGCGCGAGGACGGTGCCGCGCGCCACGATGCGCGCGAAGCCCTCATCCTCCGCCACCTCCCAGCCCAGTTCCAGCGGCGCGGGCGGCATGCCGCCATCGCCGAGCGGGTCCTGCGAAAGGCGCGTCCAGATCACCACGCCCTGCGGCCAGGGGTCGCCGGAGGCCACGCCGAGCGGAAAGGGATCGCTTTGAAAGACCGGCATCGGGGCCACGGCCTGGGTAAAGGCGGGCCGCGTGGCGGCCAGGGCCGCCATGGCCGTCGCGCCACGCAGCAGGCCGCGCCGCGACAGGTCGAGAATGTGCCGCGTGACGCTATCCATCCGACGTTCCCCGTTCAGACCGGAACCTCTCCCGGCGGCTTGAGGGCGGTCAAGACGAAGGAGGATTTCGTTTCCTTCACCCCAGGCATGCGGAGCAGCGCCTTCATGGAGAATTCGGCATAGGCTTCGAAATCCGCCGCCAGCACGTGCAGCAGGTAGTCCATCTCGCCGCTCATGGCGTAGGCGGCCAGCACCTCCGGCCGTGCGGAGAGTGCTTTCTGGAAGGCCTCTACCACCTCCTCGGCATGGCTCGACAAGGCGACCATGACGAAGGCCTGGAGGGGCAGACCCACCCGGGCGGGATCGAGCACGGCGGCATAGCGGGCCACCACGCCCGTTTCCTCCAGCCGCCGCAGCCGGCGCTGGCAGGGGGTGGGGGACAGCCCGACCTGCTCCGCCAGGGCGACGACCGAAAGCCGCCCGTCCCGCTGCAGGGCGCGCAGGATCCGCCGGTCCGTTGAATCCAAAGGTGGAGCGTCTTTCGCCATCCCCAAGGCCCTTAAGCAGTGAATTCCACTCATCATGCCCGATCCGGCGAGCCAAAACGCCGATTCTCTCCCCCGGGCCGGCGCTAGGCTGGAAGCAAGGAAGAACGGGAGACGACACCATGGAAGGCACCATCCAGCCGGCCGCCGGCATCATCGGCACGGCCACCCTGCCCAGCGGCCTGCGGGGCGACTACGACCGTGCCCAGGCGGATGGCACCCTGCCCGAGGCCGCCCTTGCGCCCAGGACGGATGCCGACCACGCCACCTGGCGCACGCTCGTCTCGCGCCAGCGCGCCATCTATCCCGGCCGCGCCGCCTCCGCCTGGCTCGATGGGCTGGACCAGCTCCGCTGCGAAGGCGCCGTCCCGCGGCTGGAGGATGCCTCGGCCATCCTGCGCGCCGCCACGGGCTGGAGCCTCGTCCCCTGCCCCGGCCTGCTGCCGGATGCGCAGTTCTTCGGCCTGCTGGCCAGCCGGCGCTTCCCCGTGACCCACTGGATCCGCAAGCCGGAAGAGCTGGACTACATCGTGGAGCCGGACATCTTCCACGACTTCCTCGGCCATGTGCCGCTGCTCACCCAGCCGGATTACGCGGAGTTCCTGGAGGCCTATGGACGCCTCGGCCTGCATGCGGAGAAGCGCGGCCAGCTCGCCCCGCTCGCGCGCTTCTACTGGTTCATGGTGGAGTTCGGCCTGATCGCGGAGCGTGGCGGGCTCCGCGCCTATGGCGCCGGCATCCTCTCCTCCCGCACGGAGACGCTGCACGCCCTCTCCGAGGCGCCGCGCCGCCTGCGCTTCGACATGGCGCGCGTGCTGCGCAGCACCTATCGGATCGACGACGTGCAGCCCGTCTACTTCGTCATTCGCGATTACGCCGAACTCTTCGCCGCCATCGAGACCGCGCCTGGGCTGCTGGGATCGGCGGTCGAGGCCGAGCCGATCGCGCCCGGCGGCCGGGACGCGGCGGACGAGGAATGGCTGGGCTGACCGGGCGCCTGGGCCGAAGCGCCGGACGGCCCGGGCCGGCCTGCGCCCGCTTCGTCCAGGGCGCGCTGTTCCTCGCGTTGCGCCCGGCGGCGGGCTTCCTCGGCCCGCCGTTCCGCGAGCTTTTCCACCGCCCGCTCGGCTGCGCGCGCCTCGCCGAGCGCGACGGCCGCCGAGCGGGTCCACGCCTCGGCCCGCAATCCGGCCTGGACGGCCGAATCGCGCGCGGCGACGCCCCGTGGAAACCAGGCGGCGAAGGCCTGCCCATCCTGGAGTGCTTCCTCACGCAGGGCCCGGGCGGCTTCGGCCTCCCGTTGCAGCGCGGAATCGCGCGCGGCCGCGGCCTCGGCGAGCGCCCGCCGCGCCTCCGCCACCTCCACCCCGCGCAGCCGCGCGAGGATGGCCAGGGGGTCGCGCCTCATGCCGGATCCGCCATGGCGGCCGCCAGGGCCGCGAAGGCGCCGGCCACGGTCCCCGCCTCGTCCTTGCCCTGGCGCAGCACCTCCTCGATCAGCGGGGCCAGCCGTACCGCCTCGTCCACCGCCGGATCGCTCCCGGCCCGGTAGGCGCCCAGCCGCACCATGTCCGCTATGTCCTGGTGCAGGGAGAGGATGCGCCGCGCCCGGGCGAGGATCGCCCGCTCCGGCGGCTCCAGGCAGCCAGGCACGGTGCGGGAGAGGCTGCGGAGCACATCCACGGCCGGATAGCGCCCGCCCTCGCCGATTCGCCGGTTCAGGACCACATGGCCATCCAGGATGCCGCGCACGGCATCCGCCACGGGTTCGTCATGGTCGTCCCCCTCCACCAGCACGGTGAAGAGCCCGGTGATCGAGCCCTCGCAGCCCTCCGGCCCCGGCCCGGCCCGTTCCAGCAGGCGGGGCAGCTCGGCAAAGACGCTGGGCGGGAAGCCCCGGGTCGCGGGGGGCTCCCCGGCGGCAAGTCCGATTTCGCGCAGGGCCATGGCGAAGCGCGTGACGCTGTCCATCATCAGCAGCACGCGCCGGCCGGAATCGCGGAAGTGCTCGGCCACCGCCATGGCAGCGAAGGCCGCGTCCCGCCGCATCAGCGGCGCGGCATCGGAGGTGGCGCAGACCACCACGCTCCGCGCCAGTCCCTGCGGCCCCAGGTCATCCTCGATGAACTCGCGCAATTCCCGCCCGCGCTCGCCGACGAGACCGATCACCGCCACGTCGCAATCTGCATGGCGCGCGAGCATGGACATAAGGCTCGACTTGCCGACGCCGGAGGCGGCGAAGAGGCCGAGTCGCTGTCCACGCCGGCAGGTGGCAAAGGCGTCCATCACGCGGACGCCCAGGTCGATCCGCGGGCCGAGGCGGGCGCGCGTGCCGGCGGCGGGCGGAAGCGCCCTCAGCGGCCGGGCCGAGCCACCCCGCGGCAAGGGACCGCCACCATCGATGGGGCGGCCCATCGGGTCCACCACCCGGCCAAGCCAGCCTTCATGAGGGTGCAGGGCGACCGGTCCGGCATCCTCCACCCGTGCGCCGATGGAGAGCCCTTCGAGGCCCTGCCGGCCCACCCCCATCGCCCTGCCCTCCCGGAGGGCCACAACCTCCGATTGTCCCGTTTCACGAGACTGTCCGACGATCTCGATACAACCTCCGATGGGCGGCAGAGGGTGAAGGCCCACCAGCTCCAGCGAGAGGCCATGCACGGCCCCGACCCGCCCATAACGGATCAAAACATTGATTAATCGAAGTTCTTTCCTGATGCGGGTGGCGCATTGGTCGAAGTCGAGGCTGGCGTGTATCATTTTTTGATCCACAATCTCGTTTCTTAATACGTCTCAAGAGTGAAAATACCCCTTCACGGCTCGCGCAAAAGTTGTCCTAATGCTCTCGGAACGAGGGGAGAACACAGATGCGCGTCCTGCTTGTCGAAGACGACCTGACCACCGCCCGCGGAATCACCCTGACGCTCAAGACCCAGGGCATGATCGTGGACGCGGCCGATACCGGAGAGGAGGCGCTCGAACTCGCCCGCCTCTATGACTACGACATCGTCATCCTGGACCTGATGCTGCCCGACATGGAGGGCTACGAGGTGGTGCGCCGCCTTCGTGCCGCCCGCCAGGCGACCCCGGTGCTCATCCTCTCCGGCCTTTCCCGCCCCGGCGCGAAGGTGAAGGGCTTCGGCCTGGGGGCGGACGACTTCATCGTGAAGCCCTTCGACAGCCAGGAGCTGATCGCCCGCATCCAGGCCATCGTCCGCCGCGCCAAGGGCTTTGCCCAACCCACGGTCTCGGTCGGCAATCTCACGCTGGACCTTGGCGCGCGCGAAGCGAGCGTGGCCGGGCGGCCGGTTCACCTCACCGGCAAGGAATACGCGATCCTGGAGTTGCTCACCCTGCGCAAGGGCATGGTGATGACGAAGGAGGCCTTCCTGAACCACCTGTATGGCGGCATGGACGAGCCGGAGGTGAAGATCATCGATGTCTTCATCTGCAAGCTCCGCAAGAAGCTCGCCCAGGCCGGCTGCGATGAGCTGATCGGCACCGTGTGGGGCCGCGGCTACGTGCTCCGCGATCCCTCGGCTTCGCCGCTCCGTGCCGGTGGCTTCCTGCCCGCGCCGGCGCCGGCCACCGCCGCGGCCTGAGCCGCGGCTTCGGCCGGGATCCTCTCCGGCAACTGGTCTGGTGAAGGATGGTGCGCGGTCCACGCCCATCCTCCCCAGTGCCCGTGACCCTGATCAGCCGGCGATCGCCATCCGCACCACCGGTGCGTAAACCCCGCGCTCGCCGTCGATGATGCTGAAGCGCTCGGTGAGCCCCAGCACCGTTTCCGCCCCGCCCAGATAGAGCACGCCGTCCGGCGCGAGCCGGTCCGCAAGGGCCGAGAGCACGCGCGTCTTCGTCGGAGCGTCGAAGTAGATGAGGACGTTCCGGCAGAAGATCACGTCGAAATTGCCGAGGGGTCTGAGATCGGCGAGGAGATTCCCCGTCTCGAAGCGAACGACGGCACGGAGCGCCTGGGAGACGCGCCACTGTCCCGCCTCCTGCTTGAAGTGCTTCACCAGCATCTGCACGGGCAGGCCACGCTGCACCTCGAACTGGGAATAGACCCCTTCCCGCGCGCGTCGAACGACCTCCTGGCTGAGATCCGTGCCCACCACCTCCAGCCGCGACAGGAGCCCGAGCTGATCGGCCACCATGGCGATGGAATAGGCCTCCTGCCCGGTGGAGCAGGCGGCGGAGAAGATGCGCAGCTTCTGCCCCGCCGACCGTGCCGCCACGATCCGCGGCAGCACGCGCTTGAGATGCTCGAACGGCTTGCCGTCCCGGAAGAAGAAGGACTCGTTGGTGGTCAAGGCCTCCGTCACGGCGGCGGCGAGCCGTTCTGCTCCAGGGGCGCGCAGCTTGGCGGCCAGGGCGTCCAGATTGGGCAGGCTCTGCTCACGCATCAGCCCACCGAGGCGCGTGTCCAGCATATAGGCCTTGTCGGCCCCCAGCACGATTCCGGCCCGGGTCCGGACCAGGGACGCGATCGTCTCGAAAGCTGCTCCGCTCACGATGCTATCCTCTTCGATTCGCCCACGCCTGCTTCCGCCGCGATCGCCGCGACCCGCGCGCCCAGCCGGTCCGGCGGCAGCAACTCGCGCGCGAGCCCGGCGCGCGCCACCGCTCCCGGCATGCCCCAGACCACCGAGGACGCCTCATCCTGCGCCAGCACCATGGCGCCGGCCGCCGACAAGCCCCGGCAGCCGGCCATGCCGTCCTGCCCCATTCCGGTGAGGATCACGGCCAGCACCCGCCCGTCGCAGGCGCGTTGCGCGCTGCGCAGCATCGGGTCCACCGCAGGCCGGCAGAAATGCTCCGGCGGGTCGTCTCGCAACCGGGCCACCAGCCCGGCCTGGCCGCGCTCGACGAGAAGATGCCGGTCCCCAGGTGCCAGATAGGCCCGGCCGGGCAGCAGCGCCTCGCCGTCCTTCGCCTCGGCCACGCGCAGGGGACCCACGCGGTTCAGGTGGTCCGCCAGCATGGTGGTGAAGCCGGCCGGCATGTGCTGCACGATCACCACCGGAATGGGGGGCGCCGGGGTCATGGCCCGCAGGAAGGTGGCCAGCGCCTGCGGCCCGCCCGTGGAGGAGCCGACCGCGATCAGCACCGGCGCCACGCCTGGCCGCGCCGGCGCGGCCGCTGCGGAGGCGGCGGTTCGAACGGCGGGGCTGGCGGGCGCCGCGGCGGAGGCAGCCGGCTTGCGCCGCATCCGCGCCCAGCCCTTCACCTTCTCCAGCAACTCCGCCCGGAAGACCGGGTCGAGCGCCCCTCCCCCTGCCGCGCCGGGCTTGGGGATGTAGTCCGATGCACCGGCCCGCAGGGCCGCCATCGCGGCCGCGGCGCCGCGCTGGGTCAGCGCGCTGGCCACGATCACGATGGGCCTCGGCTCCGCGCGCAGCAGCAGCGGCAACGCGGTCATGCCGTCCATCACCGGCATCTCGAGATCGAGCAGCACCACGTCAGGCTTCGTGCCCGGCAGCGCGTCGAGCGCCTGGCGCCCGTCGCCCACCCTGGAGACGACCTCGATGGCGGGATCCGCGCCCAGCAGGCGGGAGAGGATCCCCCGTACCGTCGCGCTGTCGTCGCAGATCATGACCCTTACGGGGCGGTCACCCGTCGGGGTTGGCGGCGATGCGCCCGAATGCACCGGACTCACGCGGCCTCGTCGGGCAGCAGCCCCAGAACCTCGAGCTTGCCCGCGAGGATTTCGTCGTCGAACGGCTTCATGATGTATTCCTGCGCGCCGCTCTCCAGCGCCGTCACGATGCGCGAGAAGTCGCTCTCCGTCGTGCAGAGCATGATCTGCGGCTCATCGGGCCCGAACTCCTTGCGCGCGTGGCGCAGGAAGGTGATGCCGTCCATCACCGGCATGTTCCAGTCCAGCAGCACGAGCTTCGGCAGCGCCGCGCGGCACGCGTCCAGCGCCTGCTGCCCATCCTCGGCCTCGCGCACCGCGAAGCCCCGCGCTTCCAGCATCCGCCGTGCGGCGCGCCGCACCGTGCGACTGTCGTCCACCACCAAGCAGTCCAGCATGTCCTTCTCCCCCCTCACCCGATATCCAGAACACGCTCGACATCGAGCATGATGAGGAGGCTCGGCGATCCCTCGGCGTTGCCGCCGGGCAGGTCCTGGTGCACGCCGGCACAGACCTCACGCCACAGCGGGTCCAGCGTCGGCGGATTCGGCGCCAGGCCGGATTCTGGCAGGGCGAGGACATCGCCCACGGAATCGGCGAGCAGCGCGTAGAGCTCGCCGCCGCCCTCCACCACCACGCTCATCGGCGCGCCCGCCGCGGGATCTCGCGGCGGCAGGCCGAGGCGGCGGCGCAGGTCCACGGCGGTCACGATGCGGCCGCGCAGGTTCAACCCCCCCGCCACCTCCGGCGGCGCCAGCGGGATCGGGGTGATCGTCTGCGAACCGAGGATGTCGCGCACCCCCAGCACAGGCACGCCGCAGAGCTGGCCGGCGACGGTGAGGGTCAGAATGGCGGTCTCGCTCGCGGCCGGAACGGTGGCGGCACGGCGGGAGGCAAGGGCGGCTTCCATGGTGGGCTCCACTCAGTGCAGCGCGTTGGGGATCAGGCAGCCGCGAAGCACCTCGAGCAGCGCGTCGCGGTCGAATTTCGGCACATGCCGGTCGAAGCCCGCCTCGCGGCTGCGCAGCACGGCCGCTTCATCCGTATGCGAGGTCAGGGCGATCAGCGGCGTCTCGTGCCAGGGTCCGCCATCCCGCGCGGCGCGGGCGAGGCCGAGGCCGTCCAGCTCCGGCATCTCGATATCCGAGACGATGGCGTCGAAGGTCTCGCCGGCCTCGCGCAGCCTCAGGGCCTGGGTTCCGGTGGCGGCGGCCACCACCTCGAACCCGGCGGCGCCCAGGGCGGGGACGAGCATGTTGCGGAAGAAGGCGCTGTCCTCGACGATGAGGAGCCGCGAGCGGCGCGCATCGGCGGGCCGCTGGGCACCGAACCAGTCATCGCCGGCCTGGCGCAGCCACCAGGCGCAATCGATCACCTCCGTCGCGCGCCCGGCGATCACGGCCGTGCCGAGATAGCCGGCCCGCTCCTGCCCGTTCTCGATCTTGAGCGTCTCCTCGACGACATCGAGGATCTCGTCCACCGCGAGCCCCATGGCCCGGCCGCCATCGTTGAAGACCAGCACGGCCTGGCGGCCACCCGGCTCCGGCGGCATCCAGCCATCACTGATCGGCACCAGCGGCATCAGCGCGCCGCGATACTGAACCACGGGGCGGCCGTGGGACATTTCGATCCGCTCGGCCGGCAGGTCCTCCAACCGGGCGACCAGGCCCAGCGGGACCGCATGCGGCCCGCCGCCACCCGCCCGGAAGAGAAGCAGCGACATCTTCTCGTTGGAGGAAGCGCTGGTGACCGCCGCGCCGCGCCGGTCCTCCTGCACGCCCTCGGCGCCCACGCCCGTCGCCCGCGCGATGCCGTTGGGATCCAGGATCATGATGACGCTGCCATCGCCGAGGATGGTGTTGCCGCTGAACATGGTGACGTGCCGCAGGATCGGCGCCACCGGCTTCACCACGATCTCCTCCGTGTCGAAGACGCGGTCCACGATGATGCCGAACAGGTTCTGGCCGACCTGCGTCACCACCACGAAGCCGCCATGCTCCGTGTTCGACTTCTCCTCCAGCCGCAGCAGGCGGGAGAGCGAGACGAGCGGCAGCAGGCGGTCGCGCAGCCGGAGCACCGGCGCGTCCTTGATATGCGTCACGCCATCCCCGGCGCGCACCAGCTCCACCACGCCGATCTGCGGGATGGCGAAGCGCTCGCCCCCCGCTTCGACGATCAGGGCCGAGACGATGGCGAGGGTGAGCGGGATCTTGATGAGGAAGGTCGTGCCCTTCCCCTCGCGGGAGCGCAGGTCGATGGTGCCGCCGATCTTCTCGACATTCGTGCGCACCACATCCATGCCGACGCCACGGCCGGAAACCGAGGTCACGGCGGCGGCGGTGGAGAAGCCCGCGCGGAAGATGAAGCGCTGAATGTCGCGCTCCCCCATCCCGGCCAGCTCCTGCTCGGTCGCCAGCCCCTGGGCCAGGGCCTTGGCCCGGATCTTCTCCACGGGCAGGCCGCGACCGTCGTCGCCCACCTCGATGATGATGTGCCCGCCCTCGTGATAGGCATCGAGGGTGATTCGACCCGCCTCCGGCTTGCCGGCCTCGCGCCGCTCGGCCGGGCCCTCCAGCCCATGGTCGCCGGAGTTGCGCACCATATGGGTCAGCGGGTCGCGGATCATCTCCAGCACCTGACGGTCCAGCTCCGTCTCGGCGCCGCGCATGTCCAGCTCGATCTTCTTCCCCAACTCGCGCGCGAGGTCGCGCACCAGTCGCGGCAAGCCCTTCCAGGCATTGCCGATCGGCTGCATGCGCGTCTTCATCACCCCTTCCTGCAGCTCGGAGGTGATGTGGGACAGGCGCTGCAGCGGCCCCGTCAGCGCGCTGTCCTCCCGTGCGCGGGAGAGCTGGAGGAGCTGGTTGCGCGTGAGCACCAGTTCGCTGACCAGCGTCATCAGGCTTTCCAGCACGTCGACGTTCACGCGCAGGGTCTGCGCGACCGCCACGGCCTCACCCGCGGGCGCGGCCGCGGCATCCGGTGCGGCGGCGGCGGCTGCCGGGGCCGGAGGCGCCGCCAGCTCATGGGTGGGCGCCTCCTCGGCGGCCGGGGCCTCCTCCGCCTCCGCCTTCGGGGCAGCCTTGCGCCGCGACCGCACGGGAGACGCCATCTTGGAAGCCTTCGCCTCGGCCGGCTTGTCCCGGCCACGCCGGGCCTTGCCCCCTTCCTCAGCGGCGGGCGCGGCGGCCTTCGGCGCCACGACAGGGGCCGGCGCCTTGCCGGTGAAGACCGCGTCCAGCTCCGCGATGATCTCGGAGTCGTCGCCGGCGGGCTCCGCCCCGGTGGCCTCCAGCCGGCTCATGATCTCGCGGACCCGGTCCACGACGCGCAGGATCAGCGAGACGCCTTCGGAGGTGACGGGCAGCGAGCCGTCGCGATAGCGGCCGAGCACGTTCTCCCCGGCATGCGCCACCTTCTCCAGGCGGGACAGGCCCAGGAAGCCGCAGGTGCCCTTGATCGTGTGGATCAGGCGAAAGATCTCGCCGATCGTCTGCGGATCGTCGGGGTGCTTTTCCAGGCGGAGCAGCGCGGCATCCAGCCCGGCCAGCCCCTCGCCTGTCTCGGTCAGGAAGTCGGCGATCAAGTCGTCCATCGGAACCCCGCGATCGGTCTGTTCCGCCAGGATCGCCGCTGGACACGAAGATTCCGTAAAGCCGAGGCGCCGGGGCGATGGTGCCGGAGGGGCGGCGCCGGCGTGGAGGGTGGCCGGGCAGACGGCCCGGCTGCAATTCAGGTCCCGGGGGTCTTGGCGGCGCGCCGGAGCATCGTCAGCGCTGGAACCGAGTCGCCCCCGCCGAGGGCAAGGGCCAGGTCCATCCCGGCCAGTCCGGCCAATCCGGCGAGAAGCGGCGCGAGCACGTCGCGCGGCCCCGCCACCGCTTCGCCCCCCAGGAGGGCGGTGAGGGAGGGCGGCCAGCCGGCGTTGCGGCCCTCCGGCCAGATGGCGAGGCCCGATTCGCCGCCCGCCAGATGCACCACTCCGCCACGGGGCAGGGCTTCCGTGCCCATCATGGCGGCCACCAGGGCCGCCTGCGCCAGCGGGGCGGAGAGGGGCTCGTCGGGCAAGCCGGAGAGGTCCACCGTCACCCGCCCGTTCGCCAGAGCGCCATCCAGCAGCTCCGCCATGCCGTCCCGGTTCAACGGGCCCGTGCCGGCGCCTGCCGCCGCGCGCCACAGGCGCAGGCGGCGCCGCATGGCCTCCGCACCCTCACGCGCGACGGAGAGGGCCTCCTCCGGCGCGGCCTCGGCCAGGTCCAGCGCGCCCGACAACGCCCCGAGCGGACCGCCCAGGTCGTGACAGATCCGCGCGCACAGGTCCTGCGCCAGGCAAACCACATCCATAGGGGCGCTCCTGAAGGGGCATGCCGCTTGTGCGCCCGCCCTGCTTGATGGCTAGTAAAGCCCTGAGGCGAGGCAAAGCAGCCCCCGCGCCAGGACGATGCAAGAGGGGGCGGACCGACCCATGCCGGATAGCATCTTCGAGCCAGGTCAGACCGTTCGCCATCCCACGCGGCCGGACTGGGGAACCGGCCAGGTCCAGTCCGTGGTGGGGGATCGCGTGACCGTGAATTTCGAGCACGCGGGAAAGTTGCTGATCAACACCGCCAACACAACCCTGGATGTCGTGGATGGGCCCGACGCGTGAGCGGGCTTCTCGACCTCGCGGCCGAGTCGGTCCTCAACCCGGCTTTCCTCCTCGCCGCCCTGGCCACCGCCGTGGCGGGGCTGATGCGCGGCTATTCCGGCTTCGGCACCGCCATCCTCCTCGCCCCGGTCTTCTCCACCCTCTGGGGGCCGCGTGCCGGCGTGCCCATCATGCTGCTGATGGAGCTGCTGGTCTCCGCCCAGCTCCTTCCGCGCGCGATCGGGGAGGCGGACCGGCGCATGGTGGTGCCGATCGGCCTGGCCGCCATCCTCGCCATGCCGCTCGGCTCGCTCGTCCTTCTCGCGGCGGATGGCGACACGCTCCGCCGCGCCATCGGCGCCCTCGTGCTCGTCTTCGGCGTCGTCCTGCTCTCGCCCTGGCGCTACCACGGGGCGCGGCCGCTCGGCCTCAACCTCGTCGTGGGCGCGATCAGCGGGCTGCTGAAGGGCTCCACCGGCATGGCCGGCCCGCCGGTCATCCTCTATTTCCTCTCCGGCCCCGAGGAGGCCCGGCGCCACCGCGCGAATTTCATCCTCTTCTTCGGGGTGATCGGGATCGCCTCCGTCATCCCGCCCCTGCTGGCCGGGCTGGTGGATGCCCCGGTCCTGATCCGCACCGTCCTGCTGCTGCCGGTGCTGCTCCTCTGCGTCCGCATCGGCGCCCGGCTCTTCCATGTCATCCCCGTCGCCTGGTACCGGCGCTTCGCCTTCGGGGCGCTGATCCTGGCGGGCGGCATCGCCCTGTTCGGGTGACGCGTTCGGGTGACGCGGCGCATCGGGCCCTTGCGCAACCCGGGGTCCGGAGCCCAAATCCCCCTTCTGTTCCAGGAGCGCCCCAGACCATGCTCGATCCGTTCGGCCGGCGGATCTCCTATCTCCGCGTCTCGGTGACGGATCGGTGCGACCTCCGCTGCGTCTACTGCATGGCGGAGGACATGACCTTCCTCCCTAAGAAGGACCTCCTCACGCTCGAGGAGCTGGAGAGGCTCTGCGGCGCCTTCATCGAACTGGGCGTGGACCGGATCCGCCTCACGGGCGGGGAGCCGCTGGTCCGGCGTGGCGTGATGCAGCTGTTCCAGGGCCTGGGGAGCCGCATCGGCGAGGGTGGCCTGCGCGAGCTGACCGTGACCACCAACGGCACCCAGCTGACCAAGATGGCCGGGGACCTGTTCCAGGCCGGCGTTCGCCGCATCAACGTCTCCCTCGACACGCTGGACCCGGACACCTTCGCCGCCGTCACCCGCTGGGGGAAGCTGGAGCCGACGCTGGACGGCATCTTCGCCGCCCGCGCCGCCGGTCTGGCGGTGAAGATCAATGCCGTGGCGCTGAAGGGCGTGAACGAGCACGAATACGACCGCATGATCGCGTGGTGCGGCGAGCATGGCTTCGACCTGACGCTGATCGAGACGATGCCGATGGGCGACATCTCGGGCGACCGGACGGACCAGTACCTGCCCCTCTCCACTGTCCGCCGCCGCATCGCGCAGAACTGGACCCTGCTGCCCAGCACCCACCAGACCGGCGGCCCCGCCCGCTACGAGACGGTGCAGGAGACCGGCCGGCGGATCGGCTTCATCACGCCGATGAGCCACAATTTCTGCGAATCCTGCAACCGCGTGCGGCTGACCTGCACCGGCACCCTCTATATGTGCCTGGGCCAGGAGGACGCGGTGGACCTGCGCGCCCCGCTGCGCGACCCCTCGGTGGACGATGCGGGCTTGCGGGAAGTCATCCTCTCGGCCATTGCCCGCAAGCCGAAGGGACATGACTTCGTCATCGGGCGGGAACAGCGTCCCTCGGTCGGCCGCCACATGAGCGTGACGGGCGGGTAACCCAGGCAAGGAAACGGCGCGGCGTGCTGGATTCAGAACTCGTCACCAGGCTCGCCATCCCCGGCCTGCCGGAATGGAGCGGCCTCGTCGTCCTGCTGCTCGGCCTGCTGTTCCTGGCCGCCTTCCTGATGATGCCCTTCAGCGTCTTCGGCCTGAAGTCGCGGCTCGATGCGATCGAGGCCCAGCTCGACGACGTGCAGCAGGAGATCCGCAGCCTCGCCCTGCGCCTGCCCGAGCCCGCCACCCTCCGCCGCCGCGCCGGGGCCGCCGAAGAGACCTATGACGATCCCCCCATCCTCTCCCGCCAGGAGCCGGCCTTCCGGGAGGACCGGGCGCCGCGCATGACGCCGCCCATCCCCCCTCCCCCCGCGTTTCCCGAGGCCGGGCGCGATGGCGGCCGCCGCATGGAGCCCCGCCTGGGCGGCCCACGCCGCTAGGCGGGATTCGCGGCGGCCCAGCGTCCTTCCTGGGTCCGCCCGCCATAGCCATAGGCATGGCCATCCGCCGCATGGACCAGAACGTAGCTTTCCTCGTGCAGCGGCCCTAGCAGCGCCTCCATCTGCCCGAAGGCCGCCCGGACGAAGCCGGCGGTCTCGGACTTGGTGTTGGTGCCGGCCGTGATCTTGATGTCCAGCCAGAAGGCCGCGAGCCCCTGTTCGGCCAGGCTCCGCCCGCCGACGAACCAGTCCGCCGGCTCCGCCCGCTCCACCAGCACCGCCGTCACGGCCGGGTCCTTCCCCAGTTCCTCCGCCGCCAGGCGCGCGGCCAGTGCTGCCAGGGCCGGCCTTGTTCCGGGCTTTTCCCGCGGGGCGGCGTATCGGATCGTGATCATCGGCATGGGATGCTCCTTCCAGAACCCAGCCCCATGTGAGCCGCCGGTCGGCATGACGGAATTCCATGATCCAATGGTTTCATCATAGAATTCCGCGATCATGCTCGATCTGGAATCCGTCCGCCTCTTCGTGCTCGCCCTGGAATTCGGCAACCTCACCCGCGCGGCCGAAGCGGCCGGCACGGTGCAGCCGGCCGTCAGCGCCCGGCTGAAGGCGCTGGAGGCCCGGCTCGGCTGCCGGCTGCTGGACCGCTCGCCACGCTTCGTCCGGCCGACCGCGGAGGGCACGGCCTTTCTCCCGCGCGCCCGCGCCCTGCTGGCCGCCCATGACGCCGCCCTGCAACCCACCGGCCGTCCCTCGATCCGTGTCTCGATCGGGCTGAGCGACCACGCGGTGGGCCTCGGCCTGCCTCTTCTCCTCGCACGGCTGCGCGCGACCCTGCCGCCCGGCGCGGCGCTGGAGGTACGCAGCGGCGCCTCCATTCCCTTGCGGGAGGCCTTCGAGGACGGGGGGCTGGACGCGGTCATCCTGCGCCGCGAGGCCGGGGGCGCGGAGGGCGAGGTTCTCGGCGAGGATCCGCTGGGCTGGCGCGGCGCGCCGGATTTCAGCCTGCCGGAGGGATGCCCCCTGCCCCTCGCGCTGCTGGCCCCGCCCTGCGGGGTGCGCGCGGCGGCCGAGCGGGCGCTGGAGGCCGCAGGCCGGCCCTGGCGCGAAGCCTATCGCGGCGGAAGCTGCGCCATGCTCCTGGCCGGCGCGCAGGCCGGGCTGGGCCTGGCGCCGATGGGGCGGGTCAGTGCCGGCGGCGCGCCGGATCTCGGCCCGGCCCTCGGCCTGCCACCCCTTCCAGCCTCCGAGATCGTCCTGCTCGGCCGTAGCGGCACGCCGGAAGCCGGCGCCGTCCTGCGGACGCTGGCCGCCGGCATCCGCGCCGCCCTCGGCCCGTGAGGGGCTGGGCGGCGCAGGACCCCGCCTGGGCCCGAGGCGCGCCTCAGCCGATCTCGATCTTCGCGCTCTGCACGATCTCGGCCATGATGCGGCGCTGATCCGCCACATAGGCCGCGAAGGTCGCGGGATCGGTGCCGACCGGGATGGCCCCGAGGGCGTCCAGCCGCTGCTTCACCGTCGCATCCGCCAGCGCTGCCTTAGCGGCCTCGTAGAGCTTGGCCACCACCGGCCCGGGCGTTCCGGCCGGGGCATAGAGGCCGTTCCACTCGTTCAGCTCATAGCCGGGGAAGCCCTGCTCCGCGATGGTGGGCAGGTCCGGCAGCGGCGCGATGCGCTGCGCGGTGGTCACGCCCAGCGCACGCAGCTTGCCGTCCCGCACGAGCTGGAGGGAGGAGGAGACGGTGCCGAAGACGAAGGCGGTGCTGCCGCTCATCAGGTCCTGCAGCGCCGCGGTGCCGCCGCGATAGGGCACATGCTGGATGTCCAGACCCGCGCGCTGGAGCAGCAGCGCGGCCGCGAGATGCGCGGCCGTGGCATTGCCGGAGGAGCCGTAGGACAGCTCGGGCTTGCCCTTCGCCCAGGCGATGAACTCGGGCAGCGTCCTTGCCGGAACCTTGGCGGGGTCCACCACCAGCATCTGCGGCAGCACGACGACCTGGCTGATATAGGCGAAGGCGCGGGCATAATCGAAAGGCAGCCCCTTCAGCACGAAGGGGTTCACCACATGCGCCAGCGCATCGACCATGATGGTGTGCCCATCCGGCGCCGAACGGGCGAGTTCGCCCGCGCCGAGGCTGCCGCCGGCGCCCGGCCGGTTCTCCACCACCACGGGCTGGCCCAGCGCCGCGCCCATCGGCCCGGCCAGGAGCCGCGCGGTCGTGTCCACCCCGCCGCCCGGCGTGTAGGGCGCGAGGAAGCGGATGGGACGGGTGGGATAGGCGGCCTGCGCGGCGGCCGGGCGGGCACGCAGCGCGGGAAGGGCGAGCAGCCCGGCGCCGAGCGCCCGGCGGGTGATCTTGGTCATCGAAATCCTCCTGCGGGGCTTCTAGCGCGCCGACGCGGCTTGCGCTGCGCCTTCATGCCCCCTTGCGCGATCCCACCGCGCCAGGCCTGCGCATCCAGCGCAGCCAGGCGGGCACCGCCATCTCCGGTTCCGGCTCCACCACGATTTGCAGCAGCCGCGCGTAGTCGAGCACCAGGCCAGGCGTCCAGGCCATGGATTCCGCCCGCCGCCGCAGCACGCCGGCGGCCCAGAGATCGGGGCTCACCATGGCCTGCAACCCGGCCCGCCAGGGCCGCCCACCATGCCCCAGCGCGCCCTCCAGCGCCGCGTCCAGCGCCTGCGCCACCACGCTGGAGCAGTTCCGGTTGGTGAGGTTGTAGGTGGTATCCGCGCTGTATTCCCGCCAGAAGGCCCGCAGCCGGTCCGGGTCGAAGCGGCTGAAGCGCACATGCTCCGTCGCCTCGCACCACCCCGCCGCCTCCCCCGCGTAGCTCGGCAGGAAGCGCCCGGCCACGTCGTTCTCGCGCCCCGCGCGCAGCACGCGCGCGAAGTCGTCGGGCGAGCGGTCGATATCCTGCGCGGGGTAGTGGCTGATGTAGAGATCGGGCTTCAGCTCCAGCGCCGCATGGCCCGTGGAGATCGCGCCCTTCGGGTCCACCGCCGCCACGTAGCGGTCCAGGATCGGCCGCCGCGCGACGGTGCCGGCCGAGCCCGCGGGGGTCCAGACATGCACGATCAGGTCGCCGCGGGATTCATCCGCATCGGCCACCCGCCGCGCCCAGGCCGCCGCCGGCATGGCCGCGCCGAGCAGCACCGAGATCGGCGCGCCCGGCGGCATCTGCCGCAGCCGCTGCGCGATCCGCAGCGTGGCCAGCCCGCCCACGATCAGCAGCGCGCCCACATTCACGCCGATCGTGCCCTCATAGCCCGTGGGCCAGGGCTGGAGCGTGCCGATGGCGAAGAGCACCTCCACGACACCCGCGCCGAGCGACCACTTCCAGCCGCGGAAGCGCACGACATGCGCGCTGGCGATGCGGAACCCGCCATCCACCAGAAGGATGATCCCGAGCAGGATCGCGATGATCAGGTTGCCATGGGTGGGCTGGAGGATAATGACGATGGAGGGGACGATCAGCACCGCCGCGCGCGCGAAGCGGTAGCCCCGGCGCGAGACCGCCGCCATCGCGGCGCCCAGCGCGACCACGCCCTCCAGCAGCAGCAGGTAGCCGAAGTAATGCGGCTGGATGACCGTGTCGCCGTCCAGGGCGTCGATGAGGATGGCCAGGCCGATCGCCGCCCAGACCAGGCCCAGCGTGGCGAGGGCGCGCCAGCGCCGCTGGATCAGCTCGGAGCCTAGGAGAAGCAGCAGCAGCCGGATCATCGTCTCGCCTCGTGTCCCCCCATGCACGGCGGGGGATCACCGCCTGGAACATTCATCCATCGCATGCAACCCTGCAACGAGCCCGACGAGGATTCCGCCCTTGCAACCTGCCACCCCCGAGCCGCAGGCGACCGACCTTCTCTCGCAGGGCGCGGTGATCCTGACCGCGATGATTTTCGGCCTGACCTACAGCCTCAGCGCCGCCCTCATCGCGCTGGACCTGGCGGAGCTCGGCTTCGGGGAGGGCATGATCGGGGCGAATGCGGCCATGCACGCCATCGGCGTGCTCGTCATGGCCTTCCTGCTGCCCCGGATCGTGCCGCGCACCGGAATGCGCCGCCTTGTCGTCGGGTCGCTGGCGCTCGCGGCCGTCCTCCTCGTCCTGTTTCCCGCGGCGCCGCTGGTCTGGCTGTGGTTCCCGCTCCGGCTCCTCCTGGGCGCCGCCTCGGAGACGCTGTTCGTCCTGTCCGAGACCTGGCTCAACAGCCTGAACTCCGACCGCACGCGCGGCCGCGCGATGGGCGCCTATACCGCCGCCCTTTCGGTCGGCTTCGCGCTCGGGCCGCTGATCCTCTCCCTCGTCGGCACCAATGGCGCGCTGCCCTATGTCATCGGCGCGGCGCTGACCGCCGCGGCCGCGCTGCTGGTCGCCTCCCCCCGCGTGCAGGAGCCGGCGGTGGACCATGCCTCCCATTCCAACCCGCTGCGCTTCCTCGCCCTCGCCCCCGTCGCCATCGCGGCCACCACGCTGAACGCGGCGGTGGAAACGGCGGGCCTCTCCTTCCTCGCCCTCTACGCCGTCGGCCTGGGCTGGGCGGAGGCGGAGGCGACGCAGCTCATGTCCTGCATGATGTTCGGCGCCATCGTGCTGCAGCTTCCGATCGGCTGGATCGGCGACAAGGTGAACCGCGAGGCGCTGATCGTGGCGCTGGCCGGCTTCGCGGCGCTGGGCGCCCTTGTCTGGCCCTGGGCGTTGCAGAACCCCTGGGCCATCTACGCCCTTCTCTTCGTCTGGGGCGGCGCCTTCGTCGGCATCTACACGATGATGCTCACCATCATCGGCAGCCGCTTCAGCGGGGGGGAGCTGGTCGGCATCTATGCCGCCATGGGGCTGATGTGGGGTGCGGGGGCGCTTGCGGGCCCCGTGCTCGCCGGCGCCGCGATGCAGGCCACCCGCCACGGCCTGCCCGTCTTCGTCGCCCTGGCCTGCGTGGCCTTCATGGCGGTGGCGCTGGCTGTCTCGCGCCGGGAGCGCCGTGGGGTGCCCGAGCGGGGTTGAGGCGGGCGGGGCTGAAGCCGGGCGCGTCCTGGCCTATTCTCCCGCCCATGCCGCCCCGCCGCTCCGACACCGCCCAGGACCTCTTCGGGGCGGACCCCGCCACCGAAACGCCGGCCGATGCCCCGCCGGGCGGCGCCCCGCGCCCGCTGGCCGACCGGCTTCGCCCGCGCAACCTGGGGGAAGTGGTCGGCCAGGAGCATCTCCTCGGCCCCGAGGGCGCGCTGCGCCGGATGCTCGACCGCGGGGCGCTGGCCTCCCTCATCCTCTGGGGGCCTCCCGGGGTGGGAAAGACCACCATCGCCCGCCTGCTGGCCGAGGCGGCCGGGCTGCGCTTCGCCGCCCTTTCGGCGGTGTTCAGCGGCGTGGCCGACCTCAAGCGCGCCTTCGACGAGGCCCGCGCGCGCCGCAGCAACGGCCAGGCCACGCTGCTCTTCGTGGATGAGATCCACCGCTTCAACCGCGCCCAGCAGGACGGCTTCCTGCCGGTGGTGGAGGACGGGACGGTCGTGCTGGTCGGCGCGACGACCGAGAACCCGAACTTCGCCCTGAACAACGCGCTGCTCTCGCGCTGCCGCGTCCTCACGCTCCGGCGCCTGGACGATGCCGCGCTGGATCTGCTGCTGGCCCGCGCCGAGGCGGAGACGGGCCATGCCCTGCCGCTGCGGCCCGAGGCGCGCATCGCCCTGCGCGGCCTGGCCGATGGCGACGGCCGCAACCTCCTGAACATGGCCGAGCAGCTCCTCGCCCTGCCGGAGGGCACGGCCCCCCTCGCGCCGGAGGAACTGCCCGCCCTCCTCTCCCGCCGCCCCGCCCGCTTCGAGGCGGAGCGCGCCGAGCATGACAGCCAGATTTCCCCCACCATCACGGGGGACCGGGGCAGCGAGCTGAACGGGCTGCTCTCGGCCTTCCACAAGTCGCTGCGCGGGTCGGATGTGCAGGCGGCGCTCTACTACGCCGCCCGGATGATGGTGATGGGCGAGGAGACGGCGCCCACCATCTTCCGTCGCCTGGCCTGCGCCGCCTCGGAGGATGTCGGCATGGCGGACCCGCAGGCCCTGCCGCAGGTGCTGGCCGCCTGGGACGCCTTCCGCCGGATCGGCTGGCCGGAGGCGCATCTCTTCATGGGGCAGGCGGTCGTCTATGTGGCGACCGCCCCGAAATCCAACGCCACCCACCTGGCCTTCACCGAGGCCCTGCGCGTCGCGGAGCGCACCGCGCGCCTGCCGCCGCCGCTCCACATCCTGAACGCGCATACGAAGCTGCTCGCGGATCTCGGCCATGGGGCCGGCTACCGCTACGACCATGACGAGCCCGATGCCTTCGCCGGCCAGGAATTCTTCCCCGAGCCGCTGGCCGGGGAGAACCGGCCGGAATTCTACCAGCCGACCCCGCGCGGCTTCGAGCGGGACATCGGCAAGCGCCTGGACTTCTGGGCACGCCGGCGCGGACACCGCTGAGCCGGGCGGCGCGGCCTGCCGCAGAGGCCCGCGCCGCCCCTCAGCTCCTGGACGGCTTGGCCCCATGCGACACGTCCGGCGTGCCGCGGAAGAGCGACATATGCGTGTGCGTCGCGACCCAGGGATCGCCAACCCGCTTCCGCGCCAGGGCGACGGTCGCCCGCCCGCGCCGGTCGAAGGAGGAGCCGTCCGGCCGGTAGCCCGTCGAGTCCCAGACCGCCATCCCGGTCGCGTGCAGCCGGTCGGGCGAGACCACCGCCTGCACCCCCTCCAGCCGCCAGGTGAAGCCGTCGATGGTCGGCCACACCTTGCGCCACTGCTCCTGCTCGATCCGGTCTCGGCCATGGAGGAAGTCGCTATAGGTGCCGAAGGCGATGGCATCCTCGGCGAAGAGCGCGCGGGCGGGCGCGAAATCGACCGCGCGGACATGCTCGGCGAGCTGGTGGAACCAGTCGCGCACCAGGGCGAGGTCCTGCGGATCGACGGCGGCTGCGGCCTTCACGGACATGCGGAATCCTCTTCCCGGCTTCGGCCGCATCAGACGCGCGGGCGGACCGTGTGCAAAGCCCCCGCCGCGCAGGCCGGGCTCCGCCCGTTAACCTTCCGATAGCTCTTCCCGCCCCATCTTGCGGCGACGAGCCGCAGGATGCTGCCCCATGGACCTAGGACCCACGCCCGACCTCTTTCCGGTCGAGCCGCTCTCCTTCAGCGCCCAGGCGTTCCGCCTGCGCCACATCTTCCCCACCCCGCTCCTGATCGCCCCGGTGAACGAGGCGGACCAGCTGAACGAGCATCTCCGCCGCACCATCCTGGAGCGCGCGGCGGGGGCGGCGGGCGTGCAGCGCAACAATGATGGCGGCTGGCAGTCCGATGACGATTTCTGGTCCTGGTGCGGCCCCGCGGGCGATGCCCTGCTGGAAGCGGCGACCGGCCTGATCAACGGCTTCACCGGGCTGAAGACCGCCGAGGGCGATTCCCGCGGGGGCAAGCCGGAATGGCGCAGCAACGCCTGGGCCAATGTGAATGCGGAAGGCCATGCCAACCATCCCCACCACCACCCCGGCGCCTTCTGGTCCGGTGTGTACTGGGTGGATGCCGGGGACGGGCCGGGCGGGGAATTCGAGATCCACGACCCCCGTGGCATCCTGCCCAGCTTCTTCGCCCCGCAGATCCGCATGGCCATTCCCGGCTGCCTCAGCGCGGGGCTGACCGACTATGTGACCCCGGAGACGGGCACGATGCTGATCTTCCCGGCCTGGCTGGTCCATGCCGTGCGGCGCTACCACGGCACGCGGCCACGCATCTCGGTGGGCTTCAACTTCTCGGTCTGAGCGGCCTTTCGCCCGCCTGTGGCGGGCAAATCCCGCCCCGGCGGCCCGGAATGGCCGTCCGGGCCCCAGGCGGAACTCGACGCGGGGGCCCGGCATCGCTACCTCCGCCCTCATGCCCGCCGCCCTGATCACCGTCGCCGAGGATGAGGCCGATCTCCGCCTCGACCGCTGGTTCCGCCGCCATCACCCCCACCTCACCCAGGGTGCGCTGCAAAAGATGCTGCGCACCGGCCAGGTCCGCGTGGACGGCAAGCGGGCCGAGACCGGCACGCGCCTGACCCCCGGGCAGCAGGTCCGCGTCCCGCCCATGCCCGAGGCGCCGCCGCCCGGGCCCGAACGCCCCGCCGTCTCCGAGCGCGACGCGGCGGAGCTGGAGCGGATGGTGATCTACCGGGACGATTCGGTGATCGCGCTGAACAAGCCGCATGGCCTGCCCGTGCAGGGCGGCCCCAACATCGCCCGCCACCTCGACGGCATGCTCGACGCCCTGCGCTTCGGCCATGAGGAGCGCCCGCGCCTGGTGCACCGGCTGGACCGCGACACCTCCGGTGTCCTTCTCCTGGCCCGCAGCGCCGCCGCCGCCGCGAAGCTCGCCTCCGCCTTCCGCAGCCGCGATGCGGAGAAGACCTATTGGGCCCTGGTCGTCGGCCGCCCGCACCCCCTGGCGGGCCGGATCAACGTGCCGCTCGCGAAGCAGGGCGGGCCCCGGGGGGAGCGCACCGCCCCGGCCGAGGAGGGCGAGGAGGGTGCCCATGCCATCACGGATTTCCGCGTGGTGGACAATGCCCGCAAGCACGTCTCCTGGCTGGAGATGCACCCGCTCACCGGCCGCACCCACCAGCTGCGCGTCCATGCCGCCGCGGCGCTGAAATGCCCCATCCTGGGGGATGGCAAGTATGGCGGGGCGGCGGCGCATCTGGAGGGGATGTCGAACCTTCTGCACCTGCATGCCCGCTCGATCGAGCTGCCGCATCCCGAGGGTGGCACCCTCTCCGTCTCGGCGCCCCTGCCGCCCCATATGAACGAGAGCTTCGCCTTCCTCGGCTTCGACCGCCCGCGCACCCCGCCCGCCAAGCGCACGCGCTGACCTTCCAGGGAGCCCGACCATGACCCAGCCCGCGCGCCCCGGGCGCCTCCGCCGGCTGCGCCCCTGGCTCATCGCCCTGGGGCTCCTCGTGGTCGGCCTGCCCCTGGCCGCCTATGGCGCGCTCTGGGCGGCGCTCCGCTCCGATGCCATCCGGCCCCGGCTGGAGGCGGCCGTGGAGGCCGCGACGGGGCGGCGCCTCACCTTCGGCGCCCTCACCATCCGCCCGGCCCTGGTTCCCACCATCGGGATCGAGAATCCGGTGCTGGCCAACCCGCCCGGCTTCTCCCGGCCCGAGATGCTGCGCGCCCGCCGGATCGAGGCGGAGCTGGCCCTTCTCCCCCTCCTCTCCCGTCAGGTGGAGATCCGCCGGCTTGCGCTGGTCGAGCCGGACCTGCTGCTCGAGATCGGGCCCGAGGGCCGGGGCAACTGGCAGTTCGCCCGCGCCCGCCCCGAGGGTACGCCGCCGCAGGCCGCCCCCGCCCCCGCCAACCCCTCCCGCCCCTTCGGCTTCGAGGTCGATTCGGTCACCATCGAACGGGGCCGCCTGACCTGGCGGGCGCCCGGGCAGGAGGAGGTGGTCGAGCTCGCCCGCCTTACCCTCCGGGGGACCGACCAGGCCATCCTGGCCGAGGGCCAGGTGAGCGCGCGCGGCGTGACCGCCACGGTGAATGGCGGAACCGGGTCGCTCGCCGCCCTGATGGACGACGTGCCGGGGGACTGGCCCTTCCGCCTCGGGCTTTCCGCGCCCGGGCTGAATGCGGAGGCGACCGGCAGCCTCTCCCTGCCCTTCCGTCCCGATGGCTGGCGCGCCCGGCTCGCCGCGACGTCGGACACGGCCGCGCGCCTCGCCCCCCTGCTGCCGGGCACCACGCTGCCCGAGGCCCGCAACCTCTCGCTGGTCGCGGAAACGGGCGGCGCCGGGCTTTCTACCCTGCATGCCTCCGTGGCGGAGGCCACCTTGCCCCTGGGCGGGCGGCCGCTCGCCATCGGCCCCGCCCAGCTCACCGCCGCCGCTTCCGATGCCCCGGTGGAGCTGACCGGCACGCTCCGCCTCGCGGAACTTCCCCTCAACCTCACGGCCCGGGGGCCGAGCCTCGCCGCCTTGCGGGGGGACGGGGCGCTCCCCCTGAGCCTCAGGCTGGAGGGGGAGGGCCTCGCCGTGACGGCGGAGGGCGCCCTCGCGCCCGGCCGGCGGATGGAGGGGACGGAGTGGCAGGTTTCGCTCCGCGCCGCCGATCTGCAGGCCCTGGGCATCCGCGCGGGCACGCCCGGGCTTCCGGCCCTGCATGACGCCGCCCTCGACGGGCGGCTTCGCCTGCTGCCCGACGGGCTGGAGGGACCGGCCCTGACGCTGGCGGCGCGTGAGGCGGCCGGGCGCGGAAGCCTGGCCTGGCGCCGGGCGGAGCCCCTTCCCCGGCTCACCCTGCGCGCCAACCTCGACCGGCTGGATGCGGATGCCCTGTCGGCGCGTCCCCCTGCCCCGGCTCCCGCACCTGCGCCCGGTGCAGCGCCCACGCCCGCCGCCGAGGCCCCGCCGGCACGCCCCGACGGCCGCGTCATCCCCGACACGCCGATCGACCTCTCCGCCATCCGGGATGCGAAGCTCGCCCTGGATGCGGAGGGACGCATCGCCACGCTGCGCCTGCGCGGCGCGGAGTGGCGGGACGTCTCCCTGCGGGCGGTGCTGGAGGGCGGGGCCCTGCGGCTCGAGCGTTTCGCGGCGGCCACGCCGGGTGGGCCCGTGCAGGGCAGCCTTTCCGCCGAGGCGGGCGGGGCGGCGCCCCGGCTGGCCCTGAACCTGCGCAGCGGCGAGGGCGGCGTCGATCCCGCGCCGCTTCTCGCCGCCTTCGGCAGCCGCTCCCCGGTTTCGGGCCGTGCGGCGCTGGACCTCTCCCTCACGGGGGAAGGAGCAAGCCTGCGCGCCCTGGCCGGAAGCCTCGGGGGGCATCTCGGCCTGGCGATGACGGGAGGGCAGATCGACCCGCGCCTGCTCGCCGGCGCCACCCAGGCACTGCGCGGCGTGGTGCCGGAGAACACGGCGGGCAGCGCCGCCGAGATCCGTTGCCTCGCGCTGCGCTTCGATCTGCGCGGCGGCGTCGCCCAGTCCCGTGCGCTGCTGGTGCAGACGGGCGTGGCGAGCACCACGGGCGGGGGAGCGGCCAATCTGGGGGACGAGACCCTGGCCTTCCGCCTGCGCCCCGTCATCCGCGTGGGGGATGTCTCCCTCACCACGCCGCTCGGCATCACCGGGAGATTCGGGAATCCGCGCTTCTCCGTGGACCCGAACGCGGCCGCCGCCGCCGCCGCCGGGGTGTTGGGGGGCCTGGCCCGCCGGTCCGACGATCAGGACACGGCGGCAGTGGGCGCGCTGGTGGAGGGGCTGCTGGGCAGTCGCAACGGCGCGGCACCGGCGGCGGATTGCGCGGGCCAGCTTGCCCTGGCGCGCGGCGAGGCGCCGGCCGTGGGCACCCCGCCCGCCGCCCCGGCCGAGCCGCAACGCGAGCGCCGGCCCGCGGTGGGCGACCTGTTGCGCGGGCTGCTGGGGCGCTGAAGCGCTGAGGCGCGGGATGGGCCGGGCAGGAATCGAACCCGCAACCAAGCCGTTATGAGCGGCCAGCTCTAACCGTTGAGCTACCGGCCCATCCCGGGCGTTTCTCTAGAACAGGGTCAGGTTCCGAGGAAGCGGCGGATCGCCGGCTCGGCCTTGTTCATGCTGGCGACCCCTTCGAGATGGCCGAGCCCACCCTCCAGCTCCACCATCTCCACCGGGCGCCCGGCCTTGCGCAGCATCTCGGCCAGGTCCCGGTTATAGGCGATGGGGAAGATCCGGTCCCCCGGCGCCGGCAACACCAGCCAGCGCGCCTGGCTCCGCGCCAGCGCCGCGGCGCTGTCCGGATACTCGTTCAGGAAGAGCTGGTTGGCGCGGGTGAGATAGAGGAAGGCATTGGCATCGGCGGTCCTGGCGCGGGCCGTGGCGGCCTCGTCGAGGAACCGCTCCACCGCGAATCCGTCCGTGATCTTGCGGGCGGGGTCCTGGCCCTCGATGGGGCGGCGGCCGAACTGGGCCATGGAGCCGCGGTCCCGCGCCTGGAGGGTGACGATCTTTAGCGCCTCGGCCAGGCCACGCAGCGGCGGCTCGCGGCCCTGGCCGTAATAGTCGCCGTTCCGCCAGTTCGGATCCATGCGGATCGGAACCTCCCAGATCTCCATCCAGCCCAGGAGGAAGGCGTCGAACTCGCCGGTGCCGACCGCGGGCATCACGCGCTCCACCATCCCGGGATAGGCGCAGGCCCATTCGATGGCCTGCAGCGCGCCCATGGAGGGGCCGGCGACGAGGGCCAGGCGCTTCACGCCCAGGCTGTCGAGCAGGCGCTTCTGCACCTCGATGAAGTCCCGCATCGACACGACGGGGTAGTTCATCCCGAAGGGCCGGCCGGTGGAGGGGTCGAGGCTCGACGGGCCGGTGCTGGTGGTGGTGGCGTCGTTGAGGTTCAGGTTCACCAGCGTGTCCGAGGACACGACGAAGAAGCGGTTGGTGTCGATCGCCTTGCCCGGGCCGACGATGTTGTCCCAGTAGCCCGGCTGCCCGTTGGCGGCGAAGCGGCCGAAGGCATGGCTGTTGGCCGAGAAGAAATGGGTGATCAGCACGGCATTGTCGCCCGCGGCGTTCAGCGTGCCGGCGGTCTGGTAGCCGATCCGCGCATTGGGCACGATGCCGCCGCCGCGCGTGCGGTATTCGCCGGCCTCGAAGACCTGCTTGCGGACGATCAGGGGCTCGGGCGCCGTGGAAGGCGGGGCGGCAGGCGCCTGCGCGGGGGCGGGAGCCTGGGTTGGGGCCTGGGCCTGGGCCGGCCGGGAAAGCAGCGCCGGCGTGCCTAGAAGCGGAGCGGCGAGCAGGGCGCGGCGGGGCACGGGACGGGTCACGGGCACTCTTCACTCTCCTCCCTGGGTTTCGTGGCCCATGCTGCGGGGCGGGGCGGCGTGCCGCAAGCGGCCGATTTGCGACGAGAACCGGGCGCTGCTAGAGGCGCTGCGACATTTTGTCGCCATTCGCGCCGATGCGCCCCGCCAGAACCAGGACCGACGCCGCATGAATCCGAGCCTGATCCCGACCGGCAAGGCCCCGCCCCACGACATCAACGTGGTGGTCGAGATCCCCCAGGGGTCCCAGGTGAAGTACGAGCTGGACAAGGAGAGCGGCGCGGTCATGGTGGACCGCTTCCTCTTCACCCCCATGGCCTATCCGGCGGCCTACGGCTTCATCCCCGGCACCATCGCCGATGACGGCGACCCGACGGATGCGCTGGTGCTCACCCCCGCGCCCGTGGTTCCCGGCTGCGTCATCCGCTGCCGCCCGATCGGCGTGCTGCTGATGGAGGACGAGGCGGGGCAGGACGAGAAGCTCGTCTGCGTGCCGCATGACAAGGTCCATCCCCTCTTCACCGATGTGAAGACCTGCGACGACCTGCCCAAGATCACCAAGCAGGCGATCGAGCATTTCTTCTCCCGCTACAAGGACCTCGAGCCGGGCAAGTGGGTGAAGGTGACGGGCTGGGGCACCGCCGAGCAGGCGGCCGAGCTGATCACCCAGGGCATCGCGGCCGCGGCCAAGAAGTAAGCCCATGGCCCCGCCGGCCGAGATCCCCGGCCGGCGCCGCTGGGGCTGGGGGCGGTGGCTCCTGCTCGCCCTCACCCTGGTCGGCTGGGCGCCCACGGCCTTCTGGGCCACCGGGCTGATCCTGGCCGACCACTATGGCTGCCGGATCGGCGGCTCGGCCGCGCCCTGCCAGACGCCCTTCGGCGACATCGGGGCCAGCCTCTACGGCATGACCATGGCGGGCGGCTGGCTGATGATCCCGGCCGCCCTCATCGCGCTGCCGACGGGCCTCGCCTGGGCCGTCATTTTCTTCCGCTGGGCCTTCCGGCGGTCACCCGGGCGGAGCGGCGGCTGACCCCGCCCCTGCCCCCGGGGATCGGGCCGGGCCGCCCGACGAAGAGGCGGGGGCTGCTGATCGGCCTCGGCCTGCTCACCCTGCTGGCCTGGGCACCCCTCCTCTCGGTGCTGTTCACCTCGGCCGTGGCATCGGCCCTGGATTGCCGGGTGGACGAGGCGGGCATCCATCCCTGCCCCGGCCCCTTCGGCCTCGATCTCGGCGAGCTGCTCTATGCCACCGGCATGATGGGCTGGCTGATGCTGGCCACCGCCCCCGTCATGCTGCTCACGGCCCTGGCCTGGGTCGTGATCCTCCTGGTCTGGGTTTTCCGGCGCGCGCGCTAGCTACCAGGCGCGCTGTGGCAGGCGCAGGCCGATATCGGTCGGGACGGGCCATTCCTCCCGCACGCGCCGCACGACCCTGAAGCCGGCGGCCAGGTAGTTCGGCAGGGCGCGCGGGTGGTCGGCCGTGCAGGTGTTCACCGTCAGCACGGAACAGGGGCCGGCCCAGGCCGTGTCGATGGCATGGCGCAGGAAGGCGCGGCCCATTCCCTGCCCCACCGCCTGCGGCATCAGCCCGAAATAGGAGAGGTTGGTGGTGCCGTCCCAGCGGCGCTCCAGCTCGTAGAAGCCGGCCGGCTCCCCAGCGCGGTAGAGGGCGTGGATGGAGACCGAGGGATCCCGGAGGATGGCCTCGATCTTGGTATCGGGGAGCGTGCGGCGGAGCCACCAGCAGTAGTCGCGGCCCACCGTGTCGTAGAGGTAGCGGTAGAAGCCCACCGTGCAGCCCGGCACGGGCAGCACGCCGGTGTCGGGCGGCAGCGCCGCCGGCGGGTCCGCCGGCGGGCGCTCCATGCGGAGGAAGGTCACCTCGACCTGGACGGGGGTCGTGGGCATCCCCGACCGCCTAGTTGTCGAGGAAGGAGCGCAGCTTCCGGCTCCGCGTCGGGTGCTTCAGCTTGCGCAGCGCCTTCGCCTCGATCTGGCGGATGCGCTCGCGCGTCACGTTGAACTGCTGCCCCACCTCTTCCAGCGTGTGGTCCGTGTTCATGCCGATGCCGAAGCGCATGCGGAGAACGCGTTCCTCACGCGGGGTGAGGGAGGAGAGCACCCGCGTCGTCGCCTCGCGCAGGTTAGACTGGATCGCGGCATCCAGCGGGATGATGGCCGCCTTGTCCTCGATGAAGTCGCCGAGATGGCTGTCCTCCTCGTCGCCGATCGGCGTCTCGAGGGAGATCGGCTCCTTGGCGATCTTGAGGACCTTGCGGACCTTCTCCAGCGGCATGCCGAGCTTCTCGGCCAGCTCCTCCGGCTGCGGCTCGCGGCCGATCTCGTGCAGCATCTGGCGGCTGGTGCGGACCAGCTTGTTGATCGTCTCGATCATGTGGACCGGGATGCGGATGGTCCGCGCCTGGTCCGCGATGCTGCGCGTGATGGCCTGGCGGATCCACCAGGTGGCATAGGTGCTGAACTTGTAGCCGCGGCGGTACTCGAACTTATCCACCGCCTTCATCAGGCCGATATTGCCCTCCTGGATCAGGTCCAGGAACTGCAGGCCGCGGTTCGTGTACTTCTTGGCGATGGAGATCACGAGGCGCAGGTTGGCCTCGATCATTTCCTTCTTCGCCTGGGTCATGTCCCGCTCGCCGCGGGACACGGTGGCGTAGACGCGCTTGTATTCACCCACCGGCAGGCCGGTCAGGGCCGCGACCTTGCCGATCTCGCCGCGGATGGCCTCGGCGTCCTCGCGGCTGTTCGCCACGAAGGCCTGCCAGGCCTTGCCCTTCAGCTTGCCGATCCGGTCGAACCAGGCCGGGTCCATCTCGGAGCCCTGCCACTGCTCCAGGAACTCGGCGCGCTTGACCTTATGGCCCTCGGCCAGGCGCAGCACCTGGCCCTCAAGGCCCACGAGGCGCCGGTAGAGGCCCTTGATCTGGTCGACCAGCTCCTCGATCCGGTTGTTGTGCAGGTGCACCTTCTGCACCAGCGCAACCAGCTCCTGGCGCTGCTTCTCGTAGGACTTCTCGGACTTGGCGGCGAGCTCGCCGCCGGTCGTGTAGGCCTCCATGCGCTTGGAGGACATCTTCTCGAGCTTGGCGTAGGCGGCCTCGATCGCCTCGAAGGCGGCCAGCGCCTCCGGCTTCAGCTTCTCCTCCAGCGCGGAGAGGGACAGGCCGACGCCCTCGCCCTCCTCGCCTTCCTCGAACTCCTCGGCCTCCGGCGGCGGGCCGTCCGGCATGTCGGCGTTGTTGGTGGCTTCCAGGTCGATGACGTCGCGCAGCAGCAGCTTGCCGCTCACCACGGACTCATGCCAGCCGACGATGGCGCGGAAGGTCAGCGGGCTCTCGCAGAGCCCGCCGATCATCATGTCGCGGCCGGCCTCGATCCGCTTGGCGATGGCGATCTCGCCCTCGCGCGAGAGCAGCTCCACGCTGCCCATCTCGCGGAGATACATGCGGACGGGGTCGTCGGTGCGGCCGAGGCTTTCCTCGTCCACATTGCCGCCGGACTCCTCGTCCTCGCCCTCGGCCTTCTCCTCGCCTTCCTCGCCCTCGGCCTTGGCCGGGGCCTTCTTCTCCGTGTCGTCGTCGGCGCTTTCCTCGGCCTCGACGAGGTTGATGCCCATCTCGGAGAAGAGGGCCATGGTGTCCTCGATCTGCTCCGAGGAGACCTGGCCTTGCGGCAGGGCGGCGTTGAATTCGTCGTAGGTGATGTAGCCGCGCTCTTTGCCCTTCGCCATCAGCTTCTTGACGGAGGCCAGCACGCTGTCGAGCAGCGCGCCCTCCACCGCCTCGTCGCGATGCTCCGCCGTCTCCGTGCCGCTCGCCGCCTTCGTCGCCATGCCCATCTCCCGCCACGGATCAGAACTCCGGCAGGCGGGCGACCGCCGCCGGAGTGAAAATGTCTCTACCCTATGGAGCGGCGCCTTCGGCGCCCTCCTCCAGCCCCGTCTCGCCACGGCGCAGCGCGGAAAGGGCCTGGCTCAGCCGGATGACGCGGGCCTGGGCCGCGGCGTCGTTCGCCGCTTCCAGTTCGCGTCCTGCCGCCACCAAGTCCTCGACCAGCGCGCCCTCGCCCCGCAGGAAGCCGAAGAAATGCCACCAGCCCGCCAGGGTCTCTCCCGGTTGGGCATCGGGACGCGCCTCCCGCGGGAGGCCGGTCGCGCGCATGACCCAGCTCCGGGCCTCGTTCAGGCCGGTCGCGTCCAAGTGGGCAACCAGATCGGCCGAGTCAAGCGAGGTTCTTCCGCTGTTTGACGGTTCCGTGAGGCTCTGTGCCTCTTCGGCCAGCGCCTGCTCGGCGTGCCAGGCCAGCATGGCCGCCTGCAAGGCGGAGGGCCGGCCATGAGGAAATTCCAGAAGGGCGAAGGCTTCCTCCACCTCGTTCAGCACCCAGGGATGGGCCAGGGTGATGGCCAGGAGGCAGCGTGCCTGCTCCAGCCGCGTGCTCTCGGCCCCGGGGGAAGGCCGGGGCGGCAGGCGCGGCGGCGGCTTGAAGCCCGGGCGCTGGCCGGAGCGCGGCGTGAAGCCCCCACCGCCTCCCCCGGCACCGCCTCCTCTCGGGCGCTGGGGGCGCGCGCTTTCGAAGAAGCGGTCCAGCAGGGCACGGCGGTATTCGGCGGCCAGGGCCTTGTCCGGGATGCGGCCGGCGGCGGCGGCCAGATCGTTGCGGAAGGCCGCCCGCCCCTCGGGGGTGCCCAGGGGGCGGCCATCGGCCATGAGGTCATAGAGGGCGACGGAAAGCGGCTTCCTGGCCTTCAGCACGGCCCGGAACGCCTCCGGCCCCTTGGCGCGGATCAGCTCATCCGGGTCCTTGCCGCCGTCCACCGTCGCGAAATGCAGGGTCCGCTCCGTCCCCAGCAGGGGCAGGACCATTTCGGCCGAGCGGGCGGCGGCGCGCAGGCCGGCCGCATCGGCATCCAGGCACAGGATCGGCTCCGGCGTGACCTTCCAGATCTCCTCCATCTGCTCCGGCGTCAGCGCCGTGCCGAGGGGAGCGACCGCGCCTTCGAACCCCGCCTGGTGCAGGGCGATGACGTCCATGTAGCCCTCGGCCACGATCAGCTCCGCCTTGCCCCGGAACACGGCCTCCCGCGCCATGTCGAGGCCGTAGAGGGTGCGGCGCTTGGAGAAGACGTCGGTCTCCGGCCCGTTCAGGTATTTCGGCTGGCCGTCGCCCAGGATGCGACCGCCGAAGGAGACGATGCGGCCGCGCCGGTCCCGGATGGGGAAGATGACGCGGTTGTAGAAGAAGTCGTTGAAGGCCCCTTCCCGCCCCTCGGCGGGCTTGGAGAGGCCGGCCTCGGCCAGTTGCCGGGGCTCGATGCCCAACGGCTTCAGCGCCTCGGCCAGCGCACCTCGGCCCGAGCCGGACCAGCCCAGGCCGAAGCGGTCGATGGTCTCCGCGGTCAGCCCGCGCCGTTGCAGGTATTCCAGCCCCGGCCGCCCCTCCGGTGCGCGGAGCCAGCGCTGCATGACCTCGGCGGCCGCGGCCAGCACCTCGTGCAGGTCCCGCGCCCGGGCCTCCCGCGCCGCCTGGCGGGGGGATTCCTTCGGAACCTCCAGCCCGGCCTCATGCGCCAGGCGCTCCACCGCTTCCCGGAAGGGCAGCCCCTCGGTCTGCATGGTGAAGCCGATGGCATCCCCGTGCTGGCCGCAGCCGAAGCAGTGGTAGTGGTCGTCATAGACGTAGAAGGAGGGGGTCTTCTCGTTGTGGAAGGGGCAGCAGCCCTTCCACTGGCGCCCGTTGCGGGTGAGCTTGACCTTGCGGCCGATCAGCGGCGGCAGGGGCGTGCGGGCGCGCAGCTCGTCGAGGAAATTGGGAGGGAGGGGCATCAGCCCCTCCTATGTAGCCCCCCCGGCCACATCCTCCCAGCATCAACCGCCGAGGGCGGCCTTCACCATCGGCCCGGCCTTGGCCATGTCCAGCACCGCGGCATGCTTCGCCTTCAGCGCGGCCATCACCTTGCCCATCTCCTTGACCGAGGTCGCGCCGGTCTCGGCCACCGCCTCGCGCACGGCGGCCTCCATCGCGGCATCGTCCATCTGCTGCGGCAGGAAGGATTCGATGACCGCGATCTCGGCCTCCTCCTTTGCCGCCAGTTCCTCGCGCTTGCCCTGGCGGTACATCTCCACGCTCTCGCGCCGGCTCTTCACCATGCCGCGCAGGAGGGAGGTGATGGCCTCCTCCGGGATCTGCTCCACGCCGGAGGGGCGGGAGGCGATGTCGGCATCCTTCAGCTTGGCGGTGATCATGCGGATGGTGGAGGTGCGAGCCGTGTCGCCGGCGCGCATGGACGCCTTGAGTTCCTCGGTGAAGCGGGCGCGCAGGCTCATGACAGGGTCTCCTCGGGTCGGGCTGGGGGTCTAGATCGGATCGGGGGGCATGCGGAAGGGTGGGAAGTGGTTTCCCAGAGCCGCATGCACTTCTCCCTTCCATTGGGAATCCATTTCCCACATATAGGCGTCATGCGAACGGTCGAGCAGATTCTGACCCTGATGGGTGGCGCCAGCGCGGCTGCGGCGCATTGCGGCGTGGGCACAGAGGCGATTCGCAAGTGGCGCCAGGCCCGCGCCATCCCGCCCCGGCACTGGCCGGCGGTGCTGGCGGCCACCGGCCTCGCCCTCGAGGACCTGCCCCGCACCCCCCTGCCGCATGACGCCGACCCGCTGCCCCCTTCCAGCCCGGAGCCCTCGATGACCCCAGCCCCGACGACCGCCGAGGACACCGTCCCCGAGGGCGCGACCGCCTGCCTCGTGCTCGGCAACGGGCAGGTCATCTGGGGCCGCGGCTTCGGCGCCGCCGGGAAGAAGGTCGGCGAGGTCTGCTTCAACACGGGCATGACCGGCTATCAGGAGACGCTGACCGACCCCTCCTATGCCGGGCAGATCATCACCTTCACCTTCCCGCATATCGGCAATGTGGGCGCGAATGCCGAGGATGTGGAGGCGACCACCGCGGCCGCCCGCGGGCTGGTGGTGAAGGCCGACATCACGGAGCCCTCCAACTACCGCGCGACGCGGGATCTGGATGACTGGCTCAAGAGCCATGGCATTCCGGGCATCTCCGGCGTCGATACCCGCGCGCTCACCGTCCTGATCCGCAATGCCGGCGCCCCGAACGGGGTGATCTGCCACGCGCCGGACGGCCGGTTCGACCTCCCCGCCCTTCGCGCCGAGGCGGCGGGCTGGCCGGGGCTGGAGGGCATGGACCTCGCCAAGGATGTCTCCTGCCGCCAGCCCTACAAGTGGGACGAGGCGCTCTGGGCCTGGGGCCAGGGCTATTCCCGGCAGACGGCGCCGAAGCACAAGGTCGTCGCGATCGACTACGGCGCCAAGCGGAACATCCTGCGCTGCCTGGCCGATGCCGGCTGCGAGGTGACGGTCGTGCCCGCCACCGCCACGGCCGAGGAAATCCTGCGCCACGGGCCGGATGGCGTCTTTCTCTCCAACGGCCCCGGCGACCCGGCGGCGACGGGTGAATATGCGGTGCCGGCCATCCGGGGCGTGCTGGAGGCGGGCAAGCCGGTCTTCGGCATCTGCCTCGGCCACCAGCTCCTGGCCCTGGCGCTCGGGGCGAAGACCTACAAGCTCGACCGCGGGCATCGTGGCGCGAACCAGCCGGTGAAGGACCTGGCCACCGGCCGGGTGGAGATCACCTCGCAGAACCACGGCTTCGCGGTGGACGACAAGTCGCTCCCGGAGGGCGTGTCCGTCACCCATGTGAGCCTCTTCGACGGCTCCAACGAGGGCATCGCCTGCCCGGCGCGGAACGCCTTCTCCGTGCAGTACCACCCCGAGGCCTCGCCGGGGCCGAGCGACAGCCACCACCTGTTCCACCGCTTCACCGACATGATGGCGAAGGCGGGGTAACTTGCCGTCCCTCGCCTCCTTCCTCGCCTTCGCGGCGCTGTCGGTCGGGCTTGCGCTGACGCCCGGGCCGAACCTGTTCTACCTCGTCTCCCGCACGCTCACGCAGGGGACGCGGGCGGGGATGCTGTCGCTGGTCGGCTGCCAGGCGGGAAGCCTGGTGATCATGCTCGGCGCGGCGGCGGGGGTGACGGCGGCGCTGCTGGCGGTGCCCTATGCCTATGACGCCATGCGGCTCGGCGGGGCCGGCTATCTCGCCTGGCTGGCCTGGCAGAGCGTGCGGCCGGGCGGGGCGGCACTGTTCTCCCCGCGCCCCATTCCACCGGAGGGCGGGCTGCGCCTCTTCACCCTCGGCTTCGCCACGGCGGCGCTGAACCCGAAGGTGGCGCTGTTCTATGTCGCCGTGCTGCCGGCCTTCATGGACCCCGCGCTGGGCAGCCTCTTCACCCAGGGGCTGGTGCTGGGCGCGGTCCAGATCGGCATCTGCACCCTGTTCGATGCCCTGCTGGTGGCGGGCGCCGGGGGCGTGGCGCGCTTCCTCTCCACCCGCCCGGCCTGGCTGGCCGTGCAGCGCTGGGTGCTGGGCGGGGCGCTGGCCCTGCTGGCGGTGAAGCTGGCGACGGAATCCCGCGCGTGATCCGCCTCCTCATCCTCGCCCTCCCCCTCTCCCTTCTCGCCTGGTGGGCGCTGACCCGCGTGGGCCAGCCGCGGGACAAGGCCTGGCTGGGCGGCGTCGCCATCTCCTTCGTGGCGCTGGGCGGCATCGTCTTCTTCGCCGAGGACGGGCATGAGGGCGGGCGCGTGCTGGCGGCGGCGCTCTGGGCGGGCATCCATCTCGTGCTCTTCCTCATCGGCCGCCCCTTCCTGGGCCGTGCCCGATGAGCGGCCAGCTTGTTGCCGGCGTCGTCGCGATGCTCTTCGTGCTCGCGCTGATCTTCGACATCCCCTTCGTGCTGCCGGCGGCGATGGCGCTGGCCGGCTATGTGGCGGGCAGCGCGATCTGCACGGCGACCACGCTGGTGATCCGCTGGGCGGTGAAGCTGCTGCTGGAGCCGGTGCCGCGGGCCATCGTCGCGATCGGCGGTTCCTTCCTCCTGCACGCCTTCGCCTGGTGGGACGGGTGGCACCCCTTCGGCCGCCAGCTGACGGAGGCCTCGGCCTTCAACGCCCTGCTCTTCCTCCTCTTCGCCCATCTGCCGCCGGCGATTCTGCTGCTGCGGGACCTCGGGGCGCGCCCCGCGGGCGGGAGCGGCGCGCCATGAGCAGCCAGGTCCTCAACCTCGACCCGCTACTCTACGGGGCCGGCATCGCCTTGCTCGTGCTGGTGGTGGCCACGCCGCTCGCCTGGCGGGCGCTGCGGGGCACGTCGCGCCCCGTCCGCGCCGCGATGAGCAGCCTCGCCTGCCTCGGCGCCGCCGGGCTGGTCGCCCTGCCCGTCTCCTCCCTGGCGCCGCGCCTCGAAGGCACGGCGCTGGCGACCCTCGTCTTCTCCGCCGTGCTCCAGGGCGCGGCCGCCATCATCCTCTTCCTGCTGCCCCGGAGGGCCTGAGCCATGCCGAAGCGCACCGACATCAAGTCCATCATGATCATCGGCGCAGGCCCGATCATCATCGGCCAGGCCTGCGAATTCGACTATTCCGGCGCCCAGGCCTGCAAGGCGCTGCGCGCCGAGGGCTACCGCGTGATCCTGGTGAACTCCAACCCCGCCACGATCATGACGGACCCCGAGCTGGCGGACGCGACCTATATCGAGCCGATCACGCCCGAGGTGGTCGAGAAGATCATCGCCAAGGAGCGGCCGGACGCAATCCTGCCGACCATGGGCGGGCAGACCGCGCTGAACACGGCGCTGAAGCTCGACGCCTCCGGCGCGCTGGCGAAGTATGGCTGCGAGCTGATCGGCGCCAAGGCCGAGGTGATCGACAAGGCCGAGGACCGGCTGAAGTTCCGCGATGCCATGACCAAGATCGGCATCGAGAGCCCGCGCAGCCACATCGCCCATACGATGGAGGAGGCGCGCGCGGGTCTGGAGCTGGTGAAGCTGCCCTGCGTCATCCGCCCCTCCTTCACGCTGGGCGGTACGGGCGGCGGCATCGCCTACAACAAGGAGGAATTCGAGCAGATCGTCGCCTCCGGCCTCGATGCCTCCATGACGACCGAGGTGCTGATCGAGGAGAGCGTGCTCGGCTGGAAGGAGTTCGAGATGGAGGTGGTCCGCGACAGCGCGGACAACTGCATCATCGTCTGCTCCATCGAGAACCTGGACCCGATGGGCGTGCACACCGGTGACAGCCTCACCATCGCCCCCGCGCTGACGCTGACCGACAAGGAATACCAGCGCATGCGCGATGCGAGCATCGCCTGCCTGCGCGAGATCGGCGTGGATACGGGCGGCTCCAACGTGCAGTTCGGCATCAACCCGGTGGATGGCCGCATGGTCGTCATCGAGATGAACCCGCGCGTGTCGCGCTCCTCCGCGCTCGCCTCCAAGGCCACCGGCTTCCCCATCGCCAAGATCGCGGCGAAGCTGGCGGTGGGCTACACGCTGGACGAGCTGGCGAACGACATCACCAAGACGACGCCCGCCGCCTTCGAGCCGACGATCGACTATGTGGTGGTGAAGATCCCGCGCTTCACCTTCGAGAAGTTCCCGGGCACGCCCAACACGCTGACCACCGCGATGAAGTCGGTGGGCGAGACGATGGCGATCGGCCGTTCCTTCGGGGAGGCGCTGCAGAAGGGCCTGCGCGGGCTGGAGACGGGGCTGTCGGGCCTGGACGACATGCCGGTGCCGGGCGACGGCTCGCCGGAGGCCTATTTCGCCGCCCTGGCGACGCCGACGCCGGACCGGCTGCTGATGGCGGCCCAGGCCTTCCGCGCCGGGCTGGATGTCGATGCCATCCATGCCGCCTGCAAGTTCGACCCCTGGTTCCTGCGCGAGATCGAGAAGATCGTGAAGGCGGAGGCCGGGGTGATCCAGAACGGCCTGCCGACCGACGCCACCGCCATGCGCCGGCTGAAGGCGATGGGCTTCTCCGACAAGCGCCTGGCCAAGCTGGCCGGCCTGCACGAGGCGGAGGTGGAGACGCGCCGCCAGCGGCTCGGCGTCATGCCGGTCTATAAGCGCATCGACACCTGCGCGGCGGAGTTCGCCTCCGGCACGCCCTATATGTACTCCACCTATGAGGGCGGCTTCGGCACCCCCGTCTGCGAGAGTGACCCGACCGACCGGAAGAAAGTGGTGATCCTCGGTGGCGGGCCGAACCGCATCGGCCAGGGCATCGAGTTCGACTATTGCTGCGTCCACGCGGCCTATGCGCTGCGCGAGGCCGGGTTCGAGACGGTCATGGTCAACTGCAACCCGGAGACCGTCTCCACCGACTACGACACCTCGGACCGCCTGTATTTCGAGCCCCTGACGGCGGAGGACGTGATCGCCCTCATCCGCAAGGAGCAGGAGAAGGGCACGCTGCTCGGCTGCATCGTGCAGTATGGCGGGCAGACGCCGCTCAAGCTCTCCCAGGCGCTGGACAAGGCGGGCATCCCCATCCTCGGCACCTCGGCGGAGGCGATCGACATCGCCGAGGATCGCGAGCGCTTCCAGCAGCTGCTCAAGGGCCTCGGCCTGAAGCAGCCGCAGAACGGCATCGCCCGCAACCTGGACGAGGCGGTGCTGGAGGCGGAGCGGATCGGCTACCCCGTGGTGGTGCGCCCCTCCTACGTGCTCGGCGGCCGCGCGATGGAGATCGCCTACAACCACGAGCAGCTGCTGCGCTTCGGCAAGGAGGCCGTGAAGGTTTCGGGCGAGAACCCGATCCTGATCGACCAGTACCTGCAGGACGCGATCGAGGTGGATGTGGACTGCATCGCCGACAGCGCGGGCGAGGTCTATGTGGCCGGGGTGATGGAGCATATCGAGGAGGCCGGCATCCATTCCGGCGACTCCGCCTGCTCCCTGCCGCCCTATTCCCTGCCGCCCGCCATCATCACGGAGCTGAAGGCCGAGACGGAGGCCATGGCGCGGGCGCTGAAGGTGCGCGGGCTGATGAACGTGCAGTATGCCGTGAAGGACGGGGAGATCTTCGTGCTCGAGGTGAATCCCCGCGCCTCCCGCACCGTGCCCTTCGTGGCGAAGGCGACCGGCGTGCCGGTGGCCAAGATCGGCGCCCGGGTGATGGCGGGGGCGAAGCTCGCCGAGTTCCACCTCGACGACAGCCTCATCAACCGCCATGTCGCGGTGAAGGAGGCGGTCTTCCCCTTCAACCGCTTCCCCGGGGTGGACGTGCTGCTCGGGCCGGAGATGAAGTCCACCGGCGAGGTGATGGGGCTGGACCTTTCCTTCGAGCGGGCCTTCCTCAAGGCCCAGATGGGGGCCGGGGTGAAGCTGCCGGAGAGCGGCACCGCCTTCATCTCCGTCAAGGATTCCGACAAGGCGGCGGCCGTTTCCCTCGCCCGGCGCCTTTCGGAGATGGGCTTCGACATCCTGGCCACGCACGGCACCGCGCTGCGGCTGCGCGAGGCGGGGCTGGCCGTGCGGGTGGTGAACAAGGTGCTGGAGGGGCGGCCGCATTGCGTGGACGCCATCAAGTCCGGCGAGATCCAGCTGGTGATCAACACCACCGGCAGCGGGCGGTCGGTTTCCGACAGCTTCGACATCCGCCGCAGCGCCCTCACCCAGGGCGTTCCGCACTACACCACCGTCGCCGGGGCGCGCGCCGCGGTGCATGCGATTGCGGCGCTCCGGGCGGGAACCCTTGATGTGGCGCCGCTCCAGGCGTATTTTCAGCCTTCGTTCTCGTAGCGGGTCCTGAGGGACCCTTACTGGATTGGGGCGGGACTGGCTCAGCCAGCGCCCGCCCCAAGCGTTTCAACCCGCCGCGCCCTCCTCGCAGGGGGCGCGGCGGCTGTATCTGAGCCGCCCGTCGCACTCCATGCCGGGGTGCGCGGGCGGGTCGTCCTGTGTCGCAAGTGGGGGGATCACCGCCCGTGCAGAAGTTCCCGATGACCGCCGAGGGGCTCGCGCGCCTCGAGGAAGAGCTGCGTATCCTGCGTGCCGAGGAACGGCCGGCCGTGATCCGCGCCATCGCGGAGGCGCGCGCCCATGGCGACCTCTCGGAGAATGCCGAGTACCACGCCGCGCGCGAGAAGCAGTCCTTCATCGAAGGGCGCATCGCCGACCTGGAATCCGTCATTCCCTCCGTCGAGGTGATCGACACCTCCAAGCTTTCGGGCGACCAGGTGCGCTTCGGGGCCAAGGTCACGATCGTCGATGAGGAAACCGAGGACGAAAAGACCTACCGCATCATCGGCGCCTATGAGGCCGATATGAAGAACGGGTCGATCTCCATCTCCTCCCCGCTCGCCAAGGCCCTGATCGGCCGCAAGGTGGGCGACAGCGTCGAGGTGCCCGCCCCCGGCGGCGCGCGCTCGGTCGAGATCACCGCCGTCACCTACAACTGACCATGCCGGCCACCCTCGCCCGGGCCGCGGCGGTGCCGCCCCTGCCCGCCACGCCCGCCGTCACCCTCGCCGATGTGCGGGCGGCGGCGGAGCGGATCCGGGGGGCGGTTCTCCGCACCCCGCTGGTGGAACCCCAGGCGGTCGCGCGCATCGCGGGCGCCGAGGTGCTGCTGAAGCTGGACAGCCTCCAGGCCACCGGTGCGTTCAAGGAGCGCGGCGCGGCCAACCGCCTCGCCCTCCTCACGGCACGGGAGCGGGAGGCGGGGGTGATCGCCATGTCCGCGGGCAACCATGCCCAGGCCGTGGCGCGCCATGCCGCCCTGCGGGGCGTCGCCGCCACCATCGTCATGCCGCGCTTCACCCCCGCCACGAAGGTGGTGCGGACCGAGGGCTGGGGCGCCAAGGTGGTGCTGCATGGCGAAACGCTGGCCGAGGCCGCCGCCCATGCGCATGAGCTGGCGCTGCGGGACGGGCTGGTCTTCATCCATCCCTATGACGACCCCGCGGTGATCGCCGGCCAGGGCACCATGGCGCTCGAGATCCTGGAGGATGCCGAGGGCCAGGGGCAGAGGCCGCTGGATGCCGTGATCCTGCCCGTGGGCGGGGGCGGCCTGCTGGCCGGCTGCGCCGCCGCCCTGGCCGAGGCTCGGCCGGGGCTGAAGGTCTATGGCGTGGAGGTCGAGGGCTATCCCGCCATGGCGCAGCGCCTGGCGGGCAAGCCCGTTCTCGTCGGCGGGCCGACGGTGGCCGAGGGCATCGCGGTGCGCGATGTCGGGGAACTGCCCTTCGCCCTGCTGCGGGAGATGGGCATCGAGGTGCTGGTGGTGCCCGAGGCGGCGGTGGAGCAGGGCATCGCCGTGCTGGCCGAGAACGCCAAGGTCACCTCCGAGGGCGCCGGCGCGGCCGGGCTGGCCGCCGTCCTCGCCCGGCCGGACCTCTTCGCCGGCAAGCGCGTCGCCACGGCGGTCTGCGGCGGCAATATCGACCCGCGCATCCTGGCGAATGTGCTGCTGCGGAACCTGCTGCGGGACGGCCGCATCCTGCGGCTCCACCTCGACATCCCGGACCGGCCCGGCGTGCTGGCCGACATCTCCACCCGCGTGGCCGCGGCCGGCGGCAATGTAATCGAGGTGAGCCATCAGCGCCTCTTCGCCGCGCCTTCGGTGCAGACGGCCGAGCTGGAGCTGATGGTGGAGGTGCGCGACGCCGCCCAGGGGGCGGCCATCGTGGCCGCGCTCGAGGCCGGGGATTACGTCGTCCGCCGGGGCTGAGCCGCGGCTGGGAACCGTCCCGCGCAACCGGCGTTGGCCCCCTGCGACTTGGATGGGGGCCGGCGTGGCGCAACTCGTGAACAGCATGGTTCGGGCCTGATGGCGGATTCCAGCGCGGCGCCTGCGCCGGGCGGCGCCTCCTCCCGCCCCCGCCGGTTTCTGGGCGGGGTCACCGGCTTCCTCCGCTCCCTGTTCCGCCCCACGCGCCTGTTGCTCGGCCTCTCCTTCGCCGCCCTGGCGGTGCTGGGCTTCCTCGGATGGTGCCTCATCCGCATTCCCGTGGGCGGCGGGATGGCGCCGGAGGCCTCCCCGGCCTCCCTCATCCTCGAATCGCGGGACGGCGCGGCCTTCGCGGCGCGGGGCAGCCTGCATGGCGATCCGATCCAGGCGGAGGCGATCCCCAAGCCGCTGCTGGACGCGGTGGTCGCGATCGAGGACCGGCGCTTCTTCGACCATAACGGGCTGGATCTGCGTGGCCTCGCGCGCGCGGTGTTCCGCAACCTCTTCACCGACCGCACGGAGGGGGCGAGCACGATCACGCAGCAGCTCGCGCGCCTCCTCTACCTCTCCCAGGAACGGAGCCTCGTCCGCAAGACGCAGGAGGCGATGCTCGCCCTGTGGCTGGAGACGCGGCTTTCGAAGGAGGAGATCCTCGCCCGCTACCTCAACGCCGCCTATTTCGGCGCCGGGGCCACCGGGGCGGATGCGGCCGCGCGCCGCTATTTCGGCAAGCCGGCGGCGGAGCTGAACCTGGGCGAGGCCGCGATGCTGGCCGGGCTGGTGCGGGCCCCTTCCGCCCTTGCCCCCACCCGCAACCCCGAAGGCGCCCGGCGCCGGGCGGAGGTGGTGCTCTCCGTGCTGGAGGAGACGGGCCGCGCCGACGCCGCGCAGCTGGCCGCCGCCCGCGCGACGCCGCCCGCGTTGCGCACCCCCCCCGAGATGCAGCCCGGCCGTGGCTATGTCGCCGATTGGGTGGAGGCCGAGGCCCGCCGTCTGGTCGGGCCGGTTCCCATCGACCTTGCCGTCCGCAGCACCCTAGACCCCTCCCTGCAGGACCTGGCGGAGCGTGTGGTGGCGCGCTGGCTGGAGCGCGAGGGAGCGCGGCAGAAGGTCGGCCAGGCGGCGCTGCTGGCCATCACCCATGATGGGGCCGTGCTGGCGGCGGTGGGCGGGCGGGACTATGCGGCCAGCCAGTTCAACCGCATCACCCAGGCGCGGCGGCAGCCGGGATCGCTGTTCAAGCTCTTCACCTATGCGGCCGCGCTGGAGAACGGGGCGCGCCCCGACAGCACGGTGGTGGACCGGCCGGTCCAGATCGGGGACTGGTCGCCGGGCAATGCCTCCGGCGGGTATCGCGGCAGCATGACCTTGCGGGAGGCCTTCGCGGGGTCGGTCAACACGGTGGCGGTGCAGCTCTTCCAGTCGCTCGGGCGGGAACGGGTTCTGGAGGTGGCGCGGCGGATGGGGCTGCGCTCGGCCATGCCGGAGGTGCCCAGCATCGCCCTGGGCAGCGGGGAGACGACACTGCTGGAGATGGTGACGGCCTTCGCCGCCATACCGGGGAACCGCGCGGTCGAGCCCTATGTCGTGCGTGGCGTGCGCGCGCGGGACCGCACCCTCTATACCCGGCCGGAGGGGCCGCAGGCCGCCTCCCCGGTCCTGTCCCCCGCGGCGCAGCAGGGCATGCTGGACATGCTGCTCGCCGTGGTGCGGGACGGCACGGGCCGCGCGGCTCGGCTGGACCGCCCCGTGGCCGGAAAGACCGGCACCACCCAGGACAATCGCGACGCCTGGTTCATCGGCATGACCGCCGACGTGATCGTCGGGGTCTGGGTGGGGAATGACGACAACTCGCCCATGCAGGGCGTGAGCGGCGGCGGCATCCCGGCGCGCATCTGGCACGACTTCGTCGGCGAGGCGGACCGGGCGAAGACGGCCGATGCGCCGCTTCCGGCCCAGGCCCCGACCACCACGGCCGAGACGCCCCGCCAGGTGGCGCCGCTGCGCGGCCCGGCCCGGGTGATCGACACCGCCACCCTGCGCATCGGGGACCGCGCGGTCCAGCTCACCGGGGTGATCGGCATGCGCGGGGAGTTCGCCGAAAGCATGGAGGCCTTCATCGGCGGGCGCGACGTGACCTGCGAGCCGCTGGGCGAGGGTGCGCATCGCTGCGTCGTGGAAGGCCGGGACCTGTCGGAGGTCGTGCTCTCCAACGGTGGCGGCCGGGCGGCGGCGGATGCCTCACCGGCGCTGCGCGCCAGCGAGGCGGCGGCGCGCCGGGAGCGGCTGGGGATCTGGCGGCGCTGAGGCGAACCCGGCGGCGGCTCAGCCGTCGACGGGCACGCCGGCCTCGTCCTTGGAGGTGCGGATGGTCTGCAGCGTGCGCACGAGCATGACTGTGGCCGCGCCCGTCAGGCGGTTGGTCAGCTCGTTCTCATGGGCCGGGTTGCGGGCGACGAGTCGCAGGAGGAAGTCCCCGCCGCCGCGGATCATGTGGCACTCCCGCACCTCCGGCCAGTCGCGCACCATGGCCTCGAAAGCTTCGAGCACGGGCAGCTTCTGGCTTTCCAGCCCCACCACCGCGAAGAAGGTGATCTCCCAGCCCAGGGCCGAGGGCTCGACATCGGCGTGGTAGCCGCGGATCACCCCGGTCTCCTCCAGCCGGCGCACCCGGCGCAGGCAGGGCGGGGCGGAAAGCCCGACCTTCGCGGCCAGGGCCACGTTCGTCATGCGGCCATCGGCCTGCAGCTCGCGCAGGATGTCGCGGTCGGTGGCGTCCAGGGCGCCGGGGCCGAATTCTTTGCCGAGTTCTCTCAAGGGCAGGTCTTCTCTCGGGCCGTTCGGGTCTGGACGCGGTTGTGTGGCTTCTCGGCACGGGAGCAGCTGGTGCGACAGGCCCTGCCCCGGACGGAACCGGCGTGCCGCCCGCCCGGAACGAGGGAAGGGACACGCCAAGGAGCCGCCCGGCGCAAGAAAACCCATGCAGCCGGCCCGCCCGGTGTACCGAAGAGAACGTCCGGGGGCGCCGGACTATCCTCCGGACAGGGGCTCGGCTTCAAGGGTGGGGTGGTGCATCGCGGTCCGGGGCCCGATATGGTGTGGTGACGACTCTGCACTGCACTTGGAACATGGACGTGGCCGAGACCCACCGCACGCGACTGCTGATCCTCGGGGCCGGGCCGGCCGGCTATACCGCCGCGATTTACGCGGCGCGCGCCGGTCTGGAGCCGATTCTCGTCGCGGGGCTGCAGCCCGGCGGCCAGCTGACCATCACCACCGATGTCGAGAACTTCCCCGGCTTCGCCAGCGCGGTCCAGGGCCCCTGGCTGATGGACCAGATGCGGGCCCAGGCCGAGCATGTCGGGACGCGCATCATCCAGGACGTGATCACCGGGGTGGAGCTGGGCGCCCGCCCCTTCCGCGCCCTGGGGGATTCCGGGGACACCTATGAGTGCTCCGCCATGGTGATCGCCACCGGCGCGCAGGCCCGCTGGCTCGGCATTCCCGGGGAGAAGGAGCTGTCCGGCTTCGGCGTCTCCGCCTGCGCCACCTGCGACGGCTTCTTCTTCCGGGGCAAGGAGGTGGCGGTGATCGGCGGCGGCAATTCGGCGGTGGAGGAAGCCCTCTACCTCGCCGGGCTGGCCTCCAAGGTCACGCTCATCCACCGGCGCGACAGCCTGCGGGCCGAGCGGATCATGCAGGAGCGGCTGTTCGCCCATCCGAAGATCTCGATCATCTGGAACACGGTGGTGGAGGAGGCGCTGGCCACCGAGGGGCAGTTCCGGGCTCTGCGGGCGCTGAAGCTGCGGGACCTGCTGGGCGGCGGCCATTACGAGCTGCCGGTGCATGGCATGTTCGTGGCCATCGGCCATGACCCCGCGACGGGCCTGTTCCGCGGCCAGCTCCAGACCGACGAGGACGGCTACATCGTGACCGAGCCGGGTTCGGCCCGGACCAGCATCCCCGGCGTCTTCGCCGCGGGCGACGTGCAGGACCGCATCTACCGCCAGGCCGTGACCGCCGCCGGCAGCGGCTGCATGGCCGCGCTCGATGCCGAGAAATGGCTCGCCCATATCCCGGACGATGCCCCCTCCCCCGCGGCCTATGATTCGGTGAGCGTCTGATGCCCCTCGACTGGGATAAGCTGCGCGTCTTCCACGCGGTGGCCGAGGCCGGATCCTTCACCCATGCCGGGGATACGCTGAACCTCAGCCAGTCCGCCGTCTCCCGCCAGATCCAGGCGCTGGAGGAGAGCCTGGCCGTGCCGCTCTTTCACCGGCACGCGCGTGGCCTGATCCTGACGGAGCAGGGCGAGACGCTGAACAAGACGGTGCGCGAGGTCTTCGCCAAGCTGGCCATGACCGAGGCGCTGCTGACCGAGAGCAGGGAGCGGGCGGCCGGGCGGCTGAAGGTGACCACCACCACCGGCTTTGGCTCCACCTGGCTCGCACCCCGGCTGGAGAAGTTCCTGTCCCTCCACCCGGAGGTGACGGTGACGCTGCTGCTGGACGACACGGAGCTCGACCTGGCGATGCGCGAGGCGGATCTGGCGATCCGCATGCACCCGCCCCGCCAGCCCGACCTCATCCAGCGCCATATCGCCACCTTCGGCTGGAAGGTGGTGGGTTCCGCCGAATATCTCCGCACCGCCGGGATCCCGCAGCGGGCGGAGGACCTCGATGCCCACCGCCTGATCATCTACGGCGATTATCACCCGCCCGTGGACGACATTAACTGGCTGACCGAAGCCGGGCGCCGCCCCGGCTCCCCGCGCCGCGCGGCGGTGGAGGTGAACTCCCTCCCCGCCATGCTCCGCGCCGTGCGCTCCGGCCTCGGGGTTGCGGCCCTGCCGGATTACATGGGCGAGGATCTGGCGGAGCTGGTGCAGGTGCTGCCGGAGCTGAAGACGCCCAAGATCGAGGCTTATTTCGTCTATCCGGAGGAGATGCGGAATTCGAAGCGGGTGGCCGTGTTCCGGGACTTCCTGGTCGCGGAGCTGGCTTCGGTGGGCTGAGAGCCGGGTCGTGCTGCACCGCGTCATGCGGTGTCCGCATGGCGGATGGACGATCTTGGCACGCCGCGCATGGAGAAACGCGGAATAACCTCGCTTTCGTTCGGTGATTGATCCGGACCGGGGTCTCCGGACCCCCGCGTCTCCCAGACGTGAAGCCTCCCTGTATGCACTTGCCCGGAAGGCCCTTGGCTTCAGGCCGTGGCTTTCCGGGCTTTCTTTTTTGCCGTTGCGGTGCCACCTGACGCTCATGGCGTGACATGGCCCGCTACCGGCGATCCAGCCCCGGAACAGGACCGGCACCGGACCCCAGCAGAGAGCAACGATGCGAACCCTCAAGGGCACTGATTTCAACGACCGCAGCAAGAATTCCCTCGAGGCCAAGAAGGCCCTTCTCGAGCGCTTCAAGTCGCGCCCGCCCGCGGATGACCCGACGGTGCAGGCCCGGCAGGAGGAGCGCCGGCGGATCATCGAGGCCCGTGAGGCCCGTGAGGCTGAGCGCCGCCGGCAGAAGGAGGAGGAGAAGGCCCGCCAGGAGGCCGAGCGCCTCCGGCTGATCGCCGAGGAGGAGGCCCGCCAGGCCGAGCTCGCCCGCCAGGCCGCCGAGGCCGCCGAGGCCGCGAAGCAGGCGCTGATCGAGGCGAAGCTGGAGCGCGACCGCCGCTACGCCGCGCGCAAGGCCCGCGCGAAGGGCAAGAAGTAGGGCCTGTCCTTCACGGCTCCGATTCCTGGGCCGCCGCTCCCCCTTCCGGGGGCGGCGGCCCTTGCTGTTTCAGGGTGGCACTCAGGCGGGCAGGGCCGCGCCGATCCGCCGGGCATGGTCGCGGATGATCGGCTCCAGACCCGAATCGGCTAGACCATCCGAGAAGGTGGGATGCCGCGTGCCGAGCCGGGCCGGCCAGCCGGCGACGAGTCGCTCCACCAGCGGGTCCGGACGGCAGGCGATTCCGTGGGCCGGAACCCCGCAATGCTCCAGGGCGTCCAGGGCTGCCCGTGCCGATCCGGCCAGGGCGGGAACGTGCAGGATCCGGTTCGGCACCGGCTCCAGCGCCGCCCGGGTGGCCAGGCCGAGGGAGGCGCCGAGAGAGGCCACGGGCACCGCGTGATCCGGCGCCAGGGGCGCGTTGAAGGGGCGGCCGCGCAGGGCCGAATCGATCAGGTCTGAGACGAAGCCCGCCCCGGGCGGGGCGGTGCGCGGGGCCGTGCGGATGATCGTGACGGGAAGCCGCAGCACCACGCCGTCGGCCTCACCCCGGCGGGACGCGTCCAGCAGCAGCCGCTCCCCGATCACCTTGGTGGTGCCATAGGTGGAGCGGGGCTCCGGCGGTGTCTCCTCGGTGGCCAGCGAGTCGCCCCGGCCGAAGACCGCGATGCTGGAGAGAAGGAGGATCCGGGGCGGGGCCGGCTGCGCGCGGGCCCAGCCCAGCACGGCGCGCAGCCCCTGCACGTTGATGCCGAAGGCCGCCTCGGGGTCGGCCTCGCTGGCCTGGCTCGTGATGGCGGCGGCGTGGATCACCACATCCGCCGCGGGCGCCAGCTCCGCGAAGCGGGCAATGTCGCCGGTGACGTGACGGAAGGGCGCAGCGGGCGGGGCCGGAACACGGTCTAGCCCGGTGAGCGCCGTGACGCGCGGATCCGCCGCCAGCATCGCCGCCAGCCGACCGCCGAGGAAGCCGGCGGCGCCGGTGACGATGACGCGCACGGCGACGTCCGGGGCTATTCCGGCTTCACATTCGCCACGCGGATCACCTCGGCCCAGCGCGCGATGTCCTCCTTCAGGAAGGCGCCCATGGCTTCGGCGTTCCGCACGTTCACGGTCATGCCCACCTCCGTGGTGCGCGCGCGCACGGCTTCCCGGGCGATGGCGGCGAGCGCCAGCTCCCGCAGCCGCGCCAGGGCGGGCGCGGGGACGGCGGCGGGGGCGAAGAGGCCGAACCAGGCATCCGCCTCCACCCCTTGCACCCCGGCCTCGGCCAGGGTGGGCAGGTCCGGCAGGTGCGGGGAGCGATGCGGCGAGGCGACGGCCAGCGCGCGCAGGCGGCCGCTTTGCACCTGGGTCAGCACCGTGGGGGTGGTGGCGAAGCTCGCCTGCACATGCCCGCCGAGCAGGTCGTTCAGCATGGGCGAGGAGCCGCGATAGGGCACATGCACCATGTCCACGCCGGTCTTCGCCCGGAACAGCTCCAGCGTCAGGTGCGAGGCCGAGCCCTGGCCGGTGGAGGCGCAGGTGATCTTGCCCGGCTGGGCCCGCGCGAGCGCCAGCAGCTCCGCCACGCTGTTCGCCGGCACGTCCGGGCGCAGGACGAGGATGTGCTGCAGGTCGGCCAGCCCGGCGATCGGGGTGAAGTCCCGCACCGGGTCGTAGCCGCCGCCATCGGGCAGCAGCGAGATGTTGGTGGCATGGGTCTGGTTGGAGGCGAGCATGATGGAGGTGCCGTCCGCGGGGCCCGTGGCCACCTTGCGCGTGCCGATTGAGCCGCCGCCGCCGGCGACATTCTCCACCACCACGGGGGAGCCGAGGTCCTTCGCCATTTCCGCCGCCACCAGGCGGGCGAGCACGTCGGTGGGGCCGCCCGCCGGATAGGGCACGACCAGCGAGACGGGCCGCGCGGGCTGCCAGGGGGCCTGGGCGCGCCCGATGACGGGCGCGGCCAGGGTCGCGGCCGGGGTTGCGAACAGGGCGAATGCTTGGCGTCGCGTGATCATGCGGGGACCTCCCTTCCCTTTCGTGCTCTCCGCGCCGGGCGCGGGGGATTGCCCGACCGATGACATGGATCGCGCCTCAGGGGAACGGCACGGATGCGGCGCCGGGCTGACGCGGCGCCGATCCCGGCGCAGGATGCGCGCGCAGAATCCGGGAGGCGGCATGTTCTTCGAGGGCTTCACGCTGGAAACCCGCGAGGTGAAGGGCATCGCGCTGCGCTTCCGGCGGGGCGGCAGCGGGCCGCCGCTCCTGCTGCTGCACGGCAATCCGCAGACGCATTGCATGTGGCACAAGGTGGCGCCCGTGCTGGCGCGGCGCTTCACCGTGATCTGCCCCGATTTGCGCGGCTACGGCTTCAGCGGCAAGCCGCCGGTCTCCAAGGGGGCGCTGGCCTTCTCCAAGCGCGAGATGGCGGCGGACATGGCCGCGCTGATGACGGCGCTGGGCTTCGAACGCTTCGGCGTGGTGAGCCATGACCGCGGGGCGCGCGTGGCGCACCGGTTGGCGCTGGACCATGCGGCGCGGGTGGAGCGGCTCTGCACGATGGACATCGTCCCCACCCTCGCGCATTTCGAGCGGACCGACATGGCCTTCGCCATGGGCTATTATCACTGGTTCTTCCTGGCCCAGCCGCATCCCCTGCCCGAGCGCATGATCCGCCGCGACGTGGAGGACTGGTTCCGCCTGCACACCTCCCGCGAGCCGAAGGATGACGGATTCTTCCATCCGGAGGCCCGCGCCGACTACCTCGCCGCCCTTCGCCTGGAGGGCACGGTCGAATCGATCTGCGAGGATTACCGCGCGGCCACCGGGATCGACCTGGAGCACGACCGCGCCTCTCGCACGGAGGGGGTGCGGGTGCGTTGCCCCATGCTCGTGCTCTGGGGCTCGAAGGGGAAGATCGGGCAGTGGTACCAGCCGCTCCAGCTCTGGCGGGACTATGCCGATGGGCCGATCACCGGCGGGCCGGTGACGAGCGGGCACTACCTGGCCGAGGAGGCGCCGGAGGAGGTGCTGGCCGCGCTGGAGCCCTTCCTCACACGGTGAACTGCTCGGCCAGGATGCGCTCGGGCAGGCCGTGGTCGGGGTCGAAGAGCATGGTCAGGCGCACGCCCAGATCCTCGCAAATCTCCACGCGGCGGACGTCGCGCACCTCGGTGTAGTCCGCGACCGCGGCGACGGGGCGCTTCTCGGCCTCCAGGATGTCGAAGGCGACGGCCGCATGGCCGGGCAGCAGCGCGCCGCGCCAGCGACGGGGGCGGAAGGCGGAGATCGGGGTCATCGCCAGGAGGTTCGTGCCGAGCGGGATGATCGGCCCATGGGCGGAGAGGTTGTAGGCCGTGCTGCCGGCCGGGGTGGCCACGAGGATGCCGTCGCAGATCAGCTCCGCCATGCGCTCCTTGCCATCGACCAGGATGCGGATCTTCGCGGCCTGGCGGGTTTCGCGCAGCAGGGAGACCTCGTTGATCGCCAGCGCCTGATGCACCTCCCCCGCCGCATCGGTCGCACGCATGCGCAGGGGCTGGAGGGAGGCGGCCTGGGCGGATTTGAGGCGCTCCGGCAGCGTATCCTCGCGATAGGCATTCATCAGGAAGCCGACGCTGCCGCGGTTCATGCCATAGACCGGCAGGTTCCGGCCGAGCAGGCGGTGCTGCGTCTCAAGCATCGCACCGTCGCCGCCCAGGGCGACCACCACCACCGCCTCGTCCAGCGGCGCGTCGCCATAGAGGGCGACGAGCTGGTTGCGGGCGGCGGCGGCCTCCTCCGTCGCGGCGGCCAGGAAGGCGATGCGGCCGGTCAGGTCGTCCGGCAGCTCGCGCATCGCGTCGGGATCGGGCGCGCCCCCGAGCAGGGCGGCGGTCATGCGAGGCGCCGGTGCTCCAGCACCGGCATGTCACGCCGCACGCGCTCCGTCACGGCGGTGTCGATGCGCGCGCTGGCCCAGCCCGTGCCATCGGAGCATTTGGCGACGACATGGCCCCAGGGATCGCAGATCAGGGAATGGCCATAGGTATGGCGCGGCCCCTTGGGTTCCATGTGCTGGCCCCAGCAGGCCGGGGCCGCGAACCAGCACTGGGTCTCGATCGCGCGGGCGCGGATCAGAACCTCCCAATGGTCCTTGCCGGTCTGGAGGGTGAAGGCGGCGGGCAGGAAGATCAGCTCCGCGCCGGCCTTCCGCAGGGAGAGGAACAGCTCGGGGAAGCGCACGTCGTAGCACACGGCCAAGCCGCAGGTGGTGGGGCCGAGCGGCGCCGTCACCACCGCGCTGCCGGCATCATAGGTCGCGCTCTCGCGGTAGCCCGTGCCATCCGGCGCGGTGATGTCGAACAGATGGATCTTGCTGTAGCGCGCGATCTCCTTCCCATCGGGCCCGAAGAGAAGGCTGGTGTTGCGCAGGCGCTCCCCCACGCGCTCCCCGATGCTGCCGCCATGGACATGGATGCGGTTCGCGACCGCCAGGGCGCGCAGGGCCTCATAGGCCTCCCCGCCCCGCGCGTTCGAGCCGGGCTCAGGCAGCATTTCGGCCGCGGCCAGCTTGGTGGCGCGGTCGCCGCCCAGGCAGGTCCAGATCTCGGGGAAGGCGACGACGTCCGGCCGGTCCGCGGCAATGGCGCCCTCGGCCAGGCGGTTCGCCTGGGCGATGTTGGCGGCCTTGTCGGCACCGGGATTCATCTGGACGACCGTGACGCGCATGCGGTGGGGGCTCCGGGACAGGGGGGACGCATCAAGCGCGCCTGGGTTGCGCACCGCAAGGGCATCGGTCGGGCGGCAGGGGCTTGACGCCGGCGGGCCCGGGCGCCTCCATCCGCTCCACCGGAGAAAGAGGAAACGTCCCATGATCCATCGTCGCGCGGTGCTGGCGGGCGCTGGGGCGCTCGCCCTTCCCCGCCTGGCCCAGGCCCAGCCGGCCTGGCCCCAACGGCCGATCCGCCTGATCGTCGCCTTCGCCGCCGGCGGCGCGGCGGACAGCGTGGCGCGCGTGCTGGCGCCGAGGCTGGGCGAGCGGCTGGGGCAGAGCGTGGTGGTGGAGAACCGAACCGGCGGAAGCGGTTCGAACGGCGGCGCGGTGGTGGCGCAGGCGGCGCCGGATGGACACACGCTGCTCTGGGACGCCTCCTCCCATGTGGTGAACCCCAGCCTGCTGCGCGGCCTTTCCTTCGACTACACCACGGCCTTCCTGCCCATCACCCTGGCGACCACCTTCCCGCAGGTGCTGGCGGTGAAGGCCGAGAATCCGGCGCGCAGCGTCGCGGATTTCGTGGCTCAGGCGAAGGCGCGGCCGGGCACGCTGAACATCGGCACCCAGGGCAATGCCACGGCCGGGCACCTGGCTTTGGCGCAGTTCCAGCAGCTCGCCGGCATCGAGGTCACGCATGCGGCCTATCGCGGCGGGGCGGACGCGGCCCGGGACCTGGCGGCGGGCGTGCTGGACGGCGCCTTCATCACCGCCCTTTCCGCCGGGCCGGTGGCGGATTCGGGGCGGGCCCGGCTGCTGGCGGTGGCGACCGAGGCGAGGCTCGCTTCCCGCCCCGATGTCCCGACCTTCGCGGAAGCCGGGGTGCCCGGCCTGACCATTGCCGAATGGTGCGCCCTGTTCGCGCCGGCCGGCACGCCCGCCGCGATCGCCGACCGGCTGCATGGCGCCGTGACCGCCGCCCTTGCCGACCCGGAGGTGAAGGCGCGGCTGGACCAGCTTGTCGCCGTGCCCGTCGGCTCTTCCCCCACGGAATTCGCGCGCTTCGTGCGCGAGGGGCGCACCAGCATGGCGGCGCTCGTCCGGGAGGCGCGGATCAGCCTGGACTGACTCAGCGCGGCGTGGTGTCCGGCGGGCCGGAGCGCGCGGTCGCGCGGCCTGCCAGGGCCGTGCCGATCGCCGCCAGCAGGGCCACCCCCGCGACGACCAGAAGGGCCACCGAGAACCCGAACTGCAGGATACGCGCCAGCAGGGCCAGCAGCGCGAAGAGAGTGGCGAGGCCCAGCGCCCAGCGCATCATGGAATTGTTCCTTCCCGATCCGTCCGCTGAACGGCCTGGGAAGAGGGGCGTTTCGTCGGGGCTCGAGGCCCCGGCGGATTTCCGGGCGGGTGCGCCCGTTCCCCGGGCGGAGGGGTTGAGCGGTCCTACTCGGCCCGGAAGCGGCGGAGATCCGGCTTAACCGCCAGCACCGCCTCGGCCAGCGGAGCCGGCCAGGGCGCGCCACGGGTGGGCACCGTGAGGCTCGCCACCCCCTCATCGAGCAGCAGCAGATAGAAGCGCTCGGTTTCGCTGTCATAGCCGAGGAAGAGCCCGGCCTGGGCGCAGTCCCCGCCGTCGCAGGTCCAGCCGAACACGTAGCGATCCTCCGCCGTTTGGAGAGCACCGGGGTTTTCGGCGCGGAGATGCCGGAGGATGTAAGTCTGGCGGCCCCGCGTGACGGAGCGGAAGCCGATGGAGACATCCGGATGCGCGGCGAGCGCCGCCACGGGCTGCCCACCCAGCGTCATCGGGGACGGCTCCGGGACGGGCTGCGCCTCCGCCGGAGCGGAGAGGAGCCCGATCAAAAGCAGAAGGGCGAGTGGTTTCCCACCCGCCCCTTGCAAGAACTGCCGGACAGACGTTTTCACGCCTCGGCGGTCTCAGCCTCCACCACCTCGGGCTTCGGACCGCTGTCCAGGCCCTTGGCGGCCACGTCGCGCTCGACCAGCTCGATCACCGCCATCTGGGCGGCATCGCCGTAGCGAATGCCGGCGCGCAGCACGCGGGTGTAGCCGCCGTTGCGGGCCGAGTAGCGCGGCGCGAGCGTGTCGAACAGCTTGCGGACCACCGCCGCGTCGCGGATCTGCGCGGCCGCCTGACGGCGGGCGTGCAGGTCGCCGCGCTTGCCGAGCGTGATGATGCGCTCGACATACGGGCGCAGCTCCTTCGCCTTGGGCAGCGTGGTGGTGATCTGCTCGTGCTTGAGCAGGCTGGTCGCCATGTTGCGGAACATGGAGAGCCGATGGGCGGAGGTGACGCCGAGCTTCCGGCCCGAAACCCCGTGACGCATTGTTCTAGTCCTCTGTTACGGGCCGCTTAGAAGGGCTCGTCGACCTTGCGGGCCAGGTCCTCGATGTTCTCCGGCGGCCAGCCGGGGACGTTCATGCCGAGCTGCAGGCCCATGGAGGTGAGAACCTCCTTGATCTCGTTGAGAGACTTGCGGCCGAAGTTCGGCGTGCGGAGCATCTCCTGCTCGGACTTCTGAACGAGATCGCCGATATAGACGATGTTGTCGTTCTTCAGGCAGTTCGCAGAGCGGACGGAGAGCTCGAGCTCGTCCACCTTGCGGAGCAGGTTGCGGTTGAACGGCAGGTCGTCCTCGACCTCGGCGGCCCGCGCCTCGCGCGGCTCGTCGAAGTTGATGAAGAGCTGCAGCTGGTCCTGCAGGATGCGGGCGGCCAGGGCCACGGCGTCATCCGGCGAAACCGTGCCGTCCGTCTCCACCGTGAGCACCAGCTTGTCGTAGTCCGTGCGCTGGCCGACGCGGGTCGGCTCCACGCGATAGGCCACGCGGCGCACCGGGGAGTAGATGGCGTCCACGGGGATCAGGCCGATCGGCGCGTCCTCGGGGCGGTTCTCGGAGGCCGGGACATAGCCCTTGCCCGTGGCGACGGTCAGCTCGGCGTTCAGCCGCGCGCCGTCATCCAGCGTGCAGATGACCAGCTCCGGGTTGGCGATCTCGATATCGCCGGTCACCTGGATCTGGCCAGCGGTCACCTCGCCGGGGCCGGTCGCGGTCAGGGAGAGGCGCTTGGAGCCCTCGCCCTGCATGCGGATGGCCAGGCGCTTGATGTTCAGGACGATGTCCGTCACGTCCTCGCGCACGCCGGGCAGGCTGCTGAACTCATGCAGCGCGCCGTCGATCTGCACCGCCGTCACCGCCGCACCCTGGAGGGAGGACAGGAGGATGCGCCGCAGGGCATTGCCGAGCGTCATGCCGAAGCCGCGCTCCAGCGGCTCCGCGATGATCGTCGCGGTGCGGGAGGGGTCGTTGCCCCCCTCCACATCCAGACGCTCGGGCTTGATGAGGGAACGCCAGTTGCGATCCATCGCGCCACTCATGGTGGGGTACCCCTCAGACGCGGCGCCGCTTGCGAGGGCGGCAGCCATTATGCGGGATCGGCGTCACGTCCTTGATCGCGGTGACGTAGAAGCCGACAGCCTGCAGGGCGCGAAGCGCGCTCTCACGGCCCGAACCGGGGCCGGAGACCATGATCTCCAGCGTCTCCATGCCGTGCTCGCGCGCCTTCTTGCCCGCATCCTCGGCCGCGACCTGCGCGGCATAGGGGGTGGACTTGCGGCTGCCCTTGAAGCCCTGCGAGCCGGAGGACGACCAGGCGATCGCATTGCCCTGGCTGTCCGTGATCGTGACGATCGTGTTGTTGAAGGAGGCGAGCACGTGGGCCACGCCGGAAGAGATGTTCTTCCGTTCCTTCTTGCGGGGGCGGGAGCCCGCGTTCGGCTGACGCGCCATCTTACTTGGTAACCTTCTTCTTGCCGGCGATCGCCACGGCCTTGCCCTTGCGGGTACGGGCGTTCGTGTGCGTGCGCTGGCCACGCACCGGCAGGCCGCGACGGTGACGGAGGCCGCGGTAGCAGGCCATGTCCATCAGCCGCTTGATGTTCATCGCCACTTCGCGGCGGAGGTCACCCTCGACGCGGTAGTCGCGGTCCATCGTCTCGCGCAGGCGAAGCAGCTCATCCTCGGAGAGCTGGTTCACCCGGCGCTCCTCAGGGATGCCGAGCTTGGCGCAGATGTCGGCCGCGTTCTTCGGGCCAATGCCATAGATGTAGCGCAGCGAAATGTGCACGCGCTTGTTGTCGGGGATGTTCACGCCGGCGATGCGCGCCACGTTGCTCTCCTGGAGCCCTAAGCTCCGTTCGGGCCGGTCGGTGGAGCCGTCCGGCGAGGTGATCCTGGCCCTACCCGCGAGGGCGGGGCCAATGCGACTCCTGACGTCGAAACGTCAGTGCAAGCAGAATTGCGGCCGGGTGAGGCCCTGCCGCGAAGGTGGGCGATTTACGGGTCTGACCGGTGAGAGTCAAGCCCCATCGAGGATGGCCTCGATCTGGGTGGAGACGGTGGCCATGTCGGCCATCCCGTCCACATGCTTCAGCTTCCCCTGGGCCGCGTAATAGGGCAGCAGCGGGGCCGTCTGGCGGTGATACGCATCCAGCCGCGCGGCGACCGTCTCGGCCTTGTCGTCGGCCCGGCGGGTGAAGTCGTGGCTGCCGCAGACATCGCAGATTCCGGCCACCTGGGTCGGCTTGAAGCGGTCGTGATAGCCGGTGCCGCAGGAGGAGCAGGTGAAGCGGCCGGCGATGCGCTCGACCAGGGCGGCGTCGTCCACCTTCAGCTCGATGACGTGATTCAGGGCGAGCCCCATCTCACTCAGCATCACGTCCAGGGCCTCCGCCTGGGGCACGGTCCGGGGAAAGCCGTCCAGGATGAAGCCGCGGGCGCAGTCGGGCTTCTGGACGCGGATGGCCAGCATGGCGGTGATGATGGCATCCGGAACCAGGTCGCCCCGCTCCATGATCGCCTTTGCCTCGTTCCCGATGTCGGAGCCCGACTTCACCTCAGCGCGCAGCATGTCTCCGGTCGAGATCTGGGCGATCCCGTGCCGGTCCTGCAGCAGCTTCGCCTGGGTCCCCTTCCCCGCCCCCGGCGGCCCCAGAAGGATCAGGTTCATCGACGGGGGCTCCCTCCGCGCGGGGTCACAGGCGCGGGGCCGGGACCCCGGCCACCGACGCGGGCCTTGCGAATCAGGCCCTCATACTGGTGCGCGAAGAGATGGGACTGCACCTGGGCCACCGTGTCCATCGTCACGGAGACGATGATCAGGAGGCTCGTCCCGCCGAAGTAGAAGGGCACGCCATACTGGCTGATCAGGAATTCGGGGATCAGGCAGACGATGCAGAGGTAGATCGCGCCCACGAGCGTGAGGCGGGTCAGGACGCGGTCAAAATACTCGGCCGTTGCCGCGCCCGGGCGGATGCCGGGGACGAAGCCGCCATACTTCTTGAGGTTGTCCGCCGTCTCGGTCGGGTTGAACACCACGGCCGTGTAGAAGAAGGCGAAGAAGATGATCAGAGCCACATAGAGGCCCATGTAGAGGGGCTGGCCATGGGCCAGCATCGCCGCGGCGCGGGTCAGCCAATTGTCCTGCCCCTGGCTGGTCGCGAAGCCCGAGAAGGTCGCGGGCAGCAGCAGCAAGGAGGAGGCGAAGATCGGCGGGATCACGCCGGCCGTGTTCAGCTTCAGGGGCAGATGGGTGGAATCGCCGCCGAACATGCGGTTCCCGACCTGGCGCTTGGGGTACTGGACCGGGATCTTCCGCTGCGCCCGCTCGATGAAGACCACGAAGGCGATCACGGCCAGGGCCATCAGCAGGAAGAAGATGATGAAGAAGGCCGAAAGCGCCCCCGTGCGGCCCAGCTCCAGGGTGGAGATCAGGGCATGCGGCAGGTTCGCGACGATGCCGGCGAAGATGATCAGGGAAATGCCGTTGCCGACGCCCCGGGCCGTGATCTGCTCGCCGAGCCACATCAGGAACATCGTCCCGCCCACCAGGGTGGTGACGCAGGAGACGCGGAAGAACAGGCCCGGATCGAGCACCGCCGCTCCGAAGTTGCCGCGCATCCCCTCAAGCCCCACGGCGATGCCATAGGCCTGGAAGAAGGCGATCAGCACGGTCAGGTACCGCGTGTACTGGTTCAGCTTCTTCCGCCCGGACTCGCCCTCCTTCTTGAGGGCCTCCCAGGACGGGATGGCGGCCGACATCAGCTGGACGATGATGGAGGCCGAGATGTAGGGCATGATGTTCAGGGCGAAGACCGTCATGCGCCCCAGCGCACCGCCCGTGAACATGTCGAACATGCCGAGGATGCCGCCGCCATGCTGCGACAGGATCTCGGCCATCACCGCCGCATCCACGCCAGGCACGGGAATATAGGTGCCCAGGCGGTACACGATCAGCGCACCGAGGGTGAACCAGAGCCGCTTCTTCAGCTCGGTCGCGCGGGACAGCACGCCGAGGTTGAGATTGGCCGCGAGCTGCTCGGCGGCGGACGCCATGGGAGAACCCTCTTCTCACGACTGCGGCGCCGGGGGAGAGCCCGCGGCGCCGCAGAACACTACATCAGGTCAGGTAGAGGCCGCAGCAACGGCGATCAAGCCGCCGGCGCTTCCTCGGCCGCGGGCTGGCGCACGGTGACGCTGCCACCGGCCGCCTGGACCGCCGCGATCGCCGCGGCGGAAGCCCCGGCCACCGAGATGGTCACGGCGCGCTTGATCTCGCCCTTGGCCAGCAGGCGGACGCCCGCCTTCTTGCCGATGCGGACCAGCCCGGCCTTCTCCAGCGCAGCCTCATCCACCGTCTCGCCCGCCGGGAGCACGCCGGCCTCGATCGCCTTGTCCAGCGAGCCGAGGTTGATGACGGCGTATTCCTTGCGGAACAGGTTGTGGAAGCCGCGCTTCGGGAGGCGGCGATACAGCGGAAGCTGACCACCCTCGAAGCCGTTCAGCGACACGCCGGTCCGGGCCTTCTGACCCTTCACGCCGCGACCGCCGGTCTTGCCCTTGCCGGAGCCGATGCCCCGGCCGATGCGCTTGAACTTCGGGCGGGCGCCCTCGTTGTCGCGCAGTTCATTGAGCTTCATGGTTCAGCCCACCTTCACCAGATGCGCGACCTTGCGGATCATGCCCTGCACGGCAGGGGTGTCCTCCAGTTCACGGCTCCGGTGCATCTTGTTCAGGCCGAGCCCGATCAGCGTCTCGCGCTGGCCGGGCTTGCGGCCGATCGGCGACCCGGTCTGGGTCACCTTCACCGTCTTCTTGCTCACGTCAGACACCGGCTGCCTCCGTCGCGGACGCCTCGCCGGCGCGCGGGTTGGGGAGGAGATCGGCCACCTTCTTGCCACGACGAGCCGCGACCGCCCGGGGGGAGGTGCAGCGAGCCAGGCCGGCGAAGGTCGCCTTGACCATGTTGTGCGGGTTCGTCGTGCCCGTGCACTTGGCGACGACGTCGCCCATGCCCAGGACCTCGAACACGGCGCGCATCGGGCCACCGGCGATGATGCCCGTGCCGGCCGGAGCCGCACGGAGGATCACGCGGCCAGCGCCGAACTCACCGATCACGTCATGATGCAGGGTACGGCCCTCGCGCATCGGCACGCGGATCAGGCCACGCTTGGCCCGCTCCGTCGCCTTGCGGATCGCCTCCGGCACCTCGCGCGCCTTGCCGGCGCCCCAGCCGACCCGGCCCTTCTCATCGCCCACGACCACGAGGGCCGCGAAGGAGAAGCGCCGGCCGCCCTTCACGACCTTGGCGACGCGGTTGATGGTGACGAGCTTGTCCTTGAACTCGTCCTGCTCGCGATCCTGGCGAGAATCGCGATTGTCGTCACGACGGCCACGGCCACGGCGGCGGTCGCCGTCGCCGGCGCCCTCACCACCCGGACGCGGCGCGTTGGAACGCGGTGCGTATGCCATTCTATCGGCTCCTCAGAACGACAGCCCGCCCTCGCGGGCGCCGTCCGCCAGGGCCTTCACCCGGCCATGGTAGAGATAGGGACCGCGGTCGAAGACCACCTCGGTCACGCCGGCGGCCAGCGCACGCTCGGCCACCAGCTTGCCGATCGCGGTCGCCGCATCGGTGTCCGCGCCGGTCTTGCCGGCCTCGCGCACGGTCTTCTCCAGGGTCGACGCGGCGGCGAGCGTACGGCCCGCCTTGTCGTCGATCACCTGGGCGTAGATGTGCCGGCCGGAGCGATGGACCGAGAGGCGCACGCGCCCCGCGCCCTTCAGCTTGATCTGGTAGCGGGCGCGCGAACGCCGGCGCTGCTGCAGTGCGAGCTTGTTCGCCATTACTTCTTCTTACCCTCCTTCCGGAGGATCGTCTCGTTGTCGTACCTGATGCCCTTGCCCTTGTAGGGTTCGGGACCGCGATACGCCCGGATCTCCGCCGCAACCTGACCGACGCGCTGCTTGTCCGCGCCCTCGACCTTGATGGCCGTGGGCCGCTCGGTCGTGATCTTGATGCCCTCGGGGATCGCGTAACGGATCTCGTGGCTGTAGCCGAGGCTGAGCACAAGCTCCTTCCCCTGCACCGCCGCGCGATAACCCGTGCCCGTGATCTCCATCGACTTGGAGAACCCCGTGGACACGCCCGTCACCATCCCGTTGATCAGGGAACGCGTGGTTCCCCACATCGTGCGGGCCGCGCGGTCCTCACCGCGGGGCGCGACGGCGACTTCGCCATCGCCGATCGTGACATCGACCTTGTCCGTCAGCGGAAGACGCAGCTCACCGAGCTTGCCCTTCGCCACGACGGCATTGTCCTGGATGGTAACGGTGACCCCGGAGGGCACCTTCACCGGATATTTGCCAACGCGAGACATGATCCCTGCCCTCCGTCAGAACACGCGGCAGAGAACCTCGCCGCCAACATTGGCAGCGCGGGCCTCGAGGTCGCTCATCACGCCGCGGGGCGTGGAGAGGATGGAGATGCCGAGCCCGTTATAGAACTTCGGCAGCTCCTTGATCTTGGAGTAGACCCGGCGGCCCGGCTTGGACACGCGGGTGATCTCCTTGATGGCCGGCTCACCCTCGGAATACTTGAGCTCGATGTCGAGCACCTTGATACCGGGGCGAAGCTCCTCCGCGCGCCAGGCGCGGATGTACCCCTCGCGCTTCAGGACGTCGAGGACGTCCGAGCGGAGGCGAGAAGCCGGGGAAACGACGCGCGCCTGACGAGCACGCTGGCCGTTGCGGATGCGGGTGAGCATGTCACCCAGTGGATCGGAGAGCTGCATGGCCCCTTACCTTACCAGGAGGCCTTGACGAGACCCGGGATCTGGCCGCTCGAGGCCAGCTCCCGGAGCATGTTCCGGCTCAGCTTGAACTTGCGGTAGTTGCCGCGCGGACGGCCAGTCAGCTCGCAACGCAGGCGGATGCGGTTCTTCGCACCGTTGCGCGGCAGCTGCGCCAGCTTGATCGTCGCTTCGAAGCGATCCTCGACCGGCAGCTCGCGATCCATCACCGTCTTCTTCAGAGCGGCGCGCTTCGCGGCATGCGCCTTGGCCAGGTGCATGCGGTGCTTATTCTTCTCGACTGACGAAGTCTTGGCCATTCGATCAGTGTCCTCCGGAACCTGCCCGGGCTGCCGGGCGGTTTTCCAAGATCAATTGATGAAGGGAAGCTGGAAGCCCTTCAGCAGGGCCTTCGCTTCCTTGTCCGTCTTCGCCGTGGTGACGAAAACGATGTCCATGCCGCGGATCGCATCGACCTTGTCGTAGGCGATCTCGGGGAAGATGATCTGCTCCTTCAGGCCCATGGCATAGTTGCCACGGCCGTCGAAGCCCTTGCCCGAAACGCCGCGGAAGTCGCGGACGCGCGGCAGCGCGATCGTCACCAGGCGGTCCAGGAACTCGTACATCCGGGCGCGCCGCAGCGTCACCTTCGTGCCGATGGCCTGACCCTCGCGGATCTTGAAGCCGGCGATCGCCTTCTTGGCCTTGGTCTTCACCGGCTTCTGGCCGGCGATGACGGTCAGCTCGGCAACAGCGGCGTCCAGCTTCTTCTGGTCGCCCGCGGCCTCACCAACGCCCATGTTGATGACGATCTTCTCCAGCTTCGGAACCTCCATCGGGTTCTTGTAGCCGAATTCCTCGGACAGAGCCTTGCGGATCTGCTCGAGATACTGCTGCTGCAGGCGCGGCAGTTCCTTCGTGGTCGCGTCGCTCATGCGATCACCTCGCCGGAGGCCTTCGCCACCCGGACCTTCTTGTCGCCATCGATGCGGAAGCCGACGCGGGTCGGCTTGTCGCTCTTCGGGTCGATCAGCGCCAGGTTGGAGAGGTGGATCGCAGCCTCCTTCTCCTGGATGCCACCGGGCTGGTTCATGCCCTGCGGCTTGGCGTGGCGCTTCACGATGTTCACGCCCTGCACCACGGCGCGGTTCTCGGTCGGGGAGACCGAGAGAACCTCGCCGCGCTTGCCCTTATCCTTGCCGGCGAGGACCTGGACGCGATCGCCCTTCTTGATCTTCGCAGCCATCACAGCACCTCCGGAGCCAGGGAGATGATCTTCATGTACTTGCGGGCGCGAAGCTCGCGCACCACCGGCCCGAAGATGCGGGTCCCGATCGGCTCGTTCTGCTTGTTGATCAGCACGGCCGCGTTGTTGTCGAAGCGGATGGCGGTGCCGTCCTGACGGCGCACGGCATAGGCCGTGCGCACGATCACGGCGCGATGCACCTCGCCCTTCTTCACCTTGGCGCGGGGGATGGCGTCCTTGACCGACACCACGATGATGTCGCCGACGGAGGCCGTCTTGCGCTTGGAGCCGCCCAGCACCTTAATGCACTGGACGCGACGGGCGCCGGAGTTGTCGGCGACGTCGAGATTGGACTCAACCTGGATCACGCCGACACCTCGTCGCCGAGCTCGATGTTCTCGAGCAGCTCATAGGCGGCGGGACGCGCGACGGTCTCGCCGTTGCGCTGGACGACCAGCCAAGACTTGCGCTTGGAGATCGGCCGGCACTCCTCGATCGACACCATGTCGCCTTCGCGGCACAGGTTCGTCTCGTCGTGCGCGGCGTACTTCTTCGAGCGCCGGATGAACTTCTTATAGAGCGGATGCATCACGCGACGCTCGACCAAGACCGTTACGGTCTTGTCCTGCTTGTCGCTGGTCACCCGCCCCGTGAGGACGCGCTTCGGCATATGCCGCGGTCTCCTCTCAGGACTTCTGGGATTGACGGGCCTGCTGGCCCAGGACGGTCTTTACACGAGCGATGTCGCGCCGAACAGCACGAATTCGCCCGACGGCCTCCAGCTGCCCGGTCGCCCGCTGGAAGCGCAGATTGAACTGCTCCTTCCGCAGGTCGAGCAGCATGGTCTTCAGCTCGTCCGCGGTCTTGCCGCGGACATCCGCGATCTTCGTCATTGCCTTCAGGCCTCCGCCGCGCCCAGGCGGGCCACGACCTTCGTCTTGATCGGCAGCTTGGCAGCGCCGAGGGCCAGCGCTTCACGCGCCGTCTCCTGGCTCACGCCGTCGATCTCGAACATGATGCGACCCGGCTTGATACGGGCCACCCAGTACTCAGGGGCACCCTTACCGGAGCCCATGCGGACCTCGGCGGGCTTGGTGGAGACGGGCAGGTCCGGGAAGATCCGGATCCACACGCGCCCCTGGCGCTTCATGGCGCGGGTGATCGCGCGGCGGGCCGCCTCGATCTGCCGGGCGGTCACCCGCTCCGGCTCCAGCGCCTTCAGGCCGTAGCCGCCAAAGGACAGGGTGAACCCGCCCTTGGCCACGCCCTTGATGCGGCCCTTATGGGCCTTACGATACGTCGTGCGCTTCGGCGACAACATGATACGTGTTCCTCAGCCCGTCGCTCAGCGCTGCGGCGCCTGCTCGGCGGCGCGCTTGTCCTGCGCCATCGGGTCGTGCGCCATGACCTCGCCCTTGAAGATCCACACCTTCACACCGCAGGTGCCATAGGTGGTCTTCGCGGTCGCCACGCCGAAGTCGATATCGGCGCGGAGGGTGTGCAGGGGCACGCGGCCCTCGCGATACCACTCCATGCGCGCGATCTCGGCCCCGCCAAGGCGGCCGGAGCAGTTGATGCGGATCCCGCCGGCGCCGAGGCGCATGGCGGACTGCACGGCGCGCTTCATCGCACGGCGGAAAGCCACGCGACGCTCGAGCTGCTGCGCGATGCTCTCGGCCACCAGGGTGGCATCCAGCTCCGGCTTGCGGATCTCGACGATGTTCAGCGCCACCTCGGCCCCGGCCATCTTGGCCAGGTCCTTGCGCAGCACCTCGATATCGGCGCCCTTCTTGCCGATCACAACCCCGGGGCGGGCGGCGTGGATGGTCACGCGCGGCTTCTTGGCCGGGCGCTCGATCACCACCTTGGCCACGCCGGCACCCTTCAGGCGCTCACGCAGCTTGTTGCGAAGCTTCAGGTCGTCATGGAGCAGGCCGGCATAGTCGGCGTCGCCGGCGTACCAGCGGCTGTCCCAGGTGCGGTTGATGCCGAGCCGGAGCCCGATCGGATTGACTTTGTGACCCATCTTACGCGGCCTCCTCGGCCACCGGCGCCGGCTGCTGCTCGGCGACGACGATCTTCAGGTGGCTGAACCACTTCTCCACGCGGGCGGCCTTGCCGCGGCCGCGCGCCTGGAAGCGCTTCATGACGATCGAACGGCCCACCTCGACCCGAGCCACCACCAGCTTGTCCACGTCCAGGCTGTGGTTGTTCTCGGCGTTCGCGATGGCGCTCTCGAGCGTCTTCTTCACCGTGTCGGAAATACGGCGCTTGCTGAAGGTCAGCACGGCGACCGCATCGGACGCAGCGCGCCCGCGGATCAGGCCGGCGGCCAGGTTCAGCTTGCGCGGCGACACCCGGATGTTCCGGGTGACGGCCTGGGCCTCGGTCTCGGCGAGGCTGCGCTCGTGCTTCGGCTTGCTCATCGGATCAGCCCCGCTTGGCCTTCTTGTCCGAGGAGTGCCCGGTGAAGGTGCGCGTCGGCGAGAACTCGCCGAACTTGTGGCCCACCATGTTCTCGGACACCTGGACGGGGATGAACTTCTTGCCGTTGTAGACGCCGAAGGTCAGGCCCACGAACTGCGGAAGGATCGTGCTGCGGCGCGACCAGATCTTGATGATCTCGTTGCGCGTGGAGCTGCGAGCCGCCTCCGCCTTGTTGAGCAGGTAGCCGTCGACGAACGGCCCCTTCCATACGCTGCGCGACATGGCGATCAGCCCTTCTTCGCGGTGCGGCGACGGACGATGAGACGGTCCGTGCGCTTGTTGGTGCGGGTCTTGTAACCCTTGGTCGGCTTGCCCCAGGGGGTGACCGGATGACGGCCGCCCGAGGTCCGGCCCTCACCACCACCATGCGGGTGATCGACCGGGTTCATGACGACACCGCGGTTATGCGGACGGAAGCCCATCCAGCGGCGGCGCCCGGCCTTGCCGAGCTGCTGGTTGGAGTTGTCCGGGTTCGACACGGCGCCGATGGAAGCCAGGCACTCGGCGCGGAGGAGCCGCACCTCGCCCGACATCAGCTTCACCTGCGCGTAGCCGGCATCCTTGCCGACCAGCTGGCAGTAGGTGCCGGCCGAACGGGCAATCTTGGCGCCGGCGCCCGGCTTCATCTCCAGCGCGTGCACGATCGTGCCCACGGGGATGGAGGCCAGCGGCATGGCGTTGCCGGGCTTGATGTCCACGCGGTCGCCCGCGATCACCGTGTCGCCCGCCTTCAGGCGCTGCGGCGCGATGATGTAGGACAGCTCGCCGTCCTGATACTTGATCAGGGCGATCCAGGCCGTGCGGTTCGGGTCGTATTCCAGCCGCTCGACCGTCGCGGGCACGTTGAACTTCGTGCGGCGCTTGAAGTCGACATAGCGGTAGGACTGCTTGTGTCCGCCGCCCCGGAACCGGACCGTGGTGCGGCCGTGGTTGTTACGGCCGCCCGAGTGGCTCTTGCCCTCGGTCAGCTGCTTGACGGGCTTGCCCTTCCACAGCTCCGAGCGGTCAACCAGCACCGTGCCGCGAAGGCTCGGGGTGACCGGATTAAATTGCTTCAGCGCCATGGCTTACGCGAGCCCCGTCGTGAGATCGATGCTCTGGCCCTCGGCCAGCGTCACGATCGCCTTCTTCCAGTCGGAGCGCTGGCCGGGACGGCCGCGGAACCGCTTGGACTTGCCCTTGACCACCACGGTGTTCACCGCGGTAACGTTCACGCCGAAGAGACCCTCGACGGCCGCCTTGATCTCGGGCTTCGTGGCGTCCGAGGTCACCTTGAAGGTGACCTGGCCCACCTCGTTCAGCACCGTCGCCTTCTCGGTGATCACCGGGGCAACGATCAGCTGGTACATCCGCTCCTGCGAGATGACCGGCTTCTTGGTCTGCGTCTCGCTCACGACAGACGCTCCTTCAGGGCCTCGACGCCCGCCCGGGTCACGACCAGGACGTCGTGGCGGACGATGTCGTACACATTGGCGCCGACCGTCGGCAGCACCTGGACCCGCGGCAGGTTGCGCGCGGCGCGAACCAGGCCCGCATCCGGAGCGGCATCGAACAGGAGGGCGCTGGTCCAGCCGAATGCCTTCACCTGCGCGGCGAGGGTCTTCGTCTTGGCGCTGTCACCCGGGGCGGCGGCGTCGAGCACGATGAGCTTGCCATTGGCAGCCTTCTCGCTCAGCGCGCTGATCAGGCCCAGGCGGCGGACCTTCTTCGGCAGGCTGTACTCGTGGCTGCGCACCACCGGGCCGTGGACCACACCACCGGTGCGGAACTGCGGCGCGCGGAGCGAGCCCTGGCGAGCATTGCCGGTGCCCTTCTGGCGATAGGGCTTCTTGGTGGTCCCGGAGACCTCCCCCATGCCCTTCACCTTATGCGTGCCGGCACGGCGCTTCGCCAGCTGCCAGTGCACGACCCGCGCCATGATGTCGGCGCGCGGCTCGGCGCCGAACACCTCCGTGGGGAGCTCGATCTCGCCGGCCTCGGCGTTGTCGAGCGTGATGACCTTCACCTGCATCACCCGATCCTCAGGCCGTCGCCGCCGGATACGGCGCGTCGGCATGGCGCTTCCGCTTCACAGCGTCGCGCACCATCACGTAGCTGTTCGCGGCGCCGGGAACGGCACCCTTCACGAAGAGCAGGCCCTTCTCCACGTCCACGCCCGCCACTTCCAAATTCTGGGTGGTGATGCGCTCGACGCCGAGGTGACCGGCCATCTTCTTGTTCTTGAAGGTCTTGCCCGGATCCTGACGGTTACCGGTCGAACCATGCGAACGGTGGCTGATCGACACGCCGTGCGACGCCTCGAGGCCGGCGAAGTTCCAGCGCTTCATCGCACCGGCGAAGCCCTTGCCCTTCGTGATGCCGGTCACGTCGATCTTCTGGCCCTTCACGAAATGGGCCGGGGAGAGCTTGGCGCCCGCCTCCAGCACCGCATCGCCAGCCGTGCGGAACTCGATGACCTTCGCCGGCGCCTCGACGCCAGCCTTGGCGAAGTGCGCACGGTTCGGCTTGGAGACGTTCTTCGCCTTCGCGTGCCCGATGCCGAGCTGCACGGCCGTGTAGCCGTCCTTGTCGGCGGAGCGCACCGCCACGACGCGAACATCATCCACGTGCAGCAGCGTCACCGGCACGGTGGAGCCGTCCTCGTTGAAGAGCCGGGACATGCCCAGCTTGCGGGCGATCAGGCCGGTACGGCCATCTTTCGCGGCCATGGTGTATGCGCCCCTCAGACTCAGATCTTGATCTCGACGTCCACGCCCGAGGCGAGGTCGAGCTTCATCAGCGCGTCCACGGTCTGCGGGGTGGGGTCGACGATGTCCAGAAGACGGCGATGGGTCCGGATCTCGAACTGCTCGCGCGACTTCTTATCGACATGCGGAGAACGGTTCACGGTGAACCGCTCGATGTGGGTCGGGAGCGGGATAGGACCCCGCACCCGAGCGCCGGTCCGCTTCGCGGTGTTCACGATCTCCCGCGTGCTGCCATCCAGCACGCGGTGATCGAACGCCTTGAGGCGGATCCGGATATTCTGGGCGTCGGCGGCCATCTTACTTCTCGATGCTCGCGACGACGCCGGCGCCGACGGTGCGGCCGCCCTCGCGGATGGCGAAGCGCAGGCCCTGGTCCATGGCGATCGGCGCGATCAGCTCGACGCTCATCGCCACGTTGTCGCCCGGCATCACCATCTCGACGCCTTCCGGCAGCTGCACCACGCCCGTCACGTCGGTCGTGCGGAAGTAGAACTGCGGACGGTAGTTGGTGAAGAACGGCGTGTGGCGGCCGCCCTCTTCCTTCGTCAGGATGTAGGCCTCGGCCTTGAACTTCGTGTGCGGCGTGATCGAGCCGGGCTTGGACAGAACCTGCCCGCGCTCCACGTCCTCACGCTTCGTGCCACGCAGCAGCGCGCCGATGTTGTCGCCCGCCTCGCCGCTGTCCAGCAGCTTGCGGAACATCTCGACGCCCGTCACCGTCGTCTTCACGGTGTCCTTCAGGCCGACGATCTCGACTTCCTCGCCCACCTTCACGATGCCGCGCTCGACGCGACCCGTCACCACCGTGCCGCGGCCCGAGATCGAGAACACGTCCTCGATCGGCATCAGGAACGGCAGGTCCTTCGGACGCTCCGGCTGCGGGATGTAGCTGTCCACAGCCTCCATCAGCTTCAGGATCGCCTGCTCGCCGATCTCGGGGGACTTGTCCTCCAGCGCCATCAGCGCCGAGCCGTGGATGATGGGGATGTCGTCGCCCGGGAACTGGTAGGAGGAGAGCAGCTCGCGCACCTCCATCTCGACCAGCTCCAGCAGGTCCGGATCGGCCATGTCCACCTTGTTCAGGAACACCACCAGCGCCGGAACGCCGACCTGGCGCGCCAGCAGGATGTGCTCGCGCGTCTGCGGCATCGGGCCGTCGGCCGCCGACACCACCAGGATCGCGCCGTCCATCTGCGCCGCGCCCGTGATCATGTTCTTCACGTAGTCGGCGTGGCCGGGGCAATCCACATGCGCGTAGTGCCGGTTCGCCGTCTCGTACTCGACATGCGCCGTCGAGATCGTGATGCCGCGAGCCCGCTCCTCCGGCGCCTTGTCGATCTGGTCATACGCCGTGAAGGACGCACCACCCGACTTCGCCAGGATCTTCGTGATCGCAGCCGTCAGCGACGTCTTGCCATGGTCCACATGGCCGATCGTGCCGATGTTGCAGTGCGGCTTGTTCCGCTCGAACTTCGCCTTCGCCATTGTCGTGCCTCTGCCCGGATGGGTCTTCTAAAGGGTTACCAGCGGTAGTGGCTGAAGGCCTTGTTGGCTTCGGCCATCCGGTGCGTGTCTTCGCGCTTCTTCACGGCCGCGCCGCGGTTGTTCGCCGCGTCCATCAGCTCGGCGGAGAGGCGATCCTCCATCGTGTGCTCGCCACGCTTGCGAGCGGACTCGATGAGCCAGCGGATCGCAAGCGCCTGGCGCCGCTCGGGGCGAACCTCGACCGGAACCTGGTAGGTGGCGCCACCGACGCGGCGCGAACGCACCTCGACGGCCGGCTTCACGTTGTCCATGGCCTCGTGGAACAGGCGCAGCGGATCGCTGTTCGCGCCGCCACGGCGCTTCAGCGTATCCATGGCACCGTAGACGATGCCTTCAGCGGTGCTCTTCTTGCCGTCATACATCAGCACGTTCATGAAACGGCTGAGCACGATGTCCCCGAACTTCGGGTCCGGCAGGACTTCGCGCTTCTCTGCGCGATGGCGACGCGACATCTCTCAGTTCCTCACTTCGGCCGCTTGGCGCCGTACAGCGACCGGCGCTGGCGCCGCTTGGCAATGCCCTGGGTGTCGAGCACGCCGCGCAGAATGTGGTAGCGAACGCCCGGAAGGTCCTTCACGCGGCCACCGCGGATCAGGACGACCGAGTGCTCCTGAAGGTTGTGACCTTCACCCGGAATGTAGCTCACCACCTCGTAGCCATTCGTCAGGCGCACCTTGGCGACCTTACGAAGAGCCGAGTTCGGCTTCTTCGGGGTGGTGGTGTAGACGCGCGTGCACACGCCGCGCTTCTGGGGGCAGCTCTGCAGGGCCGGCACCTTGTTGCGGCTCGGCTTCGGCTCGCGCCCCTGCGCGATAAGCTGGTTGATCGTCGGCATGACGCCCCTTCGTGACCCTTCTGTGTCCGACCGCATCCAAGCGAAGGCGCCCGCAAAGCCGCATACGCGGCCCGGCGGGCTACTCTCCCGTCCCCGGCCTGACCCGCCCACCGAACCCAGGGCGAACCTGGCGTTCAATCAGGGGCGGAGGCTACGGCGACGCTGAATTGGTCGTCCAAACTCGTTCGAACCCTTGGCGCTGCCGGTGGGGCCCGTAGAGGGGCGGACACCTACCCCCCCCTACCCCCAGAGTCAAGCGATTTAGGCCCTGGTTAAGCGGGCGGGGCAGAGGTTGCCCCCCTGCCCCGCCCACGACTTCACCCGCGCCCCGGGATGGGGCGGCGGGAACGCTCTCCCGGCCTATTCGGCGGCTTGCTGGTCGCCGCCCGGCAGAGCGGGCTGGGAGGCCGGCAGGCGCCCCTTGTCCCGCTGGGCGGCCAGGGAGCGCAGGCGGTTCATCACCGAGCCCGTGCCCGCCGGGATCAGGCGCCCGACGATCACGTTCTCCTTCAGCCCTTCCAGGCGGTCCACCTTGCCGGCCACGGCCGCCTCGGTGAGCACCCGGGTCGTCTCCTGGAAGGAGGCGGCCGAGATGAAGGAGTTGGTCTGCAGGCTCGCCTTGGTGATGCCCTGGAGCACCGGCTCGGCCCGGGCGGGCCGCTCCTTCGCCGCGATCCGCTTCTCGTTCTCGATGTCGAACTCGATTCGGTCCACCTGCTCACCGATCAGGTAGGTCGTGTCGCCCGGCTCGAGGATCTCGACCTTCTGCAGCATCTGGCGAACGATCACCTCGATGTGCTTGTCGTTGATCTTCACGCCCTGCAGTCGATAGACGTCCTGGATCTCGTTCACGAGGTAGTTCGCGAGAGCTTCGACGCCCAGCACGCGCAGGATGTCGTGCGGTACGCGCGGGCCGTCCACCAGCGGGTCACCGGCCCGGACATAGTCGCCCTCCTGGACGGAGACGTGCTTGCCCTTGGGCACCAGGTACTCGCGGGAGGCCGGCTGCTCGTCGCCGACGGCGTCCGGCACCACCACGATGCGGCGCTTGGCCTTGTAGTCCTTGCCGAACTCAACCCGGCCGTCGATGTCGCTGATGATCGCGGCATCCTTCGGCCGGCGCGCCTCGAACAACTCCGCCACACGCGGCAGACCGCCGGTGATGTCGCGGGTCTTGGACGATTCGCGCGGCAGGCGGGCGATGATGTCGCCGGCATGGACCGTCGCGCCATTCTCCACGTTCAGGATGGAGGAGGGCTGCAGGGCGAACTGCGCCACGACCTTCCCGCCTTCCCGCAGCACCATGCTGGGGCGGAGATTGGCGTTCTTGGCCCGCTCGACCGGCTCGCGCACCACCTTCGAGGTCAGGCCCGTCACCGGGTCGGTTTCCTCGTAGAGGGTGAAGCCCTCGATCAGGTCGGTGTACTCCACCACGCCCGCGCGATCGATGATGATCGGAAGGGTGAAGGGGTCCCACTCGGCCAGCTTCTGCGCACGGGTCACCTCCGCCGTGTCGCCGATCAGCAGCCGCGCGCCATAGGGCACGCGATACCGCGCGCGCTCACGGCCCTGCGCATCGCTCAGCACGATCTCGCAGTTACGGCTCATGACGATCGTGACGCCTTCGCTGTTCGTCACGACCTGCTTGTTCACGACCTTGGCCACGCCGTCGCTGGTCGCCTCGACATGCGCCTGCTCCGCCGAACGCTGCGCCGCACCGCCGATGTGGAAGGTGCGCATGGTCAGCTGCGTGCCCGGCTCGCCGATGGACTGGGCGGCGATCACGCCGACCGCCTCACCCGTGTTCACCGGGGTGCCGCGGGCCAGATCGCGCCCGTAGCACATGCCGCAGACGCCCTGGCGCGCGTCGCAGGTGAGGACGGAGCGGATATAGGCCTCCTCCACCCCGGCCTGCTCAGCCTGGTCCGCCACGACCTCGTCGATCAGCGTGCCGCGCGGCGCGATCACCTCACCCGACTCGGGATCGACGATGTCGCGCTGGGCGGTACGGCCGAGGATGCGCTCGGAGAGCGAGGACACGACCTCGCCGCCATCCATCACGGCACGAACCGTGATGCCGCGCTCCGTGCCGCAATCATTGTCGACGATGATGCAGTCCTGCGCCACGTCCACGAGGCGGCGGGTCAGATAGCCCGAGTTCGCGGTCTTCAGCGCCGTGTCCGCGAGGCCCTTACGGGCGCCGTGGGTGGAGTTGAAGTATTCGAGGACCGTCAGGCCTTCCTTGAAGTTCGAGATGATCGGCTGCTCGATGATCTCGCCCGAGGGCTTGGCCATCAGTCCGCGCATGCCGGCCAGCTGGCGCATCTGCGCCGGCGACCCACGCGCACCGGAATGGGACATCATCCACACGGAGTTGGTGGGCTTGCCCGCCTCCTGCTTGGAGATCTCCTTCATCATCGCGCCCGCCACTTCCTCAGTGGCGCGCGACCAGGCGTCGACCACCTTGTTGTAGCGCTCGCCCGCGGTGATCAGGCCGTCGAGATACTGCTGCTCGAACTCCTTCACCTCGTTCTTCGTGCGGTCGATCATCTCGGCCTTGGAGGCCGGGATCATCATGTCGTTCTTGCCGAAGGAGATGCCCGCTTTCGCCGCGTTGCGGAAGCCGAGGCCCATCAGGCGGTCGGCGAAGATCACCGACTCCTTCTGGCCGCAGTGGCGGTACACGGCGTCGATCACGTCCGAGATGCTGCGCTTGGTCAGCTGACGGTTGATGATCGAATAGGGCAGGTTCGGATGGTGCGGCAGCAGCGTGCCCATCATCAGCCGGCCCGGCGTGGTGATCACCGTCTCGCGGCTGGGCTGGCCATCCTTGAAGGACGGCACGGCGGCCAGGATCGCGGTGTGCAGGTTCACCGTGCCGGCCGCCAGGGCCTGCTCGACCTCGCCCAGCCCGTCGAAGACGGTCGGGCGGAAGGACAGGGCCTCACGCTCCTCGGCCGAGAGCTTGTCGGCCGACTTGGTCCCGATACCCTGGATCAGCGCGCGCTTGGCCTCGATCGTGGCCTGGTCCGTGCGGAACTCGGGCGTCTCCAGGCTGAGATAGTACAGCCCGAGCACGATGTCCTGGGACGGCACGATGATCGGCTTGCCGTTCGCGGGGCTGAGGATGTTGTTGGTGGACATCATCAGCACGCGCGCCTCCAGCTGGGCCTCGAGGCTCAGCGGGACGTGCACGGCCATCTGGTCGCCGTCGAAGTCCGCGTTGAAGGCGGTGCAGACCAGCGGGTGCAGCTGGATCGCCTTGCCCTCGACGAGGATCGGCTCGAAGGCCTGGATGCCCAGGCGGTGCAGCGTCGGCGCCCGGTTCAGCATCACCGGGTGTTCGCGGATCACCTCCTCGAGGATGTCCCACACCTCGGGACGCTCCTTCTCCACCATCCGCTTGGCGGCCTTGATGGTGGTGGCGTGGCCGTACTTCTCGAGCTTGGAGTAGATGAAGGGCTTGAACAGCTCGAGCGCCATCTTCTTCGGCAGGCCGCACTGGTGCAGCTTCAGCTCGGGACCAACCACGATCACCGAACGGCCGGAGTAGTCCACGCGCTTGCCGAGCAGGTTCTGCCGGAACCGGCCCTGCTTGCCCTTCAGCATGTCGGAGAGCGACTTCAGCGGGCGCTTGTTGGCACCCGTGATGGCGCGACCGCGGCGGCCATTGTCGAACAGCGCGTCGACGGCCTCCTGCAGCATGCGCTTCTCGTTGCGGACGATGATGTCCGGCGCGCGCAGCTCGATCAGCCGCTTCAGGCGGTTGTTGCGGTTGATGACGCGGCGATACAGGTCATTCAGGTCCGAGGTCGCGAAGCGGCCGCCATCCAGCGGCACCAGCGGACGCAGCTCGGGCGGGATCACCGGGACGACGTCCAGGATCATCCATTCCGGGCGCGCCCCGCCCTCGGCGAAGGCCTCGATCAGCTTCAGCCGCTTCACCAGCTTCTTGCGCTTGGCCTCGGAGGTCGTCTCCTTCAGCTCGCCGCGCAGACGGGTGCTCTCCTTGCCGAGCTCGATGCCGGTCAGCATCTGCTTCACGGCCTCGGCGCCGATGCCGACGGTGAACGCGTCCTCGCCGAACTCGTCCATCTTCGTCTGATAGGCGTCCTCGGTCAGCAGCTGGTGCAGCTTGAGGTCCGTCAGGCCCGGCTCGAGAACCACATAGCTCTCGAAATACAGGACCTTCTCCAGCTCCTTGAGGCTCATATCGACCATCAGGCCGACACGGCTCGGGAGGGACTTCATGAACCAGATATGCGCGACCGGAGAGGCCAGCTCGATATGACCCATGCGCTCGCGGCGCACCTTGGCCAAGGTCACCTCGACGCCGCACTTCTCGCAGATGATGCCGCGGAACTTCATCCGCTTGTACTTGCCGCACAGGCACTCATAGTCCTTGATCGGACCAAAGATGCGCGCGCAGAACAGCCCGTCCCGCTCCGGCTTGAAGGTGCGGTAGTTGATCGTCTCAGGCTTCTTGATCTCGCCATAGGACCAGGAGCGGATCTGCTCCGGGGAGGCGATCGTGATCTTGATCTGATCGAAGGTGACGGCCTGGCCGGTCTGGCCAAGGATCTTCATCAGCTCGTTCATGGGGCCTTCCTTCTAAGTCCAGCCTGCCGCGCCCCCTCACCATCAAGGCGGCGCAGCGAAATCAGCGGCCGGCCCCGCTGGGAAGGGGCCGGCGCGATCCTTGTCAGTGCTCGGTCAGCTGCCGCGGTTCTCGAGGTCCACGTTCAGGCCAAGGCTCTTCAGCTCCTTGGTCAGAACGTTGAAGCTCTCGGGAATGCCGGCCTCGAAGCTGTCCTGGTCGCGGACGATCGCCTCATAGACCTTGGTGCGGCCAGACACGTCGTCCGACTTCACCGTCAGCATCTCCTGCAGCGTGTAGGCGGCGCCATAAGCTTCCAGCGCCCAGACCTCCATCTCGCCGAAGCGCTGCCCACCGAACTGCGCCTTGCCGCCCAGCGGCTGCTGGGTGACGAGCGAGTAGGGGCCGATGGAACGGGCGTGGATCTTGTCGTCCACCAGGTGGTGCAGCTTCAGCATGTAGATGTAGCCGACCGTCACCTTGCGCTCGAACAGGTCGCCCGTGCGGCCATCCACCAGCTGCACCTGGCCGGAGGTGTCGAGCCCCGCCTTGGTCAGCATGGCCTCGATGTCCGAGATCCGGGCGCCGTCGAAGACCGGCGTCGCGATGGGCACGCCGCGCTTCAGGTTCTCGCCGAGCTCGAGCAGCTGGTCCTCGCTCATGTTGACGATGTCACGGTCGGTGATCTCGTCGCCATAGACGTCGCGCAGCTTGTCGATCAGCGCGTCCCGGGCGGCGCCGGCGCGGCGGTAATCCTCCACCACCTCGCCGATCTGCTTGCCCAGGTTGGCGCAGGCCCAGCCCAGATGCGTCTCAAGGATCTGGCCGATGTTCATGCGCGAGGGCACGCCCAGCGGGTTCAGCACCAGGTCCACCGGCGTGCCATCCTCAAGGAACGGCATGTCCTCGATCGGCACGACGCGGGAGACGACGCCCTTGTTGCCGTGACGGCCGGCCATCTTGTCGCCCGGCTGCAGCTTGCGCTTCACCGCCACGAACACCTTGACCTGCTTCATCACGCCGGGCGGCAGCTCGTCGCCGCGCTGCAGCTTCTCGACCTTGCTCTCGAAGCGCTTCTGCAGGCGCTCGACAGCGGCGTCGAACTCGCGCTTCAGCGCCTCGAGCTGCGCCTGGGCGGCATCGTCCGAAACGCTGATCTGGCGCCAGGTCATCCGGTTGAACTCGCCCAGCACCTCGTCGGTGATGACCGTGCCCTGCTTGATGCCCTTGAAGCCGCCGCCGGCCTTCCGGTTCAGCAGGATCTCGCGGAGGCGGCCCGTGAAGGAACGCTCCTGGATCGCCCGCTCGTCGTCGCGGTCCTTGGCCAGCCGCTCGATCTCGGCGCGCTCGATCGCCATCGCGCGCTCGTCCTTGTCCACGCCGCGGCGGGAGAAGACGCGCACGTCCACGATCGTGCCGGAGACGCCCGGCGGCAGGCGCAGCGAGGTGTCGCGCACGTCGGACGCCTTCTCGCCGAAGATGGCGCGGAGCAGCTTCTCCTCCGGCGTCATCGGGCTCTCGCCCTTCGGCGTCACCTTGCCGACCAGGATGTCGCCCGGATGCACCTCGGCGCCGATATAGACGATGCCGGCCTCGTCGAGGTTCCGCAGCGCCTCCTCGCCGACATTCGGGATGTCGCGGGTGATCTCTTCCTGGCCCAGCTTCGTGTCGCGGGCGCTGACCTCGAACTCGTCGATATGGATCGAGGTGAAGACGTCATCCTGGGCGATGCGCTCGCTGATCAGGATGGAGTCCTCGAAGTTGTAGCCGTTCCAGGGCATGAAGGCGCAGAGGGCATTGCGGCCCAGCGCCAGCTCGCCCAGCTCGGTCGAGGGGCCGTCGGCGATGATGTCCCCGCCCCGCACCTCGTCACCCACGCGAACCAGCGGACGCTGGTTGATGCAGGTGGACTGGTTCGAACGCTGGAACTTCCGCAGGCGATAGATGTCGACGCCCTGGGTGGTGCCGTCCTCGCCGGTGGCGCGCACCACGATGCGCGCACCGTCGATGCTGTCCACCACGCCATCGCGGCGGGCCACGATGGAGGCGCCGGAGTCCCGCGCCACCGCGGCCTCCATGCCCGTGCCCACCAGCGGCGCGTCCGACTTCACCAGCGGCACCGCCTGGCGCTGCATGTTGGAGCCCATCAGCGCGCGGTTGGCGTCGTCGTTCTCAAGGAACGGGATCAGCGCCGCGGCGACCGAGACCAGCTGCTTCGGCGACACGTCGATGGCGGTCACCTCCTCCGGCTTCACCAGCCGGAAGTCGCCGCCCTGGCGCACCGAAACCAGCTCGGAGCGGAACTCGCCCGTCTCGCGATCCACCTCGGCATCGGCCTGGGCCACCACCAGGCGCTCCTCCTCCATGGCGGAGAGGTAGCGCGGCTCGCCCGTGATCTTGCCGTCGCGCACCATCTGGTACGGCGTCTCGATGAAGCCGTACTTGTTCACCTTGGCGAAGGTGGCGAGGCTGTTGATCAGGCCGATATTCGGGCCTTCCGGCGTCTCGATCGGGCAGATGCGGCCGTAATGCGTCGGGTGCACGTCGCGCACCTCGAAGCCGGCGCGCTCGCGCGTCAGACCGCCCGGGCCAAGCGCCGAGAGGCGGCGCTTATGCGTCACCTCGGACAGCGGGTTGGTCTGGTCCATGAACTGGGACAGCTGGGAGGAGCCGAAGAACTCACGCACCGCGGCCGCCGCCGGCTTGGCGTTGATGAGGTCCGTCGGCATCACCGTGTCGATGTCGACCGAGCCCATCCGCTCCTTGATGGCGCGCTCCATGCGGAGCAGGCCGACGCGGTACTGGTTCTCCATCAGCTCGCCGACCGAACGCACCCGGCGGTTGCCGAGATTGTCGATGTCGTCGATCTGGCCCTTGCCGTCCTTCAGCTCGAGCAGCGTCTTCACCGTCGCCAGGATGTCCTGCTTGCGCAGGGTCCGCAGCGTGTCCGGCGCCTCCTCCAGGGAGAAGCCGAGGCGCATGTTCATCTTCACTCGGCCCACGGCCGAGAGGTCGTAGCGCTCCGGATCGAAGAACAGGCCGCGGAACAGCGTCTCGGCCGTCTCCGGCGTCGGCGGCTCGCCCGGGCGCATCACGCGATAGATGTCCATCAGCGCGTCGTCACGGTTGCCGTTCTTGTCCACGGCGAGCGTGTTGCGGATCCAGGGACCGACGGAGGAGTCGATCGCGAGCGTCGGCAGGCGGTCGTACCCGGCCGCCTCGATGGCGGCGAGCTTGGCCTCGGTGATCTCCTCGCCGGCCTCGGCATGGATCTCGCCGGTGGACATGTCCACCAGGTCCTCGGCCACGAAGCGGCCCAGCAGCTCGGCGCGGGAGACGAGCACCTCCTTGGTGCCCTCCTCCGCGATCTTGCGGGCGGCGCGCGGGTTCAGCTTCGTGTCCTTCGCCGCCACCACCTGCCCGGTGGCGGCGTCGATCAGGTCCTCGGTCAGCTTCAGGCCACGGAAGGCGTCGGGCTCATAGGGGCGCGACCAGCCCTGCTTGCCGAAGGAGAAGAGCACCTGGCCGTAGAAGGTGGACAGGATTTCCTGCGCGTCCATGCCGCGCACCTCGCCCGGCTCCAGCGGCGTCTCGCGCTCGGCGCGCTTGACCGCGGTCTCGGCGGAATCCAGGGCATAGAGAAGCGTCGTCGCCGGCAGCTTCCGCTTCCGGTCGATGCGGACGTAGCAGATGTCCTTGGCGTCGAACTCGAAGTCGAGCCAGGAGCCGCGATAGGGGATGACGCGGGCGGCGAAGAGGTACTTGCCCGAGGAGTGGGTCTTGCCCTTGTCGTGGTCGAAGAACACGCCGGGCGAGCGGTGCATCTGCGAGACGATGACGCGCTCGGTGCCGTTGACGATGAAGGTGCCGTTATCCGTCATGAGCGGGATGTCGCCCATGTAGACGCCCTGCTCCTTGATGTCGCGGATGGAGCGGCTGCCGGTGTCCTCGTCGATATCCCAGACGATCAGGCGCAGATGGGCCTTCAGCGGGGCGGCGTAGGTCAGCCCGCGCTGGATGCACTCCTCCACGTCATACTTCGCCTCCTCGAACTCGTAGCGCACGAATTCCAGGCTGCCGCGGCCGGCGAAGTCGTTGATCGGGAAAACGCCCTTGAAGACCTCCTGGAGGCCGGCATTCGCCCGCATCTCGGGCGAAACCTCCATCTGCAGGAAGGCCTCATAGGAGGCGCGCTGCACGTCGATGAGGTTCGGCATCGGCGCCACCTCGGGCAGCCGCCCGAAGGACTTGCGGATGCGCTTGCGCCCGGTGAAGCCCTTACCCTCGAAACCCTTCGAGATCGCGTTCATGCCAGCCCTGCGTCCCTTCGCCTACCCGGCGGATCCGGGCGCCGCCACGCGCCCCAATCCCCCGCAACACCACCGGACGGCACCCGCCATCCGGCGAAAAGCGGGCGCGGGCGGAAACCCGTAGGTCTCCGCCCGGCCCTTCGAACCAGTTTGTTCCCCCGGCCGAGAGCGGCCGGGGGATACGCCGATCGAGGTCTTACTTGACCTCAACCTTGGCGCCGTTCTCCTCGAGGACCTTGCGGATCTTCTCCGCCTCATCCTTCGAGACGCCTTCCTTCACGATCTTCGGAGCGCCCTCGACCAGGTCCTTGGCCTCCTTCAGGCCCAGGCCGGTGATCGTGCGGATCTCCTTGATGACGTTGATCTTCTTGTCACCACCGCTGGCGAGGATGACGGTGAACTCCGTCTGCTCCTCGGCCGGCGCAGCGGCAGCGCCGCCACCGGCAGCCGGAGCGGCGGCCACGGCGACGGGCGCCGCGGCGGAAACGCCCCACTTCTCCTCGAGCATCTTGGAGAGCTCAGCGGCCTCCAGGACGGTGAGGGAGGACAGCTCGTCAACGAGCTTCGCGAGATCGGCCATGATTGTATCCTTCGATCTAATGGCTTGGCTTGATGTTTGCAACCCCGGGCAGAGGTGCTGCCGTCTTTATGGGCAGCCCACCCGGGGATACGGCGATTCAGGCGGCTTCCGCGCCCTCGGAGGACCCATCCTTGTCGGCATAGGCCTTGAACACCCGCGCCAGCTGCCCGGCCGGAGCCTGCAGCACGCCCGCGATGCGCGTCGCCGGGGTCTGGATCAGACCCACCAGCTGCGCCCGCAGCGTTTCGAGCGAAGGCAGCTCGGACAGAGCCTTGACGCCATTGGCGTCCAGGGTCTGCGTCCCGATCGCCCCGCCCAGGATCACGAACTTGTCGTTACCCTTGGCGAACTCCACGGCGGTCTTCGCCACCGCCACCGGATCCTTGGACCACGCGAGCGCGGTCGGACCCTTCAGCAGCGGCGAGATGCCCTGGAAGCGGGTGCCGTCGAGGGCGAGATTGGCCAGCCGGTTCTTAGCGACCTTGTACGTCGCACCAGCCGCCCGCATCCGGCGCCGCAGATCATCCACCGCCGCGACCGTCAGCCCATTGTTCTGGGCGACGAGCACGAAGGAGGTGTCGGCGAACACCGAACCGAGGGAGGCGACGAACTCACGCTTCTCCGTACGGTCCATTCCCGTCTCCTACGAATAACCGGCGCCTTGTGGAGGGGCCCCGGCCGGTTCACGCAGGGGCAGCCCCTGAAGGGCCACCCCGGTTCGCCTGTCAGATGAAAGCCGGAAGCCAAGCCAAGCCCACCGGAAGGACCGGCGGATCAGTGTCTCTGGCACCCCGTCTCCCCGTTGCGGGGCTTTCGCCCCTTCAAGCCCCCACCCCTCGGGAGGGGGGCACACCAGGTCTCGGACAGGTCAGGTGGGTTACCCCACCCTGCCCGCCTGCCCCTTGCCGGGGCAGGCGTATCTCTTGCCCGGGCGCCGAGGCCCGGGCGTCGAACTCAGGCGGATAGGCTCGCCACGTCCACCTTCAGGCCGGGGCCCATGGAGGAGGACACGGCGACCTTCTTCACATAGGTGCCCTTGGAGCCCGAGGGGCGGGCGCGCTGGATGGCGTCCACGAAGGCCTTGGCGTTCTCGAGCAGCTTGTCGGCCTCGAAGCTCGCCTTGCCGATGCCGGCATGCACGATGCCGGCCTTCTCCGCGCGGAACTCCACCTGGCCGGCCTTGGCGGCCGTGACCGCGCCCTTCACGTCCATGGTGACGGTGCCGAGCTTGGGGTTCGGCATCAGGCCGCGCGGGCCGAGGATCTTACCGAGGCGGCCGACGATGCCCATCATGTCCGGGGTCGCGATGCAGCGGTCGAAGTCGATCGTCCCGCCCTGCACGGCCTCGAGCAGGTCCTCGGCGCCGACCACGTCGGCACCGGCCGCCTTCGCTTCCTCGGCCTTCGGGCCGCGGGCGAAGACGCCGACGCGCACGGTCTTGCCGGTGCCGTTCGGCAGGCCGACCACGCCGCGGACCATCTGGTCGGCATGGCGCGGGTCGATGCCCAGGTTCATCGAGATCTCGATCGTCTCGTCGAACTTGGCGGTGGCGTTCGCCTTGGCCGTCGCGATGGCCTCGGCCAGCGCGTAGCTCTTCTCGAGGTCCAGGCCCTCGGCGATCTTGCGGAGACGCTTGCCCTGCTTGGCCATCGATCAGCCCTCCACCACGCTCATGCCCATGGCGCGGGCAGAGCCGGCCAGCATGCGAACCGCGGCCTCTTCGGTCTCGCAGTTCATGTCCTTCATCTTCACCTTGGCAATCTCGGCCAGCTGCGACTTCGTCACGCGGCCCACGACGCCACCCTTGCCCGGGGTCTGGGAGCCCTTCTCCAGCTTCGCCGCCTTGAGCAGGAAGTAGGTGTTGGGCGGGGTCTTGGTGATGAAGGAGAAGGTGCGGTCCGAATAGGCGGTGATGACCACCGGCGTCGGGGTCCCAGGCTCCATGCCCTGGGTGGCCGCGTTGAATTCCTTCACGAACTGCATGATGTTCAGGCCGCGCTGACCCAGCGCGGGGCCCACCGGCGGAGACGGATTCGCCTTGCCCGCGGGGATCTGCAGCTTGATGTAGCCGACGATCTTCTTCGCCATTCTCTGGCACCTCTCGTGTTCAGAGGCCCGCGGTCCTCACGGCCCGCCCCGATAGGCTGGGGCCAAGCCTCCCGCGTTCCTTTACTCTTCCCATGCCGGGAAACGCGCGACGGCCGGGCGGGGGAAACCCCGACCCGGCCAGCGCGGGGGCGGCTTATAGCTCCCCGCCGCGCGCGGAGTCCAGCAATAGTTTCACTCCGCTTAGCGGGAGCCCGCACCTTGCTGGCAGGCCCCTCCGGTCAGATCACGTCTCGGTTCACGTCCTTGTAGAGGAGGTACTCGCAGACCTCCGCGCCGGTCGCATAGATCTGCTGGGGCAGATAGGGGCCCATCCAGACGAAATCCCCGGTCCAGAGCTCGTGCCATTCCCGCCCGAGCAGCTGGAGGGCCTGCCCCTGCAGCATGACCATCCCATGCTCCATCACATGCGTCTCGATGCACCAGAAATGGGCGCCGGGCGCGTAGCACATGATGTTCATCTCGAAATCCATCGGCATTTCGCGCAGGCCGAGAAGGCAGAGGCGCCAGCGCGGCCCGCTCTCCTCCCGCAGCGCCGTGTCGCGATGCCCGAGGATGACCCTGGGGGCCGGAACCCCCGCGGCGGGCTGGTACGGCTTGCGCACCCAGATGGCGCGCGCCTCCGCCGGGCCCGCATTCCGCACGGCATAGGGCGTGCCCTGCGGCACATAGGCATAGCCGCCGGGGGAAAGGGTATGGACCTGCCCTTCCACCGTCACCTCCAGCGCCCCGGACTGGAGGTAGAGGAAGGCCTGCACCCCGTCATCCACCGGGCCCGCACTGCCGGCGCCGGGTGGCAGGATCAGCAGGGCCTGGGCGAAGCGCGCGCCCATCTGGCGGCTGGTCTGGAAGCGGATGATGCAGCCCGGCCAGTTCGGCAGCAGGCTGTCCATGATCCCCTCGGGCGGAAAGACGCAGTAGCTCGGCGTCAGCATCGTCCGGTTGTGGCCGATGATGCCGGGCGGGGGATTCGGGGTAGGGACGCGCATGGGCCTGCCTTGAGGTGAGCGGGGCGTGGACACACGCCGCCGGCCCGGCTTCTAGCAAGGCGCCTGCCGGAACGGACCGCCCTCGCGGGGGCCGGAACAAGAAAAAGGCCGTGCCGGTGATCCGGCACGGCCCTGAGGCGGCTGGGCCGAAGCGGCCCGGCGGATCAGGCCTTCTCGACCTGCCCGTATTCCAGTTCCACCGGGGTGGCGCGGCCGAAGATCGAGACCGAGACCTTCACCCGGCCCTTCTCCTCGTCCACTTCCTCGATCACGCCGTTGAAGCTGGTGAAGGGGCCATCCGCCACCCGCACGTTCTCGCCCACCTCGAAGGTGATGGAGGGGCGGCGCGGCTTCTCCGCGTTGTCCTGCACCTGCTGGAGCATGCGCATCGCCTCGCGCTCCGGGATCGGGCTGGGCTTGTTCCGGGCGCCGAGGAAGCCGGTGACCTTCGGCGTGTCCTTCACCAGGTGCCAGGCGTCGTCCGTCATCTCCATCTTCACGAGCACATAGCCCGGGAAGAACTTCCGCTCCGTGTTCACCTTCTGCCCACGGCGCACCTCGACCACCTCCTCGGAGGGGACGAGCACGTCCTCGATCTTGTCGGCCAGGCCCTTCTGGGCGGCCTGCTCCTTGATCTGGCTCGCGATCTTCTTCTCGAAGCCCGAATAGACGTGGACCACGTACCACTTCTTGTCGGCCATGGCCGCGAAGCTCCCGATCTGTGGCGTCCCTCGCCTCCGGCCCGGGCGATCAGCCCGGCCTCCGGCGAGAGCCGCGAATAACCCCTGCCCTCAGACGAATCCGAACAGCAGGCGCATGGCCAGCTGGATGACCCAATCCGTCAGCAGGAAAAAGACGGCCGCGAGGGCGGACAGCGCCAGCACCAGCCCGGTGGTGATGAGCGTTTCCTTCCGGCTGGGCCAGGTGACCCGGCCGATCTCCTGCCGAACGTCGCGCAGATAGCCTGCGGGGTTGAAACCGGCCACGTCAGGCCCCTCCCGGCGCCAGGGCCCAGATATGCCCCGTTTCGGGGCTGTCCCTGGACCATCCAGGCGCGATGCCCGTGAAAATGGTCATGCGCGGCCCGCCCTGGCAGGGGCGGAGGGTCTCGAACCCCCAACCTCCGGTTTTGGAGACCGGCGCTCTAGCCAATTGAGCTACGCCCCTAGCGGGACCGCGCAGGGGGCGTGCCTTAAGCCAAGGCGGCGCCGCTGTCGAGAGGGGCCGTTACGCGGCGTCGCCCGCTCGTGCACGCAGGGGCGGGTTCATCGGGGCACGCGCTCCAGATAGTCCTGGCAGAGCACCCGCAACGCCGCGCGCTGGAAGGAAACGGGCTCCCGCGTGTCGATCTGGTACTGGTTCAGGGCCAGGAAGAGGTAGCGCCGGACGAAGGCGGGGTCATGCCTCGCCTCGGCGGCCGCCAGCGCGGCGGGCGCGGCGTCCGGGTCGGTCAGCTCGGTCGCCGCCACCCGGTACTCCGCCTTCCCCGCGGCCACCACCGGCTTTCCATGCAGCAGCGCCTCGAAACCCACCCCGGAATTCACCGTGACCACCGCCCGCGCCCGGCGGATCAGCGCATGGACCGAGGCGCGGCTGACGCTCACCCGGCCCGGCCATGCGGCCAGCAGCCCGTCCAGGAGCTTCCCGATGGCGGGGTCGGTGCAATGCGGATGGCGTTTCAGCACCAGTGGCACCCCTGCCCCCGCCAGGGCGGCCACCATGCGGCGGATGCCCTCGGCATAGGGCGCCTCGAAGTGCTTCAGCGCGATGACGGAGTCGTTGGGCAGTTGCAGCGGCAGGAAGACGAAGCCTTCCTCCTCCACCGGAATGCTGTCGTCCTGGCGGTATTTGGAGCGCCCTCCCGCGAGGAAGGGCTCGGTATGGGTCGCGTGGAAGGCATCCGCCACGGCCTGGTCCACCGCCAGCACCTCCCGTGGCTCGATTTGAGCGAGGGAGGACCAGCCGGCATAGCCGAAGCGGTCGAAGGTCAGCATGTGCGGCAGGGCCGCCTGGGCATAGTTCCAGCGCCCCGTCGCCTTCACGCTGCCATGCCACATCAGGCGGATCAGGTGGCCGTCCCGCGCCAGCCCATCGACCGGCTCATGCGGGGAGTGCAGCAGGAACGGCGCGTTGGCGGCAGCCAACACCTCCATCATTCCGTCCCGCAGCCGCCGCTGCTCCGGCGCCTCCACCCGGTGCGGCATGGTCCAGAGCGGGCGATTCGCAGCCTGCAGGAGACGGATGGCGGGCATCGGCTCCGCCACGCGCCAGGTCTCCCGCGCCATCTTCCGCACCAGGGGAAGGAAGTCGGTGCGCCCCTTCCAGAAGGCGGCCTCCAGCGCCGCCCCTTCGGGGATCGCCAGCGTCGCCTCGTCGATCAGGGGCACGGCGCCGCTCAGTCCCGCAGCGGCGGGTCCTGCACCACCAGGGTGCGGGCCAGCCGGTCGTGCCAGCATTGCCGGCGGGGATCCCAGATCATCCAGAGATAGCCGAGGCCGAGCGGCAGCCCGGAGAGGATGTAGCCAAAATAGCGGATCACCAGCCGCCCGAAGGGCGGGGTGCGGCCGGTCTCGGCATCCACCACCCGCAGCCGGAGCACCATCTTGCCGGGCGTCGCCTGCCGGGTGACCCAAAAGAGCAGGATCAGGAGGGCGGAGATCATCTGGAGGAACAGGTCCGCCCCGGATGAGAGCCCCCGTCCCCCGCGGGCAAGATCGCCCAGCAGGGCGAGAAGGACGCCCACCGGCAGCATCCAGAGGGCGTCGAGCAGCTGCGCGCCCACCCGGGGCCAGAACCCCGCCAGCTCCACACCACGCTGATCGGCCATCACGCCCTCCACCGCCCGGTTGTCCGTGCGGCGGGCGGGCTTGTCCAGCCCCGGAGGGTCAGGCGGCGGTCGCCATCCCCTGCCCTTCGAGCAGGTCACGATACGGGCCAGGCCGGGCGGCCAGCTCGGCCGGGGAGCCCTGCTCCCGCACCTGCCCGTCCTGCACGACGATGATCCGGTCGAAGCCACGCAGCGTGCCCAGCCGGTGCGCCACCGCGATCACGGTGCGACCGCGCATCAGCCGCTCCAGCGCCGCCTGCACCGCCAGCTCGGATTCGGTGTCGAGGGCGGAGGTGGCCTCGTCCAGCAGCAGGATCGGGGCGTCCTTCAGCAGGGCGCGCGCGATGGCCAGGCGCTGGCGCTGCCCGCCCGAAAGCCGCGCGCCGCGCTGGCCCACCTCGGTATCGAAGCCCTGGGGCAGGACCTCGATGAATTCACGGCAATGGGCGGCCTCGGCGGCGCGCAGCACCTCGGCATCGGTGGCGTCCGGGCGGCCATAGCGGATGTTCTCCAGCACCGAGCGCTGGAAGAGCGACACGTCCTGCGGGACCACGGCCATCATGCCGGCCAGGCTGGCCTGGGTGGCGGCGGCGATGTCCTGCCCGTCGATGAGGATCCGCCCGGACTGCGGCGAGGCCAGCCGCTGGAGCAGGGCCAGGGCGGTGGATTTGCCCGAGCCCGAGCGCCCGACCAGTCCCACCCGCTCGCCCGGGGCGATGGAGAGGTCGAAATGGCGCAGCACATGGCCGGTGCCGGGATAGGCGAAGGACACGTCCTGGAAGCCCACCGCGCCGCCGCGCGCACGGATGGGCGCCGCATCCGCCCGGTCGGCCTGGGCATGGGGCACCAGCAGGGCCTTCACCGCCTCGGACAGCCGGGCGACATGCTGGGTCAGGTCCACCAGGGCCACGGCGAGGTCCCGCGTCCCGTGCAGGATGGTGAAGCCGAGGCCGCAGGTCATCACGATGTCGCCCGTGGTGGCGCGCCCGGCCTGCCACAGCAGCAGCGCCCAGCAGAGCAGGCCGACCGTGAGCAGCGCGGTGGCGACGGCATGCGCCAGGCGGAGCTTCTCAAGGTAGCGCAGGCTGCGCTTGCGGGAGGCGACCTCGCTCCCGATCGTGGCGCCGAAGCGCTGGCGCTCCCGCAGCGTGGCCCCGAAGGCGCGCACCAGGCCGATATTCTGCACCACGTCCACCAGCTCGCCATCCACGGCAGCGGCCTTGGCGGCGTAGTCCTGATGCAGGTCGCGCCCGCGCCCGGCCATCCAGGTCAGCGCCAGGGCCATGGTGCTGGCGATGAGGAAGAGCGTGCCCGCCATCAGCGGGTCCACCGTCGCCAGGAAGGCGATGGCGACGCAGACCGCGACCGTCGGCGGCAGCGCGTTCCAGGTCATGGTGGAGAGCACGGTCCAGGCCGCGTTCGAGGTCGCGCTGATCCGCCCGGCCATGAGGCCGGGGGAGCGGTCGGCGAAATAGTCCGGCGCATGGCCGGAGAGGTGATGGAACAGGTCGGCCCGCAGGTCCCCCGTCACCCGGGTGAAGCTGTCCGCCGCGATCCAGCCGCCCAGGCGCCAGAGCAGGTTGTCGCCGGCGATGATGGTGGCGAGCACGCCCAGCGCCATCCAGGGCGCCCCGCCGCCCTGCGGACCGGCGGACAGAACGTCCACCAGGTGCTTCACGGCATATTGAGACCCCACGGAGCACGCCACCGCGGCCAGCACGGCAAGGAGGACGACCGAATGCGCCGCGCGATGCAGCAGGACATAGCGGAACAGGAAGGCGATCGGGCGGTCCGCATAGGAAAGCAGCGCCTCGCGCTCCTCCCTGGCCAGAGCCGGTGCGACGCGCCCCGCGGCCTTGCGATGTGATCGGTGCGAAGCGCCATAAACGGTTGCCGACATGCGAAATTCCTCTGGCCCGGGCCTCGCGGCCCGATCGCTCCGTGCGGTCTTCGTTCCCTCAGGCCGGGCTTGGCGCGCCGCGGCTCCCCGCCCGGCCTCTTTGGGTCGTGGCTGAGGGACAACGCCTGGGTTGGCCACGGTTTCTGACCAAATCGGGGTGGCCCTGCCCCTTTCCCGCCGCATTCGCTGCGTTGGTTGGGACAATCAAGGTGAGAGGGAGGAAGGCCGCTGACTGGAGACCCCACCATGCGCATTGCCCAGGTCGCTCCGCTCTACGAGGCGGTGCCCCCGAAGCTCTATGGCGGAACGGAGCGCATCGTCTCCTTCCTGACCGAAGCCCTGGTTGCCCGGGGCCATGACGTCACGCTCTTCGCGACCGGCGACGCGGTCACGCAGGCGAAGCTCGTCGCCGTCAGGGAGAAGGCGCTGAGGCTGGATCCCACGGTCTGCGACCCTGGCGCGCCCCATGCCCTCCTGCTGGAGACGGTGCTGCGTCGTGCCCATGAGTTCGACGTCATCCACTTCCACCTGGACTACCACCCCTTCGCGCTGTTCAGCCGCCAGCCGGTCCCCTGGGTGACGACGCTGCACGGCCGCCTGGACCTGCCGGAGCTGGAGCCGGTCTTCGACGCCTTCCCCGAGGCACGGGTGGTCTCGATCTCGGATTCGCAGAGACGGCCCCTGCCCCGGGCCAACTGGGCCTCCACCATCCATCACGGCCTGCCGCGGGATCTGCTGACCCCGCAGGCCGACGGGTCGGACGGCTACCTCGCCTTCCTCGGCCGCATCGCGCCGGAGAAGCGGCCGGACCGCGCGATCAAGATCGCCGGGATGGCAGGGGTGCCGCTGAAGATCGCGGCCAAGGTGGACCGGGCGGATGCGGATTACTTCGCCCGGGAGATCCAGCCCCTTCTCGGCCAGGCGCATGTCGATTTCGTCGGCGAGATTTGTGATGTGCGGAAGCCCGGCTTCCTCTCCAACGCCCGGGCCCTGCTGGTGCCGATCGACTGGCCGGAGCCCTTCGGCCTGGTGATGATCGAGGCCATGGCCTGCGGCACGCCCGTCATCGCCTATCCGGCAGGTTCCGTGCCGGAGGTGATCGAGGATGGGGTGACCGGCTTCATCGTGCGCAACGAGGAGGAGGCCGCCGCCGCCGTCTCCCGGCTGGGCGAGCTGGACCGGGGGCGGATCCGCGCCCGCTTCGAGGAGCGCTTCACGGCCGACCGCATGGCGGCGGATTACGAGGCGCTCTACGCCCGGATGGTGGCCAGCAGCCATCCGCGCCTGCGGGCCGTCGCAGGGGATTGATCCCCGCCCGCCCCCGGCCCTGGCCGGGGGCGGCGCATCCCGCGCCCCTTGCGGCCGCCCCGGCGAAAGGCTTTGGTTTGGCCGGAAGGGCGCGCGCAGTCGCCCGGCGCCAGTCCTGTTTCCCCCCTTCTGGAGAGGACAGGTCCGCCCATGCTCCGACGCAGCCTGCTCACCGGCACCGCCGCCGCCTTCCTGCCCCGGCCCTCCCTGGCCCAGGGAGGCGGCTCGGTGCTGCGATACGTGCCGCAGAGCGACCTGACGGTCGTCGATCCGGTGCTCACCACCGCCTACATCACCCGCACCCATGGGCTGATGATCTGGGACCAGCTCTATGGGCTCGACGCCGAGCTCCGCCCCCAGCCCCAGATGGTGGAGGGCCATAGCGTCGAGGATGACGGGAAGCGCTGGACCTTCCGCCTGCGGGACGGGCTGCGCTTCCATGATGGCGAGCCCGTGCGCGGGCGGGACTGCGTGGCCTCCATCCGCCGCTGGGCCCAGCGCGATTCGCTCGGCCAGGCGCTCATGGCGCGGATGGACGAGATCAGCGCCCCGGACGACCGCAGCTTCGTCATCCGGCTGAAGCGGCCCTATGGCGCCATGCTGGACACGCTGGCCAAGGTCGGGCCGCCGGCGCTGCTCATCATGCCGGAACGCCTGGCCCAGACCGAGGCGACGCGCGCCGTCACCGAGATCGTCGGCAGCGGCCCCTTCCGGTGGAAGGGGGACGAGCGCGTGGTGGGCGCGCGTGTGGTGTACGAGAAATTCGCAGGCTATCGCCCGCGCGAAGGCGCCAGCCTTTCCAGCTGGGCCGCCGGCCCGAAGCGCGCGCATTTCGACCGGGTGGAGTGGCATGTGATGCCCGACCCCGGCACCGCCACCTCCGCCCTCTCCAACGGCGAGGTGGACTGGTGGGAGAACCCGACCAACGACCTCCTGCCCGTGCTGGAACGCAACCGGCAGGTCGCGACCCAGCTGGCCACGCCGCTCGGCACCATGGGGACCGGCATCTTCAACCACCTGCATCCGCCCTTCGACAAGGCAGCGGTGCGGCGCGTGGTGCTGGAGGCGATGAGCCAGGAGGATTCCATGATCGCCGCGGCGGGCACGGACCCCAGCCTGTACAAGACCGGGGTCGGCATCTTCACGCCCGACACGCCCATGGCCAACGGCGCCTCCATGGAGGCCATCACCCGCCGCCGGGACCACGAGGCCTCCAAACGGGCCCTGGCGGCGGCCGGCTACAGGGGCGAGCGGGTGATCCTGATGATCCCCTCCGACCAGCCGGTGCTGGCGGCGCTCGGCGAGGTCTGCCTCGACACGCTGCGCAAGATCGGCATGAACGTGGAGCCCGCCGTCTCGGACTGGGGCACGCTGGTCCAGCGCCGCGCGAGCAAGGCGCCGCCCGAGCAGGGCGGCTGGAACGTGTTCAACACCACCTGGGCCGGGCTCGACATGATCAACCCCGTCGTCCAGCAGGTCCTGCGCTGCAACGGGGAGCGCGGCTTCTTCGGCTGGCCCGACATCCCGCGCATCGAGCAGCTGCGGGAGGCCTGGCTGGACGCGCCCGACCTGGAGGCGCAGAAAAAGGCGGCCGCCGAGATCCAGGCGGTGGCGATGCAGGAGGTGCCCTACGTGCCCACCGGCCAGTATCTCTACAAGACGGCCTACCGCCGCCGCCTGGCCGATGTGCCCAAGGGCCTTTTCGTCTTCTGGGACGTGCGCGCCGCCTGACGCCGCCCGGAGCAGGGCCGGGCCGTCGCGCCCGGCCATCCCACCCCGTCCCCGAGGATTGCCGATGTCCGCGCTCGACCAGATCCGCCGCTACCATGACGAGCTGACCGCCCTTCGCCAGGACCTGCACGCCCATCCCGAGCTGGGGATGGAGGAGCACCGCACGGCGGAGATCGTGGCCACCCAGCTCGCCGCTATGGGGATCGAGGTGCATCGCGGCGTCGGGCGTACCGGGGTGGTGGGCGTGCTGCGCAACGGCCCCGGCCAGGGCAGCATCGGCTTGCGCGCCGACATGGACGCGCTGCCGATGGAGGAGCTGACCAACCTCCCCTATTCCAGCCGGAACCCCGGCCGCATGCATGCCTGCGGGCATGACGGCCACACCACCATGCTGCTGGGCGCCGCCCGCTACCTGGCCGAGACCCGCGCCTTCGACGGCACGGTGAACTTCATCTTCCAGCCGGGCGAGGAGGGATGCGGCGGTGCGCTCGCCATGCTCGAGGACGGGCTGCTGGAGCGCTTCCCCTGCGACCGGCTCTACGGGATGCACAACGCGACCGGGCTGGAGGTCGGGGAATACGCCATCGGGGCCGGCCCCTTCATGGCCGGGGGCGCCTTCTTCGACATCACGGTCGAGGGCCGCGGCGCCCATGGCGCGCGCCCGGAGGTGAGCATCGACCCGGTCCTCACTGCCTTCCACATCGGCTCGGCCCTGCAATCCGTGGTGGCCCGCAATCTCTCCCCGCGAGAGACGGCGGTGGTCAGCGTCACCAAGGTCGTGGCCGGCGACGCCTATAACGTCATCCCGCAGAGCGCGACGCTGTCCGGCACCGCGCGCTTCTTCAGCAACGAGGTGGCGCAGCAGATCGAGGCGGCGATGCGGCGCGTGGTGGAGGGCGTGGCGGCCGGCTTCGGCGCCACCGCGCGGCTCGACTTCCGCCTGATCTTCGCACCCACCATCAACCACCCCGAGCGCACGACGGAGCTGGCCGATGCGGCGGCCGAGCTGGTCGGGGAGGAGCTGGTGAACCGGCACCGCCCGCCGGTGATGGGTTCGGAGGATTTCAGCTTCATGCTGGAGAAGGTGCCGGGCGCCTATATCCATGTGGGCAACGGGCCGGGCGCCCAGGCCCACAACCCGCATTACAATTTCAACGACGCGGCCATCCCCTATGGCGCTGCGCTCTACGCGCGGATCGTGGAGCGGATGCTGCCGCGGGGCTCGGCGGGCAGCTAGGCGGGCTCAGGGCCCTCGCATTCGCGGCGGATCGCCAGCCGGTCTCCCACGGCCCGGCACAGCGCCTCCTCCATCCCCCAGGGGGCGAGGGTGAAGCGCTGATGCCCGCCGGCACGGGGGTCGTCCGGCGACACCTCGTCCACCGCGCGCTGATCCACGGAAATCACCGTGGACGGGTCGAGATCGGCCATGTTCGAGGCAACGCGGGCCACGTGATAGACGATGGTGGGCCGCCGCAGCAGCCAGGAAGCCACCACCCCGCCCGTGCCCTGGGTGGTGATGACGAGGTCGCAGCTGGCGAGCTCCGGCAGCTTGGCCAGCGCCGCGCGGCCGAAGACGCGCTTCTGGACGGCGAGCGTCACCGGCAGATCCCGGGTGATCGCGGCGATCATGGCCTTGATCCGCCCGATGATCTCGCGGTCCCGAGCACTGGCCTCGCCCGAGACGGTCCAGCCATCCCAGACCACCTCCAACGCGGCGCCATCCTCGGCGCAGGCCTCACCCAGCTTGCGCAGCACGAAGCGGAAGATCTCCACCGCGTTCACCACACGCTCCCGTTCCGCGTCGAGCGAAATCGCCAGGCGGAACCGCCTCCCCGCCCCTGCCCCAGCCGCTGACTCGATCCGCGGTGCGAGCCGGCGGCGGAGCCAATCCGAATTCGGATGGATGCCGGTGCGATGAACGCGATGCGCGTCGTAGCCAGCCAGCAGCAGCGTTTCCGTCAACGCTTCGCTGCGGATCGCCAGCCGGTCCAGTGGCGCGAGGGTGGGCAGGACCGTGTAGGGGTCCATGGCGCACCAGTCCGTCACCTGCACCAGCAGCCCGCCCTTCCGCGCGAAGCCGAGCAGCGCTTCCTCCTCGGCATCGAGATAGGCGAGGCTCTCGCGGATGAAGTGGCTCGGCCGGTTGTCGCCGATGACATAGGCGCGGCGCAGGCCGGTGGTCATGGCGCGCCGCAGCCAGTCCCGCCAGGGCAGCGCGCGGTGGAGGATATCGGCCAGCACGAGGCCCAGCACCTGCCGCATGTTCAGCCGATAGTTGGTGAGGACGAGGAACAGGTTCTCGGCTGGATAGAGGAGCCCGACCGGCATGTAGCCGATGCCGATCAGCAGGATCAGCTTCTCGCCATCCAGGCAGGGCGTGACCTGGTACTGCGCGAGCGGAAGACTGCCGAGGATCAGCGCCTCCCCGCCCGAAAGAGGGGAGTGGATCGCGCGCCCGCCTTCATGCGCGAGGAAGGCGGCGTTCAGCGCCCTGTAACGGGCGAGCCATGTCGCATGCCGGTAATGCGTGCGGATGCGGCCATGCAGCCCCGCGTCGGCCCCGTGCGGCCCCTCGCCCGGCCCCATCGGGCCAAGCACATCCACGATCTCACAGGCGGCGGTCAGGGCGGCGCTGCCGAAGGCGGGCTCGGGCTCACGGCCGGGCAAGCGGATGTGGCGGATGTCGAGGCCGAGAAGGGCAGCAAGTTCCTGCGCCGCCTCGCGGATCGCCTCCTCGCGCCGCGTCCTGGCCGCTTCCGCGGTCGGGACCCGCGCGGGCAGCGCATCGGGCGGCGGCGCTTCCCGGCGGATCGCCAGCCTCGCCCCCACCGCCCGGCGGAGCGCCTCCTCCATTCCCCAGGGGGCCAGGGTGAAGCGCTGGTGGTGCCGTGCCTCGGCCCCGTCGGGCAGCGGCGCTCCGATGGCACGCGGGTCCATGTCGACCACGGTCTTCTCGTCGAGATAGTCGCGGTTCCGGGCGGCGCCGGGGGTGTGATAGACGATGGTCGGCCGTTGCAGCAGCCATGAGACCACCATGGCCCCGGTGCCCTGGGTGGTGATGGCGAGGTCGCAGGCGGCGAGGTCCGGCACCTTTTCCAGGGAGGAACGGCCGAAGATCCGGTGCTGAGCGGCGAGTGCCACCGGAAGCTCCGCCGTGATCGCCGCGATCATCGCCTCGATCCGGCCCATCACCTCGCGGTCGCGCGCGCTTGGCTCACCGGAAACGGTCCAGCCGTCCCAGACGACCTCCAGCGCGATGCCTGCATCGGCGCAGGCCTCACCGAGCATGCGGAGCGCGAAGCGGAAGATCTCCACCGCGTTCACCACCCGCTCCCGCTCGGCATCGAGCGAGATCATCACCCGAAAACGCGAGCCTGCCGCCTCCAGCCGGGCCGCTTCGATCATGGGAGCGAGTCGCCGGCGCAGCCAGGCGGCATCGGGATAGGTGGTGACACGATAGACGCGATGCGCGTCGTAGCCGCCCGCCAGCAGCGCCTCCGTCAGCACCTGGCTGGAGATGCGAAGGCCATCCAGGGAGGCAAGCGACGGGAAGACGAGATGGGGATCCATGGCGCACCATTCCGGCACGGTCACCAGCACGCCGCCCGCCCTTGCGAAGGCGGTGATCCGTTCCTCCTCGGCATCCAGAAAGGCCAGCGTCTGCCGCATGAAGTGGCTCGGGCGGCTGTCGCCGATGACGAAGGCCCGCCGCAGAGCCCCCGCCACGGCACGCCGCAACCAGGCGGCCCAGGCCAAGGGCCGGCTCACCATGTGGTCCAGGACCGTCCGGAGCAGAGGCACCGGACGTAGGCCGAGGCTATTGAGAAGAAGCAACAGGTTTTCGGCGGGGTAGTAGAGCCCGACCGCGGTAGACCCGATCCCCAGAAGCAGCACGAGGCGCCCGCGATCCAGGCATGCCGTGACCTGGAGATGCGAAACCGGCATGTGGCCGAGCACCCGCATCTCGGAACCCCGCAGCGGCGAGACGATCCGCGGCCCCTCCTCGTGTGCGAGGAACGCTTCGTTCAGCGCGCGGTAACGCGGGGCCCAAACGTCCCGCCGATAGGCTTGGCGGCAGCGTTCCACCAGCGCCTTGTCCCGCGCATGCAGGCCTTGGCCCGGACCGGCAGGGCCGAACACATCCACCACTTCGCAACCCGTGGCCAGGGCATGGCTGCCGAAGCCTGGGTCGCGCCCCTGGCCGGGCCGATCGAAATGCCGGATGTCGAGCCCGCACAGCGCGGCCAGATCATCCACGGTCGGAAGCGGCGCGGCTTCCTGCGCCTGTGACACGGCCCGCCAATCCCCCGGTCTGTCGCGCAACGAAAAAGGGCGGGCCACCTTACGGCAGCCCGCCCCCTTCAAGCCATCCGCCTCTCGGCGGGATGTCTTACTTCTCGATGCTCGCGACGACGCCGGCGCCGACGGTGCGGCCGCCCTCGCGGATGGCGAAGCGCAGGCCCTGGTCCATGGCGATCGGCGCGATCAGCTCGACGCTCATCGCCACGTTGTCGCCCGGCATCACCATCTCGACGCCTTCCGGCAGCTGCACCACGCCCGTCACGTCGGTCGTGCGGAAGTAGAACTGCGGACGGTAGTTGGTGAAGAACGGCGTGTGGCGGCCGCCCTCTTCCTTCGTCAGGATGTAGGCCTCGGCCTTGAACTTCGTGTGCGGCGTGATCGAGCCGGGCTTGGACAGAACCTGCCCGCGCTCCACGTCCTCACGCTTCGTGCCACGCAGCAGCGCGCCGATGTTGTCGCCCGCCTCGCCGCTGTCCAGCAGCTTGCGGAACATCTCGACGCCCGTCACCGTCGTCTTCACGGTGTCCTTCAGGCCGACGATCTCGACTTCCTCGCCCACCTTCACGATGCCGCGCTCGACGCGACCCGTCACCACCGTGCCGCGGCCCGAGATCGAGAACACGTCCTCGATCGGCATCAGGAACGGCAGGTCCTTCGGACGCTCCGGCTGCGGGATGTAGCTGTCCACAGCCTCCATCAGCTTCAGGATCGCCTGCTCGCCGATCTCGGGGGACTTGTCCTCCAGCGCCATCAGCGCCGAGCCGTGGATGATGGGGATGTCGTCGCCCGGGAACTGGTAGGAGGAGAGCAGCTCGCGCACCTCCATCTCGACCAGCTCCAGCAGGTCCGGATCGGCCATGTCCACCTTGTTCAGGAACACCACCAGCGCCGGAACGCCGACCTGGCGCGCCAGCAGGATGTGCTCGCGCGTCTGCGGCATCGGGCCGTCGGCCGCCGACACCACCAGGATCGCGCCGTCCATCTGCGCCGCGCCCGTGATCATGTTCTTCACGTAGTCGGCGTGGCCGGGGCAATCCACATGCGCGTAGTGCCGGTTCGCCGTCTCGTACTCGACATGCGCCGTCGAGATCGTGATGCCGCGAGCCCGCTCCTCCGGCGCCTTGTCGATCTGGTCATACGCCGTGAAGGACGCACCACCCGACTTCGCCAGGATCTTCGTGATCGCAGCCGTCAGCGACGTCTTGCCATGGTCCACATGGCCGATCGTGCCGATGTTGCAGTGCGGCTTGTTCCGCTCGAACTTCGCCTTCGCCATCGCGTCCAGTCCTATCCCATCCGGGGGCCGTGAGCCCCCTGCCCGCCCGTGCAGGCCTTGTTGATCGCCATATGGTGTTCGGTAAGGCCGGTTTCAGTATCCGAAACCGAAGGGCGCGTCTGGAGCGGGTGACGGGAATCGAACCCGCACAGCCAGCTTGGAAGGCTGGAACTCTACCATTGAGCTACACCCGCCCACTGGACCCGCCCGTTTGAACAGGCGGGCCGGAATGGACCGCCGCGCGCGCACCGCGCCTGCCGGAGGAATGGGACACATGGAGGGGGTTGGATTCGAACCAACGTAGGCGCAAGCCAACGGATTTACAGTCCGTCCCCTTTAGCCACTCGGGCACCCCTCCACAGGGTGTCCCCAACCCTGACGGGCGGGAGCCGGCGGACTATCCGAGAAGCGGTGGTGCTGTCAACGTGACGTGAAGAGCCCGTGCGACGAATGGGCCATCGCGGCCCGCCTTGCGGGTTTGGCCGCGATTTGCAGGATGCCGCCATGTCACCGCCCCGCAGGCCTCAAGGCCCTCGTCCCCCCTCCGCCCCCGGCGCATCGCATGATGGCCGCGGCAGCGGCCAGCCATCCCGCCCGCGCGCCTTCGACGGCAAGCGCGGCTGGAAGGGCGGCGAGACCCCGGCCGGCGACGCGCCGCGCCGGCCCGGCTTCAAGGCCACGGGCTTCAAGGCGGCCGGCAAGCCGGGAACCTCCCCCCGCTTCGCCGCCAAGCCGGACATGGCCGCCGAGCGGGGGCCGCGCCGCCCCGAACCCGCTCAGGCCGCGCCGCGCGGCCGCCCGGAGCTCTCGCGCCGGGAGGAGGATCGCGCGCCGGCCAACACCATCTGGCTGCACGGGCTGCATGCCGTCGCCGCCGCGCTGCTCAACCCGCGCCGCCGCCTGCGCCGGCTGCTGCTGACGGCCGATGCCGAGACGGCGCTGAAGGAACGCCTGCCTGAAGGCACCTTCGCCGCGCGCAAGCTGCAGCCGGAGCGGGTGGAGGATCGCGCCCGCTTCCACACCTTCCTGCCCGAGGATTCGGTCCATCAGGGCGCCGCCCTGCTGGCCGAGCCCCTGCCCCAGCTGGCGCTGGACGACGTGCTGAAGGGCTCGGACGGCCCCGTGCTGCTGCTCGACCAGGTGACGGACCCCCGCAATGTCGGCGCCATCCTCCGCTCGGCCGCCGCCTTCGGGGCCGCGGCCGTCGTGGTGCAGGACCGCCACGCCCCGCCCGAGACCGGCGCCCTGGCCCGCGCCGCCTCCGGCGCGCTGGAGATCGTCCCCATGGTGCGGGAGGTGAACCTCGCCCGCGCCATCCGCCATCTTCAGGATGGCGGGGCCTGGGTCATGGGGCTGACGGGCGATGCGAAGCGCACCCTCGCCGAGGCGAAGCCCTCCGGCCGCCGCATCGGGCTGGTGCTCGGCGCGGAGGGCGGCGGCCTGCGCCGGTTGCAGCGGGAAACCTGCGACGAGCTGGTCCGCCTGCCGATGACCGATGCCATGGAGAGCCTCAACGTCGCCGCCGCCGCGGCCGTCGCCCTCTATGAGATCGCCCGGGCGTGAAGGACACGCTCGCCGAGCGGATCCTCGCCGACCGTCGGGCGCGGAGGGGATTTCCCGAGCTCGGCGCCGAAGCGCCGGCGGATGAGGCGGCGGGCTATGCCGTGCAGCGGCGCCTGGCCCTGCTCCTCGGGGCGGTGCCGCCCGCCGGCTTCAAGATCGGCGCCACCGCCAAGGGGATGCAGGCCTATCTCGGCCTCGCCCATCCCTGCGCCGGCTTCTGCCCGGCCGAGGGCATCCACCAGGGGCCCGCCCGCTTCCGCCTGGCCGATTTCCACCAGCCCGGCGTGGAATGCGAGATCGGGGTGCGGCTGGGCCGCGACCTGGCCCATGGCGTGCACAGCCGCGAATCGGTCGCGGAAGCGGTGGAGCATGTCTTCGCGGCGATCGAGGTGGTCGATCAACGCTATGGCGACTTCATCGCCCTCGGCGCGCCAGGGCTGATCGCGGATCAGGTCTTCCATGCGGGCGGAGTCCTCGGCGCGCCCGCCTCCGGCTGGCCCGGGCTGGATCTCCCTGCCGCGCGCGGACAACTGCTGGTGGATGGAGTCGAGCAGGCGGCCGGCACGGGCGCCGAGTTGCTCGGCCACCCGCTGGACGCCCTGGCCTGGCTTGCCGCCTCTCCCGCGGCGGAGGTCTTCGGCGGCTTGCGGGCGGGCCAGGTGGTGTTCCTGGGCTCCGTCACGCCGCCTCTCTGGCTCCAGGGCCCCTGCGCCGTCACGGTCCGCTTCGACCTGCTGGGCGAGGTCGAAGCACGGTTCGCATAGGCGAGGTTCCGCGAACGCGGCCTGCACAGCGAAGGCCCGCTTCCCCGGATTCCAGGGCCTCGGGGCCGCCAAGGCGCGAGCGAGGATGGGCCATGAAGGCCCAGCCGCCGGCCTCCGGCCGCGCGAAGCGGGTTCCGTCGCATCGAACGGAGGGGCTGTGGTGACCTGCGGTTAACCCTTTCGGTGCCATGGTGGCTCCGCACCCGAAAGGGGCCATACCTTGCCAGGAGGGCTGCCGGGAGAAGGAAATCCCTCATGCAGTCCGCCCCGCAGTATTCAGGAGAATTCCCCGGCGTGCCGAGCGCGTGGCACACCTTGCCGGACGACGTTCAGCTCACCCTGTCGCGGGAGGCGCTTCGTCGCGCGGCGGAGACACTGGCCGAGCATGCCGAGCTACTGGCGAGCGAGATGGAAGCCGGCACCTTGCTGGACCAGGGCGGGCCGGATGCGCTGCGCCTCTTCGCGGCGGTCGTTCGCGCCACCAACCGGGATGGCTTCGCCACGGTCGGCACGGCCTGAGAAGCGGGGATGGGGCGTGTCGCGCGTCCGCCGCATGCATGCCCTTCATCCCTGCCGCACCTCGACCGCTGGACATGCTGCACTGCAGCATCCAACTTGGGTCCAGGGATAGGGAGGAAGAAACAACAGAAGAGGTTTCCATCCCATGCTGATCGTCTCGACCCTGGTTCTCAGTGTCCTCGTGGCCGCGCAGGTGACCACCCGCATCGCCCAGACCCACTTCGCCGAGTTCCGCGCCCTCCCGCATCTGCCGCAGGAGAGCTGATCCACCCGCCCCGCCCGGGGCCTTGTGCCCCGGCGGCCGGCGGCTCCGTCCCGCAGGCGCCCTAGAGAGCGAGAAGCGGGGCAGGACGGCCCGAAGCGTCACCGGCGGGGCCGGCTGGCGGGATGGGCTTCTTGTTCCGCTTGGCCTCGTAAAGGGCGATATCGGCCAGCTCGATGGCCCGCTGCATCTCCTCGGCCTGCTCCGGCATGAGCGCCACCCCCATGCTGCAGCCAAGGCGCAGCTGCCCCTCGGGCGTGGGGAGCCCTTCGTGAAGCATTGCTCTCAGCCGGGCCCCGACCTCCAGGGCGCCGGCCCGCTTCACATCGCCGGGCAGGCAGATCAGGAACTCATCGCCGCCCAGGCGCACGGCTGCATCCTGGGCGCGCAGGTGCTTCAGCAACCACGCTCCGATGCCCCGCAGCACGGCATCGCCCGCGGCATGGCCATAGGTGTCGTTGATCGGCTTGAAGCCATCGAGGTCCAGCGCCACCACGGCACAGCCACGCGCGAGATTCGGCTGCGCCTCGCGCCATGCCTCGAAGCCGGCCCGGTTCAGCAGCCCTGTCAGCGGGTCCCGCCAGGCCTGGTCCCGTAGCTGCTCCAGCCGCAGCACCACATCGCTGCCCTCGTCGCTGCCCAGAACCTGGCGCAGCGCGGAGCCCACCCGCCCGGTCTTCCAGCCGGCCAGCAGCCCGCCAAGGGCTGACACCGCCAGCGTGCCGAATCCGAGCCACAGGCCCACCGACCAGAGCGGGGCCAGAACCGAAGCCCGATCCGCCTGCGCGACAGCCACCCAGCCCAGGCTCGGCCGCCCCGGAGATTCCGCGCCGCTGGCATAGGCGAGGATGGAGGGCTCCTGCCCGGGAAGGCTGGCTTCGTGCCAGCGCGCGCCGTTGCGCGGCGGGTCGGGCCGCAGCGGCCGGCCCTGCTCCCCCTCCGGCCCCAGCAGGACGCTACCATCCGCCGCCAGCACGCGCAGTTCCGGCGCGGGCTGGCGCGGTGCCAGGCTGGCCACCTCGCGCTGCACGTCCTCTGCCCAGCGCCAGCTCATATGCCCGGCGATGACCCCGAGCACCCGGCCATCCGGCGCGCGCACGGGGGCCGCCGCATCCACGAAATATGCGCCCTCCCCACCGCCTTCCTCCCGCGGCAGGAGCTTCGCGAGGAGCACCGCGGGGTGGACGTCGCCAAGATAGAGCCCGGCCAGGCCCGGCCGGAACCAGGGACGGGCGGAAACGTCCACGCCTTCCAGCAGACCTCCCGTGGCCGCGATCACCCGGCCATCGGCACCGGTGAAGCCGATCCAGGAGAAGGTGGGTGAGCGGAGGCGCAGATCCTCCAGCAGACGGCGAGCCAGGCGCGGATCGGGCGGCTCGCGCTCGAAAGCCTCGAAGCGCGCCAGCAGGCCCACATCATTCGCCCAGTTGCCCAGGCCCGCTTCCAGGCGCTGCGCCATGCCCTGCGCATAGCCTGCCAGCTGCTCCCCCGCCTCGCCGATCAGGCGCTGCCGTTCGGTGTGGAGAAGCAGCGCGGAACCGGCCATGCCGACCACGGCGCAAAGCGCGGCGACCGCCAAACCATGACGCCAGCCAGGGCCAAGCCGGGCAGCACTGCGCATTCACGCCTCTCCGAGCACGTCCGGCGTTCCGCATCGTCAGGGCGAAACACGGAAAGTTGTAGAAAGGCTATTCTACTCTATCCTGAGTTGTGCCGCCTGCGCTTTCCGCCGGTCGAGGCCAGAATCTTCCCGCCGCGTTGCAACGGCCCCATGGGAACGCATCGGGGAAGGCGCGTCCTGGCCGGGATGGTGCCGGGTGAGGGGATCGAACCCCCGACCTTCGGTTTACAAAACCGCTGCACTACCGCTGTGCTAACCCGGCCCTGGGCAAAGGGCAGATCCCATCGCCTTGGGGGCGTGCCGGCATCGGGCGCGGCGGAGCGCCCGAGCCAAGGACGACCATCCCAATCTAGCCCCACCCCGCGGCCCGGGCCAGAGGGGCCGATGCGGGGCCAGTCCAGGCGCGGTTTGCCCCAGCCCTGCCCGCCCGAGTAACCTCCCGCCGCAACAGCCGCGATGACCCTGTGGAAGACGAGCCGCCCTCCATCCCCCAGCCCCGCATGTCCGACGCGGAGTTCCGCCTCTTCGAGAGCGTGGTGCGCTGTGCCCGGAGCTATGTGGAGTTCGGCACCGGGGGCAGCACCTGCCTCGCGGCTTCGCTGGTCGAGGGCCCGATCATCTCGGTGGATTCCTCGCAGGAATGGCTGGATCAGGTCGCCCAGGCCTGCGCCACGCGCCCGGGATGGACGCAGCCCCGGCTGATCCATGTGGATATCGGCCCGGTGGGCGAATGGGGCCGCCCGACCGACCCTAGCACCGAGGAGCGCTGGCCGCGCTACCACGAGGCGCCCTGGGCCATTCCCGGCACGGAGGCGGCCGATCTCTACATGGTCGACGGTCGCTTCCGCGTGGCCTGCGCCATGCAGGCGCTGATGCGCTGCCGTTGGGATGCGCTGCTGGTCGTGCATGATTTCAGCTCGCGCAAGGGCTACCACCCCATTCGGCATGTGGCCCGCGAGATCGCGATCGCGGAGGATCTATCGGTCTTCCAGCGCCGGCCGGATTTCAACCTGGAGAAGGCCCGCGCCCTTCTCGTCCACCACGCCTATGACCCCGGCTGAAAGAGGCTGAAAAGCCGGCACGTCCACCCTATGTTCTCCGGGCCATGGACACCCTTCCGCCCGTTCTCTTCCAGCCGATCCGCCGGCCCGTTCCGGCGGGGGGGAAACCCCTCAAGGTCGTCTCGCCCTATGAGCCCGCGGGCGACCAGCCCCGGGCCATCGCGGAGCTTGTCGAGGGGCTGAGGGAGCGTGGCGAGCGCGACCAGGTGCTGCTCGGCGTCACCGGCTCCGGCAAGACCTTCACCATGGCGAAGGTCATCGAGGCGGTGCAGCGCCCGACCCTCATCCTGGCGCCGAACAAGACGCTCGCGGCCCAGCTCTATGGCGAGATGAAGTCCTTCTTCCCCGACAACGCGGTGGAGTACTTCGTCTCCTACTACGACTACTACCAGCCCGAGGCCTATGTGCCGCGGACCGACACCTACATCGAAAAAGACGCCCAGATTAACGAGCAGATCGACCGGATGCGCCACTCGGCCACCCAGGCGCTGCTGGAGCGGCGCGACGTGGTGATCGTCGCCTCGGTTTCCTGCATCTACGGCATCGGCTCGGTCGAGACCTACGGCAACATGACCGTGAAGCTCGAGATCGGCGGCAAGATCGACCGTGACGTGCTACTCAAGGCGCTGGTGGAACTGCAATACCGCCGCAACGACGCCGCCTTCCAGCGCGGCACCTTCCGCGTACGCGGCGAGACGGTGGATGTGTGGCCCTCCCACCTGGAGGACCGGGCCTGGCGCATCAGCCTGTTCGGCGACGAGGTGGACGGGCTGCGCGAGTTCGACCCGCTGACGGGCGAGGTGGCGGGCGAGATGGAGCGCGTGGCCATCTACGCGAACAGCCACTACGTCACGCCACGCCCGACGCTGATCCAGGCCATCCGCGACATCAAGGTCGAGCTGCGCGAGACGCTTGCCCGCCTGCAATCCGAGGGCAAGCTGCTGGAGGCCCAGCGGCTGGAGCAGCGCACCACCTTCGATATCGAGATGATGGAGACGACCGGTGCCTGCAAAGGCATCGAGAACTACTCCCGCTACCTCTCCGGCCGCGGCCCCGGACAGCCGCCGCCGACCCTGTTCGAATACCTGCCCGAAGGCTCCCTGCTCGTCGTGGATGAAAGCCACGTCACCATTGGGCAGATCGGCGGCATGGCGCGCGGCGACTTCGCGCGGAAGTCCGTGCTGGCCGATTTCGGCTTCCGCCTGCCCTCCTGCATGGACAACCGGCCCCTCAAATTCGAGGAATGGGAGCAGTTCCGCCCGGAGACCGTCTTCGTCTCCGCCACCCCCGGCCCGTGGGAGATGGAACGCACCGGCGGCACCTTCGCCGAGCAGGTCATCCGCCCGACCGGGCTGGTGGACCCCACCACCGAGATCCGCCCCGTGGAAGGCCAGGTGGACGACCTGCTGGCCGAATGCCGCGAGGTCATCGGCCAGGGCGGCCGTATCCTCGTCACCACCCTGACCAAGCGCATGGCCGAGGACCTGACGGAGTACATGACGGAGACGGGCATCAAGGTCCGCTATCTCCACTCCGACGTGGACACGCTCGAGCGCATCGAGATCATCCGCGACCTGCGCCGCGGCGTCTTCGACGTGCTGGTGGGCATCAACCTGCTGCGCGAGGGGCTGGACATCCCGGAATGCCGCCTCGTCGCCATCCTGGATGCCGACAAGGAGGGCTTCCTCCGCTCCACCACCTCCCTCATCCAGACCATCGGCCGCGCCGCGCGCAACGCCGAGGGCCGGGTTGTCCTCTATGCCGACAAGATGACGGACAGCCTGCGCCGCGCGCTGGAGGAGACGGAGCGCCGCCGCAACAAGCAGATCGCCTGGAATGAGGCGCACGGCATCACGCCCCAGACCATCCGGCGCGACATCGCGGATGTGCTGCAATCCGTCTACGAGCAGGATTACGTCACGGTCGAGGCCGTGGAGGGCGACGCCACGGCCGAGTTCGTGGGCAAGGACCTGCGCGCCTCCATCGCGGAGCTGGAGCGCCGCATGCGCGCCGCCGCCGCCGACCTGGAGTTCGAGACCGCCGCGCGGCTGCGCGACGAGATCAAGCGGCTGGAGAACCTGGAGCTGGGCCTGGACGCGCCGCCGCCTTCCGGCCACGAGGCGCGCGCCAGGGCGGATTGGAAGCCCAAGCCGCTGGGGCCCGGCGGGGGCGGCTACGACCCGGACAAGCGCTCGACCCGGACCGCCTCGCGCGGCGCGCCCCGGCGCAAGAAGGCGGGCTAGGAAGGCGCCCGGGTGGAAGCCCCGCTTCCACCCGGGAACGCGATCACCCGTCCAGCCGGACCTCGGCGTTCTTCGCCACCTCGCGCCACTTCGCGATCTCCGCGCGGACGAAGGCGTTCGCCTCCGCCACCGTCTGCGGCGCGGGGGTGCCGCCGAGCTGGACCACGCGGGCCGCGAAGGCGGAGTCGCGCAGCAGCGCGGTGGCGTCGGCGTTGATGCGGTTCACGATGGCCTCGGGCGTGCCGGTGGGCACGCACAGCCCGGCCCAGCCAATCGCCTCGTAGCCCGGCAGGGTCTCAGTGATCGCCGGCACTTCCGGCAACTGCACCGCACGGGTCGCGGAGGTGACGCCGAGGGCCTTGATCCGGCCGCCGCGGATATGCGGCAGGGCGCTGGCCACGCTGTCGAACATCATCGGGATGTTGCCCGCGATGAGGTCCGCGACGGCCGGGCCGCTGCCGCGATAGGGCACATGGGTCAGCTTGATCCCGGCCTGGCTGGCGAACAGCTCGGCCGACATGTGCTGAGAGGTGCCGGGGCCGCCGCTGCCGTAGTTGATGGCCCCAGGCTCGCGCTTCGCGGCCGCGATCAGGGCGGGCACGTCGCTGGGTGCGAAGGACGGGTGCGCCACGATCATCAGCGGCACGGTGAACATCAGCGTGACGTAGTTGAAGTCCCGCTCCGCATCATAGGGCAGGTTGCGGATGACGCTGGGGTTGATGCCGTTGGTGCCGCTGGTGGAGGCCACGATGGTGTAGCCGTCCGGGGCCGCGCGCGCGCCGGCCTCCATCCCCACCACCCCCGCGCCGCCGGCGCGATTCTCCACCACCATGCGCTGGGGCCACTTGGCCGAAAGCGCCTCGGCCAGGACGCGGCCGATCGTGTCGGTCGCCTGCCCCGGGGGGAAAGGGATGAGGAAGCGGACGGGCTTGGCCGGCCAGGCCTCCTGCGCCGCCGCGCCACGGGTCGCGGGAAGCGCCAGGGCGGCGCCGAGCAGGCTGCGGCGGCTAGGGCGGATGGTCATGGCGTTGCCTCCCGGGCTGGTTCATGCCGGGATTAGGCGTGGCGGCCCGTATGAGCAAGCTATGCCAAGCGCATGGCCGTTCTGCACAAGAATATTGCCGGATCAGACCGGCGGGGAGAAGGAAACACCATGGACTTCAGCGAGGCACCGGAACTGGAAGCCGTGCGGGAGGCCATCTCCCGCATCTGCCAAGGCTTCGGCGATGATTACTGGCTGGAGCGGGACCGGCATGGCGGCTTCCCCACCGAGCTGCACCAGGCGCTCGCCCGGGATGGCTGGCTGGGCATCTGCATCCCGGAGGAATACGGGGGCGCCGGGCTCGGGATCACCGCGGCGGCCGTCATGATGCAGGCCATCTCGGAATCGGGCGCGGGCATGTCCGGCGCCTCCGCCGTGCACATGAACATCTTCGGCCTGAACCCGGTCGTCGTCTTCGGCACCGAGGAACAGAAGCGCCGGATACTGCCGCCCCTGGTGGAGGGCCGCGAGCGGGCCTGCTTCGCCGTGACGGAGCCCGATGCGGGGCTGGACACCACCCGCCTCCGCACGCGGGCCGAGCGGCGGGGCGACCGCTACGTCGTCCATGGGGAGAAGGTGTGGATCTCCACCGCGCAGGTCGCGGAAAAGGTGCTGCTGCTCGCCCGCACCACGCCGCTGGAGGAGGTGAAGCGCCGCACCGACGGCCTCAGCCTCTTCTACACCACCCTCGACCGCAGCAGGGTGGAGGTGCGCGAGATCGAGAAGATGGGCCGCAAGGCCGTCGATTCGAACCAGCTCTTCATCGACCGGCTGGAGGTGCCGGTGGAGGACCGGATCGGGGAGGAAGGCCAGGGCTTCGCCTGCATCCTGCACGGGCTGAACCCGGAGCGGATCCTGATTGCCTCGGAGGCGCTCGGCCTGGGCCATGCGGCACTCCGGCGCGCGACGGCCTATGCGAAGGAGCGCCGCGTCTTCGGCCGGCCCATCGGGCAGAACCAGGGCATCCAGCACCCGCTGGCGGAGAACTGGATGGAGCTGGAGGCGGCGCGGCTGATGGTCCGCCAGGCCGCCTGGCGCTACGACCAGGGGCTGGAATGCGGCGCCCAGGCCAATGCCGGCAAATACCTGGCGGCCGAGGCGGCGCTGAAGGCCTGCCAACAGGCCATCATGACCCATGGCGGCTTCGGCTACGCCAAGGAATACCATGTGGAACGCTTCCTGCGGGAGGTGATGATCTGCCGCATTGCCCCCGTCAGCCCGCAGCTGATTCTCTGCCACATCGCGGAGAAGGTTCTCGGCCTGCCCAAGTCCTACTGAAACCGCCCGGCCCTCCCCCGCCTTGTAGCGGCAGGGCAACAAGGGACGCCGGGGAACAGCATGCTCGGTCGGCTTTGGAGACTGGTGAAGGACGCCATCTCGGGCTTCGTCGAGCACGAGGCGATGACGCGCGGCGCGGCGATCGCCTGCTACACCCTGTTCTCCATCGCGCCGCTCCTCGTCCTCGCGGTGGCCATCGCCGGTTTCTTCTTCGGGCGGGACATGGTGAGCGAAGCCGTCTCGGCCCAGCTCACCGGCCTCGTCGGCAAGGAGGGCGGCCAGGCGATCGAGGAGGTGATGAAGGGCAGCTCCGACGATACCAGCGGCAAGGGCTTCGCCGCCCTTATTGGCTTCGGAATCCTGTTCATCACCGCATCGGGCGTCTTCGCCGAGTTGCAGGGCGCGCTGAACGTCATCTGGGCGGCGGAGACGAAGGCGGTCTCGGTCGGTGCGCTGGTGCGGGCGCGGGCGCTCTCCATCGGGCTGGTGGCGGCCACGGGCTTCATCCTGCTCGTCTCGCTGCTGGTCAGCGCCGCGATCTCGGCCTTCGGCGGCTGGATCACCGGCTTCCTGCCGGCGGTCGAGTTCCTGCTGAAGGTGCTGAACTTCGTCGTCAGCCTGGGCATGGTCACGCTGCTCTTCGCGGCCATCTACAAGATCCTGCCCGACCGGCAGCTCGCCTGGCGGGACGTGGCGGTGGGCGCCGTCATCACCGCCTTCCTGTTCAGCATCGGGAAGACCGCCATCGGCTGGTATATCGGCGGCAGCGGCCTGGCCGAGGATTACGGCGCGGCGGGGGCCCTGATCGTCGTCCTGCTCTGGGTCTACTACTCCGCCCAGGTCTTCCTGCTCGGCGCCGAGTTCACCCGGGCCTGGGCGGCACGGGAGGGCTCCTGGAAGGGCGCCATTCCCCGCCGCGTGGCGGAACCGATCGGCGCCGACGCGCCCTGACCCGGCCCCGCCGGCCCGCTTAGCGGGCGGGCCAGGCGAACATCAGCTCGTGCTTGTTGTAGGCCCCGTGGAACACCGCCCCATCCGGGATGGCCGCGAAGGCGGCGGCCGTCTCGTGGTCCGTCTCGCCCTGGAACTTGATGGTGACGCAGATGTTCTTCGCCGCCCCCGCCTCCATCCAGCGCCGCACCAGCCCAAGCAGCCGGGCGGGGTAGCAAATCACGTCGCTGAACAGCCAATCCACGGGCGTGGGATCGAGGCCGAAGGCGCTTTCCCGGCGCACGGTGACATTGGGGAGGGCAGCGACGGCGGGGTCCATCTCCGCCTTGTCCACGGCCGTTACCTCGGCGCCCAGCTGCGCCAGCGCCCAGCTCCAGCCCCCCGGCACGGCGCCGAGATCGAGACAGGTCTCGCCCGCCCCGGGCCAGCGGCCCAGCCGGGTCAGCGCCTCCCAGAGCTTGAGATAGGCCCGGCTGGGCGGGCCCTCCCGGTCCTCCACGAACACCGGGGCGCCGTTCACGAAGGGGCTGCTCTTGGTGGGGCTCGCCAGCATCCGGTCCGGCGAGAGCAGGGTCCAGGCGCCGAGATGGGAGGCGGGGGGCAGTTGCGGGAAGATGATCGGCTTGGGGCGCAGCACCGGCAGCGCGTCCCGGATCAGCGCGGCGCGGCGGTGATGGGCCACATCCAGCAGCGCCCAGTTGCGCTGGATGGCGCGCAGCGCATCGGCGGCCAGCTTGATCGAGGGCACCGGAATCTCGCGCGGCGCGTCCCAGACATCGAGCGCCCAGGGCGTCGCGTTGGGCGCCTCGGGCGCGGGATCGGGGGAGAGGGCAAGCGGACCGTGCCAGGAAGCAACCCGGCGCCCGGCGCGGCGCAGATCCTCGGTCAGCTCGGGCTCGAAGCCCTCCGCCGCCAGATAGGCGGAGCGGATCATGCGCGGCGGGTCAGCGCGGCGATGCCGAGCAGCAGCCAGCCCAGCATCATCAGCATGCCCCCCGTGGGCGCGACGCTGCCGAGGCTGCGGCCGGTGATGGCCACGGTCCACACGGCCCCGCAGAACAGCAGCATGCCGGCGAGGAAGGCCGCCCCGGCCCCCTGAATCACCCATCCCCCCCAGCGATCGGCCAGGATGCCCACGGCGATCAGAGCCAGGGCGTGCCAGCCCTGCTGGGTCAGCGCATTGTCGATCATGCGCATGCGCGCGGGGTCGAGGGTGAGCCCATGGGCGGCATAGGCGGAGAGGCCAACGGCCAGCAGGCCGGCCAGGGCGCCGGCCGCGATCCAGATGCGAGACATGGGCCGAGAACTAGCAGAAGCGGCGGGGCGGGGGGAGCCTCGGGCGCCCCCCGCCCCGGGCGGGACTACTCCGTTTCCTCGAAGGTCACGGCCACGTCGCCATTGGCCGAAAGACGGACCTTCCCGCCCTCGATATCGGCGACGAGGCCGGTGGAGATGAAGCGGTGGCGCCCGTCCGGCGCGTCCTTCTTGGTCAGCTTGATGCGCCCGTTCTGCACGTGATCCACCGTGCCGACATGCACGCCGTCCGCGCCGATCACCTCGGCATGTTCCTTGATCTGGCTGATATCCATCGGAGCTTTGTTCCTGTCCTGACAGGAGCAGAACGCCGGGCCGGCGCTGGAGGCACCGGCCCGGCCCGATCAATGGATCGTGCGCCGTGCGACAGGCCTCAGAAGGAGGCGCGCCAGCCGAGCACGGCGATCAGGGCATCCGCCTTGTCCTCGCGGCTCTCGCCGCCGATGCTGCGCTGGTAGCCGACATCGAGGCGGAAGTTCAGCGGCAGGTCGCGGCCGACCGAGGCCTCGACATAGGTCGCCCGCGGCACCGGGTTCTCGCTCCGCTTCCGCTCGTCGCGCTGGAAGCCGATGGTGGCGCGCCAGGGCCCATGCCGCGTCTGGGCACCGATGGTGGTGAAGCGGCGGCGCTCGCTGGCCGTCACCTCGCCGAACTCGCCCGTTCCCATGCCGAACTCGTCCAGGATCTCGGAGCCTTTCTCGCGCGGGTTGCCGCCGGCGCCACGGAACTGGACGAACTCACCGAAGAGCAGGGTGCGCGTGTCCTCGCTCCAGCGGATCTCGTGGCGCAGCCCCAGGGCGAAGCCGGTCTCCCGCTTCGTGCCATCCACCCCCGGCCCACGGGACAGGAAGGCGACATGGTAGGAGGTGTTGGGCAGGAAGGGCATGTTGTCGCCGTCGAAGGCCAGGGCGACGCTGTCCATCTGGCCGGTATTGCCCGGCCCGCCCTGCCGGCGGGAATTGCGGGAGAAGCGCTCGAAATCCCCCTCGCAGCAGCGCTTGCGGGTGATGGCCGTCTCGCTGAGGAAGCTCGTGTCGAAGCCGAAGACGGCGAGGGACACGTCATGCTCGCCGAAGCGCGCATCGGAGATATAGGTGGCGGTGCCGCCCACGCCGATGCTCTCCCGGATGAGGTAGACCTCATGCGCCCGGACATCCATCAGCAGGCCGGGAAAGTCGTGATGGCCGCGGCCGAAGGGGGCGGAGAACTTGCCGCCATAGAAGGTCAGCCGGTCAGTCGGGCGCCAGTCGAGCCGAAGCTGCTCGATATAGGCCGCCTGGTAGCGGAAGCCGGTCGTGCCGCCATTCGGCTCCACCTCGCCCACCGGCTCGAAATGGATGGTGCTCTGCACCGACCATTCGGGCGAGAGGAACAGGCCGGTGGAGAGCTCGCCGCGCGCGAAGATGTTGGTCCCGCGCTGGCGCCGTTCGGTGGCCGAGACGGTGGATTGGGAGAAGAGCCGCATATCCACCTCCCCCGCGACCTGGGGGTACAGGTTCACGCCGGCCGTGTTCTGCGCGGCGACGGGAAGGGCGGCCGCGGCAAGGGCAGCGCCGAGGGCAAGAGCGCGCATCACCCCTCCCCCCGCATGGCCGGCACGATGAGGCCGGTGTTGTGCCGGATCAGTGCCTCATAGGTCGCGGCGGGACCGTCGGGCGGGGAAAGGGCATCCGAATAGAGGCGGCCACGCACGCGCAGGCCGGTCTCCCGCGCCAGGCGCTCCAGCGTGGTGGTGGCGTTCATGTTCTCGACGAAGACCGCGGTGATCCCCTCGGCGCGGATCTGCCGGATCAGCCCGGCGACATCGGCGGCCGAGGGCTCGGAATGGGTGCTCACCCCCTGCGGCGCGAGGAAGGTGATGCCATAGGCGGCGCCGAAATAGCCGAAGGCGTCATGGCTGGTGAGGACCTTGCGGCGGTTCTCCGGCACCGTGCCGACCGCCGCACGGATTTCGGCATCGAGCGCCGCGAGGCGGGCGACATAGGCCTCGGCGTTGCGGGCATAGAGGGCGGCCTGGCCCGGATCGGCGGCCGAGAGGCCGGCCGCGATGTTGCGGACATAGCGCTGCACGTTGCGCGGGTCGCCCCAGGCATGGGGGTCCGGGGCGCGGCTGGGTTCCACCGCATGGGTCCGGCGGCGGCCGGCGCCGCTGCCATGGGAATGGGCATGGTCATGCCCGCCCTCGGCCGCGCGGAACGCGACCCCTTCGCTGGCGGTGACGGTGGTGCCGCGGAAGCCGGCCGCGTTGGTCAGCCGGCCGAGCCAGTCGTCGAAGCCGAGGCCGTTGCGGACCAGCAGGGCCGCGCCACGCAGCTTCTCGGCATCCGAAGGGCGGGGCTGGAAGTCATGGGCATCCGCATTGGCGCCGACGAGGACGGAAAGGGCCAGCGGCCGGTCCCCGGCCACCTGCCGAACCAGATCGCCCAGGATCGAGAAGCTGGCGACCACGGGAAGCGCGGTCGGGGTGCCCGTCTGGGCGGCGGCGGGGCGGATGGCAGGCAGGGCCAGGGCGGCGGCGAGAAGGGCGCGTCGCTGCATCGGGAGTCTCTCAATACGTTATAACGTAACACTACGAAGCGCGATGAATGCTGGCAAGGGGCAAGGCCCCTGCCCTTCGGCCGTTCAGCGGCGCCAGAAGCTCCGGAGGCGATCCCACAAGCCGCCGCCCCGGCGGGCGATGCTGCCATGGGTGGCATGCGGCCGGCGGGCCGGCGGTGGCAGGGCGCTGGCCACGGTGTGCCGCCCCGAATCCCGCAGGGCGATCAGGCGCTGTTCCAAGGCGATCACCCCCGCCACGGCGTCGGGCGGATGGCTGGCGGCGAGCTGATCGGCCGTCGCCCCCGCATCCTCGAAGGCTTCGGCCCGCCGGAGCGCATCCACCACCCGCACCGTCTGCTCGGAATCCAGGGGCGGGCCGGCACGCCACAGCGCCACCGCCTCCCCCCGCCAGGCGCGGGCGAGATCGGGCTTGCGGGCGTCATCCGCGGCCCAGGCCGCCTGGAGCGTGGCCTCGGCCGCCGCGTGCAGCGCGCCCGTCTCCTCCAGCACATAGGCATAGGCGAGGAACCGGCGGGCCAGGGGCGGGTGGGTGGCATCCGCGATCAGGGCCCGGAAGGGCGCGGTGCCCACCGCCTCGATCGCCGCGGGATGGGCATGGGCGATCTCGGGCGCGACATAGCCGCAATGCGGGCATTGCTGCAGCCAGGAGGCCATGCTGCTCCGCAGCGGCTCCCCGGGGCGAAGATCGAGGTCCGGCGCGCCTTCGGGCGGCACCGGGCGGAAGCGGGACTGGCGGCTTTCGGTTCCACAGACGGCGCAGCGCACCTCGGCCGCGCGCGCGCCCGCGGCACGGGGCCCCGGCTGGGGGCCGTTCCGGGCGGCATGGAAGGGGCCGGGGGTGGGGCGGGACATCGTCGGACAAGGTAGGTGCGGGAAGGCCCCGCGCGAAGGGGCGACATGCCCCGGAAAACACGATCCCCGCACAACGCGCCATGTTGCGCCGCGGCCATCGCTTGCGCCAAACAGGGCTCATGCCGCGTGGCGACCTCTTCCCCGACATTGCCCCCTATGAGACGGGGCTGCTGCCGCTGTCCCATTCCGGATCCGGCGGCCCCGCCCATGTCATGTACTGGGAGCAGGTGGGCAACCCGCGCGGGCAGCCCGTGCTGTTCCTGCATGGCGGCCCGGGCGCCGGCGCCGGTGCCGTGCATCGCCGCTTCTTCGACCCGCTGCACTGGCGCGTGGTGATCTTCGACCAGCGTGGCGCGGGCCGTTCCCGCCCCCTGGGCGAGCTGCGGGACAACAGCACCCCCCTGCTGGTGCAGGACATCGAGACGCTGCGGCGCTTCCTCGGCATCGACCGCTGGCTGCTCTTCGGCGGCTCCTGGGGCTCCACCCTCGCCCTCGCCTATGCCCAATCCTACCCCGAGCGCGTGGCGGGCTGCGTGCTGCGCGGGGTGTTCCTCGGCCGGGCCGACGAGGTGGACTGGTTCCTCTACGGGCTGCGCCGCGTTTTCCCGGATGCCTGGGCCGCCTTCGCCGAGCATGTGCCCCCGGCGGAGCGCAAGGACCTGCTCTCCGCCTATCTCAAGCGCCTGACGGATCCGGACCCGACCATCCACCTGGCGGCCGCCCGGGCCTGGAGCAACTATGAGGGCCTGTGCAGCACCCTGCTGCCGAGCCCGGAGACGGTCGCCTCCTTCGCCCAGGACCGCTCCGCCCTCGGCCTCGCCCGAATCGAGGCGCATTACTTCGCCCATGACCTGTTCCTGCCGCCGGAGGGGCTGCTGGCCCGGATGGACCGGCTGACCCATGTGCCCGCCGAGATCGTGCAGGGCCGCTACGACATGGTCTGCCCGCCGACCTCCGCCTTCGAGCTGGCGGAAGCCTGGCCGATGGCGCGGCTGACCGTGGTGCCGGATGCCGGGCATTCCGCGCTGGAGCCCGGGGTGCGGACGGCGCTGGTCTCCGCCGTGGAGCGCTTCCGCCGTCGCTAGCCCTGCCGCTTCAGCCAGTCCACCGCGACGGAAACGGCGCGGCGGGCGGCACCCACATGGTTCCGGGCGCGCAGGAAGCCGTGCACCATGCCGGGGAAGGCCTCCTCCTCCACCGCCACGCCCGCATCGCGCAGCGCGCGCACCATGTCGCGGTTCTCATCCGCCAGCACGTCGAGTTCCGCGATCTGCACCAGGCAGGGCGGCAGGCCGCGGAGATCCGCGCGGATCGGCGCGGCGAAGGGCGAAAGGCGGTCGGCCGGGTTCGGCGCGTAGCAGTCCCAGTAGAAGCGCATCTTCTCGGCGGTGAGGCCGTAGCCCTCGGCGAATTCGGCATAGCTCGGCGTCGCCATCCGGTCGTCGAAGACGCCGTAGTTCAGCAGCAGGCCACGCAGGCGCAGACCGGGGTCGGACTGCCGCAGCAGCAGCGCGGCGCCGAGCGCCAGGTTGGCGCCGGCCGAATCCCCGCCCAGGATGATCCGGCCGGCGTCCAGCCCCCATTCGGCGCCATGGGCGGCGATCCAGCGCGTCACGGCCGCCACCTCCTCCAGCGCCTGGGGAAAGGCGGCTTCGGGGCTGAGGGCGTAATCCGGCCCGACCACGGCGCAGCCCGCCCCCTGGGCATAGCTGCGCATCAGCGGGTCATGCGTATCGACGCTGTTCCACACCCAGCCGCCGCCGTGGAGGTAGATCAGCACCGGCAGGGGCGCATCGGTGCGGGGGCGGTGGAGGCGGCAGAGCACCCGGCGGCCGCGCGCCAGGACCCAGTGGTCCGCGCTTTCGGCCATGCGGGGCTCGGGGCTGAACAGGGTCATGTTCAGCGCGTCGTTCGAGGCGCGGGAGGCATCCAGCGGGCGTTCGAGGCGCTGCGGCGGGTAGCCCGCGGCGCGAGCGGCCATCATCTCCGTGAAGGCGGCCATTTCGGGGTCGAGGCGGGGGTCTTGGGCCATGCGGCCAGTGGAGGCCGGTTCCGGCCGCCGCTCAAGGGGCCGGGTCTTTGCCGTGGCGCGCGGGGGCGCTAGGGTGGGGACGCGTGTCTCCGTAGCTCAGCAGGATAGAGCACGGGATTCCTAATCCCGGGGCCGTGGGTTCGAATCCCGCCGGGGACACCACTTTCCCGCGCTTCGAGTGGTCGGCCCAGCCGCGCTCCATCCCACTCACGCACCTGGTCCCATCCCGGTGGGCATGGCCGAGATCCGTCATCCCCACAGAGATCTTCGCCACGCCGCGCCGGAAGGGCGCTTGATTGTCCCCTACGCGAACCGGACAATGCGGGCAGGAAGAGGCGTCCAGGCCTGATGCGGCCTGCCCGGGCGGGCCGCGCCCGGGGTGATGCCGCGCGGGGCGGGGTGGATGATCCAGGGTCATATCGAGGTCTTCGCCCGGCACGGCGCGCATCTGCACATCGCCGGCTGGCTGCGCGTGACGGAGGAACAGCTTGCGAAGGGCCCGCCGCACCTCCTCCTCGTCTCCGGCGAGGACCGTCGCGAGATACCGCTGCGCCGCCTGCGCGAACGGCGCGACCTCCCCGCCAAGGAGGGCCAGCCCGCCGGCCATGGCTTCCAGCTGCTGATCGAGGCGCCAGCGACCGCAGCCCCCACACACGCCTCCCTCCGCCTGGGGGACGAAACCGCCCCCCTCACCCCCTCCCCCCTGCGGGAAAGCCCCTTCAAGCCACGCGGCGGCATGGATGCGCCAGATGGGCGGGGCATCCGCGGCTGGGTCTTCCAGCCACCGGGCGCCGGGGCCTCGGTGCTGGTGGATGGCACCGCCATCCCCCTCACCCCCGGCCTGCCCCGCCCGGACCTGCCCTTCGACGACGGCACCGAGACGCCGCTCCTGGGCTTCCAGCTCCCGCTGGAGACGATCCTCGCCCGCCTGCGCGCCGAGGCGCCCGAGCGGGACCTGTTCGACGGTGCGCCGCATGAATTCGTGCTCCTCGCCTCGGGTCAGGAGATCACGCGCCGCGCGGTGACGCTGGCGCGGGAGATGCTGGCCCCGCCGGCGCGGCGCGACCCGCGCTTCGGCGGGCATGTCGAGGTCTTCGCGCGCGAGGGCGGCTCCCTCCACATCGGCGGCTGGCTCCGCGCGCCGGAGGAGGCGCTGGCGGAAGCACCGCCGCGCCTCGTCCTCACCTGGGGCGAGGAGAGGCGCGAATGGCCGCTCCGCCGCCTGCGCGAGCGGCGGGACCTCCCGGCCCAGGGGGAGCGCCCCGCCGGCCGCGGCTTCCAGCTCCTCGCCGAGGCGCCGGCCACGGAGGCGCCGGCCTCCGCCACGCTGATGATCGGGGAGCAGGCCGTGCCGCTCACCCCCGCCCTGCTGGAGCCCGCGCCCTTCCGCCCGCGCGGCGGCATGGACCAGCCGGACCGCGAGGGCCTGCGTGGCTGGGTGGTGGATCTTGCGGGCCGCCAGCCCTCGCTCCTGCTGGAGGGCTGCCAGCCCATTCCGGTGCCGCTGAACCTGCACCGCCCCGACCTGCCCTATGACGACGGCACGGAGCAGCCCGCCTTCGGCTTCCATCTTCCGCTCGAGGCCCTGGCTGCCGCGCTGCGCCAGGACCGGCCGGAGGAGGCGCTGTTCGACGGCCGCCCGCGCGAGCTGGTCCTCATGGCCTCCGGCACCGAGCTGGCGCGGCGCAGCCTGGCCATCAGGCTCGATACCATCGGCATGCTGGAGCGCGTCGGCGATGGCGAGGCGAGCGGATGGCTCGCCGAGCGTGGGCGCCCGATGCAGGCCCAGGCCGTGGACCTGCTGCTGGACGGCACGCGCTGGGCCTCGGTGGAAGCGGCCATCCCGCGCCCGGACCTCGCCAAGCACAACATCATCCATCGCGGCGGCGGCTTCCGCATCGCCCTGCCCAGCCTGCATCCCGGCGAGGGCGGCCCGCTGCCCGTCGCGGCCGTGCCGCGCCACGGCGCCGCCCCCATCCCGGGCGCGACGGTGCTGGAAGGCCTGCCGCCCTGGCGGAAGGACCGGGGCGAGGTCGCCTGGCGCCTGCCCGCCGATGGGCGCCTCCCGGTCTCGGTCGTCATCCCCATCCACAATGCGGCGGCCGAGCTGGAACGCTGCGTGGAGAGCGTGCTGCGGCATACCACCGGCCCCGCGAGGCTCATCCTGGTGGACGATGCCAGCACGCAGCCGGAGGTCGCCGCGCTTCTACCGCGCTGGGAGGGGCTGCCGGGCGTCGAGATCCATCGCCAGGCGGAGAACCAGGGCTTCACCCGCACCGCCAATCGCGGCATCGCCCTCGCCGGGCGCGACGACGTGGTGCTGCTGAATTCCGATACGGAGGTCGGGCCGGGCTGGCTGGACGGGCTGCGCGCCGCCGCGCATTCCGGCCCGCGCACGGGCAGCGCAACGGCGGTTTCGAACAATGCCGGCGTCGTCTCCGTGCCGGAGTTCAACGCGGCCAATCCCATGCCCCCCTGGTTCGGCGTGGAGGACATGGCCCGGCTGGTGCGCGGCGCCGCCCTCTCCCTCTATCCCGCCGTGCCGACGGGGCATGGCTTCTGCCTCTACCTGCGCCGCGCCCTGCTGGACGCGGTGGGCGTGCTGGACGAGGAAGCCTTCCCGCGCGGCTATGGCGAGGAGAACGACCTCTGCATGCGCGCCCTGCGCGCGGGGTTCGAGAATGTGGTCGATGACCGCAGCTTCGTCTGGCACCAGCGCTCCGCCTCCTTCGGAGCGGAGAAGGCGGCGCTGATCGCCTCCGCCCGCGCGGTGCTGGATGAGCGCTATCCGGAATACCGCACGCTGATCCGGGTCTTCGAAGGCGACGCCTCCATGCTGGCCCTGCGCTGGCGGGTGCGGCGCGCGCTGGACCGGGCGCGGGCCGGGGGCGAGGTGCCGCGCCCGCGCCTCCTCACCGTGATCTCGACCGAGAGCGGCGGCACGCCCCAGACCAACCGCGACCTGATGGAAGCCCTGTCGGACCGCTACGAGCCCTGGGTGCTCCGCTGCGACTCCCGCACCATCACCCTCTCGCGCCATCGCGCCTCAGGGGCGGAGGTGGTGGAGACACACCGGCTGGAACGGCCGATCGAGCCGGCGACGCACCGCTCCGGCGAATACGACCGGCTGGTCGGCGACCTGCTCCTGCGCCATAGCTTCGAGCTGGTGCATGTCCGGCACATCCTCTGGCACAGCCTCGGCCTGGTCGAGCTCTGCCGGCGCCTCGGCGTGCCAGTGGTCTTCTCCTTCCACGACTTCTACACGGCCTGCCCGACGGTGAAGCTGCTGGATGCCGAAGGGCGCTTCTGCGCCGGGCCCTGCACCGAAGGCGAGGCGGATTGCACGGCCGAGCTGTGGAAGCCCGAGACGGTGCCGCCGCTGCGCCACCGCTTCGTGCATCGCTGGCAGGCCATGATGGGCGAGGCGTTGCAGGGCTGCGACGCCTTCGTCACCACCTCCCCCGGCGCGCGCGACACGCTGCTCGCCAACTTCCCCTTCCTGGCCGGGCGCGACTTCCGCGTCATTCCCCATGGCCGCAGCTTCGCGCGGATGGAAATGCTGGCCGCCGAGCCCTCGCTGGACGAGAAGCTGCGCGTGCTGGTGCCGGGCAATGTCTCGGCCTCCAAGGGAGGCGGGCTGGTCGCGGCCATGGCGGAGCTGGACCGCGGGCGCGAGGTGGAGTTCCACGTGCTCGGCGCCGTGGATGCCAGCCTCGCCGCCATGCCGGGCATCGTGCTGCACGGGCGCTATGACCGCGCCGATTTCGCGGCCCATGTGGCGCGCATCCGCCCGCATCTCGGGGCCGTGCTGTCGCTCTGGCACGAAACCTACTGCCACACCCTCACGGAATGCTGGGCGGCCGGCCTGCCGGTGATGGCCACCGCCCTTGGGGCCCTCGCGGAGCGGTTGACGGAAACGCCGGGCGGCTGGCTCGTGGACCGCTGGATGGAGCCGGAGGCGATGCTCGCCCTGTTGCGGCGCCTGCGGCGCGAGCCGGGCGAGGTGCGGGCGCGGCGGAATGCGGTGATGGACTGGCAGGCCACCACGGGCCGCCATCGCGACGCCGCCGCCATGGCGGTGGAATATGACCGGCTCTATCGCGAGGTGCTGGACCGGCGGCGCGCCTTCCGGCCGGCCGCCTCTCCGCCCCGCGTGGTCCTCACGCTCGATACGCCGGGCGGCCCCTTGCCGACGCCGCTCGCTGCCGCCACGCGCAACGCGGTTTCCCGCCCCTTCATCTTCCGGCGGATCACGCCCTCCTTCCCCTTCGGCCATACCGCAGCGGGCCCAGCGGATGCGGTGCTGGTGGCGCCGGACGCGCTCGGCCCCGATGACCTCGCCGCCCTGCGCCGCCGTTGCACCGCGGCGGGGCTGCCCCTGCTGGAGGCGGGCGATCTCGACCTCGGACACGGGCTGGAACCCGCCGCCTGGCTGTCCGACGAACCCGCCGCCCCGGTGGCGCCGACGGACGAGGATGCGCCCTTCCCCGTGCTCCTTCTCGCCACCCCCGACGATCCCGCGCTGCCCGCGCTGCGCCCGGTCTTCGAGGACCTGACGGCGCTCGGCGTGGCGACGCTGCATGTCATGGGCGGACCGCCGGCCAGCAGCTGGTTCCGGTCCGTCGAGGTGGAGGGCGATCCCGTGGCGGCCCTGCGCCGCGCCGGGCGGGCCCACCGGCTCGGCCTGGCCAGGCCCGGCCCGGCGATGCTGGCCTTGCAGGCCGCCGGCCTGGCTGTCCTGCCCCTCCCGCCCAACCTCCTGTCGGACGATCCGAAGACGGCCGAGCTGGCGCGGCATATGCTGCTGCGGGACCTGGCCGAGGTGACATCCGACGCGCCGCGCAGGGCCGCCATGGCCGCGGAGGGCGCGCGCGCGGCGCGGGCCGTCATCCAGGCCGCGCCGCCGGGCCGGGGCCTCGACGCAAGGATTGCCGCGCTGCTGGACGGCGACGCGCCGGCCGAGGGAGCACGCCCGGCGGAGCCGGTGATGGAGGAGGCATGACCTCCTTCCAGCCGCGCCGGGGCCAGGCCCCGGAGGGCGCCGCTTGAGCGGCACGGCCGAGCATAGGGTGAAAGGCCGCATCGACGGCATCCGCGCCGGCCTTCTGCGGGGCTGGCTCTGGGATCCCTCGCGGCCGGATACAGCCCTCACCGCCGAGATCCTGATCGATGGCGAGCCGCTCGCGAGCCTGCCCGCCGGGCGCATGCGCGGCGACCTCCAGCGTGCCGGCATCGGCGATGGGGCGCATGCCTTCGAGCTGCCGCTGCCCGCGCACCTGGCGCGGCGCGCGGAGCTGCGCGTGCTGCTGCGGACGCGGTTGGGCGAGAGCATCCTGACCGTGGACGAGCGCGCCCTGACGGAGCTGGACCGGCAGCCCATCACCGGCCGGCTGGAGGAGCCGCGGCGCGGCATGTTCATCGGCTGGGCCTATGATCCCGCCCATCCGGCGCGCCACCTGCAGGTGGAGCTGCGCCTGCCCGGAGGCGCCTCCGCGACCGTTCTGGCGGACCGGCGGCGGGGGGACCTGCAACGCGCCGGCATCGGCGATGGCTCGCATGGATTCGAGCTGCCCTTCTCCGCCCTGCCGCTGGATGGCCATGGGGAGGTGGAGGTCACGGCGGTGGTGCGGGACCGCGGCGCCGAGCATGTGATTGGCACGCGCCGGATCGCCCGTTCGGCGGAGCTGCTCTGCCAGCTCGGGCAGGCGGCGCTCGAGTTCGGCCGCTACGAGGAGGCCGCGGCGCACTTCAGCGAGGCGGCGGAGATGGAGCCCGCCTCCCCGCGCCCGCATCTGGGGTTCGCCGATCTGCATGAGGGGCAGGGCGAGATCGAGGCCGCCATCGCCGCCCTCTCCCGCGCGCTGGAGCTGGACCCGCAGGACGCGTTGCACCGGCGCATCCAGGCGCTGCGCCGGCGCCGGACCATGCGGGAGGTGCCGGACATCCGGGATTGGCCGGCCACCCATTCACGCCCCGCCCCGGCCGGGCCGCGCATCGCCGTCATCTCCTGGGACCTGGCGCATAACCCGCTCGGCCGCGCCTGGGTGCTGGCGGAACTCGCGGCGCGGCATGGGCCCACCGAAATCCTGGGGCCGGTCTTCCCCGCCTTCGGCGAATCCCTCTGGCCGCCGCTGCGCGACAGCGATCGTGGGCTCCCGGTCTTCGGCTATGCCGCCGGCACCTTCGCCGCCTTCGTGAACGGCGCCATCCGGCTGGTGCTCGACCATCCCTGCGATATCGCCTGGGTTTCGAAAGCGCGCCTGCCCAGCCTGTTCATCGGGCTGCTGCAACGGATGATCCACGGTGCCCGCCTGGTGCTCGACCTGGATGACGACGAGCTGGCCTTCGTCAACGCCGACGCGCCGCTGAGCCTCGACGCCTTCATCGCGGATGCCCAGGCCACGGACTGGGCCGATCCCTACGGGATGCGTTGGACGCAGCTCGCCCAATCCATGATCCGCTGGGCCGACAGCCTCACCGTCTGCAATCCCGTTCTCCAGGCGCGGCATGGCGGCATCGTCATCCGCCACGCACGGGACGAGGCCGCCTATGACCCCACGCGCATCGGCCGGCAGGCGATGCGCGCCGAATTCGGCTTTTCGGATGCGGACAAGGTGGTGCTCTTCCTCGGCACCCCCCGTCGCCACAAGGGGCTGCTCGAAGTGGCGGAGGCGCTGCAGGCGCTCGGCGATCCGCGCCTCGTGCTCTGCGTTGTCGGCACCATCGTGGACCGCGAGCTGCGGCAGCGCCTCACGGATTTCCCCGGCCTGCGCGTGGCGCTGCACCCGGACCAGCCCTTCCGCCGCGCGGCGGAGCTGAACGCGATGGCGGATCTCGTCTGCATCCTCCAGGACCCGGACAGTCCCATCACAGCGAGCCAGACCCCGGCCAAGCTGACCGATGCGCTGGCGGTCGGAACCCCGGTGCTGGCCCGGTCCGCCCCGCCGCTGGACGACCTGCTGCCCGATGCGGTGAAGCCGGGGGAGGACCTCACCCTCGCCTTGCGGAAGCGGCTGGATGGCGGGGGTGCTGCGGGAAGCCGCGCCTTCTTTCTGGAGGAACTCTCCTACGCCGCCAACGCGCCCCGCGCGGGGCAGGCGCTGGAGGCCGCGCGGGCGGCGACGGGCGAGGTGCCTGCGGACTTCCCGCGCCTCCTCGCCCATATCGACCGGTTCATGCCGGGCCTCATCGACCCCGCCCTGACGCGGCATCTGGGCGGTGTCGTGCCCGCCTCACCCCGGATCGGGCGCCTCGCCAGCCTGTCCGGCGGCGTCAACATCGCCTTCTTCTGGAAGCAGAACGACTCCGGCCTCTATGGCCGCCGGCAGGACATGCTGCTGCAACGGCTGGAGGCCCTGCCCTCCGTCCGGCGCATCCTGCACATCGACGCGCCGATCTCGGTGGACCGGCTGGAGGCGATGTCGGCGCCCAAGGCACCCAGCCAGCACCGCTTCGGCGCGGGCGCGACGCTGCAGCGTTTCCTCGGCCTCCAGGACCGTGGCAAGGTGCACCGGCGCGTGCATCTGCATGCCGGGCGCAAGGACAGCGTGCTCGGGCGCAGCCTTCCGCCGCGGGAACTGTTCCCCCACAGCGTCGAGGCCTGGCTGCGGGAGCTGGACATGACCGGGAACCTGCTTGCCTGGGTCTGCCCCGTGGTGCCGATGTTCCCCCAGGTGCAGGCCCGGCTCGGCTTCTCCTTCATCGTCTCGGACGTGATCGACGACCAGCGGCAATGGCCCATGCGCCCGAGCTTCCGCGCGGAGCTGGAGGCGAATTACCGCGACACCTTCCGCGCCAGCGACCTGCTCCTCGCCAATTGCCAGCCCGTGGCCGACTGGCTGGCCGAGGAGGGCTTCGATCCGCTGCTCGTGCCCAATGGCATGGAGATCCATGACAATGTGGAGGGCTGGCCAGTGCCCCCTTCCCTCGCCGGGCTGCCGCGGCCCGTCATCGGCTATGCGGGCAACCTGCAGGACCGGATCGACTGGGAGCTGATCGCCTCCATCGCCGAGGCGCGGCCGGACTGGTCCGTGGTGCTGATCGGCGCGACGCCGGCCGGCGGGCGCGCGGCGGAGGTGATGGCGCGGCCCAATGTCCATGCCTTCGGCGTCATCCCCTATGCCGAGGCGACGGCGCATATTGCGGCCTTCGATGCGGCGATCATACCGCATCTGCATACAGGCCTCTCGGAGCGGATGAACCCGCTCAAGCTCTATGTCTATCGCAGCCTCGGCGTGCCGGTGGTGTCCACCCCTGTCGCCAATCTTCAGGATCTGGCCGAGGATATCCGCATCGCCGCCGGGGCCGATGCCTTCCTCGTGGCACTGGACGCGGCGCTGGCCGAGCGCCGGCAGGGGCGGCGCTGGCCGGATGCCGCACGCATGCGTGCCCTGTCCTGGGAATCCCGTTTGGAGACGATCATGACCCGCCTGCACCAGGTATTCGACGCAAAGGCTTCGGCATGAGCGAGGAGGTGGCCGGCTATCGCGGCCTTTGCAATCTCTGCGGCACCAAGGGCTTCTTCGCCGCCGTCGGGCGCTCCACCCGCGAATCCTATGCCTGCCCAGGCTGCCGCGCCGCGCTGCGCTGGCGCGACCAGGCCGCGATCATCCTCGATGAATTCGCGCGGGGCCAGTCGGCCTTCCTCCGCCATCTCGTCGGCTCGGGGAAGCTGAACGAGGTGGATATCTTCGAGGTGGCGCTGCGCGGCCCCTTCGTCAGCCAGATGAAGGGGCTGCCGCGCTATGTTCGCTCCTATTTCTGGCCGGACCGTCCGCTGGGTAGCCTGGACGAGGAGGGCGTGCGCTGCGAGGACCTGACCCAGCTCACCTTCCCCGACAACAGCTTCGACCTCGTGCTGAGCAGCGACGTGATGGAGCATGTGTACGACATCCACACCGCCTTCGCGGAGATCGCCCGCGTGCTGAAGCCGGGCGGCGTCCACATCTTCTCCATCCCGAATGACTGGCCCTTCCCGGACCGCAGCGAGCCGCGCGTGGAGCTGATCGGAGGGGAGGAGCACCACCTGAAGCCGGCGCGCTACCATGTCTCGGGCGATGGCTCGCCCTGCATCGTCACCTGGGACTACGGCGCCGATATCGTGGACATCCTGGCGGCGACGGGCTGTTCCACCCAGGTGGTGCGCCGGCATTCTGGCATCGATCCCTGCTACGTCAACGCCACCTTCGTCGCGAGGAAGCGCGGATGAGCGCCTCCGGCCTGGCCGCCACCGCGCCCGCCCCGGGCGAGCCCGCGCATCGTTGCCCCATCTGTCGTGCCACCGAGTTCATCCCCTTCAACGGGCGCGAGATGGCGCGCTGCGCGCAATGCAAATCCGTGGAGCGCAACCGGCTGCTCTGGATGATCATGCAGAAGCGCGGCGTGTTCCGCCCGGGCATGCGCGTGCTGCACATGGCGCCGGAACAGGGCCTCGCGCGGCGGCTGGTGGAGCTGTGCGGGGACCGCTACCACGCCTGCGACCTCGACCCCGACCGCTACCGAAGCCGCTTCATGACGGTGCGCGCCCTGGACCTCTGCACCGACCTGCAGAAGCTCCCCTCCCGCGCCTTCGACCTCATCCTGCACAGCCATGTCATGGAACACCTGCCCTGCAGCGTGGAATCCGTGCTGGTTGAGCTGGAGCGCGTGCTGGCACCCGGCGGCCACCACTTCCTCTCCGTGCCGATCAGCGGAACCCACACGCGGGAGGACCTGGACGAGGGCCTGACGCCGGAGGAGCGGCGCCACCGCTTCGGCCAGGAAGACCACATGCGGATCTTCGGCTCGGTCGATCTCGTCGCCATGCTGCGGCGGGTCTGGGGCGTGCAGGAACCGCTGATCGAACCCCTCTCGCTGCTCACGCGGGACGAATTGCGGACGGCCGCCATCCCCGAAGCCGCCTGGCGCGGCCCGGGCAGCCACTCCGTCTTCCACCACCAGCGCCCGCTGCGGCGCCCGGTGCGGATCGCGCCCAATCCGGTGCGGCCGGAACCGCTGCCCGACCCTTCCCCGCGCCAGCCCAAGCCGGGCGGCCCGCGCCTGCTTCTGCTGATGGGCATGCCCCGCACCGGCATCCCCCGGCTCGACCGCTGGCTCCGCCCCGCCGCCGAAGCGCTCACGCAGCAGGGCGTGCATCACTGGCCGCAGGGCCAGGATGTGATGGAGGTGATCTTCGGCGGCTTCGGCACGCCGGAGCGGCGCGCGAAAGGCGAGGCCTGGCTCCGCCGCGCCGAGGCCCGCCCGGGTGGCGCGCCCAGCCCGAAGGCAGCGCGGGCGACGCTGGATGCCTGGATCGAAAGCCTGGGCGAGGGAACCGGCCTGCTGGCGGCGGACGGACTCTGGAGCCTTCAGGCGCCGGAAGTGGCGGCGCTGGCGAACCACCTCGCGGCCCGGCGGGTCCGCAGCACCGTGCTGTGCTGGCTGCGCCCCCCCGCCGAGCAGATCGCGACCATGCTGGAGGATCGGCTGCTTCGCGGCCTCTCGCTGCAGGAACTCGGCCCGGGGATCGAGCGGGCCTTCCAGCCCTCCTACAAGCGCCTGGACGCCTGGCTCACCAGCTTCGGGCGAGAGGCGGTGACGGTGCGGCTGGCGCCGGAAGAACCGCTGGAGGCCTGCCGCGCCATGCTCTCCTCCTTCGGGATCAGCGTGCCGGACATGCCGGTGCGCCCCCCGCCGCCCGCGGAGCCGCCCCCCTCCCTCCCGGCGGCGCGCGCCCTGCTCGCCCTGCGCGAGGGGCCCGGCACGGCCCAGGCGGGCGACGCGCTGCGGGCCCGGCTCCGCCAGGTCCCGGGCGAGCCACTCGTCTTCCCCGAACTCGTCTGGCGGCTGCTGGAGCCGGTGCTGGCGCGCGAGATCGGCTACCTTGCCGACCGCTTCGGCCTCTCGCCCGAAAGCCTGCGCGGTGACGTGACCGCGATGGACGACGCGGCCTTCCTCGGCTGGGATGCTACGGCGCTTCGCGCGCTGCTGCTGGCCGTGGATGCGGGGCAGCTTCCCGGAGAGGGCGCTGCCCTCTCCGGACCTCACCCGCCAGGAGCCTGAGGCTCCTGGACCTGCATGGGACTGCCGTGGATACCCCGGATCGAAGGGGTCGCTGGTCGAGGGTGCCTTTCCTGCCTTTGCAGTCGCTTGAGGTCGATGACCTCAAGCGCACCGTCAGCCGAATGACTCCAACTCGAAGAAAAAGATGATGGGTCGAAGGCACTGCCTTCGACGGGTCCGGGGAGAGGAAGAATTCCTTCTTCCTCTCCCCGGGACAGACCGCCAGACCAGAACAAACCCCAGGCGCGATCAGGCCTCCCAGCGCCGCCCGTCCCGCAGGGCCGCGATGAGTGCGCTGAAGGAGTCGTCACCGATCATGTGGTCCACCGCATAATGGTCGGACACACCGGGCACGGCGTGCAGGCGCACATTCGGCAGGTGGGCGATGCGCTGCGCCTGCGCCACATCCTCCCCCGCGCCGGCGCTGTGGATGTGCAGCACCTCCATCCCCGGCGCATCGGCCAGCACGGGCACCAGGTCCCGCGGCAGCTCGCCCTGGGCCAGCCACATCTGCCGCACGAAGAAGGCCGGGTTCCAGATGGTGGGCCGCGCTTCTGCGAGCCCGTCCTCCAGCGTCGTGCGGCCGGAGAAGGAGACCGCCGCATCGGCGCCCAGCAGCGCGCCGTAGCGCAGGGACGAGTAGCCGCCGAGCGAGGCGCCGACGACCACGAGGCGTCGCGCGCCCAGTTCGCCTACGAGCCCGCGCAGCGCCGCGATGGTCGAGGCCTCGTCCGGCCCCAGGCTCGTCACGCCACGCAGATAGGCGAGGTTCCGGAAGTCGCGGAGATAGACCACGTTCACGCGCTGCTCGGCGAAGAGCGTGTCGATCAGCGGCAGCGGCAGGTAGCCGAAGGCCATGCCGGTGGTGAGCACGAAGGTCGCCTCCGCCCCCTCGGCGCGCGTGACCAGCACGTCGCGCGTGCGGTCGTCCACCAGCCGTGAGCCGGCCCGCCATTCTTCGGGGCTGCGGGCGGCGAGGGCCGCCGAGACCGGCCCGGCCATATAGGCCACGGTCGGCTCGGCGAAGCCGCTGCCCAGAACCCGGACCGCCTCCTCCAGCCGCCCGGCATGGAGCGCGGCCAGCGCGTATTGGAAGGCGAAGCGCTCCGTGCGTCCCGGCGCGGCAGCCGCCGCTTCCAGCATGGGGAAGAGGCGGGACAGCGCCGCCGGGGCCAGCGGCACGCGGTTCATAAGATAGGGGAAGGACCAGTCGCCCGGCCATTTGCCGAGCGCCTCCTCCAGCACGGCGGCGCATTCGTCGAAGCGGCAGGCGCGGCGGGCGATGGCGATGCGGCGCCGGAAGCCGTCCGGCAGATCGGGGTGGTCGCGCGTCACGTCGCGCAGGATGTCCAGCGCCGCTTCGGGATGGCCGCCGGCCGCGCGCAGCTCCGCTTCCAGCAGCAGGGAACGCGCCGTGCCTCGCCCGGCCAGCCGGGATTCCGCCAGCAGCGCGACGGCTTCCTCCAACCGGCAGGATTCGGTCAGCGCCACGGCCAGCAGCCATTCCAGGCGGAAGAGCCCGGCAGCGCGGGCGACGGGTTCCAGCCAGGCCACCCGCGTCTCCGCATCGCGGCCGGCGAGCAGCGCGTCGAGCAGCTGAGTCTTCACCCGCTCCTCCAGCGCGCCGGCGGCGACGGGCTTCACCAGCCGCCCCGCCACCTCCGCCGGCAGCGGCTGCTCCCTCACCAGCGTCAGCAGCCGTGGCCCGGCCCAGCGCGCCGCCTCCTCCCGGTCCAGCAGGGCGGCGAGGTGCTCGGCCGCCTCCTCCCGCGCCCCGGCGCGGATCAGCACGTCGGAGCGCGTGAGCTTCAGCCGCAGGCTGCCGGGCCATTTCTTCAGCCCCTGGTCGAGCAGGCTGGTCGCCTTCTCCACGCTCCCCCGCTCCAGCTCCTGGAGCACGTCGTCGTTCAGCTTCTGCGGGTCGGTCATGCGGGGTGCTCGGTGAGGCTGAGCGGCAGGGCGAGGTGCTGCCGCAGGTCGCGGCCGGGCCGCATGCGGATGGGTTCGGGGGAGGGCGCGAGGCGGAAGCGCCCGAGCAGGCGGTGAACGGCGGCGCGGACGAGCAGGCGCCCCAGCGCCGGCCCCATGCAGAGATGCGCCCCGCCCCCGAAGGCCAGCAGCGGCGGCCCCCGGCGCGCGAGATCGAAGCGGTCGGGCTCCGGATAGGCCTCGGGGTCCCGATGCCCGCTTTCCACCCAAAGGATGAGCGCGGACCCGGCCTCGATCCGCCTTCCGCCGAGTTCCATCGCCTCGCCCGCCACGCGGCGGTTCAGGCGGCGGACCGGGCCGGCGAAGCGGAGCACCTCCTCGACGAAGCGGGCGACCAGCGCCGTGCCCCCGCGCAGCGTGGCCTGCAAGCCGGGATCGGCCGAAAGGATTTCCAGCGCATTGCCGAGGGTGGCCGCCGTGGTCTCCACCGCCGCGGAGATGAGGAAGAATTCCAGGTCATGCACCGGGCAGGCCGGGGCGGGGTCGAGGGGGATGCGGCCCGGCGCGCGGGGGGCCTCCAGCGCGGCCCGCGCGCCGGCCGCCACGCCTTCCAGCCGCGCCACGTCGCGCAGCGGCGGCGCGGGCCGCCAGACATCGGAAACCTGCCGCCCCGCCTCGCGCAGCGCGATCACCTCGGGGATGGAGAGGCCCAGCCCGTCGGCGATCACCGCATCGGGCAGCGGCCCGGCCAGGGCGGGCACCATGTCCACCGCCTCGCCCGGTGCCATGGCGGCGACGAGGCGCGCGGCCGCGGCGTCGATCGCCTCCGCCGACCAGCGGCCGGAGAGCTGGGGCATGAACCCGCGCAAGGCCGCGCGGGACGCCCCGTGGACCGCCCCGTTCTGGGTCAGCAGCATGCCGTCGAGCACGGCGGTAAGGTTCCCCACCTCCATCCCCACCCGCGCGGCCACGCGGCAAAGGGCGGGGCTGGGCTCGGCCACCAGCATGCCGGGCGCATCCAGCACCGTCCGCAGATCCGCGTAGCGCGTGACGATCCAGGCCTGCTGCGCCTCGTCCCAGAAGGGCGGCGCCGGGGGCATGATGTCCAGGGCCGATGGCGGCATGGCCGATGCCGTGGCGGCGGGGCCGGGCGCGTTCATGCCGTCACCGCGCCGCGCCGGGCGTCATAGAGCCATCCCTTCATCCGCACTGGCGCCAGCGGCCGGCCACGGCGCTGCAGATAGGCGCGGCTGCCCTCCTGCAGCACGGCCATGGCCCCGCGCAGCGTGCTGGTGGAAAGCCCGCCATGGATCTGGTGGAAGGTCCCCTCCCCCAGGATGCGAATGAGCTGCGCGCCGGGAAGGGCGCAGGCGCGCAGGAGCGTGTCCGGATTCACCACCCCGCCGCCCGGCTCCTGGAAGGCCTCGTCATAGCCGCCCAGCTCGGCCCAGAGGGCGCGGTGCATGAACAGCGCGTTGCTCTCCAGCATCGGCGCCTCCGGCCCGTTGCGCAGCTCCGCCGTCGCTACCTCGAACAGCCGGTAGCCGTCCCGCGGCCAGGCGATGGAATCGAGCAGCGCGTCCTCGGCCGCCCGGTCATAGCCCTTCTCACCGCTGAGATACTGGAGATCGGGGCCCAGATGGTAGTTCGGCGTGGCGACCACGGCGCGCGGATGCAGCGCCGCCGCCTCGGTGGCCGCCTGCAACAGCCCCGGCGAGGCCAGGCGCGCCCCGTCGATCCAGACGCCGATCAGCTCGCCCCGCGCCGCCGCGATCCCCTCATTGATCGCGCCCACCGGCGAGGGCCCCGGGCGCGTGGCGCGGAGCAGGCGCGGCGTGGCACCGGCGTCGCGAAGGGCGGAAAGGTCCGGCGGCACGGAGGAGCCGTTATCCACCACGATCACCTCGCACGCCCCGGCCGCCGCCCCCCGCTGGTAGGCGGGCGAAAGCGACAGCAGCGTGCGCGGCAGCTCCCGCTCCATCTCGTAGGAGACGACGACGACAGAGAGGGAGGGCGGGGCCCTCATGCGGCGCCCGGCGCGGCCCCTGCCTCGTCGGGCTGGCCATAGGCCTGGGCGAAGGCATCCACGCTGTGGTTCTCGAAGAACTGCATGGGGTCCACCACCACGCCGAACTCCTCCTCCATGGCGCCGGCCATCACCACCGCCTCCACCGAATCCAGCCCGTATTCGGCGAAGGAGGCGGCGGTGGGGAAGCCGCCCGGCGGCATGTCCAGGAGCTTGCTGATATAGGCCACCATCCAGTCGCGCAGCGCCGCGCGGCTGACCGGAAGCATGCCGCCGGGGGCGGTCGCCCCGCTGCTGGTCGATTCAGACATTCTGTCCTGTCTTCTGCCTGTGCCTTGCCATGCTGGTCCGGGCGAGGAAGGGGCGCAAAGCCCATCCCGCGCCGGCCGCCTCCATGCCCAGCCGCAGCAGGGCCGCCGGGAAGTCCCGCCGCGCCGCATGGCCCCGGGCGGGGTCGCTGATGCCACGGACGATCCGGGCCCAATGCGCGTCCAGCGCCGCATGAACCGCCGGGGGAATGCGGGGGGAGGCCTCCTCCTCCGCCCGTTCCCGGCCGATCACGAAGGCCGCCGGCCAGTCCCGCGCGAGGTCCCCTTCCCGCCCGACATGCTCAAGGAAGCCCGTGAACTTGCGATAGGCCGGCCGCGCCACCAGCACGCCCGGCACGCCATAGGCCGAGGCCGCGACATAGCCGTGCAGGGAAGCACCGACATAGCAGGCCGCATGGGCGAAGGCCGCGGTGATCTCCAGCAGGCTCTCCGGGTCATCCAGCACCACGGGCGGCTGCGGCATGTGCCGCGCCACCTCGCCCGCGATGCGGGGGTCGTCATGCGCCGCGCCCACCGCCACCAGCAGCGGCGTCAGCCCACGGGCCGCCGCGAAGCCGCCGATCAGATGGGCGAGCCCCTCCGCCCCGAGGCCGATCAGCGAGCGGTCCCGCACATGCAGCGCCAGGATCCGCGCCTCGGCCGGGAACCCCTTGCGCGCGGCCAGCCAGCGAAAGGGTTCCTCCAGCCGCTTCCTCGGCCAGAGGCGCGCGAGGTCCGCGATCGGGTCCGGCACGATGGAGACGGGCAGGTCCGTGGGAGCCGAGAGCAGCTCCGCGCTGCCCCGGTCGCGCACCGCAACGTAATCCGCCGCGCGCATCGCCGCCGCCACCATCGGCAACTGCCGGGGGGTGAACGGGTGCGGCACCCCCGGCGCGTTCCAGAGCACCGGGATGTCCCGCAGCGCGCCGGTCAGCGTCATCCCGAGCCAGAGGCTCGACGCCGCCCAGTCGCCCGTGTCGCCAAGCTGGTACTGCTCGAGGAAGTCCATCGGGTGCGTATGGATCACATAGCCGCCGCCGATGAGCACTGCATCCGCGTCCATCCCCGGACGCATCGTCTCGGAAAACGCGACGGGCGGGATGGCGTCCGTGAGCGTGGTGAGGCCGTTCGTCGGTGCCACGGGCTGCACCGCGATGCCATGCGGGGCGAGCCGCTCCCGCGCGACCAGGGGGAAGAGGAGATCGCCATAGTTGCGCATGTCGAAGACGCCGGAGAGCAGGACGCGGCGCGGCATGGCGGATGGCATGGGCGCTAGCTCTTTCGTGTCGTGGCGGCCGTGTCAAGGATACGCACGCGTATGGACGCGCCGCGCGACGCTCCGCCATAGTGCCGCCGCAGGGAGAGGACTTCCGCTTGCCAAAGCGACTGGATGACGCGCAACTCGAAGGCTTCCGGCGCGATGGCGTGGTCTTCCCGCTGCGTGTGCTGGAGGAGCCCGAGGCGGCGGGGCTCCATGCGCGCCTCGAGGAGCTGGAGGGCGCGCGGGCCGGGCGGCTGCCGCCGGCCGCCAATGCCAAGCCCCACCTGCTGCTCCCCTGGCTCTGGGAGCTGGTGCACGACCCACGGATCGTCGATCCCGTCGAGGACATCCTCGGCCCCGACCTTCTCTGCTGGGGCACCAGCTTCATCTCCAAGCGGGCGGATGACGGGCGCTACGTCTCCTGGCACCAGGACGCCACGCATTGGGACCTCTCCTCGCCCGAGGCTGTGACCGCCTGGATCGCGCTGACGCCGAGCACGCCGGAAACGGGCTGCGTGCGCATGCTGCCGGGCACGCATGCCGAGCAGCTTCCGCACGGGCATACGCAGGATGCCGCGAACATGCTCGGGCGCCGGGAGCATGTGATGCGGCCGATCGACGAGGACAGCGCGCTCGACATCGTTCTGGCACCGGGCGAAATGTCCATTCATCACGCGCTCGTGATCCACGGCTCGGCGCCCAATCAGGGGCAGACGCGACGGACGGGCTTCGCCATCCGCTACATCCCCGCCTCCACCCGCCAGAATCGGCGGCGCAACTCGGCGACCTATGTGCGCGGACAGGATTTCGGCCATTTCGATCCGGAGCTCGCGCCCGAGGGCGAGTTCCACCCCGATGCGGTGGCCCGCCACCGCGTGATCCTCCGCCGCGGCATGGAGGTGATCTTCGCGCCGGAGAACAAGGGCGACGCGGCCGCGCCGGCGGGGGGCTAGGCGTGCGGCTTTCCCCGGCGATGGTGGAGCGCTACCGGCGCGAGGGCGCGGTCTTCCCGATCCGCGCCTTCCCCGAGGAGGAGATGGCCAGGCATCTCGCCGGGCTGGAGGCGATGGAGGCCGCGCGCGCCGGGCGCCTGCCGCCGGCGGTGAACTACAAGATCCACCTCCTCGTGCCCTCGCTCTGGGACATGGTGCACGACCCGCGCATCCTGGATGCGGTGGAGGATGTGCTGGGCCCCGACATCCTCTGCTGGGCCTCGAGCTTCTTCGCGAAGAACGCCGCCGACCCCGCCAACGTGCCCTGGCACCAGGACGCCACCTATTGGGGCCTCTCGGAGCCCACCGCCGTCACCGCCTGGGTCGCCTTCACCCCCTCCACCCCCGAGAATGGCGGGATGCGCATCGTGCCCGGCACGCATCTCACGCCGCTCGCCCATGGCGACAACAAGGACCGCCACAACATGCTGCCGGGGCGCGAGGAGATCCTGGTCGAGGTGGACGAGGCGGAGGTGGTGGATGTGGTCCTCGCGCCCGGGGAGATGTCCCTGCACCACCTTCTCCTCGTCCATGGCTCGAAGCCGAACAGCTCGGGCCGGCGCCGCGTGGGCTTCGCCATCCGCTACATCGCCGGCCACTTGCGCCAGGAGGGGCCACGCCGCGGCACGGCGGCGCTGGTGCGTGGGCGCGACCACGGGAATTTCGAGCTGGAGCAGCGGCCCGAGGGCGATTTCCACCCGGATGCGGTGGCCCGGCATTCCCGCATGCTCCGGAACGCCATGGCGAATGTGTCGGCCGCCATCCAGCGCGACCGTGCCCAGGGCGGTGACCAGGGCGGATGACGGCATGAACCAGACGATCGGCGTGCTCGCCGCGCTGGAGAGCCATGCCCAGTCCCGCGGCGAGCGCGACGCCTTCCTCTTCCTCGGCCGGGGCGAGGAGGTCACCGAGCGGCTAAGCTGGCCGATGCTGGCGCGCGAGGTGGACCAGATCGCGCGCGGCCTGGCGGCGGAGGGGCTCGCGGGCTCCACCCTCGCCCTCGTCTTCCCGCCGGGCCTGGGCTTCATCGCCGCCTTCCTGGCCTGCCTGCGCGTCGGCGCCGTGGCGGTGCCCATGCTGCGCCCGGTCATGGCGGACCAGCGGGAACGCCTCGCGCTCCTCATGGCCGATGCCCGGCCCGATGCGATGATCGTGGCCGGCGAGGAGGATGCGGCGGCCCCCTGGGCCGCGGCGCGCAGCCTCGCCCTGCCCCGCCTGCTGCGCGCGGCCCATGCCCTGCCCCCGATGCCCGCACCGGAGGCTCCGGCCTTCGTGCAATACACCTCCGGCTCCACCCGCAGCCCGCGCGGCATCGTCCTCACCCATGGGAACATCGCGGCCAACCTCGCGATGATCCGGCAGCGCTTCGGACTGGATGCGGGTGGGATTGGCGTGAGCTGGCTGCCGCACCACCACGACATGGGCCTGATCGGCGCCATCCTGGAGCCGGTGCTGCTGGGGGCGCAGGCCGTGCTCATGCCGCCCATGGCCTTCCTGCAGCGCCCGCTGCGCTGGCTGCGCGCGATTGCGCGGCACGGGGCCACCACGGCGGGCGGGCCGAGCTTCGGCTACGGGCTGCTGACGCGCCGCGTTTCGGAGGCCGATCTCCGCGCCCTCGACCTCTCCGCCTGGACGGTCGCCTTCTGCGGCGCCGAGCCCATCCGCCACCGGGTCCTGCAGGATTTCGCGGCCCGCTTCGCCCCGGCCGGCTTCCGCCCCTCCGCCTTCCTGCCCTGCTACGGGCTCGCGGAGGCGACGCTCCTGGTCACGGGCCGGGATGCCGGATCGGGCCTGCGCCTGGTGGGGCGCGCGGGCGATGCCGGGGCTTCGCGGGTGGCGCTCGGCCGGCCCGCGCCGGGCTGCGACCTCCTCCTCGCCGACGAGGCGGGCGCCCATTCCCCGGAGGAGGGGCGGGAGGGCGAGATCTGCGTCGCGGGCCCGCATGTCTCGCCCGGATTCTGGTGCGGCGAGACGCGCGCCGTCCTTCCCCATCCCTGTGGCTTCGAGGCCGGCGGAAAGCACTTCCTCCGCACCGGCGACCTCGGCGCGGTGCTGGAAGGCGAGCTGGTGGTGCTCGACCGGCTGAAGGACGTGGTCGCCATCCATGGCCGCAAGCTGCACGCGACCGATATCGAAGGCACGCTGCTGGAGGCCGCGCTGGAGGAGGAGATCCTGGCCGCCGCCGCCTTCGGCGTGATCGGGGCCGGGAATGAGGAGCGGCTGGTCGTGCTCTGCGAAACCGGCAACCGGGACCTCGAGGCCGCGGCCGCCGTCATCCCCGCCCTGTCCGCCCTGGTCGCGGAGCGGCATGGGGTGGTGCCGCATCTCGCCCTGCTGCGCCACGGCGCCCTCCCCCGCACCTCCAGCGGCAAGGTCCGCCGGCAGGCCGCGAAGGCCGCCTGGGCGGATGGCCTGCTGGCCACGAGGGAAGCCGCCCCCCTTCACCCGCAGCCGGCGATGGCGGATAGAGCTGGCGCATGACTTCGGAAGGAGCAGCCCCGTGGCCGATGCGGATTCCATGACGGGAACGCCCCCCAAGGCCGAGAAGCGCACGGCGCGGGAGGCGGTGGGCGAGGGCAGCGGCCCGGTCTCGCGCATCAATCTCGGATTGAAGGCGCTGCTGCGCGACAATCCCTGGCCCGAATTCGGCTATGGCGAGATCGAGCCCTTCTTCCTCGCCCTGGACGGCAATGGCCGCGGCGGGCGGGAGATCATCTTCGACATCATCCGCAAGCGGAACATCCAGCTGATGGTGGAGGTGGGCTGCTTCCTCTGCGGCTCCACCCTCCAGTGGCTGCGCAGCTCCGACAAGCTGACGATCATCGGCGTGGACCCGTGGGACGGCAACTGGGCCGCCTATATCGAACGGATGGCGCTGGACCCGATCCAGTCCCGCAGCGTGTGGCACCTGGGCGACGAGCAGGTGGCGACCATCGTCGCCAACCTCCGCCGCCACGGCAATTTCTGCGTCGCGATGAACAATGTGCGGCTCTACAAGCCGCGCTTCTACCCCGTGCGCCGCCATTCCCCGGAGGCGCTGAGCTACCTGCATGTGCGCGGCATCGTCCCGGAGCTGATCTATATCGACGCCGGCAAGCACCGCGACGACCTGGATGCCGCCTATAAGCTCTTCCCCAACGCCGTGCTCTGCGGCGACGACTGGCTCTGGCCGGATGAGAAGGGCGTGCTGCGGATGCAGGAGCATGTGAAGGCCTTCGCGGCCGAGCACGGCTTCACCGTGCAGTCCAGCCGCCAGAGCTGGCTGCTGATCCCGCCCGATCCGGCGCCCGGCGAAGCCGCGAAGGCCTGAACGACGCCGGCCGCCCTCCCCGGCGGCCGGTCCGTCACCCCAGCTTCCAGGCGCGGCGCAGGTCGGCGAGATGGTGGCGCATCCGCGCCTCGCAGGCCGGGTCTTCCGAGAGGAACCGCCGCAGCATGGCGTGCAGCGCCACCACCTCGGCGAAGTGGCGCGCGGGCGGGGCTGAGCCGGTGACGCTGCCGCCATGGCGGCGGTGGCGGCTGAAGGGGCGGGCCTCGTACTGCACCCGCCCCTCCCCGCGCACCGCCTCGATATAGATCCGCCAGTCGCCCACGCAGCGCCAGCGGTCCACCTCCTCCCCGAGCCGCGCGAAGACCGCCCGCAGCGCCTCGGTGCGCCAGAGCACGGCGCTCGCGCTCACCACCAGGTTGCGGGGGGAGAGGCAGCGGCGCAGGAAGTCGGCGGCCGGGAACACGGCGTCGCGCTCCAGCGCCTGGTCCCCCATGGCGGCGCTGTAGCGTTTCCCGCTCTCCTCGATCACCTCGCCCGCCGGCCCGATGGCCGCCGTGTCAGCGAAGGCGAACACGCTGCCCGGATCCGCGGCCAGGCGTCCCGCCAGCGCCTCCAGCATCCCCGGCTCCGCCGCGTCATCCGCCTCGGCGATCCAGAGATAGGGGGTGGTGGTCCGCTCCAGCCCGCGCGCCCATTGGCGCAGCACGGAGCCGGAATTCGCGTCGTTGCGGAGAACGGAGACAGGGCATCCGAAGCCGGCAAGCAGCGGCTCGGCGACCGCGATGCTGTTGTCGGTGGAGGCATCGTCGAGAAAGGTAACCTCGCCCACCGGCTCGCCTTGCGCCGCGATGGAGGCAAGGCGCTCGGGCAGGTAGCGGGCATAGTTGTAGTTCGGGATGACGACGCCGACCGAGCCCTTCAGCATGCGCGGGAGTCGTGGCGCGGCCTCGGGCCTTCCGCCCGCCCCGCCCCCTGCCCCTGGCCTCGGATCGCCCCCGGCCCGGCAGCGCCTGATCTCACCACCAGCATTCCTCCGCCGGCCGCCGCTTCGCGCGGGGACCATGATGGGGCGGTCATTCCGTCACGCCCGTGCCGGCACCCGCCGCGTAGAGTGACTGTACCTCGTCACAAGCTATCCGTTCGGCCCTTCGACGCAAGCGGCGTGGATCAGCCGAGGTGGAGGAGATCCACCACCTGACCTTCACGCGGCCCCTCATCCGGCGTCCCGCGCTTCAACGAGACCTGCGGCATGGCCGGGTCCTGCCGCAGCGAGACGCGGCGGACCAGCCCCTGCTGCGACGGTGCCAGCACGCGCAGGCCGAGCCGGACGAAATGCGCGTGCTCGTCGAAGGCCTCGATCGCCACCATCCGATCGTCCAGGCCGAATTCCAGCCGCCCGGTCCTCGGCCCGACGAGATAGGTCAGGCCGAAGACGCGCAGCGGCTCGGGCAGTTCCACCGTCAGCGTCTCCTCCGCCTCGATCACGCCGGTCTCGCAGAGGAAGTCCTGCCAGTGGAAAAGCCCGGCCCGCCGCGCGAAGGGCTGAAGCGCCAGGCCGAGGCGCCGCAGGGCCGGGCGCGGCGGAATGGCGGCAGGGGCTGTGCTCCGCAGCCAGCCCTCCAGCGCGGCCAGCACTTCCTCGGCCTGGTAGAGGCTTCCCTCCGGGGTGGTGTGCACCGTGTCGCGCAGCAGCCCGCGCACGAAGTCCTCGCCCTTTCGCCGGACGAGATCCTCGGCCAGGTCCACCACCGGATAGCCATGGGCCGTCGCCGCCTCGGTGAGCAGCCGGGCGAAGGGCAGCCGCGCCTCCGTCAGATCCGTCCGGAACAGGTGCAGCAGGGCCGGCCGCGCGCCGCTTTCCGCCACGCGGTGCAGGCAGTCGAGGATGAGCTGTCCCGCCTGCTCCGGCGTATCCGCCGTGCTGCGCGCATAGACGGAGGTCGCGATCTCCAGCACCACATGGGTGAAGGGTCCGTGCCGCCGCTGCATGCGCTCGAAGGCCACGGGCACGACATGAGGGCTGAGCCCGCCCAGGCCGCAGACGAACAGCTCCAGCTCCGGGTGCCGCTCCGCCAGAAGGGTTTTCAGGGGGCCGGTATAGCCGGCCCGGAGGCCGGTATTGGAAAAGCCGAGCACGAGGAGCCGTGGCATTCTGCGGGTGGTCTTTCCCAACGCATGTGGTCGCCCCGCTCTGGATCATGCCGGCCCTCGGCTCAAGCCCGCCTGTGGTGAAGGACGGCCGGCTTGCACCGGTCGCATCGGAGAAGGCGCCTGCCGGTATGGCTTGCGGCACCCGCGCCCCGGCCTCAAAACGCTTCAACACCTTGCCGCTTGAGGCGGTCCCACTGGCGGCTTCCCACCCTCGCCGGCAGGGACGAAGAACATGGAGGACGCCATGGACGCGCCGACGATCCGTCTCACCGAGCTCGCCCATGGCGGCGGCTGCGGCTGCAAGCTTGCCCCTTCCGTGCTCCAGAGCCTGCTGGCGGACCAACCCATGGCCGCGGGCTTCAGCCAACTCCTGGTCGGGACCGAGACCGCGGATGACGCGGCGGTCTGGCAGGTGGACGAGAAGCTCGCAGTGATCGCGACGACCGACTTCTTCATGCCCATGGTCGACAACCCGCGCGACTTCGGCCGGATCGCCGCCACCAACGCCATCTCCGACATCTACGCGATGGGCGGCAAGCCGATCATGGCGCTGGCCATCCTCGGCATCCCCGTGAACAAGCTGGACCCCGCCACGGTGCGGGAGATCCTGCAGGGCGGCGCCTCGGTCTGCGCCGAGGCGGGCATTCCCGTGGCCGGCGGCCATTCGATCGATTCACCCGAGCCGATCTACGGCCTGGCCGTGATCGGGCTCGGCCACCCGGACCGCATCCGGCGCAACAGCGGGGCGCGGCCCGGCGATGCGCTGATCCTGACCAAGGGCATCGGCGTCGGCATCTACTCCGCCGCCATCAAGAAGGGCGCCCTGCCCGATGGCGCCTATGAGGAGATGATCGCTTCCACCACCCTGCTGAACCGCGTGGGCGCGGCGCTGGCGGAAGACCCCGCCGTGCATGGCATCACCGATGTCACCGGCTTCGGCCTGCTGGGCCATGCGCTGGAAATGGCGCGCGGCTCGGGGCTGCGGCTGACGATCGGGATGGAGGCGGTGCCATTCCTCGCCCATGCCGCCAGCCTCGCTACCCAGGGCTTCGTCACCGGCGCCTCCCACCGCAACTGGGACAGCTACGGCACCTCCGTGACCCTGCCGCCCGGCCTGCCCGACGCCCGGCGCATGCTGCTGACCGACCCGCAAACCTCGGGCGGCCTGCTGATCGCCTGCGCCCCGGATGCCGCCGACGATCTGGTGGAGCGTATCATGGCCGCCGGCTATCCTCTCGCGCGCCGTATCGGCACGGCCGCCGCCGGAGAGCCGGGGGTGACGGTGACCGAAGGCGGCGTCGCGCGTTCCGGGCAGAAGGGCTGATCCGCGCCCGGATGAAAGAATGCAGGGCCAAGGCCCCGCGATGGAGGAGGGTGGAATGCGCTTTCAACCAGGCCTGATCGCCATGCTGGCCACGCTGGCCCTCGCCGCGCCGGCCCTTGCCCAGGGCGGGGCCGCCGGCCAGCCGCGCTCGGCGCAGAGCCTCGAAGGGCCAGGCTGCAACGCGGCCGGCAAGGCCGAAGCAGCGACCCCGCCGGCACGCGGCAGCGGCGACGGCACGGCACCGGGCAATGCAGGCTCCACGGGCTGGAGCGGCGGCACGGGCGGCTCCAACATCGGAACCAACCCCAGCGGCGCCACGCAGGCCTCCCGCACCTGGCAGCCGCCCACCGCGCGCGGTCTGGACCCCTTCACCGCCCCGGCACGCCCGGCCTCGGCCTGCTGAGCCGGGGCGCTCTCTTTGAAGGCGAGGGCTCCGCCCTCGACCCGCCAAGGGCCTGAGGCCCTTGGAACCCCGTCTGACTGCCGTGGATACGACGATCGAAGGGGTCTCGGGTTGAAGGGGATTCGTCCTGCCGTTGCAGTCGCCTGAGGTCGTGGACCTCAGGCGCACCGTCAGCCGAATGACTCCAACTTGAAGAAAAAGATGATGGGTCGAAGGCACTGCCTTCGACGGGCCCGGGGAGAGGAAGAATTCCTTCTCCCTCTCCCCGGGACAGACCAACAGACCAGAACCGGCATCAGTGCCGCTTCATCTCCTCGATCTGAAGCCGCAGCCCGTCCGCGTTGAAGAACTCGCCATCCCGGATGAGGGAGCGGTCTTCGTGCAGCTTGCGGGTCAGGGCGGAGAGGCGGGCGCGTGCCTCGCTATCCTCCACCAGGCCCTCGCGCCCCGCCCGGAAGAACACCGCGCCTGACCACGCCACGCCGGCACCGGCGAAGAGCGCCACCAGATCCGGCCAGCGCGTCTCGTCCCCCACCACATGCAGCCAGGCCGAGCGCAGCGGCTCCACCGTGGTTTCCGTGATGCGGACCAGCACGAAGAGCATCGTGAAGGACCCGACCTCGCCATAGGTGGCGATCAGCCAGTCGTCGAAATCGGTGTCGGCGGGCGCGGTCATGGGCGGTTCCCGGATGGCGGAAGAGAATGGGAGTCGAACCCACCCGGGACAGTCTCGCTGCCCCACCCGGATTTGAAGTCCGGACGCCCCACCGGGGACGCTTCTCCTCCAAGGCCATCTTCGGCGGGCGAACCAAACAGGTCCGCCCGGTGCGGATTGATGCGCCGCAGGTCGCCCCGGCGCAAGGTCACGCCTTGCCGGTCCAGGAAATCGAGGATCTGGATGGCGACCTTGCGGCCGTTATCCATCCGGTCGCGGAAGGCGGCGGCGGTGATCCAGCCATCCTCGGCCCCGCGCGCCACATCCTTCGCGATCTCCACCATTTCCGCCGTGGTGGCGCGGGCGAAGAAGTGGTCATGGGCGATCTGGTCCACCCGGCCCAGCCGCGCGCAGGCCTTCAGCACCCGGCGGATCTCCGTCTCGGGATGCTCGAACAGGCCCGAGATGTCCCGCACCCGCGGCGGGCGGAAGCGCGCTTCGCCAAGCAGCAGGGGCAGGATACGGGCGAAGAGGGCCTCGTCCTCCGGGTCCAGCCGCACCTCATGGCCGGGCAGGCGGAGGAAGGCGCCCTCCAGCACCACGGCACCGCCCCATGCCTCCCGTTCCAGCGCCGCGCGGAAGGCGGGGGCCGGGAGGCGGGGCTGGACGAGCATTCGCAGCCGTTCGCGCCCGATGCCCTGCTGATCCGGGTTGTCCTCATGATGCTGGCCGATGGCGGCGAGCAGGTTTTCGCGGAACCGCCCCCATTGCGCGGGGGAGAAGAGATGACGCTGCCCCCCGGCCTCCAGCGTCACAGCGCCCAGCCCCTGGACGATCGCGGCGCCCTCGGCGGCGGTCAGCGCATGGTCCCGCGCGAAGCCGGACAGCTCGGCCTGATGGGGCGGCACCTCCAGCAGCCGGGCCAGCGCCCCGGCGGGATCGCGGGCGGAGAGCGCGTCCAGCTGGGCCAGGCGCTCCGGAGAGCGCCGCTTGCGGGCGGGCGCGCGCAGATCGAGGAAGCGGCCGCCACCGATCGTCCGCTGGGCCGAGACGTCGCGGAGGATGAAGCGGTCCCCGATGGCGGCCGCGATCGGGCGGTCCAGCACGAGCTGCACCAGCCCCCCGCCGCCCGGCTCCACCGGATCCCCGAGGGGAACAAGCCTGGCGCCGACCTCGGCGCTCGCATGGTGCAGTCGCGCGGGGAACCAGGTGCCGAGCGCCTTGGGCTCGCTCCCCAGCACGCGGAAATGCGCGTCAATCCGGTCCGTCGGCGCGTGCAGCGACGGGTCCAGAACCATGTCGCCGCGCGTGACGGCTTCCTTGTTGATCCCCTCCCCCGCGAGGTTCAGCGCGCAGCGCTGCCCGGCCGCGCCCCGCTCGGCCGGACGGTTCTGGGCATGGATGGAGCGGACCCGCGCCGGAACGCCACCCGGGCTGACCACCACCCCATCCCCGACCGACACCGCGCCGGAGAGCACCGTGCCCGTCACCACCGTGCCGGCGCCCTGGAGGGTGAAGCTACGGTCCACGGCGAGGCGAAAGGCGCCGCGCTCGCCCGGCGCCGGGGTGTCCTCCTCCGCCCGGGCGAGCGCGGCCTTCAGCGCCTCGACCCCCTCCCCCGTCCGCACCGAAACGGGGAGGATGGGCGCCCCCTCCAGCGAGGTGCCGGCCAGTGTGGCGCGGATCTCCTCGGCCACTTCGGCGCGGCGCCCCGCATCTGCCAGATCCGCCTTGCTGAGCACCACGACCCCGCGCCCGATGCCCAGCAGGTCAAGGATGGCGAGATGCTCCCGCGTCTGCGGCATCACCCCGTCATCGGCCGCGACGACGAGCAGCGCGAAGTCGATCCCGCTCGCCCCGGCCAGCATCGTGTGGACGAAGCGCTCATGGCCCGGGACATCCACGAAGCCGGTGACCCGCGCCCCCTGCCCGACATAGGCGAAGCCGAGATCGACCGTGATGCCGCGCGCCTTCTCCTCCTTCAGCCGGTCGGTATCGACGCCGGTCAGCGCCTGCACCAGCGCCGTCTTGCCATGGTCGATATGGCCGGCGGTGCCGATGATCATGCGGCGGCCTCCGGCAGCGGCGCGGCGGCCCGGCGCTCCGCCTCCGCGATATCCCCGGGCGCGAGGCCTGTGCGGACGGGGTTGAGGAAGGGGCGCGCCAGCTCGCTGCCGCCGGCCTCGGCGCGGAGCAGCCAGGCCAGGGCGGCCACGGCGTCGCGCGCCACCCCGGCGCCGAGGTGATGGGCGGCGCCGAGCATCGCCTGCCCATCCGCATCCCCGCGCTCCGCCGCCATTCGCCACCAGCGCGCAGCCTCGGCCACGTCGCGCTCCACGCCCATGGCGTGGTGGTGCAGCATGCCCAGCCGCGTCATGGAAGCGGCGACGCCGCCCTCGGCCGCCTTCAGCGCCCAGCGGCGCGCCTCCGCCGGGTCGGGCGGCATCACCTCGCCCTCCAGCAGCATCCAGCTCAGCATGTCCTGCGCCAGCGCATCCCCGGCCTCGGCGGCGCGGCGGTAGAGATCGGCGGCGCGGGCGAAATCCACCTCCACACCGCGCCCGCCGCGCAGGAACAGGGCGGCCAGGTTCCGCTGGCCCGGCGGGTGCCCCGCCTCGGCCGCGAGGGTGAGCCATTTCAGCGCGAGCGGCGGGTCCACCGGCACGCCCAGCCCCTCGGCAAAGCAGGCGCCGATATTCGCCTGCGCCCGCGCATCGCCCGCCCGCGCGAGCGGCTCCCAAAGGCCGAGCGCCGTGGCGTGGTCCCCGGCGCGGAAGGCGGCCAGGGCCTCCTCCAGCGGGTCGGGCGGCGGCGCAGGCGCGCGCCGGAACCGGTCAAGCCAGCCCATGCGCGGCGGACAGGGAGGGGAGGTTGGCGACGAAGTCGGCCTCATCCGTGAGGCAGCGAAGATCCAGCACCAGCGCGCCGTCATGGGCATGGCCGATCACAGGACGCGGCAGCTCGCGCAGCGCCGCAGCCAGGGCCTCCAGCGCGCGGCCGCGCGGGGCCTCGATCCGCAGCCCGGCGCTCGGCAGCGTATCCAGCGGCAGGGCCCCGGAGCCAATCTGGCTGCGGCAGGCGCAGACCGTGACGGAGAAGGTGTCCGGCAGGGCGCGCGCGAGATGCGGCGCCATGCGCTGGGCCAGCGCCTCGATTTCCGCCGCGGGCCGCGCGAGCAGCCCGAGCGTGGGGAGGCGTTCGGCCAGCCGGTCCGGGTCGCGATACAGCGCCAGCGTCGCGGCGAGCGCGGCGATGCGGATCTTGTCCACGCGCAGCGCCCGCTTCATCGGGTTCCGGTTGATGGCCGCGATCAGGTCCCGCCGCCCCACGATGAACCCGGCCTGCGGCCCCCCGAGCAGCTTGTCGCCGGAGAAGGTGACGAGGTCGGCCCCCTCCGCCACCGCCTCCCGCACCGTCGGCTCCTTCTTCAGCCCCCAGCGGGAGAGATCGACCAGCGTGCCGGAGCCGAGGTCGTTCAGCAGCGGCACGCCCGCCTCATGCGCGATGGCGGCGAGGGCGGCGCCCTCCACCTCCGCCGTGAAGCCCTCGATCCGGTAGTTCGAGGTGTGAACCTTCAGCACCAGCCCGGTCTCGGGCCGCAGCGCCGCGCGGTAGTCCTTCGGATGGGTGCGGTTGGTGGTTCCCACCTCGACCAGCGTCACCCCGGCCCGGGCCATGATGTCGGGCATGCGGAAGGCGCCGCCGATCTCGATCAGCTCGCCACGGGAGACGATCGCCTCCCGCCCCGCGCCCAGCGTGTTCAGGGCGATGAGCACGGCGGCGGCGTTGTTGTTGACCAGCGTCGCATCCTCGGCGCCCGTCAGCTCGCAGAGCAGGGCGCGCAGATGGTCGTCGCGCTCGCCGCGTCGGCCTGTCTCCAGGTCGAATTCCAGCGCCACCGCATCGCGCATGGCCGCGGTGGCCGCCTCGACCGCTGCCTCGGCCAGCAGCGCGCGGCCGAGATTCGTGTGCAGCACGGTGCCGGTGAGGTTGAAGAGCGGGCGCAGGTTGGACCGGTGCCGGCGCTCCAGCGCCGCCCCCGCCGCGGCCGCGACCTCCGGCGCGGTGGGCAGCGCGCCCCCGCCGGCCCTTGCCTCGGCCAGGGCGTTGCGGATGGCGGAGGTCACCTCGGCCCGGCCGAAGCGCGCCACCAGCCCGGCCGCCTCGGGCAGCCCCAGGACACGATCCACCGAGGGAAGGGCGCGCAGCGCCGCCTTCTCCACGGCTCAGTAGCCCAGCAGGAAGGGGTCGAAGCCGGCGCGCCGGTATTCCGTGCCCTGCATCAGCATGTCGAGGCCGAGGCTGGCCACGTCATCCGCCACCGGCTCCAGGGCGGGGTTGCGGTCCTGGTAGAGGATCTTCACCCAGCTGCGGCAGGAATCGCAGGTCTCGGCCTTCACCGTCGGCTCCTCCGCCTCCCCCTCGGGCGCCTTGTAGCCGATGCCCTTGGTGGAGCCGCAGGCGAGGCACTTGATGCGGACCTCGTTCCACTGCGTGCCGCAGAAGGCGCAGGCCGCGTAGCGCGACCCCTCCGCCCCCGGGCGCCCCACGACGAGGGAGGAGACAGGGGGCCCGCCGCAGACCGGGCAGAGGCCGGTTTCCAGGGGAACCAGCCGCGCCGCGTCGAGCGTCGCCGCGCGCCGGGCCGCATCCACCTGCGCCGCCGCCGAGAGGAAGAGGTGCTGGGGCAGGCTGTCGAAGGGAATGGCGTCGGCCATGATGTTGCCGAGCATGCCGCCCAGCACTTCGGGGGTGGTGCGGCGCAGCCAGTCCAGCGCGTCGCGGGCCGGGGCCGGCATTTCCACCGGCTCCATCGCCTCCAGGAAGCGGGCGACGGCCCCGCGCAGGGCGGGGGCGTTCACCAGCGTGGCGCGGTCGAGCGGGGGCATCTTGTTCTCCCGCGCGCGCTCGATCTGCGCGGCGGGGATCGGCTCGGGCGCCGGCAGCGCCTCGGCCAGCTGGGCCTGCACCTCGCTGACCCGCCCGAGGAAGCGAAGATAGGGAGCGAGCTCCCCCGCCTCCGCCAGCACCGCGAACCGCTCCGCCCTTTGGCGGAACAGCCGGGGCGGGTCGGGCAGGATGGCGAAGGCGGGCCTGATGAGGCGCCCGATCGCGGAAGGATCGGGCTGCAGGGCGTTGGTTCCGGACATGTTACCTCGCGGGCCGAACCGGCCACGGCGTGTTGGAAAGGGTTACTCGGCCGGGCCGATCTTCCGCTGCCCCGCCAGTTCCCGCAGCCACTTGCGATGATGGCGCCAGGCCCAGCCGCCCGTCACCGAGCCCCGCGTCATCGCCCGCAGCGTGCCCCGCGTCCAGATGGCCGCATAGACGTGCAGGATAAAGACGCAGATGATCAGCACGGCCGAGATGGCATGCGCCAGCACCGCGATGCGGCGGGTGGGGATGGAGGTGTAGGGCGCGAAATACTGCTCCCAGATCATCAGCCCCGTGGCGATCAGCACCAGGATCAGCAGCGCCATCGACCAGAAGATCACCTTCTGCCCGGCATTGTACTTGCCGAACTCGGGCAGGTTCTCCTCATGGCCGGTGACGACATCCTTCAGCCGCGTCAGCCACACCCAGTCCACGCTGGCCGGCAGGTTAGCCCGCCAGAGCTGGAAGAAGAAGACGAAGAAGCTGACGAAGAGGACGACGCCGATCCAGGGATGGAAGGCCCGCGTGTTCTGCCCGCCGCCGAACAGCGCCGTGAGGAAGAACAGCGACGGATCGAACAGGGCCAGGCCGGACAGGGCCAGCAGGATGAGGCTGGCCGCCGTGATCCAGTGGTTGATCCGCGCGGCGACGCCGTAGCGGTCCACCGTGACCGGCTTCCCCGGATGGATGGCGTCGCCGGGTTGGATGCGCTCGACCATCAGCCACGCTCCCCGTTGCTGGAGGAGGCCTCCGGGACGGGCTGGCCGATCGTGGTCTCGACCAGCTTTTCGGCGCTCTCCTCATCCTCCTTCGACACGCGGTTGGGCCGCGCGAAGACACCGTGGATGAGGCTGCCCGCCGCCATGAAGCCCATGGCGGCGAGGCCGACATACTTGGTCAGCCCCTTCCAGGTCTGCACCACCGGCGAGATCCGCGGGTTGTCCGGCAGGTCCGCATAGATGTGCGGCTTGTCGTTGTGGTGCAGCACATACATCACATGCGTGCCGCCCACCCCAGGCGGGTCATAGAGCCCGGCATTGGCGTAGCCGCGGGACTTCAGGTCCGCGATCCGCCCCTCGGCATGGCGCGTCATGTCCTCCTTGGTGCCGAAGACGATCGCCTGGGTCGGGCAGGCCTTGGCGCAGGCCGGCCCCTGCCCCACCGCCACACGGTCGGAGCAGAGCGTGCACTTGTAGGCCCGGTGATCCGCCTTCGAGATGCGGGGGATGTTGAAAGGGCAGCCCTTCACGCAATAGCCGCAGCCAATGCAGTTCTCGTGGATGAAGTCCACGATGCCGTTGGTGTACTGCACGATGGCGCCGGGCGCCGGGCAGGCCTTCAGGCAGCCCGGATCGGCGCAATGCATGCAGCCATCCTTGCGGATGAGCCATTCGAGATTGTCCGTCGACGGGTTCACCCATTCGGTGAACCGCATCAGCGTGAACATGTTCTCGGTGAGGTCGTGGGGGTTCGTGTAGACGCCCACATTCTCCCCCACCGCCGGCGTGGTGTCGTTCCATTCCACGCAGGCGGATTGGCACGCCTTGCAGCCGATGCACTTGGAGACATCGATCAGCTTGGCCACGGGGGTGAGCTGCCGCTGGGGCGGCGGCAGGTCATCCGTCGCCGAACGGCGGACCAGGTCGGCCGGGCCCAGATTGCTGGCCATGGGCTGGGTCGGCGGGTTGCTCACCGCCGTACGAGGGCTGTCGCTCATGACTGCACTCCCGGCGCCGTGGTGGGTTCGAGATTCACCAGGAACGCCTTGTATTCCGGCGTTTCGATGTTCGCGTCACCGACGAAGGGGCTGAGCGAATTCGGGCCGAAGCCCTTCTTCGCCGCGCCCACGAAGCCCCAGTGCAGCGGGATGCCCACCACATGGACCACGCGGCCGTCGCAGTTCAGCGGGCGGATGCGCTTGGTGACGACCGCCTTGGCCTTCACCGAGCCACGCTTGGACCAGACGCGCACCCAGCCGCCATTCACCACCTGCCGCAGCGCCGCGAGCTCCTCCGAGATCTCGACGAAGAATTCGGGCTGCAGCGCCGCATTCACCCGGTTGTGCTTCGTCCAGTAATGGAAGTGCTCGGTCAGCCGGTAGGAGGTCGCCGCGAAGGGGAACTCGTCCGCAGTGCCGAACTGGCTGAGGTCGCTCTGGAACACGCGCGCGACCGGATTGCCCCGCATGCGCGGGTTCATCACGTTCGGCACCGGGCTCTCGAACGGCTCCATATGCGCCGGGAAGGGCCCGTCCCGCAGCATGCCCCGGGTGAAGAGGCGCGAGACCCCTTCCTGGTTCATGATGAAGGGCATCACCTGGTCCGGCCTGGCGGTCGGGGCGATGTCCGGCACGTCATAGCCGGTCCAGCGCGTCCCATCCCATTCCAGCAGCTTGCGGCTGGGATCCCAGGGCTTGCCCTGCAGGTCGGCCGAGGCACGGTTGTACAGCGTGCGCCGGTTGAGCGGCCAGGCGAAGCTCCAGTTGAGATAGGCACCCGTGCCGTCGGGGTCCTCGGTCCCCCGGCGGGCCATGTTGTTGCCGGCCTCGTTCCAGCAGCCGGAGTAGATCCAGACGCCGCACATGGTCGAGCCGTCGTCCCGCAGCTGCGAGAAGTTGAGCAGCTGCTTCCCGGCCGCGACCTGCACCCGGCTGGGATCCGCCGGATCCGGCAGGTCCGTCAGCGCGCGGCCGTTGATCTCCTTGGCCAGTTCCTCGGGCTCCGGCTCGTTCGGATCATGGTAGTTCCAGGAGAGGTTCAGGATCGGGTCGGGGAACACGCCCCCTTCCTTCCGGTACAGCTCCCGCATGCGCAGGAAGATCTGCGCCATGATCCAGGTGTCGTGCTTCGCCTCGCCCGGAGGCGAGCCGGCCGCCCAGTGCCATTGCAGCCACCGCCCGGAATTGGTGAGCGAACCCTCCTCCTCCGCAAAGCAGGTGGTGGGGAGCTGGAACACCTCGGTCTGGATGGAACGGGTGTCGACGTCGTTGTACTCGCCGTGGTTCTCCCAGAACCGCGCGGTCTCGGTCTCCAGCGGGTCCATGGTGACGAGGAACTTCAGCTTCGAGAGCGAGCTGGTGATCTTCCCGCGATTGGGGAAGGCCAGCACCGGGTTGAAGCCCTGGCAGAAATAGCCGTTGACCCGCCCCGCGCCCATCAGCTCGAACATGCGCAGCACGTCATAGGCCGGCACGTCCAGCTTCGGCAGGAACTCGTAGCCCCACTGGTTCTCCGCCGTCGCGGCGTCGCCCCACATGGCCTTCTGGAAGCTCACCATGAACTTCCGGTAGTTCTGCCAGAAGCTCGTCTGCCCCGGGCGAAGCGGCCGGAACTGGCGGCTGCGCATATAGGTCTCGAAGTCGGTCTCCTGCTCCGTCGGCATATTCAGATAGCCGGTGAGCAGGTGCGACATGAGGCCGATATCGGTCAGGCCCTGGATGTTGGAATGCCCGCGAAGCGCGTTCATCCCACCGCCGCGCACGCCGATATTGCCCAGGATGAGCTGCAGCATCGCCATGGCGCGGATGTTCTGCGCGCCGTGCGAATGCTGGGTCCAGCCCAGGGCATACATCGAGGTCATCGTCTTGGTGGGCGACGAGCATTCGGAGATCATCTGCGCGACGCGAAGGAACTTATCCCTCGGCGTGCCGCAGATGCGCTCCACCATCTCGGGCGTATAGACGGCGACATGCTGCTTCAGCAGGTTCCAGACGCAGCGCGGGTGCTGGAGCGTCGGGTCGGTGACGGCGAAGCCGTCCTCGCCCATCTCGTAGTCCCAGCTCGTCCGGTTGTAGTCGCGCTTCTCCTCGTCATAGCCCGTGAACAGGCCGTCGCTGTAACCGAAGCCCTCCTTCACGATGTAGGACGCGTTGGTGAAGGCCTTGGTGTACTCCCACTGCACCTTGTCGTTGTCGATGCAGTACTTGATCACGCCCAGCAGGAACGCGATGTCGGTCCCCTGGCGGATGGGCGCGTAGAAATCCGACACGGAGGCCGTGCGGGTATAGCGCGGGTCGACCACGATCAGCTTGGCGCCACGATGCGCCTTCGCCTCGGTCACCCACTTGAATCCACAGGGATGCGCTTCCGCCGCATTGCCGCCCATGACGACAACAAGGTCGGTGTTCCGGATATCGGTCCAGGAATTCGTCATCGCACCACGGCCAAAAGTCGGGCCCAAACTGGACACCGTAGGGCCGTGTCAGACGCGCGCCTGGTTATCGAATCCGACGATCCCGAGAGCCTTCACGACCTTGAAGGTCGTCCAGGCGGTCTCGTTGGTGGTGGCGGAGGCCGCCAGGAAGCCGGTGGTGGTCCACCGGTTGACCGCAACGCCCGCGTCGTTCTTCGCGAGGAAGTTGGCGTCGCGGTCCTCCTTCATCAGCCGCGCGATGCGGTCGAGCGCCTGGTCCCAGGAGATCCGCTCGAAGCGGTCGGAACCGGGCTTGCGCCACATCGGGTGCCGCAGGCGGGTCGGCGCCTGGATGAAGTCCTTCAGCGCCGCGCCCTTGGGGCAGAGCGTGCCGAGGTTGGTCGGATGGTCCGCGTCACCCTCGACATGGATGACCTCGGCGCTCTCGCCCTTCCGCACGTCACCCTTCGCATAGAGGATGACGCCGCAGGCGACCGAGCAATAAGGGCAGGTGTTGCGCGTCTCTGTGGTGTTCGCCAGCTTCAGGGGCCGGACATGGGCGGCGACGGCCGCCTCGGCCTCGCTGAAGCCCATAGCCCCCAGAGACGTTGCCGCAACCCCCGCGCCACCGACTTTCAAGAAGCCGCGCCGCGAGAGTTCCACGTTCATGTGACCCTCCCTAAACCGAGCGAATATGCCACTCAGTAGAATATTGTATGTTGTTGGGTCGGTCCAGTTCGAGTCAAGGAAATGCGGCGCGTCGGCGCAGGTTGACGTCCCCCTCCCTGCTTCCTCCTCCCTTCCACCCTGCGACCTCTGGCCTGGCGCCGCGTTTCCCCTCCCGGATCGATGCGGCGGGAGGCGGAGCGGGATGGTGTGGTTGCGGGTCGGCGCCCTGGGTTTTCTCCTCGCGGGCTGCTGGATTCCGATCTCGGAAGCGAGGGCCGATCCCTGGAAGGATGAGAGCGGACATGGCCGCCGCTGGGCTCATCCGGGCTGGGGTGGCGATAGCCCGGCCTTCCGGGAAATCCGCCGCGGGCGCGGCCGGGGGCATGGACGGGGACATGGCCGGGGTCACCGCCACGACGAGGTCCGCCGCTGGTATGGGGATGGACCCGTTCCCGTCCCCGGCTTCGTCCTGCGCTACGGCCCGGCCCACCCACCTTCCTCCGCGCGCCCTCCGCGGCGGCAGGAGGCCCAGCGCGCGGCACCATCGGCCGAGGCGCGGCGGGAGGATCCGATCCGCAGCGGCGCCACCGAGCGACCGTCGCCGGACCGCCCCACCGCGCCGGAGGCCCCTTCCCGTGCCGCGGCTGACCGCCCCTGGGACGATGCGCGCCAGGTCCCGCCCCGCCCGGCTTCCCCCAGCCTGGCTTCCCCCACCCTTGAGAGCCCCTCCCGGCCACCACCGACGCCCTGGCGCTGACCCGCGGCCGGGAGCCCCGTTGCACGTATCCGGGCCGACCGATATATCCGATCGGGAACAACGGTGGATCCGCGCCATGCGTCGCCTCCTGTTGCGCGGCGTCGCGGCCGCGCTCCTCTCGGCCGCGCTTCCCGCCATGGCGAATGCCCAGGAAGGGCCCACGGTCTTCGCCGCCGCCAGCCTGACCGATGCGATGAGGGCGCTGGGCGAGGCCTGGCGCGTCCGGGGCCATCCTGCCCCCCGCTTCTCCTTCGCCGCCTCCTCCGCCCTCGCCCGCCAGATCGAGCAGGGCGCGCCCGCCGATCTCTTCGCCTCCGCCGACGAGCCCTGGATGGACTACCTCCAGCAACGCGCGCTGATCGTGAACGAGACGCGCGTCAGCCCGCTGGCCAACGCGCTCGTGCTCGTCTCGCCGAGGGACAGCCCCGTGGCCCCCATCGCCCTGGCGCGGGATACGGACCTCGCCGCGATGCTGGGTACGGCCGGGCGCATCGCCACCGGCGATCCCTCCAACGTGCCGGTGGGACGATACGCGCAGGCGGCGCTGACCTGGATGGGGCAGTGGAACACGCTGGTTCCGCGCCTGGCCCGCGCCGACAACGTCCGCTCCGCCCTCCTGCTGGTCGAGCGCGGAGAGGCGCCGCTCGGGATTGTCTATGCCACGGATGCGGCGGCGTCCCGCGGGGTGAAGGTCGTCGGTACCTTCCCGGCGGAAAGCCATCCCGCCGTTACCTATCCCTTCGCCCTCACCCGGCTTGCCGCTCGTGATGCCGGGGCGCGCGCCTTCCTCGCCTTCGCCACGGGGCCGGAAGCGGCCGAGACCTACCGCCGCTTCGGCTTCGCGCTGCGCACGGAGTAGCGATGACTCCGGAGGAATGGGGCGCGGTCCGGCTCAGCCTGGCGGTGGCGCTGCGCTCCGTCGCCTTCGGCCTGCCGCCGGCCGTGCTGGTCGCCTGGCTGCTGGCGCGCGGGCGCTTTCCCGGGCGCGCGCTGCTCGATGCGCTGGTGCATCTTCCGCTGGTCATGCCGCCCGTCGTGGTGGGTTGGCTGTTGCTCGTCACCTTCGGCATCCGGGGCCCGGTCGGCTCCCTGCTGAACGACTGGTTCGGAATCCGGCTCGTCTTCACCACGGCCGGGGCCTCCCTGGCCACGGCGGTCATGTCCTTCCCGCTCATCGTGCGCGCCGTGCGCCTCAGCCTCGACACCGTGGACCCAGGGCTGGAGGCGGCCGCACGCACGCTGGGTGCGGGGCCGATTGACCGCTTCGTCACCATCACCCTGCCGCTCATCGCGCCCGGCATCCTCTCCGGCGCCATCACCGCCTTCGCCGCGGGTCTGGGCGAGTTCGGCGCGGTGATCACCTTCGCCTCCAACATCCCCGGCGAAACCCAGACCCTGCCCCTGGCCATCTACACCGCCACCCAGACCCCAGGGGGCGAGGCCATGGCCGCCCGCCTCGCCGCGATCTCCTTCGCGCTGGCGGTGGCGGGGCTCCTGCTGGCCGATCTCGCCGCGCGGCGGCTCGCGCGCGCACTCGGTCGGCCCGCGCGCTGATGCTCGAGGTCTCGCTCCGCCACCGCTTCCCCGGCTTCGCGCTGGATGCGCGCTTCGCCGCGCCGATGCCCGGCGTCACGGCCGTGTTCGGCCCCTCCGGCTGCGGCAAGTCCACCCTGCTTTCCGTCGTTGCCGGGCTGCTGCGCCCGGAGGAAGGGCGCGTGGCGCTGGACGGCACGGTGCTGCTGGACACCGCCGCGCTCGTGTCCGTGCCGCCGGAAAGGCGGCGTTGCGGCGTGGTGTTCCAGGATGCGCGGCTGTTCCCCCATCTCTCCGTGGCCACCAATCTCCGCTACGGCCTCCGCCGTGCGCCGCGCGGCGCGGAGGGGCCGACGCCGGAGGAGGTGGTCGCGCTGCTCGGCATCGGCCATCTCCTGCATCGCCGCCCCGCGGCCCTCTCCGGGGGGGAAAGGCAGCGCGTCGCGCTCGGCCGTGCCCTGCTCTCCCGCCCGCGCCTGCTCCTGATGGACGAACCCCTGGCGGCGCTCGATGCGCCCCGCCGGGCGGAGGTGCTGCCCTATCTCGCCCGCGTGCGCGACCGGCTGCGCCTGCCGATCCTCCTCGTGACCCATGCGCTGGACGAGGTGGACCGGCTGGCCGATCACCTCGTGCTGATGGAAGCCGGCCGCGTGCTGGCCGCCGGGCCGGTGGAAGCGCTTTCCGCCCGCACGGATCTGCCGCTGCTCGCCGGCCGGCGGGATGCGGGCGTCCTGCTCGCCTGCACCGTGCTCGACCACGATCCCGCGCGCGGGCTGACGCGGCTCGGCTTCGAGGGTGGGGAGCTGCGCGTGCCGCTGCGCGAGGAGGCGGCCGGCACGGCGCTGCGCCTGCGCGTGCGGGCCCGCGACGTCTCGGTCTCCGCCGAGGAACCGCATGGCCTGTCCGTCCAGAACATCCTGCCGGCCTTGCTCGAGGGGATCGAGCCGGCCGCGCCGCATGAGGCGATGCTCCGGCTTCGCGTGGGGCCGGCCGTGCTGCTGGCGCGTGTCACCGGGGATGCGGTGGCGCGGCTGGGCCTGAGCCCCGGCCGGCCGCTCTGGGCCCTGGTGAAATCCGTGGCATTCGCCGGGCCCGGTGCCTGAGAGCAGTCCCGCGGGCTGACGGCCGTGCCGCGCAGCCGATGGCCCCATGCTCCGCGGGCACGGGCGGAGGAGACATTCGCCCCCCGCCCGGGACGCGGCGCCGGATCAGCGCCCGACCGGTTCCATCCGCGAGACGGGCGGCGGCGCGGCAGGCGCGGGTACCGGCGGCGCCGGAGGCTGCTGGAAGGCGGATGCCGCGGCATCCTCCCCCAAGGGCCGCATGCTCGGCAGCGGGCGCCGCATGCAGCCCCGGACGATATGCGCGCACACGCCATCCTGCCCGACGGGACGGTCATTGTTGCCCGCGTAGAACAGGCCGCTGACCCGGTCGTCCACCAGGCGGAAGGTCGCGGTGCAGGCGGTGCCGCTGCCGCCGAGCGTGTAGCCGCCGCCGATCACCGGCAAGGACACCTCCACACCCCCGGTGGACTCGTTCTTCACGCTGTAGCTGAACAGCTCGGTGCGGGCGTCCAGCCGCTTGGTCTTGTCGGGGATGCCGGCGCAGGCCTGCAGGTCGGCGGCGCTCATCCCCTCCATGCTGAGCTGCGCCTCATGCGCCAGCCGGGAATCGCCATAGCCGCAGGCGGCCAGAAGGGTGAGGAGGGCCAGGGAGGCGGGTCGGTTCATGACGTCTCCGTCGATCAGGGCTGGCGGCGCAACAGGTTGCGCCGACGGCCTCGGTCCACTGGATCGATCCCTCCCCGCCCGGTGTGCCCAGGGCTTTCGGGTGGCAGGGTGCCCCGCCCGCGTTCCACGACAGAAAGCACAGCCCCCTGACGAGAAGCGGCCCAAGGGGGTAACCCGGCTGTGGGAGGGCTGGAGCGGGCGATGGGAATCGAACCCACGACATTCAGCTTGGGAAGCTGACGTTCTACCTCTGAACTACGCCCGCGCTCCGAGGTGCCCCACACCTAGCGCAGGCCCCGCCCCCGCGCAATCCGCCCCGTGCCGCCCCCTGGCCGGCCGCTGCATGGTCCCCCGCCCTTGCCCCCGGGGGAGGCGAGGACTAGCTTGCCCCCGTCTCCGCCCCGGCGGAGCCAGCTCGCGATTTGTCGGCCAGCTTGCGGCGAGCCTAAAGAAACGCGCTAAACGGCCGTGGCGGTGGGTCTTCCACCGCCCGACCGGGCCATCCGTGACTTGGTGGAACGCCCGCGATGCCCAGGACACTTCCGAACACCCCCCTCCGCCCCGCGACGCTGCTCGTGCGCGGCGGCCAGAACCGCAGCTCCTTCGACGAGATGTCGGAAGCCCTGCATCTCACCTCGGGCTTCATGTATGAGAGCGCCGGCCAGGCGGAGGAGACCTTCCTCGGCCAGATCCAGCACTTCCAGTACTCCCGCTTCGGCAACCCGACGATCGAGGCGCTGCAGAACAAGCTGGCCGCGCTGGAAGGCGCCGAGGCCTGCCGCGTGATGGCCTCCGGCATGGCCGCCGTGCATTCGGCCATGCTGTCCCATCTGAAGACCGGAGACCGCGTCGTGGCCTCCCGCGCGCTCTTCGGCTCCTGCCACTGGATCGTCTCCACCCTGCTGCCGCGCTACGGCATCGAGACGGTCTTCGTGGATGGCACGGATCTCGACCAGTGGCGCGACGCCTTCCGCAAGCCCGCCGCGCTGGTGCTGCTGGAGACGCCCTCCAACCCGATGCTGGAGCTGGTGGACCTGCCGGCGGTGGCCGAGCTGGCGCATGCCGCCGGCGCCATCGTGGTGGTGGACAACGTCTTCGCGACGCCCCTCCTCCAGAAGCCGCTGACCCTTGGCGCGGATGTGGTGGTCTATTCCGCCACCAAGCATTTCGACGGCCAGGGCCGCGTGCTCGGCGGCGCCGTGCTGGGTTCGCAGAAATGGGTGGACGAGGTGCTGCAGCCCTTCATCCGCAACACCGGCCCCAGCATCTCGCCCTTCAATGCCTGGGTCATCCTGAAGGGGCTGGAGACGCTGCACCTGCGCCTTCCCGCCATGTGCGCCAATGCCGCGAAGCTGGCCGACTTCCTCGCCGCCCGGCCGGAGGTCTCGCGCACCCTCTACCCCTTCCTCGACAGCCACCCGCAGCAGGCGCTGGCGAAGAAGCAGATGGCGGCCGGCGGTTCGCTCGTCACCTTCGACGTGGAGGGCGGCAAGGAGGCGGCCTTCCGCGTGCTGGACGCGCTGCGGCTGATCGACATCTCCAACAACCTCGGCGACGCCCGCAGCATGGTCACGCACCCCGCCACCACCACCCATATGAAGGTGGGGGCGGAGGAGCGCGCGCGGCTCGGCATCACCGATGGGACGGTGCGCTTCTCCGTGGGGCTGGAGGACGCGCAGGACCTGATCGACGACCTCTCGCAGGCGCTCGACGGGCTGCGCAGCACGGGCGGCGGCAAGGCCGGCCTCTCTCGCGCGGCGGCGCCGGACCGCTGAAGAGGCGCGCTGACCGCGCCACGCGGCGGCAAGGTGGACGGGGCGGCGCGGCCGGTGGCAGGCTGCGCTCCCCTCCCGCCACAACCCTGAGGGGAGACGCATGAGCCTCGAAACCTGGCTTGCCTTCCTGGCCGCCTCGGCGGCGATGCTGATCATTCCCGGGCCGACCATTCTTCTCGTGCTCGGCCAGTCGCTGGGCGGCGGGCGGCGCTCCACCCTGCCGCTGGTGCTGGGCGTGGCGGCGGGGGATGCCCTGGCCCTCAGCCTTTCCCTGGCCGGGCTGGGCGCGCTGCTCGCCACCTCGGCCATCGCCTTCACCGTGCTGCGCTGGGCGGGTGCCGCCTATCTCGTCTGGCTGGGCATCCGGATGTGGCGGGCCCCGGTCGAGGGCGCGCCGGCGCCGCTGCCGCCCCGCCGCGCGGGGATGCAGGCCTTCCTCGTCACGGCCACGAACCCGAAGAGCATCGCCTTCTTCGTCGCCTTCGTGCCGCAGTTCCTCGACCCGGCCCGCCCCTTCCTGCCCCAGGCGGCGCTGCTGGTGGCCAGCTTCGTCACCCTCGGCGCGGCCAACGCGCTGGGCTATGCCCTGCTGGCCGGGCGGCTTTCCGGCGTCGTGCGCCGGCCCGGGCCGAGACGGGTGATGAACCGGATCGGCGGCTCGATGCTGGTCGGCGCGGGAATGGCCACGGCACTGCTCGGGCGTCGCGCGTGAACGCGCGGAAACCGCCGCACCGGGGCAAGGAGGCTTCGCCATGAACGACACCGGCGCCTTCACGGCCGTCACCCGCGGGCTGCGCGTGACGGTCCGCAGCTTCTATCTCTCTGACCAGTCCGATCCCGAGGAGGGGCGGCATGTCTGGGCCTACCGCGTCCGGATCGCCAATGAGGGCAGCGAGACCGTGCAGCTGGTGAAGCGCAGCTGGTCCATCACCGACGCTCTCGGCCGCACCCAGACGGTGCATGGGGACGGGGTGGTGGGGGAGCAGCCGGTCCTCGAGCCGGGCGAGGCCTTCGAATACACCTCGGGCACGCCGCTCGCGACGCCTTCGGGCTTCATGCGCGGCGTCTACCACATGGTGGTGCCCGCCACCGGCGAGACCTTCGATGCCGAGATCCCGGCCTTCAGCCTGGACAGCCCCCATGGGCAGGTGACGCTCAACTAGGCCCCCCGGATCAGGCGTTGCGACCAGGCGCCCGCGGCCATGTGCCGGGCCCGGAGCGGCCCCGTCGCCCGGGCCGCTTTCCGGTTCCCGAACTCCACCCCATCTTTCAGCCCGCGCCGCCCGGCGGCCCCTCAGACCAGTGCCCGCCGCGCCCAAGGAACCAGCTGCACGTGACCGAGCCCCATCCCGATACCCAGGCCCCTGCCGAGGCCGGCGCCCCCAGCCCGGCCGACCTTGCCGGCCACAAGCGCCCCACCCAGTCCGAGGCGGAGGCGGCGGTGCGGACCCTCCTCCTCTGGGCCGGCGACGACCCGGACCGGGAGGGGCTGGTCGACACGCCCAAGCGCGTTGCCAAGTCCTACCGGGAGCTGTTCGTCGGCTATGGCACCGACCCGGTCCAGCTCCTTCAGCGCTCCTTCGAGGAGGTGGCGGGCTATGACGAGATGGTGGTGCTCCGCGACATCCGGCTCGAAAGCCATTGCGAGCACCACATGGTGCCCATCATCGGCCGCGCGCATGTGGGCTACCTGCCGCGCGGGCGGGTCGTCGGCATCAGCAAGCTGGCGCGGGTGGTGGATGCCTTCGCCAAGCGCCTGCAGATCCAGGAGAAGCTGACCGCGCAGATCGCCAACGCGATCAACGACGTGCTCGACCCCGTGGGCGTGGCCGTGGTGCTGGAGGCGGCGCATCAGTGCATGACGACCCGCGGCGTGCACAAGCACGGGGTGACCATGGTCACCAGCACGATGCTGGGCGCCTTCCGCGACGATCACGCGACGCGGCGGGAATTCCTCTCGATCATCAACGGCCGCTCCGGCACCTTCGAGGGGTAGCGCACAGAGCCGCGGGCGTGGCGCCAGGCATCCGGCGCCACGCCCGCGAAACCTCCGGGCCGCCTCAGCAATCCCGGCGGAAGAAGCCCGCCGAGCGGTCGGCACGGGCCGCATCGGCATAGGAACCGCTGATCGCGGCCTGCTGCTGCGCGCCGGCGGCGGCGGCATAGGCCTCGCGGCAATAGGGATCCACGGCGGCGGCATAGCCCGGGCCGACCGCCGGAGCGGGAGCCTGGCCGACATAGCCCGGCATCGGCGTGGCATAGGGCGCGGCGGCATAGCCCGGCGCGGCAACCGGGGCCACGCCATAGGTGCCGGGCTGGTAATAGGGTTCCGCCGGATAGGGGGCGCAGGCCGAGAGGCCGACGCCAAGGGCCAGGGCCGGCAACAACAGGGCAGTGCGGAAGCGGTTCATGGCGATTCTCCTTCGATAGGGGGAGAAGCGCGGAATCCCGTCTCCGGGTTGCGGAAAGGCCCCTAACCCTGCGGCAGGTCCTGGCGCTGGATCCCATCCGGCGTGTCGGTGGGTGCCACGGGGGCCGTGGGGGTGGTCTGCAACAGCCAGTCGCGAAGATTGCGGCGGACCTGCAGCTCGAACTCGACGTTCAGGTCCTCCATGGCGCGGATCATGATCGTCTCCGCGGCCCGCGCCTGGGCGGCGGCGCCGCCCCCGGCCCCGGTCACGCCCCGGCGCGCCTCGGCCTCGGCAAAGGCCACGCGCCGGTCGCCCTCCTGCAGGATCTCCACACGGGCGCGCAGCAGGACGGCGATCGCATCGCCCGAACGGGTCAGCGTCGCGGCCTCGACGAGGAAGCGGGCACGGCCGGTGGTGCCGGAAGGGATGATCCGGTCCCGCCCCATCCGCGCCACCTCGGCGGAGGGAAGGATCGGCGCCGGCGGATCGGCGCGGGAGCCGGTAGGGTTCTCCACCACCTCGAGGTCGGCCACGTTCAGGCGCAGCGGCGTGAGCCAGGCATAGCCCTCCACGCGCGGCGGCGCGGGCGGCGGCTCGCGCCCTCCGCAGGCGAGAAGGAGCAGCGGCGCACCGATCACGATGCCCCGCCTGGTCATGCTGCGTCCGGTCATGATCTCGCGGAATCCCCCAAAGCCCGGCTTCCGCGTTAGCCGATCAGGCCCGGCCAGCGCCACCCCTCACCTCGGACCGGTCGAAGCGGAAGGCCACATTGCAGAACTCGCAGGTCATGGTGATCAGCCCGTGCTCGGCCATGTGGTCCAGATCGGCCTCCGGGAAGCCCTGCAGCACGCCGGCCAGGCGCGCGCGGGAGCAGCGGCAGCCATAGGAGAGCGCCCGGGGGCGGTCCACCAGCAGCCCCTCCGCATGGAAGAGGCGGTGCAGGAGCTGCTCCGGCGCCAAGCCGTCGTCGAGCATCTCCTCCTCCTTCACCGTGGCGGCGAGGGTGGTGGCCGTGTTCCAGGCCTCGTCGGCCTCCTCGTCGCCCAGCCCGTCGATGCCGCCCTCCGCGGCGACGCGCTCCAGGATCAGGGCGGTGGCGCGCCAGCCCTCGGGCGTGCGGCGGCAGGAAAGGCGCACGAAGGCCTGGAGCTGCTCGGAGGTGCGGAAATAGCTGTCCGTCATCTCGGCCAGAGTCTCGCCCTCGATCCCGACAAGGCCTTGGTAGCGGTCCATGTCCGGCCCCTGGTCGCAGGTGAAGGCCAGGTAGCCCTTGCCGAGCAGCGCGCCGGCCTCGCCGGTGGGCGCCCCTTCGGCGCGCGCATAGCCCCGGATCTCGCCCGCATCCGTGCAATCGGCCAGCAGCATGGGTACGGGGCCATCGCCCTTCGCCTGAAGGGAGAAGGAGCCACGGAACTTCAGCGCGGCGGCCAGCCCGGCCGTCAGCGCCAGGGCCTGGCCCAGCAGGCGGGAGACATCCTCCGGCAGGTCGTGCCGGCCGATCAGCGCCTCTGCCAGGCTGCCCAGCCGCACCAGCCGGCCGCGCACGGGGCGGCCGTCCAGGTGGAAGGGCAGGATGGCGCGCGGCACCACCATGGCCGGCACCGGGGGCCGGTCATGGTTGAGGAAGTCGGGGGTCTCGGAGGGGCGGGTCACGTCTTGCACCCGCCCTAGATAGTCAGCGCGGGACCGAACCGACAGGGCCCGCTCCCCGCGCCGCGCGCATGGCGCCCTTCCCTGCCCCGCGTCCATACGGGAGCGGGCCGGGGGCGGACGCCCCCGGGGCCGCCCATCTCCCTAGTACAGGGCGATCTGCGGGATCCCCTCCTCCATGTTGTCCACCACCTGGCGGACCCCCTGGACGCGATGGGCGATGGCCTGCAGACCGCGGCGCACGGCCGGCGACCGCGCGAAGCCCTGGAACTCCACCACCCCATCCTTCACGGAGACGAAGGTGTAGACCATGTCCGCCCAGGGCTGCTCGCGCACCTCCTTCCAGACGGCCTCGCGGATCCGCTCATCCTCCTCGGCGCCATCGCCCAGCGCGGCGGGCGGGACGAGAAGCGCCTGAAGAAGGTCGGCGCGGGAGACGAGGCCGACAAGGCGCTCGCCCCGCAGCACCGGCACGCGGCGGATGCCCCGCTCCTCCATCAGATGGGCGATGTGCTCCACCGAGCTGTCCTCGGTCACGGTGACGAGGCTGCGGGTCATCACATCCTCGGCCAGCATGCCATGCACCTGGGCATAGCGCTCGGCATCGCGGTCCCGGTCGCCGAACAGGCGCTGGATCCAGCCGGGGCGCCGGTCCTCCGCGCCCGAAAGCCGGCGGATCAGGTCCAGCTCCGTCACGATGCCGAGCAGCCGGCCATCCGCCCCGGTCACGGGCACGGCGGAGATGCCGCGTTCCGCCAGAAGCCGCGCGAGCGATGCCACCGGCATCGAGGCCGGCACGCAGATCACCTCGCGCGTCATCACGTCACGGGCGGAAAGGGACTCCATCACTGCGCTCATCGGATGCCTCCAGGGCTTCAACCTGGGCGGCAAACTGGGCCGCCGCCGCGCGCCCCACCTTGATCTGCATCAAGCCGCGCGCCGGCCTGCCTCAGCCCAGGCCGAGCGCCCAGAGCAGCACGCCCTTCTGGGCATGCAGCCGGTTCTCCGCCTCGTCGAACACCACGCTCTGCGGCCCGTCGATCACCTCCTGGGTGATCTCCTCGCCACGATGGGCGGGCAGGCAATGCATCACGATGGCGTCCGGCGCCGCGTGGCGCATCAGCGCGGCGTTGAGCTGGTAGGGCGCGAGAAGGTTGTGGCGGTTGGTCGTGGCCGCGTCCGGCTTCTCGTCGGACATGGAAACCCAGGTATCCGTGACCACGCAGCGCGCGCCACGCACGGCGGCCGCGGGGTCGTCCGTCTCCTCGATCCGCGCGCCCTCGCGCCGCGCCCAGGCCACCAGCTCGGACGGCGCACGCAGTGCATCCGGGGTCGCCAGGCGCAGGGTGAAGTCGAAGCGCGCGGCAGCCTGGATGAAGGACTGGGCCACGTTGTTGCCGTCGCCCGTCCAGGCGATGGTCTGGCCGGCGATCGGGCCGCGATGCTCCTCGAAGGTCAGCACATCGGCCATGATCTGGCAGGGATGCGAGACATCCGTCAGGCCGTTGATCACCGGCACCGTCGCGTGTTCGGCCAGCCCGCGCAGCTTCGAGACATCGTCGGTGCGCAGCATGATGGCATCGACATAGCGGGACAGCACCTTGGCCGTATCCGCCGGCGTCTCGCCGCGCCCGAGCTGCATGTCCCGCCCCGAGAGCACCACCGCATGGCCGCCGAGCTGGGTGATCCCCACCTCGAAGGAGACGCGGGTGCGCGTGCTCGGCTTCTCGAAGATCAAGGCGATGGACTTGCCGGCCAGCGGCTTGCCCGGCACGCGCCCCGCCTTGGCCTCGCGCGCCATGTCCAGCATGCGGCGCAGCGTCGCCGCATCGAAATCCATGATCTCGAGGAAGTGGCGGGGGGCCGCAGGCCCCCCCTCCACCGTCTTCAACGCGGCACTCACTTGGCCGCCGCCTTCGCCTCGCCCGGCGTGATGCGCAGCATGGCGCGGTCGAGAAGGCGCAGCGCCTCGTCCGCCTCGGCCTCGGTGATGATGAGCGGCGGCGCGACGCGCAGCACGTTCATCCCCGCCGCCACCGTCAGCAGCCCTTCCGCCACCGCCGCGCCCTGCGCCTCGGTGTTGGAGACGACGTCGTGCAGCTTCAGGCCGAGCAGCAGCCCCGCCCCCTGCACGCCCGCGACCACCTTCGGGTGGCGCCCGGCCAGCTCCTGCATGCCGCGCCAGAGATGCCGCGCCACGCGGTCCACCCCGTCGAGGAAGCCCGGGGCGAGGATCACGTCCAGCACGGCATTGCCGGCCGAGCAGGCCAGCGGGTTGCCGCCATAGGTGCTGCCATGGGTGCCGGGCTTCAGATGCTCCGCCACCTTCTCCCGCGCCAGGGTCGCGCCGAGCGGGAAGCCGCCGCCGATGCCCTTGGCCGAGGACATGACATCCGGCTCGATCCCGGCCCATTGATGGGCCCAGAGCTTGCCGGACCGCCCCATGCCGGTCTGCACCTCGTCGAGGGCGAGCAGCAGCCCGAACTCGTCGCAGGTGGCGCGCAGCTCCTGCAGGAAGCGCAGGTCGGCCGGCCGCACGCCTCCCTCGCCCTGGATCGGCTCGATCATGATCGCGGCCGTCTCCTTCGTGATCGCCTGGCGCACGGCGTTCATGTTGCCGAAGGGGACATGGTCGAAGCCATCGACCGGCGGGCCGAAGCCCTCCAGGTACTTGGCATTGCCGGTGGCCGAGATCATGGCCAGGGTGCGGCCGTGGAACGCGCCCTCGAAGCAGATCGTGCGGAAGCGCTCGGGATGGCCGTTGGCGGCGTGGTACTTCCGCACCGCCTTCACCATCGCCTCATTCGCCTCGGCGCCCGAATTCGAGAAATACACGCTGTCCGCGAAGGGCGTGGCCTCCACCAGCCGCGCGGCAAGGCGCTCGGCCTGCGGCACGCGGTACAGGTTCGAGGTGTGCATCACGCGCCCGGCCTGCTCGGCGATGGCGGAGACGAGATGCGGGTGGGCGTGGCCGATGCTCGTGGTCGCGATCCCGGCGCCGAAGTCGAGGAATCGTCGGCCCTGCGCATCCCACAGCCAGGCACCCTCGCCCCGCTCAAAGACGAGGTCGGCGCGGTTGTAGTTCGGCATCAGGGCGGGGATCACGCGGCGTGGCCCTCCGGTTGCCCCGCGGGCGGGGCGGGTGTCGCAGCGCCGGGCGGGAAGCCGGCGAAGATGACCCAAAGGGCGCGCCGGGTCAAAGGATGCGCTGCGCGGGATCCGCAGGTCTCATCTGCCGGAAAGGCCCGCCTGGGAACGAAGAAGGGCGCCGCATCGCTGCGGCGCCCTATCCTTCGGCCGTGAAGCCGGATCAGCGGCGGCTGCGGCGGCGCGGCGCGCAGTCGCTCGGGTCCGTGGTGCCGGTCGCGCGGGACACCGCGGTGCCCGGCGGGTTGCCGGGGGTGCAGTCCGGGCGGCCGGCGGTGTTCAGCGGATCGCCGACGCGCTCATTGGCGCGGGAGACGGCGGTGCCCGGCGGATTGCCCGGCGTGCCGTCCGGGCGGTTCTGCGTGTTCAGCGGATCGCCGACGCGGTCATTGGTGCGCGAGACGGCGGTGCCCGGCGGGTTACCCGGCGCGCCATCGGGGCGGTTCTGCGTGTTCAGCGGATCCTGCGAACAGGCGGCCAGGCCACCCAGGGTCAGGACCAGCGCCGCGGCGCGAAAGGTGTTGGACAGCATCGGGAGCTCTCTCCGGTCGGGTTGTTCTGGTTCCGCATGGCTTGCGGGACCTGCCGGGGCAACGCGGCATTCCGTCGCTGGTTCCTTGCTGCCCCGCGGCATCCTTGTTTCGTGTGACATCGGAATGGCGCATTCCTGAAACGGCTCCGTGCTCGTTCCCGGTCCGGCGCCCATGAACGCGAAAGGCCCGGGTGCTTCCGCACCCGGGCCGATGGCGCGCCGCTTGGCGCCTGTGGGCTAGCCGCGACGGGCCGCGTCGTAGGAATAGGCCGGCAGCGAGGTCAGGCTCTCCCGCGTCGCACCCGTGATGGTCCAGCGGTTGTCAGCGGCCGACCAGCGCAGCTCCGACATCGGCACGGCAACGAGCTTCGCGCCGATCCCGAGGAAACCGCCCACCGAGACGATGGCCATCGGCGAGGAGCCGCCGGAGGGGAGGATCACGTCATCCACCGAGCCGATCGACTCGTTCCGCTCGTTGTACACGTTGGAGCCGATGATGCGGCTCACGCGGTCCGTCTGCGCGGCCGGTGCCGTGGCGGCGGTGTTCGCCGCCGTGGCCGAGGCCGGGCGCTGAGCGCCGTTCGGGCCGGACGGGTTGGCGGGCGCCGCGCCGGCCGCCTGGTTCTGCAGGGGCACATTCGCCGTGCCGGCCCGGGCCTGGCTGCCATCCGGGGTGCGGTTCACCTGGCCGGGCATGCCCGACTGGCCCCCCGACTGGCCCCCCGACTGGCCCATCGCGCCCGGATTGGCATTGGCCGCCGCCGGCTCGTTGCTGCGCGCACCGGTGGTCGCGGCCGAATCCCGGCCCGTCACGGTGGCGCGCGTCCCGTCCGTCGCGGGCCCCTCGTTCTGCGGGAAGGCGCCGGACATGTTGGTGCCGAGGGCCCGATCCAGGCCGCGCGTCACCGCCGTGCCGGGTGGGTTGCCGGCGGCGCCATCCGGGCGGTCCTGGGTGTTCAGCGGGTCGCCGGCGCGGCGATTGGCATCGGCGGCCCCGTCCGCGGCGCGGTCCGCCGCGCGGCCCAGCGCCGTGCCGGGCGGGTTGCCCGGCGTGCCGTCCGGCCGGTTCTGGGTGTTCAGCGGGTCCCCGGCGCGCTGGTTGGCGCCGGCGGCATTGTCACCGGCACGGTCCACCGCGCGGCCCAGGGCGGTGCCGGGCGGGTTGCCGGGGGTGCCATCCGGCGCCGTCCGGTTGCCGGTGGCCTGGTCGGCGGCGCGCTGGGTGGCGGTGGAAGGCGGGTTGCCCGGCGTGCCGTCCCGCGGCTGGGCCTGGGTCTGGGCAAGGGCGGGCACGGCCAGCAGCGCGGCCGCGGCGGTCAGCCCCATCAGGGTCGACTTGTAGGTTCGGGTGGTCATGCGGCGCCTCCTTGCGGGTTATTGCCTGTGGCCGGTGGAACGCCCGCCGCACGAAGCCGGTTGCGCCCTGCCCCTCCCCCGCCAGGGCCAGCCATGGCAGATTCCCCCGGATGCCCGAGGACCGCCCCCCACCCGCCCGGCGCCCGCGCGAGCGCCGCCAGCCCAGTGCCGGCCCGGCGCCGACCGAGGCGCGGCTGCAGGAGGCGGCGCTGAACCACCTGGCGCGCTTCGCCGCCACCGAGGCCGGGCTGGCCCGCGTGCTGCAGCGCCGGGTCGCCCGCTGGGCGCAGCGGGCGGAGCGCGAGGGGATGGCGGCCGAGGCCATCGGTCCTATCGTCGCCGCGGGCCGCGCCGCGGCGGTCAGCGTCGCCCGGCGCATGGTCGCGGCCGGCGCCGTGGACGACGCGGCCTTCGCCGCAGCCCGCGCGCGCCGCCTCTCCCGCGCCGGCCGGTCCCGCCGGGCCATCGCCGCCCATCTCGCCGCCAAGGGCGTCGGCGGGGAGATGGCCTCGGAAACGCTGGAGGAGGCCGGGACGGATGAGGTGACCGCCGCCCTCGCCCATCTCCGCCGCCGCCGCCAGGGCCCCTTCGACCCCGCCCCGCCGGAGGAGGCCGAGGCGGTGCGTGCCGCGCGGATGAAGGCCATGGGCGCCCTCGCCCGCGCCGGCTTCCCGCGGGAGGTGGCCGAGGCGGCGCTGGACCTCGACCGCGCGGAGGCCGAGGCCCGGATCATCGAATCCCGGCGCGGCTGAGCCGGCACCTCACGGCAAGGGCATGGCTGACGGGGGCCCGACGCATGGCCTCTGGTCCCGTTTCCCCCCTATAGGGGAAGGATGCGGATCAGCTTCACCCCGGCCGGTATCCTGCGTGGGGTCCGCCGGGGCGTGCCGCTGCTGCTCGGCATCGCGCCTTTCGGGGCGGTGGTCGGGGTGATCTCCCTCGGCAAGGGCCTCAGCCTGGCGGAGACGCTGCTGATGAGCGGGCTGGTCTTCGCCGGCGCCTCCCAGCTGCTCGCCCTCGAACTCTGGACCGACCCGCCGGATATCCTCGCGGTCGCCCTCGCCGCCTTCGTGGTCAATATCCGCATGGTGCCGATCGGCGCCGCCCTCTCCTTCTGGCTCGACCACCTGAAGGGCTGGCGCCTCTGGGGCTCCCTCTTTGTCACGGTGGACCATTCCTTCGCCCTTTCGGTCGCCGAGAACCGGGCCGGCGGGCGGGATGCGGGGTTCCTCTTCGGGCTCGGGGTCTTCACCTGGTTCGGCTGGGTGGCCTCCACCGCCTTGGGGCATGTGATGGGCAGCGTGGTGGCGCTGCCGCCCGACCACCCCCTCTTCTTTGCGGCGACGGCCAGCTTCGTCGCCATCCTCATCGCCCTGTGGCGCAGCCCGGGGCAGGACCTGCCGCCCTGGATCCTGGCCGCCGCCACCGCCCTGGCCGCCCAGATGCTCCACCTGCCCGCGCCGCTGCCGCTCCTCGCCGGGGCCTTCGCCGGCGCCCTCCTCGCCGCCTGGCGGGAAACGCGGAAGGTCCGGGCATGACCATGCGCTGGGACGTGACGCTGGCGATCATCGCCATGGGCGTGGTCACCTATCTCTGCCGGGCCGGCGGCTATGCCGTGCTGCGCGCGGTGGAGACCCCGCCCTTCATCGACGCGCTGCTGCGCAACCTGCCCGCCCCGCTCTTCGCCGCCTATGTGGCCATCGCCCTGTCCAAGCAGGATCTCGCGGCGGCGCTGGCCAGCATCCCCTGCGCGGCCGCCCATGCGAAATGGGGCAATTTCGGCCTGTCCATCGTGGTGGGCGTCGCCGCCATGGCGGCGCTCCGCTGGGCCGGGATGTAGCGGCTCAGGCGGCCTCGCGCCGCAGCAGCCGCCCGGCCGGCGTGTCGCTCGCGCCGCCGGCATGGGTATAGACGGACTGGCCGTTCACCCAGGTCTCGACGATCCCATCCGCCACCTGCCGGGGCTCGGAGAAGGTGGCGCGGTCCCGCACCGTGTCCGGGTCGAACATCACGAGATCCGCGAAGGCGCCTTCGCGCAGCACGCCGCGGCCGGGGATGCCGAACACCGCCGCCGTCCGCCCGGTCATCTTGTGGACCGCCGTTTCCAGGCTGAACAGGCCGAGTTCGCGGCTGTACTGGCCCAGCACGCGCGGGAAGGTGCCCCAGAGGCGCGGATGCGGCTGCTTCGCCAGCGGCCCGCCATCGCTGCCGATCATGGAAAGCGGATGCGCCATGATCCGGCGCACATCCTCCTCCGCCATGTTGTGGAACACGCCGCCGCCGGGCATCAGCCGCTGCGCCGCCTCCTCCAGCGTGCATCCCCATTCCGCCGCGATATCCGAGAGCATCCGCCCGGCCATCTCCGGATGCGGGACGGAGGTGGTGATCTGCACCGGCACGTCCGGCCGCGGCTTGCGCGCGGCGAGCGAGGTGGAGGAGGCGGTGTAGGGATAGACGTCGAAGGCGACGGGATATCGCTCCGCATGGCGCGCGATGAGCGGCAGCGTCTCCACCGAGCGGCCATGATTCTCGGGCTGCGCGCATTTGTGGTGGCTGATCACCACGGGCGCGCCCACCGCCTCCCCGATCCGCAGCGTCTCCTCGATGGAATCGAGCACGCCTTCCGCCTCGTTCCGCATATGCGTGACATAGAGGCCGCCCGTGCCGCGCAGCGCCTCCGCCACGGCGATCACCTCATCGGTCGGCGCATGCTTGCTGGGCGGGTAGAACAGGCCGGTGGAGAAGCCCGCCGCGCCCTCGGCCAGGGCCTGGGCGAGCTGCCTGCGCATCCGCTCGGCCTCGCCATCGCTGGCGGGCCGGTCCGTGTCGCGCCCCATGGCGCCGACGCGCAGGGACATATGCCCGATCAGCGCCAGCGTGTTCACCGAGGAGGGCGTGTCGCGCAGCCGCTCCGCATAGGCGGCGAAGCTGTCGAAGATCCACCATTCCGGCGCGCAGACGCCATCCAGCGGCGCGGGCGGCCGCTCCTTCATCGGCACCGGGGCCAGGCTGATGCCGCAATTGCCCGTCACCACCGTCGTCACGCCCTGGCTCGTCTTGCAGAGCATGCATGCAGGGCCGCAGAGCACGACCTGGTCGTCATGCGTGTGCGCGTCGATGAAGCCGGGCGCGACAACCCGGCTGGCCGCCATCACCTCCCGGTCCGCGCTGGCGGCGGAGAGGTCGCCGAGCGCGACGATGCGGTCGCCCGTGACGCCGATATCGCCGCGGCGGCGTGGCGCGCCGGTTCCGTCGATCAGCGTGGCGTCGCGGATGATGAGGTCGCAGCGCAGGGCCATGGATGCCTTCCCCGGACGGATGCGGAGAGGATGCGCCGCCCCTCCCGCCGCGCCAAGACCGTGACGCAGGGGAATCGTTGACAGCGGGCCAGGCCGCGCCGGACGCTCCTTCGCTGCCGAGGAGCCATGCCGATGCCCAGCCGCCGCCAGTTCCTCGCCACCGGCCTCACCGCACCCCTCGCCGCCCCACGCCTCGCCGGCGCCCAGGCCGCGCGCGTCCTGCGCTTCGTGCCCCAGGCCGATCTCGCCGTGACCGATCCGGTCGTCACCACCGCCACGGTCACCCTGGCGCATGGCTTCATGGTCTATGACACGCTCTACGGGCTGGATGCCGACTACAATGTCCAGCCGCAGATGGTGGAAGGGCATGTGACCGAGGCGGATGGGCGCGAGTGGACGCTCACCCTGCGCGAAGGCCTCCGCTTCCATGATGGCGAGCCCGTGCGCGGCCGCGACGCCGTGGCCAGCCTGCGCCGCTGGGCCGCGCGCGACGCCTTCGGCGCCGAGCTGATGGCCGCCACCGACGAGTTGTCCGCCCCCACCGACCGCACGCTCCGCTTCCGCCTCAAGCAGCCCTTCCCGCTCCTGCCCCGCGCCCTGGGCAAGGTGACGGCCGCCATGCCCGCCATCATGCCGGAGCGCCTGGCCAGCCTCGACCCCGCCCGCCCCGTGCCGGAGGTGATCGGCAGCGGCCCGTTCCGCTTCCTGGCGAATGAGCGCGTGTCCGGTGCCCGCGTCGCCTATGCCCGCTCCGACGGCTACCGGCCCCGCCCGGACGGGACCGCCAGCCGCACGGCCGGCCCGAAGATCGCCCATTTCGACAGGGTGGAGTGGCACATCCTCCCCGATGCCGCGACGGCCGTGGCCGCGCTCCAGCAGGGCGAGGTGGACTGGGTGGAATACCCGCCCAACGACCTGATCCCGCTCATGCGGCGCAGCCGGGGCATCACCGTGCAGGTCACGGATGACAGCAGCATCAGCATCCTCCGCTTCAACCACCTGCAGCCGCCCTTCGACAACCCGGCCATCCGCCGCGCCATGCTCGGGGCGCTGGACCAGTCCGCCTTCATGACCGCCGCCTTCGGCGAGGATCGCGCCTTGTGGCGGGATGGCGTCGGCGTTTTCCTCTCCGGCTCCCCCATGGCGAGCGAGGTGGGGCTGGAGGCCCTGCGCGGCCCGCGCGACATGGACAAGGTGCGCCGGGACCTCGCCGCTGCCGGCTACCGGGGCGAGAAGGTCCTCGTCCTCCAGCCCAACGACTTCCCCATCCTGAAGGCAATGAGCGAGGTGGCGGTGGACATGTTCACCCGCGCCGGGATGAACGCCGAGGCCTATGCGGCCGATTGGGGCAGCGTCGTCCAGCGCCGCAACTCGCGCGAGCCGGTGGAAAGGGGCGGCTGGAGTGTCTTCATCTCCGGCCTCAGCGCGGCGGGGCTGCTGGACCCGGTGGCGCATCTCGGCCTGCGGGCGAACGGCCCGCGCGCCTGGTTCGGCTGGCCCGACAGCCCGGCACTGGAGGAGTTGCGCCGCGAATGGATGGTGGCGCCCGACACCGCCGCCCAGAAGGCCGTGGCCGAGCGCATCCAGGCACGCTTCTGGCAGGACCTGCCCTACCTGCCCCTGGGCCAGTACTTCCGGGTCACCGCCCACCAGTCGAACCTGCGGGACCTTCAGGCCGGGCTGCCGACATTCACGGGGATCCGTCGGATTTAACGCACCATGTCGTGAAATCCCCTTTCATACGCATGTTGATCGGGCTAACTCCCCTCCCACATCGCAGCCGCGACCGGAGGCGCCAACCATGTCCAAGATCCACGTCATCCACGAGAACCCGGAATGGCTGCCGCCCCTGGCGCGCGCCTTCGACCAGCGCGGCCTGCCCTGGGCCGAGTGGAACCTGTCCTCCGGCAGCTTCGACCTCTCCCAGCCCCCGCCGGAGGGCGTGTTCTACAACCGCATGTCCGCCTCCTCGCACACGCGCGGCCATCGCTATTCGGCGGAGCTGACCGCCGCGGTGCTTGCCTGGCTGGAGCGCTTCGGCCGCCGCGTGGTGAACGGCCCGCGCGCGCTGGACCTCGAGATCAGCAAGGCCCGCCAATACGCCGCCCTCGAGGCCGCCGGCATTGAGGTACCGGGCACCGTGGTCGTGCGCGGCGAGGCCGGCGACGTGGTGGAGGCCGCGCGCAAGCGCTACGGCAACGGCCCGCTGATCCTGAAGCCCAACCGCGGCGGCAAGGGCCTCGGCGTACGCCTCTTCGCGGATTCCGACGCGCTGGCCGCCTTCCTGGCCGAGGTGCCGGAAGACGAGCTGCCCGCCGACGGGCTGTGGCTCCTGCAGGACTATATCCGCGCCGCCCGCCCCTTCATCACCCGCGCCGAATTCATCGGCGGCCGCTTCCTCTACGCCGTGGAGGTGGACACCTCCTCGGGCTTCGAGCTCTGCCCCGCCGATGTCTGCGAGGTGCCCGCCCCCTCCGCCGCCGTGGGCGACGCCTTCTGCCCCGTCGGCGAGGCACCCGCGGCCGCGAAGCCCCGCTTCCGCGTCCTCCCCGACGGCATCGACGCCGGCCAGCGCGAGCGGCTGGAAGCGTTCCTGGCCGCCAATGGCGTGGAAGTGGCCGGCATCGAGTTCATCCGCACGCCGGACGGAAAGGTCTTCACCTACGACGTGAACACCAACACCAACTACAACCCGGATGCCGAGGCGGCGGCCGGGCTGGCCGGCACCGACCGCTCCGGCCCCGGTGCCATCGCCACCTTCCTCGGCCGGGAACTGTCCCTGACGCAACGCGCCGCGGCCTGAGGCTTGTTGGCGGCGTTCGAGGAGGGCTCTGCCCTCCACCCGCCAAGGGCCTGAGGCCCTTGGAACCCCGTCTGACTGCCGTGGATACCGTTGATCGGCGGGATCTCTGGTTGCTGGGTGCTATTCCTGCCTTTGCAGTCGCCTGAGGTCATCGACCTCAGGCGCACCGTCAGCCCCGTGATTCCAAACTGATAGAAAAAGATGATGGAGAGGGGTCCGGGGAGAGGAAGAATTCCTTCTTCCTCTCCCCGGGACAGACCCACAGCCCAGAACCGAAACCCATCAGGAAAGGGGCGCCGTGATGAAGGCGGCGGCCTCGTCCAGGGCCTGCCGCGCCTCGGGCACTGGCAGGCAGATCCAGACATGGAACAGGCCGTCATATTCGCGGAAGAGGAGGTTGGCCCCGGCCTTCTCCGCCGTCTCGCGCAGGCGGTGCGCATCGGCGTTCAGCATGTCCCGCGTGCCGGTGAAGACGATCATCGGCGGCAGCCCGGACAGGGCGCCGTGGAGCGGGCTGACGCGCGGGTCGTCCAGTGGCAGGTCGCGCGCATACCACTGCCCCGCCAGCCGCGCGGCGGGCGAGGCGAGCATCGGATCCCGGTGTTCGATCTCCAGGAGGCGCGGATGGTTGGTGGCGACGTCGAGCCAGGGCGAGAACATCACCAGCCCCGCCGGAGGGGCTTCCCCCGCGTCGCGCACCATCTGCGCCAGGGCGAGGGTCATGCCGCCGCCGGCGGAATCACCGGCGACCGTGATGTTCTCCGCCCCGTGCCGCGCGGCCAGGGCGGTGAAGAGCGGGTGCACCATGCCCAGCGCGTCCCGCGCTTCATATCGTGGCGCGAGCGGATAGAGCGGGATGGTCACCGTCGCGCCCGTGCGCGCCACCAGCGCCTCCACCACGCGCCAGTGCACATCCAGCAGGTCGAACACATAGCCGCCGCCATGCAGGTAGAGGATGTGATGACGGGTGGCGCCCTGGCGCGGCGCCACGGTGACGACGCCATGCCCGCCGAAGCTCTCGCGCGTGATCAGCAGCCGCCTTTCCCGCGCCCGGCCGGGCTGGGCGGGCCCGCGGGCCTGGATGGCGCGCACCTTGTCCGGAAAGCGGCGCGTGTTGCGCGCGTGGTCCTTCATGCGGGTGGCGCGGATCAGCGCCATCATCAGCCAGCTGCGCAGACTCGGCACACGGTCACTCCATCATCGGGCCATCAGAGCCCGGCGAAGAGCTCCGTCGAGAGGTAACGCTCGGCAAAGCTGGCGGCGATGCCGACCACCAGCTTCCCCTGCATCTCCGGCTCGCGCGCCACCTGCAGCGCCGCGTGCAGCACCGCGCCGGAGGAGATGCCGATCGGGATTCCCTCCTCGCGCGCGCAGCGGCGGGCGGCGGCCATCGCCTCGCGCTCGGAGACGCGCAGAACGGCGTCCATCCGCTCCAGTTCCAGCACCTTCGGGCGGAAGCCGGCGCCGATGCCCTGGATGTCATGCGGCCCCGCCTCGTCACCCGAGAGCACGGCGGATTCGGCGGGTTCCACGGCGATGATCCGCAGCCCCGGCCGGCGCGGCTTCAGCGCGCGGGCGATGCCGGTCAGCGTGCCGCCGGTGCCGACGCCGCCCACCACCGCATCCACCTCCCCGCCCGTATCCGCCCAGATCTCCTCGGCCGTGGTGCGCTCATGGATGGCGGGGTTAGCGGGGTTGTCGAACTGCCGGGGCATCCAGGCGCCGGGGGTGGAGGCGATGATCGTCTCCGCCCGCTCGATCGCCCCGGCCATGCCGCGCTTGGCCGGCGTCAGCACCAGCTCCGCGCCCAGCAGGGCCATCATCTTGCGCCGCTCCTCGCTGGCGCCATCCGGCATCACCACGATCAGCCGGTATCCCTTGGCCGCCGCCACGAAGGCGAGGGCGATGCCGGTATTGCCCGAGGTGGGCTCGACCAGCGTGGATTCCCCGGGGCGGATGAGGCCGGCACGCTCGGCCTCTTCCACCATGGCGAGACCGATGCGGTCCTTCACCGAGGCCAGCGGATTGAAGAATTCCAGCTTCAGCGCCAGCCGCGCCGCCAGCCCCTCCGATGCCTCGAGCCGGGGCAGCCGGACCAGCGGGGTGGCCCCCACCGCGTCGAGCACGCTGCCGTAGAGGCGTCCACGGGGCGGATTGGCGGGAGCTTCGGGTTGGGCGGCCATGCCAGGGGTTGTCATGCCGGGGGTTATCACGCCGCGGCGGGATGGCGTCCATCGCCGATCCCACGCCGGACGAAAGGATCATCCCCCCAGAAGCACAAAAAACGATCGTTCCATTTCGTTGACCGCGGGGGTTTCCACGGCAAATCATGGGGCATCACCAACCGCCCCGAACGGAGCCCTCCGATGGTGCCGGCGTACCGAATGGGTGGGCGCTGTCGGCGCTGAGCGCCCTGCCCTTACCCTTCCCCTCCCCCCTTCCAGGCCAGCCGGCCAGGAGACGGATGCCATGACCCGCACCGCGAATGTCTTCCGCGCCCTTCTCGCGCGCCTCTTCCCCCGCACCCCCACCCCGCCGCGCCAGTCCGACATCGAACGCGCCTTGCTGCGCGCCCTCGGAGGGCTCTGACCGTGCTCGCCTCCCGCCCCATCAGCGTGGATGGTCGCTTCGTCGGCGTGGCCGTGGCACGCGAGACGGATTGGCTCTTCCTGGCCACCGATCCCGTGCTGGAGGATCTGGAGGGAGCGGCCTTCCCGAACCCGGCCGAGGCGACCCGCGTGGCGCGGCTGGTCCTCATGCGCGGCCAGGGCCGGCTGGCCGCGTGATCGGGGACTGGATCAGCCACTCCCTGCGCGCCCTTCTCGTCCTCGGCGGCGCGCTTCTGCTGGCAAGGCTGGTGGCGGGCTGAGGGCCCGCCTACCGCCCGGGCCCTACCACATGGTTTCCTTCGCGCGGGCGGCCCAGCTGGAATCATAGGGCTCTCCGCCCACCGTCCCCGCGCTGAGCGAGGCCAGGATGCGGCCCGGCGTCGGCAGGCTGCCCGGCGCCACTCGCGCCTCCTCCTCCCAGAGCCGCGCCCGGATCACGGCGCGGGCGCATTGGAAGTACACGCTCTCCACCGTGACCACGATCACGCTGCGCGGCGCCTTGCCCTCCACCACGAAGCTCTCCAGCAGCGCGGGATCCACCGAGACCTGCGCGCGCCCGTTCACGCGCAGCGCGTTGCCATGGCCGGGGATGAGGAACATGAGCGCCACCCGCGGGTCCCGCACGATGTTGCGCAAGCTGTCCACCCGGTTGTTGCCGCGCCGGTCCGGCATCAGCAGCGTCCGTTCATCCGCCACGCGCACGAGCTCGCCGACCCGGTCCCCACGCGGCGAGCAGTCCAGCCCCTCCGGCCCGCTGGTGGCCAGGGCGGCGAAGGGCGAGGCATCGATCATCGCGCGGTATTCGGGCGTGATGACGGGAACCTCCTTCACCGTGGAGGCGTCGCCCGGCACGCCATACAGCGCCTCGAGCGCCTCGATGCTGTCGATGATCGGGGACATGGCCCATCCTTCCGCGCGTGGCGGGCCGGACGCTAGCCCCGCGCCGGCCGGCGGCGAAGCCGGACAGGTTGCCGGCCTGTCCGCCCGCCTTCCCATTCCGCTGCGCCGCGCGGAACCGTAACCTGCGGCCATGCAGGACCTCCACGGCGTCTTTCCCTATCTCGTCTCGCCCGTCGGCCCGGATGGCGCCGTGCTGGACGAGGTGCTGGCGCGGCTTTGCGAGCACCTGATCGCCGCCGGTGTGCATGGCCTCACCCCGCTCGGCAGCACGGGCGAGTTCGCCTACCTCACCCCCGCCCAGCGCCGCCGCATCATCCAGGTGGTGGTGGAGGCGGCGGCCGGCCGCGTGCCGGTGGTGGCCGGCATCGCCGCCACGACCACGGCCGAGGCGGTGCGCCAGGCGAAGGAAGCGGCCGCGCTCGGCGCCGACGGCATCCTCGCCATCCTCGAAGCCTATTTCCCCGTGCCCGAGGCGGGGGTGGTCGCCTATTTCACCGCGGTCGCCGACGCGACCGACCGTCCGGTGGTGCTCTACACCAACCCGCAATTCCAGCGCTCGGACCTCTCCCTCCCCGCGCTCGCCGCCCTCTCGAAGCACCCGCGCATCGGCTATGTGAAGGACGCCTCCACCAATACGGGCCGCCTGCTCTCGATCATGGACCGCACCGAGGGGCGGATGCGCGTCTTCGCCGCCTCGGCCCATATCCCGGCCGCCGTGATGCTGATCGGCGGGGTGGGCTGGATGGCCGGGCCGGCCTGCGCCATCCCGCGCCAGAGCGTGCGGCTCTACGAGCTGTGCCGCGCCGGGGACTGGACGGCGGCCATGGCGCTGCAACGGCGCCTCTGGCGCATCAACGAGCTCTTCGCCCGCCACGCGCTGGCGGCCTGCATCAAGGGTGCGCTGGACATCCAGGGCTTCCCCGTGGGCGTCCCGCTTCCCCCGCAGCCCGCCCTTTCGCCCGAAGGGCGTGAGGAGGTGGAAAAGGCCCTCGCCGCGCTGGATATCCACGCGGGGAATGCGTAAATCCCCGGCATGCAGCCCCATCTCCGCCTTCTCCGCCAGGATCGCGCGCTGACCGCCGTCTCCGTCCTGCTGGACGTGGCCTTCCATGCCGGGCGCGGCTCGGAGGGGCCCGTGGCGGGCGGGGCCGAGGTCGCGGAACGGCTGGGCGCCGCGCGCCGGGGGATCGAGCCGGTGTTCCAGGCCCTCTCCCGCGCCGGGCTGCTGGAAGGGGTGCGCGGCCCCCGGGGCGGCTACCGGCTGGGCCGTCGCCCCCGCGACATCCGGCTCTCCGAGGTGGTGGCCGCCGTCGCCGATGGCACGGATGGCGGAAGCGACCTGTCCGGCCCGCTCCAGACGGCGGTGGTCGCGCCCCTCTGGGCCGAGTTAGAAGCCGCGCTGCGCGAGAGGCTGGAAGCGCTGACGCTGGAGGACCTGCTGCGGCGGGCCCAGGCCGCAGGCCTGCAGCGCCCGGCTTCCGAGCCGCTGAACTTCGTGATCTAGCCGCCCATCGCGCGCAGCATCCCGCGCGCCGCCGCCCGGCCGGTGGCGAAGCAGGCGGTCAGGAGATGCCCCCCTGTCGGCGCCTCCCAGTCCAGCATCTCCCCGGCCGCGAAGACGCCCGGCAGGCGGCGAAGCGCATAGCTCTCGTCCAACTCCTCCAGCCGGATTCCGCCGGCGGAGGAAATCGCCCGGTCCAGCCCCGCCACGCCGGTCACGCGGAGTTCCAGCGCCTTGATGGCGGTCTCCGGCGGCGCCTCGCCCTCCCGCAGCAGGCCGATGACGGCGGGCGGCAGGGCGAGATGGCGGCGGAGATGGTTGGACAGGGACTGCCCGCGCCGGGGCGCCGCGACACGGCGGGCCACCTCATCCGCAGGCATATCCGGGCGCAGGTCCAGCGTGACCACCGCCTCGCCTTCCGCCGCCACCGCATCGCGGATCGCGGCCGAGAGCGCATAGACGGCCCCGCCCTCCAGCCCGGCCGCGGTGATCACGGCCTCGCCCCGAACGGTCCGGCCGCCGAAGGAGAGGGCGATCCGCTTCAGGGGGGTTCCGGCGAACCGCTCTCGCAGATGCGCGGACCAGGGGATGAGGATTCCGGAATTCGCCGGCGCGAAAGGCGCCAGGGCCACGCCGCGCCCGGCGAGGAGCGGCGCCCAGCCGCCATCGGAGCCGAGACGCGGCCAGGAGGCGCCGCCCAGCGCCAGCAGCGTGGCATCGGGCCGCAGCACCAGCGGCTCCGGGCCCGGGCGGTTGAACAGCAGCCCGCCCGCCTCGTCCCATCCCGCCCAGCCATGGCGGGAGAGGAGGGTCACCCCGCGTTCCCCCAGCCGGGCGAGCCAGGCGCGGAGCAGCGGCGCGGCCTTCATGGCCCGGGGGAACACCCGCCCGCTGCTGCCCGCGAAGGTCTCGTGCCCCAGCCCCTCGCACCAGGCGCGGATGGCCTCGGGCGGAAAGGCGCGCACGGCCGGCTCCAGCCGGGCGCGGGCGGCACCGTAGCGGGAGAGGAAGAGGTCGAGCGGCTCGGTATGGGTGAGGTTGAGGCCGCCGCGCCCGGCCATGAGCAGCTTGCGCGCGGGGCTGGGCATGCGGTCCAGCACCGTGACCGCGACGCCCGCTTCCGAAAGCACTTCCGCGGCGGCCAGCCCGGCCGGGCCGGCGCCGATGATCGCGGCCTTCATGCCCGGATATGGAAAGGGCCGCCCGGAGGGCGGCCCTGGTCCCTGCTCAGCCCACTCAGCCCTCGCGCTCGGCGAGGAGCATCTTGATCTCGCCGATCGCCTGGGCCGGGTTCAGCCCCTTCGGGCAGGTCCGGGCGCAGTTCATGATGGTGTGGCAGCGATAGAGCCGGAACGGATCCTGCAGCTGGTCCAGCCGCTCGCCCGTGTACTCGTCGCGGCTATCGGCGATCCAGCGATAGGCCTGGAGCAGCACGGCCGGGCCGAGATAGCGGTCGCCGTTCCACCAGTAGGAGGGGCAGGCCGTGGAGCAGCAGAAGCACAGGATGCACTCCCACAGCCCGTCGAGCTTGGCGCGCTCCTCCTTGGACTGGCGGCGCTCCTCATCCGGCGGGGCGGAGGTGTCGGCCTTCAGCCAGGGCTCGATGGAGCGGAGCTGGGCGTAGATCTGCGAGAGATCCGGCACCAGATCCTTCACCACGGGCATGTGCGGCAGCGGGTTGATCCGCACCTCGCCCTGCACATCCTCGATCGGCTTGAGGCAGGCGAGGGTGTTCAGCCCGTCGATGTTCATCGAGCAGGAGCCGCAGATGCCCTCGCGGCAGGAGCGCCGGAAGGTGAGGGTCGTGTCCACCTCGTTCTTGATCTTGATGAGCGCGTCCAGGACCATCGGGCCGCACTTGTCGAGATCGACCTCGTAGGTGTCCATCCGCGGGTTCTCGCCCGAGTCCGGATCGAAGCGGTAGATCTTGAAGGAGCGCACGTTCTTGGCGCCCGGCTCGGCCTTGTAGACCTGGCCGGGCTGAACCGTGCTGTTCTTCGGAAGGGTGAAGGTCGCCATCTTATTCCCACATCCCGTTAAACGCCTGAACGGCAGCTTTAGGGCGACCGCGACCCGAGCCAGTGACGCCGCGAATTTCCCAAGTTCTCTTGCCGAGCTTGCGCTTATTTCTCAATTGATCGTTAAGCTCGAAACATTCCCGGATGAGGTAGGACTCGGCTTCATCTATCGCTTTAGCAGGCGCTGGCCCAGGCCCAACTTCAACCGGAAAGAGGAACAGTTCAATTCTGCCGCGCACACCATTAGTTGCCTCGTCCAGCAACTCTTGCTTATGTTGCTGGAAAATTTCCTGCTTAAATGTTTCCGTCGCCTTGCCCGCGTAAACTGGAGTTCGGCGGGTAGAACGGCCTTTGACGTCGCGAGCTAGCACAAACACATAACATCCGCGTCGCTCAAGAAGCCCCTCCCCGATTGAAACTCCTGCCGCAAGGCGGAACGCGATCACTCCGCGAGGGCCAGCTTCCTTTTCAACTCTGAAAGGGCCTTGGACATCCAGCATGCGCTGGCGTCTCGCGTACTCCTTGGCTACGGCCATCTCCTAATAAACCCGCGCCTTGGGCGGGAAGACCTGAACCTCGTTGGTGAGGGTCCGCATCTTCACGTCACGGTAGTCGAGCTTGACCTGGTACTTGTCGTCGACCCAGGCCAGGGTGTGCTTCATCCAGTTCTGGTCGTCGCGCTCGGGGTAGTCCTCATGCGCATGCGCGCCGCGGGACTCGTGCCGGGCCTCGGCGCCCACCACGGTGGTCAGCGCATTGCCGATCAGGTTGTCCAGCTCCATGGCTTCCACCAGGTCGCTGTTCCAGATCAGGCTGCGGTCGGCGATGCGGATGTCGCTGTAGCCCTGGGCCACCACCGCCATCTTCTCCACGCCTTCCTTCAGCAGCTCGGAGGTGCGGAACACGGCGGCATGGGCCTGCATGGTGCGCTGCATGCTCAGGCGCAACTCGGCCACCGGCGTGCCGCCCTTGGCGTAGCGCACGCGGTCCAGCCGGGCGAGCGCGTTCTCGCCCGCGCCCTCCGGCAGCGGCGCCTGGGTGGCGCCGGGCTTGATCGTGTCCTTCGCCCGCAGGGCGGCGGCGCGGCCGAACACCACGAGGTCGAGCAGCGAGTTGGTGCCGAGGCGGTTGGCGCCATGCACGGAGACGCAGGCCGCCTCGCCCACGGCCATCAGGCCGGGGACGGTCGCGTCCTGGTCGGTCGCGGTCGGGCGCAGCACCTCGCAATGGATGTTCGTGGGGATGCCGCCCATGTTGTAGTGGACGGTCGGGAGCATCGGGATCGGCTCCTTCGTCACGTCCACGCCCGCGAAGATCTTCGCGGTCTCGGAAATGCCGGGCAGGCGCTCATGCAGCAGGTCCGCGCCCAGATGCTCGAGGTGCAGGTGGATGTGGTCCTTCTCGGGCCCGACGCCACGCCCCTCGCGGATCTCCATCGACATGGCGCGGGACACCACGTCGCGGGAGGCCAGGTCCTTCGCGGTCGGCGCATAGCGCTCCATGAAGCGCTCGCCTTCGGAGTTGGTGAGGTAGCCACCCTCGCCGCGCGCGCCCTCGGTGACGAGGCAGCCGGAGCCGTAGATGCCGGTGGGGTGGAACTGCACGAACTCGTTGTCCTGCAGGGGCAGGCCGGCGCGCAGCACCATGCCGCCGCCATCGCCCGTGCAGGTATGGGCGGAGGTGCAGGAGAAGTAGGCGCGGCCATAGCCGCCGGTCGCCATCACCGTGGTCTGCGCGCGGAAGCGGTGGATCGTGCCGTCTTCCAGGTTCCAGGCCATCACGCCCCGGCAGGCGCCTTCCTCGTCCATGATGAGGTCGAGGGCGATGTATTCGACGAAGAACTCGCAGTTATGCTTCAGCGACTGCTGGTACAGCGTGTGCAGGATCGCATGGCCCGTGCGGTCGGCCGCGGCGCAGGCGCGCATGGCCGGCGTCTTGCCGTAGTGCTGCATATGGCCGCCGAAGGGGCGCTGGTAGATCTTGCCGTCCTCCGTGCGGGAGAAGGGCACGCCGAAATGCTCCAGCTCGATGATCGCCGGCACGGCCTCGCGGCACATGTATTCGATGGCGTCCTGGTCACCCAGCCAGTCCGACCCCTTCACGGTGTCGTACATGTGCCAGCGCCAGTCGTCCTCGCCCATATTGCCGAGCGCGGCGCCGACGCCGCCCTGGGCGGCGACCGTGTGGGAGCGGGTGGGGAAGACCTTGGTGATGCAGGCGGTCTTCAGCCCCGCGGCACCCATGCCGAAGGTGGCGCGGAGGCCCGCGCCGCCGGCACCCACGACGACCACGTCATAGGTGTGGTCCACAATGCGATAGGCGCCGCCGTTGATCCCGGGGCGCGGAGGCTGGCTGATGGCGTTCATCGCGGGCTCTCGTCGGTCCTGGCGCCGTTCGCGGCGCGTGTTCTGTCGCCCATTGGGGCGTCGAAGTCGTCGGCCGCCAGGGGGCTGAAGCATTCCCCCGGATGGCGCGACGGCCGGGCGCCGAGGCACCCGGCCTGTACATGGGAAGCCTTTGCGCGACCGGAAGGGACAGGCCGCGCCGGGCGCATCAAACCGCCAGCCGGATGACGGACAGCACCGCCAGCAGGCCCAGCAGGCTCAGCACCGCCTTGATGGCCAGGTTGATCGCCATCACGCTGCGGTCCGGGCGGATATAGTCCTCCACCACCACCTGCAGGCCCGAGGCCGTGTGGTAGAACCCGACCGAGATCAGCACGATGAGCAGCACGGCGTTGAATGGCCGGGCGATCCACTCGGCCATCACCTCCCAGGGGGAACCCGCCCGGGCGGCGATGGAGAAGGCGAACCACAGGGTCAACGGCAGCAGCACGATCGACGTCACGCGCTGCATCCACCAGTGATGCGTGCCGTTCTTGGCCGAGCCGAAGCCGCGGACGCGGGCCAGCGGCGTCTCGAGGCGCTTCAGGTTCTCGCTCATGCCCCGATCCCCCTCACGACGCCCAGGCGATGATGGCGACGATCCAGGTCACCACCGTCATCACGCCCGTGCCGATGATGACCATCCAGCCCGTGCGGTAGGTGGTCGGGATGTCGTAGCCGTAGCCATAGTCCCACATCAGGTGCCGGATGCCGGCCAGCGTGTGGTACCAGGCGGCGACCGTGATCCCGAAGAGCAGGATCACGCCGAAGAAGCTGCCCATGAACCACTGCATGCGGGCATAGGCCTCGGGCCCCGCGGCCGTGGCGGCCAGGAACCAGACGAGGAAGATCAACCCCACCGCCCAGGCAGAGCCCGTGATGCGGTGCATGATGGAAAGCGCGCTCGTCATCTGCAGCATGTCGTAGACCTGCAGATGCGGGGAGAGCGGCCGGCGGATGATCGTGCCGTCCGTGCGGCGGCCGATCATGACGGCTTCGCGCGCGTCGTTGGAATGGGCCATGCGGCGTCCTGCAATCTCGCCGGGCGCGTGACAGGTCCGCGAACGGCTGGGGCGCTTTTATGGTGCGCCACGGCAAAGCGTCAATTCCACGAAATCAAGGCGTTGCGAGGGGCTCGCAACTAGCCCCCGCCCTGACCCCGCCTTCCGCCGGAAAAGAAGCCGTTCCGGCCCCTTATCCCTCGCGCAGGGCACCCCGCCGCAGCAGCTCCTCCGCGATCTGCACCGCGTTCAGGGCCCCGCCCTTGCGGAGATTGTCGCCCGCGCACCACAGCGCGATTCCATTCGGCACCGTGGAATCGGCCCGCAGCCTGGACACGAAGACCGGATCCTCGCCCACCGTCTCCAGCGGGGTCACATATCCGCCATCGTCGCGCCGATCGAGCAGGGTCAGGCCGGGTGCGTCCCGGATCGCCTCCCGCGCCTCCGCCTCCTGCACCGGCCGGTCGAAGGCCGCATGGATCGACAGCGCCTGGCCGATGAAGACCGGCACCCGCACGCAGGTGGCCGCCACCGCCGCGCCGCCCAGGAGGCGGGAGGCGTCCTCGGCAATGGCCTCCTCCTCATCCGTCAGCCCGCCTTCCCCGAAGGCGCCGACATGGGGGATCAGGTTGAAGGCGATCGGCTTGGTGAACTGTTCCGGCGTCGCCGTGTCGTTCACGAACACCCCCCGGGTCTGGCTGAACAGCTCGTCCATCGCGTCCTTCCCCGCGCCGGAGACCGGCTGGAGGGAGGTGGCGACCACCCGGACCAGCCCGCCCAGGGCCTGGAGCGGATGCAGCGCCATCGCCATCAGGATGGCCCCCGCGACCGGGGAGGCGACGATTCGCGGATTCGTCGCCAGGGCGCCCGGATTCACCTCGGGCACCACCACGGGCGCGTCCGGGTCCACCATGCCGGTCGTGTCCACCACCACGCAGCCCGCCGCCGCCGCCTTGCGGGCGAGGGTCACGGGCGCGGGCGTGCCGGGCGCTAGGAAGAGCAGGTCCGTCGCGGCCCAGTCATGCCGCTCCACCGCCTCGACGGTGAGGTTCCGCTCCCCAAAGGAAAGGGAGCCGCCGACCGCCCGCCCCGAAGCCAGGGCGCGGAGCTCCGAGGCCGGGAATTCCCGCTCCGCGAGGGTCTTGATGATCTCGCGCCCGAGCTGCCCCGTGGCGCCTGCAACCGCGATCCGATGAGCCATCCGGAAAACCCCTCCCGCCGCCACCCTTTGCCGGGAATGGCGGCCGGGAATGCGGGGCCGCAGATAGGGTGGGGCGCCCCGGTTCCGCAAGGCGGGGCGCCCCGATGCCTCAGGCGGCGCGCACCGCGCGGAGGAAGCCGGCCGACTTCTCCCGCAGGATGGTCGTCTGGCTCTGCAGCGCCTCGGTGGCGGCCAGCATGCTGCCGGCGGCGCTCCCCGTCTCCTCCGCGGCGGCCCGGACACCCCCGATCGCCTTGTTCACCGTGTCGGTGCCCCCCGCCACCTGGGCGGCGCTCCGGGCGATCTCCCGTGTCGTCGCCCCCTGTTCCTCCACCGCCGCGGCGATGGCGGTGGCGATCCCGCTCGTGCGCTCCACCGTCTCGCCGATGCCGCGAATCGCCTCCACCGCGCCGGAGGTCGCCGCCTGCATCTCCTGGATCTGGGCGGAGATCTCCTCGGTGGCCTTGGCGGTCTGGGCGGCCAGGGTCTTCACCTCGCTGGCCACCACCGCGAAGCCACGCCCGGCCTCGCCGGCCCGCGCCGCCTCGATGGTGGCGTTCAGCGCCAGCAGGTTCGTCTGGCCGGCGATGTCGCCGATCAGCCGCACCACGTCGCCGATCCGGGTGGCGCTGTCCGACAGGCCGCGCACGGTGCCGTCGGTGGCTCGCGCCTCGGACACGGCCTGGGCGGCCACCTCGGCGGCCTCGGCCACGCGGCGGGTGATCTCGGTGATGCTGGCGGCCATTTCCTCGGCCGCCGCGGCCACGGCGCCCACCTCGCCACTGGCGCGGGCGGCGGCGTCGGCCACCTGGGCGGCCTCGCGGCCCGAGCGTCCGGCCGTGTCATGCACCCCACCGGCCGCGCGGCGGAGCGACTCGACCTCACCGGCCAGGTTCTCCACCACCGCACCCACCTCGGCCTCGAAGGTATCGGCCAGGCGCGCCTCCTCGGTCGCCAGGCGCCAGGTCAGCATCGGACCGGCATAGGCGCCGCGCCCGTCGGTGATGGCGCTCGCCTGCAGGTCCACCACCTCCGCGCCCAGGCGCAGCCGGGCCCGGTGCGGCAGGGAGGCGGGGTTGGCGAGGGTGGCGCGCAGCCCGGCCAGCCCGTCCAGCGGCAGCTCCTCGATCGTCTTCCCGACCACCGGCCCGGTCACGCCCAGCCGGGCCAGCACCGCCCCCATCTCGGCATTCACATGGGTGATCCGCAGCGCCGGGTCGGCGGCCATGAGGCCCAGCGGCATCTGCTCGATCATCTGGGCCTGGGCGAAGGCGCGGCCCACCGTGCCGCGCAGCTCCTCCAGCGCGGCCGCGATCCGGCCGGTCTCGTCCCGGTGGGTCTGGTCACGCCCCTCGGCCGCGTCACCCGGCGAGGTGTCGCCCGCGGCGATGGCACGCACGCGGGTGGCCGCCCGGCGCAGCGGGGCGCCGATGGCGCGGGCGCTGGCCCAGGAGGAGAAGAGCAGGATCAGCGCCACGGCGCCGCCGATCGAAAGCGTGAAGATCTCCACATCCTTCAGCGCGACATCCATGGCGGCGCGGCGCTCCGTGGCATCGTCGCGCAGCAGGCGGGTGGCCTCCCCGAAAGCGGATTGCAGCGCCTTCTCCGCGCTCTCGGCCTCCTCCGTACGGATCCTCGCCAGCTCCGCCAGCACGGTCAGGATGGTCTCGGAAGCCTCGGCCAGGCCGGCGGAGACGGTGCCCGCGCGTGCCACATCCTCCTTCAGCCGCTCGGAGACGGGATAGGACTGGACACCCCGCAAATGCACCCGCTGCTGGGCGAGCGCCCGCCTCACGCGGCGAACCTGGGCATCCTCCCCGGTGACGAGGTAGCGCTGGACCGCCAGCCGGGCCTCGTTCACGGCGTTGCTGAAGGCCATGACGCGGCTGCGGACCTCCTCGATCTGGCTGCGGTCGGGCACCTCGAATTCCAGCGCGCCGAGCACGGCCTCCATGGCCTGGTCGAAATCGGCGTTCAGGCGGTACAGCCGGTCGTCCCGCGCCGCGATCATGCGGGTGCGGGCCTCCAGCATGCGGCCGATCGCCGCCTCATAGGCCGCGCCGGCCGGGCCGGCGGCCCGCAGGGCGGCGCTGGGTCCGGGAAGCGTCACGGCCCGCCCGGCGCGGTCGGCCAGTTCCCGCGCCCCGGCCAGGGCCTCCCGCGCGGCCTTCGCCGCCGCCTCGGCCGCCGGCAGCGACTGGGCATTGCCCAGATCGGCGGCGGCGGCCGGCGCCTGCGCGGCGCGCGCGCCGGCCCGCTCCACCAGCGTGAGCACGTCGGCCGCGCCGCGCAAATTGGTCTGCTGCGCCTCCACCTCCCGCACCTCGAACCAGACAAGGCCGACCAGCCCCCCGAGGAGAAAGAGGGAGAGCCCGGCGCTGGCGCCGAGCTTTCGGGCCACGGAGAGGTTCTGGAACGCGCGCATGGCTTCGGACGGCTCCTCTTGTCTGACCGAAGCCCTATGAGCCGCTGCAAAACCTAACCGGAGGATAAGCGGGCGCCGCCGCCCCGCGCGCTTGCGAAAATGTGAGCGCGGGCGCAGATCGCGCGGGTGCTGCACCTCATCAAGCTGGCTGTCGGACCCAAGGATGTCGCGGCGATGGAACGCGGGCAGGCGCAGCGCGCCCATGCCCCCGGCGGGCTGCGCCACGTGACCCGCATGGCCCCTAAACGCGCGCCGGAAATCCTGGAGGGTGGGTCCCTCTACTGGGTGGTGGCGGGGGTGCTGCGGGTGCGCCAGCGCATCCTGGCGATCGAGCCGGTGAAGCGCGCGGACGGGACCGCCGCCACCGCCCTCATCCTCGAGCCCGGGCTGGTCCCCGTGCACCCGCGCCCCATGAAGCCCTTCCAGGGCTGGCGCTATCTGGAAGCGGCGAAGGCGCCGGCCGACCTGGCCGAGGGCGAGGTGGCCGCCGAGGGGATCGACGAGCTGCCGCCGAAGATGCGGCGCGCCCTATCGGATCTCGGCCTGCTCTAGGGTGAAAGCCCAATCAGGCATTAACGAAACAGGAGGATTACGGACCCGCTCAGAACTCGGCGTAAAGCTCGATGACATTGTCCTCCGGGTCCCGGAAGAACAGCGTTCGGTGTCGCCACTTCGGCAGGTCCGTGGGACCGCGCAGGATCGCAACGCCCTTGGCGACCAGTTCCTCGTAGCACCGATCAACGGCGTCGAGCGGGACGCGAAAGGCAAGTTGAACGGCTGCCGACCCTGATGGTCTGGGTCCGTCGTCGCAGACCGACCACGGCCCGCGCGGGCGCAGCGTCAGGAGCGCCGAGCCGACCCGGAAGCTCACCCAATTCTCGATGTCCTCAGCCACGGCGAAGCCCATGATGTTCTCGTAGAACGCACGGGTCTCACGCATCCTGCTGCACAGGATCACGGTGTGATCGAGGTTCGTGATGCCTCCGAGGCTCATCATCGTCTCCACTTGCAAGGCAAGACTATCGAACCCGGCGCGGGGGAGCTAACGGGTAGGTCCGCGACGGTCGGGAGCGGTTGTTGCTGATGGGGCTTTCACCCTGGCCGCCCTTCCCGCCCGTGACCTCCGGCCCGGCTCATGCTACGGGCGCCGCACCCATGGCACCCTTCCGATGCTCCGGCGGCTGACGCGCCACCCCCGCTTCCTCGCGGCCGCGGCCTGGCTGCTGGGGCTCTATATCGCCCTCGTCCACCGCACCACGCGATGGACGCTGGCGGGCGATGGCGCCATCGCGGCGCTGCGGGAGAAGCCCGGGCCCGTCATCCTCTCCTTCTGGCATGAGCGGATCGCGCTCGGCCCGCGCCCCTGGATCGGGATGCAGCGGCTGGTGCCGGCGCTCCGCCCCAAGCGGCCCCAGGTCCTCGTCTCCCAGCACCGGGACGGCGTGTTCATCGGCGAGGTGGTGGCCCGCTTCGATCTCGATATGATCTATGGATCGACCTCCAAGGGGGGCAGCCAGGCGCTGCGGACCATGCTGAAGATCCTGCGCAAGGACGGGGTGGTGGCCATCACGCCGGATGGGCCGCGAGGGCCGCGCCGGGTGGCCGCCGCCGGGGTGGGCCAGCTGGCCGCCGTCTCGGGCGCGCCGGTCCTCCCCTATGCGGCGGCGACGACCCGATTCATCCGCCTGCGTTCCTGGGACCGGATGGTCATTCCCCTGCCCTTCTCGCGCGGGGTGATCGTGCTGCATCCCCCCTTCGTCGTGCCGCCCCATGCCGCCGAGGCCGGGCGTGCCGCGGTGGAAGCCGCGCTGACCGAGGTTTGCGACACCGCCGATGCCTGGGCCGAGGCCCGCCGCACCGGGCGTGACGGGGCGGCCGAGTTGGCCGCCGCCCAGGCCCTCGCCCGCCGCGCCCCGCCCGTCTTCCCCGCGGCGCCGGCCCAGGAAGGCGCCCCCGCCCCGCGCGGGGACGTGGCATGACCACCGCGACGGCCCGCCGCGCTTGAGCGCCGTCGCCGCCCCGGGCGGCTGGCGTGGCAGCCTGCCGCTCCTGGCCTGGCGCGCCGCGACCAGCCTGGCCGCGCCGCTCCTGCCCCTCTGGCTCGCCCGCCGCGCCCGGCGCGGGAAGGAGGACCCGGCGCGGCTGCGCGAGCGCCGCGGCGAGGGCGCGGACCGCCTGGCCGGCCCGCTCCTCTGGCTGCACGGCGCGAGCGTCGGCGAAAGCCAGTCCGCCCTGCCCCTGATCGAGGCCCTGGCCGCATCCCGCCCGGCGCTTCGCTTCCTGGTCACCACCGGCACCGTCACGGCGGCCCGCCTGCTGGCGGAGCGGCTGCCGCCGGCCCTCGCCGGGCGGGTGCAGCACCGCTACGCCCCGCTGGACGTTCCGGGGCATGTGGCGCGCTTCCTCGACGGCTGGCGGCCGGATGCGGCGGTGTTCATCGAAAGCGAGATCTGGCCGAACCTCATCCTCGGCGCGGCCGCCCGGGGCGTGCCGCTCGCGCTGGTCAATGCGCGCGTCTCGGCCGGCTCCGCCCAGGGCTGGGGGCGGGCGCCGGCCGTCGCGCGGCGCCTCTTCGGCGCCTTCCGGCTGGTGATCGCGCAGACCGAGACCGATGCCGAAAGGCTGCGGGCCCTGGGGGCGGAATCGGCCCGCGCCTGGGGCAACCTGAAATTCGCCGCCCGCCCCCTGCCCGCCCGGGAGGATGCGCTGGCGGCGCTGCGGGCCGCCATCGGCGCAAGGCCGGTGCTGCTGGCCGCCAGCACCCATCCCGGGGAGGAGGCGCAGATCGCCGAGGCCCATGGGCTGCTGGCGCGGCGCCTGCCCGACCTCCTGACCATCATCGCCCCGCGCCACCCGGAACGCGGGCCGGCCCTGGCGCGGGACCTCGCGGCCCATCGGCTCGCCCTGCGCTCCACCGGCTTCCTGCCGGGACCGGAGACCGAGATCTATCTCGCGGACACGCTCGGTGAGCTCGGCCTGCTCTACCGCGTCGCCGGGGCGGCGCTCATCGGCGGCTCCCTCGTGCCCCATGGCGGGCAGAACCCGCTGGAAGCCGCCCGGCTGGGCTGCCCCATCCTGCTCGGCCCCCACACGGCCAATTTCACCGTCATCGCGGACCGCATGCTGGCGGCCGGGGCCGCGCTGCGGGTGGCGGATTCCGCCGCGCTGGCCGAGGCCGCTCACCTCGTGCTAACCGGGACGGACCGGGCCCGGTCCATGACGACGGCCGCCGCCCGGATCGCGGCGGATGCCGGGGCCCTGCCGGAACGGATGGCCGCCGCGATCGAGTCTCTCCTGCCCACCCCTTAAGGGGCTGGCGCGGGACCAGGATAAGGACGCCAGACGGCACCATGCGTGCCCCCGATTTCTGGACCGGGGATGGCAGCGGAATCGCGCCCATCCTTCTCTCCCCCATCGCCGCCCTCTACGCCTCGGCCACCGCGCGTCGCGTGGCCAAGCCCGGCTGGCACGCGCCGGTGCCGGTGATCTGCTGCGGCAATGCGACGGCCGGCGGGGCGGGCAAGACCACGCTCGCGCTCGACATCGCGCGCCGCCTGGCGAACCGCGGCGTGGCCGTGCATTTCCTCACCCGCGGCTATGGCGGCAAGCTGCGCGGCCCCGTGCGGGTGGAGCCGGGCAAGCACGACAGCACGGCGGTGGGCGACGAAGCCCTGCTCCTCGCCTCCGAGCATCCGACCTGGGTCGCGGGCGACCGCGCCGCCGGCGCCCGCGCCGCGGTGGAGACGGGCGCCCAGGCGATCGTCATGGATGACGGGCTGCAGAACCCGACGCTGGAGAAGGACCTCTCCTTCCTCACCATCGACGGCACCTATGGCTTCGGGAATGGCCGCGTGATCCCGGCCGGCCCGCTGCGCGAACCCGTGCGCGCCGCCGCCGCGCGGGCACAGGCGGCGGTGCTGATCGGGGAGGACGAATGCGGCGCCCTCGCGCATCTGCCGCCGGGCCAGCCCGTGCTGCGGGCCCGCATGGTGCCGGGGCCGGAGGCGCGCGGCCTCGCCGGCCAGGCGGTCTTCGCCTTCTGCGGCATCGCCAACCCGCGCAAGTTCTTCACCACCCTGTCGGAGTCCGGCGCCATCATCGCCGGGCGCGCCTCCTATGCCGACCACTACCCCTATGACGCCGGGGACCTGCGGGAGCTGATGGCCGAGGCGGACCGGCTGCGCGCCATCCCCGTGACCACCCGCAAGGACTTCGTCCGCATCCCCCCGGCCTTCCGCGCGCGGGTGACGGTGGTGACGGTGGGCCTGGCCTGGGACGAGCCGGCGATGCTGGAGGCGATGCTGGACCCGCTGGCCGGGCGCGTGCCCGTTCCGGCCTGACCGGCCGGCGTAATCGAGAATGCCTCCCGATTGCAGCTAAGCATCTGATTTCATTCTCCTTCCTCTAGCGCCCTGGAGGCGTTACGAAGGGGCATGAAGCGTTTCGAGGACCTGACCGAAGCCGAGACCCTCGCCCTGGCCATCGCCAATGAGGAGGAGGACTCGCGCATCTACGCGACCTTCGCCATGCGGCTGCGCCATGACTTCCCGGCCACGGCCGCGGTCTTCGACGGCATGGCCACGGAGGAGGATGGGCATCGCCGCTCCCTTCTCTCGCTCTACGAGCGGAAGTTCGGCCGGGAACTGCCGCTCATCACGCGCCAGGACGTGCGCGGCTTTCTCAAGCGCAACCCGGTCTGGCTGGCCGAGGAGCTGCGGATCGAGCAGGTGCGCCGGCAGGCGGCGCTGATGGAGCTGGAGGCGGGCGAGTTCTACACCCGCGCCGCCGAGCGGGCCCGGGACACGGAGGTGCGGCGCCTTCTGGGGGACCTCGCCCTCGTCGAGCGAAAGCACGAGGCCGTCGCCGAGCGGCTGGAGAAGACGCATCTCACCGAATCCGCGCGCTCCGGCGAGGACGCGACCGCCCGGCGGCTGCTGGTGCTGCAAGTGGTGCAGCCCGCGCTCGCCGGGCTGATCGACGGCTCCGTCTCCACCCTCGCACCCATCTTCGCCGCGGCCTTCGCCACGCAGAACACGCACGAGACCTTCCTCGTCGGCCTGGCCGCCTCCGTCGGCGCCGGAATCTCCATGGGCCTGACCGAGGCCATGTCGGATGACGGGGCCATCACCGGGCGCGGGCGCCCCTGGATCCGCGGCCTGGCCTGCGGGCTGGCCACCGCCATCGGCGGGCTGGGCCACGCCCTGCCCTACCTCATCCCGGACTTCTGGACCGCCACCAGCGTCGCCGCGGCCGTGGTGGTGGTGGAACTCATCGTCATCGCCTGGATCCGCTGGCGCTACATGGAGACACCCTTCACCGGGGCGCTCATCCAGATCGTGCTGGGCGGCCTCCTCGTGCTCCTGGCGGGGATCTTCATTGGGAGCGGGTGATGCTGGCTTGGAGAGGGCTCCGCCCTCACCCGCCAAGGGCCTGAGGCCCTTGGAACCCCGTTCGACTGCCGTGGATACCGTTGATCGGCGGGGCCTCTAGTGACCGGTGCTTGATCCTGCCTTTGCAGTCGCCTGAGGTCATCGACCTCAGGCGCACCGTCAGCCCCGTGTTTCCAGACTTCTAGAAAAAGATGATGGGTCGAAGGCACTGCCTTCGACGGGTCCGGGGAGAGGAAGAATTCCTTCTTCCTCTCCCCGGGACAGACCACCAGCCCAGAACAATCGCAACGCACCCACCTCATTTTGCGCACGCGATGAAACCGGCCACGCTGCGCCGCGATATCCGGCCATGCGCCGGCTGATGCCTCTCCTCGTCCTTCTCCTTCTCGCCGCCTGCGCGACCGACAGCAGCTCGCCATCCCAACCCCGCCGCGCCGAGGCGCCGACCCTGGGCCCGGCCGGACCGGGCGGTGCGCGGCTGGTGGCCGAGGCCGAGCGGGAGTGGCGGGCCTGGGGGCGGATGGCGGTGGAGGGCTGGCCCTTCGCGCTCGACCGCACGCCGGATGCGACGCCCGAGCTGTTCGAGCGGCTGATGGGCTATTGGGCCGCCACGCCGGAGGGGCCGGAGGTGATCACGGCCCACCGGCATTTCCGCGACACCATCACCGCGCCCATGACGGAAACCGCTTCCCTGGACCCTGTCTCGGGCCTGCCTTTCGAGGTGATGCCGGCCAATGTCGCCATCTCCTCCTTCAACCACCCGGCCTGGTCGGCAGCCTTCATCAGCTATTCCATGGCCGCGGCGGGGGTGCCGCGGTCGGATTTCGATCCGTCGGCCAGCCATGCCCTCTATGTCGACCGCCTGATCGCGAATGCCATGGCGGATCCGGCGGGCGCCGCCTTCATCCCCCACAATCCCTCGGACCATGCCGCGCGCCCGGGCGATCTCGTCTGCGCCGACCGTTCCGGCAGCCCGCTGCCGGACTGGCAGTCCCGCCTCATGGAATCGGGGCGCTTCCGCCCGATGCATTGCGACATCGTGGTGCGTGCGGGCGGCGGCAAGATCGACATGATCGGCGGCAACGTGCTGGACGTGGTGCTGCGCCGGCGGATTCCGACCGACGCGCAGGGCCATGTCCTGCCCCCGCCGATCGAGCGGCCGCCCTTCTTCGTGGTGTTCGAGAACCGGCGCTGATCACTGGGACTGGGCCGCCAGAGCCGCGCGGAAGCGCAGGAGGGCGATGGCGAGCGTGATGCCCCCCACCGCCGTGACCGCGACGAATTGCGGCCAGACAATTTCCAGCCCCGCCCCGCGATAGAGGATGGCCTGGGCAAAGTTCACGAAATGCGAGGACGGCACCAGGGACATCACCAGCTGGAGTGGCCGGGGCATGCTCTCGAAGGGCGTGCTGCCGCCGGAGAGCAGGTTCATCGGCAGCACCACGAGGATGAAGAGCAGCCCAAGCTGCGGCATGGAGCGCGCGAGGGTGCCGAGCAGCAGCCCAACCGCCGTCGCGAAGAAAAGGTAGAGCGCCACGCCGGCCAGGAAGAGGGGGATGGAGCCCGCGATCGGCACGCCGAGCAGCCGGTGCACGACGAACCAGAGCGAGAGGCCGGTGGCCACGGTGATGACGAGGCCGTTCGCCCAGACCTTCGCCATGGCGATCTCGAAGGGCGTGACGGGCAGGACGAGCAGGTGGTCGAGCGTCCCATGCTCCCGCTCCCGCACCACCGCCGCCCCCGAGAGCAGCACGGCCAGCAGGGTGATGTTGTTCAGGATGGCCATTACGCCGGTGAACCAGGAGGTCGTCAGGTTGGGGTTGAAGGCGACGCGGATCTGCAGCTCCACCGCCGGCTCCGCCTCCCGCCCGAGAAAGGTGGCGATCTCGCGCGCGACGATCTCCTGGATGTAGGAGCCGCCGATCCCCGCCTGCATCATCGCGGTCGCGTCGATGTTCAGCTGGATCACGGGCCGCCGCCCCGCGACGAGGTCCGCCTCGAAATCGGGGGGGATATCGAGGACGAAGGTGTTGCGCCCCGTATCCATCCGGCGGTCCACCTCCGCGAGGGGGATGATCTGCGGACGCTGGAAGAAGGGCGGCAGGAAGGCCTGGGCGAAGCGGCCGGAGAGGGCGGAGCGGTCCTCGTCCACGATGGCGATCGAGGCGTTGCGCAGCTCGTGCGAAACGCCGGTCGCCTGGGAATAGACGGTGAAGGAGAAGGAGTAGATCACGAAGCCCAGCAGGAACACGTCCGCCGCCAGGCTCCGCAGTTCCTTCAGCCCGAGCCAGAGGATGTTCCGGAGCTTCTGCACGCCCCTCACCGCTCCTGCTTGCGCAGGGCCAGCACGCTCAGCAGCGTGAGCACCGGCACGAAGGCCGCGAGGGCGAGCAGCGAGGGAATGAGGTCCGCCATCCCCAGCGCCTTGGTGAAGGTGCCCGCGCTGATCTCCATAAAATAGGTGGAGGGAAACAGCGCGCCCACCGTCGCGCCCGTTCCCGAGAGGGCCGAGACCGGGATGATCATGCCCGAGAACTGGGTCGCGGGGACCATGGTGAGGATGGCCGTCCCGAACAGCGCCGCGATCTGGGTCGAGGTGAAGGCGGAAACGAGCAGCCCGATCCCGGTCGTCGCCGTGACATAGAGGAGCGCCCCCAGGGCGAGCGTCAGGAAGCTTCCCTTCAGCGGCACGTCGAACAGCAGGATCGCGGCCGCGACCAGCCCGAGGAAGTTGAGCATGGCCAGCACGACATAGGGGATCTGCTTGCCGACCAGGAACTCCACCCGCCGGGTGGGCGTGACGTAGAGATTGGTGATCGAACCCAGCTCCTTTTCCCGCACCACGGCCAGGGCCATGAGGATGGCGGGGATGATGACGAGGAGCAGCATGATCACGCCCGGCACCATGGCGTAGAGGCTGCGGAAATCCTGGTTGTAGCGGAAGCGCGTCTCGATCGAGGCGGCGGCCGGCCCTGCCCCGCCCAGCCGCGAGGCCTGCTCGGCGAGGAAGGATTCGTGCACGCCCTGCACATAGCCCTTCACGGTTTCGGCGCGGAAGGTCATCGCGCCATCGATCCAGGCCGCGACCTCGGTCCGGTGCCCGCTCACCAGCTCGCGCCCGAAGCGCGGCGGAATTTCCAGCACGACGCTCAGCCGGCCGGCGCGGAGGCGCTCCTCCAGCTCCGCCTCGCTCGCCACCGGGGGCTGCCCGACGAAGTAGCGGCTCGCCTCGAAGGCCTGGATATAGGCCCGGCTTTCCGGCGTCCGGTCGCGGTCAAAGGCGGCGAAGCTCAGGCCTTCCACATCCATCGTGATGCCATAGCCGAAGATCAGCATCAGCAGCGCCGTGCCCAGCAGGGCGAAGGCCAGGCGGATGCGGTCCCGCAGCAGTTCCAGCGTCTCCCGATGCGCCTGGGCCGCCAGGCGGCGCAGGGCGGGCGGCGGCCAGGCGCCCCGGGGGGCCGGCCCCGTCTCGGCCGGCATCGGCGGGATCACCTCGGCCGTGTCCGCCGCCTCGTCGGTCGCGTCCGAGAGATAGCCGACGAAGGCTTCCTCCAGCGTCGCCGCGCCCCGCGCCCGGATCAGTTCCTCGGGTGATCCCGAGGCCAGCACCCGGCCCGCATGCATCAGCGACACGCGGTCGCAGCGCATGGCCTCGTTCATGAAATGGGTGGAGACGAAAATGGTCACGCCCTCGCGCCGCGCGAGATCCCCCAGCAGCTCCCAGAACCCGTCCCGCGCCACCGGGTCCACCCCGGAGGTCGGCTCGTCCAGGATGAGCATCTCCGGCTCGTGCAGCACCGCCACCGCCAGGGAGAGGCGCTGGCGGATGCCGAGCGGCAGGCCGCCCGAAACAGCCCCGCTCTGCGCCTCCAGCCCGAACTGCGCCTCGAGCGCCGCGATCCGCGCGTGGGCGGCGGCACGGGGCAGGCCGAAGAGCCGCGCATGCAGCTCGAGATTCTCCCGCACCGTCAGCTCGCCATAGAGGGCGAAGCCCTGCGACATGTAGCCCACGCGGCGGCGCGTCTCGATGTCGCCGGCGCGGACGGGCTGGCCGAAGAGCCGCGCCTCGCCCTCGCTCGCCGGCAGCAGGCCGGTGAGCATCTTCATCGTCGTCGTCTTGCCGCAGCCATTGGAGCCGAGGAAGCCGAAGATCTCGCCCCGCCCGACCGTGAGACTGACATGGTCCACCGCCGTGAAGTCGCCGAAGCGGCGCGTCAGGCCGCGCGCCTCGATGGTGGGGATCCCGGTCGCATCCTCCTCGCGCGGCGGGATGACGACCTTGCGGTGCCCGGCCCGGCGGCTTTCGGGCAGAAGGGCGATAAACGCGTCCTCCAGCGTCTCCCCGCCGGTGTCGCGCAGCAGGGCCTCCGGCGTTCCGGTGGCGAGCAGCTGGCCGGCATCCATGATGGCCAGCCAGTCGAAGGCCTCGGCCTCCTCCATCACGGAGGTGGCGACGAGCACGCTGAGCTCGGGGCGGCGCCGCCGCATCCGGTTCACCAGCTGCCAGAACTGCCGGCGGGAGAGCGGGTCCACCCCGGTCGTCGGCTCGTCCAGGATCAGCAGGTCCGGGTCGTGGATCAGCGCGCAGCAGAGGCCGAGCTTCTGGCGCATGCCGCCGGAGAGCTTGCGCGCCGCCCGGTCCGGGAAGGGCGCCAGCCCCGTGCTCCGCAGCAGGTCCTCGATCCGCGCGGCCCGCTCGGCCCGGCCCAGGCCGAAGAGCCGGCCGAAGAAGTCGATGTTCTCCCGCACGCTGAGGTCGGGATAGAGGTTCTTGCCGAGGCCCTGGGGCATGTAGGCAATGCGGGCGCATACCGCCTCCCGGTGGCGGCGGTCGCCCATGTCGCCGCCCAGCACCTGCACCTGCCCGGCCTGGATGCGCCGCGCTCCCGCCACCAGGGAGAGCAGCGTGGACTTGCCCGCCCCATCCGGCCCCACCAGCCCGACGAGCCGGCCCTTCGGCAGGTCGAGCGTCAGCGCCTCCAGCGCCAGGACGCGGCCATAGCGCTGGGTGACGCCGGCCAGCGAGGCGATGCCGGGCTCGACGGGCATCAGCGCCGGTCCGGTATGGCCTGCAGCCAGGAGGGCCAGGCCGTGCCGGGGTCCAGCCGCACATAGCCGGTGCCCGGCAGGCCGGTGCGAACCTGTTCGGCATGGGCCCGGAGAAGCTCGGGGTCGATGCGGAGCTTCACCCGGAACATCAGGCGCTCCCGCTCGGAGCGCGTCTCGACGGTCTTGGGCGTGAATTGCGCGCGGGGGGCCAGGAAGGAGACCCGGGCAGGAATGACCACGCCCGGAAGCGCGTCCAGCACGATCCGCCCCTCCGCATCCGGCGCCACGCGCCCGGCCTGCTCGGTTGGCAGGAAGATGGACATGGAGACGTCGGTCACGTCGAGAAGGGTCAGCACGCGGCCGCCGGCCCCGAGCACCTCCCCGGCCTGGGCCAGCCGGTACTGCACCCGCCCGTCCCGCGGCGCGGTCAGCACGCTGTCGGCCAGCGTTGCATCCAGCCGCTCGATCGCGGCCCGCGCGGCCTCGATGGCCTGCTCGGCCTCAGCGATCTGCGCGTTCGCGGTGTTGAGCGCCGCGGCCGCGCTGTCCCGCGCGCTCGTCCGCTGGTCCATGGCCTGGCGGGTGGCATAGCCGCTTTGCAGCAGGCTGCGCGTGCGCTCGAACTCGGCCTGGGCCAGCTGCAGCTGGCTCTGCTGCTGGGCGGCGGCGGCGCGGCGGGCGGCCAGGCTGCTCTGCGCCTGGCGCATCTGGGCCTGGGCCTGGCGCCAGGCCGCCTCCAGCTCCCGCGTTTCCATCCGGGCGAGGACCTGGCCGGCGCGGACCATGTCCCCCTCCTCCGCCAGCACGGCTTCCAGCCGCCCGGCGGTCTTGGTGGCGACATCCACCGTCTCCGCCTCCACGCGGCCGTTGCCGGAGGCGATGCCGGGCGGAAGCTGGACCTGCTGCGCCTGCCACCAGTGCCAGGCCGCGCCGCCACCTGCGCCGAAGACCAGGAGCAGGACCAGCAGGATGACGATCCGCCGCCCCCTTCCCCGGCGCGGCGTGGCCTGCGCTGCCGGTACCGCGACGACGGGCCGCTCGGGCACGGGGACCGGAAGGCCGTCCTTGCCGTGTTCCACCGTTCCGGTGCGGTCCTCGCCAGCCACGGGCACCTCAACCTCCAAACATCTGCGGCCGCCGGTCCATCGATGGAGATGGTCCGGCAGCACGTCCGGAACGCATGCTACGCCAAACCCCGCCGCGTCGCTGATGTGGATCAGCGGCACCGGCACCCCCATGGAACGCGCGAGGATCGGCCTCGCTCGCATCGCGCCGCATCACGCGCCGGCTGCGGAAACGCGAATCGATGCGGGCGACCACGGCGTTCATCCGCCGGACCCACCCGGGGCGGTGATGGTGTCACAGGGGCAGGACCACGTCGCCCGGTTTCGCAAGGAGGTCCGTGGCAGCCCCTTCCGGCCGGCCGCCCTCAGCGTGAGACGAGGACGAGGGTTGAGCGCGGGATCAGCTCCGGCACGGAGGGAGCGGTGCGCTCCGCGCCCGGATCGGCCGCATCGCCCGGAGGCGCCGCCGCGGTGTCGATCACGATCCGCCATGGCCCGGCGGGCGGCTCGGGCAGCGGAAACCGCGCCCCCGTACTGCGGCAGGCGTTGAAGAGCAGGCAGAGCGCGCCCGGCATCCCCTCGCCCAGCCGGATGATGCAGCCGAGCACGTTGCGGGGCCCGTGCCAGTCCGGCGCCGCGCCATCCGGGCCGAACCAGGCGATCTCCTCCGCGGTGTAGAAGCGGTCCGCCGAGAGCACGGGATGCGCCCGGCGCAGCGCGGCCAGGCGGCGGACGAAGCGGAGGATATCCGCATGCCGCTGCGCATCGGCCCAGTCATACCAGGAGATCTCGTTGTCCTGGCACCAGGCATTGGTGTTGCCCTGCTGCGTGCGGCGGAACTCGTCGCCGCCGAGCAGCATCGGCGTCCCGCGCGAGACCATGAGGGTGGTGAGAAGGTTGCGGACCTGCCTGCCCCGCACCGCCTCGATGGCCGGGTCCTGCGTCGGTCCCTCGGTGCCGTTGTTCTCGCCCCAGTTCTCCACCGGCGGGTCCGGTTCGGCATTCGCCTCGTTATGCGGCCGCGCATAGGAGACGAGGTCGTTCAGCGTCGGCCCATCATGGCAGGCCACGAAGTTGATGCTGCGGAGCGGCCCGAGGGAATGGCGCCCATGGCCGCCATAGAGATCCTCGCTGCCGCAGAGGCGCGTGGCGAAGGCGCCCGTCATGCCGGGATCGCCGCGCCAGAATCGGCGCATGTCGTCGCGGTAGCGCGCGTTCCATTCGGCCCAGCGGTCGCCCGGGAAGCGGCCGAGCTGGAAGGCCCCCGCCGCGTCCCAGGCCTCGGCGATCAGCTTCGTGCCCCGCAGCACGGGATCCTCCGCGATCTGCTCCAGCAGGGGCGCATTGGCCAGCAGCGCCCCGTCCTCGCCCCGCCCGAGCACGGCGGCCAGGTCGAAGCGGAACCCGTCCACATGCATCTCGGTCACCCAATAGCGCAGGCAGTCGATGAGCATGGCGCGGACGATGGGATGGTTGCAGTTCAGCGTGTTGCCGCAGCCGGTGTAGTCGGCATACCGGCCATCCGGGCCGAGGATGTAATAGATGGCGTTGTCGAGGCCCCGGAAGGAGAAGGTGGCGCCGCCTTCGCCTCCCTCCGCCGTGTGGTTGAAGACGATGTCCAGGATGACCTCGATCCCCGCGCGGTGCAGCTCCCGCACCATCGTCCTGAACTCGGTGACCGCCGCCCCCGGGGCGCCGCTGCCATAGAGGGAGCGCGGCGCGAAGAGCGCGATCGGGTCGTAGCCCCAGTAGTTCCGCAGCGGCGGAGAGGCGGAGGCGCCGGCATGGCCGGGCGGCAGGGCGTCGGGCGCCTCCTGCACCGGCATCAGCTCGACCGCCGTGACACCGAGCGCCTGCAGATAGGGGATCATCTCGGCAAGGCCGAGGAAGCGGCCGCCATGCAGCACACCCGAGCCCGGGCCGATGGTGAAGCCCCGAACATGCGTCTCGTAGATGAAGGTCTCCCGCCAGGAACGGCGGGGCGGACGGTCGCCCGCCCAATCGAAGCGGTGCTCCGGCAACAGGCAGCGCGCCTCCCCCGCCACGGGCGGGCCGAGGATGGCGGTGGCATAGGGGTCGAGCAGGAGGTCATGCGGGTCGAAGCGATGCCCCCCCTCCGGTGCCCAGGGTCCTTCGGCGCGAAGGGCGTAGGAACAGCCCCGGAGCGCGCCGACGAGGCGGAGGTGCCAGACATCGCCGGTGCGGTGGCGGGCGGGGTCGAGCGGAAGGCTTCCCAGCATCGCTCCGGAGGGATCGAAGAGCAGGACGGAAAGCCGGGTCGCGTGGCGGCTGACCACGGCGATGTTGAAGCCGTCGGCCGTCTCGGAGGGGCCGAGCGGGAGGGGCGATCCCTCCTCCACGGCGAAGTCCTGCTGCATCGGGGTCCTTTCCGCCGCTTCGTCCGGGCAGCAAGCCGCCGCGAGGGGCGGGCCGGCGCCGGCCTCAGCTCAGGTATCGCGCGCCGAGATGCTCCATGAAGGCGGAGGGATCGAGCGGGCGGCCCGTGGCGGCCTTCATCAGGTCCTGGAAGCCCAGCAGCGAACCACGGTTATGCACCGAGACGCGCAGCCAGTTCACCAGCGGCGCGAAATCCCCCTGCCCCAGCGCCTCGTCCAGCCCGGGCAGGGCCGCGCGGGCCGCCTGCATCAGCTGCGCCGCCGCCATGGCGCCGAGGGTGTAGGAGGGGAAGTAGCCGAAGGCGCCGTCATGCCAGTGGATGTCCTGCATGCAGCCCCGGCGGTCGTCGGGCGGCGTGATGCCGAGCAGGCGCTGCATCCCCTCCGCCCAGGCGCCGGGCAGTTCCGCCACGCGCAGCTCGCCGCCGATCAGCGCCCGTTCCAGCCGGAAGCGCAGGATGACATGGGCGGGATAGGTGATCTCGTCCGCCTCCACGCGGATGAAGCCGCGCTCCACCTTGCGCCAGAGCCGGCCGAGATTCGCGCTGGTATAGGCCGCGGGGTCACCGCCGAAGGCCGCGTGCAGCTCCGGCCCGAGCCAGGAGAGGAAGGCGTCGGACCGGCTCGCCTGCATCTCGATGATGAGGCTCTGGGACTCATGCGCCGCCATCCCCGCCGCCTCGCCCACGGGCTGGCGGGCATAGGCCTCGGGCAGGCCACGTTCATACAGCGCATGGCCGGTCTCGTGCAGGATGCCGAGCATGGCCTGGCCGAAGGAATCGGGCGTGTAGCGGGTGGTGATCCGCACATCCGTCGGCGTTCCGCCGCAGAAGGGGTGCGCGCTTTCGTCCAGCCGCGCATGCTCGTAATCCAGCCCCGCCCTTTCGGAGAGGCGGCGGCCCAGGGCGCGCTGCACCTCCACCGGGAAGGGCCCCTGGGGCTCCACCGGCGCGGGGCGGCTGGCCTGGATGGCCTCCGCGCGCGGCAGCGCGTCGGCCAGGAAGGCCTCATAGGCCGCGAAGATCGGTTCGACATCCGCCACGCCGATTCCGGGCTGGTAGGTGTCCATCAGCGCGTCATAGGGGGAGAGGCCGGTCGCCGCCCCCAGCGCCGCGGCGGTTTCGCGCTGAAGGCTCACCACCTCCTCCAGCCATGGGCGCACGGCCGCGAAATCGGCGCGCGGGCGGGCCTCGCGCCACACCTTCTCGCAGGCGGAATTGGCCCGGGCGGTCGCCTCCACCAGGGCGGGCGGAAGCGCGGTGGCGCGCAGATGCGCGCGGCGCATCAGGGCGAGGTTCGCCTCGTCCCAGGCGCCCTCGGCCGTGGCGGCGGCGAGGTCCTCCGCCACCTCCGGCGCCACCAGCATGCCATGGGCAACGCCCGCCAGCACGGCCAGCTGCTCCCCGCGCGCCGCGCCGCCGCCGGGCGGCATCATGGCGGAGGCATCCCAGCCCAGCATGGCCGAGGCCTCATGGATGGTCGCGATCCGCGCGAAGCGATCCTTCAGCCGGGCATAGGCGGTGTCGGGGTTGCTCACGGATCGTCCTTCCGGATGGCCCAGGCGATCAGCACGGCGACGAGCGAGAAAGCGAGCCCGTACCAGGTGATCGCATAGCCGAGATGGGAGTTGGTCGGGCGCGGCAGGGTGGTGGCCGGCTGCGGCAAGGCGTCACGCGGCTGGCCCGGCTCGGCCAGGGCCACCAGCAGCTCCGGCATCGTGCCGGGCAGGCCGAGCGCCGTGCCGATGGCCCGGGCATCGGCGGTGAAGAAGCGGCGCCCGGCGGTGTCGTCCGTGGCGGCGAACATGTCCCGCTCATGCGGGGGCGAGAGATAGCCGGTCACGCTCACCTCCCCCTCCGGCCGGGTGATGGGCGCGCTGCGCCGCTCGGAGGGCACCCAGCCCCGGTCCACGAGGATGGGCGGCAGACCGGCCGCCTCCAGCGGGGTGACGAGGCGGGCGCCGAGCATCCCGTTCCGCACCTCGGCCCCCAGCACGGCCTCCAGATCATGCCGGAAGCGGCCGGTCACGCGCACCTTGGTGAAGGGCTGCGGCGGGATCGTGAGCGGGGCGGGTGGGGCGGCCTCGGAGACGGCGATCCGGGCGAGAAGATCCGTCTTCCAATGCAGCCGCCGCACCTGCCAGGTGCCCAGCGCCAGGAGGATGGCGAGGACGGGAATGGAGGCCAGAACGGCCGGGAGGATTCGCCGCCAGCGGGGGGTCATGCAGGGCCCTTCCTTTGCGGGGCCGGCGCCCGCGCGGCGGGCCGCCCCAACGACGAACCCCGCCCGGCGGGCCGGACGGGGTTCGGTAACGCGCCTGGGGACTGCGCTCAGTGGTGGGCGATTTCGCCCGCGCCCCAGAGATAGATGCAGACGAAGAGGAAGAGCCACACGACGTCCACGAAGTGCCAGTACCAGGCCGCCGCCTCGAAGCCGAAATGCCGGCGCGGGGTGAAATCGCCCCGGATGGCACGGAAGAGGCAGACGGCCAGGAAGATGGTGCCGACGATCACGTGGAAGCCGTGGAAGCCGGTCGCGAGGAAGAAGGTGGAGGGGTAGATGCCCCCGTTGTGGAAGGCGAAGGGCGCCTCCGCATATTCGACCGCCTGGAGGAAGGTGAAGAACATGCCGAGCACGACGGTCAGGGTCAGGCCCTGGATCATGCCCTTGCGGTCATTCTCGATCAGCGCGTGATGCGCCCAGGTCACCGTGCAGCCCGAGAGCAGCAGGATCATGGTGTTCAGGAAGGGCAGGCCGAAGGGGTCGAAGGTCAGGACGCCCTTGGGCGGCCAGATCGCCGTCTCCGCGCCCGCCACGTGCTCCGGATAGAGTGCGAAGTGGAAATAGGCCCAGAAGAAGGCGACGAAGAACATCACCTCGGAGGCGATGAACAGCGCCATGCCGTAGCGCAGGCCGATCCGGACGATGGGCGTGTGAAGGCCCGGCGTCTTCGCCTCGCGGATCACGTCGCGCCACCAGAAGAACATGGAGGTCAGCACGCCCAGGAGGCCGAGGCCCAGGACCCAATGGATGTTGTAATGGGCGAACATGATGATGCCGAGCAGCAGGCATCCGGCCGAGAGGGAGGCGACCATCGGCCAGGGGGACGGATCCACCAGATGGTACGGGTGCTTGTTCGGCGGCGGCGGCTCGGTCGGGTCGAGCGAGATGTCGGCCGTGGTGGTGTCGAGGGAAGCCATCGCGCGTCCTGGTGATGCGGGGCTGGGCCCCGTGGAGTCTCGGCCCATCAATCCCGCAAACGGATGCGGGGATCAAGGGTTCGGCGGGCGGAACCGGGTTCTTACCGCGTCACGCTCCCGCGCCCGACATGCGGGCCGGCGCTGGCGAGCACCCCTGCCTTCTCCGCATCGGCCAGGGTGCGGAAGAAGGTGTAGTTCAGGGTGATGGTCCGGATGTCCCGGGTGTTGGGGTCCTGCGCCATGGCCGGATCCACCCAGAAGCTCACCGGCATCTCCACGGACTGGCCGGGCTGCAGGGTCTGCGCGTCGAAGCAGAAGCAGGCGGTCTTGTGGAAATACTTGCCCACCACCTCGGGCGTGACGTTGTAGGTGGCTACACCCTCGACCGGGACGGCGGCCGGGTTCGCGGCGCGGTAGAAGGCCAGGCCCTGTTCGCCCAGATGCACGGGCATGGCGTTCTGGGCCGCCTCGAACCGCCAGGGCAGCGAGGGGTGGGTGGTGGCCGCGAAGCGGACGGTCACCTGCCGCTCCACGGCGCCGGGGGCGGCCGGGCCGCCGGTCTGCACCGTGCCGTTATAGCCGGTCATCCGGCAGAACATGTCGTAGAGCGGCACGGCGGCGAAGGAGAGGCCGACCATGCCGGCCACCGTGCCGAAGGCGGCGAAGGCCACGCGGCGGTTGCGGCGGGCGAGCGAATCCTGACGGTCCATCATCCCCTTCTTCCTCAGCTCAGCGAGGAGGTGATCTTGGCCATGGTGACGAAATAGAAGAGGACCACGAGCCCGATCAGCACCACGATCATCGCGATGTTGCGCCCGCGGCGGCGGCGGACGAAGGCCGCCTCCTCCTCCTTGGTCATCGGCACGGTTTCCATCACCCGATCACCCCGGCGAGACGCAGCGCGTGATCGAGCGCCAGCGCACCGAACAGCCCGGCGAGATGCAGCAGCGAGAAGCGGAAGGCGGCCCGGGCGGCCTTGTCCCCTTCCAGGCTCACCCCGGCGGCGTCCTGCTTCTCCCGCAGCACGCGCCAGGCATGCAGCAGGAAGCCGGCGCCGAGCGAGATCGCCACCGCCCCATAGACCCAGCCCGCCAGGCCCAGGAGGGTCGGCAGCAGGCCCAGCGGGGCGAGAAGGATGGTGTAGAGCATGATCTGCCGGCGGGTTTCCCGCGCGCCGGAGACCACGGGGAGCATCGGCACGCCCGCCCGCTGGTAGTCGTCATGCGCCCAAAGGCTCAGCGACCAGAAATGCGGGGGCGTCCAGACAAAGACGATGGCGAAGAGGATGAGCGGCAGGACATCCACCCCGCCCGTCACCGCCGCCCAGCCGATCACGGGGGGGAAGGCGCCCGCCGCACCGCCGATGACGATGTTCTGCGGCGTTCGGCGCTTCAGCCACATGGTGTAGACGAAGACGTAGAAGAGGATGGAGCCGGCAAGCCAGGCCCCGGCCGCCAGGTTGGTCGCCAGCCCCATCAGGACAACCGAAAGGCCCGAGAGGAAGACGCCGAAGGCAAGGGCGGCGCCCGGCTCGATCCGCCCGGCGGGAATCGGCCGGCGGATGGTCCGGCGCATCACGGCGTCGATGTCGCGGTCGTACCACATGTTGATGCAGCCCGCCGCGCCCGCGCCGAGGGCGATGCAGAGGATCGCGACCGCGCCCAGCAGCGGATGGATGGAGCCGGGGGCCACCAGCATGCCGATGAGGCCGGTGAAGACCACCAGCGTCATCACCCGGGGCTTCAGCAGCGCGATCCAGTCGCGCAGCTCCGACCAGTCGGCGGAAACGTCGAGGGGGGCCGTGGCCCCCCTCTCAATCAGGTCACTCATGGTGACTCTCCATATCGCCCCGGGGCAGCGAATCGCAACCGGGAAGCGGCGCCCGGATCAACGGATCCGGGGCAGCTCGTCGAAGGTGTGGAAGGGCGGCGGGGAGGAAACCTGCCACTCCAGGGTCGTCGCCCCCTCGCCCCACGGGTTCGCGGCAGCGGCCCGCTTCTTCAGGAAGAGGTCGGCCACGACATAGATGAAGAAGAGGAAGGAGATGCCCGAGATATAGGCGCCCAGCGAGGCCACCAGGTTCCAGCCCGTAAAGGCATCCGGGTAATCCGGGTAGCGGCGCGGCATGCCCTGCGCACCCAGGAAGTGCATGGGGAAAAAGGTCAGGTTCACGCCGATGAAGGTGAGCCAGAAATGGATCTTTCCGAGCATTTCCGAGTACTGATAGCCGCTCATCTTGCCGATCCAGTAGTAGAAGCCGGCATAGATCCCGAACACGGCGCCCAGCGACAGCACGTAGTGGAAGTGGGCGATGACGTAATAGGTGTTGTGCAGGATCTGGTCCACGCCGGCATTGGCGAGCTTCACGCCCGTGACGCCGCCGACGGTGAAGAGGAAGACGAAGCCGATGGCGAAGAGCATCGGCGTCTTGAACTCCAGCGACCCGCCCCACATCGTCGCGATCCAGGAGAAGATCTTGATGCCCGTGGGGACCGCGATGATCATCGTCGCGGCCATGAAGTAGGCCCGCGTGTCCACCGAGATGCCGGAGGTGAACATGTGGTGCGCCCACACCACGAAGCCCACCACACCGATGGCCACCATGGCATAGGCCATGCCGAGATAGCCGAAGATCGGCTTGCGGCTGAAGGTGGACAGGACGTGGGAGACGATGCCGAAGGCCGGCAGGATCATGATGTAGACTTCGGGGTGGCCGAAGAACCAGAACAGGTGCTGGAACAGCACCGGGTCGCCGCCGCCCTCCGGCTTGAAGAAGGCCGTGCCGAAGTTGCGGTCCGTGATCAGCATGGTGATCGCGCCGCCGAGGACGGGAACCGAGAGCAGCAGCAGGAAGGCGGTGACGAGCATCGCCCAGACGAAGAGCGGCATCTTGTGCAGCGTCATGCCCGGGGCTCGCATGTTGAAGATGGTGGTGATGAAGTTCGCCGCGCCCAGGATGGAGGAGGCGCCGGCCAGGTGCAGGCCGAAGAGCGCCATGTCGAGGCCCGGGCCGCCCTGGTACTGGCTGTCGGACAGCGGCGGATAGAGCGTCCAGCCCGTGCCGGCACCGCCGACGAAGAGGCTGGCGACGGTCAGGCCCAGGGCCGGGACCAGCAGCCAGAAGGAGATGTTGTTCAGCCGCGGGAAGGCCATGTCCGGCGCGCCGATCATGATCGGCACGAACCAGTTGCCGAAGCCGCCGATCAGCGCGGGCATGACGACGTAGAAGACCATCAGCACGCCATGGGCGGTGACGGCCACGTTCCACATCTGGCCATCGGCGAAAAACTGCATGCCGGGGGCCTGCAGCTCCAGGCGCATCAGCATGGACAGGCCGATGCCGACGAAGGCCGCCACCACCGCGAAGATGATGTAGAGGCTGCCGATATCCTTGTGGTTGGTCGAGAAGAACCAGCGCGCCACGAAGCCGGGCGCGTGGCCGTGATGGTCGTCATGCCCGTGGGCGTGGGTGTCGTGCGCGGGGTGCGCCATGGTGCTCTTCCTGTCAGGCCGCCTTAACGGCGGACCTCCCCAGAGGAATCGGTGATGCTGGCGACCTCGGTGGTCCGGTCACGCTCCGGCCAGCCGGGGCCCTGGCCCTCGGCGAAGCGGGTGCGGGCCTGCGCCACCCAGGCATCGAACTCGGCGCGCGGCACGGCGCGGACCGCGATCGGCATGAACCAGTGGTTCTGGCCGCAGATCTGGTTGCACTGGCCGTAGAAGGTCCCCTCCCGGTCGGCGCGCATCCAGGTCTCTAGGGTGCGGCCGGGGATGGTGTACTTCTGCACGCCCAGGCTCGGCACGAAGAAGCTATGGATCACGTCGTGCCCGGTGGTCATCACGCGGATGGTGGCGCCCACGGGAACCACCAGCGGGTTGTCCACCGACAGGTTCCGGATCTGCCCCGGCTTCAGATCCGCCTCGGCGATCGGATAGCTGTCGAAGGCGAAGTTGCCGTTATCCGGGTAGGTGTAGTGCCAGTACCACTGGCGCCCCTGCACGTTGATCGTCAGGTCCGCATCGCGCGCCCGGTCCTCGTAGTAGATGAGGCGGAAGGACGGGATGGCGATCACCAGCAGGATCAGCACCGGCACCACCGTCCACGCGATCTCGAGCATGGTGTGGTGGCTCGTGCGGGACGGCACGGGGTTGCGGCGCGCGTCGTAGCGCCAGATCACCCAGGCCAGCAGCGCCGCCACGAAGATGACGATGGCGATGATGATGTAGAGGACGAGGTCGTTGAAGTCGTGGATGGCAGCCTTCAGCGGCCCGAAGGCCTCCTGCAGGCCCATCGCCCAGTCCGTGGGGGCCCCGATGGCCTCGCCCGTGGGGGTGGGCGGGGGCGACTGCGCCAGCGCGGCACCCCCCGTCACCATGCCACCCAGGGCGAGAGCCAGGGCTGTCGAGAGAATCCGCCGCATTCCGCCGTCCTGATCCGGTGTTCCGCCCGGGCGCACCGCACGCCGGGCGGCCACGCGCCGCTCCAAAATCCTTCCGCCCGCCGCGGTCGCGCCGGCCGGTTTCCGCCCCCGCGCAGTGGCGGTGCGGAACGCAACCGGACACTAATCACGCGGCGACGCGCCGCACAAGATTGGGGCGCGTGAAGGGTCGTAAAGGGTCGCGGCGGCGCGCGATTACTTGCGAATGGCTCTCAAGGAGACGCCACCACTTCGCCCTCTGCCTCGCCTTCGGCCACATGGTCCACCATGTCCGTCAGCATGGAGCGGATATGCTCGTCCATGACGGCATAGAACACCTGCCGCCCACGCCGGTCCGCCTGCAGCAGCCGGGCGGCACGAAGCAGGCGGAGGTGGTGCGACACCAAGCTCCCCGAGATGCCGATCCGCTCGGCCATCTCCCCGACCGAGGCGGGGGCATCCAGGCAGGCCAGGATGATGCTGAGGCGCGTGGGATCGCTCATCAGCCGGAACATCTCGGCCAGCTCCACCACCTGGTCCTCGCCGATCCTGCCCCGCACCGCTCACCTCAACGCCTGTCGCGTCCGAGTCTCGGGGGTGAGGGGCGCTCTGTCCAGCACCCTCGCGCCCGGAAAGGCGCGGCGGGGCAAGATCAGGCCGGGACGGCGCGCAGCCCCGCCCGGGTGGGGCGGCGCCAGGGCGAATCCCGCTCGGTCCAGGCGGCGCCCCGCCGGGCGAGGCCGCCGGAGGACCAGCGTTCCATTGCCCATTGCGCGCGGCCGGACAGGGCGATGGGCGGCACCGGCCCCGCCACGAGGCGCTCCAGCATGCCAGCCCGGCGGGTGACGAGATCCGCCCCGTCCCGCAGGGCGCAGAGAAGGTCATAGGCCCAGCGGGGAGGCAGGGGCTGCCCCCGGTCGGCGATCAGCACCGGCGCGCCGGGCGCGCCGAGCGCCGTGGCCCAGGCCCCCGCCAGGCGGATGGCCATCACGGCGTCGCCCGGCCCCGTCTCCACCCGCAGCGGGAAGGGGTAGTTCGGCGCCATGGCCTCGGCGATGGACAGCGCCTCGGGATCGGCCGCCAGGATCAGCACCGCCAGGGCACCGGGCGCGGCCGGCAGCCCCCCCGCCGTGCGTGATGCCGCCAGCGAGGTAAGGACCGCCTTGAGCGCGTGGAGATGCGCCGGCGGCACCGGCACCACCACCACCGCCGCAGGCGGGTTGGGTAGAGGAAGGGCGTCGCTGGCGCGGCGTTCCGGCCGGACGGCGAGGACAGGCGCGGCAGCGCGCGGGGAGGCCAGGGTGTCCATGCCGGAATGAGAAGCCCGGCCGGCTTGCATTCCGGTTAACGCGCAGGTGTTGCGCCGCCCTCTTCCCCTCCGCCGGCCGCCGCGCCATCTCGCGGTCATGCGCCGACGCCATCTCCTCTCCGGACTCGCCCTGCTGACGCCCGCCGTCCTGGCGCGATCGCCCGCCCACTCCCAGCCCGCCCTCTCCGCGCGGGACCGGACGGATCTCCAGCGGGTGGAGGCGTATCTGAACGGACTTACCACCCTCAGGGCCCGCTTCATCCAGATCGCCCAGAACGGCGCCACCGCCCAGGGCACCGCCCTCATCTGGCGGCCGGGCCGGATGCGCTTCGACTACGACCCGCCCGAGCCGCTGATGCTGATCGCGAACAACGGCCAGTTCCTGCATTACGACAAGGAGCTGCGGCAGCCCTCCATCGTGCCGGTGGGCTCCACCCCCCTCGGCATCCTGCTGCGCGACCGGATCACCCTCTCGGGCGATGTCACCGTCACCGGACTGCAGCGGGAGCAGGGGCTGCTGCGCGTCACGCTCTACCGCACGGGGAATCCCGGCGAGGGCCGCCTGACCCTTGTCTTCGCCAATGACCCGCTGGAGCTGCGCCAGTGGCTGGTGGTGGATGGCCAGGGCCGCACCACCCGCGTCACCCTTTCCGGCATCGAGACCGGGGTGCGGTTGGACCGCGCCGCCTTCGACTTCAACGATCCCCGCTTCCTCCAGGCGCCGGTGGACAACAACTAGGGCCATTGCCCCGCCCAGGGCGGTCCCGCCGATCCGAATCGGCGGGCCATCCGGGCATGTTCTGCCTTGAAGGCGCCATGCTGCGGCTGCAACATACGTCGCCATGCGGCCCCTGATCGGTATCTCCTGCTGCGTGAAGCCCTTCGGCCCCTCGGGGATGCCGAACCATGCGGCGTCCGACCACTATGTCCGCGTGGTGCTGGGGCCGGTGGGGGGCATGCCGGTCCTCCTTCCCGCTGCCGGCGAGGAGGTGTCCCGCGAGCTGCTGTCGCGCCTGGATGGCCTGCTCCTCACGGGCAGCCGCTCCAATGTCTGCCCGGTCTATTACGACGGTCCGAACCATGCCGAGGGCACGCCGGAGGATCAGGCGCGCGACGCCACCACCCTCCCCCTCATCCGTGCCGCGGTGGCCGGCGGGGTGCCGCTGCTCGCCATCTGCCGGGGGTTCCAGGAGCTGAACGTCGCCCTCGGCGGCTCGCTCGATCAGCGCATCCAGGACATGGCCGGCCGGATGGACCACTCCACCCCCTCCGACCAGACCATCGCCCGGGTTCGGACCGGCAAGGCGCATCCGGTGCGGGTCGGGGCCGGTACGGGGCTGACGCGGCTCTGGGCCGGGCTCGATTACGATCCGGCCGCCGTGCCGGTGAATTCGCTGCACAACCAGGGCGTGGCCCGTCCGGCTCCCCGCCTCCGGCCCGAGGCCTGGGCGCCGGACGGCACCATCGAGGCCGCGACCATCGACGGCGCGCCAGGCTTCGCTCTCGGGGTGCAGTGGCACCCGGAATACGACTGGGAGCGGGACCCGCTGTCCCGCCGGATCTTCGACCGTTTCGGAGAGGCGGCGGGGGAGTTCGCGCGGCGGCGCGCCTCGCAGGAGACGCTGCGGCTTTCGGTCGCCGCCGAATAGGGCATCAGCCGCCACGCGGGGCGCCAAGCCACAGCCGCGCATGCTTTCGCGCGGGCCTCACGCCCCTGTGATCGGGAAAGCGCCTCTCGGCTTTGCATTCCACCTGTGGATATGGGTAATGTTTCTAAGCCGGTCGTTAAGACCGGCGGTGTCCCGGTATCCCCTGCCGGCTCACCCGACCTGAGACTACTCCGATCGGACTAAGCGTACCGGCGCCCGGTGACCCCCCTCACCGGGCGCCTTCTTTTTGGGCCCGGTCCTCTGGGAACAACCTTCCCCCGCCCCCGGTTGCAGCCGGCCCACGCTTCTTCCGCTGCGTGGTGCCCGGGGCGCTATGCCACCCTTCGCGACCGCCCTATATCCTGTGGCCGTTCCCGGAACCGGATCGGATCGTCCCATGGCCGACTACGTCATCGCCCCGCCTCCCGTCGCCGCCCTGCCGGTGCGCGGCGGCGGCCTCTTCCCCGTTCGGCGGATCTTCTGCGTCGGCCGCAACTACGCCGAGCATGCGCGCGAGATGGGCAGCGACCCGGACCGCGAGCCGCCCTTCTACTTCACCAAGCCCGCGGACTCCGTCGTGACCGGCGGCGCCGACATGCCCTACCCCACCGAGACGAAGGAGCTGCACCACGAGATGGAGCTGGTCGTCGCCATCGGCGTCGGCGGCAGCGACATCGCGGAGGCGGATGCGCTGAACCATGTCTGGGGCTATTGCGCCGGCCTCGACATGACCCGCCGTGACCTCCAGAACGCCGCGAAGAAGACCGGCCGTCCCTGGGACATGGGCAAGGGCTTCGACCACTCCGCCCCGATGGGCGAGCTGGTGCCGGCCGGCGAGGTGAATCCGGGCAAGGGCCTGATCGAGCTGAAGGTGAACGGCCAGGTCCGCCAGACCTCCGACCTTTCCAAGATGATCTGGTCCGTGCCGGAGGTGATCGCCAACCTCTCCCGCCTCGTGCGCCTCGCCCCCGGCGACCTGATCATGACCGGCACGCCCGAGAACGTGGCCGCCGTGCAGAAGGGCGACCTTCTGGAAGGCATGGTCGAGGGCGTCGGCACCGTCACGGTGCGGGTGGTTTGATCCGGCCGATGGCCGAGACGAAGCCGGGGGCCACGCCGTTGCGCGTGGCCACCTGGAACATCAACTCCGTCCGCCTGCGCGCGCCGCTCCTCCGCCAGCTGGTGGAGGAGCTGAACCCGGACGTGCTGTGCCTGCAGGAGACGAAGACGCCGGACGAGCACTTCCCGCATGAGGCGGCGGAGGCGCTGGGCTTCACCCACCGGATCATCACGGGGATGAAGGGCTATAACGGCGTCGCCGTCCTCTCCCGCCTCCCCCTCGCCCGCCTGCCCGACGGGAAGGACTGGTGCGGCAAGGGCGACTGCCGCCATCTCGGCGTGGCGGTGGATCTGCCGGGTGGCCCCTTGGAGGTGCATAATTTCTACGTGCCCGCCGGCGGCGACGTGCCGGACCCGGCCGTGAACCCGAAGTTTGCCCATAAGCTGGATTTCGTGGCCGAGGTCACGGACTGGACCGCCGGGCGCGGCCCCGCCCGCCGCTCCGTGCTGGTGGGCGACCTCAACATCGCGCCGCTCGAGCATGATGTGTGGAGCCACAAGCAGATGGTCGGCATCGTCTCCCACACCCCCGTGGAGGTGGAGGCGATGACGCGCTGGCAGGCGGCAGGGGACTGGTACGACGCGCTCCGCCACTTCGTGCCGGCGGACCAGAAGCTCTACACATGGTGGTCCTATCGCGCGAAGGACTGGCGCGCCTCGGATCGCGGCCGGCGGCTGGACCATATGTGGGTGAGCCAGGACCTCGCCGACTCACTGCGCCGCCATGCCGTGCTGAAGGATGCGCGGGACTGGGTGCAGACCAGCGACCATGTGCCGGTGATGCTGGAACTCGCGGTCTAGCAGCCCCTCGGGGAGCGACCACCCCCTGCGCCGGGGAGCCCGGCGCGGGGGGTTCCCGGGGAGAAGGCGAAGCCTCTCCCCGGAGACCTTCGCCTCAGGCCGTGCGGTCGGCCATGGCCGGCTTCTCATTGGCGAGCGCCGCCTGGGCCGCCGCCAGCCGCGCGACCGGCACGCGGTAGGGCGAGCAGGAGACGTAATCCAGCCCGACCGTCTCGCAGAAGCCGATCGAGGCCGGGTCGCCGCCATGCTCGCCGCAGATGCCGAGCTTGAGGCCCGGCTTCGTCGCCCGCCCCTTCTCCGCCGCGATCTTCACCAGCGCGCCGACCCCGTCCACGTCGATGGAGACGAAGGGGTCCTTCGGCAGGATCCCCTTCTCGACATAGAAGGGCAGGAACTTGCCGGCATCGTCGCGCGACAGGCCGAAGGTGGTCTGCGTTAGGTCGTTGGTGCCGAAGGAGAAGAAGTCGGCGGTTTCGGCGATGCGGTCCGCCGTGAGGCAGGCGCGCGGCAGCTCGATCATGGTGCCGACCAGGTACTCGATGGTGACGCCGGCCTCGGCGAACACCTCCTTGGCCACCTTGTCGATCTGCGCGTGGCTGATCTCCAGCTCCTTCCTGGTGGCGACCAGCGGGATCATGATCTCGGGCACGGGCGCCTTGCCCGCCTCCTTCGCCACGATCACCGCCGCCTCGAAGATGGCGCGCGCCTGCATCTCCGCGATCTCGGGATAGGTCATCGCCAGGCGGCAGCCGCGATGGCCGAGCATGGGGTTCGCTTCCGAAAGGTCGGCGGCGCGGCGCTTCATGGTGGCGAGATCCGCCCCCAGGCTCTCCGCCACCTCGGCCAGCTCCTCCTCCTTATGGGGGAGGAATTCGTGCAGCGGCGGGTCGAGCAGGCGGATGGTGACGGGCAGCCCCGCCATGATGCGGAACAGCTCCACGAAGTCGTCGCGCTGGAAGGGCAGCAGCTTGGCCAGCGCGTCGCGCCGGCCGCCCTCCGTCTCGCTCATGATCATCTGCCGCACGGCGCCGATGCGCGCGGGGTCGAAGAACATGTGCTCGGTGCGGCAGAGGCCGATGCCCTCGGCGCCGAACTTGCGGGCCGTGTCGGCGTCCAGCGGCGTCTCGGCATTCGCGCGCACCTTCAGGCGGCGCACCTCGTCGGCCCAGCTCATCAGCGTCTCGAAGTCGCCGGAGAGCTTCGGCTCCACCATCGCCACGGTGCCGGAGAAGACCTCGCCGGTCGCGCCATCCAGGGTGATGGTCTCGCCCGCCTGCACCTGCACGCCGCCGGCCGCCAGGATCTGGGAGGCATAATCCACCACGATGCCGCCGGCACCGGCCACGCAGGGCCGACCCATGCCGCGCGCCACCACCGCCGCATGGCTGGTCATGCCGCCGCGCGTGGTGAGGATACCGCGGGCGGCATGCATGCCGTGGATGTCCTCGGGGCTGGTCTCGATCCGGACGAGGATGACGGCCTCGCCCTTGGCCGCGCGCGCCTCGGCCTCATCCGCCGAGAACACCACCACGCCGCTGGCCGCGCCCGGGGAGGCCGGCAGGCCGCGCGAGAGCAGCTTGCGCGGCGCGTTCGGGTCCAGCGTCGGGTGCAGGAGCTGGTCGAGCGAGCCCGGATTCACCCGGCGCACCGCCTCGGTGCGGTCGATCAGCCCCTCATTCGCCATGTCCACGGCGATCTTGAGCGAGGCCGCCGCGGTCCGCTTCCCGTTGCGGGTCTGCAGCATGTAAAGCTTGTTGCGCTGGACCGTGAACTCGATGTCCTGCATGTCCGCATAGTGCTTCTCGAGCGTGGCGCGCACCTGCACCAGCTCGGCATAGGCGGCGGGCATCGTCGCCTCCATGCTGCGCTCGCCGGGCTTGGCGCGGGCCTCGCTCATCGGCTGCGGCGTGCGGATGCCGGCCACCACATCCTCGCCCTGCGCGTTGATGAGGTATTCGCCGTAGAACACGTTCTCGCCGGTGGACGGGTCGCGCGTGAAGCAGACGCCCGTGGCGCAGTCGTCGCCCATATTGCCGAAGACCATGGCCTGGACGTTCACGGCGGTGCCCCAGTCGGCGGGGATGTCGTGCAGGCGGCGATAGGTGATGGCGCGCTGGTTCATCCAGGAGCCGAACACCGCGCCGATCGCGCCCCAGAGCTGCGCCCAGGGGTCCATCGGGAAGTCGGCGCCGGTGACCTCGCGCACCATGTCCTTGTACTGCGCCGTGACGCGCTGCCAGTCCCCAGGGGTGAGATGCGTGTCCTCATGCACCCCGCGGTCGAGCTTCGCCTCCTCGATGATCTCCTCGAAGCGGTGATGATCCACGCCGAGCACGACGGAGCCGTACATCTGGATGAAGCGGCGGTAGCTGTCCCAGGCGAAGCGCGCATCGCCCGAGGCCTTCTCCAGCCCCTGCACCGTCTCGTCGTTCAGGCCGAGGTTGAGGACCGTGTCCATCATGCCGGGCATGGAGACGCGGGCACCGGAGCGGACGGAAACGAGCAGCGGATTCGCCGCGTCGCCGAACCGTGCCCCGACCGCCTCCTCCACCCGGGCGAGGGCGGCCTTCACCTGGCCGTCCAGGTCCCCGGGATAGGTGCCGCCCTTCTCCGTGAAATAGGTGCAGACCTCGGTGGTGATGGTGAAGCCGGGCGGCACGGGCAGGCCGATGGAGGCCATCTCCGCCAGGTTGGCACCCTTGCCGCCCAGCAGGTTCCGCATGTCGGCCCGGCCATCATTGCGGCCAGCCCCGAAGCCATAGACCCAGCTTGTCATGACCTGTTCCCTCAAGCCTCGATGCGCGCGATGTCGGCGACCTCATCCATGGCGCCGCGCAGCAACGCCAGCAAGCCTAGCCGGTTCCCGCGCAACTCCCTATCCGGGTCGTTGACCGTCACCCGGTCGAAGAAGGCATCCACCGGGCTGCGGAGCGGGGCAAGGGCCGCCATGGCGCCCGCGAAGTCCTCGCGACCCAGGGCGGCGCGGACCGCCGGGCGGGCAGCCTCCAGCGCCGCCGCCAGGGCCTTCTCCTCCGCCGCGCGGAGAAGGTTCGGCTCGATCGCCGGCGCGTAGCTCCGGCCGTCCTTCTTTTCCTCGATCCGCAGGATGTTCGCCGCACGCCGATAGGCCGCCAGCAGGTCCGTCCCCTCGTGGGTGGAGAGGAAGTCGCGCAGCGCATCCGCCCGGGCGAGCAGGCGGTTCAGGTCGTCATCGCCCGAGGTGCCGAAGGCAGCGGCCACGAGATCGTGACGCAGCCCCTCGGCGCGCATCTGCACGCGCAGGCGCTCGGCGAGGAATTCCACCACGCCCTGGGCGAAGGCGGCCACCATCGGCGGGTGGGCCGATTCGGCGGGCGGCTTCCAGCCCGCATTCATCCGCTCGGTCGCCACCGCCATGCCGAATTCCGGCTGCGCGGTCGTGCCCTGCGCCATGGGGTAGCCGAAGAAGGCCTCCGCCACCGCATCGGCGAGGGAGAGCCGCAGCCCGTTCTCGCGGATGATACGGATGACGCCGAGCGCGGCGCGGCGCAGCGCATAGGGATCGCCCGAACCGGTCGGGCGCTCATCCGCCGCGAAGAAGCCAGCGAGCTGGTCCAGCTTGTCCGCCAGCGCCACGGCGACCGCGACGGGCTCGGAGGGCACGGCATCGCCCGGGCCGAGCGGGCGGTAATGCGCGCCGATGGCCTCGGCCACGCGCGGATCCTCCCCGCCATGCAGGGCGTAGTAGCGGCCCATCACCCCCTGCAGCTCCGGGAACTCGCCCACCATGCCGGAGGCGAGATCGGCCTTGGCCAGGCGCGCGGCACGGCCCGCGAGATCCGGCTCGGCGCCGACCTTGGGCGCGATGTGGCGCGCCAGGCGCTCCAGCCGCCGCACGCGGTCGCCCTGGGTGCCCAGCCGGGCGTGGAACACCACGGAATCGAGCTTGGGCAGGAAGGATTCCAGGCTCTGCTTGCGGTCCAGGTCCCAGAAGAAGCGTGCGTCGGAAAGGCGGGCGCGCAGCACGCGCTCATTGCCGCCGACGATGGCGGCGCCCCCATCCACCGCCGCGATATTGGCCACCAGCGCGAAGCGTGCCGCTGCCCGGCCGTCCGGATGGCGCAGGGCGAAGTAGCGCTGGTTCACGCGCATGGTCGTCCGCATCAGCTCGGGCGGAAGATCCATGAAGTCTTCGTCGATCCGGCCCAGCAGGGGCACGGGCCATTCCACCAGCCCGGCCACCTCGGCCAGCAGCCCGCGGTCCGGCACCACCTCCAGCCCTTCCGCGGCGGCGAGCCCGGCGATGCCGGTCTCGATCATCCGCTCGCGCTCGGCGGCATCGGGAATGACGGAACGCTCGCGCAACCCGGCCTCATAGGCGGCGGCGGAGGCGACGCTGAAGGCACCGGGGGACTGGATGCGATGCCCCTCGGTGACATCGGCGGAGCGCAGCCCATGCGCGTCATCCGCCGCATCGGCCAGGGCGAAGGGCACCACCGCCCCGTCCAGCAGGCAGAGGATGCGCTGCATCGGCCGCACCCAGATCAGCTCCGAGGTGCCCCAGCGCATGGATTTCGGCCATGGGAAGCGCCGGATCAGCGCCGGGATGGCCTCGGCCAGCATATCGGCGGTGGAGCGCGCCGGGTTTTCCAGCCGCAGCAGGAAGGAGGCGCCGGACTTCTCGGCCCGGGCGATGATGGTCAGCCCTTCCGCCTGATAGACCGGTTCCTCCGCCGCGCCCGTCGCGCCGCGCATGGCGGCCACGGCGGCCTCGGGCAGGGAGAACTTGCGGGCGAAGCCGCCCAGCGCGGCCTCGGGGGCACCCAGGCGGGGGCCCTTCTCCTCGCGCTCGCTCGCGGGCGTGGCGGCGGGCAGCTCGGCGATGAGGGCGATGCGGCGCGGGCCATGAAGGGTGCGCAGCCCCGTCATCGCCAGCCCGGCGGGCTTGAGCGCCTCGCCCAGAAGCCGCGCGAGGTCCTCGGCGGCGCGGGCCTGCATGCGGGCCGGGATTTCCTCGGAGAGGATTTCGAGAAGGAGCTCGGACATCAGGCCGTCTCCCCCGCCAGCCAGCCTTCGCAGCACCGTTTCGCCAGGGCGCGGACACGGCCGATATAGGCGGCCCGCTCCGTCACGCTGATCGCGCCGCGCGCATCCAGCAGGTTGAAGCTGTGGCTGGCCTTGATGCACTGGTCGTAGGCGGGCAGCGGAAGATTTGCGTCGCAAAGCGCGTTGCACTCCTCCTCCGCCTCGGCAAAGTGGCGGAACAGCACGGGGACGTTCGCGTGCTCGAAGGAATAGGCGCTGAACTCGCGCTCGTTCCGCAGGAAGACGTCGCCATAGGTCAAGCCGGCCGAATTGAAGGCCAGGTCGTACACGTTCTCTACGCCCTGGATGTACATGGCCAGGCGCTCGAGACCATAGGTCAGCTCGCAGGACGGCACGGCGCAGGGAATGCCGCCGACCTGCTGGAAATAGGTGAACTGCGTCACCTCCATCCCGTCGCACCACACCTCCCATCCCAGGCCCCAGGCGCCGAGCGTCGGGCTCTCCCAGTCATCCTCCACGAAGCGGATGTCGTGCAGCATCGGGTCGATGCCGATGGCGCGGTAGCTCTCGATCAGCAGGGACTGCGGATCGGGCGGGCTGGGCTTCATGATGACCTGGTACTGGTAATAGGCGCCCAGGCGGTTGGGGTTGTTGCCGTAGCGGCCATCGGTCGGGCGGCGGCTGGGCTGGACATAGGCGGCCCGCCAGGGCTTCGGCCCCAGGGCGCGGAGCGTGGTGGCGGGGTGAAACGTGCCCGCGCCCATCTCCATGTCATAGGGCTGCAGAATGGCGCAGCCCTGCCGGGACCAGAAGGCGTGGAGCGCCAGGATCATGTCCTGGAACGGAAGGGGCGTGGTGCTCATGGCGCGGCCGGTATAGGGCGGCAGGGGCCGGCGAGGAAGGCGGCCGGGCTTAGCAGGCGCCCGCCGGAGGTTCAGGTCTGCTTTCGGAGGTAGGTTGAGGGCTCCGCCCTCGCCCGCCAAGGGCCTGAGGCCCTTGGAACCCCGTCTGACTGCCGTGGATACCCCGGATCAGTGGGGTCTCGGGTTGACGGGTGCTGATCCTGCGTTTGCAGTCGCCTGAGGTCCATGACCCGAGGCGCACCGTTAGCCGAGTGACTCCAAACTCGAAGAAAAAGATGATGGGTCGAAGGCACTGCCTTCGACGGGTCCGGGGAGAGGAAGAATTCCTTCTTCCTCTCCCCGGGACAGACCAACAGATCAGTCCCGCACCCGCAGCAGCCGCATCGCATTCGCCGTCACCAGCACCGTCGCCCCCGTATCCGCCAGGATGGCGGGCCACAGCCCCGTCACGCCGAGGATCGTCGTCACCAGGAACACGGCCTTGAGCCCGAGCGCGATGGTGATGTTCTGGCGGATGTTCCCCATGGTCCGGCGAGAGAGAGCAACCATGCGGGAGAGGTCCATCACCCGCCCGTGCAGCACGGCGGCATCCGCCGTTTCCAGAGCCACATCCGTGCCGCCGCCCATGGCGATGCCGATATCGGCGGCGGCCAGTGCCGGGGCGTCGTTGATGCCGTCCCCCACCTTGGCCACGCGCCGCCCCTGCCCCTGCATCTCCCGCACGATCCGCTGCTTGTCCTCCGGCAGCAGCTCCGCATGGACAGGCAGGCCCAGCGCCTCGCCGATCGCGGCCGCGGTGCGCCGGTTGTCGCCGGTCAGCATCACCGGGCGCACGCCCGCGGCCTTCAGCGCGTCCAGCCCCGCCTTCGCATCGGCGCGCGGCTCGTCGCGCATGGCGATGATCCCGGCCAGCCGGTTCTCAACGAGGAGGACCGAGACGGACTTGCCCTCGCCGTTCAGCGTGTCGATGCGCGCGCTCCATTCCGGCGGGATGGCGGTCCGCTCGGCCGCCGCGGCCGGCGAGCCGAGGAAGAGCCCCTCCCCCGCCACCTGGCCGCTCACGCCCTTGCCGCCGAGGGCGGCGGCCCCGGTGGCCGGGGGCACCTCCACGCCCTCCGCCGTGGCCCGGCCGAGGATGGCGAGGGCCAGCGGATGGCTGGACCCGGTCTCCAGCGCGGCGGCGCGCGAGAGGAGCGCGCGGGCATCCCCCTCCACCGGCAGCAGGTCGGTCACGCGCGGGCGCCCCTCGGTGAGGGTGCCGGTCTTGTCGAGCGCGATGGAGTCGATCCGGCCCAGCGCCTCCAGCACGGCGCCGCCCTTCATCAGCAGCCCGCGCCGCGCCCCGGCGGAAAGCCCGGCGGCGATGGCGGCGGGGGTGGAGATCACCAGCGCGCAGGGGCAGCCGATCAGCAGGATGGCGAGGCCCTTATAGACCCATTCGCCCCAGGCCCCGCCCAGAAGGAGCGGCGGCAGCACGGCCACCAGCGCGCCCACCGCCAGCACGGCCGGGGTGTAGTAGCGGGAGAAGCGGTCGATGAAGCGCTCGGTCGGCGCCTTGCTCTCCTGCGCCTCCTCCACCAGCCGCACCACGCGGGCGATGGTGTTGTCCTCGGCCGCGGCGGTGACGCGCAGGCGGAGCACGCCCTCGCCATTCACCGTGCCGGCGAAGACCGCTTCCCCCCGCCCCTTGCGCCGGGGCGTGCTCTCCCCCGTCACGGGCGCCTCGTCGATCGCGCTCTCGCCCTCCAGGATCTCGCCATCGGCCGCGATGCGATCGCCGGGGCGGATGAGGATGGTGCTGCCCACGGCGAGGGTGGCGGCCGGCACCTCGGTGGTGCGCCCGTCGCGTTCGAGCAGCGCGGTGGCGGGCACCAGCCCGGTCAGAGCCTGGATGCTGGCCCTGGCCCGCCCGGCGGCAACGCCTTCCAGCAGCTCCCCGATGAGGAAGAGCAGCACCACGGCCGCCGCCTCCTCGGTGGCGCCGATGATCGTCGCGCCCACGGCCGCGATCACCATGAGCATTTCGATGGAAAAGGGCGTGCCGAGCCGGGCCGAGACGAAGGCGCGGCGCGCGATGGGCACCAGCCCGACCAGCATGGCGGCGGTGAAGGCCCAGTGCCCCAGGGCCGGCTGCATCTGCCCCAGCAGATAGGCCGCGCCGAGCGCCAGGCCGCAGGCGATGGTCAGCAGGCCGCGCGGGGCGCGCCACCAGGGGCCTGCGCTGGGGCCGTGGTCATGCGCATGGCCATGCAGCCCGCCAAAACCGGCCGCCTCTCGATCCGGGCGCGGCGTGGCGTGCCCATGGCCGTGCTCGTGGTCGTGGCCGTGGTCGTGGCCGTGGTCATGGCCCGGCCCATGGTCGTGGTCATGGGCCGCGTGGTCGTGATGGTCATGCGCGCAGCAGGCCGGGGCGGCCGGTGGCGGCGCGTTGCGCGGGGCCAGCGGGGTGGCCGTGTAGCCGCCCAGCGCGCCGAGTTGCCGCAACACCGCCTCACCGATCTCCGGGGATGGCTGGTGGCGCACCGTCATCGTGCCGGCCGCGACCGAGACCGAGACCTCCTCCACCCCCGGCACGCGCTTCACCGCATTGGTGATGCGGGTCGCGCAGCCGGCGCAATCCATACCCTCCACGCGGTAGCGGGTGGTGCTCTGGGCCTCGGACATCGGGGGTGCCTTTGCTGTCATGGCCACCGTCCCTACATCCTCCAGCGACTAGAGGATCAAGCGGGGAATTTCATCATGGAGCTGCCGATCGGGGGCCTCTCCCGCCTCACGGGGGTGAAGGTGCCCACCATCCGCTACTATGAGTCCGTTGGCCTCCTGCCGGAGGCGCCGCGAACGGAGAGCAACCGGCGCCTCTATGGGCAGGATTCCGTGCGCCGCCTGCGATTCATCCGGCATGCGCGGGACCTCGGATTCGAGGTGGAGGCCATCCGCCAGCTCCTTGCCCTGGCCGACCAGCCGGAGCGTCCCTGCGCCGAGGTGGATGGCATCGCCCGGGCCCATCTGGCCGAGATCGACGACCGCATCGCCCGGCTGACCGCCCTGCGCGGGGAGATCAGCCGGATGACCGAATGCGGGGCGCATGGAAAGGTCGGCGATTGCCGCGTCATCCAGGTGCTGGCCGATCACGGCCTCTGCGGCCATCCGCATCACTGAAGCGCCGGCGCCTCAGCGCGCCGGCAGTTCGGCCGGCATGTTGTCCAGCAGTCGCACATCGCCCAGCCCGGCGGCGGCCAGCAGCCGGGCGCCCCCCGTGGCGCCGGCGGGCCAGGGGCGCAGGGTCTCGGGCTCCACCAGCGCCAGGTAATCCGGGGTGAAGCCGGCCTGGCGCAGGCGGGCGATGGCCTCCGCCAGCACGGCCTCCGGCTCCGCACCCACTTCCATGGCGGCGATGGCCGCGCGCATCTCCCGCCCGAGCATGGGCGCCAGGGCACGCTGGGCCGGGGCCAGCCGCGCGTTCCGCGAGGAGAAGGCGAGCCCATCCTCCTCCCGCACGGTCGGATGGCCGATGACGCGAAGCGGCAGGTCCAGATCCGCCACCATGCGGCGGACCACCTGCAGCTGCTGCCAGTCCTTCTCCCCGAACACCGCGACATCGGCGCCGGTCTGGTGGAACAGCTTCGCGCAGACGGTCGCCACGCCGCGGAAATGGCCTGGGCGCGCCGTGCCCTCGAACCCTTGCGAGGGCCCGTCCACCTCGATCACCGTCGCGGCGCCGGGCGGGTACATGGCCTCCACCGGCGGCAGCCAGACGAGGTCGCAGCCCGCCCCGCGCAGCTTCTCCAGGTCCCCGGCCTCGTCCCGGGGATAGCGGGCCAGGTCCTCGTTCGGTCCGAATTGCAGCGGGTTGACGAAGATGGAGACGACCACCGCCCCCGCCTGAAGCCGCGCTTCCCGCACCAGCTCCAGATGACCCCGGTGCAGCGCGCCCATGGTGGGGACGAAACCGAGCCCCCGCCCGCCCGCGCGCAGGCCCGCCGTGGCCTCCCGCAATGCCGCCAGATCGCGGACCACCCGCATGCGCTGCTCCCCCTCGCCGTAAGGGGTGCAGCCATGGCCGAGCCGCCGCGACGGGGCAAGGCCGGGGCGGGCGCTCCGCTGGCCCTCAGAGCCCAATCCGGTTCCAGGCGGCGCGGGCCTCCACCGCCGTTAACGCCCCTTCCACCGCCGCCGCCGGGTCGAGCGCCGCGCCGGAGAGCAGCCGCCAGGGCAGGCGCGGGCGGCGCGCCCCGAGGGGGATGATCCGCGCCTTCTCCCCGAAGCGGCGGGTCACCTCGCCCCGCAGGTCGCCCAGCCCATCCACCAGCCCAAGCTCCAGGGCGCGGCGGCCGGTCCAGAAGCGGCCGGTGAACAGCGGCTCGGCATCCGGCCGGAGCCGGCTGCCACGGCGCGATTCGACCCATCCGATGAATTCGCGGTGCAGCCCCTCCATCAACGCGCGCAGCCGTTCCTGCTGGGCCGGGTCCGCGGGGCGGAACGGGTCCAGGAAGGACTTGTCCTCCCCCGCCGTGACGAGGCGGCGCTCGATGCCGAGGCGAGCGATCGCCTCCTCGAAGCCGAAGCCCGCGGAGATGACGCCGATCGAGCCGATGATGCTGGTCGGGTCCGCGATGATCTCGTCCGCCGCGCAGGCCAGCCAGTAGCCGCCGGAGGCCGCCGCATCCTCCACGCAGGCGATGACGGGCACCTTCTTCTTCTCCGCCAGTTGACGGATGCGCGCGGCGATGAGCGAGGATTGCGCCGGCGATCCGCCGGGCGAGTTGACCGCCAGCATGACGGCCGCGAGGCGCTTGAGGCCAAAGGCGCGCTCCAGCACGGGGTCCAGCGCGGCGGCGGCGAGGGTGGGGCCGGCGAGGCCGTTGGCGCGCGGCGCGATCACCCCCTGCAGGCGGACGACGGCGACGCGGGGGGTGCGATCGAGGAAGGGCAGGTTCATCCCGCACAGGTCGCGCGCCGCCCGGCGCGTTCAAGGCCCGCGGTTCAGGCCACGGGCGGGCGGGACCTGCCTCAATGATGCCGCTTGCATGACGGGTCCGATCGCGCGAATTCCCGTGCATGACCGTGACGAAGCGCGATCTCCTCGCCCTGCTGGCCGTGGCCGCCGCCATCGGGCTGATGGTGGCCTATCGGCACCTTCAGGTGGAGCCGCGCGAGATGGGCGCACTCTGCCTCGACCTCTCCAGGGCGCCCTTCGCCTGCCAGCCGCGCGCCGTGCTGCTCTGGCTGCAGCACTGGCAGCTCTGGGGCGCGGGGGCGCTGGCGCTGGGAGTCTGGGCCTTCATCGGCGCGCCCTTCGCCATCCGGGCCGCGGCCGTGGCGCTGGGCGTGATCGCGGTGCTGAACTTCAACGCCACCTGGGGGATGATCGGCGCCGCGCTGGGCGGCTGGGCCTGGGTGGAGGCGAATGCCCGCCAGGCCAGCGCCGCCGCCCGGGCCTGATGGCGCTCGCCCCGCGTGATACCGCCTGGCGGGCGGTGGAAGGCGGGCTGGAGCTACGGGTGAAGGCGCAGCCCCGGGCCCGGCGGCCGGGGCTCCAGGGCCTGGTCGCCGCGGCGGATGGCCCGCGGATCAAGGTGGCGGTGAACGAGGCGCCGGAGGACGGGCGCGCCAACCGCGCCATCTGCGCGCTGCTGGCCGAGGCGCTGGACCTGCCGCCCTCCCGGCTTTCCATCACCGCCGGCGCTGCATCCCGCGAGAAGACGGTTCTGGCGGGAGGTGACGCCGCCGCGCTGGTGGCGAGGCTCGCAACGCGGCTCTGATGACGAGGAAGCGCCGGCCCGCATCCCTTCTGGGGATGACAGACCGGCGCCCCTTTGCCCCTGGTGGATCGTCCGAGGCGGAGTCGGAAACGCCTCAGGCGGCCATGCGGTTGACCTTGCTCTCGGCGAGCATGGTCAGCTTCTTGTCGGTCGCCTTCTCCTCCGCGAGGTTCTCCTCCAGCACGGAGGCGCAGTCGGCGCGGCCGAGCTGGCGGGCGAAGGCGACGAGGGTGCCGTAGCGGGTGATCTCGTAATGCTCCACAGCCTGGGCAGCGGCGAGCATGGCGGCATCCAGCACCTCCGGGTCGCCCACATCGCCCATGATCTCCTCGGCTTCCTCAAGGATGCCGTCCATGGCGGCGCAGGTGACGCCCTTCACGGGCTGGCCGTGCATCTGGAACACCTTTTCCAGCCGCGTGATCTGGTTCTTCGTCTCCTGCAGGTGCAGCTCGAAGCCCTGCTTCAGCTGCGGGTCGGTCGCCTTGTCGATCATCTTCGGCAGGGCCTTCGTGATCCGGTTCTCGGCGTAATAGATGTCCTGCAGCGTGTGCACGAACAGGTCGTCGAGCGTCTTGATGGGCTTGGAGAAAAGGGCCATGGCGGTCTGCCTTCTGCGAGGGTTCTGAGGGTGTCGCGGGGGATGGCCGGCCGTGCGCAGCCGGCCATGGAACGCCCTGGCACCGGACTCCGTTGCGCCAGGGGCCGCCCGCCGCCGCGTTGACGCCCCTCCGCCCCGCCGCTACCGCCTCCGGCCATGTTGGATGCGGACAGGACGACCCTCAGGGCCGATGTGCTGGTGATGGGCGGCGGCATGGCCGGGACGGTGGCCGCCATCGCCGCCGCGCGCGCCGGGGCGGACACGCTGCTGGTGGAGCGGCTGGGCTTTCTCGGCGGCGCGGCCACGGCGGCTGCGGTGGGCCAGTTCGTCGGATGGGAGACGCGCTCCGGCCGCCGCACCGTGGGCGGCATCGCCGAGGAGATCGTGGAGCGCCTGCGCGCGATCGGCGGAAGCGACGGGCACAGCCATTTCACCATGTCCACCGGGCACCGGATGGACCGGGTCTGCTACGACCCGGAGCTGCTGAAGCCCGTGCTGGATTCCATGGCCGCCGAGGCCGGCGTGCGGCTGCTCTTCCACGCCGCGCTGCTGGATGTGGAGCGCGACGGCGACGCCATCTCGGCCGTGCAGGTGCTGACGAAGGCCGGGCCCTGGCGCGTGGAGGCGAAGGCCGTGATCGACGCCTCGGGGGATCTCGACCTGCTCGCACGCGCGGGGGCCGGCTTCCTGGAACTGGCGGAGGGCCAGTCCATGCAGCCCGCCACGGCCATGTTCCGCTTCGGCCCGATGGACCTGGAGGCCTTCGAGGCCATCCCGGGCCCCGAACTCGCCGCCCTCGCGCGACAGGGGGTGGAGGACGGCCGCTTGGCCCGCGCCGCCCTGCATGCCAGCCGGATCGAGGGCACGCGCGATGCCTGGTTCAACATCAGCCGCGTGGCCTTCGACGCCACCGACCCGCTCGCCCTCTCCGCCGCCGAGGTGGAGGGGCGCCGGCAGGCCCTCGCCGCCGCCGCCTTCCTGGCCGAGCGCGTTCCGGGCTGCGCCGGCGGGCGGCTGGTGGCCACCGCCCCCGTGATCGGGGTGCGGGAGAGCCGCCGGGTCGCCGGGCGGCACCTGCTGACCGAGGCGGAGCTGCATGCCGGCACGCCCTTCCCCGACCGGATCGCCTGGGGCGCCTATCCCATGGACATCCACCCGCCCAAGGGCGCCGGGCTGCATTTCGAGGAGTTCGGCGCGGACCATGCCTATGCCATTCCCTTCGGCAGCCTCGTGCCGCAGGGCCTTGGCAATGTGCTGGTCGCCGGGCGCGGCATCTCGGCCACCCACAAGGCCCATGCGGCCATCCGCGTGATGCCGATCGTCATGGCCATCGGCCAGGCCGCCGGGCTGGCGGCCGCCCAGGCCGCGCAGGGCAACGCCCCCGTGGCGGAGGCCGATGTCGCGCGGCTGCAGGCGCGGCTGCGGGCCGATGGCGCCATCCTGCCCTGAACCCCTGCTGACCCACGGACAAGAACGGAGGAATCCCCCATGCGCCTGACGCGCCGCACGGCCCTGGCCCTGAGCTGGGGCGCCGCCCTGGCCACCCGCCCCGCCCTGGCCGCCGAATGGCCGAACCGCCCCGTGCGGATCATCGTCCCCTTCGCGGCGGGCGGCCCCGCCGACGGTCTCGCGCGGATGCTGGGCGAGGTCTTCGCGCCCAAGCTCGGCCAGCCCGTGGTGGTGGAGAACCGCGCCGGCGCGGGCGGCATCATCGGCACCGCCGCCGCGGCGGGCGCGAATGACGGCCATACCCTGCTCTTCGGCAGCATCAGCATGACCATCGTGCCGCATCTGCAGCCGAACCCGGTCGGCTATGACGTGGTGCGCGACTTCGTGCCGCTCGGGCTGGTGGCCTCCACCCCCTTCCTCGCCGTGGTGCCGGCCGCCTCGCCCATCCGGGACGTGGCGGGGCTGGTGGCGGCGGCCAAGGCGCGGCGCGGGGCGCTCACCTCCGCCAATTCCGGCTACGGCACCCTGTCCCACCTCACCGCCGAGCTGTTCAACGAGCGCACGGGCGCGGAGATCGAGAGCGTCGTCTATCGCGGGGAGGGCGTGCTGATGCCCGATCTGCTCGGCGGCAATGTGGGCATGGGCTTCCTCACCCTCTCCTCCGTCCTCCCGCATATCCGCGCGGGCAAGCTGCGCGCCCTGGCCGTGGCGGGCGCCGAGCGCCTGGCCGAGCTGCCCGAGGTGCCCACCTTCGCGGAGGCCGGGGTCCAGGGGATGGAGGTGGATGGCTGGCAGGCGATGCTGGCCCCGCGCAGCACCCCGCCGGAGGGGGTGGAGCGCATGGCGGCGCTGCTGGCCGAGGCGATGGCCGACCCGGCCATCCGCCAGCGAATCGCCGGCTTCGGCGCCCTGCCGGCGACGCGGGACCGCGCCGCCTTCACCGCCATGTTCCCCGAGGAGTTCCGCCGCTGGGGCGAGGTGGTCAAGGCACGGGGGCTGCGGGCGGAATAAGCCGCCCCTGCCCGCCCTCCTCCGCCCCGAGGCGGAGGATCCAGCGGCGGAAGGCAGCGAAGCCCGGCTCCTCCCGCCGCCTTGGATGATAGACGAGACACCAGGGCCGGCCCTTCGGCACGCTGAGGGCGAAGGGCGCGACCAGCCGCCCCGCCCGGAGGTCGTCGTCGATATAGGGGCGAAGGCCCAGCGCGATGCCGATTCCGTCCACCGCCGCCTGCAGCGCCTGGCCGTAGAACTCGAAGACCGGCCCGGCCGGGCGCAGCCGCTCCAGCCCGGCCTCGGCGAGCCAGCGCGGCCAGTCCTCCGGCGCATGGGCCACGCGGATCAGCCGCGCTGGGTCAATCCTGGCAGGATCCGCCAGCCCGATAGCCATGGCGGGCGCGCAGACCGGCAGCAGGTCGGCCGAGAAGAGCGGCTCGCTGACGAGGCCCGGCGGGTGGCGGTCGCCCAGCTCGATGCCGCAGCTCCAGCCTTCGGAGAACGGCGCGGCGGCCCCGCCCGTGGTGATCCGCACCTCCAGCCCCGGCGCCTCGCGCTCCAGCAGGGCGAGCCGGGGGATGAGCCAGCGGATCGCGAAGCTGGGGCCCACCCCCACCGTGACGATATGTCCCTCTCCCCGCCCCGCCACATCGGCGGTGAGCTGGGCGAGGGCGTCCAGCAAGGGGGTCAGCCCCGCCTGGTACAGCCGCCCGGAGGGGGTGAGCTGGAGGCGGTTCGCCTCGCGTTCGAACAGGGCGACCCCGAGGCGCTGCTCCAGCAGATGGACGAGGCGGCTGACGGCGGCGGGGGTGACGTTCAGCTCCCGCGCCGCGCCGGCGAAGCCGCCGTTGCGCGCCGCCGCCTCGAAGGCCCGCACGCCGTTCAGGGAAGGCAGGCGCCGCATGGGTACCCCAAGGAAAACTAGGCCTGAGGCGGAGATAACGGCGTTTGCGCGGCGGGTTCAATGGGCCGAAACAGAGGCCATGAAAACACCGCGTCCCGGGGAGCCCGCATGACACCGATGCTGATGCTGGGGCTGACCGCGCTGATGGTGGCCACCGCCCTGCTCTCCGGCGTGTTCGGCATGGCGGGCGGGCTGGTCCTCATCGGCGTGCTGCTTGCCCTGCTGCCGGTGGCCGATGCGATGGTGCTGCATGCGGTGACGCAGATGGCCTCCAATGGCTGGCGCGCGGCGCTGTGGTGGCGCTACGTCCGGCTGCGGCCGATGGCGAACTACCTGCTGGGCGCGCTGGCGGCGGTGCTGGTGCTCGGCCTGCTGAACTACGTCCCCTCCCGCCCCGTGGCGCTGCTGATGCTGGGCACGACGCCCTTCCTCGTCCGCCTGCTGCCCACGCGGTTCAAGCCGGATCCGGAGCGGCTGGGGCATGGGCTGCTCTATGGCGCCGCCTGCATGGCGCTGATGATCCTCACCGGCGTCTCCGGCCCGCTGATGGACAGCTTCTTCCTCGGCGGCAGGCTGGAGCGGCGCGAGATCGTGGCGACCAAGGCGGCCTGCCAGATCTTCAGCCATGCCGGGAAGCTTCTCTATTTCGGCGGTCTGGTAAGCGCGGCGGGGTCGCTGGACCCGGTGCTGGCCGCGCTCGCCGTGGGCGCCTCCATCCTCGGCACCACCCTCGCCAAGCCGCTGCTCGAAATGCTCTCGGACACGCAGTACCGCGCCTGGGCGACGCGGATCATCACCGTCATCGCGCTCTACTACATCGCCCAGGGCGCCTGGGAGATGTTCCGCGCATGAGCCCGATCGTCGCGCCGCTGGTGCTGGACCTCGTGGAATGGGTGGCCCGCCGGCCCCGTTCCTATGCGGAGGTGATGGAGGCCTGGCGCACCTCCTGCCCCCGGCTCGACGTGTGGGAGGAGGCGGTGGATCAGGGGCTGCTCATCCGGGCCGAACCTGTGCGGGTGACGCCACTGGGGTTGCGGCGGCTCGAGGAGTGCGGGCGGAGCGCCGGGTGAGGCGGTCGTCCAAGTTGCGTCGCTGACCTGCCGCTGGGCATGGGGCGGCTTGATGCGCGGCGTCCTCGGCATAAGCTGGCTGCTTCCACCGCAGCGGCCAGACAGAGCATGAGCCCCGATTCCTGGATAACGTCGGGCCGCGCAGGGCTGGCGGTGGAGATCGTCGGAAGCGGCGATCCCGTCATCTTCCTGCACGCGAATGTCTGCGACCGCCGCATGTGGCGTGACCAGCTGGACACCATCGGCGCCAGCCGCAAAGCCGTCGCCTATGACCGGCGGGGCTTCGGCCAGACCCGCGCCGGACGGGAGGACTTCTCCGCCGTCTCGGACCTGAAGGCCGTGATGGACGCCACGGCGGGCAGCGCGCCCGCTATCCTTGTCGGCTGTTCGCAGGGAGGGCGGATCGCGATCGACATGGCCCTTCTGCATCCGTCTTCCGTGCGCGGCCTGGTGCTCATCGCGCCCAGCGTGGCCGGCGCGCCGCCGCCAGAGCACTCCCCCGAGATCGGGCAGCTGATGGCGCAGGCCGATGCGGAAGCGTCCCGTGGCCTGGAGCAGGCGAATGCGGTGAAGGCCCGCCTATGGCTGGACGGGCCACTGGCGCCCGATGGGCGCGTCGGGGGGGAGGCGCGCCGGCTGTTTCTCGAGATGAACGGAATCGCGCTGCGATCGCCCCCCTTCGGCTCGGACCTCGATGCCGTGCCGGCTTACCGGCGGCTGGGCGAGATCTCCGTGCCGACCCTCGTGATCTGGGGCGATCTCGACTTCCCCCACATCCAGGAGCGGTCCCGTCACCTCGCCTCCACGATCCCGAACGCATCGGGCCAGGTGCTGGCCGGTGCGGCCCATCTGCCGAGCCTGGAGCGGCCCGCCGAGGTCACGCGCCTGATCGCGGCCTTTCTCGGCCACAGTCCTGGCCGTGGGGAAGCACGGGTTACGCCGCCCGGCTGAACGGCCGCACCCGCAGCAGCGCGGGAAGGGCAAGGCCGATGGCGCAGGCGCTCCAGCCCAGCGCCTGGATGTTGTGCGGCCCCTCATTCACCGCGCTGGCCACCGCGCAGGCCGCCAGAACGCCGCCCGCCAGCCATTCCGCCCAGCCGCCGCCCTTGCGCGGCAGGTCGCCCAGCAGGGCGCGCGCGATCACGGCCACCAGCGGCACGGCGAAGGTCGGGAACGGGAAGTCGCGGTAGCGCGGATCGAAGAGCAGCATCAGCTGCAGCACCGCCGCGGTGGCGATGAAGAGGAAGAGCAGGTCCTCGAAGGCGAAGGCGCGCCAGTCCCGCCAGCGGAAACGGCCGCGGAAGATGGAGCGGAGGTTCGCGCTGGCCTGCGAGCCGTTGCGCGCGGGCTCCACCCTCTCCCCCGAGAGGCGGGCGCCGGCGCGGCGCAGCAGCAGCGCGGCCAGCAGGGCCTGCCCCACAAGGTTGACCACGAAGGCGAGCTTCAGATGCTCGTCGAAGGCATAGGGCCAGCCGCCGCACCACGCATAGGCCAGCGCGTTGCCGAGCGCGGCCGAGAGCAGGGCGAGCTTCCAGCCGGCCGCGCGCGGCCAGGCGCGGGCCGTGGCGGCGAAGAAGCCGAGGCCGATGACGAGGGCGGCGCCGGCATAGAAGGCCCACCAGGGATTTTCCCGCACGGGGCCGGAGAGATCGAATTTGGGCTGGCGGTCGGCGGTCCAGAGGCCCCAGGCCGCACCCACCGTGCCCTCGTTCCGGTACTTCCAGACCTGGTCGAAGGCCTCGATCAGGTTGTAGTCGAACCCCTCCTCCCGGCTCAGCTGGATGAACTGGCGCAGGAACACCGCCTGGTCCACGCGGGAGGGAACGGCGCCCTCGCGCCAGCGGCCGGCGCTGGGCCAGCCGATCTCGCCGATGGCGATGGGCTTGTCCGGGAACATCGCCTTGATGCGGCGATACACGTCCCGCACATGGGCCATGGCGACATCCACGCCCAGCGGCTCGTCCTCCCAATAGGGGAGGATATGGATGGTCACGATGTCCACATGCCGCGCGAGCTCGGGGAACTGCGCCCAGAACTCCCACACATCCGCATAGGTGACCGGCTGGCGCACGGCGGCCTTCACGCGGTCGATCTGGCGGGCCAGCTCCTCCACCGGCAGGTCCCGGCGCAGCAGCACCTCGTTGCCGACCACCACGCGCTCGACCACCTCGGGGTGGCGGTTGGCGGTCGCGATCAGGGCGGCGATCTCGCGGTCGTTCTGGCGGAGGTCGCGGCCGAGCCAGGCACCCTTCCACATCCGCACCCCATGGCGGCCCGCGAGCTCGGCCGTCTCGTAATCCCCCTCGATGCTGGCATAGCTGCGGATGGCGCGGACCCGGGGGGCGATGAGGCGGATGTCCTCCTCCACCTGCGCCGCGCTGGGGAAGCTGTCGCGCAACGGGCTCTGCCCCTCGCGGAAGGGGGCGAAGGAGACGCTGTTGAAGCGCTCCGCCACCATCGGCACGTCGCCAGCCTGCTGGCGGTTGGGCACCCACCACGCCAGGATCGTCACGAGCGCGCCGAGGAGGAGCGCGGGGGCGGTCAGGGAGCGGGGTGCGGGCATGGTGCGACGGGTGTAGCCGCCGAGCACGGCTCACGAAAGGCGGAGCGGCCGCCTTCATGCCCCAATTGCGCCGGCAGCCTCGCCCATTGGCGTCCGGGCGCCGCCGCCCCAACTGCCTGGGCGGATATCGGGAGAGATGCGATGGGCCGGGACGGGTTGAGCGACGACCAGGTACGGGACCTGCTGCTGCGGACCCGGCGGATCGCGGTGGTGGGGGCCTCGGACAAGCCGGGCCGCCCCTCCAACGGCGTCTTCGGCTTCCTCCTTGCCCGGGGCTACCACGCCATCCCCGTCAATCCCGCCCTCAACGGCCGCGCGGTGCATGGCGCGCCGGGCGTCGCCTCGCTGGAAGAGGCCGGGCCGCTGGACATGGTGGACGTGTTCCGCCGGAGCGAGGAGGCTGGGCCGGTGGTGGACGAGGCGATTCGCCTCGGCGCGAAATCGGTCTGGCTTCAGCTCGGCATCTGGGACGACGCAGCGGCGGAGCGGGCGCGGGCCGCCGGGGTGGTCATCGCGATGGATCGCTGCCCCGTCATCGAATGGGGCCGCTTGGGCCTGCCCGGTCGGGTGCCGGCCTGATCCGCGCCCACATTAACATCTTGAAAGATTCCGGCCCACGGGCCATCTCGCCGCCGTCGCGGGCCTCCGCCCGCTACAAGGAGCATTCGAGGGACATGACCGAGGAAGAGCGCCGCATCATCACCGGCTATGTGGAGCGCGTCGCGGGCGTCGCGCAGCAGCCGGCCGCGACCTCCACCGGCCCCTGGGGCGCGCGCAGCGTCCCCAGCACCCAGTCGGCGCCGAACCTGCCCCCGGTGGACCCGGAGGCCGACCGGCTGATCAACGACCTGTTCGCCCGGTACCCCGAGGCGCGCTACCGCATCACCCAGACCGCCTTCGTGCAGGAAGCGGCGCTGGTGCAGGCCCAGAACCGCATCCAGGAACTGGAGTGGCAGCTGGAGAACACCCAGAACCAGGCGCAGGCGAACCAGCAGTCCCGCGGGGGGCTGTTCGGCGGCATGTTCGGCGGCGGCGGCAACCGGCAGGTACCCTACACGCCCCGCCCGCAGCCGATCCAGCCGCCCATGGGCGCGATGAACCCGGCCATGATGCAGCAGCAGGGCCGCGGCTCGGGCTTCCTCGGCACCGCGCTGACCACCGCGGCCGGCGTCGCGGGCGGCATGGTGCTGGGCAATGCGCTGATGGGCATGTTTTCGGGCGGCGCGGCGCAGGCCGCCACCGCAGCCTCCGATGCGGTCTCCGGCGCGACCGGCGCCTTCGGGGAGCAGGCGGTGAACACTCCGGCCTCCTCCCCCTGGACCGATCCGGCCGGCGCGGGCAACGACGCCTCCCCGGTTTCGGACCAGGGTGGCTGGGGCGGCAATGACGCCGCCGGCTATGACGATGCCGGTGGCTTCGACGATGCGGGCGGCTTCGACGAGGATATCTGAGCCATCGCCACGGCTCATGGATCCGGCGCTTAACCCGCCGGATCTTCATTGACCTCATGGGGGCGCGGGCTCAGCCTGTGCCCCCATGCGCGTTCCGGACCTCGATCTCGACCTTCTCCGCTGCTTCGTGCAGGTGGCGGAACGCGGCGGCTTCACGGCGGCCGCGCCGGCCCTCGGCCTCACGCAATCCGCCATTTCCCTAAAGATCCGGCGGCTGGAGGAGCTTCTCGGCAAGCGCGTGCTGGAGCGCACCAGCCGGAGCGTCGCCCTCACGCCCCAGGGCGAGACGCTGCTCGCCTATGCCCGGCGCATGCTCGCCCTGAACGAGGAGGCGGTGCAGCGCCTGGTCGCCCCGCCGGTCTCCGGCCGGCTGCGGCTGGGGGTCGCGGATCATTTCGTGCCGCGTAACCTCGCCCCCCTCCTCGCCCGCTTCGCCCGATCCCACCCCGGCATCCGACTGGAGGTGGAGGTCGGGCGGTCACACGACCTCCGGCGGGCGATGGAGGCCGGCGCGCTGGACCTTGTCCTGGGCAAACGCCGGGACGGGGAGAGCGAGGGAAGCATCCTGTGGACGGAACCGGTGATCTGGGCCGCCGCGCCGGGCTGGATCCTCCCGGAGGGCCGGCCCCTGCCCCTCGCGATGCTCCCGGCCGGCTGCATGTTCCGTGACCGGGCGCTCGCCAGCCTCGCGCGCGCCGGGCTCGGCTTCGAGATCACCTATACCTCGCCCAGCCTGCTCGGCGTGGCCGCCGCAGCCCAGGCCGGGTTGGGCGCCACGGTGATCGGCGCCTCCGGCCTTCCCGAAGGGCTGGCACCCCTGGCAGGCCTGCCGCCGCTCGGCACCGCGGAGATGGCGGTGTTCGGAGACCTGGCCGGACTGGCGCCGCTCGCGGAGCCGCTTGTGCAGGCCATCCGCGAGACGGTGGGGCAGCCTGCCTTGGCGGCCTGAAGGCGCTGGGCTCCTTTTCTGGGCTGTTGGTTTGTCCCGGGGAGAGGAAGAAGGAATTCTTCCTCTCCCCGGACCCCTCTCCATCATCTTTTTCTTCAAGTTTGGAGTCACAGGGCTGACGGTGCGCCTGAGGTCTAGGACCTCAGGCGACTGCAAGGGCAGGATGGGGGGCAGAAACCCCTTCGATCATCGTATCCACGGCAGTCAGACGGGGTTCCAAGGGCCTCAGGCCCTTGGCGGGTCGAGGGCAGAGCCCTCGAACGGGAAGCCGCGAAACACGCGATTGACCCTCCCCGGAGCCGGGCGCAGTTTCCGCCTCATGCAGAACGAGAACGTCCCGGCCGATGCGGCGCCCGATCGCGACTGGCGCATTATCGGGCTTATTGGCACGGGCCATTTCCTCTCGCATTTCTATATGCTCTGCCTGGCTCCTCTCTTCCCGATCTGGCGGGAGGAGTTCGGTGTTTCCTATGCCGTGCTCGGACTTTCCGTTGCGCTGATGAGCGCGGTGACGGCCCTGTTGCAGACGCCGGTGGGCTTTCTCGTGGACCGTCACGGGGCGCGGCCTTATCTGCTCGGCGGCACGCTCATCATGGCGCTCTCCATTTCAGCCATGGCGCTGGCGCCGAGCTATTGGGTGATCCTCGGGCTGGCGGTGCTGTCCGGCATCGGCAATTCGGTGATCCACCCGGCCGACTATGCCATTCTCGGCAGCAGCATCGGCGAGAAGCGGATGGGCCGGGCCTTCGCCATGCACACTTTCACGGGCAATCTTGGCTTCGCTGCCGCGCCGCTCGTGCTCGGGATGATGGTGCAGACGCTGGGCATCGGCTGGCGGCCCACGCTGCTGGCGCTGGGGCTGCTTGGTCTGCCGGTGGTGGCAGCCATCATGCTGCAGTCCCGCATCCTGAAGGACCAGGCGCGGCCGAAGAAGAGCGGGGCACCGGTCGGGAGGCAGGTGCTGTTCTCGCGCACCATGCTGATGTTCTTCGCCTTCTTCCTGCTGTCCTCCATGGCGGGGGTGGGGGTGCAGTCGTTCCTCATCGCGACGCTGGACCGGCTCTGGGGCACGCCGCTGGCCATCGCTTCGCTTGCCCTCACGGGCTACGTGGTCGGGGCGACAAGCGGCGTGCTGATCGGCGGATGGTATGCGGACCGCTACAGCCGCCACTTCACTTTCGTGACCAGCCTGACGGCGCTGTCCATCGTCCTGTTCCTCGCCATGGGGCTGCTGCCCCTGCCGGAGGTGGTGCTGCCAGTGGTGGCGCTGGTCGCGGGCGCGGCACTCGGTGCCTCGCGCACGCCGCGGGACGTGATGGTGAAGAACGCCGCGCCGCCCGGGGAGATCGGGAAGGTGTTCGGCTTCATCTCCTCCGGCCTTCCGTTGGGCGGCGCCATCACCCCCGTGCCCTTCGGCCTGATGCTGGACAACGGCATGCCCTGGCTGGTCCTGCCGACGGTGGCGCTGCTGTTGCTCGCCTCCCTGTTCTGCGCCGGCACGGCGCGGGGCGAGGCGCTGCGGCAGGCGCGCGCCGCCTCGCCCTCACCGCTTCCCGCCGAATAGGCGTGATGGCCGCGCCTTTCGACCTGGCGCTGGAGGCGCTGGGCTGGGCCGGCACGGCCGCCTTTGCCACGGCCGGCGCGCTGGCCGCCGCGCGGAAGCGGATGGACCCGGTGGGCTTCCTGCTGGTGGCGGGGGTGACAGCCTTCGGGGGCGGCACCCTGCGCGACCTGCTGCTGGGCCTGCCCGTGGGCTGGCTGGCCCGGCCCGACCTGGCCGCGCTGGCCGCCCTCTGCGCCCTGCTCGTCTTCTTCCTCGCGCCGCGAATCGAGCGACGGGTCGCCCTTCTCCTCTGGGCGGATGCGGCGGGGCTGGCGGTCTTCGCCGTGCTGGGGGCGGAGCTGGCGGCGCGGGCCGGGATGGCGCCCTGGGTTTCGGTGATGATGGGCGTGATGACGGCGAGCTTCGGCGGGCTGATCCGGGACATCATCTGCGGCGAGATCCCGCTGATCCTGCGCCGGGAGATCTATGCCACCGCCGCGGCCGCGGGGGCGGGAACCTTCCTGGCGCTGGAGGCGGCCGGGGCGGGGCGGATCATCGCCGTGAGCGCCGGCGTGCTGGTCGCCTTCGGCACCCGCGCGGCGGCCCTGGGGGGTGGCTGGTCCCTGCCCGCCTATGGCGGCCAGGCGGCGCGCGGCGCGGCGGACCCGGAGCCGGGCCGCGACGCGCCGCCTGGCGCCTAGCACCACTCCGGCGCGAGCACCGGCACGAGGCGGCGCGCCTCCTGCGGCAGGATGCTGCGCCATTCATCCCGCAACAGGCCGTAGACCGCGACATCTTCCCGCCGCCCGGCGAGGAAGAAGGCGGAACGCAGCACGCCTTCGCGCGTGAAGCGGAGCCGGTCGTACAGGCCAATGGCGGGCAGGTTCGAGCAGAGCACGGAGAGCCCGACCCTCTGCAGGTCCAGCCCCGCGAAGGCATAGTCCAGGATGAGGCTGGCCGCCGCGAAGCCGAGTCCCGCGCCACGATCCGCTTCCTCCGCGACATAGAGGCCCAGCATGGCGCTGCGCTGCACCCAGTCGATGGTGTGGAGCTGCACCAGCCCCTTGAGCGTGCCCTGGTGGCGGATGGCGAAGGCGACACGGTTGCGGAGGTTCTGCTCCGCGAGCCTCCGCACCCAGCCGGCCGTCGTCTCCTCCGTCACCGGGCCGCGGAAGCCCATGGTGAGGTCCCGCAGGGCAGGATCGTTCTGCCAGGCATGAAGGCGGGGCACGTCTCCCACCTCGATCGGGGAGAGCTCCACGCCGGCCCAGTCGATCGTCATCAGCCGCGCCCTCCTTCGCAGATCAGGAAGATGCTGGCGCAGAGCTCCGGATACTGCATCCCGAGCTCGTAGCAGCCCTCCACATAGGATTCGGAGATGATGCCGGCCCGCAGCGCGGCATCGAACTGGTAGTTGGCGAGAGCCTTGAAGATGAGGCCGCCGCGATGGACCGCGCGCAGGCCGGCCTCGCGGGCAACCCTCTCCAGCGTGTCGAAGGAGAAGGTGTTGCGGTGGCCGTTCTCCCGCTCAGCCTTCGTGACCGCGGCGTTGTGGGTGATGAGGCCCATCTTCACGGCGATCTGCCGCGAGGGTGCCTGCGCGTTCGGGACAAGGACGAAGAGCCGCCCGCCGGGCGCGAGCCAGCGCCGGATCTTGGCCATCACGCCCACCGGGTCGTCCAGATGCTCCAGCGTGTTGATCAGGAAAATGGCGTCGAACACCTCCTCCGTCTCCAGCGCCTCGAAGGTGGAGCAGATGAAGCGGGCACGTCCGCCGAGCCGCTCGCGCGCGGCCTCCACCAGGCTCGGCGCGGCCTCCACCACCGTCAGGTCGTCGTACTGGCCCGCGAGCCATTCCGTGGATTCGCCGAGATAGCAGCCCAGCTCCAGCGCGCGGCCGGTCGGGAGGAAGGGCGCGAAGGCCCGCATCATGTAGTCGCGGAGGATGCCGTCGAAGTCATAGTTGTAGCGGCGGCCGCCGAACTCGCCGGCCTCCCGGTCGAAATCGCGTGCGGGGGCGTTCATCCCTGGTCCCCCTGATAGAGGCGCTTCTCGCGCGGGCGGTAGAACTCCTCGTAGGAGGCGGGCACCATGGCGTTGTAGCCGAGCATCTGCCGCATCTCGGGCGAAAGGCGCCGCCCGTATTCCGGCCCGAGGAAGCGCGGATAATCCATCTGCTGCTTCATGAAGGCGCGGCTGAAGCTGAGCGTCAGCGCGGCGCGCGGCGTGTTCGAGCGGTTCTCCCCGGCGGCATGCCAGAGGTTGCTGTCGAACAGCACGATGCTGCCGGCCGGCGCGGTCAGGCGTTCGGCGCCTTCGCGGAACAGCGTCTCCGGCGGCGGCTGCGGGCAGCGCTGGGAGCCGGAGAGGACATAGGTGGCGCCGTTCTCGAGCGTGAAGGGATCCACCATGACCAGCATGTTCAGCATCAGCCGGAAGTCGCCGCCATGGGTGCGCACATCCCGATGGATGGCGTGGACATAGCTGGTCGCGCCCGGATCCACGCAAACCGGGTTGAAGGCGTGCAGGATGAAGGGCGCGCCGCCGAAATACTGCCCGATCTCCGCGGCCAGCCAGCGCTCGCCCAGGAACGCGTCGAGCGCGGGATACTGGCCGAGGGCGTGATGGGCCGTGCCGTCCGGCGCGGCGGTGGCGCCGAGGGCGACCTGGCGCCGGCCGCAATCCTCGATGCTTCGCAGCACCGCCTCGCGCACCGGGCGGAGCTGGGCCGCCGGAACCACGTTCGGGAACAGGACCCATCCCTTGGTCCGCATCAGCCAGTCGAATTCGTCCAGGCTAGGCTTGGCGTGTTCAGTCATGAGGGGGGTTCCGGAGTTGCACGATCAGGGCGGGGCCGGCGCGGAAGGTGGCGGCGACGCGCCCGGCCTCCCGCGCGAGGAACTCGTCGGCGGCGCGTCGCGGGCCGTCGCCGAAGGCCCATTCGTAGTCGTCGAAGATGATCCAGCCGCCGGGGCGGAGCCGCGGCACCCAGGCCGCGATGTCCTGCTCCACCTCCTCCCGGGCGTGGTTGCCGTCGATATGCAGGACAGCGATGGCGCCGCCATACCGGGTGGTGCCGAAGGCCGCCGTCGTCACCTCCAGCCCCGGCGCATAGGCCTGGGCGGCGCGGGTGGACCGGGCGCGGAGATAGTTCAGCCGGCCACCCGCCAGGGGCGAGAGGTTGATCTCGAAGATGCGGAGCGCCTCCTCCGTGTCCAGCCGCGCGCTGGTGCCGTCCAGCAGCGCGTTGCCCTGGGGCATGGCCTCGCTTTCCCAGGGGTCGACGCAGAGCACCGGGCCGATGCCCCAGTGCCGGGCCAGCAGCACCAGCAGCGCGGCGGATCGCCCCCACCAGGAGCCGATCTCCACCACGTCGCCTTCCGGCGCGTGGCGCATCACCTCCATCAGGGCCAGCATCTTCTCCTCGCCGCACATGCCGGGAATGGTGCCGACGAGGCGGACGAGGCCGAGGCGTTCGAGTGGGGCGAGCGGCGGCCGCGCCGGACCGGACGGAGCGATGCAGGACAGCGATTCCACCCTGGCGCGCAAGGCGCGATTGGCGCGCTCCTCGTCCTGCGGAAAGCGGCCAGCGGCCAGCACGGTGCCGGGCGCGATCTGGCCCAGGCGTTCCTCCAGGTGGCGGTGGATGACGAAATGCGGCGTGTAGACGGCGCTGACGCGGCGGCGCCTGATCAGCCCGGCCAGCGCGCTGTCGAAGCCGTCCTCGGTGACGAAGGGGAGGTATTCCCAGTCCGGGTAGAAGCGCCGCGCCGGATCGTCCTCCACCGAGGAGGCGCCGATGACGGGAGCGCCACGCGCCTCGGCGCGATCACGGAAGGCAAGGGCATCCGGCATGCCCCCCGGAAAGACAAGGGTGCGGTCGGGTTCGGGAAGCATCGGGCGGCCTACATTTTGTGGCGCCCGGAGCCTCGGCCCGTTCTCCCTAAAGTGCCGTTAACGGCCGGCCCGCGCCGAGCGGCGCGAAGGCGCCCCCGGGGCCAACAATTCACCGTCCCGCAATACCATGCTCACCCCGTCGTCACGCAGCCCTCCTAAGCCCGCGCCACCGGTCAGGGAGCCCGGAGCGGCACCCTCAGCGGCTCCCCGCCCGGCCACGCAGGAAGCGGGAAGGGTCCATCCATGGCGAGCTTCGACACGCTGGATGGGCAGCCGCCCATCGTCATCTCCCATCGCGGCGCGAGCGCGGTGCGCCCGGAGCACACGATCGAAGCCTATCGCGTCGCCATCGAGATGGGTTCGAAGTTCATCGAGCCGGACCTGGTCACGACCAGGGACGGGGTGCTGGTCGCGCGGCACGAGCACACCCTCGCGCAGAGCACCGATATCGCGGACCATCCCGAATTCGCGGACCGGGAATGGGTGATCGAGAACTTCACCCTGGCCGAGCTGAAGACGCTGCGCACGGTCGAGCGCACGGGCAACCGGCGCCCGGAAAGCGCCGCCTATGACGGCCAGCTCGAGATCGCCACGCTGGACGAGATCCTGGCGCTGGTGAAGCAGCATGAGGCCGAGACGGGCGAGAAGATCGCGATCGTGCCGGAGCTGAAGGACACGGGCGTGCTGATGGCCAAGGGCTACGACACGCCGCAGATGCTGGTGGATGCGCTGCTCGCCCACGGCTTCACGGAGCCCGAGCGCGTCCTCCTCAGCTCCGGCGACCTCAAGATCCTGAAGGTTCTGCACGACCGGATCCTGCCCGCGGCCGGCATCGACCTGACCCTGCTGCTGGTGGGCAACACGGCAACGCTCGAGGGCCTGGCGGAGATCGCCCGGTATGCCGACATCGTGGCACCGAACATCTCGGCGATCTTGCCGCGGGTGGAACTGTCCAGCCCGGTCGATGGGAATGGCGACGGCCGGGCGCAGATCCACACCCAGCTCACCGGCGAGGTGACGGACCTCATCGCCAACGCGCATGCGCAGGGCCTGAAGGTTATCCCCTACACCATCCGTGCCGAGGAGAACTCGCTGAGCCTCAACGCGGATGGCACCGTGCAGACGGCCGCCGATGCGATCCGCCAGATCATCGAGGCGGGCGCGGACGGGTTCTTCACCGACCACACCGATCTCGGGGTGAAGGTGGTGGAGGAATACGGCCCCGGGGAAGGCGCACCGGGCATCGTCCGGCTGGATGGCACCGAGGCGGCTGATTTTCTCCAGGGCGGCCAGGGGCGGGACGACATCTTCGGCCATGCGGGCGACGACACGCTGCGTGGGCAGGATGGGGATGACCGGCTCTCGGGCGGCGCAGGCGACGACCGGCTGCTCGGCGGCGCGGGGCAGGACAGCATGGCCGGCGGCCTGGGCGATGACGGCTATGAGGTGGATTCGGCCGGCGACCTGGTCGTGGAAGGGGCCGGCGAGGGCTATGACCGCGTCACCGCCTGGATCGACTACACGCTGGGCGCGGATGTCGAGAAGCTGATGCTGACCGGCGCGGCGGTATCGGGCACCGGCAACGCGCTGGACAACCGCATCATCGGCACCGGGCTGGCGAATACCCTGTCCGGCGCGGGCGGCAAGGACACGCTGCTCGGCGAAGGCGGTGACGACCTGCTGATGGGCGGCACCGGTTCCAACCGCCTGTTCGGCGGCGAGGGAGTGGATCGCTTCCGTTTCGATGCTCTTGGAGAGGGTGCCGTCTCCCGCATCATGGATTTTACGGCGGGCGAGGACCGGATCGAATTGGACGGCGCGGTGTTCACCGCGCTTGCCGGTGGCGCGTTGGCGGAGGAGAGCCTTGGCGCCGGCATGACAGCCGCGACCGCCGCGCAACACCTGCTCTACGACTCCACATCCGGGGTGCTGCTCTATGACAGCGACGGCTCCGGCGGGGAGGCGGCGATCCGGATCGGCTCCGTGACGGCCGGCACCGATCTTTCCGCGGCGGATATCTGGGTGGCCTGACCGCGCGGGCGGTTCCCCCCCGGTTAAAGGCCCGTGGGGGAGGCGTCGTAGCGCCGGTGTCCGTTGACCGGGTGACCGTTCACGCCGTGCCCGTTCAGCGTGTGGCCATTCAGGGGAGTCGCATGGCCGTTCATCGGCGTGCCCTCCTGCCGCGCAGGCGCGGCGGCCGAGGCCTCTTCCGCGCGGATCGGCGTCGTCACGGGGCCGGGCTTGGGGAAGGGCTTCTCGCCCGGCCGGCGCTGCATGGACCAGTTCGCCTGGATCCGGACCTCCGGGTTCGGCACGGTCCAGCAGGCCCCGTCGGCGTTCATGAACACCACCCACATGAGGTGGGATTCCGGACCGTAATCGATCATGAAATGGGCCAGCCCGGCGCCTCGGCTGGTTTCCATGGGCAGGGGCGGGTCGAGCTGCAGGATCATGCGGAACAAACGGAGGCCCCGCGGCGCCGGTTGCCGCCGGCGCCGCAAATCTATTCCCATCCGTGACGACTTGACGTTTCCGGGGCCTGACAGGATCCGGCGGGGCGCGCCGGTCAGACCGGCCCGATGCCCAGCATCTCCGCATAGCGGGGCGTCGCCTTCAGCCCGGTGCCGGTGAGGACCACCACCACCCGTTCCCCCGGCCGGATGCTGCCCGCGGCGGCCAGCTTGCCCAGCGCCGCCACGGCCTGGGCGCAGGTCGGCTCCACATAGATGCCCTGGCGGGCGAGGCCGAGGGAGGCGGCGGCGATCTCCTCCTCCTCCAGCAGCACGCCGCCGCCGCCGCTGCGGCGCAGCGCGCCGAGCACCTCGGCCGGGCGGATGGGCTGGGCGATGGCCGTGCCCTCCGCGATCGTCGGGCGGGGCGGCAGCGGGGAGAGGCCCAGGGCTTCCCGCGCGATCGGGCCGCAATGCGCGGGCTGGGCGGCATAGAGGCGCGGCAGGCGGGCGATCTGGCCCGCGCGCAGCAGCTCGCCGAAGCCGATATCGCAGCCCAGCACGTTCGACCCCGCGCCGCAGGGGATCACCACCGCGTCCGGCGCCTCGAAACCGAGATCCTCCCAGAGCTCATAAGCGAGCGTCTTGGTGCCCTGGAGGAAGAAGGGATGCCAGTTGTGGCTGGCGTAGAAGAAGCCGGAAGCGGGGTCGTTGCCCTGGCGCAGCGCCTCGTCGGCGCAGTCCTGCCGGCTGCCGGGGGTCAGCTGGATCTCGGCGCCGGCCGCGCGGGACTGCACGGTCTTGGCCGGGGAGGTGCTGTCCGGCACCAGGATGCGCGCGCGCATCCCGCCCGCCGCCGCATAGGTCGCGATGGCGGCGCCGCCATTGCCGGAGGAATCCTCCAGCACCGCCGTGATTCCCTGCTCCCGCAGCAGGGACAGCATCACGGCCGCGCCGCGGTCCTTGAAGGAGCCGGTGGGCATCAGCCATTCGCATTTCAGCAGCGCCTCGAAGCCATCCAGGCGCCGGGGAAGCAGCGGCGTGCGCCCCTCCCCCATCGCGATCGGCTGGCCGGGGAGGAAGGGCAGCGCGGCGGCATAGCGCCAGAGGCCAGGCGCGCTGGGCTCGATCTCGCCGCGGGTGATGCCGGGCAGGTCGGTCAGGAGGAGCGGCTGGCCGTCATCCCCACGCCAGCGCGGCGTCTCCAGCGGCCAGGTCTGTCCGCTGCGCGGGTCGAGATAGGCGGTCACGTCGGCTCCTCACTGGCGGGGGCCGGCAACCTGTCTTGCCGCCGGGCGCCCCGCAAGGGATACCCTGCGCATGACCGATCACACCGATGCCGAGGCCGTCGCCACCCTCGCCGCCGATCTTGTCCGCATCGACAGCCGCTCCTTCATCTCGAACCTGCCCATTGCCGAGCGGGTGGAGGCGGAGCTGGCCGGCTTCGAGGTCGAGCGGCTGGATTTCAACGACGCGGCGGGCGTGCCCAAGCGGGCCATCGTCGCGCATCGCGGCGGCCCCGGGGGCCTCGCCCTCTCGGGCCATCTGGACACGGTGCCGGATACGGGGTGGCAAGAGGATCCCTTCTCCGCCCGGATCGACGGGCAGGGCCTGATGCACGGCCTGGGCACGGCCGACATGAAGGGGCCGGTCGCGGCCTGCATCGTGGCGGCGAAGGGCCTGCCGGCGGATGTTCCCGTCACGCTTCTCATCACCACCGATGAGGAGACGACCAAGGCTGGCGCCGCGCTGATCGTGGAGAGGTCGGAGCTGGCACGGCGGGCCGCGCTGCGGGGCATCGTGGTGGCGGAGCCGACGCGGCTTGCCCCCGTGCGCGGCCACCGCGGCACGGTGAATTTCGAGGCCGTGGCCTCCGGCGTGCAGGCGCATTCCTCCACCGGCCTCGGCGTGAACGCCAATCTCGCGCTGATCCCCTTCCTGGCCGAGATGCGGGCGCTGCACGAGCGGCTGCGGACCGAAGCGGCCTGGCGCGACGAGGGCTACGAGCCGCCCTTCCCCGACCTGAACATCGTCATCGACAACCACGGCACCGCGATCAACGTCACGGTGGCCCGTGCCACGGCGCGCATGAAGTTCCGCTACTCCCGCCGGCTGGACCCGGCCCCGTTGATCCGGGCGGTGGAAGAGGCGGCGGCGCGGGCGGGGCTCGCCCTGCGCTACAACGTGGATGGCTCCCCGCCCGAGCTCCCCGCGGAGCATCCGCTGGTGGTCGCGGCCGTGACGGCGGCGGGGCAGCCCGCGCGCACGGTTCCCTTCGGCACGGATGCGACGCGGCTCAACGCCCTGGCGCCCTGCATCGTGCTCGGCCCCGGCGATATCGGGGTCGCGCATTCGCCGCGCGAGCATGTCCCGATGGCGGAGTTGGTCGCCGCCGTGGCACTCTTCCGCCGGCTGCTGCGGGACGGCCCCCGGATGGGCTGAAGCCCAGCCCGGGCTTTCGCCCGGCGCGCAATCACATATGTTATGTTACTGTTTTTATTTCACTTTCTTGCGGTTTTCGGGCCGGCGCCCTCAACCCTTTCGCGATCCATGACGTTCGGACCTCGGCTTTGCGCGATCCATCGGGTGGCAGAGCCGGCATGATGGAGGCCGCAGCATGATCGATCGTCGCGCATTGGGTGTCATTCTGGCCGGAGCAGGCCTCGCGGGCTGCGCGGCCACCGCCCAGCCCTCGGGCATGGCAGGCACCGTCCCGCAGAGCCCGATGGGAGCCGCCCCCTCCGGTCTGCGCCTTCAGGCGCTTCAGGGCGGCATGTTCCTGATGCAGACCGCCCAGCTCGGCGCCACCAAGGCGCAGCGCCCGGATCTCCGCCGCTTCGCGCCCTTCGAGGTGAGCGAGCAGCAGGGCGTGGTGCAGGCCTTCGGACTTCTGGGGGAGGCCGCTCCTCCGCCGCCGATGCCGGCGCAGAAGGCGGCCATGCTCCAGCAGCTACAGGCCGCGAATGGAAGGGAGTTCGACCGCCTCTTCGTCGCCGCCCAGACGCAGGGGCATCAGGAGGCGCTGTCCACCTACATGGCGCTCGTTCAGGACTCGGCGGCGCCCGCCGCCGACCGCGCCATCGCCCTGCTCGCGGTGGACCGGATCCGCGAGCACCTCACCTATCTCGAGGCCACCACCTCGCGCCGCTGAGGCGCGGCGCTCTCCTCAGCCTCGGTTCCCGCCAGGCTCCCAAAGCGGGTCCTGGCCCATATTGAGACTGCGGGCGAGCACGAAGAGGTGGTCCGAGAGGCGGTTGAGGTAGCGCAGCGCGTCGCCATTCACCGCCTCCGCCGCCGCGAGTGCGGCGACCGCGCGCTCCGCCCGCCGGGCGAGCGTGCGGGCCAGATGCGCATGGGCGGCGGCGGGCGTGCCGCCCGGCAGCACGAAGGAGCGCAGGGGCGGGAGGTCGGCGTTCATCGCCGCCAGCTCCGCCTCCAGCCGCAGGCACTGGGCCGCGGTGACGCGGAGTCCCCCTTCCTCGCCCGGGACGGAGAGGTCGGCGCCCAGGTCAAACAGATCGTTCTGGATGCGGGCGAGCATCGCATCCTCCTCCTGCGCCGTGTGAAGGCGCAGCAGGCCAATCCCGGTATTCGCCTCGTCCACCGCGCCCAGCGCCTCGATCCGCAGCGCATGCTTGGGCACGCGCGTGCCGTCGCCGAGCGAGGTCTGCCCGGTGTCGCCGCCGCGGGTGGTGATGACGTCCAGCTTGACCATGGAGGCGTCGTCCTAGTTGAGGTTGAAGACCACACGATAATCCCGGCTGCCCCAGACAGGCACGCCATCCCGCAGCGCCGGGACGAAGCGGCAGCGCCGCACGCCGCGCCGGGCCGCCTCGTCCAGCGCGAAGGAGCCGCTGGGCTGGATGATCCGCGCATCGACCACCCGCCCGTCATCGGAGACCCGGAGCCGGAACACGACGGTGCCCGTGACGCCGCGTTGCCGTTCGGATTCGGGATAGCCGATCACGTCCTCGCAGCCCGGCTGCGGGGCACCGACCACGCGGCTTTCCCCCGGCGCGCCCGCCATGCCGGCCCCGAGGCGGATGGCGCCGGGCGCGACCGGAACCTCGACCGACCGCATCGGGGCGCCGGCCGCCGAGGGAGGCGGCGCCGGATTGGCGGCCGGGGCTGGCGGCGGAGTGGGCGCGGGGCGAGCGGGGATGGGCGGCGGCGGCGGTGGAGGGAGCGGCAAGGGGGGCGCTGCCGGCGCAGGGCTTGGCGCCTGCGGGGCGGCCGGGGCGGCGGGTGCGGGCGCCGGGGCCGGGGACGGTGCGGCCTGCTCGGCCGGAGGCACGGCAGGGGCCGCTTCGGCCGCGGGCGCCTCGGGCGGGGGCGCTTCCGGGGTGGCAGGGGCCGGGGTGGCGGCGTCGGCGGGTGGCGCGGGCTCGGAAGGCACCCTGGTGGTGGCCGTCGCATCCTCCGGGGCGGGGGGTGGCGCGACGAGATCCGGGGAGAGCGTCGGTGCCCCCTCCCCCGCCCCGATCGGCCCTTCCCAGACCAGGGGCGTCCCCTCCACCACCCGTGGCTCGGGCAGGCGGCGGGGGTCGAGGTCGAGCAGGACGGCCGCCAGGGCCGCGAGGTGCAGCAGGGCCGCCGCGCCCAGAGCCCAGCGCCGCCGCCGCACCCGGCGTGCGCGCGGGCGCCAGGCCGGCGCGGCGACGGGCGCGAAGGCCCAGCCCCGCTCGGCGGCGTGGCTGCTCAAGGGCGGCGGATCACAGCACCAGCACCCCGCTGTGCTTCGCCTTGCCCTCGGGCTCCACATGGATGGTGATCACCGCATTCCCGAGGGCGGATTTCAGGGCCGTCTCGATGCGGTCGCAGATGTCATGGGCCTCGGAAACCGCCATGGCGCCGGGGACGACGAGGTGGAACTCGACGAAGGTGATGCGGCCCGCGCGGCGGGTGCGGAGGTCATGCGCCTCGATCGCCCCCACGGCCTCGGCCGAGACAAGGGTGCGGATGGTGGAGAGGTCGTCGGCCCCCACCGCCTCGTCCATCAGCCCGCCCACGCTTTCCCGCAGCAGGCGCCAGCCGGAGAAGAGGATCATCACCGCCGTGAGCCCGGCCAGCAGCGGGTCGAGCCAGAGCAGGCCGGTGATCGTGACGAGCCCCACGCCGATGATGACCCCGGCGGAGGTGACCACGTCCGACATGAGGTAGTGCGAATCCGCCACGAGCGCCGGGGAGCCGAGCCGCCGGCCCCGCCTGCCCAGGATGGTGGCCCAGGTTCCGTTGATGACCGTGGCGGCGGCCGAAAGGGCGAGGCCGATGACCGGCTGCTCCGGCACCTTGGGGCGCCACCAGGCCTGGTAGGCCTCCTGCAGGATCATGGAAGCCGCGACGAGGATCAGCGTGCCCTCCAGCACCGCCGAGAAATACTCGACCTTGGCATGGCCATAGGGATGGTTCTCATCCGCCGGCAGGGCCGAATAGCGGACGGCGGCCAGCGCGGCCGAGGCGGCAGCGACATTCACCACCGTCTCCAGCATGTCGGCGAACAGGGCCGTGCTGCCGGTCAGCCACCATGCCGCCCCCTTCAGGGCAAGCACGGACAGGCCGACGCCGAGGCTGGTCCAGGCGGTGCGTTCGGTCGGGCTCATCGGGGCAGTCTCATCCGCCCCGACATAGCCCGCCCGGCCCTAGACCGAGAAGTACTTCGCGCGCGGGTGGTGCAGCACGATCGCGGAGGTGGATTGCTCAGGATGCAATTGCCATTCGTCCGAGATCGAGACCCCGATGCGCTCCGCCTTCAGCAGGCGCAGCAAGGGCTCCTGGTCCTCCAGCTTCGGGCAGGCGGGATAGCCGAAGGAGTAGCGGCCGCCCCGGTAGCCCTGGGAGAGCATCTTCTCCATGTCCCGCGCATCCTCGCCGGCGAAGCCCCATTCGGCGCGGATGCGCTTGTGCACGTATTCGGCCATGCCCTCCGCCATCTCGACCGAGAGGCCGTGGAGGTAGAGGTAATCCTGGTAGCGGTTCTCCTCGAACCACTCGCGCGCCATGTCGCTGGCCTTCTGGCCCACCGTGACGACCTGCAGGCCGATAACGTCGCGCTTCTCCGGCCCGTCATCCACGTCGCGCACAAAGTCGGCGATGCAGTCGCCGTCCTCCTTGGGCTGGCGCGGCAGGGTGAAGCGGGTGGCTTCCGTCACGCCGTCCTCCTCGAAGAGGATGAGGTCGTTCCCCTGCCCCGCGCATTTCCAATAGCCGTAGATGGCCTGCGGCTTGAGGATGTCGCGCTCCTCCGTGATCTGCAGCATGCGCCGCAGCACCGGGCGGAGCTCCTGCTTCGCCCAGCCGAGGAAGTCGTCCAGCGAGCGGCCCTGCTTCCGGAAGCCCCATTGGAATTGATAGAGGCTGCGTTCGTTGATGAAGGGAATGATGGCCTTGGGCGGGGCCTCCACCACCTTCGCCCCCCAGAAGGGCGGGGTGGGAACGGGCTCCTCGGCCGTCAGGCGGTGGCGCCGGTTCCGGGCATAGCCGATCTCGACCGGCGCAAAGCCGCGCGCATCCGCGGTGCCGAGGGTGCGCCGCTCGTTCTTCCCCTTGCCGGCGCGCTTGGTCTGCAGGGCGGCGAGATAGTCGTCGAAGCCATTGCCCATCACCTTGTCCATCAGGTGCAGGCCATCGAAGGCATCCCGCGCATAGGCGACCCGGCCGGAGGCATAGGCGCGGACGCAATCATCCTCGACATAGTTGCGCGTCAGCGCCGCGCCGCCGAGCATGACGGGGATATCGACGCCCTGGCGGGACATCTCCTCCAGGTTCTCGCGCATCACCACGGTGGACTTCACCAGCAGGCCGGACATGCCGATGGCATGCGCCTTGTGCTCGCGGGCCGCGGTGACGATGTCCTGCAACGGCACCTTAATGCCGAGATTGACGACCTTGTAGCCGTTGTTGGTCAGGATGATGTCGACGAGGTTCTTGCCGATGTCATGCACGTCGCCCTTCACCGTGCCGAGGACGATCGTGCCCTTCTCCTGCCCCTCGATGCGCTCCATATGCGGCTCCAGGTAAGCCACGGCGGACTTCATCGTCTCCGCGCTCTGCAGCACGAAGGGAAGCTGCATCTTGCCGGCGCCGAACAGCTCGCCGACGACCTTCATGCCGTCCAGCAGGATGTCGTTGATGATGGAGAGCGGGGCGATGCCCTTGGCCAGCGCATCGGCCAGCTCGTCATCCAGCCCCTTGCGGTCGCCATCGACGATGCGGTCCTTCAGCCGGCCCTCTACCGTCTCGGCCTTGGCGCGCTTGGCGGTATCGGCGGCCTTGCGGCCGGCGAAAAGCTCCAGCAGCGCCTGGAGCGGGTCGTAGCCCTCCGTCCGGCGGTCGAAGATCAGGTCCTCGGCCACCTTCACCTCCTCAGCGGGGATGAGGTGAAGCGGCTTGATCTTGGAGACATGGACGATCGCGCCCGTCATCCCGGCCTTCACCGCATGGTCGAGGAACACGCTGTTCAGCACGTGGCGGGCGGCCGGGTTGAGGCCGAAGGAGATGTTCGACAGGCCGAGGATGATCTGGATGTCCGGGAACTCGTCCCGGATCATGCGGATGCCCTCCAGGGTCCAGAGGCCGAGCTTGCGGTCGTCCTCATTGCCTGTCGCGATGGTGAAGGTGAGCGGGTCGATCATCAGGTCGCTCTGCGGCAACCCGTATTTGTTGCAGGCGAAGTCCACCAGCCGGCGGGCGATGCGCAGCTTGTCCTCGGCCGTCTTCGCCATGCCCACCTCGTCGATGGTGAGCGCGATGACGGCGGCGCCGAACTTCTTCGCCAGGATCATGCGGTCCGTCGCATGGCCCTCTCCGTCCTCGAAGTTGATCGAGTTGATGATGGGCTTGCCGCCATGCAGCTTCAGCGCGGCCTCGATCACCGGGGTCTCGGTGGAATCGATCACCAGCGGCGCATTCACCGAGGAGGTGAAGCGCGTGACCACCTCGTTCATCTCGGCCATCTCGTCGCGGCCGACGAAGGCGGTGCAGATGTCCAGCGAGTTGGAGCCCTCGCCCACCTGCTCTCGCCCGATGGCGACGCAGCCGTCCCAGTCATGCGCGGCCTGCCGCTCGCGCCAGGCCTTGGAGCCGTTGGCGTTGCAGCGCTCGCCGATGGAGAAATACGCGTTCTCCTGGCGCAGCGCGGTGGCGCCGTAGAGCGAGGCGACGGAGGGCACCCAGACCGGCTTGCGCGCCACCGGGGCCGGGCGCAGCGCGCTGCCCCCCAGCTTGCGCAGCATCGCGTCCAGCGCCGTGATATGCGGGATGGAGGTGCCGCAGCAGCCACCGATGAGGTTCAGCCCGTCCTCGGTGACGAAACGCTCCATCCAGCTCGCCATCTCCTCGGCGCCCAGGGGGTAATGCGTCTTGCCGTCCACCAGCTCGGGCAGGCCGGCATTGGGCTGGCAGGAGATCATCCCGCGCCAATTCTGCGAGAGCCAGCGGACATGTTCCGCCATCTCCTGCGGGCCGGTGGCGCAGTTCAGCCCGATCAGCGGCACGTCCAGCGCGTCGATCACCGTCGCCGCCGCCGCGATGTCCGGGCCGACCAGCAGCGTGCCGGTGGTCTCCACCGTCACCTGCACGAAGATCGGAATGTCGCTCCCCGCCTCGGCGATGGCGCGCTTGGCCGCGTTCACGGCGGCCTTGATGAACAGCGTGTCCTGGTTCGTCTCGGTCAGCAGCGCATCCGCCCCGCCGGCGATCAGCCCGCGGCACTGCTCGTGCAGCGCGGCCTCCAGCCGGTCGTATTCGATATGGCCGAGGCTCGGCAGCTTCGTGCCGGGGCCGATATCGCCGATCACCCAGCGCGGGCGCCCGTCGGCGAAGGTCTCCGCCGCCTCGCGCGCCAGCTCCACCGAGAGCTTGTTGATCTCGAAGGCGCGGTCCCCCAGCTCGAACTCCTCGAGCGTGACCGGGGAGCCGCCGAAGCTGTTGGTCAGCACGGCATCCGACCCGGCCTCGTAATAGCCGCGGTGGATTTCGCGCACGAGGTCGGGGCGGGAGAGGTTCAGCACCTCCGTGCAGTTCTCCTTGCCCCAGTAGTCGCGCTCGACATCCAGGGTCAGGGCCTGCACGCGGCTGCCCATCCCGCCGTCGCAGAGCAGAACGCGGTCGCGCAGGGCGTCGAGCAGATGCGGTCGGGACATGGGGCGTGCTCTTTTCAGGCGGGCTGCACCGCGGTCGCGCGGCGCGCGGACCACAGGCGGACGTTCAGGGGGCCGGGGATCTCCACCGGCGAGGAGAGGGCGCATCCGGCTTCGCCGAGCCAGCCGGTCAGCTGGCCGTCATCGAAGCCGGGCCAGCGATGCGCCTGGCGGTCCATGAGCTCGGCGCGGGCATGGGGGGCGAGGTCCACCACCAGCAGCACGCCTTCCGGCGAAAGCACCCGCGCGGCCTCGGCCAGGGCGGCCGCCGGGTCCTCGGCATAGTGCAGCACCATCTGCAGCGTCACGGCGTCGAAGCCGCCATCCGGGAAGGGAAGGCGGTACATATCCGCCTGGCGCACCGCGCAGCGCGGGGCCAGGCCGCGCTCGGACAGGCGGCCTCGGGCCAGGGCCAGCATGTCGCGGCTGGCATCCACCCCCAGCGCGGAATCGCACCGGTCCGCGACGAGTTCCAGGAGCTGGCCCGTGCCCGCCCCGATATCGAGCAGACGGCCGACACGGCCGGGCAGCGCGGCCAGAACCGCCGCCTCGATCGCGGCGGCAGGCAGGCCCAGGGCGCGCATCTCGTCCCAATCGGCGCCGGCATCGCGGAAGGCTTCGGAGGCCGCGCGCACCCGCTCGGCACTCAGCCGGGCCGCCAACCGCCGGTCCGCGGCCAGAAGGGGGTCGTCCTCCGGCAGCCGGGCCAGGATGGCGCGCGCCAGATCGGCCCGGGCGGCGAGGGAGAAATAGACGTTCGACCCCTCCGGCATCCGCTCCAGCAACCCGGCCTCCACCAGCAGCTTCAGGTGGCGGGAGAGCCGGGGCTGGGACTGGCCGAGGGCGGCGCAGAGATCGGTGACGCAGAGCGCCCCGCGCGCGCAGAGCGCGAGCAGCCGCAGCCGGGTGGGCTCGGCGGCGGCACGAAGCTGGGCCAGGGTCTCTTCCATGGCCTTGCACATGACATAACGATATCTTTATGTCTATCGGAAAGGAGCATCCCCGCCATGCCCGTTTTCGCCGATGGCCGCATCCCCGTTTCCGTGGTGGCGGATGAGGCGGCGCTCGCCGCCACCCTCGCCGCCCGCCCCGGGGCCGCCCTTCTGGCGGAGGAACCGCCCGCCACCCTGCCGGCCGGCATCCTCGCCACCGCGGGGTTCGACGCGGGACCGGCGCATCCCGCCGCCTGCACCTGCTGCGTGGGCCGCACCCCCCTGGCCCAGGCGCTGGATGCCCTGTTCCTGGCCCGGGTGAAGGGCGAGACGCGTTGGTTCTGCCATGTGGTGGCGCTGCTGCCGGCCGAGGAGGCCCGGGCGGCGCTGGCGGAAACGCTGCGGGCGGACCCGGTGGTGGCCAGCCGCTACAGGGCAGACCCCACGCCCCCGACCTGAGGCGGCGGCGATGGTGCCGCCGGCGGCCTATTCGGGGATCGAGCGATCCCCCTCGCCCAGCGCCTTCTGCATGTAGACGACATCGACCCAGCGCCCGAACTTCAGCCCGACCGCCTTGGTCAGCCCCACCTGCCGGAAGCCGAGCGAGAGGTGCAGGCCGATCGAGCCGACATTCTCCGAATCGCCGATCACCGCCATCATCTGCCGGAAGCCGGCGGCCTCGGCCCGGGCCAGGAGCTCCGCCACCAGGGCCTTGCCCACGCCCTGGCCCCGCACGTCGTCGCGGACATAGATCGAATCCTCCACCGTGTGCCGGTAGGCCGAGCGGGGATGGAAGTTGTTGTAGTAGCCATAGCCGAGGATCCGCCCCTCATCCTCCACCACCAGCCAGGCATGGCCGGCGGCCTGGATGCGGCCGATGCGGGCCGCGATCTCCGCCGGCGGGGGCGGCTGCTCCTCGAAGGTGCCGGTGCCGTGCAGCACGTGATGGGCGTAGATCGCCGCGATGGCGGGGGCGTCGTCGGAGGTGGCATCGCGGATCGGCATAGGGGATGCCTAGAGCAGAACCCGCCGGTAGGGAATCACCCCGCCGCAGGGAAATCCGCGCTGTGTCAAAGCGGCAATCCCATCCGCTCGGCCACCCGCTCGGCCAGGGCCAGCAGCGCGCGGTCCCTCCCCGGCGCGGCGACCAGGGAAAGGCCGACCGGCGCGTCCTCCACCGTGGCGGCGGGGATGCTCACCTCGCAGAGCCCGCCCATGCCGGCGATGGCGGTGACGCCCAGCGTCACCTCCCGCACCCAGAGCTGCTCGGCCGCCGAGGCGTCGAGCTTCGGCGCGATGAGGGGGGAGGTCGGGTAGACCAGCACGGCCCCGCCGCCGAGCAGCCCCATCAGCCGTTGGCGGAAATGCCGGCGGAAGGCCCGGCCCGCGCTGGCCTTGGCCGGGTCCATCGCGCGGGCCATGGCGAATCGCTCGCCCACGCCGGGGCCGAACTGGGGGCTGGTCTCGGCCACCCAGGCGCCGAGCGTCGCCCAGGCCTCCTCCGACTGCACCGCCCGGAAATGCTCGTAGAGCTCGGGCAGGGTCTCGGGCACGAGGCTGATCTGGAGCGCGGGGCCAAGCAGCTTCTCGACGGCTTCCATGGCCGGAATCAGCGCGGCCGCCACGGAGGGCTGCGCGTTCATCCAGGCTTCCTGAACCCGGAGCACGGGGCCAAGCGGTGCCTCGCCGCCCTCCGGCAGCAACGCCTCCCCCGCCAGGCGGAGGACCGAGGCGCGGGCGGCGAACCAGCCCGCCGTGTCGTAGGAGGGCGCGAGCGGACGCGCGCCGACAAGGGAGACCGAGCCCCAGGACGGCCGGATGCCGTAGATGCCGCAATAGGAGGCCGGAATGCGGACCGAGCCGCCGGTATCCGAGCCCAGGGCGATATCCGCCTCCCCCCGCGCCACCACGGCGGCGCTGCCGCAGGAGGAGCCGCCGGGGAAGCGGTCCGGCGCCGCCGGGTTGGTCGGCGTGCCGTACCAGACATTCTCGCCCGTCAGGCCGAAGGCCAGCTCCACGGTCTTGGTCTTGCCGAGGAACCGGGCCCCGGCCTCGGCCAGCGCCAGCACCGCCGGCGCCGTGGCGACGGCGGCCGGATGAGTGCGTGCCCAATCCGGGTTGCCATAGGTCGTCGGGTGGCCGGCCACGTCGTAGAGGTCCTTGGCCGCGAAGGTCAGCCCGGCCAGCGGGCCACCCGAGACCTGGGGAAGCGAGGCCCGCTCGCCCGGCATGAAGCCACTGCCACGATCCTCGTCCCGCATCCGCCCGCACCATTCCTGATCCGGCGATGCTGCGGCAGCGCCACGGTCCTGTCCACCACCGGCCCGCCCGGGAAAGCCCGGGCGGGGTTGTGGCGGTGCCTCAGCGGGCGCGGAGGAATTCCGGCACGCGGAGCAGGATCACCTCGTTGTCGTCCGCCCGCGTCAGGTGGCGGCCGGCGCTGAAGGGCAGGTTGTTGTCGTTGCCGACGATGATGTGGTCGGCATCCACCATCGCCACGTTCTCGATGGTGAAGAACGGGAAGGTGAAGCGGTCCCGCGGGGCATCGGGGGCCACGTCGCCCCGCTGGCGGGCGAGCCCCTCGGGGTCGCGGATCTGCATCAGGTCGATATGGCCGATCTTCCGCACGAAGCCCTCGGCGTCGACATCACCCAGGTCGATGAGGGAGACGCGCTTCACCCGGGCCGGGCTGTGGAAGCAGGCAGGTGGGGTCTGGCCCTGGGCGCAGGCGCGGGCCGGGTCGCCCTCGCCATCGTCGCGCTCGATCACCAGGGCGCGGCGCTCGTCGATCATGTTGAAGTCGCCGATCGAGGTCGCGCCCTCGGCGAAGCGGAAGCGCAGGTTGCGGCCGGTCCAGGCGGCGCGCTGCGTGTCGAATTCCACGATGCGGAGGAAGGCGCCCTCCGGCTGGCCCTGGGGCGTCAGCAGCGGCTTCTCCAGCAGGGCGTAGAGGCGGCTGCCGTCCGGGCTGGCCGCCATGCCCTCATAGCCGCCGCTGCGCTGCGACTCGAAGGCCACGGTGCCGGCGGGGCTGGCGGGCACGGACAGGTCCGGATGGTCGGGGCTGCGGATGGCCCGGCCCTCCACCTGGGTCTCGACCACGCGCCGCACCCGCCCTTCGGCATCCACCTGGATGAGGAAGGGGCCGAACTCGTCGCCGATCCAGAAGCCGTCCGCCACGGGCTGGATGCTCTCGATGTCGAAGTCGCTGCCGGTCAGGTAGCGGCGCTCGGTCCCCTCATAGGCGATGCGGAAGGGCACGCGGCGCTCGGGGTCCGAGAGGAAGATGGTGCGCTCCACCGCCACCTGGCCCGTGCGGAAGTCCGGGCGGATCTTGTGGAGCATCAGCAGCGCGTCGGGGCTGTTGCGCTTGTTGCCGAAGCCGTTGTCGGTCAGCACCCAATAGGCGCCCGGCTCGCCCGCCACGGGCTTGATGCCGGAGAAGCCCTGCACCGCCTGGCCTTGGAACGGGAAGGAAAGGCCGGTCGGGCGGCCATTCGGGGCGGGGCCGGTGGTGCCGGGCAGGCTGCCCGCGGTGTCCACGCGGCGGTTGCCCGGCCCGGCGAACTTGCCGGCCACGCGCGCATCGGCCGGGGCATCGGCGGGCGGCTGCACCAGGGTGTTGGCGGGCAGGATGGCATGGCCCTCCAGCACCGCCTCGAAGCGCTGGTCGGCCCGGGCGGGCGCGGAAAGGGCCAGAAGGGCGGCGGTGGCCAGAAGCAGGACGCGCATGGTTTCGGGTAGCTCCCCCAGGGTTGGGCCGGGGGGTTACGCGCGGCTGGTTGCGGCGGCTTGACGGAAGGGTGACGAAGGCGTTGCGGCCGCTCAGCCCGCCACCCAGGGCAGCGGCGGATGCTGCGCGCGGGCCAGCGAGGCCCGTGGGCGGCCTTCGGCATCCCAGTTGGACTCGTCCAGCCAGGCCGCGATCGCGTCGCGCCGCGCCGGCCATTCATCGGCCAGGATGGAGAACTGGGCCGTGTCCCGCAGCCGGCCCTTCACCACCTTGATGGCCCGCAGCGTGCCCTCGTAGCGGAAGCCCAGCCGCGCGGCCGCGTCGCGGGAGGGCTGGTTCATGGCATGGCACTTCCAGACCAGCCGGCGGTAGCCGAGCTCGTCCATGGCGTAGCGCATCAGCTGGAACATCGCCTCGGTCGCCGCCCGGCTGCGCTGGAGCCGGGGCGAGAACCAGATATGCCCGATCTCGATGGCCGAATCGGCCGGGAAGATCTCCATCAGGGTCAGCCAGCCATCGGCCGTGCCGGTCGCCTTCTGGCGCACCGCCCAGGCGATCGGGTCGTGCTGGGCCGCGAAGGCCGCGACATGGCGACGCATGGCCGCCTCATCCGCGAAGGGGCCGTGGCCGAGATACGCCCAGCCCGCCTCCGCGCCCGGCGCCTGGGCCGCCTGCCACAGCTCGGCGGCATGGCGGATGGCCAGGGGCTCGAGGTCCATGCTCGCGCCGTGGAGGGGGATGCGGGCGGGCAGCGGGCGGGGCGTAGGATCGACTTCGGGACCCAGCGGCGGGGGGTTCGGCGGCGAATCGGTCATGGCGCGATGCTGCCGGGGCGGGGCAGCCGGCTCAAGCCATGCGCCTCGCCGCATTGCACAAGCGGCCCGGCCACCCCATACCGTCCGGCCATGCCGACCGCCGATCCCACCACCCCTGCCCAGCCGAGCGCGGACCCCAAGCGTCCCGCCATGTCCGCCTTCCTGAACGAGACGGTGCTGGAGGTCCGCCACTGGACCGACCGGCTCTTCTCGTTCCGCTGCACGCGGGACCCCGGCTTCCGCTTCCAGGCCGGGCAATTCGCGATGATCGGCCTGATGGTGGACGGCAAGCCGCTGATGCGGGCCTATTCCGTGGCCTCCCCCCCCTGGGAGGAGACGCTGGAATTCCTCTCCATCAAGGTGCAGGACGGCCCCCTCACCTCCCGGCTGCAGAACATCCAGCCCGGCGACACCGTGCTGATCAACCGCAAGCCCGTGGGCACGCTGCTGCTGGACAACCTGCTGGCGGGCAAGCGTCTGTGGTTCCTCTCCACCGGCACGGGCCTGGCGCCCTTCATGTCCCTCATCCGCGAGCCCGAGGCCTATGACCGCTTCGAGAAGGTCATCGTGACCCATACGGTGCGCGAGGTGGAGGAGCTGGCCTATCGCGAATACATCACGAAGGAGCTGCCGCAGAACGAGTTCCTCGGCGAGATGGTGCGGGAGAAGCTGGTCTATTACCCCAGCGTGACGCGCGAGGAGTTCCCGAACCGCGGCCGCATCACCGAGCTGATGGACAGCGGCCGGATCTATGCCGATCTCGGCTTCCCGCCGCTCTCGCCCGAGCATGACCGTGTCATGCTCTGCGGCTCTCCGGAGATGCTGGCGGATACGCGGCTGCGGCTGGAGGCGCTGGGCATGAAGGAGGGCAGCGCGCATGAGCCGGGCCACTTCGTGATCGAGAAGGCCTTCGTCGAGAAGTAGCCAGCCGGACTGGGACAAGAGGCTGGCCGCGCCGGTTCGCGCGGCCGGCGTGTTCACCACGAAGATATTGCGGCCCCGTTAGAATCCGGGCAGGCTCCCTCGTAAGCGTATCCGGCAGAGATACGCCACGAGGGAAGGTTCGATGTCCGAGAAACAAAAGGCGGGCCGTCGTGGCCTTTTGCGCGCGGCTGCGGTCGGTGCCACCGGGGCCGCCGTGCTGGCGACGCCCAGCGTCAGCCGCGCCCAGACCACCACGCTCCGCTTCCAATCCACCTGGCCGCAGCGCGACATCTTCCATGAATTCGCGCAGGACTATGTGGAACGGGTGAACCGCATGGCCGGCGGGCGGCTGCGGGTGGAGCTGCTGGCCGCCGGCGCCGTGGTGGGTGCCTTCCAGGTGCTGGATGCGGTGCATGCGGGCACGCTGGATGGCGGGCACGGCGTCGCGGCCTACTGGTTCGGCAAGAACAAGGCCTTCTCGCTCTTCGGCACCACCCCGCCCTGGTTCGGCGATGCGAACCAGCTGCTCGGCTGGTTCTACCACGGCGGCGGCGAGGCGATGTACAAGGAGCTGCTGCACGACATCCTGAAGGTGAATGTCGTCGGCTTCCTCTCCGGTCCCATGCCCACCCAGCCCTTCGGCTGGTTCAAGCAGCCGATCGAGCGCCCCGAGCAGATCCGCGGGCTGAAATACCGCACGGTGGGCCTGGCGGCCGACCTGCTGGCCGAGATGGGCGCGGCCGTCGTATCCCTTCCCGGCGGCGAGATCGTGCCGGCGCTGGAGCGCGGCGTGATCGATGGGGCGGAGTTCAACAACCCCTCCTCCGACCGCGTGCTCGGCTTCCCCGATGTCGCCAAGACCTACATGATCCAGAGCTACCACCAGCGGGTGGAAAGCTTCGAGATCCTGTTCAACCGGCAGAAATACGAGGGGCTCCCGGCCGAGCTGCAGGCCATCATCCGCCACTCCGCGGAAGCGGCCTCGGCCGACATGTCCTGGAAGCTCCAGGACCGCTACTCGAAGGACCTGCTGGAGATGACGCAGCGGCAGGGCGTGCAGGCGCGCCCCCTGCCCCGCGCCGTGCTGGATGCGCAGCTGGCCGCCTGGAACAAGGTGATCGAGCGGCTGGAGGGCGACAACTCCAATCCCGCCAACGGCCCCTTCTTCAAGAAGGTCTGCGACAGCCAGCGGGACTGGTGCCGCCGCGTGGGCAACTTCTTCCTGCGCTACGAGGCCAGCCAGGTGGTCTCCTACAACCACTTCTTCGCCAGCCGCTGACCGGGTTCCGGCGGGGCCCCGCGCCCCGCCGGGCACCACGGGACGCAAGGGAGCAGCATGCAGCGGATCCTCCTGGGTATCGACCGGCTCTCCACCCTGGTCGGGCAGGCCTTCGCCTGGTGCATCGTCGCCCTGACCGTCGTCGTCACCTATGAGGTCGTCGCACGCTATGCCTTCCGTGCCCCGACCACCTGGGGCTACGACGTCACCTACATGCTCTATGGCGCGCTGTTCATGATGGCGGGCGCCTATGCGCTCTCGCGCAACGGGCATGTGCGCGGCGACTTCCTCTACCGGATGCTGTCGCCGCGCCGGCAGGCCTGGCTCGACCTCGTGCTCTATATCCTGTTCTTCTTCCCCGCGATCTTCGCCTTCATGATCTCCGGCTGGCACTTCTTCCAGGAGAGCCTGGCGCAGAACGAGCGGTCCATGTTCTCGCCGAGCGGCCCGGTGATCTGGCCCTTCAAGTTCCTCATCCCGCTCGTCGGCTTCCTGCTGCTGCTGCAGGGGCTGGTGGAGGCCGTGCGATGCATCCGCTGCATCCAGGACGGCGCATGGCCCCAGCGCCTCTCGGATGTGGAGGAGATGGACCAGCTCATCCTGGCCCAGGCGGAGGCGCTGGGGGCCGAGGCCCTGGCCGCCCGGATCGCGAGCGGCGCCGCCCCCGAGCTACCGCCGCCCGCCGAAGCCGTGCCGCGCGAGCGCAGCGGCGACCAGCAGGACGGCCGGTGACGCAACCCGAACCCGCACGAGGCCCCGCCCCGGCATGAGCGATCCCGCCCTCGGCCTGACCATGCTCGGGCTGTTCCTGTTCTTCATCCTTCTGGGCTTCCCGATCGCCTTCACCCTGATGGCGATGGGGCTGTTCTTCGGCTACCTGGGCATGGGGGACCGGATCTTCGACCTCTTGGTCCAGCGCACCTATGCGGTGATGGCCAATGACGTCCTCATCTCCGTGCCGCTCTTCGTGTTCATGGGATATGTTATCGAACGGGCGAGCATCCTGGACCGGCTGTTCCGATCCTTGCAGATGGCATCAGGAAACATCCCGGGCAGCCTCGCCGTTGCCACGCTGGCCACCTGCGCGCTGTTCGCCACCGCCACCGGCATCGTGGGCGCCGTGGTCACGCTGATGGGGCTGCTCGCCTTCCCCGCGATGCTGAAGGCCGGATATGACGTGCGGCTGGCGGCCGGCGTCACCTGCGCGGGCGGATGCCTCGGCATCCTCATCCCGCCCTCGATCATGCTTATCCTGTACGGCGCCACCGCGGGCGTCTCGGTGGTGCAGCTCTATGCCGCCGCCTTCATCCCGGGCGTGACGCTGGCGGTCTGCTACATGCTCTACGTCATCATCCTGGCGATGCTGAAGCCGCAGGTGGCGCCGCCCCTGCCGCCGGAGGAGCGCAACATCCCCTTCTGGCAGATCGCCTGGGCGCTCGTCTCATCCTTCGTGCCGCTGGCGCTCCTCATCGCCTCCGTGCTGGGCGCCATCCTGCTCGGCCTCGCGACACCCAGCGAGGCGGCCGCGATGGGCAGCCTGGGCGCCGTCATCCTCGCCATCGTCTACCGCGCCTTCACCTGGACGAAGCTGAAGGAGAGCGTGTTCCTCACCGCCCGCACCTCCGCCATGGTGTGCTGGCTCTTCGTCGGCTCCTACGTCTTCTCTTCCGTCTTCGGTTATCTCGGCGGGCAGTCGGTGGTGGAGGAGTTCGTCAAATCCCTGCCGCTGAACTCCTTCACCTTCATGATCCTGGCGCAGGCCATCATCTTCGTGCTCGGCTGGCCGCTGGAATGGACGGAGATCATCGTGATCTTCGTTCCCATCTTCCTGCCGCTGCTGGACGACTTCGGCGTCTCCCCCCTCTTCTTCGGGGTGATGATCGCGCTGAACCTCCAGACCTCCTTCCTCTCCCCGCCGGTGGCCATGGCGACCTTCTACCTCAAGGGCGTGGCGCCGAAGCATGTGCGGCTGGAGGACATCTTTGCCGGGGTGATGCCCTTCATCTACATCGTCGTGGCGACCATGGTGGTGATGTACTTCGTGCCGGAGCTCGTGACCTGGTTGCCCGAGACGCTTTATGGAGGGGAGAGCGCCGGGGATCCGGGCGTTTCCATGGAGGCGCCGCCGAGCGGCGGCTTCACCGAGGAGGAGACCATGCGCGAGTGACGCGCGCCGCCCGTGCCGCCGGCTGGATCGCGGAAGCGATCGCGACCGGCAATCCCCTGGCCGCCTTACCCGCCGAGATCGCGCCGCGCGGCCGCGCCGAAGGGGAGCGCGTGGCCTTCGCCGCGCTCGAGGCCCTCGGCATCGCCCCCTGCGGCGTGCGGATGGCGGAGGGCATCGTGGGACCGATGGCGGAGGGACGGCTGCTGCCCGACGGTGCCACCGCCGCCCCGCTGCGCCATCCCGTAGCAACCGCCGCGCTGATCGGCGTGCTGGCCGAGGGATTGCAGCCGGAGGATGACGCGCGCCCCCGCTTCGCCGCGCTGCATGTCGCGATCGACATCGCGGACCATCGCTTCACCGAAGCGCCGCTCGCCCTCGGCCTGCGTGTCGCGGACCTGGCCGGGTTGGGCTTCGTCGTGGCGGGGCCGCCTGTCACCCTCCTGCCGGAACGGGTGGTGATCGAGGCGCGGGACCTCGCGCCGCGGGAGGTGCTGGCGCCTGTCGCCGCCGCCGCGCGGCGCCTGGGCGGCCTGCCCGCCGGCGCGCTGCTGGTCGCGGCCGGTCTCTCCGCCCCGCTGCCGCCGCGGGAAGGGGAGGTCCGCGCCGATTTCGGAGCCCTCGGCAGCCTTTCCGCGCGCCTCGGCTGAGGTTCGGCCGGGCGCTGGACAGCGGAATCGGGAAAGCTTTCGATTTCGTCAGCTTTCTCCCTAGCGATACGGCGCGGCATCGTTTTACGCTGATCTCGACGAGTCTGCGCGACGGCTCGTCCCCGGGGAGGCCGGCATCGGCCGCCCGAGGCAACCGAGGTCCGGGCAGCGTCGCGCCCCGGGGGGATTCAGGACCAAGCCCAAAGATGAGCAGCACCTATTCAACAAGCGACGTGGCGGCCAAGAACCGGCCCATGTCCCGGGAGGAGAGGAAGGTCATCCTCGGCTCCTCCCTCGGCACCGTGTTCGAGTGGTATGACTTCTACCTCTACGGCAGCCTCGCGGCGCTGATCGGCACCCACTTCTTCAGCCAGTACCCCGAGGGCACGCGCAACATCTTCGCGCTTCTCACCTTCGCGGCCGGCTTCCTCGTGCGCCCCTTCGGCGCCCTGGTCTTCGGCCGGATCGGCGACCTGGTGGGGCGGAAGTACACCTTCCTCGTCACCATCGTCATCATGGGCGCCTCGACCTTCATCGTCGGCCTCCTGCCGGGATCGGAGAGCATCGGCATCCTCGCGCCCATCCTGCTCATCGTGCTGCGCTGCCTTCAGGGCCTGGCGCTGGGCGGCGAGTATGGCGGCGCCGCGACCTATGTGGCGGAGCACGCGCCGAACGGGCGCCGCGGCTTCTACACCTCCTTCATCCAGATCACGGCGACGGCGGGCCTGTTCCTCTCGCTGCTGGTCATCCTCGGCACCCGCACGGCGGTGGGCGAGGCGGATTTCGCGGCCTGGGGCTGGCGCATCCCCTTCCTGCTCTCGATCGTGCTGCTCGGCATCTCGGTCTGGATCCGCTCGACGCTGAATGAGAGCCCGGCCTTCCAGAAGATGAAGGAAGAGGGCACCCATTCGAAGGCGCCGCTGTCGGAGGCCTTCGGCCAGTGGCGGAACGCCAAGTGGGCGCTGCTCGCGCTGCTCGGCCTGACCATGGGCCAGGCGGTGGTCTGGTACACCGGCCAGTTCTACGCACTGTTCTTCCTCGGCTCGATCCTGAAGGTGGACGGGGCGACGACGAACCTGCTGATCGCTTGGTCGCTGCTGCTCGGCTCGGGCTTCTTCGTCTTCTTCGGCTGGCTGTCGGACAAGATCGGCCGCAAGCCGATCATCCTCGGCGGTTGCCTCCTGGCCGCGCTCACCTACTTCCCGCTGTTCAAGCTCCTGACGGCGGAGGCGAACCCGGCGCTGCACCGGGCGCAGCAGACCATCCCGGTGCAGGTGCTGACCGATCCCTCCACCTGTTCCTTCCAGTTCAACCCGGTGGGCACGGCGCGCTTCACCCAGCCCTGCGACATCGCCAAGGCGGCGCTGGCCCGGGCTTCGGTGCAGTATTCGGTGGAAGCCCTTCCGGCCGGCACCTCGACGGCGGAGACCTCCATCCGCATCGCGAACGGCGCGCCCATCCGGGCGACCGATCCGACCTTCCAGCAGCAGCTCACGGCGGGGCTTTCCGCCGCCGGCTATCCGCTGGCCTCCAACCCGAGCGTGGTGAAGATGTCGGGGCCCTTCGACATCTTCCGCGAGCAGCCGGCGGTGCTGATCGGCGTGCTCACCCTGCTCGTGATCTACGTGACCATGGTCTACGGCCCGATCGCGGCGGCGCTGGTGGAGCTCTTCCCCACGCGCATCCGCTACACCTCGATGTCGCTGCCCTACCACATCGGCAACGGGTGGTTCGGCGGACTGCTGCCGGCGACCTCGCTGGCGATGGTGGCCCAGACCGGCGACATCTATTACGGCCTCTGGTACCCGATCGTCATCGCCCTCGCGACGGTGGTGATCGGCGCGATCTTCATCCCCGAGACGAAGGACCGCGACATCTTCGAGGCCGAGGAATCGGGAACCAACGCGCGGGCCTGACCGCCCCGCGTGACAGAGACAGGGCGCCGGGAGAGATCCCGGCGCCCTTCTTCTTTAGGCCCTGCCTTCCTGCCTCCCCCCTTGCACGCGCATGGCCCCGGGGGCCAACCTCTCCGCAAAATGGGAGGACGACATGCCGGATGGCGCCAGCGGGATGACCGCCCCCGTCCTGGTCCGAGAGGACCGGGACGCCGTTGCCACCCTCACCCTCAACCGCCCCGCGGCCCGGAACGGGCTCTCCCTCGCCCTGCTCGATGCGTTGGGCGTGGCGCTGCGCGACATCGCGGCCGATCCCGGCCTGCGCTGCGTCGTCGTCCAGGCCGAGGGCCCGGTCTTCTGCGCCGGCCACGACCTGAAGGAGATCACCGCGCATTTCGCCGATGCGGATGGCGGCCATGCCTTCTTCGCGGATTCCATGGCGCGTTGCGCCGCCGTGATGCAGGCCATCCCCGCCCTGCCCCAGCCGGTGATCGCGGCCGTGCAGGGCATGGCCACCGCCGCCGGCTGCCAGCTGGCCGCGGCCTGCGACATGGTCCTGGCCGCCGAGGAGGCGCGCTTCTGCACGCCGGGGGTGGAGATCGGGCTGTTCTGCTCCACCCCCGCCGTCGCCCTCTCGCGCGCCGTGCCGCGCAAGGCCGCGATGGAGATGCTGCTGACAGCCGAGCCGATCGATGCCGCGGAGGCACGGCGGATCGGGCTGGTGAACCGGATCGTCCCAGGCGCTTCGCTGCGGGCGGAGGCGGCGGCGCTCGCGGCCCGCATCGCCGGCCGTTCGGCCCTGGCCGTGCAGCTCGGCAAGCGGAACTTCCACCGCCAGGCCGGGCTGCCGCTGGCCGAAGCCTATGAGGTGGCGGCCGCGGCCATGGTCGAGAATCTGCTGGCCGAGGATGCGGCCGAGGGCATCGGCGCCTTCCTCGCGAAGCGCGCGCCGGAATGGAGGCATCGCTGATGGACACCAACCCACCCGTTTCCACCGACCGGGCCTCCGCGAAGCAGGCCTATGACGCCCTGCCCCGCACGGGCGCCAACCACCGCGCGCTGACGCCGCTGCTGTTCGTGGAGCGCGCGGCGGCGGTCTTCCCCGACCGCACCGCCGTGATCCATGGCGCGCAGCGCTTCACCTGGCGCGAGCACCGGGACCGCTGCGTCCAGCTCGCCTCGGCCCTCGCCGCACGCGGCATCGGGCGCGGGGACACGGTGGCGGCGCTGCTGCCGAACACCCCGGCGATGATCGAATGCCATAACGGCGTGCCCATGACGGGCGCGGTGCTGAACACGATCAACATCCGCCTGGATGCGGATACGGTGGCCTACATCCTCGACCATGGGGAGGCGCGCGCCGTGGTGGTGGACCGCGAATTCGCACCGCTTCTGGAGCGCGCGCTGGAGATCGCCACCTCCAGGCCCCTGGTCATCGAGGTGAACGACCCCGAGGCGCCTTCCGCCAACACGCTGGGCGGGGAGGATTACGAGGCCTTCCTCGCAGCGGGCGACCCCGCTTATCCCTGGCAGCCCCCAGCCGATGAATGGGATGCGATCGCGCTGAACTACACCTCCGGCACCACCGGGCGCCCCAAGGGCGTGGTGTACCACCATCGCGGCGCGCATCTGGGCGCGCTCGGCAATGTGCTGGCCTGCGGCATCCCCCCGGCACCGACCTATCTCTGGACGCTGCCGATGTTCCACTGCAACGGCTGGTGCTTCCCCTGGACGATTGCCGCGGTGGCCGGCACCCATGTCTGCCTCCGCGCCGTGCGGGGCCCGGCCATGTGGGAGCTGATCAAGGCCCATGGCGTGACGCATCTGTGCGGCGCGCCCATCGTGCTGCAGACGCTGGTGAACGACCCGAACCGCGTGCCCGGCAGCGGCCTGGTGTTCGCCACCGCCGGCGCCGCGCCGCCCGAGGCGGTGCTGGCGGCCGCCGATGCCGCGGGGGTGACGGTGCGCCACATCTACGGCCTGACCGAATGCTACGGCCCCTCGGTGGTGAACGAGTGGCACCCCGAGCACGACGCCCTGCCCGCGCCGGAGCGTGCGGCGCTGATGGCCCGCCAGGGCGTGCGCTACGTCACGCTGGAGGCTTTCGACGTGCTGGATGCGAACGACCAGCCCGTGCCCGCAGACGGGACGACGATGGGCGAGGTGGCCATGCGCGGCAACACGGTGATGAAGGGCTATCTGAAGGACCCGGCGGCGACGGAGAAGGCCTTCGCGGGCGGCTGGTTCCGCACCGGCGACCTCGGCGTGAAGCACCGGGACGGCTATGTGCAGCTGAAGGACCGGGCGAAGGACATCATCATCTCCGGCGGCGAGAACATCTCCTCCATCGAGGTGGAGGATGCGCTCTACAAGCACCCGGCCGTGGCGGTGGCCGCCGTGGTGGCCGCGCCGGACGAGAAATGGGGCGAGGTGCCCTGGGCCTTTGTGGAGCTGAAGCCGGACGCCGATGTGACGGAGGCCGAGCTGATCGCGCATGCCCGCGCGCGCCTGGCGGGCTTCAAGGTGCCGAAGCGCGTGATCTTCCAGGAGGTCCCGAAGACCTCGACCGGCAAGCTGCAGAAGGTGCCGCTGCGCAAGGCGGTGAAGGAGGGGCTGGTCACGGGCTAGCCCCCTCGGGACACCGACAAGTCGGCGACCTGATCGTCTTGCGGCGCGCCCCACCGCGCCGCATGACGACTTCATGACAGAGATCCGCGACAGCCGGCCGGAAGACGTGCCTGCGATCACCCGCATCTACGCCCATTGGGTGGAGCATGGCCGTGCCTCCTTCGAGCTGACCCCGCCTGGGGAGGCGGAGATGGCGGCGCGGCGCGAGGCGGTGCTGGCGGGGGGATACCCGCATCTCGCGGCGGTGGACGAGGACGGCGCGCTGCTCGGCTATGCCTATGCCTCGGCCTACCGTCCCCGCCCGGCCTACCGGCACACGGTGGAGAACTCGGTTTATGTCGCCCCGGGCGGCACCCGCTCCGGCATCGGCCGCGCGCTGCTGGAGGCGCTGATCGCCCGCTGCGAGGCCGCGGACTTTCGCCTCATGGTCGCGGTGATCGGGGATTCGGCCAACACCCCCTCCATCCGCCTGCACGAGAAGCTGGGCTTCCGCCACGCCGGGGCGATCCCCTCCATCGGCTACAAGCACGAGCGCTGGCTCGACACGGTGCTGATGACGCGGCCGCTCGGCCCGGGCGATACCACGCCCCCCACCCGGCCGTGACCGCCACGGAGGCCGCCCGGGCCGATCGCGACACGCGGAACGCCTCCCTCACCCTCGCCCTCACCCTGCCGGGTGATGTGGTGCTCTACCTTCTCCTCCCGCTGCATGCGGCCGTGTTCGGCGTGTCGCTGCCGGAGGCGGGAATCCTCCTGGCGGCCAACCGCCTGGTGCGGATCGCGGGCTATGGCTGGGTGGCGCGCTTCTATGCCGAACGGGGGCCGCGCGCCGCCTGCATGCTGGCAGCCGCCGCCTCGGTGCTCGCCACCACCGGCTACGCCCTGCTCTCCGGCCTCTGGGCGCTGCTCGTCGCAAGGCTGGTCTGGGGGCTGGCCTTCGCGGCCATGAACATCGCGGTGCAGGCCCTGCCCACGGCGGTTCAGGAAGGCGCCGCGCGGCGCAGCGGCTGGTCCCGATCCATCGTGGCGGCGGGCCCCATGCTGGGGCTGGCCGGCGGCGCGCTGCTGGCCGAATGGGCAGGGCCGCGGGTGGTGTTCCTGTTGCTCGGCCTCGTCTCGGTGCCCGCCATCCTCTTTGCCGCCCGCCTGCCCGCCACGCCGGAAGGCCAGGCCAAGGGCGGGCCGCGCTTCTCGCTGCCCCGCGCCTTCGATGTCTGGGCCTTCACCTTCGGCCTCACCATGGACGGGCTCTTCATCATCGGGCTCTCGGTGCTCGCGGCGGCCACCCTGCCCGAGGGCGCCACCCTCGCGGCCGGCGCCGCCCTCGCCCTGCGCTACGCGGCCGAGATCCTCCTCTCCCCGGCCGGTGGCTGGCTGGCGGGGCGGCTGGGCGCGCGGCGGGCGCTGGTGGGGCTCTCCCTCGCCACCGCCTGCGGGCTGCTGATGCTCGGGGTGGGGGGCGTGCTGCTCTGGGCGGGCGCCCTGGGCACGGTGCTGCTGCGGGCCATCATCCAGCCCCTGCCCGGCCCGGTGGTCGCGGCCGAGAATCCCGGGGCCGCGCGTGTCCCAGCCCTCGCCCGCCAGGCCACCTGGCGGGATATCGGCGCTGGCGCCGGGCCATTGCTGGCCGGCTTCCTCCTGCCCGTGGCCCCTGCCCTGCTGATCTATGGCGGCGCCGCTGCGATGCTGGCCGTGGCCAGCCTGGCCATCCGGCGCCCACATAGGGGTGCGGGATGAACCCCAGACGGGCGGCGGCGTTCTCCGCTCGATCACCAGGGGATTAACACAGGTCATGCCCGACCAGGCCGTCGCGCCACCCGTGGCCGGACACGGTGCCAGCAAGCTCACCAGCGTCGTCGTAGACGCCTATAACGCGGAGCTGCGCGACAAGGAGGGGTTCATCGGCGACCGCGCGAGCAAGCGCGCCTTCCGCGCCATTCTCGATGAGTGGCGGGAGCGCCTTCACAAGCTGGGCGACGAGGACCCGCTGGGCGATATCGAGACCGAGGAGGTTTCCAACCGCCGCCTGGAAAAGCTCCTGCATGACGAGCGGCCCGAGGCCGCCGCGCTGATCCACGGCGTGGTGGAGGAGTTCGCCCAGGAGCTGTGCGGCGTCACGCGCCGCTTCCTCCGGCTCAAGGGCTGGAAGGACACGCAGCGGATCGCGGTGGGCGGGGGGATGAGCGGCAGCCGCGTGGGCAAGCTGGCCATCGGCCGGGCCTCTCTTCTGCTCAAGGCCGATGGCCAGGGCGTGGAGCTAGTCCCCATCACCCACGAGCCCGACGAGGCGGCGCTGATCGGCGCCGCGCACCTCGCGCCGAGCTGGATCTTCGCGGGGCATGACAGCCTGCTGGCCGTGGATATCGGCGGCACCAACATCCGCGCGGGGCTGGTGGAGCTGAACCTGAAGAAGGCGCGGGACCTCTCCGAGGCGAGGGTCGTCGGGCTGGAGGTCTGGCGCCATTCGGCGGACGAGCCGAGCCGGGAAGAGGCGGTGGAACGGCTCGGCACCATGCTGCGCGGCATGGTGGCGCTGGCCGAGGCCAAGAAGCGGGCCCTCGCCCCCTTCATCGGCATCGGCTGCCCCGGGATCATCGAGGAGGATGGCTCCATCGACCGGGGCGGCCAGAACCTGCCGGGAAATTGGGAAAGCAGCCGCTTCAACCTGCCCCGCGCCATCTCCGAAGCCGTGCCCGAGATCGGTGGGCACGGGACGGTGGTGCTGATGCACAACGACGCCGTGCTGCAAGGGCTGAGCGAAATCCCCAACATGCAGGATGTCGAGCGCTGGGGGGTGCTGACCATCGGAACCGGGCTGGGGAATGCGCGGTTCACGAACCGGCGGGGGGATTAGGCCCGGGGGTGCGCCTGAGGGCTCCGCCCTCAACCCGCCAAGGGCCTGAGGCCCTTGGAACCCCATTGGACTGCCGTGGATACCGTTAATCGGCGGGGTCTCTGGTGAGATCGGCTGATCCGGCCTTTGCAGTCGCCTGAGGTCGTCGACCTCAGGCGCACCGTCAGCCCAGTGAGTCCAAACTTCCAGAAAAAGATGATGGTGAGGGGTCCGGGGAGAGGAAGAATTCCTTCTTCCTCTCCCCGGGACAGACCGGGCAGACCAAGCCTCAAACCCCAGCCGGCGCCCTCCAGGGCACGGGAAGCGTGTCCCCCGCGATATAGAGGGGATGCCCCGGCTGCCCGTCCGCCGTCACCTTCAGGGCCAGCGGCTCGGCGCCTGCCCTGGCCAGGAGGGCGGCCAGCTCGGCCGCGCGGCGGCGCAGGGGTTTCGGTGGCAGGCCCCAGGCGACGATCACGCGCTCGGCGCGGGCGGCCCAGCCGGCGATGGCCTCGTCATTGCCAGGGCCCACGGGGTCCTCGCATTCGAGCAGCATGCTGGGCTTGGTCGCGCGCAGGGCGAAGGCGTTCAGCACCACCATGGCGCCGTATCCCCAGCGGCGGGTGAAGTCGCGGGCGCGGCGGACGGTGGGGTCGTCCACCGTCTCATCCGCGGTGCTGGGGTTCATCATGATCCAGGCGCAGACGCCGGGGGAGCCGAAGGGCAGGCCGTCCCAGCGGCGTTCCAGCACCGTGCGGTAGCGGCCATCGGCGGAGAACTCGGCGCGGCTGACGACCTCGGCGCCGATCTTCAGGCGCACTTTGCCGCCGGGGTCGTGCAGGTCCTGCGGGCGGGCCATGGCCGGCGGCTCAGCGGGCGTTGGCGCTGGCCTCGGAACGGGTCGCGCCGACACGGCTGGCCAGGGCGGCGGCCATGAACTCGTCCAGGTCGCCGTCCAGCACCGCGGCGGGGTTCCCCTTCTCCACGCCGGTGCGGAGGTCCTTCACCATCTGATAGGGCTGCAGGACGTAGGAGCGGATCTGGTGGCCCCAGCCGATATCGGTCTTGCCCGCCTCGGTGGCGGCGGAGACGGCCTCGCGCTTCTGCAGCTCCAGCTCGTAGAGGCGGGCGCGGAGCATATCCATGGCGATGGCGCGGTTGCGGTGCTGCGACCGGTCCTGGGTGGAGGCCACCACGATTCCAGTGGGGATATGGGTGAAGCGGACACCCGATTCGGTCTTGTTCACGTGCTGGCCGCCGGCGCCGGAGGCGCGGAAGGTGTCGGTGCGCAGGTCGGCGGGGTTGATGTCCACCTGAATCTTGTCGTCGATGACGGGGTAGACATAGACCGAGGCGAAGCTCGTCTGCCGCTTGTCGTTGCCGCCGAAGGGCGAGATGCGGACGAGGCGGTGCACGCCCATCTCGGTCTTCAGCCAGCCATAGGCGTTCGGGCCGCTCACCTGGATGGTGGCGGATTTGATCCCGGCCTCGTCACCCTCGCTCTGCTCGGTGATCGTGACCTTGTAGCCATGCGCCTCGGCCCAGCGCGTGTACATGCGGAGCATCATCTCCGCCCAATCCTGGGCATCCGTGCCGCCCGCGCCGGAATTCACCTCGACATAGGCGTCGTTGCCGTCCGCCTCGCCCGAGAGCAGGCTTTCGATCTCGCGGCGCTTGGCCTCGGCGGCCAGGCGGTGGAGATCGGCGACGGCGGCATCGGCCGTGGCGGCATCCTCCTCCGCCTCGGCCAGCTCGATCAGGTCCAGCGCGTCCTGCACCTCCTGCTCCAGCTTCTTCACGCCGTCGATCTGGTCGGACAGCCGCGTGCGCTCGCGCATCAGCTTCTGCGCGTTGGCGGCATCGTTCCAGAGGTCCGGGTCCTCCGCGCGGGCATTCAGCTCGTGCAGCCGCACCACGGCGGCATCCCAGTCCAGGTGGCGGCGCAGCAGGGCGACGCTGTCGGCAATCTGGGCCTTCAGGCCCTCGGCATCGGCACGCATGGGTCAGCGGGTCCAGTCGGATCGTCGCGGCGGCGAGCCGCGCGGAGACCGTTTCGGCGGCGGGCCGCGCCATCGCCGATCCGGCCTCTGTGGAAGCGGAAGGGGCCTCCCGTTCAGATGGGAAGCCTGGGGCGGAGCTAGTAGAGCCCGCCCAGGCTGCTGTCCACGGCGGAGGCGGTGGCGCCGCCCCCTCCATAGCCGCCGCCCGAGGCCTCGTTGCCGCCCATCGGCGGCCGGGCCGCGTTCTCCGTCCCCGGCTTGAAGGGCTCGAGGATGGACTGGCCGTTGCTGGTGGAGACGCGCACCAGCGCCACGCCCGGCGGGGCGCGGAAGGGCACGGGCGGGCTGTCCTGCAGGGCCGCCGCAACCACCTCGTTGAAGATCGGAGCCGCGTTGCCGCCGCCCGTCTCGCCCTCGCCCAGGCTGTGCGGGTCGTCGAAGCCCACCCAGACCGCGACCACGATGTCCGGCGTGAAGCCGACGAACCAGTTGTCGAAATAGTCGTTGGTCGTGCCGGTCTTGCCGGCCACGGGGCGGTTCAGCCCCTTGGCCGCGGCCACGCCCGTGCCCCGCTGGGTCACGCCCTGCAGCAGCGAGACCATCTGATAGGCCGCGATCGGGTCCACCACCTGGCGCCGGGCATCCTCCAGCGCGGGTGGGCCGGCGGAGACATCGGCGTTGCATCCCTGGCAACGCCGGGCCTCGTTGCGCCACACCACATGGCCGAAGCGGTCCTGCACGCTGTCGATCAGCGAGGGCTCCACGAACTTGCCGCCATTGACGAAAGCGGCGTAGCCGGCAGCCATCCGCATCACCGTCGTCTCCCCCGCGCCGAGCGCCATGGAGAGGACGCGCGGCATGTTGGGGATGACGCCGAAGCGCCGGGCGGTCTCGGCCACCTTGTCGATGCCGATTTCCTGGGCCAGCCGCACCGTGACCTGGTTCAGCGACTTCTCGATGGCGGTGCGCATCGTCACCCAGCCATTGGAATTGCCGCTGTAGTTGCCGGGGCGCCAGACGCCCTGGGGCGTCGCCATCTCGAAGGGGGCGTCCAGCAGCTGCTGGTTCGGGGGGATGCCCTGCTCCAGCGCCGTCACATAGACGAAGGGCTTGAAGGAGGAGCCGGGCTGCCGCATCGCCTGGGTGGCGCGGTTGAACCAGGACCGGTCGAAGCTGAACCCGCCGGACATGGCGAGCACGCGGCCGGTCGAGGGGTCGAGCGCGACGACGGCGCCTTCCACCTGCGGGATCTGGCGCAGCGCCAGCCTTTCGCCGCGGGCCGGCGTGCGGCCCTGGGCGGCGGTAGCCGGCAGGGTCTCCACCATCACCACGTCGCCGGGGCTGACCACGTCCTGCATGCGGCGCATGGCCGGGCCGAGGCGCCCATCGCGCGAGGCGCGGGACCAGACGACATCCTCCATCCCCAGCCGCCCCTCGCGCGGCTGGGCGGGGGCGCGGGGGTTCGGCCGTTCGGCCCAGCCCAGCCGGGCCTCCCGGGCACCCACTTCCAGCACCACGGCCAGGCGCCATTCGGGCAGCATGCCCGGCACGCGCGGCACGCCCTCCAGCGCGGGCATCCATTCGGCCGCGGCGGCGGAAACCTTCGTCACCGCCCCGCGCCAGCCGCCACGGCGGCGGTCATAGGCCATGAGGTGGTTGCGCAGGGAGGTTTCCGTGGCGGCCTGCAGCTTGGGGTCCATCGAGGTGCGGACGACGAGGCCACCCATGGTGGTCTGCTCCGGCCCGAAGCGGCCGTTCAGCTCGCGCCGCACCTCCTCGGTGAAGTACTGGCCCACCGCCACCATGTCCGGCCGTGCGCGGCCGCGATACTGGATCGGCTCCTGCTTGGCGGCCTCGGCCTCCTCGCGCGTCACGGCGCGGTCCTCGACCATGCGGTCCAGCACCCAGTCGCGCCGCTCCTTCGCGCGCTCGGGGTAGCGGGCGGGGTTGTAGTTGTTCGGCGCCTTGGGCAGCACGGCCAGGAAGGCCATCTCGCCCAGGGTCAGCTCGTCCAGCCCCTTGTTGAAGTAGTTCTGGGCGGCGGCCGCCACGCCATAGGCCTGGGCGCCCAGGAAGATCTCGTTCAGGTAGATCTCGAGGATGCGCTCCTTGCTCATCGCGCTCTCGAGCCGCTGGGCGAGGATGGCTTCGCGCACCTTCCGCATGATGGTGCGGTCCGCGCCCACCAGCATGTTCTTGGCCACCTGCTGGGTGATGGTGGAGGCGCCACCGGCGCGTCGGCCCGTGCCCATCTGCTCCAGATTGGTGATGGCCGCGCGCAGGATGCCGATGGGGTCGACGCCGTGGTGATCCCAGAAGCGCTGGTCCTCGGCCGAGACGAAGGCCTGCTGCAGGCGCTTCGGAATGGCGCCGATCGGCACGAAGACCCGGCGCTCCAGCGCCAGTTCGGCCATCAGCCGGCTGTCGGCGGCGAAGATGCGCGACATCTGGGGCGGCTGGTAGTCGGCGAGCCAGGCATGGTCCGGCAGGTCCGCCGTGGCGTTCCGCCACAGCCCGTAGCCGGCGATCCCGCCCACGACCACGCCCACCATGCCCACCGCGAAGACGAAGCCCACCGTCCGGCGCAGCCAGATGCCGCGGCGCGGGCGCGGCTTGGCCGTGCCCGGCGAAGGCGGCGGGGGGATGTCCATCGAATCGGTCGGCTCCCCGGGGGCGGCGGCGCCCCGGGGGCGGCGCTCACCCACCAGGGGGCGTTCGGCGCGGAGATCTCTCGATGCCATCCTGTTCCTCGCGGCCACCCTGAGGGGCGGCCTTTAACACGTATTGATCAACTGGCGCGGCACGGCGGCGAATGACAGGCCCGTGCCCAAATCCCGGCAGGTTCTTTACGGAGCGTTCCTTAACATCCCGGGGCGGCGGGTCGCCTTGCCGGTCCATCGCCCCACCCCCGTGCGAAAGACGGGTCGGTAACCCACCCCCGACAGGCCGGTTTCCGCCCCACCGGCGCTCCGCCGGAGGTCGCGCCACGGTGTGGCCGGGAAGCCATGCCCCTTCCCCACGGCCGCGGCCCCTACCCCACCGGCGACACCCCCAGGCCCGGCCGTTCCAGATAGTCCTCCACCGCCGAGGCCAGCGCGGTGGCGACCACCGCGCGGTGCTGCGGCTGCTTAAGCTGCGCCTCGTCCTGCCGGTTCGAGAGAAAGCCGATCTCGACCAGCATGGAGGGGATGTCGGGCGATTTCAGGACGGCGAAGGCGGCCTGGCGGTGGGTGTTGGGCAGCAGCGGCACGCGCGGCCGCAGCGCGCCGACCGCCATGTTCGCCAGCCGCGTCGAGCCCTGCCGCGTTTCCTGCCGGACGAGGCTGAGAAGGATGCGCTGCACGTCCGGCGGCACGGGCGGCAGGTTGAGGCCGCCCGCCGAATCGGCGGCGTTCTCGCGCCGGGCCAGGGCCGCGGAGAGCGCGTCCGAGGCCGTTTCCGACAGCGTGTAGACGCTGGCCCCGCGCGCCCCCGGCGCCGAATCCGCATGGATCGAGACGAAGAGGACGGCGCGCTGGCGGCGCGCGAACTCCACCCGGCCCGCCAGGGAGACGAAGGCATCGCGGTTGCGGGTCATCACCACCCGGCAGCGCCCGCCCGCCTCCAGCCGCCGCTTCATCTCCTGCGCGGCGGCGAGGACGATGCGCTTTTCCTGCGTGCCGGTGGCGCCGATGGCGCCGGGGTCCTTGCCGCCATGGCCGGGGTCCAGCACCACCACCGGGCGGGGGGCGCCCTGGCCCTGGGCGATCGGGCGGCCAGGGCCGGCCAGCCGGGCGAAACCCGCTGCCGGGCCGGGCCGGATGGACAGGACCAGCGCCCCACCCTCCCGCCCCACCGCCGGTGCGGCGACCGGGCCGGTGAGGTCGATGGTGAGGCGCCGGGACCGGGGATCCCAGCGCAGCGCCCGCACGGGGGCGACGCCGGAGAGCAGGGGCGGCCCTTCCCAGCCGTGGCGCGGCAGGCTGAGCACCAGGCGCTGCGGCCGGGCATCGGCGGTCAGGCGCCAGGGGCCGACGGCGGCACCCGGCAGCACCAGGCGCACGCCGTCGCCCTCCGCCCGCAGGCTCGCGCCATCGGCGGCGGCCGGGCGCGGCGCGACCAAGGCGGCCAGGGCCGCGGCCAGCAGGCCCCGGCGCGGCAAATTCGTTCTCATCCCCTCACGTCCCCCCTCAAGGTCGTCAGGCATCCCCTTGGTCTACATCGTAGCACCGGGATTGCGGTGGAACCTTGTCTGAAGCGTGACGGAGGGAAACAGGGGCCCCGAAAGCCCCTTTCCGGCCGCTTCGGGCCAAGGTGTGGCACGGGGCACACAGCGCCTTGCCCCTCGGCACCCCCCTCAGTATGGTGGATTGCCCCGGCGGCACGCCGCCGGTGGAGGGTTTTCGGGTGCGGCCGACCACGGAACGGCCGCCAGTCCAGCGAGACTTGTCCAGCCAGCTTGGACGCCCGGCCCCGTTTCGCCCCGAAAAGGGCCGCCGCCCGCGCCGGATTCCGGCCCGGCTGCGCCGGCCCGGCACGCGGGGCAGCGGGTTACCAGCCTTCCCCGGCGCGCGCCATGCGGCGCGGCAGGGCCAAGCGTCCCACCTGTGGGACCGATGGACCGCAACGCGCCCGTCGCCGGCCCGCCCGCGCGCGCCGCCATCCCCGGATGGAGGGGCGCCGCCCAAGGGGTCGCGCACGGCACGCCGAAACCGCTGGGCACGTTCGTGCCCATTGAACAGCACACAGGGGGGCCCCTCGGGCCGCCCGCCACGGGAGAAAGGACGGATGACGGCGATGCTTCGCTCTGCCCCGCACCGCGCTTCTCCCGCTCCGCCAACCCTCACCGCCGCCGGCCGCCCAGTGCCCCGCGCGGCGCGGAGTTCCGCCTTCCATGACCAAGCGCATGCTGATCGATGCATCCCACCCCGAAGAGACGCGGGTGGTGGTGCTGGACGGCAACCGTCTTGAGGATTTCGATCTCGAGACCCAGAACCGCCGCCCGCTGAAGGGCAACATCTACCTCGCCAAGATTGTCCGCGTGGAGCCGAGCCTCCAGGCCGCCTTCGTCGAGTATGGCGGCAACCGCCACGGCTTCCTCGCCTTCGGCGAGATCCACCCGGACTACTACCAGATCCCCGTCGCCGACCGGCAGCGCCTGCTGGAGATGCAGGCCCAGGAGGAGGACGAGGAGGATCCCGAGGACGAGATCGAGACCGCGGCCGAGCGCCTGGCCCCGGATGATGACGCCGACCTGATCGGCCGCGAGGAGGCGAAGTCCGCCGCCGAGGCCAAGCCCGACGCCCCGCGGCCCGGCGAGACCGTGGACGAATCCGGCGCGACCGCCGACACCACCGCCGAGCCGGCCAGCCCCTCCGCCGACCTCCCCGCGGGCACCGCCCCGGATGGCGAGACCGGCGGTGGCGAGGATGGCGCTGCCCCCGCCCCGCGCGCCCAGCCCATGACCATGCATGTGGACCGGGTGAGCGAGGGCGACCCGGTGGCCGAGGCCAAGGAGCCCCGCGACGATTCCGGCGAGGATGGCGAGGTCGAGACGGTCCGCGAATCCTCCCTCCCGCCCGAGACGATCGGCGGCGAGGACCGGAACGGCGACGAGGGCGGGGATGAGGAGCGCCGCGAGCGCCGCATCCCCTCCCGCTTCCTGCGCCACTACAAGATCCAGGAGGTGATCCGCCGCCGGCAGATCATCCTCGTCCAGGTCGTGAAGGAGGAGCGCGGCAACAAGGGCGCGGCCCTCACCACCTATATCTCCCTGCCCGGCCGCTTCTCCGTGCTGATGCCGAACTCGCCCAAGGGCGGCGGCGTCTCCCGCAAGATCACCTCCGCCACCGACCGCAAGCGCCTGCGCGAGGTGATCGACGAGCTGGGCCTGCCGCGCGGCATGAGCATGATCGTGCGCACGGCCGGCGCGCAGCGGCCCAAGCCCGAGATCCGGCGCGACGGCGAATACCTGCTGCGCCTGTGGGACGACATCCGCGAGCGCACCCTCGGCTCCACCGCGCCCGCGCTGGTCTATGAGGAGGCGGACCTCCTCAAGCGCGCCATCCGCGACAACTTCGCGAAGGACATCGAGGAGATCCAGATCGAAGGCGAGGAGGCCTTCCGTCAGGCCCGCGAGTTCACGCGGATGCTGATGCCGCAGAACGAGCGCAAGATTAAGCTCTACCGCGAGCCCGGCATGCCGCTCTTCGCCCGCGCGGGGGTCGAGCAGCAGCTGGATGCGATGATGTCGCCCACCGTGCAGCTTCGCTCGGGCGGCTACATCGTCATCAACCAGACCGAGGCGCTGGTCTCCATCGACGTGAACTCGGGCCGCGCCACGCGCGACCGGCATATCGAGGACACGGCGCTCCGCACCAATCTCGAGGCCGCGGACGAGATCGCCCGCCAGCTGCGCCTGCGGGACCTGGCCGGGCTGGTCGTCATCGACTTCATCGACATGGAGAGCAGCCGCCACGACGGCATGGTGGAGCGCCGCCTGAAGGAGGCGCTGCGCCATGACCGCGCGCGCATCCAGGTCGGCCGCATCTCCCATTTCGGCCTGCTGGAGATGTCCCGCCAGCGGCTGCGCCCGAGCCTGACGGAGCACTCCTTCGTCACCTGCCCGCATTGCCAGGGCCTGGGCATCGTGCGTTCCGAGGAGAGCTCGGCCTTGCACGTGCTGCGCGCCATCGAGGAGGAGGGCGCCAAGCGGCGCGCCGCCGAGATCGTCGTGCACTGCGCGCCTTCGGTGGCCATGCACATCCTCAACCGCAAGCGCGAGCGCCTGGTGGCGGCCGAGCGGCGCCACGACATGTGCGTGATCTTCGAGCCCGACGCGGAGATGGCCGCGGCGCAGAACCGGATCGACCGCACCCGCCCGCAGACCCAGCCCGCCCCCTCCGCCGGCGCGCCCGCGCTGCGGATGGATTACGCGCCGGAGCCGGTGTTCATCACCGGCGGTGGCGGGGATGACGAGGAGGAGCCCGTCACGGCCGAGGAGGCCGAGGAGGGCAGCGGTGCGGGCACCGAGGCGCGCGGTGGAGAGGCCGCCGGCGAGCGCGGCGGTCGCCGTCGTCGCCGCCGCCGCCGTGGCGGGCGCCGCGAGGACGGTTCCGCGACGGACGGCACCGAGGCTTCGTCCGGCGAGGAGGGCTCCGAGGAGGAGGGCTCCGAGGAAGGCGAGGCCGCCGAGGGCGTGGCCGGGGAAGGCGCTGCCGAGGCGCCGGGCGAATCCGCGCCGGCCGAGGCACCCCGCCCCGCTGGCGAGCGCCCCGAGGGCGACGCCCGCCGCCGCCGCAGCCGCCGCGGGGGCAGCCGCTTCCGCCGCGATGCCGAGGACAAGGCGCCGCGTGCCGAGGAGGAGGAAGCCCCGCGCTATGCCGGCCCGACCCCGGCCGACCCCTTCGCCGGAACCTATGACGCGCTGATGGATGCGATGGACGCGGTGGAGGAGGCGGCGACCGCCGAGGCCCCGCGCGCCGTGCGCGAGATCCCCATCTCCGCCGCCCCGGTGGAGAATGCGGCCCCGGCCGAGGCCGCCGCGCCGGCCGAGGCTGCGCCGATGGAGGCCCTGCCGGCCGAGCCGACGCCCGTGGAAGCGGCGCCCGTGGAGGCCGCGCCCGTGGTGGCCGCTCCGGAGCCGGTGGCCGAGGCTCCGGCCCAGCCGGCCGCGCCGGAGGCGGAGCCCGAGCGGGCCGAGCCCGTGGTCGGAACGGTCGTGCAGCCCGTGCTGCTGGGCGCCGAGGATGCCCCGGCCGCCCCGGCGAAGAAGGGCTGGTGGCGCCGCTGACGTGATGGACGGCATCTTCCCGCCGCTGCGCGCGGGGGCGCTGACCCTCCGCGCGCTGCGCGCGGAGGATGCGGCCCAGCTCCATCGGCTCGTGAACGACTGGGAGGTGGCGCGCATGCTGGCGCGCGTCCCCTTCCCCTATCCGCGTGAGCTGGCGGATGAGTGGATCGCCTCCACCCGCGCGCAGATCGAGGCCGGGACGGCCTGGCACCTGGCGATCATGCGGGACGACGCGCTGGTGGGCTGCGTCGGCCTGACCACCACGCGGGACGCGCCGCGGCATGCCGAGCTGGGTTACTGGGTCGGCCGGCGCCACTGGGGCCAGGGAATCGGGCCCGAGGCGGCCGGGCGGCTGGCCCGCTGGGCCCTGGCCAATCTCGATCTCGACGTGATCCACGCCTCGGTGCTGGAGGAGAACAAGCGCTCCGCCGCGGTGCTGGCCCGCATCGGCTTCGTCCCCGACGGCATGGCGGAGCAGGACTTCACCGCCCGCAACGCGCGCCTGCCCGTGCGCCGCTTCCGGGCCGGCCGGGCCGAGCTCTCCGCCCCCGCCGGGCAGCCGGCGCCCGAGGCCGCGCCGCTGGCCGCCCCGGCCGCCGCCTCCGGGGCGAACCTGTTGCTCGTGGCCGCCTGCGCCCTGATCGATTCGGATGGCCGCGTGCTCCTCGCCCGCCGCCCCGAGGGCAAGCCGATGGCCGGGCTCTGGGAGTTTCCCGGCGGCAAGCTGGCCCCGGGCGAAACGCCGGAGGACGCGCTGATCCGGGAGCTGAAGGAGGAGCTGGGCATCGATGTCTCCGCCGCCTGCCTCGCGCCTTTCGCCTTCGCCTCCCATCCGCTGGAGGGCCGGCATCTCCTGATGCCGCTCTATCTCTGCCGGCGCTGGTCCGGCACGGTGGAAGGGCTCGAGGGCCAGGCCCTCGCCTGGGTCCGCCCGAACAAGCTCGGGGATTACGCGATGCCGCCGGCGGACAAGCCGCTGGTGGCGCTGCTGCGGGATTTCCTCTGAGGCCTGGCCGCGCCGGGCCGCGAAGGCTTGACGCCACGGCGGAACACGCGACCCTGAGGGGGCCTCGCGCAAGAGAAATGCCATGACCAATCCCACGGCCGCCCTGCTCATCATCGGGAATGAGGTGCTTTCGGGCCGCACCCAGGACGCGAACCTGAAGTTCATCGCCACCCGCCTGGGCGAGCTGGGGATTCCCCTGCGCGAGGTGCGCGTGATCCCGGACGTGCCGGAGACGATCATCGGCACGGTGAACGAGGTGCGGGCCAGCTTCACCTATGTCTTCACCACGGGCGGCATCGGCCCGACCCATGATGACATCACCAGCGAATGCATTGCCCGGGCCTTCGGCGTGCCCTGGGAGGTGCATGAGGAATCGCGCCGGATCATGGAGGCCGACTATTCCCGCCGGAACCCGCCGGTGGAGATGAACGCGGCGCGGCTGCGCATGGCCACCCTTCCCCGCGGGGCAAGGCCCATCCTCTGCGCGGAAACCTCGGCCCCCGGCTTCGTCATGGGCAACGTGCATGTCATGGCCGGCGTGCCGCGGATCATGCGCAGCATGTTCGAGGTGGTGGCGCCGACGCTGGAGGGTGGCACCCCGGTCAAGTCGCGCGCGCTGCACGCGCATGGGCTGCTGGAGGGCCAGATCGCCGCCGCGCTCTCGGCGGTGCAGGAGCGGTTCCCGATGCTCGATATCGGCTCCTACCCCTATTACCGGGCGGGCGGGAACGGCGTGGCGCTGGTGGCCAAGGGCACGGACGAGGCGGCGCTCGATGCCGCGGCGGCGGAGATCGCGGCGCTGATCCGCGCCGATGGGAAGGAGCCGATCGAGGGAGAGCCCGCGGCGGCCTAGGACCCGCCGGCCCGGCTCTCCTGCCGCGCCAGCCGGACCGCCACATGCCCCCGCATCACGCGCGGGCTGGGCATCACCAGCATGCAGTCGTCATGCGGCGTGCGGATCTCCACCTCGCCGTCCCGCGCGATCAGCGTGCCGGCGCGCGGGATCACCGTGCCGCCCCGGAAGGGCTCGGCGAAGGCGAATTGCCGCGAGGCGGCGGCGATGGCGCGGGTCACCGCCCAGCATTCGGCGGGCGGGCCCTGCGGCGCGCCCCCCGCGGGGCCGAGCGCCCGGAGGAAGCCGGCGGCGCAAGCCTCGGCCATCGCCTCCGTCTCCGGCTCCCAGTGCAGGCCGGCCTCGGCCAGCAGGGCGATGCCCGGGCTGTCCGGGCCGGCGAAGCGGGGATGGTCGATCAGGCGCGGTCCCTCGGGATGGTCGCCATCCAGCACCACGGCGGCCGGCGCGCCGATGGCCAGCGCCAGCGCCCGCGCCGCCGGCTTGCGGCCCGTGAGGATCAGCGGATCGGAGGGCCAGAGCATGGAATGCAGATCCAGCAGCGCATCGGCCGCCTCCACCACCGGGCGCAGCGCGCGCGCACGGCGCAGCTCCAGGCTGTCCCGCTTTCCATCCAGGATGGAGGGGCTCCAGATGCGGTTCAGATCCTCGTCCACATAGCGGGACAGGGTCGGGTCCTGCGGGTCGAAACGGGCGAAGGCCTCCAGATTGGCGAAGACGAGGCTGAGCGTGCCGTGCCGGGGCCGTGGCCCCGCGCGCAGCCAGCGCGCCAGCACGGCCGCGGCGGCGAATTCATTGCCGTGCAGCAGCGCCACGATCACGGCATGCGGCCCCGCCAGGCCCGAGGCGAAGCGCCAGACGCCGGGGATGCCGGTGTTGCCGCGCGCGGCCTCGGAGAGATCCGGCACGGGGATGCGAACGGGAAACTCGCTAGCCATGCCCCGGCGCCGCCCGCCCGGCCGTGGCCGGAGCGGGATGGTACACGCCCCTGGACAGACGGCCTCTCGCCATTCACGGCCTCCCGTCGGCACTCTATAGGCTGGCCGCCTGACGGCAATCCGGCGCCCCGGAGGAGACCAGCTTGGACCTGCGCCCGCATTTCTCCCGGTTCCTCCGGGCCGAGCCGGACCGGCTGCATTTCGCCGCGCACAGCCACCATCCCTGGCCCGATGCGACGCGGGAGGCGCAGCTGCGCGCCTGGGACGAGGCAGCACGGCTGCAGGACGGCAAGTGGGAGGCGGTGCTGGGGCCGGTGCTGGAAGCCTGCCGCGCGCATGTGGCGCGGCATCTGAACCTGCCCGACCCCGCCACCCTCGCCTTTGCGCCGAACACGCATGAGTTCGTGCGCCGCATCCTGAGCGCCATGCCGCTGGGCCGCCCCGCGCGCGTGCTGACGACGGATGGCGAGTTCCACTCCTTCGCGCGCCAGGCCGCGCGGCTGGAGGAGGACGGGTTGCTGGCGCTGACGCGCATCGCCTCCGAGCCCGGGAGCGATTGCGTCGCGCGGCTTGTGGAAGCGGCCCGCCAGGGCTTCGACCTGATCTGGGTGAGCGAGGTCTTCTTCCATTCCGGCTGTGCGCTGGAGGGCCTGGAGGCACTGGCCGAGGCGGCGGGCGAGGCGGTGCTGGTGATCGACGGCTATCACGCCTTCATGGCGCGGCCGGTCGATTTCTCGCGCCTCGCGCACCGCGCCTTCTACACGGCGGGGGGCTACAAATACGCCATGGCGGGCGAGGGCTGCTGCTTCCTGCATTGCCCGCCCGGCTGGCTGCCGCGCCCGCGCGACACGGGCTGGTTCGCCGCCTTCGGGGCGCTGGCCGCGAGCGACGGGAAGGTCGGCTACGCGCCGGATGCGGGGCGCTTCCTGGGCGCCACCTTCGATCCCTCCGGACTTTACCGGCTGGAGGCCGCGATGCGATGGCTGGAAGGGCTGGGCGTGACGGTCGCGGAGATCCACGCCCATGCCCATGCGCTGCAGGGCCGGTTCTGCGCGGGGCTGGCCGGGACCGGGCTCGATCCGGCGCGGCTGGCCGTGCCGCTCTCCGAACCCCGCCGCGGCAACTTCCTGGCCTTCGACCTGGAGGATGCGGAGGCCTGGCAGGCGCGGCTGGCCGAGGCGCGGATCGTCACGGACCGGCGCGGGCGGCGCCTGCGCTTCGGCTTTGGCCTCTACCAGACGGAGGAGGAGGTGGATGCCGCGCTGGAGCGCATCCGCCGCCTCACCTAGGACGACGCCACGACACGCCGCGAGGGCATCCCGTGCTCCAGCTTTTCGCCGCCACCATCCTCTACGGCCAGATCCTCGTGGGCCTGCCCTCCGCGAGCCATGTCGGCCTGCTCTGGGGCGAGGCCGAGGTGGCCCAGGGCTTCGCCTGGGATCCGGAGGTGGTGGCCTTCGGCGTGCCGGACCATGACGGTCCCTGCCTTGTTTCGGTGGACACGTCGCGGGAGACGCCGTTCACGCCCGATGAGGACGCGCTCTGGGCGGTGGCGGTGCCCTTTGCCGCCACGGAGCCTGTGGTCTCGGTCGGCACCGTGCTGGAGCAGCGGCCGTTTCCGATCCGCCCCGGTGCCTATCAGCTGGTGTTCCAGGCGCGGCCCGGCGGGCCGGAGCATGCCTACCGGCTGGAGGTCATTTTCGTGCGCGGCGGCCCGCCGGACTTCGCCGTGCTGAAGCGGGGCGAGCTGGACAGCGCCACGGTGTTGAGCACCCGCGCGCGCCGTGCCTGACAGGCTCAGGCCGCGAAGCCCTCGAGCGGAATGGGTGAGGGCCGGCCGGCCAGGAGATCCGTCACCACCCGCGCGGAGCCCATCGCCAGGGTGAAGCCCAGCGCGCCATGGCCGATGTTCATGTGCAGGTTCGGCAGGCCCGGCACGGGGCCGAGGATCGGCAGGCCCGTCGGCGTGGCGGGGCGCAGCCCGGCCCAGGGGTTCAGCTCCGTCCAGTCCGCCGCATCGGGGAAGGCCTCCCGCGCCTGGCGCACCAGGAGGTCGAGGCGGGAGAGGTCGAAGCCCGTGTCGTAGCCGACGAGGTCGGCCATCCCCGCGACGCGTAGGCCCTGGCCGAGCCGGGCATAGACCACCTTCTTCGCGAAATCCGTCACGCTGATCCGGGGCGCGGCGGCATCCGCCCGGATGGGCAGGGTCAGGCTGTAGCCCTTCAGCGGATAGACCGGCGGGCGCAGCCCCAGCGGCGCCAGCAGCCGCGTGCTGCCCGCCCCCATGGCCATGACGATCGCATCCGCCTCCAGCACCCCTGCCCCGGTCTGCACCCCGATCACCCGGCCGCCCACGGCGAGGATCTGGCGCACCTCCGTGCCGAAGCGGAAGCGCACGCCGAGATTGCCCGTGCGCATCACCGCTTCCAGTCCCGCGCAGAAGAGGCGGCATTCCGCCGCATCCTCCCCGCGCGTGAGGATGCCGCCGACGAGGCGATGCGCGATCCCGGCCAGGGAGGGCTCGGCCGCGAGGCATTCCCCGCGCGAAAGCGCCTCCTGCTCGCTGCCCAGGCTGCGCTGGTAGTCTACCAGCCGGCGCGCCGCTTCATAGGCCGCGGGGTCCGAATGCACGACGAGCTTGCCGGCATGGCGGAAGGCGCAGTCGATCCCCTCCTCCGCGATGGCGGCGCGGGTCAGGTCGCGCGAGAGGAAGGAAAGGAGCAGCAGCCGACGCGTGGTCTGGTCCGCCGTGGAGGCGTTGCAGGCCGCGAGGAAGCGCGCGCCCCAGGCCCATTGGGCGGGGTCCAGGCGCGGGCGGAAGCGGATGGGGCTGTCGCGGTCCAGCAGCCAGCCCGGCAACTTGCCCACCACCCCCGGCCCGGCGAGCGGGGCGACGTAGGAATAGGAGAGCTGCCCGCCATTCGCGTGGCTGCTCTCCAGCGCGACGCCGCTGCGGCGCTCCAGCACCGTCACCGTATGGCCATCGCGGGCGAGGAGATAGGCGGCGGCCAGCCCGGTCACGCCGGCGCCGAGGACGAGAACCTTCATGCGCGCATCATCGCGCGCCGAATCGCGGCCCGGCTACAGGCGGCCGCGCACCGTCCACAGCTCGGGGAAGAAGCGGCGCTCCAGCGCGCGGCGAAGATAGGCGACGCCGGCCGAGCCGCCGGTGCCCATGCGCGCGCCGATCACGCGCTCCACCGTGGTGACGTGGCGGAAGCGCCATTGCTGGAAGGCATCCTCCATGTCCACCAGCTCCTCGGCCAGCTCGTAGAGGTCGAAATGCTCCTGGCTGTGGCGGTAGACCTGCTCCCAGGCCGCGACCACGCCCTCATCCTCCGCATGCGGCTTCGAGGGGTCGCGCCGCAGCACCGCCTCGGGCACGGGGATGCCACGGCGGGCCAGCAGGCGCAGGGATTCCTGGTAGAGCGAGGGGGCATCGAAGGCGGCGCGCATGCGGGCGGTGAGTGCCGCGTCATGGGCGTGGGGCTTCAGCATGAACTCGTCCCGCGCGCCGAGCAGGATTTCCATCAGCCGGTACTGCCAGGACTGGAAGCCCGAGGACTGGCCCAGCACCTCGCGGAAGGAGAGATAGTCGGCCGGGGTCATGGTGGAGAGCACGTCCCAGGCCTCCACCAGCTGGCGCTGGATGCGCGAGACGCGGGCCATGCTCTTGAAGGCCGGGCGCAGGTCATCGGCCCGCACGCAATCCGTCGCCACCTCCAGCTCCCGGATGATGAGCTTCATCCAGAGTTCCTGGACATGGTGGATGACGATGAAAAGCAGCTCGTCATGCTTGTCCGAGAGCGGCTGCTGGGCGGAGAGCAGGGTGTCCAGCTGCAGGTAGCCGCCATAGGACATGCTGCGGGAGAAGTCGGTCGCGAGGCCGCGCCCCTCCTCCCGCGCGTGCTCCGGCGCGTCCCTCGGCGTTTCCCCGGGCGCATCAGCCACGGCGGCGCGCCTCGGCCACCAGCCGCTCCAGCTCGGGCAGCTCCACCGCGCCCGGCACCAGCGTGTCGCCGATCACCAGGGCGGGCGTTCCCTCCAGCTGGAGGCGCTCGGCGAGGGCGATATTCGCCTGGATGCGCGCCTGGATCGCGGGGTCGTCCATGTCCCGGCGAAGGCGGGGCCAGTCGATGCCGGCGCGCTGGGCCTCGGCCTGGATCACCTGTTCCGTCGGCTCCGTCCGCAGCCGCAGCAGCGCGTCATAGAGCGGCTCGTACTTGCCCTGCTTCTGCGCGGCGAGAAGGGCGCGGCTGGCGAGCACGCTGTTCGGGCCCAGGATGGGCAGGTCCTTCATCACCACGCGGATGTTGCGGTCCCGCTGGAGCAGCGCCTGCATGTTGGGATGGAGCGCCTTGCAATAGGTGCAGCGCGCATCGAAGAACTCGACGATGGTGACATCGCCGCGCGGATTGCCCTTCACCGGGTCGCGCGCGTCGTTGAACAGCGCGTCGCGGCTGGCGGCCAGGGCGTCGCGCCGGGCGTTCTGCTGCGCCGTCCGCTGCGCCTCCTGCATGGCCGCCACGGCATCGCGCAGGATCGAGGGGTCGGTCGTCAGCGCCTCGCGCAGGATGGAGACGATCTCCTGCCGCTGCTCGGGCGAGAAGCCGGCGCGGGTCTCCGCCCCCTGAGCCAGGGCCATGCCGCCGCCCAGAACCAGGGCGGCCCCGGCCATCAGGATTCGCTTCATCGATTGTTCCTGTCCCTTCGCCGCAGCTCGTCTTCCGCGCGGCGCTCGTCGGAGGTGAGGTTATCACGCCGGACCGCGTTCCGCAGGTCGGTGGCGCGGAGCCGGGCGGGGCCGGGGGGCAGGCCCCTCTCGGCCCGGACGGCGCGGAATCGGGCCTCGGCGGTGTTGCCCTCGGCCATGGCCTGCTCGGCCAGGGCCAGCTCGGCATTGGGCAGGTCGTCGAGCCGGGCATAGGCGGTGGCGAGCTGCCCCCAGGTGAAGCCGTTGTTCCGGTCCTGCCGGGCGGCCGCCTGCAGCTCGGCCACCGCGCGCCGGACCGAGGCGGTATCTCCGCCGCCCTCCATCAGGGCGCGGCCATAGGCGGCGCGGATCAGCGGCTCGTTCGGGGCCAGGCGCGTGGCGGCGGCGAGCGGCGCGATTGCCTCGGCCGGGCGCCCGCCCTCGAACAGCACCTGGCCCTTGAACTCCAGCAGATAGGGGTTGGAGGGCTGCTCCCGGATCACGGGCTCGAGGATCTCGATCGCGGCATCGGTGCGGCCCGAGCGGTACTGGGCGATGGAGCGGGCATAGCGCCCCGGCGCGCTGTCATCGTTCAGGTAGCGGCGCCAGCTGGCGACGGGCGCATCGACGAAGCCGTTCAGCTTCGCCCGCACCATGGCGAAGCGCGTTTCCAGCGCGGCCGGAATGCCGCCGGAGGTCGCGCGGCCGCGGGCCATCTGCTCCCGCACGAATTCCAGCCGGTCGCGCGAGAGCGGATGGGTGCGGAAATAGGGGTCCTGCCGACCCACTGCGAGCAGCTCCTGGTCCAGCAGGCGCCGCAGCAGGCGCTCCAGCCCCTGGCTCGGCCAGCCCAGCCGTTCCAGCAGGACGAGTCCCGCCTGGTCCGCCGACTGCTCCTGGGTGCGGGTGAAGGCGAAGAAGGCCCCCATGGCGCTGGTCTGGCCGCCCATGATGATGCCCATCGCGGCATCCGAGGAGCGCGCCGCCACCCCCGCCCCGGCGCCGAGCAGCATCGCCGCGACCGAGCGCAGCATGGCCAGGCGCATCTCCTCCGGCAGGCGGGCGAGATGGCCGCCGGCGATATGCCCGACCTCATGGGCGATCACCCCCGCCAGCTCCCCGGCGGATTCGGCCTGCTGGATGAGGCCGGTATGGAGGTAGAGGCGGTTTCCCTGCGCGACGAAGGCGTTGATCGCCCGGTCCTGCACGAGGCTCAGCTCCACCAGCCGCCGGTCCACGCCCGCGGCCGCCAGCAGCGGGTCCAGGAAGGCGCGGATGAGGGATTCCGTTTCCGCGTCGCGGATCAGCGCGACCGGGCCTCGGCCCCCCTGGGCCCCACCCCCTTGCGCCCCGGCCATGCCCGGTGCCAGGAACACGGCCATGAGCAGCACGGCGGCAGGGATGGCCCACGAGTTGGCACGGAACCAAATGGCGAGCGCGAGCGGCTTCCGCATGGGCGGCACCCTATTCCGGACCGCCCCCCGGGGGCCAGCCATGGCGGTTCTCGCCCTGTCGCTGGCCGCACTGGCCGGCTGCTCCACGGTGGAGCGGGTGGGCAACGTGCTCGGCGGCGGCTCCTCCGCCCAGCCGGGCCAGGCGGGCTATGTCCGCGGCTTCCTCGGCAATGCGGTGGCCGAGGACCCCCGCGCGGCCCAGATCGCGCGGGACATCCTGTCCGCCGGCGGCTCGGCGGCGGATGCGGCGGCGGCGGCGGGCTTCACCCTGGCGGTGACGCTTCCCTCCCGCGCCGGGCTGGGCGGCGGCGGCGCCTGCCTCGCCTATGACCCGCGCCGGAACGAGCTCGAATCCTTCCTGTTCCAGCCCGGGGCCCGCACGGGCATCCCGGCCGGGGCGGACCGGCCGGCGGCGGTGCCGATGATGGCGCGCGGCCTCTTCACCCTGCATGCCCGCCAGGGGCGCCTGCCCTTCGAGCAGGTCCTGGCCCCCGCCGAGCAGCTGGCGCGCGTCGGAAGCCCGGTCTCCCGCGCTCTCGCGTCGGATTTCGCCGCCGTTTCCGGGCCCTTGCTGGCCGATCCGGTCAGCCGGGCCGTCTTCGCCCCGGGCGGGGCGCCGGTGGGCGAAGGAGCCTCCCTCACCCAGATCGAGCTGGCCAGCACCCTGGCCGCGCTCCGCAGCACGGGGGTGGGCGACTTCCACCAGGGCGGCCTGGCCCGGCGGCTGGAGGAGGCCAGCGCGGCGGCCGGCGGCTTCCTCACCGTGGCCGAGATGCGCGCGGGCGTGCCGCAGATCGTTCCGCCCGTGCAGGAACGGCTGGGCTCCGACCTCGTCTCCGTGCTGCCGGCCTCGGCCGATGGCGGGGCGACGCTGGCCGCGTTCCGCGCCACGGCCGCGGGCCAGGCGGCCCCGGTGGTGGGCGGCAGCTTCGGCGCCAGCACCGCCCTGGTGGTGCAGGACCGCGATGGCGGGGCGGTGGCCTGCGCCTTCACCATGAACAACCTGTTCGGCACCGGCCGCATGGTGTCCGGCATGGGCTTCCTGCTGGCGCCCGCCCCCGGGCTGGGCAGCGTGCAGGCCCCGCCGCTCGGGGCGATCCTCGTCACCAGCCCTGGGGCGAAGGCCATGCGCTATGCCGGGGCCGGTTCGGGCCAGGGCGCGGCGCCGGCGGCAGCCGGCGGGCCGGCCGGGCTGCATCTCGGCCGGCGGGCGCCCCTCGCCCAGGCCGTGGCGACCGGCGCGCCGGAACCGGGACGCGGGGTCGCGATCTCCTGCCAGGGCGGCATCAGCGCCTCCTCCTGCACCGCCGCGGCCGATCCGCGCGGCTTCGGGCTGGCGACCGGGAACAACTGACTTGGCCGAGCCGAGGGGAGGGCTGAAGGTCGGCCGGGGCGCCCACGCGCCCGCCTTCCTGGTGATGGACGTGATCGCGGCCGCCAATGCGCGCGCGGCGGCGATCGCGCCGGGGGAACCGGGCATCCTGCGGATGGAGGTGGGCCAGCCCGGCACGGGCGCCCCGCGCGGCGCCGCCGAGGCGGCGATCCGCGCCCTCCGGGACGGGCACCCCATGGGCTATACGGAGGCCTTCGGGCTTCGGTCCCTGCGGGAGCGGATTGGGCGCCGCTACGCCGAGCATTACGGCACGGCGGTTCCGGCCGAGCGCATCGCGGTGACGGTCGGGGCGTCGGGCGCCTTCCCCCTGGCCTTCCTCGCCGCCTTCGACACCGGGGACCGGGTGGCCATGGCGGCCCCCTACTACCCGCCCTATGCCAATATCCTGACGGCGCTGGGCATGGTGCCGGAGCTCCTGCCCTGCGACGCCTCCACCCGCTTCCAGCCGACGGTCGCGATGCTCGAGGCGCTGGACCCGCGCCCGGCCGGGGTGATCGTGGCGAGCCCCTGCAACCCGGCCGGCACCATGCTGACGCCGGAGGAGCTGGGCGACATCGCCCGCTGGTGCCACGCCAACGGCGTGCGGCTGATCTCGGACGAGATCTATCACGGCCTGTCCTACGACATGCCCGAGGCGACCGCCGCCGCGCATTCCCCCAGCGCCATCGTGGTGAACAGCTTCAGCAAGTATTTCTCGATGACCGGCTGGCGCATCGGCTGGCTGGTGCTGCCGGAGGAGCTGGTCCGCCCGGTGGAGCGGCTGGCCCAGAACATGTTCATCTCCGCCCCGCATGTCGCCCAGATCGCGGCCGAGGCGGCGATGGGCTGCACCGCGGAGCTGGAGGCGAACCGCGCCGCCTATCGCCGCTCCCGCGACCTCCTGCTGAAGGGCCTGCCCGAGGCGGGATTCGACCGGATCGCGGCGGCGGATGGCGCCTTCTACATCTGGGCCGATGTCGGGCAGCTGACGAATGACAGCCCGGCCTTCTGCGCCCGGATGCTGGCCGAGGCCGGGATCGCGGCCACGCCCGGAGTCGATTTCGACCCCGAACGGGGCGCCCGCTTCCTGCGTTTCAGCTATTGCGGGCCCGAGGCCGATATGGCCGAGGCTCCGGGCCGGCTCCGCCGCTGGCTCCAGGGCTGACCCCCTCTCACAGAGAACTTCCATGGATCGCCGTTCGCTTCTCGCCCTGCCGGCCCTGGCCGCGCTGGGCCGCCCCGCCCTGGCGCAGCAGCGCCCCACCCGCCTGATCGTCCCCTTCCCGGCCGGCGGCGCCACCGATGCGGTGTCCCGCCTCTTCGCGCCCCTGCTGGCCCAGCGGCTCGGCACCACCGTGGTGGTGGAGAACCGCCCGGGTGCCGGCGGCGTGCCGGCGGCCGAGGTGGTGGTGCGCGCCCCGGCGGATGGGCTGGTGCTGCTTCTCGCCACCTCCTCCATCCACTCCACCGCCCCCGCGACCGGGGCGAGCCTGCCCTATGACGTGGAGAAGGACTTCACGCCGTTGGCGCTGATCGGCGCCTCGCCCTCCCTCGTGCTGGTTTCCACCACCGTGCCGGTGAACGACCTGCGCGGCTTCATCGCCTGGGCCAGGGCGCGGCGGGGGCAGGTGAATTACGGCTCCTCCGGCGTCGCCACCACGCCGCATCTGAACGGCGCGCTGCTCGACAGCCTGGCCGATCTCGGCATGGTGCATGTGCCCTATCGCGGCACCGGGGCGGTCTATGCCGAGTTGCGGCGGGGCGACGTGCATGTGCTGCTCGACGTGCCGGCGACGGCCGCGACGCACATCCAGGCCGGCACGGTGAAGGCCCTGGCGGTGACCGCGGCGCAGGAGACGCCGCTGGCGCCGGGCGTGCCCACCGCCGAGGCGGCGGGGCTGCCCGGGCTGGTCTCCGAGACCTGGTTCGGCATCTTCGGCCCGGCCAACCTGCCGGCCGGGGTCGCGCAGCGGATCACCGAGGCGTCGCAGGCGGTGATGGCCGATCCTGATCTGCGGACCCGGCTGCTGAGCCTCGGCGTCGATCCCCGCACCGGGGACGGTCAGGCTCTGGCCGCCGCCGCGCGCTCCGAGCGTGAGCGGTGGACGGAGCTGGTGCGCCGGCTGAACATCCGCGCCGCGGATTAGAGGCGTCGCGAAGGCCGGGGGAGAACTTCCCCCGGCCCTCTCATCAGGACCGGTAGGACCCGTTGATGTCGATATAGCCGTGGGTCAGGTCGCAGGTCCAAACCGTGGCCTCGCCCTTGCCGAGCCCGATATCGACCTCGATGTCGATCTCGCGCCCCTTCATGTGCTCGACCACGGGCCCTTCGTCATAGCCCTCGATCACGCCGCCTTCCCGCGCCATCCAGGTGCCGCCGATGGCGACGGAGAGGCGGTCCCGGTCGGCGGGTTCGCCGGCCTTGCCGACGGCCATCACGATGCGGCCCCAATTCGCGTCTTCGCCGGCGATCGCGGTCTTCACCAGCGGCGAATTCGCGATGGCCATGCCGATGCGCTTGGCGGAGCTGTCTGAAACGGCGCCCTTCACCGCCACCTTCACCAGCTTCTGCGCGCCCTCCCCGTCCCGCACCACCTGCAGGGCGAGGTCCAGCAGCAGGGCATCCAGCTGGGCCTGGAAATCCGCCAGGGCGGAGCCGGACAGGGCGGAAACCTTGTCATGGCCGGCCTGGCCGGTCGCGAAGAGCAGCACCGTGTCCGAGGTGGAGGTGTCGCTGTCCACCGTGGTGCGGTTGAAGCTCGCCTCCACGCCGTGGCGCAGGCAGGATTGCAGGGCGGCGGCCGGGATGGCGGCGTCCGTCGCCACGAAGCACAGCATGGTCGCCATATCGGGCGCGACCATGCCGCTGCCCTTGGCAATGCCGACGATCGTCACCTTCGTGCCGTGGATGGTCGCGGTGCGGGCCGCGGCCTTGGGGAAGGTGTCCGTGGTCATGATGCCGCGCGCGGCATCGGCCCAGCCATTCTCCTTGAGCGCGCCGTGCAGGGCGGGCAGCGCCGCCGTCAGCTTCTCATGCGGCAGCACCTGGCCGATCACGCCCGTGCTGGCCAGGAACACCTCGGTGGGGCTGGAACCGACGAGCGCGGCGGCGGCGGTGGCGCTCGCCTCCACCGTTTCCACCCCGGCGCGGCCGGTGAACACGTTCGCGTTCCCGGCATTCACCACCAGGGCACGGGCCGCCTCGCCCTTCAGGGCGGTGCGGCACCAGTCCACCGGCGCGCCGGGGCACTTGTTGCTGGTGAACACGCCCGCGACCGTGGTGCCGGGCGCGAACTCCATCATCATCACGTCCGGCCGGCCCTGGTAGCGCAGTCCGGCGGCAGCGACGCCGAGCTTCACGCCCTTCAGCGGCGGCAACGGCGGGAGCTCGACCTTCAGGGGGGAGACGGGCAGATCCTTCGCCATGATGCGGCCTCCTCCCGCGTCAGCGCCGCTGGGCCGGGGCCGGGCTGGCGGCGGGCGGCTGACCGGCCGCGGCCGGCGGGGAAGCGCCGTCCAGCAGGCTCGGCGGGCGCTGGGGCGAGCCGTCCAGGTTGAAGCGCTCGACCCGCGCCGCGCTGCGGATGCGCTCCACGGCGGCGTTCACCGTCTCCTCGAAGGCGGCCTGGCGCAGGGCCTCCTGGCTGTCCTCGAAGCTGGCGGGCGCGGCGGTGCGGCGGCCTTCCGCCTTGATCACATGCCAGCCGAAGGGGGTCTGGATCGGGGTTTCGCTGATCTGGCCGGGCTGGAGCGCGAAAGCGGCCTCCGCGAATTCGGGGATCATGTCGGCCTTCTTGAAGAAGCCGAGATCGCCGCCCTGCTGGGCGCCGGGGCCGGTGGAGCGGCGGCGGGCCACCTCGGCGAAGTCGGCGCCAGGGCGGCGGACCTCCTCCAGCGCCTCGCGGGCCGCGGCCTCGGTGGGGACGAGGATGTGGCGGGCATGCACCTCCTCGTCGCCGCGGCGGTTCGCGGCATCGCGCTCATAGCGCTGGCGCAGGGCCTGCTCAGTCAGGGCCGGGGCCACCTCGCGGCGGAGGATGGCCTGCTGAAGCTCCTGGTCGGTGGCGCGGGCGATGCGGCGCTGCACATCCGGGTCGTTCAGGAGCCCCTCGGCGCGGGCGCGGGCGACGAGGGCCTTCTGGGCCACCAGCTGGTCCACGATCAGCGGGTAGAGCATGGCGGGCGGGGCGTTCTTCAGCTCATCCGGCAGCTCGTTCGCCGCGTCCCGCACGTCGGAGAGGCGGATCTCCTGGCCGTCCACCCGGGCCACCACCGGGTCCGCCGGCTGGGGGTTGGCGGCCGGGGCACTGGCCGGGGCGCTCGCCGGAGCACTCGCGGCAGGGGTGCTGGCCGCGGGGGCGCTGGGGGCGGGGGCGGCGGGCCGCTGGGCCGGGGCGGGGGCCTGGGCGAAGGCGAGCCCCCCGGAGAGGACGGCCGGGATCAGGGCTGTGGAGAGAAGAAGGCGACGCATCTGGGGTCAAAGCCTCGGCGGAAGGGGGCGCAACATGGCGGACGGGGGGTTCCCTCACAAGGCGCCCCGAGAGCCCGGCGCTCATCACAACCCGGCGTCCCTCCCTTCGCGGCGCCCCCTTTCGTTGACCGACCGGCCCCCCTTCCCTATCTGTCCCCCTCGCACACAGGGCTCGTGCGCCCCCCCTCCTGCCGGCCGCGCCGCGGCCCTTCGGTGGCGGCCCCCCTGGCGTTGCCCGGAGACCGCCTGCCCCGATGTTCGCCCGCCTCGCCCGCGCCATCCTCGGCACCTCGAACGACCGCGCCCTCAAGGGCTACCGGTCCCGGGTGCCGGCCATCAACGCGCTGGAACCCCAGATCGCCGCCCTCTCCGACGAGGCGTTGAAGGCCAAGACCCCCGAGTTCCGGCAACGCCTCGCCAATGGCGAGGCGCTGGACGCCCTGTTGCCCGAAGCCTTCGCGGTGTGCCGGGAGGCCTCCAAGCGCGTGCTGGGCATGCGGCACTTCGACGTGCAGCTCATCGGCGGCATGGTCCTGCATGAGGGCCGCATCGCCGAGATGAAGACCGGCGAGGGCAAGACCCTCGTCGCCACCCTGCCCGCCTATCTCAACGGGCTGACGGGCAAGGGCGTGCACCTGGTGACGGTGAACGACTACCTCGCCAGCCGCGACGCCGAGGAGATGGGCCGCCTCTACAACTGGCTGGGCCTGACGGTGGACACGATCGTCTATGGCAAGACGGACCAGCAGCGCCGCGACGCCTATGCCTGCGACATCACCTACGGCACGAACAACGAGTTCGGCTTCGACTACCTGCGCGACAACATGAAGTACCGGCTGGAGGAAATGGTCCAGCGGCCCTTCAGCTATGCGATCGTGGACGAGGTGGACAGCATCCTCATCGACGAGGCGCGCACCCCCCTCATCATCTCCGGCCCGACCGACGACACCTCGGACCTCTACAACCGCGTCAACGCGGTGGTGCGCCTGATCGCGCAGGAGGCCGAGAACTTCGAGAAGGACGAGAAGAACAAGACCGTCTCGCTGACGGAGGCGGGCAACGAGGCGGTCTCCGCCGCCCTTACCGAGGCGGGGATGCTGGTGGAGGGCGACCTCTACGACTTCCACAACGTCACCCTGGTCCACCATGTGAACCAGAGCCTGCGCGCCCACACCCTCTTCGGGCGGGACGTGGACTACATCGTCTCCCGTGACGGCAAGATCGTCATCATCGACGAGTTCACCGGCCGCATGATGGAAGGCCGCCGCTACTCGGACGGGCTGCACCAGGCGCTGGAGGCCAAGGAGGGCGTCGAGGTCCAGCCCGAGAACCAGACGCTGGCCTCCATCACCTTCCAGAACTACTTCCGCCTCTATCCCAAGCTCTCCGGCATGACCGGGACGGCCTCCACCGAGGCCGACGAGTTCGCCGAGATCTACAAGCTGGAGGTGGTGGAGATTCCCACCAACCTGCCCGTGGCGCGCGCCGATTCCGACGACGAGGTGTATCGCACCGCGCGCGAGAAATACGATGCGGTGGCGAACCTCATCCAGGAATGCCGCGAGCGTGGCCAGCCCTGCCTCGTCGGCACGACCAGCATCGAGAAGTCGGAGCTGATCTCCGACCTGCTCAAGAAGAAGGGCGTGCCGCACCAGGTGCTGAATGCCCGCTACCACGAGCAGGAAGCGGCCATCATCTCCCAGGCCGGGCGCCCGGGCGCCGTGACCATCGCGACCAACATGGCCGGCCGCGGCACCGACATCAAACTCGGCGGCAATGCCGAGATGCTGGCCCGCGCCACCTTCCCCGGCGAGCCGGACGGCCCCGAATTCGAGGCGCGCCTCGCCGAGATCCGGCGCGAGGTGGAGGGCAGCGCGGCCCGCGTGAAGGAGGCCGGCGGCCTCTTCGTTATCGGCACGGAGCGGCATGAGAGCCGCCGTATCGACAACCAGCTGCGCGGCCGCTCCGGCCGCCAGGGCGACCCGGGCGCGTCGCGCTTCTTCCTGAGCCTGGAAGACGACCTGATGCGCATCTTCGGCAGCGACCGCATGGGCGGGATGCTGGAGAAGCTGGGGCTGAAGGAAGGGGAGGCGATCATCCACCCCTGGATCAACAAGGCCCTGGAGAAGGCGCAGAAGAAGGTCGAGGCGCGCAACTTCGACACGCGCAAGAACCTGCTGAAATACGACGACGTGATGAACGACCAGCGCAAGGAGGTCTATGCCCAGCGCAAGTCCTTCATGCAGGCGCAGGACGTTCAGGAGACCGTCGCGGAGATGCGCCGCGAGGTGATCGACGACATGGTCGGCGCGGCGATCCCCGAGAACGCCTATCCCGAGCAATGGGATGTGGAGGGGCTGCAGTCCCGGGTGATGGAGATCCTCGGCCTCGACCTGCCGGTGGTGGAGTGGAGCCGCGAGGAAGGGATCGACGAGACCCAGATCCGCGAGCGCATCCTGGAGGCGGCGGAGACCTCCTATGCCGCCCGCGCCGCCAATATCGGCATCGAGCGGATGCGCGAGGTGGAGAAGTCCCTTCTCCTCATGGTCTTCGACAAGGTGTGGAAGGACCATCTCCTCTCGCTGGACCATCTGCGCCAGGGCATCGGGCTGCGCGCCTATGGCCAGCGTGATCCGCTGAACGAGTACAAGTCCGAGGCGTTCAACCTGTTCAACGCCATGCTGGGCGAGATGCGCGAGGAGACGACGCGCTGGCTCATGCAGGTGAATCTCGGCCCGGATGCGCCCATGCCGAGCCCGGAGCCGATCAGCGTGCTGGATGCCCGCCACCCCGCCCCGGATTCAGGCGACCCCCTGCTCGGCTACGATGCGGCGCTGGGCGAATACGGCAGCGCCGCCCCGCTCGCGGCGCCACGGGCGGCGGAGGGGGTGGACCCGCACGATCCCTCCACCTGGGACCGCACGCCGCGCAACGCCCCCTGCCCCTGCGGCTCGGGCAAGAAGTACAAGCACTGCCACGGGCGGGCGTGAGGCCCGGACGGGCGGAAACCGCCGCCCGTTCCGGAATGATGACGAAGCCCGCGCCGGTCGGCGCGGGTTTGACGCCCCGAGCCGCCTTGGGCATGAATTTGCGGCCAGATTTCGGACCACCATGACCAAAGCGATAATCAAGATCGAGGCAACTCCGGAGGAGACGAAAGGCCACCTCACCCTTTCCCTGGCCGTGCGGGCGCCGGCGGAGTGGGCCGATCGCCAGATTGCGCTGCGCCTGGGCAAGCAGGAGCTGGGCTGGCTGCCGCTGGTGGAGGGAAGCCGGACAAGGGCGACGCTGAACGTCACCGCCCTGCATGGGCTCGAGGATTACGCGGTCCATCTCTCCGACGAGTCCGGTGCCGATCTCGCGGATGCGGCGGAGTGGATTCTCGAGGGCGAGTTCTTCGAGGCGATGAGCATCTCGCCCGCCAACTTCCTCGACCGCGTGCAGCTGCACCATTCCCGCTTCCGCTCCCGCCATTTGCTCGAACTGGCGGCGCACGCCTTCTACCTGCATCATCCGGAAGCCGAGTTCGTCCTCCGTGCCGCGGCGCTCACCATCCTGAGCCACCGCTACCTGGAGAAGCCGGCCGAATCCCTCGATGCGATCGAGACCAGGCGGGTGGCCTGGCTGCTTGCCGAGGCCGGGCCGGTCACCGCCGAAGGCGCGGCCCTGGTGAAGGCGGCGGAGGATGCGGGCGCGAAGGTGGACTGGCGCCATGTCCGCTGGACCGTCTCCCTCGCCACCGTTGCCGCGCATCTTTCGCTGTATGACGAGTCCTACGAGCAGGCGCTGTCCTTCTTCGAGCTGGCGACGCGCCATACCCATCTCGTCCACTACGCCAAGGTCTCGGCGCTCAACCTCGTGATCTGCGCCTTCGCCGAGGGGCTGCTGGCCCATATGCTCGACCGGACGGACCAGGCCCGCGCCGCCCTGACCCGCGGCGTGGAGGCGGTGAAGCCGATCGTGCAGGCCCAGAACCTGATGGAGAATGTCTGGGTGCTGGGCGACCTGCAGAACGTCCTTCGCGCCTCGCGCCAGTGCTACATCGCCCTCATCCGCCTGGGGCTGAAGGAGGCGCGCGTCTCCCCGCCGGTGATCGACGAGAACATGCAGATCGAGCTGGGCGAGGTGCGGAGCCCCCTCCAGAAGATCGTGCTTTCCGAGCGGGTGCCGGCCCTGGCCGCGCATCTCGCCCGGCACGGCGGGAACTAGGCCGGAGCGTCCGGGAACGAGCCGCGGCTACTTCCCGGACCAGTGGACGAAGCGCTTCTCGATCACGAGGAACAGCAGGTTCAGCGCGTAGCCCAGGGCGCCCGCCACGAAGATGGCGCCATACATCAGCCCGCTCTCGAACAGCATCTGGGCATTGATCACGCGCTGCCCGATCCCGTCGGTGGAGCCGATGAACATCTCCGCCACCACCACGATGACCAGGGCGAGCGAGACGCCCTGGCGCATCCCCACCAGGATCTGCGGCAGGGCTTCCCAGACCAGCACGTCGGTCAGGAGACGCATCGGCCCTGCGCCCATCACCTTCGCGGCCAGCACGCGGGTGCGGCGGGCGTTCATCACGCCATAGGCGGCGTTGAACAGGATCACGAGGGCGGCGCCGAAGGCCGCCACCGCGATCTTCGTCGCCTCCCCCGTGCCGAAGAGCACGAGGAAGAGGGGAAAGAGGGCCGAGGCGGGGGTGGAGCGGAAGAAGTCCACCACGAATTCGACGGCGCGGTACAGCCGCTCCCGCGCACCGAGCGCCACGCCCAGTGGCACGCCGATCGCGGAGGCGATGGCGAAGGAGAGGAGGGTGCGCCAGACCGTGCGCGCCAAATCATGCGCCAGCGTGCCCGTTGTAAAGGCCGCCCAGGTGTCCCGCGCCGTCTCCGCCGGGGAGGGCAGCAGGACGGGATCCGCGACGCGCAGCAGCACCGCCACTTGCCAGAAGGCGATGAAGCCCGCGGCGCCGAGGAGAGGCGGAAGCAGCCCCCGCATCACGCCGCCTTCGGCCGGGCGCGGACGGAGGCGGTGAAGACATCCAGGCAGCGCTTCTTGATGGCGACAAACTCCGGCGAGGAAAGCGTGGCGGCGTCGCGCGGCCAGGCCAGCGGCACGGGCACGTCGTCCACGATGCGCGCGGGACGGCGGGTGAGCATCAGCACGCGGTCTGCCAGGGCGATGGATTCCTCCAGGTCGTGGGAGACGAGCATGGCGGTGATGCGGTTCTCCTTCAGCACGCGCCCGAGCAGCTCCCGCAGCGAGAGCGTCGTCTCGTAGTCGAGCGCGGAGAAGGGTTCGTCGAGGAAGAGCACCTCCGGCTCCACCGCGAGGGCCCGCATCACGGAAACGAGCTGCTGCTGGCCGCCCGACATCTCATAGGGGTAGCGATTAAGGTCGAAGCGCACCTGGAAGGCGGAGACCAGCGCCTCGAGCCGCGCCTCGATCCGGGCGCGGGGCTGGCCCATGAGCTTGAGGGGATAGCGGATATTGTCGGCGGCGCGGCGCCAGGGCAGCAGCGCCTCGCGGTAGTTCTGGAAGACATAGCCGATGCGGGCCTCGCCCACCGTGCGGCCGTCGAACAGCACCGATCCCGCATCGGCCTCCAGCAGCCCCGCCATCATGTTGATGAGGGTGGACTTGCCGCAGCCATTCGGGCCGAAGACCGAGAGGATGTCGCCGCGGCGGAGATCGAGGTTCAGCCCGTCATGCACGGGCTGGCCCCGATAGGCCTTGGAGAGCCCACGGACGGAGACCGCGGCCTCCCTCGGGGGAATGGGGGTCAAGGTCCTCTGGCTCAGAGCGGGCGGAGGAAGGACTTCACGTCGATCGCGCCGCGCACGACGCCCTGCGCCACCGCGAGATCGACGAACTTCTGGAAGTCCGCGATCTCCTGCGGGGCCATGTCCTTCACCATGGTGAAGTTCACCAGGGGAATGGCGGGCGCCAGCTCGGCGGAGGTGTTCATGAAGGGAACCAGCAACTCGCGCACGGAGGCGTCGCTTCCGATGGTCGCGCAGGCCCGGGCCCAGGCGGCCGCGAAGCGCTGCGCCACCCCGGGCTTTTCCTGCAGGAACTTGCCGGTCAGGGCAGCGCCGGCGGCCCAGGCCTGGGCGTCGGGGCGGCCGATGAGATGGGTGGCGATCACCCCGGCCTCCAGCCGGCGCGCGGCACCTTGCCGCTCGGCGATGGTGGCCTGGGGTTCCAGCGTATAGGCCGCATCGAAGCTGCCCGCGGCGAGGGCGCCGACATGGACGCCCATCTGCTGTTCCGTCAGCGTGTAGTCCCGGCCTTCCTGCAGCCCGACGGAGGCGAGCACCGCGCGGGCGGCGGACATGTTGGCGGGGCCGGGCGCGGAGAGGATGCGGGCGCCCTTCAGATCCTTCAGGCTGCTGGCCGTCCAGCCCGGGCGGACGACGAACTGCTCCATCTGGTAGCGTGCGCTCTGCCCGTTCAGGGCGATGTAGACGGCGGTGTTGGCCCGGCGCGAGTTGATGTTCGCGCCCTCCAGCGTGACGAGGTTCGAAGCCCCGTCCACATCGCCGGACACCATAGCCTGCACGATCAGCGGCGCGGTCTGCAGGGGCACCGCCTCCACCGCGATCCCGGCCTCTGCGAAGAAGCCGCGCTCGCGGGCGACATAGAAGGGCAGCGCGGAGGAGACGTTGAACACCGCGATCTTCACGCTGTCCGCGGCCAGGGCGGCGCGGGACAGGAAGGGCGTGGCGAAGGCGGCGCCGAGGAGGCTGCGACGGTTCATGGCGGCGACCCTCAGGAGAGCTTCGGATAGGTGGCGGGATCGAAGAAGGAGGCGCCGGCGACGTAACGGCGGCCATCGGACATGTCCGGCGGCGGGCCGGCCTCGGTGCCCCCCTCGAAGGTCAGCTCCAGCTGCACGCCGGAGGGGTCGTAGACGAAGAGCTGCCAGAGGCTGGTGCCGGGCACGAGGAACTCGCGCCAGTCCAGCCCGGCCTCGCGGAAGCGCGCGATGAAGCCGTGATAGCCCCGGCAGGCCAGCGAGACATGGTCGATGGCGGCCGTGCCCCGCGGGGCCACGCCTTCCGGCCCGAGCGCGGGGCCGCCGGCATAGATGTGCATCAGCGCCTGGCCGCCAGGCAGCGGCACGGCCAGCCAGGCGCCGGGATAGCCGAAATCGGGGCGGCGGGCATCGGCGAGCCCCATGACGCCCTTGTAGAAGCGGAGGGTGGCGGCGAGGTCGCTGGTCTTGATGGCCACATGGAACAGGCCAGCGACGAGGGGCGTATCCTGGGGATCGGGCATTCCGGACGGCTTCTTCTGGATCGGCCCTTCCCTGGGCAATCCATGTGCCAGAGGATCCCCCAACCGCTTGGCCGATCCCGCCCGTTTGCTGGTCACGCCCGAGCCGCGCTGGCGCGATCCTGGGCAGCCAGGCCGTGTTCAGCCCAGGAAGGCGAAGCCCATGGTACGGGCGTGGTAGTGCAGCCCGCCATCCTGAACGATGAGGAAGCGCGCCCCGACGGCGCCGCCATTGTGGTGCGAATGCGCCTCCCCCGGAGGGGTGACGAGGGTGGAGCCGGTGGTCCAGGGGCAGCGCTGCCCGCCGACCATGGAGTGGCAGTTCTCCCCGCGCAGGGCGAGGGTGATGGCGGCGGAGTTGTGCCGGTGCGGCGGCTGGTCCTTCCCTGGCGGCAGGGTGTTCAGGGAAAGGGTCAGCGTCGGCGTGATGTTCCTCGCGGCCTCAAACCGGTCGGAGGAGAAGATGAGCGCCAAACCGGAGGTGTTCGGGTTGGTGGTGGTCGTCGCCAGGAGGGCCAGCTGCCGCTCGATCTCCGCCGCGGGGTAGTGCACGGCCTCGACCGGCGCCGGCCCGGGCCGCGCGCCCTCCAGCGCCAGCATGGGTTCGTTGGTGACGATCCAGAGCAGGGCGTCGGCGGTGGCGCGCAGGCTGAGCGGCTGGCCGCCGGGGAGCAGGAGGATGTCACCCGGCCCCCAGGTGAAGCCATCCGGCCCCTCCACCTCCCCTTCCCCACGTAGCACATGGCCGATCAGCCCGGTGGCCCGCAGGGCGAGGCCGATCGCCTCGCCGGCGCGAATGCGGGCATAGCGCGCCAGCATGAGCGGGGTCGTGGCGGGGAAAGGGCAGCCCATCGCGGCGGACTGGTCGCAGGCATGGAGGCCCGTGGGGGCCTCGGGCGCATCCGCCGCCGCCAGCACCGCGGCGAAGTCGGCGGCAGGCACGGGCGGCAGCTTGATGTTGAAGGCGTTGCCCGAGTTGAAGAAGCGCGCCCGGGCGGCGGCGGCGCTGCGCGGCGCCTCGGGAAGCTGCACGGGCAGCTCGGCCATATCGATCATGCGGCGGTCTCCGTTTGGAGGACGAGGCTGGCAGCCACCTCCGCCAGCACGGCGGCGCCGGCCGCCACATGGGCGGGCTCGGCCCATTCATGCTCCGCGTGGCTCACACCGTCGCGGCAGGGGATGAAGATCATCGCGGCGGGGCAGAGCGGCGCCATGTGGCGGGCGTCGTGCCCGGCGGCGGAGAGAAGGGGCATGGCCGCGTGCCCCAGCGCCTCGGCGGCGGCGGCGATGCGGGTGCGAAGATCCGGGTCGAAGGCATTGGAGGGCGCATCCACCAGCCGCTTCACCCGCACCGTGCAGGGCGGGGCATGGGCTTCCGCCAGCGCCTCCAGCCGGGCGCCGAAGGCGTCCAGCGCGGCGTTGTCCGGGTGGCGCAGGTCGATGCGGAAGGTGACGCGGGCGGGAACGACGGAGGGCGCGTTGGGCTCCACGCGCGCCATGCCGATGGTGAACTTCACGGCGGGGTCGGCGGCGCCCACCTCCCGGAACATGGCATCGGCCATGCGGGCGAAGGCGGCCAGGGCGTCCCGACGGTCGGCCATGTCGAGCGTGCCCGCATGGCCCTCCGCGCCCTCCACCGCGATCTCGTAGGTCTTCTTGCCCTGGATGCCCGTGACGATGCCGATGGGCATGCCGCGCCCCTCCAGCACTGGGCCCTGTTCGATATGCGGCTCCAGGTAGAAGCCGATGGGGAAGCCCAGGGGCCGGCGGGGAAGATGCGGAAAAGCCGCGTGCAGCGCGGCCAGCGCCTCGGCGACGGTGGTGCCCACCGCGTCGCGGGCCGCCAGGATCTCCTCCAGCGTACGCACGCCGGCGAAGGCTTCCGAGCCCATCATGCCCGGGGCGAAGCGGCTGCCCTCCTCATTCATCCAGGCCACCACCACCACGTCCCGCGTGGGGGTGGCGCCCAGGCTTTCGGCGGCTTCGAGCGCGGCGAGCACGCCGAAGGCGCCGTCGAACTTTCCGCCCGTCGGCTGGGTGTCGATATGGCTGCCCATCACCAGCGGCGGCAGGCCACGGTCCCGCCCGGGAAGGGCGAGGAAGAGGTTCCCCGCCGGATCGGTGGAGGCCTGCATGCCCGCCGCCTCGGCCCAGCCGATGAGCAGGCGCCAGGCCTCGATCTCGCCCGCGCTCAGCGCCTGGCGGTTCACGCCGCCGCCGGGCGTGGCGCCGATCCTCGCCAGGGCCATGAGGCGGCCCCAGAGGCGATCCGCGTCGATTCGGGGCGTCGCGAGGGTCACTTCGTCTTCATCACCTGGCCCGGCAGGGCGCGCGGGTCGCGCGGCTTCCAGGCGCCGGCCTCCACCTGGGCGAAGAACTCGGCCAGCAGGGCGTTGAAGGCGGCGGGCTCCTCCAGGTTCAGCGTGTGGCCGGTCTTGGGGAAAACGGAGAGGCCGCAGGCGGGGATGGTCTTCTTCAGGAAGATGCCGGGCTGCAGGCAATGGTCGTCCTCGTCGCCCACCACCACCAGGGTCGGCACCATCATCCGCCGCAGCTCCTCCTCCAGGTCCCAGAAGGAGGGGCGGCGGGCCTGGACGCCCCGCATGGTGTTGGCTGCGCCGGTATCGGAATGCGTGGCCAGCCGTTCCACGAATTCCTGCCAGCCGCGCGGGTCCTTGTTCTGGAACTGCACGCGGGAGGCGCCGGAGCCGTAGACGGGCGCGAAGGCCCGGGCGCCCAGGGTCTGGAACTGGTCCGCCACCTCACGCGAGACGCCGCGGAAATACGCCTCATGCTCCTTTTCGCAGCCATAGCCGGCGCCGGCGACGGTGAGCGACAGGGCGCGATCAGGGTGGTGGATGCCGAAATGAACGGTGCAGAAGCCGCCCATGGAGAGGCCGACGATATGAGCCTTCGCGATACCCAGCCCGTCCAGCACCGCCACCGCATCGGCCACCGCGATGGCCTGGGAGTAGCGCTCCATATCCTCCGGCACGTCGGAGGGCGGGTAGCCGCGCGCCGCATAGGTGATGCAGCGGTAGCGGCGGGCGAAGAACCGCATCTGCGGCTCCCAGCTCTCATGATTGCCGCCGAATTCATGGATGAAGAGGATCGCGGTCCCCTCACCCGCCTCCTCGTAATGCAGGCCGATCCCGTCGGGGGTGGTGATGCGGGGCATGGCGGTGCTCCTCAGAACTGCGGCGGCAGGTCGTTCATGCTGCGCGCCTCCTCCGCGATGGCGGGAAGGGCGTCGCGGAGGCGTTCGGCCCATTCCGTGGGAACGGAGGTGCTGACCTTAATGAAGCGGTCGCCGAAGCGTGCGGTGTGATAGGTGCCCTGGCGGATCATGATGCCGCGGCGGCGCGCGGCTTCCACCAGCGCCTCCGGCCGCAGCCCGGCCGCGCCGGTTTCGATCACCAGGAAGTTGCCGTGGCTGGGCCAGACCGGGAGGGTGAGGCCGATGGCCTCGGCGGCCTCGCGGATCATCGCCTTGTTGGCGGCGTCGATCCGGCGCACCTCCTCCATCCATTCGGCTTTCACCGAAAGCCCGGCCAGCGCCGCGCGCTGCGCGATGACGCTGGCGCCGAGCACGCTGGTCGCCTGGGCCGCGAATTCGTCGAACAGCGCGCGCGGCGTGACCAGCGCGCCGATCCGCATGCCCGCGAGGCCGAGCCATTTGGAGAAGGAGAGCGAGACCACCGAATGCTCCGGCGCCACGCGCAGGGCGGGATGATGGTCCTCGGCGAAGTCGCGATAGGTGCAGTCATGCACCAGCAGGGCACCGCAGCCCTTCGCGATGGCGGCGAAGGCCGCGATTTCCTCGGCGGTGTAGCGGATGCCGAGCGGGTTGTTCGGATCGACGAGGTAGATGATGGCCGTGCGCGCATCCACCGCCGCGGCCAGCGCCTCGGGCGTCAGCTTGTAGTCGCAGGCCGGGTCGTAGATCGGGATCTCGATCACCTCCGCACCCGCCTGGCGGGCGAAGAGGCAGGGCCATTTCCAGGTGGGGTCGGTGGTGACGAAGGTGGTGCCGGGCTTGCAGCGGGCGCGGCAGACCAGGGCCAGGGCATTCACCCCGCCCTCGGTCACCAGCGCCTCCGCCCCCTCCACGCCGAGATCCGCCACGATGGCGGCCCGCAGCGCCTCGAAGCCGAGCGGCGGGGCATAGGCGTTGAACTCGCCACCCTCGATGGCCGCAATCATGGCGGCGCGCACCGCCGGATGCGCCGGGATGTGGTTGGTGTTCTGGCCCATCCAGGCCAGGTCAGGCGTGGCGGTCAGCGCGTCGAAGTAGCGGTTGCGGATGAGGGCGTCCGACATGCTCAGATCACCGAGCCGCGCGCGGCGATGCCGCCATCGATGGTGACGACCGTGCCGGTGATATAGGCCGCGCGCGGCGAGGCCATGAAGGCCACGAGATCGGCGCATTCCCGGGCGGTGGCCGGGCGCTTGCCGGGATACTTGTCGAACAGCTCCTCCCAGCGGCTCTCGTCGCCCAGCATGTCGATGGCCTTGGTGCGCATGATCTTCAGCATGCGGTCGGTGGCGACAGGGCCGGGGTTGATGCCGATGACGCGGATGCCGTCATCCAGGCTGCGGCCGCCGATGGCCTTGGAGAAGGACATGAGGGCGGCGTTGCCGGTCGAGCCGGCGAAATAGGAGGCGTCCCAGTTCTCGCCGGAATTGCCGATGACGTTGATGACCACGCCGCCGCCCTTCGCCTTCATGCGCGGGTAGTAGAGGCGGGTGAGGGTGATGTAGCCGAAGACCTTCAGGTCGAAACCGCGGCGGATGGCCTCGTCCGTCACCTTGGCGAGGTTGCCGGAGGGGATGTCACCGGCATTGTTCACCAGGATGTCCACATCGCCCACGGCCTCGGCCAGGGCCTCCATGGCCGGGGTGCTGCCGAGATCGGCGGCATGGACCGTCACCTTCACGCCGTGCTCCGCCCGCAGCCGGGCCGCGGCCTCCTCCATGGCGGCGCCATTTCGCGCGGCGAGGTGAAGGTGGCAGCCCTCGGCCGCCAGCACCTCGGCGCAGGCGAGGCCTATGCCCTTCGAGGCGCCGGTGATCAGGGCGGTTTGGTTGGTCAGGTCGAGCTGCAAGGGGGTGCTCCAGGCGTTCGGTATGCAAACCACAGCAAACTGCATACCAAACCACGACGTCACTCGAAGGCGGCGATGAAATCCAGCAGGTTGTCCCCGAGCAGGGTCAGATGGGCCCGCATGGCGGCATGGGCCCGTTCGGGGTCGCGGCCGATGATCGCCTCCATCACCTCCTCATGCTCACGGATCGTGTCCTCCACCCGGTTCGGCATCCGGGTCACCCGGCGGCGATAGGCGGCCACGCGGTTGCGCAGCTTGCGCGTCTCCTCGGCCAGGAAGGCGTTGCAAGAGGCCTCGTAGATCGCCTCGTGGAACTCCTGGTTCACGTCATAGAAACGGTCGGGCCCCTCCCCCGCGCTCGCCTGCAGGCGGGCGTGGACGGCGCGGAGGCGCTCGATCCCCCGTGGCGTGATGCGGCGCGCGGCGAGGCGGGCGCAAAGGCCCTCCAGCTCACCCATGACCTGGAACATCTCGATCAGCGTGTGCACGCCGATGCTGCGGACCAGCGCCCCCTGCCGCCCGCGCAACTCCACCAGCCGGTCCGCGGCAAGAAGGCGGAAGGCCTCGCGCACCGGGGTGCGGGAAACGCCGAAACGCTGGGCGATCTCCTGCTCGTCCAGCCGGCTGCCGGGTTCCAGCACGCCATCGGCGATCTCGGCTTCCAGCCGGCGGTGGAGGGCGCTCGCCAGGGTATCCCCCTCGGCCAGCGGCAGGGCCGATTGCTCAAACCCTGTGCTGAACCCTGCCTCTTGTGCCGACGAACTGGTCATTTGTGCACATTAACTCCGTCTTCGTATGCATTCTCGCATGCGGCGTGCCGCGTTCGGTGCCTCGGCGCTGACCTGCCCGGCCCGCTGGCATGCGGGTTGCTGGGCAGGAACCGAGACGCGGCATCTGCATGCCGGAAGCAGACTTCATTATACATGGATGGACCGAGCCGCGTGACCCTGCCCCCCTCCGCCGCCACGCCCCTGCTGGAGCTTCAGGGCATCAGCAAGACCTTCGGGTCCGTGCAGGCCGTGCGCGACCTGTCGCTGAGCGTCGAGGAAGGGGAGTTCGTCACCGTCGTCGGGCCCAGCGGCTGCGGCAAGAGCACCCTGTTCAACATGGTGGCGGGGCTCGACGAGCCCGACCCGGGCGGCATCCTCCGCTTCAAGGGCCGCGGCTGCCACGCGCATGAGCTGCTCGGCCGCGTCTCCTTCATGCCGCAGCGGGACCTGCTGCTGCCCTGGCGGAACGTGGTGGACAACGCCATCCTCGCCAATGAGATCGAGGGCGCCAACCGGGCGGAGGCGCGCGCCAGGGCCCTTCGCATGCTCCCCGAATTCGGCCTGACGGGCTTCGAGAAGCAGTACCCGCACCAGCTCTCCGGCGGCATGCGCCAGCGCGTGGCGCTGATGCGCACCTTCCTGTTCGAGCGCGAGCTGATGCTGCTGGACGAGCCCTTCGGCGCGCTGGACGCGCTGACGCGCACGCTGATGCAGCGCTGGCTGCTGGATGTGTGGCAACGGCACCGCCGCACCATCCTCTTCATCACCCATGACGTGGACGAGGCCATCTTCCTGGGCGACCGCGTGCTGGTGATGAGTGCCCGCCCCGGCCATGTGAAGCATGCGCGGCGCGTGGACCTGCCCCGCCCGCGCGCGGCCGAGCTGGTGACCTCCCCCGAATTCACCGCGCTGAAGCGCGAGATCCTGGAGGCCATCGAGGAGGAGAGCATGAAATCCTTCGCCGCCACCAACGGCGCGGTGGCCGCATGAACGCGACCCCGGCCACGGAATGGGAAGCGCGCATCGCGCTGGCCGCCGTCTACCGCCTCGTCGCGCGGCTCGGCCTGGACGACCTGATCTACAACCACGTCTCCATGCGCGTCCCGGGGACGGAGGACCAGTTCCTCATCAACCCCTATGGCCTGCTCTTCGAGGAGATGACCGCCTCCGCCCTGGTGAGGATCGACACGGAGGGGCGCAAGCTCTGCAACTCGCCGCATGAGGTGAACCTCGCCGCCTTCGTCATCCACGCCGCCATCCACAAGGCGCGGCATGACGCGATCTGCGTTCTTCACACCCATTCCGATGCCAGCCTCGCCATCTCCGGCCAGGAGGCGGGGCTGCTGCCGCTCAGCCAGTTCGCCATGCGCTTCTACGACCGCCAGGCCTTCCACGACTATGAGGGCGTCGCGATCGACATGGACGAGCAGGCGCGGCTGGTGCGGGACCTGGGTGAGCACCGCGTGATGCTGATGCGCAACCACGGGCTGCTCACCACCGGCCGCACCCCGGCCGAGGCCTTCATGCTGCTCTACTATTTCGAGAGGGCCGCGAAGGTGCAGCTCTCGATGCAGGCGGCCGCGGCCGCCGGGGCACGCCTCGTCATCCCGCCGCATGAGGTCTGCGAAAGGGCCGCGCGCCAGTTCTGGGAGAACCAGGGGGACATCCTGGTCCCGGGCGAGCGCGAATGGCCCGCCTTCATCCGCCAGCTCGACCGCACGGACCCATCCTACCGCCACTGAGAAGCGGCCTTCAGCGTCAACCCGAACCGGAGACCAGACCCATGCAGAGGCGTCACCTTCTCGCTGCCACCGGCGCGGCGGCCGTGCTCCCCGCCCTTGGCTTGCGCGCGCAGGGCACCACCAAGGCGACGCTCCGCCTGAAGTGGCTGCCCCAGACCCAATTCGCCGGCTTCTACCTCGCCAAGGCGCGCGGCTATTACGAGGCCGAGGGGATCGACCTCACCATCAATCCCGGCGGCCCCAACCTGCTGACCGAAAACCTGGTCGCCACGGGCGCCGACACCTTCGGTCTTTCGGGCGGCACGGACAGCGTGTTCGCGGCCCGCGAGAAGAACCTGCCCGTGGTCTGCGTCGGCGTGTCGCATCAGCAGACGCCCTTCTTCTTCGTCACCCGCGCGGATGGCCCGATCCGCTCCCTCCAGGACTTCAAGGGCAAGACCATCACCACCTGGTTCACCGGCGCGAATTACGTGCTGCTGGGCATGCTGGCCAAGGCCGGGCTGAAGCCGGGCGACTTCACGATGCAGCCGCAGCAGGTCTCGGTGACGCCCTTCGTGGACGGGCAGATCGATGTGGTGACGGCCACAAAGTACAACGAGTTCTACACGCTGATGACCCGCATGGGACGGGACAAGCTGCGCACCTTCGTGGCCGAGGACCAGGGCATCACCTTCCCGCGCGACACGCTGATCGTCAGCGAGACGACGGCGCGGCAGAAGCCGGAGATGGTGAAGGGCTTCCTGCGCGCATCCATCAAGGGCTGGCGGGACGCGCTGCGCGACCAGAAGGCGGGGGTGGATGCCGTGATGGCCGTGGCGCCCACGCTGAACCGCGAGCACCAGGAGTTCATGCTGGTGGAGGCGGGCAAGCTGATGACCGCCGGCGCCGCCGCGCAGCAGGGCCTGTTCTGGATCGACAACGCCGCCATCAAATCCGCCCATGACTTCCTGCGCGAGCATGAGGTGATCAAGACCCCGGTGGACCTCGCGGCCGCTTATGACGGCAGCTTCCTGAACTCGATCGCCGTGGCGGACCGCCTGGCCTGATGACCACGCGCGCCCGTTCCCTGCCGCCCTGGCTCATGACGGGCGCGCGCTTCATCCTGGGCCTGGCCCTGGCCGCGATGCTGTGGGAGGCGGCCGTCATCCTCCTCGGCATCCGGCCCCATATCCTGCCGCGGCTGAGCACCATCCTCTCGGCCATCGCCGCGACGCCGGGCGCCTATTGGTCCGGCTTCCTGCGCACCCTGGCGGAGACGCTGATCGGCTTCGCGGCCGGCGGCATCGTCGGCGTGCTGAACGGCGTGCTGTTCTTCCGCGCGCCCGCGCTGCGGGACCTGCTCTTCCCCATCTTCGTCGTGTCCCAGACCATTCCGGTTATCGCCTTCGGCGCGCTGGTGGTGCTGTGGTTCGGGAACACGATGCTGGCGAAGGCGGTGATCGCCTTCTATCTCACCTTCTTCCCCGTCACGGTGAACACGCTGCTCGGCCTGCAATCGGTGGACCCGCGGCACACCGCCCTGCTGCGGAGCTTCGGTGCCTCCGGCCGGCAGCAGCTGCTGCGCCTTCAGCTTCCCATGGCCCTGCCGCAGATCTTCGTGGCGCTGCGCCTCGCCGCCTCGCTCAGCCTGGTCGGGGCCATCGTGGGCGAGTGGTTCGGCGACACCACCGGGCTGGGCGTGCTGCTGCTCCAGGCCATGTACAACGAGAATGTCGTGGGACTCTGGGCGGCCATTCTTTGCGCGGCCGTCCTCGGCACGGGCTTCTATGGGCTCGTGGCCCTGGCGGAACGGCGCATCCTCTTCTGGGGGGCGGAGCAGTGAGTCGCGGCGCCCTGCGCGGCGCGCTCGGCGTCGCGCTGCTTCTCATCCTCTGGGAAGGCCTGGCCAGGGGCCTCGCCCTTCCCTCCTACACCCTGCCCTCCGTCAGCGAGATCCTGCTCTCCGCCTGGACCACCCGGCAGGCGCTGCTGACGGCGGCCTGGTTTACCCTGGCGGAGGCGCTCGCCGGCTATACCATCGGCTGCGTCGTTGGAATCGGCATCGCCCTCCTGCTCTCCCTGCTGCCCCCGGTGCGGCGCGGGGTGATGCCGGTGATGATGGCCATCAACTCCGTCCCGGTCGCGGCCTGGTCCCCGCTCCTGCTGCTCTGGCTCGGCGTCGGAATGGCATCGAAGATCGCCGCGGTGGCGCTGGCCGTGGGCTTCACCGTCTTCCTCAGCGCGCTGGCGGGGCTGGACCGGGTGGACCGGCGCGCGGCGGATCTGATGCGAAGCTTCGGGGCCGGGCCGCTCTCCATCCTCTGGCGGCTGCGCCTGCCCACCGCCCTGCCGCTGATCGCCGCCGGCATGCGAGTTTCCACCGTGCGCAGCCTGATCGTCGCCATCGTGACGGAGATGCTCGGCGCCTATGGCGGGCTGGGCTGGATCATCTACCAGGCCGTCGTGCAGATCGACTTCGTCGCGGTCTGGTCGGCCATCCTCGTCGCCTCTGCCCTCAGCCTCGCCTTCTTCGGGCTGGTCGGCGCCATCGAGCGCCGCGTGATCTTCTGGAGATAGACATGAGCCGCCAGATGCATCTCGGCCTGTTCCTGCTGGGAACGGGCAGCCATGTCGCGGGTTGGCGCATGCCGGGCGCGATCGACAGCTTCCAGGATATCGACGCCATGATCCGCGTCGCGCAGATCGCCGAGCGCGGGCGGTTCGACATGATCTTCATGGGGGACAACCTCTATGGCGACCCGGCGGCGCACCCCTCCTACACCGTGCGGTTCGAGCCGCTGACGCTGCTCTCCGCCCTGGCGATGCACACGCGCCATATCGGCCTCGGCGCGACGGTCTCCACCACCTACAGCGATCCCTTCACCACCGCCCGGGCCTTCGCCTCGCTGGACCACCTCAGCAAGGGGCGTGCGGCCTGGAACGCGGTGACCGGCTCTTCCCCGCAGGCCGCGCCCAATTTTGGCCGGCTGCATCCGAACCATGCCGAACGCTACGCGATCGCCGGCGAGTTCGTGGATGTGGTGAAGGGGCTGTGGGACGGCTGGGCGGAGGACGCGATCGAGGCCGACCGCGCGAGCGGCCGCTACATCGATCCCGCGAAGGTGCGGAGCCTCGACCATGAGGGCACGCATTTCAGCGTGAAGGGCCCGCTGAACATCGGGCGTGCGCCGCAGGGCCATCCGGTCATCCTCCAGGCCGGCGGCTCGGAGCCGGGCCAGGCGCTGGCGGCACGCACCGCCGATGTCGTCTTCTCCGTCGTGCAGGATCTCGCGGAGGCGAAGACGCAGTATGAGGCGCTGAAGGCGCGGCTGCCCGCCTTGGGGCGCCGGCCGGAGGAGGTGACGGTGCTGCCCGGGGTGATGCCCGTGGTGGGCCGGACCTCGGAAGAGGCCTTCGCGAAGCTCGCCCAGCTGATGGGCTTCGTGGACGCCACCAACGCCCTGGCCCTGCTCTCCGACCGCTTCGGCACGGACATGTCGGCCTACGAGCTGGACGGCCCCGTTCCGGACCTCCCCATCCCCGACACCTATCACAGCTTCGCCCGGGTGATGCTGAACAAGGCGCGGCGCGAGGGGATGCGGCTGCGGGATGTCTACAACCTCATGGCCGCGGCGCGCGGCCATTGGGTGCTCTGCGGCTCCGCGGAGGAGGTGGCGGATACGCTGGAGGAATGGTTCCGTGGCGGCGCCGCGGACGGCTTCAACATCATGCCCTCCCATCTGGCCGAGGGGCTGGAGGACTTCGTGGAGCTCGTCGTGCCCATCCTCCAGCGGCGCGGCCTGTTCCGCACCGAATATGCCGGCACCACCCTGCGGGAAAATCTCGGCCTGGCCCGCCCGCCGCGCCGGGAGGCATGATCGGGCATTCCTGAGCGGCCCGCCTATTGCTTACTCTCCGTCCCCATTGCCCGCCCGGGTCTCCGGGCCCTGGCGGGCCGATAGCGCAAGGGATGAAGACCGTGCTCCGCAGAACCGCTCTCCGCCTCGCGGCCCTGGCCGCCCTTGCCCTGCCCTTCCCGGCGGGCGCACAGGAGGCGCCCTGGCCCAACCGGCCCATCACCATCATGGGTGGCTTTCCCAACGGCTCCGGCGTGGACATCTATGCCCGCAAGCTGGCCGAGCCCCTCTCCCGCGTCCTCGGCGTGCCGGTCGTGGTGGACAACCGCACGGGCGCGGGCGGCAACATCGCCTCCGAATACGTGGCGCGGGCGCGGCCGGATGGTTACACCTTCCTGCTCGGCACGGCCGGCACGCATGCGATCAACGCGACGCTCTACAGCAGCCTGCCCTTCGACCCGCTGCGCGACGTGACCCATATCGCGCTGCTGGGCGACGTGCCGAACGTGCTGCTGGTCAGCCCGCAGCACTCGCCGAACCTGCGAAGCTGCACGGACCTGATCGCGGCGGCCAAGGCCCGGCCCGGGCAGCTCAACTACGCCTCCACGGGCAATGGCGCCTCCACCCACCTCGCCGGGGTGCAATTCGCCATGGCGGCCGGGATCGACGTTCTGCACATCCCGTATCGCGGCCAGGGTCCGGCCATGCTCTCCCTGCTGAGCGGGGAGACGACCTTCTTCTTCAACCAGAGCGGGCCCAGCATCGGCCCCTCGCGCCAGGGCCAGGTGCGGGCATTGGCGGTTACCACCCGGCAGCGGCTGGGCGCGCTGCCCGACGTGCCGACGGTGGAGGAGGCCTGCGGCCTGCAGGGCTTCGAGAGCACCACCTGGTACGGGCTGCTGGCCCCGCCGCACCTGCCCGCGCCGATTCAGGAGCGCATGGCGCGGGAGGTGGCCCGCATCATCACCGAGCCGGATTTCGTCGCCTGGCTGACCGAGAACCAGGGGATCACGCCGCCAGCGGACCCTGGCCCCGCCGCGTTCCGCCAGGTGCATGAGCGCGACATCGCGCGCTGGGCCGAGGTGGTGCGGCGCTCCGGCGCAAGGGTGGACTGAGGAGGGGGTGGCTCGCCGTCCGCCTGGACGGCGAGCCCGACCGATCAGCTGGCCTTGAGGCCGAGGCGGCGGATCATCGCGCCGTCCTCCTCATACTGCTTGCGCGCCGCCGCCGTGTATTCGGCGCTGCCGAGGAAGGCGGGCGCCATGTCGTAGCGGTCCAGTACCGCCACATGGGCGGGATCCTGCGCCGCCTCGCGGAAGCCCTCCTCGAGGATGCGCACCACCGCCGGGTCCATCCCGGCGGGCCCGGCGATGCCGTAGGGCGAGGTGGAGACGATATCGATCCCCATTTCCTTCAGCGTGGGCGCATCGGGGAAGCGCTTCGCGCGCTCGGCACCCCAGGTGCAGAGGAGGCGAAGCTGCCCCGCCGCGACGAGCTCCGACCAGCCGCTGGTCTCGGCCGAGACCTGGGTCGTGCCGGCCAGGGTGGATTGCAGGTTCTCCGAGGCGCTGCGATAGGGCACCTGGACCCATTCGATGCCCTGGGCCGCAGCGACCTGCTCCATGGTGATGTGCAGCGAGGTGCCCGAGCCGGGCGTGCCATAGGTGATCTTGCCCGGATTGGCCTTCGCATAGGCGAGCAGCTCCTGGAAGGTCCGCCAGGGCGCATCGGCCTTCACCACCACCCCGAAGAGATAGCCGGTGAGCTGCGCGATGTAGGTGAAGTCCTTCATCGGATCGAAGGGCGGGCGCGCCACCATCTGCGGGTAGCGGAACACCGAGATCGGCATCTGCGTGAGGGTGTAGCCATCCGGCCGCGTGCCGCCGGCGACGAGCTGCGCGCCCAGGATGCCGCCCGCGCCGGAGCGGTTCTCGATCACCACGGGCTGGCCGAGCTTGCGGGACAGCGCATCGCCCAGTGCGCGCATCAGGATGTCCGTGGAGCCGCCCGCGCCCCAGGGCACGATGAGCCGGATCGGCCGGTCGGGGTAGCGGCCCTGGGCGAGGGAAGGCCTTGCTAGCGCGGCACCCAGGCCGAGGCCGAGCGCGCCACGGCGGCCGATGGGGGGAAGCTGCATCAATCGTCTCCTCACGTCGTGGCCCTTCGGCCTGTTCTGATGGGCGCGGGGAAGCAGGCGGTCAGACCTCTTCCACCAGCCCCCCTGTCTCCATCACGGCGCGCAGGTGATGGTCGGTGTCGCCGAAGAGCACGTCGTTCGAGGTCAGGCGCTTGAAGTAATGCCCGGCCTTGTACTCCCAGGTCATCGCGATGCCGCCATGCAGCTGCACCGCCTCCTGCCCGATGAGCCGGCCGGAGCGGTTGACCTGCGCCTTGGCCGCCGCGATGGCGGGGCGGCGTTCGCCCGGGTCGGTCTCCTCCGCCATCATCGCGGCATACATGGCCATGGAGCGCGCCTGCTCCACCGCCACCAGCATGTCGGCCGCGCGGTGCTGGAGCGCCTGGAAGGTGCCGATGGCGACGCCGAACTGCTGGCGCGTCTTCAGGTAGTCCACCGTGACCCGCTGCAATTCCTCCATCGCCCCGAGGCTGTCGGCGCAGAGCGCGGCGAGGGCCACGTCCACCACATGGCTCGCCAGCTTCAGCCCGCCATCCACCTCGCCCAGCACGCGCCCGGCCGGGACGCGCACGCCGTCGAGCGCGATCTCGGCCACGCGGGAGCCGTCCTGCGCCGGCATGCCGCGCCGCGTGACTCCCTGGGCATCGCCATCCACGAGGAAGAGGGTGATGCCATTCTCGTCCCGGCGCGAACCGGCGGTGCGGGCGGTGACCACCAGGAGGCCCGCATCGTCGCCGCCCAGCACGACGCCCTTGCGCCCATCCAGCACATAATCCCCGCCGTCACGCCGCGCCGTGGTGGCGACATCGTGCAGGTCGTAGCGGGACTGCCGCTCGAGCTGCGCGAAGGCGAGCTTCAGCGAGCCATCGGCGATCTGCGGGATGAACTCCTGGCGCTGGGCTTCCGTGCCACCCAGCCGCAGGAAGCCGCCCCCGAGCACGACGGTGGAGAGATAGGGCTCGACGATCAGCCCACGGCCGATCGCCTCCATCACGATCATCGTCTCCACCGGCCCGCCGCCGATGCCGCCCTCCTCCTCGGAGAAGGGCAGCGCCAGCAGGCCAAGCTCCGCGAAGCCGTTCCAGAGGCCGGGGGCCGCCGCATGGGCGGCGGGGTCGCGCGCATGGTCCGCCACGAAGCGGTCGATGCTTTCCTTGAGGAGCCGCTGCTCCTCCGTCAGGTCGAAATCCACGCCTCGTTTCCCCTCAGAGACCCAGGAAGGCCTTGGCGATGATGTTGCGCTGGATCTCGTTCGAACCGCCGTAGATCGAGACCTTGCGGTAGTTGAAGTAGAGCGGCGCGGCGGCGTCCGCCCATTCCGGCGAGACGGCCGGCTCGTTCCAGCCCTCCGGCTGCTCATGGTCGGGCGCGGGCAGCGCATAGGGGCCCGCCACCTCCAGCAGCAGCTCGGTCGTGGCCTGCTGCAGCTCCGATCCCTTGATCTTCAGGATGGAGGAGGCGGGGTCGGGCTTGTCCGCGTCGCGATGGCGCTGGTTGGCCACCACGCGCATCTGGGTGATCTCGAGCGCCTTCAGCCCCACCTCGATCTCGGCCACGCGGCGGCGGAAATCGGTATCCTCCCACAGGGTGCGGCCGCCCGCCTCGGTCTCGCGCGCCAGGCGCTTGGCACGGGCCAGGCGCTGCTTCGAAAGGCCGATGCGCGCGATGCCCGTGCGCTCGTTGGCCAGGAGGAACTTGGCGTAGTCCCAGCCCTTGTTCTCCTCGCCCACCAGGTTCTCGGCGGGCACCTCGACCTCGTCGAAGAAGACCTCGTTCACCTCATGCGCGCCGTCGATGGTGATGACGGGGCGGACGGTGATGCCGGGGGTCTTCATGTCGATGAGGAGGAAGGAGATGCCGCGCTGCTTCTTCGCCTCCTTGTCCGTGCGGACAAGGCAGAAGATCCAGTCCGCGTGCTGGCCCAGCGTGGTCCAGGCCTTCTGGCCGGAGACGACGTATTTGCCGTCCCGCTTCTCGGCGGTGGTGCGGAGCGAGGCGAGGTCGGAGCCGGCGCCGGGCTCGGAGAAGCCCTGGCACCACCAGATGTCGAGATTGGCGGTGGCGGGGAGGAACTTCCGCTTCTGCTCCTCGCTGCCGAAGGCGGCGATGACAGGCCCGACCATGAACACGTTGAACTGCAGCGGCAGCGGCACCGCCGCGCGCTGCATCTCCTCCGTGAAGATGTAGCGCTGGACCGGCGTCCAGTCCTTGCCCCCCCAGGCCACGGGCCAGTTGGGCGTGGCCAGCCCGGCGGCGTTCAGGATGCGCTGGGAGGTGACGATGTCCTCCTTGTCGAGATGGCGCCCCTCCCCGACCTTGCGGCGGATCTCGGCGGGCACCTTCTCCCGGAAGAAGCGGCGGAGATCGTCGCGGAAGGCGATCTCCTCGGGCGTGAAGCGGAGTTCCATCGCGGGCTCCTCAGACGATCTCGATCAGGCCGGCGGCCCCCTGGCCGCCCGCGACGCACATGGTGACAACGGCATACTTGGCGTTGCGGCGGCGGCCTTCCAGCACGGCATGGCCGACCAGCCGCGCGCCGCTCATGCCGAAGGGATGGCCGATGGAGATGGCGCCGCCATTGACGTTCACCTTTGCGGGGTCGATGCCCAGCTTGTCCCGGCAATAGATGGACTGCGAGGCGAAGGCCTCGTTCAGCTCCCACAGGTCGATGTCGTCCACCGTCAGGCCGTGGCGCTGGAGCAGGCGGGGCACGGCGAAGACGGGGCCGATGCCCATCTCCTCCGGCTCGCAGCCCGCGGTGGCATAGCCGCGGAAGATGGCGAGCGGGGCGATGCCGCGGCGGGCGGCCTCGTCCGAGGACATCAGCACGGAGGCGCTGGCACCATCCGAGAGCTGGCTGGCATTGCCGGCGGTGATGAACTTGCCCTCGCGCACGGGCTTGAGCTTGGCGAGGCCCTCGATCGAGGTGTCGGGGCGGTTGCCCTCGTCCTTGGAGAGGGTGACCGTCTCCTCGCGGGTTTCGCCGCTGGCCTTGTCGGTCACCTTCATCACGGCGGTGATGGGGACGATCTCGCCCTCGAACCGCTGCGCCTGCTGGGCGGCGGCGGTGCGGCGCTGGCTTTCCAGGGAGAAGGCGTCCTGCGCCTCGCGAGAGATGCCATAGCGCTCGGCGACGAGATCGGCGGTGTCGATCATCGTGTCGTAGATGCTGGGCTTGTTCGCCTCCAGCCAGGCGTTGCGGTAGTGGTTGCGGTTCACCGTGGGCTGGACGAGGGAGATGGATTCCACCCCGCCGGCGATGGTGACGGGCACCTTGTCCACGATGATGCGCTTGGCGGCATGGGCGATGGCTTCCAGCCCGGAGGCGCAGAAGCGGCTGACGGTGACCCCGGCCGAGGTGACGGGCAGGCCGGCACGGAGCGCGCCGTGGCGGGCGACGTTGCCGCCGGTCGCGCCCTCGGGATAGCCGCAGCCGAAGATCACCTCCTCCACATCGGTCGGCTGGATGCCGGCGCGCTCCATCACGGCGGTGATGGTGTGGGCGGTCATGTCCGCGCCATGGGTGTTGTTCAGCGCCCCGCGATGCGCCTTGCCGATGGGCGTGCGGGCGGTGGCGACGATGACGGCATCGGTCATGATGTGGAACCTTCCTCTCTGGACGCGGCGCGGGCGCGCTCCTCGGCGACCAGGGTGCTGGCCAGCAGCTTGCCGGCGGGGGAACGGGGCAGGGATTCGCGCAATTCCAGCGCGGCGGGCATTTCGTGCCGGCCGACCCGGTCGCGCAGGAAGGCCTTGAGGCCGTCCAGCGTCAGCTCCGGCGCGCCCGGGCGCAGCGTGACGAAGGCCTTCGCCGACTGGCCCCGATAGGGGTCGGGGATGCCGATGACGATCGCCTCGGTCACGTCCGGATGCTCGTAGATCGCGCTTTCGATAGCCGCCGGATACACGTTGAACCCGCCGGAGATGATCATGTTCTTCCGCCGGTCCATGAGGAAGAACATGCCGTCCGCCTCCATGCGGCCGATATCGCCGGTGAGGAACCAGCCGTCGCGGAAGGCGGCCGCCGTCTCGGCAGGCTGGTTCCAGTAGCCCGCGAAGATGCTGGGGCCGCGGATCGCGATCTCCCCGGCCTCGCCCGGCGGCAAGGCTTGGGACGGGTCTTCCATGGAGACGATCCGCAGATCCACGCCCGGCAGGGGAAGGCCGATGATGCCGGGGCGCGGCACGGCTGCGACGGGCACGCGGGTGCCGGCCGGGCCGGTTTCCGTCATGCCCCAGCCGATGCGCAACCTCTGCCCCAAAAGCGTCTCCACCCGCGCCGCCACGTCGAAGGGCAGCGGCGCACCGCCGGAGATGCAGGCCCGGAGGGAGGACAGGTCATGCCCGGCCGCGCCCGGGTGGTTCAGCAGCGCGATCCAGATGGTCGGCACGCCGGACAGCACGGTGACACGCCGGGTTTCGATATCGCGAAGGGTCGTCTCGGCGTCGAAGCGCGGCCGGAGCAGGATTTCGTTGCCATCCGCCAGGTGCCGCAGCAGCAGGGTGGTCAGCGCATAGATGTGGAAGAGCGGCAGCACGGCGAGCACGCGCTGCTCGCCCGGGACCAGCACGCCGCCGTCATGCCAGTGCTGGTAGATGCTGACGGCGGAGGTCAGGTTGCGATGCGTCAGCATCGCGCCCTTGGGCATGCCCGTGGTGCCGCCCGTGTATTGCAGGAGGGCGACATCCTCCGGCGAGACCTCCGGCCAGGCGGCCGGCCGGTCGGCGGCGATGGAGGAGAGCGGGACGAGGCGCGGGTCCACGCTGCCGGCCTCGCCGCCCCAGGCGGAATCCTCGCCGAGCAGCACGCGGTCCACGGCCCCTGTATCGAGCAACTCGAGCGCCGCCGGCAGCAGCCCCGGCAGGTCGGTGGTGATGACGAGGCGCGCGCCGCTGTCGGCGAGCTTGTGATGCAGGACCCGCTTCGCATCCAGCGGGCTGAGATGCACCACGCATGCGCCCAGCCGCGCCAGGGCCAGGAAGCAGATGGGGTGCCAGGGCGTATTCGGTAGCAGAAGCCCCACTGCCTGGCCGGGGGCCACACCCTGCGCCAGCAGCCCGGCCGCGATCCGGTCCACCGCCGCGCCCAGCTCGGAATAGGTGACGACGCCCCCGCGATACTCGAGAGCCGGGCGGGTGGACCACCGCGCGACCGCCCGGTCGAGCAGCCCGCCGAGCGTGCCGGCCTCCAGCGGCGCGTCCCACCGGCAATCCGCCGGATAGGATTGCAGCCAGGGCCGGTGGCTCCCGGCCTCCTCGCTGCCCATCATCGGTGCCGCCGCGGCCGGCCGCATGTCGTCTCTCCCCCGGCCTGCTTCCAATTTCCGCAATGCGGAAATATGTTCTGCCTTCTTGCTCCTGATATCGGCCAGGGGCGGAAAACGGTCAAGCCGGGGCGGGAGGAGGAGGGATGCGCAAGCGGGCCAGCACGGCACCACTCCAGGAGCCATCCGAGGACCGGCAGTTCGTCGCCGCGATCGCCCGGGGCTTCGACATCCTTCATGCCTTCCGGGCCGAGGACCCGATCCTGGGCAATCAGGAACTGGCCGAGCGCACGGGCCTGCCGCGCGCCACCGTGTCGCGCCTGACCCACACCCTCACCCGGCTCGGCTACCTCGCCTATCTGCCGCGCTTCGGGAAATACCAGCTCGGCCTGGCCGCGGTTCCGCTGGGGCAGCTCGCCCTGGCGAATATGGGCATTCGTCGCATGGCGGCGCCGCTGATGCGCCAATTGGCCGAGGAGACGAACGCCTCCGTCTCGCTCGGGAAGCGGGATGGTCTCGCGATGCTCTATGTCGAGCATGTCTCGCCCCGCACGGCGGTCGCGCTGCAGCTCGAGATCGGGTCCCGTGTTCCGCTCTGCGTCACGGCGATGGGGCGGGCCTATTACGCCGCAGCGCCCCAGGAGGAGAGAGCGGCCCTGGATGCGGAGCTGGAGAAGCGGCATCTCGGGGAGTGGCCGCGCATCCGGGACGGATTGGGAGAGGCGCGGGACATGCTGCCCCGGCTGGGATTCACGATCTCCCCCGGCGACTGGAACCCGACGGTCCATGCCGCGGGCGCGGCCGTGATCCTGCCGGGTGGGGAGGTGATGGCGCTGAATTGCGGCGCACCGGCCTTCATGCTCGACCGCGCGCGGCTGACAGGGGAGATCGGCCCACGCCTCGCCGCCGTCGCACGCCGGCTTGAATCCCTGGCCGGGGGAACCGCACGCCAGGGCTGATCCCAAGATGGGCAAAGCGTCACATAGACAGCACCGGAAGGGGAGTTGAACTCCGGTTAGCGCCTCCCCACTTGCCCAAGGTCAGTCTCGTCAGGTCCGGCCTGCTCTCCCTGCTCCTCGTCGAGCGCCGAGCCCGGTGTCCGTCTATCGTCGAAGCTTGATCCATTCCGCGCTGTTGCGGAGTGGCACACTCATTTCCGAACGGAACACCATCATGGCCATCGGCACCGTCAAGTGGTTCAACGCGTCCAAGGGCTACGGCTTCATCCAGCCCGAGGACGGTTCCAAGGACGTCTTCCTCCACATTTCGGACGTGCAGCGCTCCGGCCTGCAGGAGCCCCGCGAGGGCGACCGCCTGGAGTATGAGCTGCAGCGCGGCCAGCAGGGCAAGCTCTCGGCCGGCAATCTGAAGGCGGCCTGAACCGGTTTGCCGCCGGGCGGAAGGGCCATCGGCTCCTCCGCCCGGCACGCTCCTCTCGGAGCGGCCGCGGCTTGCATGCCTGACCGGGCCCGCGGCCCGACACCCAGCGAGGAACCATTCATGGCACGTCATAGCTTCGAAGTGGGCCAGAGCATCGAGCTCGTGGCCGGCATTCTCACCCCCCCGGGGGTGACGGGACATTACACCGTCGTCCGCCTGCTGCCGAACGATGCCGCCGACCGCGAATATCGCGTTCGCAGCGATCGGGACGGGCATGAGCGCGTCGTGCGGGAAAGCCAGATGCGCCAGGGCCCCTACGCCGCCCTGGGCAAGAACGGCCCCGCGATCAGCTAGAGCGGGCTGCCCGCAGGCAGGCGCGCTTCCGCCACCTTCGACACCGTGCCCTAGCCGCCACCAGCCTTTCAGAGGCCCACGGGCCGCTTGAAATCACGAGGACCACCGTGTCGCACAGCAAGACCAAGGCCGAAGCCGCCAACCCGGTGGACACGGCGGCGCTCGAAGAGACCATCGCCTATCTCGCCAAGCGCCACCGCGTGTCGCAGGCGATCGTGCGGGAGATCGCGCGCAAGCTCGGCTCCGGCGAGCGCACCGCGATCGAGCGCGAGATCGCGCGCGGCAAGGCGCGCCGCTGACGCCTGCCTGAAACGGCAAGGCCGACCGATCGCGCAGGACAAGGCCCGGATGGCCACCCTGCCGCCTGACCTCCGGCATCGGCGCGCCGATTCCGCCGTCCATGTCGTCGGGCTGCTCTCCGTGCTGGCGGCCTGCCTGTTCCTGGCCGCCCGCCTGGCGCGGCAGCCCGAAGCACTCGCCACCCTGGCGTTCGGCCTCTATGCACTGGGGCTGCTGGCAAGCTTCGGCTTCTCCGCCGCCTACAACATGGCCGCGCCCGGGCCTCGGCGCGCCTTCCTGCGCCGGCTGGATCACGCGGCCATCTTTCTCCTGATCGCCGGCACCTATACGCCCGTGATGGCGCTCGCCCTGGGCGGCTGGCTGGGCTTCGCCCTTCTGCTTTTCGTCTGGGCCGGCGCGCTCGCGGGCGGCGCGATCAAGCTCGCGGCGCCGCAACGCTTCGAGCGGACGGCCATCGCGGCCTATCTGCTGCTGGGCTGGGTCGGCATCCTCGCCACCCCCGCGCTTATCCAGGCGCTCTCACCCGGCTCGTTGGGCCTGCTTCTGCTTGGCGGGCTGATCTACAGCCTGGGCGTGATCGCCCATGTCTCGACACGCCTGCCCTACAACACCGCCATCTGGCACGCGCTGGTCCTCGTCGCCGCCGGCTGCCAGTACCTGGCGGTGCTCAGCCTCGCCCCGGGCTGAGGGCGCCCCGTCCGTAAATGCCGTCCAGCACCTCGGCCACCGTGACCAGCGCGGACGCCGAAGGGTCGAACCGCGCGCCGGAGGCCAGGCGCATCGCCCAGTCCGCGGCGGCGCGCCCGCCCCATTCATCCGGTGGAACGGCCAGCGTCCCGCGCGCCGTACCCCGGAAGCGCTCCGCCGTGAAATCGTAGAAGGATCCGTTCTGGTTCCGCAGCGCGGCCCCGCCCTGGGTGCCGTGGAACTCGGCCGCGATCACCGCATCCTGCCCCGCATGAAGGTTCCAGGAGCAGGCCAGGCGCAGCACGGCGCCGCCCCGCAGCTCGATCGTCGCGACCGCATAATCCTCCACACGGTCGGCGCGGCCCGCCAGCGGCTCCCCGCCCGAGAAGAGCTGGCCTGACACCCCGGTCACCACAGGGAAGTCGAGGGCCCAGAGCGCCAGGTCCACGAGATGCACGCCGAGATCCATCACGCAGCCGCCGCCGGACAAGGCGGGGTCGCGGAACCATGGCTTGTCCGGCCCATAGGCGTTGTGGAAGACGAGGTCGGCCGCGTAGATCCGACCCAGCTCCCCCTCCGCCACCGCCTGCCGGATGCGGCGCATGCCCTCGGTGAAGCGGTAGGACAGGTCCACGCCGAGCAGCCGGTCCGCCCTGCGCGCCGCATCGACGGCGTCGCGCACCTCGGCGGCCGTCCGGCCCAATGGCTTCTGGCAGAAGACGGCCGCACCGGCCTGAAGGGCCTGGATCGTCTGCGCCGCATGCAGGGCGCTCGGCGTTGCGATCACCACACCGTCCAGGCCGAGGCCGAGCATCTCCTCCAGCCCGCCGACCTGCGCTGCCTCCGGAGCGAAGCGCTGTGCCTCGGCCATCATCTCCGGCGAGGGATCGGCAATGGCCGCGGCCTCCACCGCCCCCGTCGCCAGGATCGCCTGCATCCGGTGCCGGCCGATCCAGCCGACGCCGAGGAATCCAATGCGCGGCCGGCTCATGGGAAGCGCACCAGCGCCTTGAGGAAGCCGTCCGGCCGGTCGCGCGTGGCATCCAGCGCCTCGCCCAGGCGGTCGAGCGCGAATTCATGCGTCATCAGCGGCTTCGGATCGAAGCGCCCGGCCGCCACGGCGTCTACCGCCTCCCGGATGCCCTGCATGTAGATCTTCGGATCGCGCTCATGCGCGTTGATCACGTCCAGGCCGCGCCAGTTCCACAGCCACATGTTCACCTGCCGCGGTCCGTCCTGGTGGTAGCCGGCGACGATCAGGCGCCCGCGCTCCTTGCAAATCTCCGCCGCGAGGTCGAGCGGCCATTGCTTGCCGACGGCCTCGATCACCACGTCGCAGAACCGCCCCTCCGTCAGTTCCTTCACGCGGGCGATGATGCCGTTGTGGTCCTCCATCGGGATCGTCTCAGCCGCGCCCATGCCACGGGCGAGATCCAGCGAGAAGGGTCGGCGGGAGATGGCGATCACCCGCGCGCCCGCCTCGGTCGCCAGCCGCGTGAGGATGGCGCCGAGGAAGCCGATGCCGATGATGGCGACCGTCTGCCCCGCCTCGATCCCGCTGCGCCGGAAGATGTTCATCGCGCAGCCCAGCGGCTCGCCCGGGAAGGGCTGGCCAGCGAGCGTGTCCGGCAGCCGCACGACATTCTCCGCCTCGGCGAGGTCGTATTCGGCGTAGCCGCGATAGGTGAGCGCCGCGACACGATCGCCGGGCTTCACGCCGGTGACATTCGCGCCGACCGCATCCACTACGCCCCAGGCCTCATGGCCGAGATCGCCGGGCTCGGTGGGGAAGTTCATCCAGTCCGGGCCGGACCAGGGGGTGAGGTTGGAGGCGCAGACGCCACAGCCCTCCAGCCGCAGGCGTACCTGCCCCGGGCCGGGCGATGGGCGGGCGACCTGCCGCACCTCGATCCGGCCCGGGCCGGTCAAAACGGCCGCGCGCATCGTGTCGCTCATGGAGGTGGTCCTTGCTCGCGCGCGGGCCAGGCCGTGTCGCGGCAGTCTTGAAGAGGAGCGGAGGGGAGCCGGAGAGAAACCCCTCTCCCCGGCCCGTGTCTCAAGCCGCGATGCCGGCTTTCGCCGGCGCGTAGCGCCGGATCATGGAGGCACAGAACTCCGCGAACTCCTCCGGCACCTGCGGCGGGCTGGTGTGATGCGGCGCGATGCCGCGATGCTCCGGCGTGAAGCAGAAGGTGACGGTCACGTCGAAATCCGCCAGCGCATCCATCTGCCGGTCGAACCAATCCAGCGCATTCGGCCGGAAGCTGTCCGCCCAGGAGAGGCCGGTGCGGAGATAGGTCACGCCGAGCCTCTTCATCCACTCCACCGCCTCGTAGAGGCGGTGATCCTCGTAATGGAACCACTGGCACAGCCCCATATGCGGCGTGTGCTTCGCGAAATGATCGATGGAGGGTTTGGGCGAACCGTCCTCGCGCAGCAGGCCCATGTAGAAATGGCGGTAGTAGGAGGAACCCTCGGCTTCGCGGTGCCGCGTCGTGGCGCCCCAGGCCTGCGGAAGGTCATAGAGGCTGTACCAGTGGATGCGCGGGGCCTTGCCGATCAGCAGCTCGGCCGTGCGGTCCACGCCCCAGGCCTGCACCTCCTCCGCGCCGAAGGTGGAGATTCCGACCTCGCTGACCCAGATCGGCTTGTCGGTGACGGCGCGGATCTCCTCGATCTTCGCGGGCCATTCGCCGATCTTCCAGAGGTTCCAGTCGAGCGGGAAGCCATGCACGGCCACCACGTCGATCTCCTCCATCACGCCGCGCCCGGTCATGTTCTCGATGAAGGAGGGATCGATGGGCGAGATTCCACCCAGCACGCGCGGCAGGTTCGGATTCACCTCGCGGATGGCGCGGCCGGCCAGCTTGGCGGTTTCGGCGAACATGGCCCAGCCCGGATCGATCTCGGGGTCCCAATGGGACTTGTTGTTGGGCTCGTTCCAGATCATCGCGGCTTCGATCATGCGCGCGGCTCCTTGGGCGGACGGGCGGCGGGATAGGCGGCGGCGGCGCCCCAGGGGGCCTCCACGCGCCGGCAGAGATAGACCTCCTGCTCCGGGTGCTCGATCACGGCGAAGCCCGCGGAGCGCAGCATGGCCTCCGCCGCCGCCGCATTCGGCGCCCACCAGTTGGAGGGGTCGTTGGAATAACGCTTCTCGATGAAGTGCAGCTTCGGCCAGCGGGGATCGTCGAAGACGGCCGTCTCGGCGAAGGGATAGTCCTCCGCCGGCTCCATTCCCTCCGTCGCGCCGCGCTGCATCGATTGGAACAGCAGCAGGTCCTTGGCCACATGCTCATGGATCAGGTCCAGCGCCAGCAGCGGATGGCGCAGGTGGTAGAGCACGCCCATGAAGATCACGAGGTCGAAGCGCTCACCCAGCTCCGCCACGTCATAGACGGAGAGGTTGCGGAACTCGGCCTCGAGCCCCGTCACCTCCGCAGCCAGGCGGGCCTGGGCGAGGTAGCGGTCGTCGGAATCCACGCCCAGCACGCGGGCGGCGCCGCGCCGCTTCATCTCCAGCGAGTAGAAACCGGCATTGCAGCCGATATCCAACACCGTCTTGCCCGTCAGGTCCTGCGGGATGACATGCGCGAAGTGCTTGAACTTGCTGGCCGGGTAATTCCAGAGGAAGTGGTTCGGCGCGGTCTGCACGCCGCCGAGGTTCAGGTTGTGGAACCATTCGCCCAACGCCTCCACGCGCTGGCGAATCTCATGCTCCGAAAGCACGGCCGAACCACTCATCCCGCCGCTCCTGCAACCTGCCGCTCGGGACCGAGCCGCCTTACCGCCGCCGTGTCCAAGCGGGCGAGCACGCCCATCAGCTCATCCGCCCGGTGAGCGCAGCTATGCCGAGCCCGGATCCGTTCGAGCCCGCTTTCCACCAGGGCATGGCGCAACGCCGCATCGTCGCGCAGCGCCTTGAGGTGGTGCGTCATCTCCGCCTCGTCCCGCGCCGTGAGGAAGTCCTGGCCAGGCCTGAACAGCTCCTCGGAATCCTGCCAGGGGGCAGAGACCAGTGGGATGCCGCAGGCCAGGGCCTCGAAGACACGGATCGTCGGAATGCCGGGCAGCATCTGCACATAGAAGCGCCGCGGGACATGCACCGTCGCCAGATGCCGTGCGAAGACCTCCGGCGCGCGTGCATTGGGGAGCCAGCCGCGGAAACGCACACCATAGCGGTCCAGCATCGCGCGCGCCTCGTCCGGATAGCGCACGCCGTAGATGTCCAGCGCAAGTTCGGCGCTGCGCGCCGGGCGCATGAGGAAACGCTCCAGCTCCTCGCTCCGCTCGCCATCGCCCCAGTTCCCGATCCAGACGAGCCCCTTTCGCGGGCCCTCCTGCGCCGGGGGATGAAAAAGCCTCGTATCCGCCGCTTCGTGCCAGACGAAGACGCGATCGCCCCAGCCCCAATCCCGATACACATCCGCCAGCGTCGCACCGAAGGCGAGCACGCCGTCATAGCCATCGAGATCGAAGGTCCGGATCGCCTCCGGATCGCTCACGGCACGGTGGTGCGTGTCGTGGAAGAGCAGCGTGAAGCGCGCCCCGCGCCGGCGCAGCCGGCCGATGGCGGCCACGAGGGCCGGTTCATTCCACTCATGCACAACGACCACATCGGCATCCCCGATGGCCGCCTCCACCTCCTCCGTGACGCCGAAGACGCGGGAGGTCAGTTCGGGATACAGCGTGCGATAGGCCTCCAGCCCCGCTTCGCCATGGTCGCGCAGCAGGTTCTCCAGGCTCCAGGCCCCCGCGGGCTCCAGGGCCAGAACCTCATGGCCGCGCAGCACGAACTCCCGCAGCACGCCGCGCAGGAAATGCGCGTTGCCGTGGTTCCAGCATGAGGCCAGGGAATGGGTGAGATAAACGAGCTTCACGCGGCCGCGCTCCCCTGAAACAGCACGCGCCGATAGACGCCGTTCATGGAGGCCGCCATGGCCTCCACCGTGTAGCGCGCCGCACGGCTGCGGGCTTCCGTGCCCAGGCGCATCCTCTCCCGCTCATCCGCCGCCAGGGCACTGATGGCGCGATCGGCCGCCTCCTCGTCATCAGCGGGCACGAAGACCGCGGCACCGTCCCAGAGCTCGCGGAAGCTGGAGATGTCGGAGAGGACCAGCGGACAGCCGGCCTGTGCCGCTTCGACGACAGCAAGCCCGAAAGGCTCGTAGAGAGCCAGCGAGACATAGATCGGCCTGCGCGCCAGCCACCCGGCCAGCGCGGTCTCGTCCAGCATGCCGGGCGTATGGAGATGGGACGCCGACACGCGCGTTCCGTCCGGCCCGGAAAGCGGGCCGGCCGCGAAGACCGGCAGATCGAGGCGTGCAGCGACACGGTCCAGCGCGCCGATATTCTTTCCCGCATCCCACAGCCGCCCGGCCGTGAAGGCGAAGACGGCCGGCGCGTCGGCCGGTGGCACGGCGCCGGACGGAAGCGGTCCACGGCCGTTATGGACCACCACCGGCGCACGCGGCAGGGCGTAGCGTCGTGCTGTCATCTCGCCAAAGGCGAGGCTCGGAACCACCAGTTCGGCCGCGGCCAGGGCTCCGCGGCGCATCAGGTCGGCGCGCCACGCGAAATCCTCGGGCAGCGCACCGCCGCGCACCGCATCCCACCAGGTTGCGGTGCAGGAATGGGAGACCGCGACCAGCGGCATGGGGAAACTTCCCCCCGCCGCATGAGCAGGGCTGTTGAGATGCACGATATCCACCCGGGCCTCCTGGGCGAGGGCGGCCAACGAGCGCCCCGCCGCTAGAACCGCCTCGGGCGCATCCGCCAGCCAGTCCAATGGCAGCCCGGTGACATGCAGCCGAAGTCCGGGAACCGCTTCGGCCTGGGCGCGCTGCGCCGCGTTCGGGCCCGGCCCGATGACCGCCAGAACCGTCTCAACCCCAAGCGGCGCGAGCCCCGCGGCGAGATCGAGCGCGTAGGTCCAGACGCCGCCCGCGGCATCGGCCGTCATCAGCAGCCGCAACCCCGCATCCGGTGGGCTCACGCGCTGGCCGGCTCCAGCGCGGCCCTCTCCTGGCGGAGCCATTGGCCGAGCGCCGCAACGCCTTCGCGCCAGGGGCGGGCCGGGCGCAGCCCGAGCTCCCGCGTGGCGCTCGTCGTGTCGGAAACGTAGTAGCGCTGGTCGCCCGCGCGCCAATCGGCGTAGCGCGTCTCGACCTTGCGGTTCGTGATATCCGCGATATGCGCGATGAGCTGACGCAGGCTGATCGCGTTGGAGGGCCCGCCGCCAAGATTGAAGGCGCGGCCCGATACGGCACCGATATTCCGCCATGCGGCGAGATAGGCTTCCACCGCGTCGCCGACATCCAGCACGTCACGCACCTGGCACCCGTCTCCGTAGATGCTGATCGGCTCGCCGCGCAGGGCGCGGAGGACGAAATGCGCAACCCAGCCCTGATCCTCCGTGCCCATCTGGCGCTGGCCATAGATGCAGCTCATCCGCAGCACCGCGGTGGGAACGCCGAAGGAGCGGCCGAAGTCCAGCACATACTGGTCGGCCGCGCCCTTGGAGCAACCATAGGGCGTGTGGAAGTCCAGCGAGCGGCACTCGCCGATACCGCGGGCGCGGATCACTGGGTCTACGGGCACATAGGCCTCGCCCTCCAGCTGCAGCGCGACATCGGCCAGGTCGCCATAGACCTTGTTCGTGCTGGCGAAGACCAGCGGCACCTGCCCGCCCCGCTGGCGAAGCGCATCGACCAGCGAGAAGCTGGCCGCGAGATTGATGTCGAAGTCAGCGCGAGGGTCGGTCAGGCTGGTGGTGACCGCGACCTGCGCCGCCATGTGGAAGACCGCCGAGGCCTGCCGCGCCGCGGCCGTGAGGGACGGGGCATCGCGGACATCGGCGATGGTGGCGGAGATCCGGCGGGGATGGCGTCGCTTCAGCCATTCGAGATTCGTCTCGACGCCGGGCCGGGACAGCGCATCATAGATGAGCACGTCCTGCCCCTCGGCGGCGAGCCGGTCGGCAAGGTTAGAGCCGATGAAGCCGGCGCCGCCGGTGACGAGGATCGGCTGGCGGCCCACGATGGACGGAGCGGGAGGCGTAACCGCGTTCACGCCACCAACCCCCGGAGCTCCAGCTCGTTCCGCGCCTGGCTCACCCGGTCCCGCGCCTGCTGCCGCGCGACCCATTCCGCCAGTTCCGCCAGATCGGCCGTGAAGTCGAGATGCCGCGTGCGATAGCCCAGCTCCTCCCGCGCCTTGCCGATGTCGGGGATGTTGTGCCGGATGTCGCCAGCGCGGGTCTTGCCTGCGATCTCGGGGGCGAGGCCGGTGCGGCCCATCGCATCGGCCAGATCGGCCGCCACGTCCTGCACCGTGCGATCCACGCCACTGCCGATGTTGTACACGCCACCGGCCGCCTGCGGCCGGTCGAGCGCGAGGAGGAAGGCGTTCGCCACATCCTCCACATGCACGAAATCACGGCGCTGCAGCCCATCCTCGAAGATCATGGGCGGCTGGCCGTTCTGCAGGCGGGCCGCGAAGATCGCGAGCACGCCGGTATAGGGATTCGAAAGCGCCTGCCCCGCGCCGTAGACGTTCCAGAGGCGCAGCGCCACGCCTTCCATGCCATAGGTCGGCGCGACGGTGAGCGTCAGCCGCTCCTGCACGAACTTGCTGATGGCATAGACCGAGGCCAGGTTCGGCCGCTTCCACTCCGGCGTGGGCACCGGAACCATGGGCCGGCCCTTGGCGTCCAGGGGATCCCAGGGCGCGTCGGGGCCGCTGCGCGGCCGCCGCACAGCGTCCTCGACCAGATTTCCGTCGACGTCCTTATAAAGCCCCTCACCATAGACGCTCATGGAGGAGGCAACGACGACACGCTTCACCGGCTGGTCGATCAGCTGCTGGAAGAGGACGGCCGTGCCGTGATCATTCACCGAGACGTAGCGATCAATTGCGTACATGCTCTGGCCGACGCCGACCTCGGCCGCGAGATGGACGACCTTGTCGATCCCCTTGAGGGCACGAGCGACCGCGTCGGCATCCCGCACGTCACCGCGCACCACCTCCACCTCGGAGTCCAGCCCGTCGGTGCCGCGGTCCGCGTGCACCTGCTCGATGAAGCTGTCGAGCACCCGCACGTGGTCGCCACGATCGAGCAAGGCACGCGACACGTAGCGACCGATGAATCCGGCGCCACCGGTGATCAGGATCGATTCCGCCAAAACCTCGTCCTCCGGCCCATGAACCGCATGCGCGGCAGATTGTGCAAAGCGGTCAGGGACACGACCGACTCCACACCACCGTCGTTCCATGGCGGCGCGGTCAAATCCTTACCTGCTCCGTTCGGTGAGAAGAAGGCATGAGAGGGTAAGAAGAAGGGCAGGAATGGCATCACATTTTCTTGTGACTGCCTCACGACAAGTAGGCGTGAACCTCTGGCGATTGATTGGCTGCGGCACAGGAAGCTAAGTTGATGCATCGGCTGACGCACGGCCGACACACGGGAAAATAGGAATTTCGATCTCTTGATGCCCGGGTCGCCTCGCCTCCTGGCCGATTGGCCGTGTCCACATCCCTCGCACAGCAAGCGGGGCCGGCGGAAATGAGCCGCAGCGCCGTGCGGGTTGCCGTGGTCGGAGTGGGCAACTGCGCTTCATCCTTTGTCCAGGGCATTCATTATTACAGGGATGCCACGTCCAACGAGCCAGTCCCCGGGCTGATGAACGTGGAGCTGGGCGGCTACCATGTTCGCGACATCGAGATCGCCGCCGCCTTCGACGTGAATGCGCGAAAGGTCGGGCGTGACGTCGCGGAGGCAATTCGCGCCGAGCCGAACAACACGCATATCTTCGCGGATGTGCCGCCCACCGGCGTCACGGTGCAGCGTGGCGCGACGCTGGACGGCATCGGCCGCTACATGAGCGCGGAGATCACCGAATCCGACGCGCCGGTCGCCGACGTCGCGGCGATCCTGGAGGAAGCACGGGCGGATGTGGTCGTGTCCTACCTGCCCGTCGGTTCCCAGAAGGCGACGGAGTTCTATGCGGAGCAGGCGCTGAAGGCGGGCTGCGCCTTCGTGAACTGCATCCCGGTCTTCGTCGCCTCCAACCCCGAATGGCAGCGCCGCTTCGAGGCGCGCGGCGTGCCCATCATCGGGGATGACATCAAGAGCCAGGTTGGCGCCACCATCGTGCACCGGGTCCTGGCCAATCTGTTCAAGGACCGCGGCGTGCGACTGGACCGCACCTATCAGCTCAATTTCGGCGGGAACGCCGACTTCCTGAACATGCTGGAACGCGAGCGGCTGGAATCCAAGAAGATCTCCAAGACGCAGGCGGTCACCAGCCAATTCGACATCCCCCTCCCCGCCGAATCCGTGCATGTCGGCCCGAGCGACCATGTGCCCTGGCTGACGGACCGCAAATGGGCGCAGATCCGGCTCGAGGGCACGGGCTTCGGCGGCATGCCGCTGAACGTGGAGCTGAAGCTGGAGGTCTGGGATTCGCCCAATTCGGCGGGCGTGGTCATCGATGCCGTGCGCTGCGCCAAGATCGGGCTCGACCGCGGGATCGGCGGTGCCCTCGTCGGCCCCTCCAGCTACTTCATGAAGTCGCCGCCGCAGCAGTTCGATGACGGCGAGGCGCGCGAGCGCACGCTCAGCTTCGTTGCGGGCGAGGGCTAGGTGCCGGCGTGCCCAGCACCGTCTTCCTGCTGCGGCATGCCGCGCATGATCGTGTCGGGAGCATCCTCTGCGGCCGGATGCCCGGCGTGACGCTCGGCGCGACCGGCCACCGGCAGGCGGCCGCGCTGGCGGCGCGGATGGCAGGCGAGGCGATTTCGGCCCTCTACACCAGCCCGATGGAACGGGCGCGCGAGACGGCGGCCCCGGTCGCCGAGCGGCTCGGCCTTGCTCCGCGCCCTTGCGAGGGCATGACGGAAATAGACTTCGGGGATTGGACGGGGCGCAGCTTCGCCTCGCTCGAAGGCGATGCCGATTGGGCGCGCTGGAACACGGCGCGCGCGACCTCCCGCGTGCCGGGCGGCGAAAGCATGGCCGAAGCCCAGGAACGGGCCGTGGCCGCGGTCGAGCAACTGCACGCGAACCACCCGGATGAGCGCGTCGCGATCGTCAGCCATGCCGATATCATCAAGGCCGTGCTGGCCCATTATCTCAGGTTAAGTCTCGACGACCTCTTCCGCTTCGACATCGCGCCCGCCTCGGTAAGCGCGCTGGCCTTGTGGAGGGGCGGTGGAAAGGTACTGAGCATGAACGAGACGGTGGCGGCATGAAGATCGCCTTCTACGGGTCGAGCCTCCTCTCCTCCTACTGGAACGGGGCGGCCACTTATTACCGCGGCCTGCTGCGGGACCTGGCTGCACGCGGCCATCAGGTCACCTTCTACGAGCCGGATGCCTTCGATCGTCAGAAGCACCGCGACATCGAGCCCCCGCCCTGGGCGGATGTGAGGGTCTACGAGGCCACGGAAACCGCCATGCGCGCCGTGGTGGCCGAGGCTGCCCGGGCGGATGTGGTGGTGAAGGCGAGCGGCGTCGGCGTGTTCGACGATGCGCTGATCGAGGGCGTGATGCGCGCCGCGCGGCCCGAGGCCATCCGGATCTTCTGGGACGTGGATGCGCCCGCCACCCTGGCCGAGATCACCCCGGCCCCCGACCATGCGCTGCGCCGCACCCTTCCCTCCCTCGACCTGGTGCTGACCTATGGCGGCGGCCCGCCGGTCATCAGTGCCTATGAGGGTCTCGGTGCCCGGCGCTGTATTCCCATCTACAACGCCCTCGATCCCGAGACGCATCATCCCGTCCCGGCCGATCCGCGCTTCGCGGGGGACCTGAACTTTCTGGCCAACCGCCTGCCGGACCGAGAGGCGCGGGTTGAGCAGTTCTTCATCGATGCCGCGGCGCGGCTGCCGGAACGCGCATTCCTCCTCGGCGGCAATGGCTGGCATGACAAGCCGATGCCCGCCAACATCCGCCAGATCGGCCATGTCGGCACCCGCGACCACAACGCTTTCAACACCTCCTCCCTCGCGGTGCTGAACGTCGCGCGCGACAGCATGGCGGCGGTCGGCTACTCCCCGGCCACGCGTGTGTTCGAGGCGGCGGGCGCCGGTGCCTGCCTCATCACCGATGCCTGGGTCGGGCTCGACCTCTTCCTCAAGGAGGGCGAGGAGGTGCTCGTCGCGCGCGACGGCGCCGATGTGGCCGAGCATGTCCGCAGCCTCACCCCCGAACGCGCGAAGGCGATCGGCGAGGCGGCCCGCGCCCGCATCCTCGCCGGGCACACCTACAGCCGCCGGGGCGCCGAGGTGGACGCGCTGCTGAAGCAGGAAGCCGAGCGCGTGCGCGAGCGGAGCGTCGCGGCATGAACGCCCTCCCGGGCCGGAGCGGCGGGGCGGCGCCGATGCGGGTGGTGGTGCTCGGCCTCAGCCTCTCCTCCTCCTGGGGCAATGGCCACGCCACCACCTTCCGCGCCCTGCTGCGCGCCTTCGCGGCGCGCGGGCACGACATCCTGTTCCTGGAGCGGGACGTGCCCTGGTACGCGCAGCACCGCGACCTGCCCTCCCCCGATTTCTGCCGCCTGGAACTCTATCAGGACCTGGCCGCGCTGGAGGGCTGGCGTGGCGCCATCGCCGGGGCCGATGCGGTGATCGTCGGCTCCTACGTGCCGGATGGCGTCGCGGTGGGGCGGATGGTGCAGCATGTCGCCCGCGGCACCACCGCCTTCTACGACATCGATACGCCGGTCACGCTCGCGAAGCTGGATCGCGGGGACGAGGAATACCTCTCCCCCGCCCTGATCCCGGGCTACGACGTCTATCTCTCCTTCACCGGCGGCCCGACCCTGGGGCGGCTGGAGAACCACTTCGGCTCGCCGGCCGCCCGCCAGCTCTACTGTTCCGTCGATGAAGGCGCCTACCGCCCCCTGGACCTGCCGCCGCGCTGGGACCTCAGCTATCTCGGCACCTACAGCCCCGACCGTCAGCCGACGCTGGAGCGCCTGCTGATCGAGCCGGCCCGCCGCGCCCCGGAGCTGCGCTTCGCCGTGGCCGGCCCGCAATATCCGGCCGGGATCGACTGGCCCGCGAATGTCGAGCGGATCGAGCATGTGCCGCCCGCCGAACATCCAGCCTTCTATGCGCAAAGCCGCTTCACCCTGAACGTGACCCGCGCGGACATGATCCGCGCCGGCTACAGCCCCAGCGTCCGGCTCTTCGAGGCCGGGGCCTGCGGCGTGCCCATTCTGTCCGACCGGTGGGACGGGATCGAGACGCTGCTGAGCCCGGGCGAGGAGATGATCCTGGCCGATGGCGCGGAGGACGTGCTGCACGCGCTGCGCGACATGCCGGAGGAGCGCCGCCAGGGCATGGGCCACGCCCTTCGCGCGCGGGTCCTGGGCGAGCACACCGCCGCCCATCGCGCCGCGGAGCTGGAAGGGCATCTGCGCGAGGCGATGGAGCGGAACCGGGCGGCCCGGCCGGCCGAGGCGCAGGTCGCGTCCTAGTTCCGGCCGCCCTGGCGCAAGCTCTCCCGTGAAGGCGCCTTTTCCCGGCCGGGGCCGTTCCGCCGAGGCTTCGCCGTGATCGTCTATGGCGACCAGCCCCGATGCGAGGCGCCAGCCGCCAAGCTGGCCGCCCTGGCGGAAGCACTCTGCCAGCTCGGGGGCCTGCCCCCCGGCCTGGCACGCCATGCGGCCCTGGTCGGCGCGCTGATCGAGGCGGGGGAGCTGGCCCAAGGCCTGGCCGATGCCGATTTCGCCGAGCGCGGCCAGGATGCCACCTCGTCCCGGGCCGACGCGGCCATGGCGCTGCTGGCAGACCTCGCTCGCGGGGTCTGGGCCTCCTGGACATCCGGCTTCACCGCCGCAATGCCGTTGTCGCAGGAGAGGATCCGCGCGCTGGAGGCAACGGCCCTCCCCTCCCGGATCGAGAGCAAGCGTGCCGAGGGTTTTGCCTTCTACGCCCTCTATCCCGAAGCCTATGCGGAGGCGGCCCTCGCGCTTCCGGCGAAGGAGCCGCTGCGGGTGATCGGCCTGCGCTCGATCGGGACGACCCTGGCCGCGATGGTCGCTGCCGCGCGCGGGGCGCCAGTACCCCATACGCTGCGTCCGGTCGGCCACCCCTTCCAGCGGGACGTGGCGGTCGAGGACAAGCTGGCCAGCGCGATCCTCTCAGGGCCCTGCACGCAATACGCGGTGGTGGATGAAGGCCCTGGCCTCTCCGGCAGCAGCTTCGGGGCCGCCATGGCCTTCCTGCAGGACGGTGGCGTGCCGTTGGAGCGGATCCACCTCCTCCCCGGCCATGGCGGCGAGCCCGGGCCGCAGGCGCCCGCGCGGGACCAGGCCCGCTGGGCCCGCGTCGCCCGGCATCCCGCCAGCTTCGACCGGCTTCTGCTGGACACGCCACGGGCGGAACACCGCCTGGAGGCCTGGGCCGCCGCGCTGCTGGGCCCCGCCACGCAGCCCATGGAGGAGATCTCAGCTGGCGCCTGGCGCGCGCACCGCTTCCCGGACGCGGCCGAGTGGCCGCCGATCCACCCCTTCCTCGAACGCCGGAAGTTCCTCTTCCACAGCGGGAGCGGCACCTGGCTGCTGAAGTTCGTCGGCCTCGGCGCCGCAGGCGAGGCGACGGCGGCACGGGCCCGGCAACTCCATGCCGCCGGCTTCACGCCCGAGGTGGCGGGCCTGCTGCACGGCTTCCTCGTGGAGCGCTGGATGGACCAGGCGAAACCGCTGGAGCCCGCCAAGGCCGACCGCGCCACCCTCCTCGCCCAGATCCGGCGCTACCTCGCCCTGCGCGCGCGCGACATGCCCGCCCCCCCGGGTTCCGGCGCCTCGGCCCAAAGCCTCTGGGCCATGGCGCGCACGAACACGGCCGAGGCCCTGGGGGAATCGGCGGCAGCGCGGCTGGAGTGTTGGGAGCCGAAGCTGCCGCAGTTGGAAGCGGGCATGCGGCGCTGCTGGACCGACAACCGGATGCATCGCTGGGAATGGCTGGCCCTTCCCGGCGGCAGGCTGCTGAAAGCCGATGCCGTGGACCATGCCGCGGCCCATGACCTCGTGGGCTGCCAGGACATCGCCTGGGATGTCGCCGGTGCGGTGGTCGAACTCGGGCTGACCGAGGAAGAGGGCCACACCCTCCTCGCCGCCCTCGGCCGGGAGGCGCCGCTGCTGGCCTTCCTGCGCCCCTGCTACCTCGCCTTCCAGCTGGGCTACCACCGCATGGCGGCGGATGCCTTCGGCTGGAATCCGACCGAGGCCGGGCGGGCCAGGGCCGCCGCGGACCGTTACGCCGAGCGCCTGGAGACGGCCCTGATCCGGGCCTGACCCATCACCGCGCCGGCAGGCCGCCCCCGCCGCGCAGCCGCCGCAACAGCGCGTCGATGGCCAGCGCCAGGGTCGTCACCGCGATCAGCAGCGTGGAGACGGCGGCGATGGTGGGCTCCACCTCCAGAAGCAGGCTGTTCCAGATCCGCACCGGCAGGGTCTCCGAGCGGAACCCGGCGAGGAAGATGGAGATCACCAGCTCATCGAAGGAGGTGAGGAAGGAGAAGAGCGCCGCCGAGACCACGCCCGGCAGGGCCAGCGGCAGCACCACCCGGCGGAACACGCCCCAGCGCGTACAACCGAAGACCATGGCCGCCCTTTCCAGCGCAGGGTCCACCGTCCGCAGCGCGGATTGAAGGATCACCAGCACCACGGGCAGGGCCACCACCGAATGCGCCACCGCGATCCAGGGCCGCGCCCCCACGAGGCCCAGCCGGGCGGAGAGGAAGTAGATGGCCACCGCGGTGATGACATGCGGCACGATCACCGGGGTCAGCAGCAGGGCCGCGATCACCCGCTTGAACGGAAACTGCCCCCGGACCATCGCATAGGCCGCGAGGAAGCCCAGCATGGTCGAAAGGAACGAGGCCAGCACGCCGATCATCAGCGAATTGGCGATCGCCTGGCGCCAGCGCGGGTCGCCGAGGAAGCGTTCGTACCAGCGGGTGGAAAAACTCTCCGGCGGGAACTTCAGATAGCCGTCGCCGGAGAAGGAGGCGATGGCGACGATGACGATCGGCGCCAGCAGCCCGAAGCAGAGCAGCACGACCAGCGCCCGCAGCAGCGTGGCGCGTAGCACGGGCCCCATCATCGCACCGCCTCCCCAGGTTCCGCGAAGCGGCTGTAGACGGCGTAGAGAGAGAGGGTGACGGCCAGCAGCACCACCGTCATCATCGCCGCCGCGGGCCAGTTCTGCGTCAGCTCCACCTCCCGCTCGATCAGCATGGCCACCATGATGTCCCCCGGCCCGCCCATGAGAGCGGGGGTGATGAAGAAGCCGATCGCGAGGATGAAGGTGATCAGCACCCCGGCCACCACGCCATGCAGGGTGAGCGGCATGAAGACGCGCCGGAACACCGTGGCCGGCGAGGCGCCCATCCCCTCCGCCGCCTGCATCAGCCGCGGATCCACCGCCTTCATCGCGGCATAGAGGGTGAGGACCATGTAGGGCAGCAGCACATAGGTCATCCCGATGATGACGCCGGTGCGGTTGTAGAGAAGGTTCACCGGCTCGCTCACCAGCCCCAGCCCCAGCAGGATCTGGTTGATCAGCCCGTTCCGCCCCAGCAGCACCATCCAGGCATAGGTGCGCACGATCGTGCTGGTGAAATAGGGAAGCACGATGCAGAGGAGGATGGCGGTGAAGGCCGCCCCGCGCGCGCGGGAGAGCGCGTAGGAAACGGGATAGCCGATCACCAAGGTCAGCACCGTCACCACCAGCCCGACCCAGCCCGTGTTCAGCAGCGCCCCGCCGACCGCGCCGGAGAGGAGCACTGCCTCCGCCTCCTCCATGATCTCCGCCCAGGAGCCGAGCTCCGCGATGGAGGACCAGAGGAACCAGCCGATCGGCACGAGGAAGAGCGCCAGCAGAAGCGCCAGCGAGGGCAGCAGCAGCAGGAAGGCCGCGCGGATCTTCAGCGGCACGGCGTCAGGCCGCCAGAAGCCGGCAATCCTCGGCGCGCCAGTTCAGGCGCACCGGGTCGCCCGGCGCATGCAGGACGGCGCCGGCACCGTTCGCGGCGTCGCAGAGCACCACCGCACCGTCCGACACCTCCACCGCATAGCGCACGACATTGCCGAGGAAGGAGGTGTGGCGGACCTGGCCGGGCAGCGTGTTTGCCCCCTCCCCCGCCGCCGTGGCGGAAATCGTCACCTTCTCCGGCCGGATGAAGAGCAGCCCTTCGGCCGCCGCCAGGTCTCCCGCCCCTGCCTCGAAGCGCGCCCCGCCCGGCCCCGCGACGGCCTGGCCGTCCCGGCGCGCCGGCAGCAGGTTCGCCTCGCCCAGGAAGGCGGCGACGAAGCTGGAATCGGGATTCTCATAGACCTCGCGCGGAGGCCCCATCTGCGCGATGCGGCCGCGCTCCATGATGGCGATGCGGTCCGACATGGTCAGCGCCTCCTCCTGGTCATGGGTGACGTAGATCACCGTCATGCCCAGGCGGCGGGAGATCTCCTTGATCTCCACCTGCATGTGGTAGCGCAGGTTCTTGTCCAGCGCGCCCAGCGGCTCGTCCATCAGGACGATGCGCGGATGCGCGACGATGGCGCGGGCGAGCGCCACGCGCTGCTGCTGGCCGCCCGAGAGCTGGCGCGCATAGCGCGTCTCGAAGCCGGTCAGCTTCACCATCTCCAGCGCCTCCGCCACCCGCGCCGCGATCTCGGCCTTGGGCGCGCGCTTCACGGTCAGCGGGAAGGCGACGTTCTCCGCCACGTTCAGATGCGGGAAGATCGCGTAGTTCTGGAACACCATGCCGAGGCCCCGGCCGCGCGGCGGCACATGGGTCATGTCCTGCCCGCCCAGCATCACGCGCCCCTCATCGGCCATGACGAAGCCGGCGAGCATGGAGAGGGTGGTCGTCTTGCCGCTGCCGGAGGGGCCGAGCAGGGTGAAGAACTCGCCGGGGGCGATGGCGAGCGAAACGCCCGCCACCACCGTCTCCGACCCATAACGCTTCGTCACGCCCTCCAGGGCGACGGAGCCCTCCGTCACCGCTGGACCCAGCGCGACCAGGTGCGGTTCACCCGGTCCCGGTTGTCCTCCCACCAGACGCTGTTCTGGAAGAAGCCGGTCTGCCGGGAGGTCGGGCTGCCGGGGGCGCGGGCGCGCTCCTCCTCGGTCAGCAGCGGGAAGGCGCGGTTGTTCGTCGGCCCGTAGATCAGGTCCTTCGAATACTTTGCCTGCACCTCGGGCTGCAGCATGTAGTCGATGAGAAGCTGCGCGCCCTGGGCGTTCTGCGCGTCCTTGAACACGCCCAGCGCCTGCACCTGGATCATGTGCTCGTTCCAGGTATAGGCGAGCGGGGCCCCACGATCGATCAGCACCTGCAGGCGGCCGTTCCAGATGGATCCGGCGACCACCTCCTTGTCCGACAGCATCTGAGCGGAAAGCGCCCCCGTATCCCAGAAGCGCCGGATCTGCGGGCGGATCCGGTCGAGCGACTTGAGCGCCCGGTCCACGTCGATCGGATAGATCCGGTCCTTCGGCACGCCATCGGCGAGCAGCGCGAATTCGAGGTTGGGCGAGCCGGAGGCCATGTCCGCCAGCATGCGCGGCCCGGGGAACTTCCCGGCATCCCAGAACTCGGCCCAGGAGTTCGGGGCGCCGCGCGCGAAGTGCTCCCTGTTGTAGGCCAGCACCGTGCAATAGACGAAATTCGCGACGCGGCGCTCGTTGCGCACCTCGGGGATGATGTCCTCGGGCTTGGACCACTTCCACCGGTCATAGGCGATCGGCGCGAGCGCGCCCATGCGCTCGAGGGTGAGGAGCTGGCCGTCACCCGTGTCGATCAGGTCCAGTTCCACGTTGTTGGCGCGGAACATGGCGATCAGCTTGGAGGCGGTGGCCGCGACGGGCCGCACGGCGATGCCTGTTTCCCGCGTGAAGGGCTCGTAGACATGGCGTCGCATCACGTCGTCATAGGTGCCGCCGGGCGTGCGGACGATCACCTCGCCGGCCGCGCGCGCGGGGCGCGAGATCAGCGCGGGTGCCGCGAGCGCGGTGCCCAGCAGCAGGCGCCTGTTCAGGCGGATCAGGTCGGTCATGCGTCGCCCCTCTTTCTGGCAGGAATGGTGTCAGTGGAATCGGGTGATGGAATAGGGAGCCATGTCGATGCGCGGCGTGTCTCCAAGAATCGTGCCGGCTACCAGCCTTCCGCTGGGCGGGCCGCCGGTCATGCCGAAATGCCCATGGCCGAAGCAGAGATGCAGGCCGGGATGCGAGGGCACCGGCCCCAGCACCGGAAGACTGTCCGGGGTGGAGGGACGATAGCCCATCCAGAGCCGCGGCTCGCCACCCTGAATCTCGGGGAAGAGGCCGCGAAGCTGGCGCAGGAGCTGCTGGGCACGCCGCTCATCCGGCGCCGCATCCAGCCCGGCGATCTCCACCGTTCCCGCGACGCGCAGCCCCTCGGCCATGGGCGTCACGCCGAAATTGCCGGATTTGTAGAGAATGGGGAGCTTCGGGGTGATGCTGGGATCGGGCAGCATCAGGTGGTAGCCACGCTCCGTCTCCAGCGGCACGCGGATGCCGAGCGGGTCGAGCAGGAGCCGCGACCAGGCGCCGCCGGCGACCACCACCTGTTCCGCCAGGTGGTTGGCGGTGTTGGTCATCACCATCCAGCCGCCGCCCTCGCGCGGGATCAGCTTCATGGCGCGCTCCGGCAGGATGGTGCCGCCGCCGGCCTGGAACAGCTCGCCCAGGCGGCAAACCGCGCGCGGCGGACTGACCGTATGGCCATTGCCGGGGATGAGCACGCCGCGCGAGACGTGCCGCGCGATACCGGGGAAGAACTGCCGGATCTCGTCCTGCCCCAGCACCTCCGCCCGGACGCCCAGGCGCTCGCGCAGCCCGCGCTCCAGCGCGGCACCGGGCGTCTCCTCCGGCTCGTCCCAGATCTGCACCTGCCCACCGCGGCGGATCAGCTCGGAATATCCCTCCGCGCCCAGCAGCTCCCGCCAATCGTCGAAGGCGGGGGTGTGCAGCGCGCGCATGGCGTCCGAAATGGCATGGACACGCTCCATCCGTCCGGCGCGGATCCAGCGGGCCAGCCAGGGTGCGGCCTTGGGCAGGTAGCCCGGGCGCACCACCAGCGGCCCGAGCGGATCGGTCAGCCAACCCGGCACCTTGCGCAGCATCCCCGGCAGCGCGATGGGCACCGCCGTATCGGCACTCAGCAGGCCCGCATTGCCGAAGGAGGCGCCGCCGGCCGGCCCGAGCGGGTCGATCACCGTCACCTCCCGCCCGGCGCGCAGCAGCGGCAGGGCCGTCGAAAGCCCCGCCACCCCCGCGCCGAGGATGATGACCCGCCCGGCGCCCATCAGCCGAGCTGCGCCGTCGCGATGAGCTCGATCCGCATGCCCGGGGCGAGCAGCTCCTTCACCACCACCGTCGCCCGGCAGGGAAAGGGCTCCTGGAAGAACTCGCGATAGACCGCGTTCATCCCGGCCGCATCGCCCGGCTCGACCAGATAGATCTGGCAGAGCATCACATCCGCCATCGTGCCGCCCGCGGCCTCGATCGCCATCTTCAGGTTGGACAGGGTGCGGCGGGTCTGGGTCTCGATATCACCGGGGATGATGGCCCCGGTTTCCGGGTCCTTCGGCACCTGCGCGGTGAGGACGAGGTTGCCCTTCTTCACCGTGCCGTTGATCGGCCCCTTGGACTTGATGATTCCGGTCTCGACGACTTCGAACATGAAGGCTCTTCCTATCGGTTGATCAGCAGCGTGCGCGGCAGATGGGTCAGCAGCTCGGGGCCGGTCTTCGTGATGAGCACGGACTCGCTCAGCGCCGCACCGCCCGCCGAGGCATAGACATGAAAGACCATGCCCGGCTCAAGGCGCCAGGTCGCGCCGGGATGCAGGATGCGCGTGAAGTCGCTCGTGCGCGGCCCGGCATCGCCGTAAAGCCCCAGCGTGTAGCCGGTGATGTTGTCGTAGCTCTCGCGCAGCCCGGCGCGGATCACGCCGTCGCGTAGGATCGCATCCACATCCTCGGCGATGGCCCCCGGCACCATGGCGGCGATCTGCCGGTCCTGCAGCTCCGCCAGAACCTCCGTCGCGCGCAGGCGCTCCGGCTCCGGCTCCCCCAGCACGACGCAGCGCATGACGCGGGACGAATAGCCATGGATCCGCGGCGTCAGCTCGATATGCACGACATCGCCGGCGGAAAGCGGCTCGTCCCCGAGATGCCCATGCAGGAAATCCCAGCCGCGCCCCGCCGTGATCGGCCCGGGCCGGTAGGGGTCGCCCCCCATCTCCACGAAGGTCTGCTGCGCGACCTTCGCCGCCTCGCGCTGCGTCCCGCCCGGCACGCAGACCGCCGCCGCGCGCCGCAGCGCCTCGTCCGCGATGGCAGCCGCACGGCGCAGCAGCTCGATCTCGGCCGAGGACTTGATCAGCCGCAGCTCCGCGACCATCGCCCCGATATTCACGAAGCGTGCCCTGGGTAGCGCCGCCTTCAGCGCGGCCAGGCGGGCGATGGAGGTGCCGTAGCTGTCGAAATCCAGCCCGATCGCCGCCTCGGCCAGGCCGCGTGCGCGCAGGCTGTCGGCCAGCACGGGAACAGGGTCCTCCCAGTCCCGGAAGGTCGGCACATCCGTGATCCAGCTCCGCTGCCGGCAGACGGAGGCATCCAGCGCACGGATGAGGAAGAAGGGCTCCGCTTCCAGCGGAACGACCACGCAACGCCAGCGATTGGCGGAGCTGCCGAAGCCCGAGATCCAGGTCATCGCCTCGATCTCGTCGAACAGCGCCGCATCGACGCCGGAGGCGTGCAGGCGCTCCTTCAGCCGCGCCAGCCGCGTCGCGAATTCCTGCCGCGGGAAATAGGGGTGCTGGCCCATTACGTCGAACCCTTTCGGGGCACGCGCCAGCCGTCGAGCCGGTCGCGGAGCTGGTAGGACAGGCCAACCAGGGGCAGGAACCAGGGGTGCCCGGTGTAGAGGGGCCGCGTCGGGAAGGCGAGGCGCGCGAAGGCGGAAGGCCGGTTCGCGCCGCCGAGCATGGTCTGCGCGACGGCCTGGCCGAGATGGGTCATGGTCACCACGCCGCTGCCGTTGCAGGCCATGGCGTAATGCACGCCCTCATGCTCTCCCAGATGCGGCATCATGTCGAAGGCGAAGGCGACGTTGCCCTTCCAGGAATGGGTGATCCGCACATCCGCGAGATCCGGGATCAGATCCGTCAGGAAGCGGTGCAGCGTCGCGCCGGACCGCCGCGTATCCGCATTCACGAAGCTCGCGCGCCCACCGAACAGGATGCGCGTGTGGTCCGGCGAGGGACGGAAATAGTAGAGGACCTTCTTCGTATCGCCATAGACCCGCAGCTTCGGCAGCGCGCGCCGCACGCGTTCCTCCCCGATCGCTTCGGTGGCGATCATGTAGCTTGCCACCGGGATGAGCCGCCGCCGGTGCCAGGGCGTCGCGCCGCCTGTATAGCCGTTGGTGGCGATCATCAGCTTCCGCGCGCGCAGGCGCCCCTGGCTGGTCTCCAGCACGAAGCCGCCATCCGCCTCACGGCGATAGCCGCGCATCTCCACCCCGCCCCGCAGGGTCGCGCCATGCCGCTCCGCCGCAGCGGCAAGGGAGCGTACATATTTGCCCGGATGCAGCGAGCCGGCGCGCCGCAGCATCATGCCGCCGTGGAACCGCTCGGTCGCGATCTCCTCGGCCACGCGCTCGCGCGGCACGAAGAAGGCCTCCTCCGTGCCGGCGGCGTTGATCATCTCGATCCGTCGCTTCAGCACATCCAGCGCGCGCGGGGCATGGGCGCCCACGAAGCGCCCGCAGCGCGCATAGTCGCAGTCCAGCCCCTCCCGCGTGACGAAGGCCTCGAAGCTCTCGAAGGCCTGCTCGCCCTCCTCCATGAGCTCGGCGACGTATTCCTTGCCGAAGGCTTCGGCGAGGTCGCTGCGCACCTTGCCCAGGCTCCCCGCCCCGCTCAGCGCGCCCCCGTTGCGGGACGATGCCCCCCAGCCGATCGCCTCCCGGTCCAGCACCAGGGCGGGCACCCCGTTGCGGCCCAGCTCAATGGCAGTGGAAAGCCCGGCGATGCCGCCGCCGATGATCGCGACCTCCACCCCATCCGGCAGGGGAAGCACGGGCGGCGCCGGTGGCGGCGCGGCGTCCCACCAATACGGGCGCTCGACGAATCCGGGGGCGAAGGGGGCTTCGGTCATGTGCGCCCGAGCGTTGCACCCGGGCCGGCGCCGCACCCCATATCAATTCGTCATAGGACCGAGGGGTGGGTTATGCCCCGCGCAGGTGCCGCGCCACATCCGCGACCACCGCCCGTGCCGCGGCGCGGACGCCCTGGACGAGGATGGACCGGCCGAAGTTGTCCGGCGCCTCCTCCGCCCAGAGCAGCCGGTACTCGACCGTCACCTCCGGCTCGAAGGGCCGCAGCACCAGCCCGCCACCCAGGAAGGGCGCGGCCGCGAAGGCATCCACCACCGTGACCCCCGCGCCGGCCGCCGCCATGGCGGCGGCACCGCTGGTCATCCGGCATTCGGCCACCTCCAACGGCCGCACGCCGCTGCCCTCCAGCGCCGCATCCACCAGCGCCTGCCGCCCTTCCTCGCGGGACAGGGCGATATAGGGCTCGCCATGCAGGTCGGCGGCGCGCACCACCTCCAGCGCGGCCAGCCGGTGGCCCGCCGCCATGGCGCAGAACGCGCGGCCGCGGGCCAGCACCGCCGAGCACACACCCGGCACCGCCGGGATCTGGGTGCTCAGCCCGAGATCCGCCTGGCGCGAGGCCACCATGCCCAGAACCCCACCCACGGTCCGCGAATGGATCGCCAGCGCCTCCGGCCGCCGCGCCTCCCGCCACGCGCGGGCCGCGCGGGGCAGAACCGAGAGGGTGAGGACGGGGATGGAGGCGATCAGGACGCGGCGCGGCGCACGGGCTCTCAGCCGCTCGGTCAGCGCGGAAATCTCCTCGATCCCGATGAAGACCCGCTCCGCCTCCTCATGCAGGGCATGGGCGAGCGCCGTCGGCACCAGCCGGCCCCGCACCCGCTCGAACAGGGGAAAGCCCGCCCGTGCCTCAGTCTGCGCCAGCAGCCGGCTGATGGCGGGCTGCGAAACGCCCAGCAGGGCCCCGGCCCCGGTGGCCGTGCCCGTGCGCATCAGGGCGCGCAGCACCTCAAGATGCCGGAATTCGAGCGATCGGGCCGCCATGCGCCAGGGTCGCGAGGGCGATCGGGCGCGTCAAGGCACCGTCAGACAGGCCCGTCCGCCAGGATGAAGTCGCATCCTCCCTCAAGCAGGCGCCGGGCCGGTTCGGGCTGGTTCACCGTCCAGGCAGCCAGGGAGACACCCGCCCCCTTGACCTCCCTCGCCTCCACCCGCCCCTGCAGCAGGGCAGTCGCCCGCAGCAGCAGCATCTTCTCACCGGGCAGGGGGAGGAAGCTCCCGAAATCCCGGAGATCGTTGCGGATCAAGGCCAGGCGGCTCCTGGCGCCCCGCATCTCCCCGATGATCTCCAGCGTCCGCAACCGGCGGGAGGACCAGATGACCCGGTCCGCCACCCCCGCCTCCTCGGCCAGGGCCAGGATCCGCGACACCTCCTCCGGCCGGCGCGCCGCCTTCAGCTCGGGCAGGGCCGTGGTCCCGGCCTGCCGGCACAGGGCGAAATAGGCGGCCAGGCTCGGCACGGGCTCGAGCGGCGCCCCTGGTGCGAAACGGCTTGCGGCGTTCAGGGCCGCCACCTCGGCGGCCGTGAGATCCTTCACCGCGCCCCGGCCATCCGTCGTGCGGTCGACGGTGGCGTCATGCATCAGCACCGGCACGCCGTCCCGGGTCGCCTGCACATCCGTCTCCAGCCCCGCCACGCCCATCGCCGCGGCCCGGCGGAAGGCGGACAGGGTATTCTCAGGCGCCAGGGAATTCGGTGCTCCCAGCGTGCCGAAGCCGCGATGAGCAAATATTCGTGAGGGATCGACCGTGAACGAACCCGCGCCGGGCGAAGCAGCGGACAGACCTCGCGAGACACCGCCCACCGCCAGCAGAGTCGCGAAACGCAGAAGATGCCGTCGCAGCATACGCACTACCCCCTGTTCCGGCCCGAACCGCATATCTGTGTTGCACCGCGGTCGGTTTCAGTCTTATGACCGCTGCGTGACAGCGAGGGTGGGTCCATGCCGGGCTTCGAGCGGCGGGTTATCACGTTCGGCACCTATGATCTGTTCCATATCGGCCATCTCCGCATCATCCAGCGTGCGCGTGCCCTGGGGACGAGCCTGACCGTCGGCGTTTCGTCCGACGCACTGAACATCTCGAAGAAGGGCGTGGCTCCGGCCATCTGCCAGGAGGAACGCGTGGCCATCGTCTCCGCCCTCCGGGACGTCGATGAGGTGTTTGTCGAGGAGAGCCTGGAGCTGAAGGCCGATTACCTCCGGCACTACCGGGCTGACGTGCTCGTGATGGGCCATGACTGGGCCGGTCGCTTCGACCATCTCCGCGAGATCTGCGAAGTCGTCTATCTGCCGCGCACCGAAGGCGTGTCGAGCACCGCCATCAAGCAGATGCTCGCCCAGCCCGCCCCGATCATCGCCTGATATGGCGTTCGATCACGCCAGCACCGCCCTGCTGACCGAAGGCCGCGCGACGCCGCGCCCTGCCAGCGTGACGGTGATCGGCGCCGGCGCGTTCGGAACGGCGGTCGGCGTTTCCCTCGCGCGCGGGGGCCACGCCGTGACCCTCTGCTGCCGCACGGAGGAGCAGGCCGCGGCCATCAATGCGGAAGGCGAGAACCGCAACTACTTCCCGGGCCACGCCCTGCCGAGCACCGTTTCGGCAACCAGCCGCCTGGAACCCGCCCTGTCCGCCGATGTGGTCTGCCTCGCCTTCCCGGCCAAGCAGATGGACGATTACGTGGCCCGCTTCGAGCGCCACCTGCCGCGGGACGCCATCATCATCAACCTCGTGAAGGGCCTGCACGAGGAGACCTTCACCTTCGCCGGCCTCTTCGCCCAGCGCCTGCCGGCGGTGCGCTATGTCGCATTGAAGGGTCCGACCTTCGCGCGCCCGCTCTTCAACGCCGAATGGTCCGGCCTCACCTGCGGCACCACCTCCGAATCCGCCCGCCAGGTGGTGCAGGACCTGTTCCGCGGCCTGCCCGTCGATCTCGACCATTGTGCCTCCGCCGAGGCGGTGGACGCGGTCAGCGCGATCAAGAACGTCTATGCCGTGGTGCTCGGCCTCGTCGCCTCCATGGGGCTGACGGAGAACACCACCTTCCTGCTGATCTCGCGCATCGTGAAGGAGATCAGCATCATCCTGCGCCGCCTGGGCTACGATTCCAGCGCTCTCCTCTGCCATTGCGGCCTCGGCGATACGCTGCTGACCGGCCTCTGCGACACCAGCCGCAACCGCACCCTGGGCTTCATGATGGGCAAGGGCATTCCCATCGACCCGAACCGCTCCGGCTTCCTCGCCGAGGGTTCGCGCGCGGTCACCACCCTGCACCGCCGCGCCGGCGGCCCCGACACGCCCTTGCTGGAAGCCGTGCAGGACATCCTCGCCGGGAAAGCCCAGCCCATCAGCATCCTCGCCATCCTCGGCGGCCGGGCCTAGCCCACCCTTCCCTGCCACAGCACGATCCGGAGTCGAAATCAGCATGAGCTACAAAGCCGGTCTTTCCCGGTCCGCCCGCCTCGAGCTCATTCGCCGCACCTTGCCCGGCCTTGTCCATTTCGACGACAAGCAGCTGATCGTGCCGCTGGACGCGATGGTAAAACGCCTCAAGATTTATCTTCCAGAGGTCCAGACTCTTTCCCTTCGCGGCCTCGAAATTCAGAGCGATAGCCCGATCGACCTTGCTGCAGCGCGATTTCAGATGTCGCCCTCAAACCACCCTTCCTCCGCGCCCGAGGTGCTACTTCAAGCCAAGCCGATTACTACGCAGCAAGTGCCGCTTCCGTTCTGGGAAGTGACCCTTCGCAAGCCTCAATATGTTAAATCTATCGCCATTAAGAATGATCGAGGTGTTCCTGCCGCACGAAATCTTGCGATTTGCGTAGATTATGAACAGCAGAGCGGGGTAGTCCGGACGTTCGACAATATTGACCCCGCCCTGCTTCTGAGCAGGATCAGTCACTTCTTGCAGGCGTCACAGCGCCTCGTGCAGGTTACGGAAGATGTCGGCCAGCAGCCCGCGTCGCTCGCGCAAGTTGCGCTGGCATCTGCTACTGAGTTAAGTGATGCACTAACACAATGTTTGGCAGGCGATATTGAGCCGGATTTTTGCAAACTTGACCTTATCCGGCTACGGCTTATTGATGAATTACTGTCGGTTAATAGCGCATCACCGACTGAATCGCTGAGGCAAAGTTTGGCTATTACCGCGCCGCTGCTCGAATATCTTCTTTATCGCGGCATTGACAAAGCCATGCCCGCCGGAACAGAGGGCGAAACTCGAGCAGTAGCCGCGATCTACGCCAACACGTTTTTGCACAAGAAAAGCGTGACGAGCCAAAAACTGCGGGAGAACCAGAGATTTACGCAGACCCCCGAGCGGGTTCGAATAGTTGATGACTACGTTTCTTCTACGTACGAAAACATAACGGGCGATCTGTCGATTTCCCCAATTATGATACGTAGCCACGGCCTGTCCGGCGCATTACTCCATCAACAAGCCAGCAAGTACGTCAGCTCGATCCGCGAAGTTGCAGATATCTTCAGCAATCTCGGTTATGAGCTAGCCATATGTTATGGAACTTTCTTGGGCGCTTACCGGGAAAAGCGCTTTATCCCGCACGACGACGACGTAGACACGGCTGTTCTGATGAAATCCAGAAACGTCACAGATGTTGTGGAAGAGATGAAGCAGATCGTTTCCGCCCTGCGATCGCTCGGAATCACTATTGACTTAACGGCGAACGGATTCATGAAAATTCGCGCCCCCAAACAAGGCAAGCGGATGGACGTTTTCCCGATCGTGGAGACTAGCAACGAACACGTTCAGATGCATATGCGCGGCCTCAGAATGTGCGATGTGCCCAAAGCGGCGGTATTGCCCTTTGGCGAGATAGAATTTTATGGTCAGCACTTCAAATGTCCAGCCAACCCTGAAATGTTCTTGCGGGAACGCTATGGAAGCACATGGAATATTCCACTGCGCGAAGTAGGCGGACGAACTCTGGCTCTGGAAGGCGGACTAGTCGCACATCCGATTGGGGCGTGAGGGCCTAGCTGGAGAGATCTTTTGAGCGCATCCTAACCTGCCGTTGTTCACGAAAGGCGGCTTCCAGGTTCAGAGGCAGAATAAAAAAATCACCGACGATGGCGGCATCGAGATCGTAACTATACGGCGACCATGGCGCTCGAGAACACCCGATGCAGCGATTACAGTTACTTGAGGCTGGATGGTTGAGGCATTAACTCGCGGCCGCTCAAGTGCCGAGGCGGGCCTTTACCCCGAACCTACCAAGCTGCCCACCGAGATGTGAGGCTGCATTCTGCTTCATTAGCACAAATAGAAATTCCGAAGCCACCTAATCACAAATGGCCTAGAGGTGCAACGATTTTAAAAATAAAAGGCAGGAAGACGTCCAATGCGAACAGGCAGCAACGTTATGCATTTCCGAGTTCGCGACAAGGCCATTCAGCTCATCCGCACCAGCTATGATGCGGAGAAGAAGCGGGGCTCGGCCAAGGTCATCGGCAGCGTCTCGCGCCGTTCCATGACCCTGCCGGACGACATGGCTTCCAAGCTGACCGATGAGGAGAAGAAGGAGTTCCAGACCTTCCAGGCCTCCCAGTCGGAGCTGGCGGTGCTGGAGGCGAAGCTCGCGGCGCACAGCTTCCCCGCCACGGTCCGCAAGATCGTGACCTATATCGAGGAAACGCAGGACGAGGAGGAGCGCGAGCTCCTGCGCAGCTACATCGACAGCGCGCTCTACGACCTGCGCAAGTACAGCAAGCGCACCAAGGCCTGACATCCGGCGGGCTGGCGCCTCACGGCGCCGGCCCGTCCCGGAACCTTGCGGGACACCCGGCGTTCCCCTCGCGTCACTTCGCCAGGACGAACCCCGCCATGCCGCCCCGCACCGCCTTCCGCCTCGCCGCCCTGCTCACCGCCGGCAGCCTCGCGGCCTGTGCGCCGGGCCCGGCGGGCCCCTACCAGCAGCAGGCCACCAACGCGGCCTATGCCTGCCAGCAAGGCATTGCCGAAGCCTGCCAGGACTACCAGGCCCTCGCCCCCGCCGCGAATGCCGAGGCGTATCAGCAGCAGCAGAACGCACAGGTGGGTACGGCCGTCGCGGCCGGGGTGGTTGGCGCGATCGCGGGCGCGGCCATTGTCAGCAGCGCCCGCAGCGACCGCCGCTACTACCGGGGGCGCGGCTACTACCACCGCCCGTCGCCCCGCTACCACCACCGCCACTATTACCGCTGAACGGCACCAGGCGGCGCCAGATCACGCGGCCGGCCGGCCCCAGCCCGGTCCTCAGACCAGGCCGGTCCGCCCCATCTCCAGGAACTTCTCGCGCCGGCGGGCGCGCAGCGTGGCGCCATCCAGGGCGAGCAGCGGGCTGAGGCAGGCCTCGATCCGGTCACCCACCGTCCTGACCATGCCTTCCGCCTCCCGATGCGCCCCGCCCATCGGCTCGGGCACCACCGTATCCACCAGGTTCAGCTTCTTCAGGTCCTCGGCGGTCAGGCGCAGCGCCTCGGCGGCGGTCGCGGCCTGGGCCGCGTCGCGCCACAGGATGCTCGCGCAGCCCTCGGGGCTGATCACGCTGTAGATGGAATGCTCCAGCATCAGCACGCGGTCCGCCGCCGCGATGGCGATGGCGCCGCCCGAACCGCCCTCGCCGATGATGGTGGCGACGAAGGGCACCGGCGCGTCCAGCCCGGCCTCAATGGAGCGGGCGATGGCCTCGGCCTGCCCACGCGCTTCCGCCTCCACGCCCGGGAAGGCGCCGGCCGTGTCCACGAAGGACAGGATGGGCAGGTTGAACCGCCCGGCCAGCTCCATCAGCCGGCGCGCCTTGCGGTAGCCCTCCGGCCGCGGGCTGCCGAAGTTGTGCTTGATCCGGCTCTCGGTATCCGAGCCCTTCTCGATGCCGAGCACCATCACCGACTGGCCACGGAACCGCCCGAGGCCGCCCACCATCGCCTGGTCGTCAGCGAAAGCGCGGTCGCCGGCCAGCGGCGTGAAGTCCTCGATCAGCCCGGCGATATAGGCGAGGCATTTCGGCCGGTCCGGATGGCGCGCCACCTGCGCCTTCTGCCACGGGGAGAGCTTGGCATAGGTGCTCGCCAGCAGCTTCTCCGCCTTGTCCCGCAGCTTGCCGATCTCGTCGGCCACATCGATGCCGCCCGCATCGGTCGTGCGGCGCAGCTCTTCGATCTGGCCTTCCAGCTCGGCGATCGGCTTCTCGAAATCCAGGAAGTGACGCATCAAGGGGTCCGGTCCGGGGGCGCGGGGGGATTAGCGCAGGGCGGCGCGCCGCGCCAGCCGCCCGGCCGGATCACGGAAATGCGCTGGGCCCGGCGCCACGCCAGCCCAGCAATCCGTTCCGGCGCCAGCCCGAACGGCTCTACGCTCCTCCGGTAACCGCCCGGATACACAGGCGGGACAACCGGAGGACCGTCATGCCCGCCCTGACCCGGCGCCAATCGCTCGGCGCCAGCCTCGCCGCGCTCACCCTGCCCCATATCGCCCGCGCCCAGGGCAACTTCCCCGACCGCCCGATCCGCGTGGTCGTTCCCTTCCCCGCCGGCGGCACGACCGACATGCTCGCGCGCCTCTTCGCCCAGCGGATGACCGAGGGGCTGGGCCAGGCCGTGGTGGTCGAGAACCGCGGCGGGGCGGGCGGCTCCGTCGGCGCCGATGTGGTCGCGAAGGCCGCGCCGGACGGGCACACCCTCCTCTTCCACAACCTGACCTTCACCTCCACCACGGCCGCGCTGCAGCTCGCGAACCGTGCCCCGCATGACATCGAGCGGGACTTCGCCCCCGTCTCCCTCGCCGTCAACGTGCCCATGCTGCTGGTCGCGGCATCCGCCGTGCCGGCGCGCGACCTTCGGGAGTTCGTCGCCTATGCCAAGGCGTCTCCCTCGGGCCTGTTCTATGGCTCCACCGGCCCCGGCAGCATCATGAACCTCGCCGGGGAGGTGCTGAAGCGGGACGCGGCCATCAACCTGGAGCATGTGCCCTTCCGCGGCGCCGCGCCCCTGGTGCAGGAAATGGTGGCCGGCCGCATCCAGTTCGGCGGGGATCAGCTCTCCACCGCCCTGCCCCATGTGCGCGGGGGCGCGCTGAAGCCCATGGCCACCCTGGCCGCGCAGCGCTCCGCCGCCCTCCCGGACGTGCCCACGGTCCGGGAACAGGGCTTCCCCAACATGGAGCTGCGGGGCTGGAACGGCTTCTTCGCCCCCGCCCGCACGCCAGAGCCCATCATCGCCCGCCTGCAGCGGGAGATCGCGGCCGCCGCCGCCCAGCCCGAGCTGCGGCGGCGCATGGCCGAGGTCGGGGCGGAACCGGTCGGCTCCTCCCCCGCCGAGCTGCGCCTCGCGGTCTCGGAACAGATCGCGCAGGTCCGTCCGCTGATCGCCGAGCTGCGCCTCCAGGTGGAATAGGGAGAGCCGGGAATGGGCGTGATCGTGGTGACGGGCTCGGGCCGCGGCATCGGCGCCGCCACCGCCAGGCTGGCGGCGCGGCGGGGCCATGCGGTGGTGGTGAACTACGCCGAGCGCGAGGACCGCGCCCGCGCCGTGGTGGAGGAGATCCGCACGGGCGGCGGCAGCGCGGCGATGGTCCGGGCCGATGTGTCGCGGGAAGAGGAGGTGGAGGCCCTCTTCGCCGAGGCCGACCGCGCCTTCGGCCGCCTGACCGGGCTGGTGAACAATGCCGGCATCACCGGCCCGGCGACCCGCACGGAGGGGTACGATGCCGCCACGATCCGCCGCATCCTGGAGGTGAACGTCACCGCGACCTTCCTCTGCACCCAGGCCGCGCTGCGCCGGATGTCCACCCGGCAGGGCGGCGCGGGCGGCGCGATCGTGAACCTCTCCTCCATCGCCGCCACCATTGGCGGGCCGGGGCAGTGGACGGCCTATGCCGCCGCGAAGGGGGCGGTGAACAGCCTGACCATCGGCCTGGCCAAGGAGCTGGCGCCCGAGGGCATCCGCGTGAACGCCATCCTCCCCGGGCTGATCGACACCGAGATCCACGCGGCCGCCGGCCTGGGGGACCGCCTGGCCAAGCTGGGGCCCACCATCCCCATGGGCCGGGTCGGCACGGCGGAGGAATGCGCGGAGGCCATTCTCTGGCTGCTCTCCGGCGAGGCGGCCTATCTGACCGGCGCGCTCATCCCGATCACGGGCGGCCGCTGAGCCTCACCCCGCGCCGCGGGCGGCGGAGAGCGGGTGGTGCTCCTCCACCAGCGCCCGCAGCCGCTCCTCCAGCACATGGGTGTAGATCTGCGTCGTCGCGATATCGGCATGGCCGAGCAGCACCTGTAGGCTCCGCAGGTCCGCCCCCCGCCCGAGCAGGTGGGAGGCGAAGGAGTGCCGCAGCACATGCGGCGAGACGCGATCGGGGTCGAGGCCCGCCGCCAGCGCCGTCTCGTTCAGCAGGTTGTTGAGCGTCTGCCGCGTCAGATGCCCCGAAGCCCCGCGGGAGGGAAAGAGCCAGCGCGAGCCCTCCTTCCCCTTGCTCGCCTCGCGGGCGGCCAGGGCGGCGGCGCGGGCCCGGGCGCTGATGGGCACCAGCCGCTCCTTCCCGCCCTTGCCCCGAACCACCACCAGGGGCGAATCCTCGCGCAGCGCGGTGGCGGGCAGCTCGATCAGCTCGCTCGCCCGCAGGCCGGAGCAATAGAGAAGCTCGCAGACCGCCACGGCCAGCGGCGCCCGCTTCTCCGCCAGGCGGCCGGCGGCGGCGATCAGCGCCTCCACCTCCTCCTCCCGCAGGGGGCGGGGCAGCAGGGCGGGCCTGCGCGGGCTGTCCAGCGCCTCGGTCGGATCGTCGGCCCGCACCCCTTCCCGCGCGAGGAAGCGGTGGAACTGGCGCAGGGCCGAAAGCCGGCGCGCCGCCGTGCGCGGGGAGAGCCCGGCATCGGTCAGGCCGGAGACATAGCGGCGCAGCGTCTCCGCGCTCATCGCCTCCGGCGCCTCCCCGGCCCGGCGCTGTGCGAAGCCAATCGCGTCCTCCAGATCGGCGCGATAGGCGGCCAGGGTGTTGCGGGCGGCGCCGCGTTCCGCCGCCAGCATCTCCAGGAAGGCCTCGAGATGCCGGTTCACGCGCCGCGGATCAGACGCAGGGGGTCAGCGGGTGCCGAAGCGCTCATTCGGCAGCACCCGCTCCACGGGTTGCTGCGTCACCCCCGGGGGAAAGGCGCCGACAGCCAGAAGCGCTGCCACGAGGGCCCCGATCAGCAGCAGCACGAGCAGCAGAAGAGGGCGTCGGAACATCAGGCGATCGGCTTCCCATGGCGTCCGGTGCAAAAGCCGGCGGACCGCCCGGACGACGCGGCGGCCGGGCTGTGCTAGCGTCGCGCGCCGTGTCACGCAACCTCGCCGATCCCCTCGTTTCCCAACCGGGCCCTGATGAGGCCCAGAACGGGTTCCCTCCCCTCCCCGCCGCGCCGTCCGGGGAAGGCTTCGCCGCGCCCTCGGCCGCCCCGCGCCCCGTGCCGCCGGGCCGCAGCATTGTGCTGGTCGGCATGCCCGGCGCCGGGAAGTCCGCCATCGGCCGCCGGCTCGCCGCCCGGCTGGGCCTGCCCTTCCTCGATGCCGATACGGAGATCGAGAACGCCGCCGGCATGACGGTGGCCGAGATCTTCGCCCGCTATGGCGAGGCGCATTTCCGCGACGGCGAGCGCCGGGTGATCGCCCGCATCGCCGCCGGCCCGCCCGTGGTGCTGGCCACCGGCGGCGGCGCCTATGTGGATGCCCGCACCCGCCGCGCCCTGCGGGAGGCCGGGGCCGTCACCCTCTGGCTCCGCGCCGATGTTCCCGTGCTGAAGCGCCGCATCGCCGGCCGCAGCAACCGCCCCCTCTTCATCGGGCGGGAGCCGGAGGAGGTGCTGCGGGGCATGATGCAGGCCCGCTACCCCTTCTATGCCGAGGCCGACATCGCCCTCGATTGCGGCGAGGACACGCCGGAGGTCACCACCATCCGCGCGGAACGCGCGATCGCCGGCTGGCAGCGCCCGGCCCGCCTGCCCGTGGCCCTGTCCGCCAATGCCTATGAGGTGGTGGTGGGCAGCGGCCTGCTGCCCCGCGCGGCCGGCCTGCTCTCGCCCCACCTGCCCTCCCGCCGGGTCGCCATCGTCTCGGATGCCTCGGTCGCCGCGCTGCACCTGCCGGTGCTGCGTGCCGGGTTGCTGGAAGGCGGCTTCGACATTCGCGCCGAGGTGACGGTGCCGCCGGGCGAGGGCTCCAAGCGCCTTTCCATGCTGGAGGAGGTGCTGGAGGGGATCCTCGCCGCCGGTGCCGACCGGAAGACGAGCGTGATCGCCCTGGGCGGCGGCGTGGTGGGCGACCTGGCCGGCTTCGCGGCCGCCGTGGCCCTGCGCGGCATGCCCTTCGTGCAGATCCCCACCACCCTGCTGGCCCAGGTGGACAGCTCGGTCGGCGGCAAGACCGGGGTGAACCTGCGCGCCGGCAAGAACCTGGCCGGCGCCTTCCACCAGCCCCGCATCGTTCTGGCCGACACCGACACCCTGGCCACCCTGCCCGCCCGCGAGCTGCGCGCCGGCTGGGGCGAGGTGGCGAAGCACGGCCTGCTCCAGGGCCCGCTCTGGGAATGGTGCGAGGCCTGCGGCCCCGCCGCCATGGCCGGCGACCCCGAGGCGCTGCGCCATGCCGTGCTGGAATCCTGCCGCCTGAAGTCCGGGGTGGTGGTGGCGGATGAGAGGGAGGAGGCCCCGGAGGGCGGCCGCGCCCTGCTCAATCTCGGCCATACCTTCGCCCATGCGCTGGAGGCGGAGTGCGGCTATGACGGCACGCTCCTCCACGGGGAGGCGGTGGCCGTGGGCCTCGGCCTCGCGGCCAGCCTGTCCGCCCGCCTCGGGCATTGCGCCCAGGAATGGCCGGGCCGGGTGATGGAGCACCTGGCCGCCGTCGGCCTGCCCGCCCGCATCCAGGACCTGCCCCGCGGCTTCTCGGCGGAGGCGCTGCTCGGCCGCATGCGCAAGGACAAGAAAGTGCGCGACGGCGCGATGCGCTTCGTCCTGCTGCGCGGCGCGGGCGAGGCCTTCACCACGGCCGATGTGCCGGCGGAGGCGGTGGAGGCGCTGCTGCGGGACGAGGGCGCGGCCTAACGCTGGCCCCCGGGCTGCCCCGGGCCTATCCTGCGCCGCACCATGCCGCTTTCACCCCCCGCCGACCGGGAAGCCCTCCACCGGCGCGCCATCACCATGCACGGCTTCCGCCGCGCGGATGGGCTGTTCGACATCGAGGGGCATCTCGAGGACACCAAGACCTATCCCTTCGCCAACCTGGACCGCGGCACCATCCAGCCCGGCGAGGCGCTGCACGGCATGTGGATCCGCCTGACCGTGGACGAGGACCTGGTCATCATGGCCTGCGAGGCTGTGACCGATTCCTCCCCCTATGCCATCTGCCCCCAGGTCGCGCCGAACTTCGCGGCGCTGGAGGGCGTGCGGATCGGCCCCGGCTTCACCCGCGCGGTGAAGGAGCGGGTCGGCGGGGTGCATGGCTGCACGCATCTGCGGGAAATGCTCGCCCAGATGGCCACCGTCGCCTTCCAGACGATCTATCCCGTCCGCCGCAAGCGGGAGATGGACGACCCGAAGGCCGCCGAGGCCGCACGCAACCGGATGATCGGCACCTGCTTCGCCTATGCCCCGGACAGCCCGGTGGTGACGGAGCGCTGGGGCAAGGCGGAGCCGGGCTGAACCGACCCTAGAAGGGCCGCCCGAACAGCCGCTTCAGGAGCGACACGCGCCGGCGCGGCATGGCGAGGGCCGGGTCGGGATAGCCCCTCGCGATCCGGGCGGCGGTCTCCCGCACGGGGTCCCGTCCCGCCGAAGCCTGGGCGATGGCCGGTGGCTGCCCGGCCGATGCGGGCCCCTGCGCTGGCGGCTCTGCCGTCATCGGCTCTGGCGCCGGCGGCACCGGTGCCTTCGGCTCCAACTGGGCCTCGCGCTTCCGCGCCCGCTCGACCCGGGCCAGGCCATGGGCCGCCCCCTCCGCCCCACCATTCGCCGAGGCCTGGGCGAAGGCCTCCGCCGCCTCCTCCGTCCGCCCGAGGGCAAGCAGCGAATCGCCGAGCGCCAGCGCGCCATGGAAGCCGAGAGGCCGCAGCGCGAGGGCCCGCCGCGCCGCCTCCGCCGCGCCCTCGCCTTCGCCCTGGCGGAGCCGGGCGATCGAGAGCCCCACCCAGCCCCAATCGGCATCGGGCGCCAGGCGCGTGGCTTCCTCCAGCACCGTCCGCGCGCGGGAGGGCTGGCCCTCCATCAGCAGGAGGTGGCCGAGATGGGTCATCAGGGCCGGGGGGGCCTGGCCCGCCTCCACGGCCCGTTCCGCCGCGCGCCGGGACTCCTCCAGGCGCCCGATGGCGGCCAGCTTCAGGCTGCGGTTGAGATGGGAATGCGGGGCGTGCGGCGTGCTGTTGATAAGCCGCTCGACCAGCACCTCGGGCGGCCCGGCAGGGTCCCGCGGCGCCTTGAGGTGCGTCCAGTTCTCCATCGCGTCGCCGAGCACCCCGATCTTGGCATCCTCATCGAGGCCCCTGGAAAGAGCCTCGTCGATCAGGGTGTTTCCGGCCTTGAGCCGGCCCCGGGTCAGCAGCGCAGCCCCCATGCCGGCGAACCACAAGGGCGTCTGGTGGCGCCGGGCCCGCATGACGCGGCGGAAGGCCGGCAGGTCGTCCCGCCGCAGCGTGTCCAGCGCCTCCGCCAGCGCCCCGTGGCCGATCAGGGAGCGAATGGTCGCATGGAACATGCCCCGCATCGGGACCGGCACCGGGCCAAGCGGCGCGAGGAGGGCGGCGTTCCCCGCATCGAGGGCGTGCAGGGGATCGAAGAGCATCCAGGCCCGCGGCGGCACCTCGCCCGCCGTCACCCGCATCCCGGCATGCAGGGCCGGGTCATGGCTGATGTGGAAGCGGCCATCCTCCGGCACGTCCTCGGGCGCGATGGAGAACTGGGGGGACAGCGCCAGCGCATGGCTGAGCCCCAGCAGGCGCCCGTATTTGAGCACCCCATAGGCGCCCATGCTGTAGCCGTAGCCGATCGCCTCCGGGCCGATCCGTTCCCGCACCCGCTCGGCCGCGGCGCGCATGGAGGCGGCCGGGTACCAGTTGGGCCGCTGCGCGATGAAGCCGATCGCCGGCCAGCCCATCCGGGCGATCGGGTCACCCGCCCAGATGCCGGGTTCCTCAGGGCGGCGGAAGTATTCCGCGAAGGTCACCACGGTCGGGAGGCCCGGATCGCCGGGAATCGCACGGACCACGATCTCCGCATCCTCGAAGAGCGTCTCGACCGCGCGTTGCGCCCCGACGGGTTTGGCCATGCCCGGGCTACTCCCCAGGGGCCCGCAGCTCCAGGGCCAGGGCGTGCATCCCCGTGCCGAATTCCCCGGCCAGCGCCGCATGCACGGCGCGGGACCGCGCCAGCCGCGTCATCCCCGCGAATCCGGGGGCGACGATCCGGATCGCGTAATGCGTCTCCCCACCCGGCCGCGCACCGGCATGGCCGGCATGCAGGCCGCTGTCGTCGCGCACCGTCACCTCGGCACCGGGGAAGGCATGAAGGAGCGTGGCGCGCAGGCGCCCGGCTCGCGTGGTCATATCCGGCATGTCCATATCAAGAGGCTTTTCCATGTCTTGAAGGCGGGTGTGAAGGGACGTTTCGTGCCTTGCCGGCGCGGGCCGCTACCCTCATAAGGTGCGCACCATGGCCCGACGCGGCACAGCACCCCTCCGATCCACCGTCCCTCCTGGCAGCTCCATGCGGACCTGCGAGGCCCCAGGCTGCGAGGCCCCCGGCGAGTTCCGGGCGCCACGCGACCGTTCCCGGCTGCGGGATTACTACCATTTCTGCCTGGAGCACGTCCGGGCCTACAACCAGGCCTGGGATTTCTACCGGGGCATGACCCCGGAGGAGATCGAGCAGAACCTGCGCGAGGATTCCGGCTGGCAGCGCCCCACCTGGCCCCTTGGCCGGCTGGGCGGGCAGGCCCATATCGGCCCCGAAGGGCTGCGCGATCCGCTCGGCCTGTTCGCCGATACCAAGCCCACGCCGAAGAAGACCGCCAGGGAAGCGCCGCCCGAGCTGCGCGCCGCCCTCGACGTTCTGGGCCTCGGCTGGCCGATCGACGAGGACGGGCTCCGCGCCCGCTACAAGGACCTCGCCAAGCGCTACCATCCGGATGCCAATGGCGGGGACAAATCCTCCGAGGAGCGGTTGAAGGATATCAACCGAGCCTACAGCCTCATCCGCAAGCGCCTCGCGACGCTTGCCCCGCAGCCGAGCCAGGCGGCCTGACCCCCCGAGAGGCCTGCCGCCTGTCCCCCTCTTCACGGAACCGGACCCGCCCATGAACAAGGTCGCAAGCCTCGCCGAGAGCCGCCCCCAGATCGACATGCCGGATGTGCAGGTCTCCGTCCGCGAGGTCTTCGGCATCGAGAGCGACATGACGGTCCCGGGCTTCTCCGTCCGCGCCGAACACGTGCCGGAGGTGGACCCCACCTACAAGTTCGACCGGGACACCACGCTCGCCATCCTCGCCGGCTTCGCCTTCAACCGCCGCGTGATGGTCCAGGGCTATCACGGCACGGGCAAGTCCACGCATATCGAGCAGGTGGCCGCGCGCCTGAACTGGCCCTGCCTCCGCGTGAACCTGGACAGCCACATCTCCCGTATCGACTTGGTCGGCAAGGACGCCATCGTCCTGAAGGACGGCAAGCAGGTGACGGAGTTCAAGGAAGGCATCCTTCCCTGGGCCCTGCAGCACCCCTGTGCCATGGTGTTCGACGAGTATGACGCGGGCCGGCCGGACGTGATGTTCGTCATCCAGCGCGTGCTGGAGGTCGAGGGCAAGCTGACCCTCCTCGACCAGAACCGCGTCATCCGCCCGCACCCGGCCTTCCGCCTCTTCGCCACCGCCAACACGGTGGGCCTGGGCGACACGACCGGCCTCTATCACGGCACCCAGCAGATCAATCAGGGCCAGATGGACCGCTGGAACATCGTGGCCACACTGAACTACCTGCCCCACGCGCAGGAGACGCAGATCGTGGCCGCCAAGCTGGGCGTGGCCGAGAACGACGCGAAGGGCCGCAAGCAGATCGAGGCGATGGTCGCGCTCGCGGATCTCACCCGCGCGGGCTTCATCGCCGGCGACATCTCCACCGTCATGTCGCCGCGCACGGTCATCACCTGGGCCGAGAACGCGAAGATCTTCGGCGATGTCGGCTTCGCCTTCCGCCTCTCCTTCCTCAACAAGTGCGACGAGGCGGAGCGGAGCACGGTGGCCGAGTACTACCAGCGCTGCTTCAACGAGGAGATCCCGACGGGTCTCTACGTGAAGCGGTGATCCCCGCCGCCCCGCGCCATCAGGGGCGGGGCGCGTTGTTTCAGGGGCAAGGGATTCGGGCATGAGCGGCAGCAACAAGGACACCACCCGCCAGGAGGAGTTCAAGCGCGCCACCGCCGGCACGCTGCGCGCCATCGCGCGCTCCACCGATGTGCAGGTCGCCTTCCAGCCGGGCCCCTCCGGCCTCGCGGGCAAGCGCGCCCGCCTGCCGCTGCCCACCCGCGCCCTGCCGCCGGCCGAAATGGCCCGGCTACGCGGCGCCGCCGATTCGGTGGCCCTGAAGCTCCGCCACCATGACGAGGCGACCCATGCCGCCCGCACCCCCGGCCGCCGCGAGGCGCGGGAGGTGTTCGACGCGCTGGAGCAGGCCCGGGTGGAGGCCGTGGGCGGCCGCCACATGGCGGGCGTCGCAGCCAATCTCCGCGCCCGCCACACCGAGCAGGCGGAGGCGGAGGGCTACGACCGCATGACCCGCAAGGACCAGCTGCCGCTGACCGCGGCGCTGTCCCTGCTGGCGCGCGAGAAGCTGACCGGCGAGCCCGTGCCCCCGGCCGCGCAGCGCGTGGTCGATCTCTGGCGCGACACGCTCGGCCCGCGCGCCGACGATGCCCTGGTCGAGATGGCCCGCAACGCCGAGGACCAGGACGCCTTCGGCCGCGCCGCCCGCAGGCTCCTCGCCGCCCTCGACCTCGCCGAGGCCGAGACCGAGGCGGAATCCGAGGAATCCCAGGACCAGGAAGACGAGGGCAGCGAGACCTCCGGCGCCCAGGACAACCAGGGCGAGGGCGAGAGCAAGCCCCAGGAATCCGAAAGCCAGATGGGCGCCCAGCCCGAGCAGACGCAGGGCGAGGCGGGCGAGGAGGAAACCGGCGAGGACGACGAGGATGACGGCGCCGCCGCCGAGGGCGAGGACCGCCCGGGTGGCCCGCAGCAGCGGAAGGAGGTGCCCGTCACGGACGACACCTCCATCTACCGCGCCTATACCCGCCAGTTCGACGAGGAGGTCTCGGCCGACGACCTCTGCGACGCCGAGGAGCTGGCCCGGCTGCGCCAGCAGCTCGACCAGCAGCTCTCCCATCTCCAGGGCGTCGTCTCCAAGCTCGCCAACCGCCTGCAGCGCCGCCTGCTGGCGCAGCAGCAGCGCGCCTGGGAGTTCGACCTGGAGGAAGGGCTGCTCGACGTGGCCCGCCTGGCCCGCATCGTCGCCTCCCCTACCCATTCGCTGACCTACAAGCGCGAGCGGGAGGCGGATTTCCGCGACACGGTCGTCACGCTGCTGATCGACAATTCCGGCTCCATGCGCGGCCGGCCGATCACGGTCGCCGCCATGTGCTGCGACATCCTCGCCCGCACGCTGGAGCGCTGCGCCGTGAAGGTGGAGATCCTCGGCTTCACCACCCGCGCCTGGAAGGGCGGCCAGAGCCGCGAGCGCTGGGTGCAGGATGGCAAGCCGCGCAATCCGGGCCGGCTGAACGACCTGCGCCACGTCGTCTACAAATCCGCCGACGCGCCCTGGCGCCGGGCCCGCAAGAATCTCGGCCTGATGCTGCGCGAAGGGCTCCTGAAGGAGAATATCGACGGCGAGGCCCTGGAATGGGCCTACAAGCGTCTCCTCAGCCGCCCGGAGAAGCGCCGCATCCTCATGGTGATCTCGGACGGCGCGCCGGTCGATGACAGCACGCTCTCGGTGAACCCCGGCAACTACCTCGAGCGGCACCTGCGCAAGGTGATCGGCGATATCGAGGGGCGCGACATCGTGGAGCTGATCGCCATCGGCATCGGCCACGACGTCACCCGCTACTACCGCCGCGCCGTGACCATCGTGGATGCCGAGGAGCTGGGCGGCACCATGATGAAAAAGCTCGCCGAGCTGTTCGACGAGGACGCCGCGATGGCCTGGCAGCGCGCGGCCGCGGAGCGGGCGCCGGTGATGGTGTGAAGCGGGGAGGCCCAGCCTCCTCCTCCGCGCATCCCCGCACGCCAGGGCTACGGCGCCGCAGCCTCGGGCGGCGCGCCGCCATGGCGGCCCTGCTCGGCGCGACCGCCTGCCAACGTCCCGGCGGGCCGGTCGGCCTGCCCGAACCCCTGCCCCAGCCGGTGCCGCAGGCCGCGCTTCGGCCCTTGGGCGTGCTCCGCATCGACACCGCCCGCCTCGGCGCAGACGGGCTTTCCGGCCTGCATGTGGCGCCGGATCTCACCCTCACCGCCATCGCGGATCGGGGCCGTTGGGCGCAGGCGCGGCTGGTGCTGTCGGCCGAGGGCATCCCGCTGGGGCTGGAGGCCCCCCGCTCCGGCCCGCTGCGCGACCCGGTCGGCCGCCCCTTGCCGCGGGACCTCGTCAGCGATGCCGAATGCCTGGCCGCGCTGCCCGATGGCTCCTGGCTCATCGGCTTCGAGCGCCTGCACCGGATCTGGCGTTACCGCGACCTGGATGCGCGGGCCGAGCCGGTGGAGGCCCCACCGGGCCTGCGCGACGCGCCCGGGAACGGCGCACTCGAATCCCTCGGCGTCCTGCCGGACGGACGCTGGCTGGCCATCACCGAAAGCCAGCGGCCGGAGGAGGACCCTTCCGCGCGACGCGCCTGGATCGGCCAGCCCGGCGGGTGGCACGGCTTCAACTACCGCCCCGCGCCTGGCCACGACCCCAGCGACCTCTGCCCCCTGCCCGATGGCGGCGCCCTGGTGCTCGAGCGCCGCTTCCACCTGCTGGAGGGCTTTTCGGCCCGGATCGCCCGCCTGCCGCCCCTGCCGCCGCGCCCCGGCCTGCTGGAAGCCCCCACGGTCGCCCGGCTGGAGCGGCCCCTGCCGACCGACAACTGGGAGGGAATCTGCGCCTTCCGCCATGGCGGGCGCGAGCTGGTCGCCGTTATCTCCGACGACAATTCGCTGTTCTTCCAAACCACGCTGCTGATGGTGCTGGGGTGGGATCAGCCAACCAGCTGATCCTCCAGCACCCGCGCGCGCGGCAGGGTGAGCCAGGTGCGGGCGCCGATCCCCGGCGCCACCTCCAGCGTCAGCTCCCCGCCATGCGCCCGCATCAGCTCCCGCGCGGCGGAAAGGCCGAGGGAAAGGCCCCGCGTGCCATCCAGCCCGGACAGGTCGCCTCCGGGCAGCCCGGCGCCCTCATCCTCGATCACCAGCGCCACGGTTTCCGCGGCGCGCACGACACGCAGGGTGATCCGGTCCCCCGCCCGCGTCTCGCGCGCCGCCCGCGCCAGCGCCTGGGAGAGGACGCGCCCGAGGGCACGGCGGTCCGCCAGCACGGCCAGGGCCTCGGCCTCGGGCGAGATCTGCCAGTGCCGGGCGCCCGCCCCCATCGGCACGGCCACCGTCTCCACCGCCTCTTTCAGCAAGGGGCCGAGCGGGATCCGGTTCTCCTTCAGGCTGCGCGCATGCGGCTGGGCCGCGGCCTGATCCGCCACCTCATCGGCCAGGGCCAGCAGGCGGCGCCCTTCCGATTCCACGCCGGAGGCGATGTCCGGCGGAAGGCGGGTGGCCAGGCCGAGCAGGCCGAGTCCGGGTGCCTCGAGCTCCCGCGCGACGAGGCCGAGCGAACGGCCCTGGCTGCCGAGCCGCAGCTCCGCCTGGGCCGCGCGGGCCTCGGCATCGCGGCTGCGTTCCAGCAGGCGCCAGGCGGCGAAGGCGAGACAGGCGGCGGCGAGGGTGAGGAAGAGGAGCAGGATCTCCATGCGGCGCAGCCTGCCAGGGCGCCCCTGCCGAAAGATGAACGCCCGAGGGTGAGACAGGGCCCCAGACATAACAACGGCGCGAGGAGCATCTCCTCGCGCCGTCGGAACTCACGCCGGAAGGGCGGAAAGGGGCCTCAGGCGGCCGCCTTCTTCGCCTGCGCCTTCTCGATGCGGCGCTTCAGAACCTTCGCCTCCACCGTCAGGGCGCGGTCGGGCGTGCCGAGCAGGAAGGCGTCGAGGCCGCCATTGTGCTCCACCGTGCGGATGCCGCGGGTGGACAGGCGCATCTGGATCGAGGTGCCCAGCACGTCCGAGAAGAAGGAGGTCTGCTGGAGGTTCGGCAGGAAGCGCCGGCGGGTCTTGTTGTTGGCGTGGCTGACGTTGTTGCCCGTCAGGACGCCCTTGCCGGTGATGCCGCAGCGGCGGGACATGGTGGAAACCCCTGGGTGGTTCGGCCGCCCGGCCATGCGGAACCGCAAGGGGCACGGGAGGTGGTCTGATAGGAAGGGCGGCGTATGGCGGCGCCGCGCCCGAGAGTCAAGCCGGAAGGCTGTTTCAGCCCCCCGCCGGCGGCTCCGCGCCCTGCTGGCGCATCTCCTGAAGCTCCCCGCTTTCCACGGAGACGAGAGCGCTGCGCAGCACCCGGGCGATGGCCGGGTCCTCCATGGTGCGGGCCATCAGCCCCAGCGCGCCGCCGAGCAGGGCGGAGGCGATGGAAATCGGGGCGATGCCCTGCTCCATCATGTATTCGATCGCCTTGTCGGTCACCGAGCCGGCATGGCTCAGGTCTTCCGGGGCGGCGCCTTGCGGGTCCAGGGACATGCCCGGGCCTCCTCATCAAATGTTTCGCCCAGATGGTCAGGCTGGGCCGGAATCGTAAGACCCTGGCGGTATAGCCGCCGGCACGACGCTGGAAAGCGGCCCTTTTGGATCAGCCCTGCCCATCCCGCAGCAGGGCCTGCAGCACGGCCGCCGCCTCGCCCGGGCGGCGCAGCCGCCGGACCTGCAGGCCCGGATAGGCGCCGCCGGCCAGAAGGGCCTCAATAGCCTGCCGCCGGCCCCGCCACTGGCTCCAGGCCCAGCGGATCGGGTGGCTGGCATGCCACCAATTGCGCCAGTCCTCGCGGTTGCCGTTCCACAGCTCCCGCCCGGAGAGGGCCCGCCCGACGGAGCGGCGGACCACCCGGGCCATGATCGGCAGCCGCTCGTAGTCGAGCCAGACCAGATGGGTCGCGCGCGGCCAGATCAGGTCCCGCACGGCGGAGTAGTTGCCATCCACCACCCAGGCCGGACCGGCGGTCGCCTCCGCCACGCGCGCGGCGAAGACCGGAGCAGGAGCCGGTGTCCAGCCCGGGTCCCAGTGCAAGGCGTCCAGCTCCACATGCGGCGCGCCGATGCCCTGTGCCAGGCGGCGGGCGAAGGTGCTCTTCCCCGCGCCGGAGATGCCGATCACCACAGCCCGCATGGCCCATTCGGCCTCAGGCGGGGTTCCGGGCCGGTTCCGGGTCCAGCGGAACCGCGCGCGGATCGGCCTGAGGCACGGGCGATTCCACCGCCCGCGCCACCGCGGCCGCCTCGGCCAGCGCCACGGCCTGGGCCTGGCGCCGCCACATGCCGGCATAGATCCCCTCAGCCGCCACCAGATCCGCATGCGTGCCGCGCTCGGCGATCCGCCCCTCGGCGAGCACGATGATCTCATCCGCCTCCACCACGGTGGAAAGCCGGTGCGCGATCACCAGCGTGGTGCGGCCCCGCGCCACGCCGCGCAGGGCGGACTGGATCTCCTGCTCGGTGCGGGTGTCCAGCGCGCTGGTCGCCTCGTCCAGGATGAGGATGCGGGGATCCTTCAGGATGGTGCGCGCGATGGCCACGCGCTGCTTCTCGCCCCCCGAAAGCTTCAGGCCCCGCTCCCCCACCCGGGTCTTGTAGCCATCGGGCAGGCGCATCACGAAATCATGCACCTGGGCCAGCTTCGCGGCCTGGATCACCTCCTCCTCGGTCGCGCCCGGGCGGCCATAGGCGATGTTGTAGGCAATGGTGTCGTTGAACAGCACCGTATCCTGCGGCACCACGCCGATCGCCGCCCGCACGCTCTCCTGCGTCACGTCACGGATATCGGCGCCGTCGATCGTCACCCGGCCGTCCCACACGTCATAGAAGCGGAACATCAGCCGGGAGATGGTGGACTTGCCCGCCCCGGTGGGGCCGACGATGGCGAGCATCCGGCCGGGCGGCACGGCGAAGGTGACGCCGTGCAGGATCTCCCGGTTCCGGCCATAGCCGAAATGCACATCCTCGAAGCGCACTGCGCCCGGCCCGGCCGGAAGCGCCGGCGCGCCGGGCTTGTCGGCCACCTCGCGGTGCTCGCGCATCAGGGTGAACATGGCCTCCATGTCCACCAGCCCCTGCTTCATCTCCCGGTACACGAAGCCGAGGAAGTTCAGCGGCAGGTAGAGCTGGATCAGATAGGTGTTCACCAGCACGAAATCGCCGACCGTCATGCTGCCCCGCGCCACGCCCTGCGCCGCCATGAGCATGACGGCCGTGAGGCCGACCGCGATGATCGCCGCCTGCCCCATGTTCAGGACGTTCAGCGAGACCTCGGACTGGATGTAGGACTTCTCGTAGCGCGCCAGGGAGGAGTCGTAGCGCCGCTCCTCGTGCCGCTCGTTCCCGAAATACTTCACCGTCTCATAGTTCAGCAGGCTGTCCACCGCCCGGGTATTCGCCTCCTGGTCCGTGTCGTTCATCTGGCGGCGAAAGCGCAGGCGCCAGTTGGTGAACATCAGCGTGAAGGTGACATAGAGGGCGATGGTGCCGAGCGTGACCGCCGCGAAGGAGAAGCTGAACATCCGCCACAGGATCGCCGCCACCAGCAGGATCTCGATGATGGTCGGGATGATGTTGAACAGCATGAAATCGAGGACGAAGTTGATCCCCCGCGTCCCCCGTTCGATCACGCGGGACAGGCCGCCCGTCTGCCGGTCCAGGTGGAAGCGCAGCGAAAGCGCGTGCAGATGGTTGAAGACCTGCAGCGCGATCCGCCGCCCGGCCCGCGCCTGCACCCGGGTGAACACCGCGTCCCGCAGCTCCCCGAAGGCCGAGGAGGCGACCCGCAGCAGCCCGTAGCCGACCACCAGCGCCACCGGCACGGTCAGCACCGCGGCGGCCGTGCCGGCCCCCTGCCCGAGATGGGGGGTGAGGGCATCCACGGCGCGGGCATAGGCCATGGGAACCAGGATATTCGCGATCTTCGCCGCGACGAGGAGCAGAAGGGCGGCGACCACCCGCACCCGGAGCCCCGTCTCGCCCTTCGGCCAGAGATAGGGGGCCAGGCTGCGCAAGGTCTGGAACGTGCCCCGGGGTGCGGGGCGGTCGGCTTGGGGGTTGTTCTGTGCGGAGGGCACGCGGGAACTCCGGAGACGGGCCGCGCGGCCGGATTCGGCGGCCGCGGGGGCCACCGCCGGGCGGGTCCGGGAAGGGGGTGCCACCCCGGGACGGGATGGCCGTTGCGGCAGAGATGGGCCCGAACCGCCTCCGGCGCCAGCCATGGTGAAGCATGGCGGGGATGCCGGATGCCACGCGGCAGGGCAGGATGGGGCGATGAATCCCTTCGCCCGCCACATCGCCGCCTGCAACAACATTCCCTCCCCCGCGGGGTACCTGCCCTTCCGGATCGGGGATGAGCAGGTGGGCTGGCTGGAGCCGGACGCCGCCCGAGCCCTCACCTTCCTGCCCAAGGCCGTGCATTTCGGGCCCGAGGGCGTCTCCCTGGCCGCCGGGGTCCGGGGTGCCGCCCGGCGCAGCGCCGCCCTGGCGGAGATCGCCCGCACCCTGGCCAAGGCGGGCTTCGGCCGCATCCGGGGGGAGGAGTTCGATGTCCGCGCCCATCCGGCCGGCCCGGTGCTCGCCACAGTGGACCGGGGCGTGCTGCCCGCCATGGGCATCATCAGCCAGGGCGTGCATGTGAACGGCCTCGTCCGCCGGGCGGACGGGCTCCATCTCTGGGTCGGCTGGCGCGCCAAGGATAAGGCCGTGGCGCCGGGGCAGATGGACAATGTGGTGGCCGGCGGCATCCCGGCCGGGCTGACGCCGGAACGCTGCCTGGCCAAGGAGGCGGAGGAGGAGGCCTCCCTGCCCGCCGAGCTGGCGGTGACGGCCCGCCCGGTGGGCCGCGTCTCCTACATCATGCGCACGGAGGAGGGCATGCGGCGCGACCTCCTCCACCTCTATGACCTCGAGATGCCCGAGGGGCTGGAGCCCCGCCCCAATGACGACGAGGTGGAGCGATTCGAGCTCTGGCCGATCGGGCGGGTGCTGGAGGCCGTGCGGGACACGGAGAGCGTGAAGTTCAACGTGAACCTCGTCCTCATCGACCTCTTCCTGCGGGAGGGATTGCTGGAGGACCCCGACGGCTCGCTCCGCGCCGGGCTGGACCAGCTGGTGTGACGGCGATGGAGCTGGACCATCTCGTCCTCATCGCGCCCAGCCTCGCCGAGGGCGTGGCGCATCTGCGCGCGGCCCTCGGGCTGGACATCCCCTATGGCGGCGCCCATCCCGAGATGGGCACGCAAAACCACCTTCTCCGCCTTGGCGATGACGTGTTCCTGGAGGTGATCGCGGTCGATCCCGCCGCGCCGGCTCCCTCGCATCCCCGCTGGTTCGGGCTGGATGACGCGGCGGCGGTGCGGGCCGAATGGGAGGCGGGACGGCGTCTGCGTGCCTGGGTGGCGCGCAGCACGGCGCTCGACCCGCTGCTGGCGGCCCATGGCGGCCTGCTGGGCCAGGCCATGCGGGTCTCACGCGGGGACCGGCACTGGCGCTTCGCGGTCCGGCCCGACGGTGAACTGCCCGCAGCCGGCGCGTTGCCCTGCGTGATCGACTGGGGCGAGCGCGGCTGCCCGGCGGCCGCCATGCCCGATCTCGGGGCGCGTCTCGAATCCTTCACCATCGAGCATCCGGACCCGGCCGGGCTGGGCGCGCTCCATGCCAGCCTCGGCCTGACCCAAGGGCTGGCGCTCCGCCAGGGCCCGGCGCTTCGCCTGCGGGCCGTCATCTCCACGCCAACGGGGCCGCGCGACATCCGCTGAAGCCCGCGCGGCCCCCCGGCATCGCCGGGCCGGCGCTCAGGCCGCCATATCCGAGGAGGAGTGCCGCAGCCGCTCGATCAGCTGCGGGATGTCAAAGGCGGGGACAGGCGGGCTGAACAGATAGCCCTGCGCCTCGCCACAGCCCTTGATCCGCAGGGCCGCCAACTGCCCGGCCGTCTCCACCCCCTCGGCCGTGACGGAGATGCCGAGGCCACGCCCCATGCCCGCGATGGCGCGGATGATCGCCTTCGCATCCTCGCGGTCTGGCAGGCCCTGCACGAAGGAACGGTCGATCTTGATCTTGTCGAAGGGGAAGCGGAGCAGATAGCCGAGAGAGGAGAAGCCCGTGCCGAAATCGTCCAGGGCGATGCGCACGCCCAGGCCGCGGAGCTGGCGCAGGATGGCGAGGTTGGCCTCCTCCTCCCCCAGCAGAACCGATTCGGTGATCTCCAGCTCCAGCCGCTCCGGCGCCAGGCCGGAATCGCTCAGCGCCGCGGTCACCGCCCGCACCAGCCCGGGCCGGCGGAACTGCACGGGCGAGAGGTTGACGGCCACGCGAAGGGGCAGCGGCCAGGTGGCGGCTTCGCGGCAGGCGGCGGCCAGCGCCCATTCGCCCATGCGGGTGATGCAACCGCTCTCCTCGGCCACGGGAATGAACTCGGCGGGGGAGATGGTGCCGAGGCGGGGATGACGCCAGCGCATCAGCGCCTCGAAGCAGGCGACGCCGCCGCCGGCGACGCCGACCAGCGGCTGGAAGGCCAGTTCCAGCTCCCCGCGTTCGAGCGCGACGCGCAGGCCCGCTTTCAGCGCCTGCTTGCGCCGCACATCCTCGTCCATCTGCTGTTCGAAGAAGCGGAAGACGCCGCGCCCATCGGCCTTGGCGCGGCAAAGGGCGATGTCCGCACTCCGCAGCAGCGCGTCGGAGGTCGTGTCATGCTCCGGGCAAAGGGCGATGCCGACGCTGCTGCCGGCCTGCACCGAGTGGCCGTCGATCTCATATTCCTCGTTCAGCAGGGCGACGATGCGGCGGGCCATGTCCTCCGCATCGGCCGCCCCCCGGATCCCGGCCTGAAGCAGCACGAACTCGTCCCCGCCCGTGCGCCCGACCATGTCGCCCTGGCCCAGGCATCCGCTCAGCCGCTCGGCGGCCCGACGCAGCAGCGCGTCGCCCACCGGGTACCCCAGCGTGTCGTTGATGATCTTGAAGCGGTCGAGGTCGATGCAGTGCAGCGCCATCCGCTCCCCCGGCTCGCGGGCGAGAAGCGCCTGCTCCAGCCGGCGATGGAACAGGCGGCGGTTCGGCAGGTTGGTATGGGGATCATGGTCCGCGAGATAGGAGGCCTGCCGTTCCGCGATCCGCCGGTCCGTCACGTCCCGCGCGATGGAGAGGAGACGCACCACCTCCCCCGAGGCGCCGAGGATGGGGGACACGATGACATCCCACCATTTCGGCACGCCCTCCCTCGTCGGGCAGAAGCCGGTGAAGCGGCCGGTGCCGCCCGTCCGGGCCTGCGCGATCGCCCGCGCCGCCTCGGCGGCCGCATCATCCGGCAGCAGGGACACCCAGGGCACGCCATGGAGTGTCCCCGTATCCTCGATATCCATCAGGGCCGCGCCGGCGCCGTTCAGGAAGAGCAGCCGGCCCTCCAGGTCCAGCACCGCCATGCAGTCGGCGCTGCTCTCCAGGATGCTGCGGGCGAAGTCCTCGCTCTCGCGCAGCGCGGCCTCGGCCTTCACGCGGTCCGTCACGTCCCAGGCGGTGACCAGCACGCCCGGCCGCCCGTCGAACTCGATGGGATAGGACAGCGCATGCACGAGGCGCTCGCGCCCGGCGGCATCGAGGTGCCGCCAGGGGCCGGAGACCTTGCGCGCCGCCCGCGGCTCGGCGGCGGAACGGCGGGTGGCCTCGCGCTCCTCCGGCGGCCGGATGTCGAGAATGGTCATGCCGAGCAGCGCCTCGCGGGACCATCCATAGACCTCCACAGCGGCCTCGTTCACCTCCAGGAAGCGAAGCGACTCCCGGTCATAGACCCACATCGGGGCGGGATGGCATTGGAAGAGGCGGCTGAACGCCTCCTGGCTCCGCGCGAGCGCGGCCCGCAGCGCATGCTCCACCCCGAGGTCACTCACGCCCCGCGGCCTGTGCCGCCCCGCCTCTCAAACATGCTGCCCGCCATTGATGTGGATTTCCGCCCCGTTCACGTAGGAGGAGGCGGCCGAACAAAGGAAGAGGATGGTCTCCGCGACCTCCTCCGCGGTGCCGAGCCGGCGCATGGGGATCTGCCGCTCCACGATGTCCTCCGTGCCAGGCGAGAGGATGGCAGTGTCGATCTCCCCCGGCGCGATGGCGTTCACCCGCACCCCATGCGCGCCGAACTCATGCGCCAGCTCGCGCGTCAGCGCCGCCAGCGCCGCCTTGGAGCAGGCATAGGCGGCGCCGGCGAAAGGATGCACGCGCGATCCCACGATGGAGGTGACGTTCACGATGCTGCCGCCGCCCGAACGCAATTCGGGGAAGAGTCCACGCGCCAGGGCGGCGGTGGAGAACAGGTTGACGTTGAACACCGATGTCCAGAGCGCGTGGTCGGAATCCAGCGCGCCGAGCCGCGCGCCGCCCTCGCCCTTGGGCGAGATGCCGGCATTGTTCACCAGCGCGTGGAGCTGCCCCTCCGGCAGCCGCTCGCGCACCTCGCGGATCAGCGCATCCACCTGGGCCGGGTCGGAAAGATCCGCCTGGATATGGCCCCAGCGCGCCCCGGGCCAGCGGCACTCCTCGGAGAAGGGCTGGCGGGAGACGGTGAGGATACGCCAGCCCTCTCCCTGGAAGCGCTTCACGGTGGCGTGGCCGATTCCCCGGCTCGCGCCGGTCAGCAGCATGATGCGCGCGCTCATCGGCGGTGGCTCCGGCGGGCAGGGGCTCGGTCTGGCATGGGATGGCTCCGCTTCGCGCCGCACCACATGCCGCGAGGCGGCGGGCGGGCGCAAGCCACCGGCATTGCGCCGCAACAGGCGGAGGGCGCGGACGTCCCGCGCGCGGGCAGTCTCGGCCCATCCCGTCCGGACGCCCCCGCATGCCCCAGGCCTTCCGCCGCCTCGCCCTCTCCAACCTCGCCGCTCAGGCCTCGGAGCAGCTTGCCCTGGCTGCCGCGCCCCTGCTGGCCGTGCTGGCCCTGGGGGCGGGCGCGGCCGAGACGGGATGGCTGCAGGCGGCCCAGACCCTGCCCTTCCTGCTGCTCGCCCTGCCTGCTGGCCTGCTGGCGGACCGGGCTTCCCGCATCCGGCTGATGATCGGCGCGGAGGCCCTGCGCGCGGTCGCGCTCCTGGGCATCCTCGCCCTTGCCGCTTCCGGCCGCCTCGGGTTGGGCGGGCTGGCCGCGCTGGGCTTCCTGGGCGCGGCCGGCACCGTGGCGCAGAGCGTCGCGGCCCCCGCCCTCCTGCCGGCCCTGGTGCCGCGCGCCGGCCTGGCACGGGCCAATCGCTGGCTGGAGCTTGGGCGCAGCCTCGCCTTCGCCGCCGGGCCGGCGCTGGGTGGGGCGCTGATCGGCTGGCTGGGTGCCGGGCCGGCCTATGGCGCGGCCATCGGGCTCTCCCTTCTCTCGGCGGGGCTGCTGGCCGGTCTGCCGGAACCGGCTCGCGGCGCCACGCCCCGGCGCCACCCCGGCCAGGAGCTTCGGGAAGGCATCGGCTTCGTGCTCTCCCACCCCCTGCTGCGCCCGATCCTGGCGACCGCGGTGGTGTTCAACACGGCCTGGTTCGTCCTGCAGGCCGGCTATATCGTTCATGCCGTCCACCATCTCGGCCTGTCGGCCGCCGGGGTGGGGGTCACCCTCGGGCTCTACGGGGCAGGGATGGTGGCGGGCGCCCTGGCCGCGCCTCGCCTGGCCGGCCGCTGGAGCCTGGGAACCCTGATCGCGGCCGGGCCGCTCGCCGCCTCCCTGGCCGCCCTGCTCATGCTGGCCACGCTCGCCCTGCCCTCCCCCGCCCTGGCCGGCCTGGCCCTGTTCCTCTTCGGGGCAGGGCCGATCCTGTGGACGATCCACACCACCACGCTTCGCCAGGCCGTCACGCCCGGGGCGATGCTCGGCCGCGTCTCGGCCACGGTGCTGACCGCCACCTTCGGCGCCCGCCCGCTCGGCGCCGCCATCGGGGCGCTGCTGGCGGCGCGCTACGGCGTGGGGGCCTGCCTGCTGGCGGCGGCGCTCGGCTTCCTGGCGCAGCTCGCCATCATCCTCGCCTCGCCGGCCGCGCGGCTGCGCGCCCTGCCGGGATAGCGGCCGAGGGGGCGACGCGGGGCGGGAAAGGCGGCAAGCTCCGCGCCCCATAAGGAGTCGCCATGCCCAGACCAGCCCGCCGCCTGCCCGCCCCGCGCGCCATGATCGTCGCGCCCCAGCCCGAGGCGGTGGAGGCCGGCGAGGCCATCCTGCGCGCCGGCGGCAACGCGCTGGACGCCGTGCTCGCCTGCGCCCTCACCCAGGGTGTGGTGGACCCGATGATGAGCGGCATCGGCGGCCTCGGCGTCCTGCATGTGCTCGACCCCCGCACGGGCGAGCAGGTGATCCTGGACGGCCTCTCCTCCGCCCCGCAGGCCTGCCGCGAGGAGATGTGGGCGGACCGCTACATCGGCGAGTGCCCCGACGGCTTCGGCTACATCGTGCGGGACCATGTGAACGAGATCGGCCACCGCGCCGTCACCACCCCCGGCATCCTGCGCGTGTTCGGCATGGCGCATGAGCGCTTTGGCCGCGCGGGTTGGAGCAGCCTCTTCGCCCCGGCCATCGGCTTCGCCGAGGAGGGCTGGCTGGTGCGCCCCCATGTGGCGACGATGTTCCATCTGGACGAGAAGGCCTATGGCCGCCTGTCCTACGCGGCCAAGCTCGGCTTCACCGAGGATGGCCGCCGCATCTACATGGGCGCCGACGGCGCGCCGAAACGGCTGGGGCAGACGATCCGCAACCCGGAGCTGGCGGAAACCCTGCGCCTGGTCTCCCGTGAGGGCGCGGACACCTTCTACACCGGCGAGCTGTCGCGCCGGATCGTCGCCGACATGCAGGCGCATGACGGCCTGCTCTCGGCCGAGGACCTCGCGACCTTCATGCCGCAATGGCGCGAGCCGCTGCGCGTGGAATACCGCGGCTACGGCGTCGCCGTTCCGCCGCCGCCAGCCGGCGGCATCGTCATCGCCGAGATGCTGCGCATCCTGGAGGGCTTCGACCTGACGGCGCTCGGCCACAACGCGCCCGAATACATCCGCGTGGTGGCCGAGGCGATGAAGATCGCCATGCGCGACAAGGACCGCCACATCGGCGACCCCGACTTCATCCCGCCGCCGCTGGACCTTCTGCTGTCGGAGGCCTACGCGCAGCAATGCGCCGCCGGCATCCGGGCGGGCGAGAAGGTCTCGCTGCCGCGCGCCGGGGCCGATTCCAAGCACACCACCACCGTCTCCTGCGTCGATGCCGAGGGCATGGTGGTGACGCTGACCCATACGCTCGGCCTCCCCTCCGGCGTCATCCCGCCGGGCACGGGCTTCATGCTGAACGGCGGCATGAACAACTACGACCCGCGCCCGGGCCGCGCCGGCTCCATCGCGCCGGGCAAGCGCCGCTTCTCCACCATGGCGCCGACCATCCTGTTCGACGGCGACACGCCCGTGGCCACGCTCGGCGCGCCGGGCGGTGCCTGGATCGGTGTCGCCATCCTGCAGGTGCTGATGAACGTCATCGACTGGGGCATGACGATGCAGGAAGCCGTCATGGCGCCGCGCTTCTCCAGCACCAGCGACGCCATCGACATCTCCAACCGCATCCCGCGCGCGACGCAGAAGGCGCTGGAGGAGATGGGCTACGAGGTGCGCCGCAACCCGACCAGCTACCCCTTCGCCGCCGTGCACGGAATCACGATGTTCGACGGGCTGATCGAGGGCGGGGCGGACCCGCAGCGCGACGGCTACGCGGCGGGGGTTTGACGTCGCTCCGTTGAGGGCTCCGCCCTCACCCGCCAAGGGCCCGAGGCCCTTGGAACCCCGTCTGACTGCCGTGGATACGATGATCGGCGGGGTCTCTGGTAGCCGGTGCTTAATCCTGCGCTTGCAGTCGCCTGAGGTCCAAGACCTCAGGCGCACCATCAGCCGAGTGACTCCAAACTCGAAGAAAAAGATCATGGTGAGCGGTCCGGGGAGAGGAAGAATTCCTTCTTCCTCTCCCCGGGACAAACCGTCAGCCCAGAACAAGCCCCACCCGAACGGTGAGGCCGACTAGCGCAGCGTTTCCCGCGTCACGCTCCCACTCGGCACCGCCTGCATCTGCATCGTGCCCGGCTGCTGGGAGGGCGGCGGCGCCATCGCCGCCGGCGCGCCGCCCGGGGCGCTGAAGCGCATCAGCATGGCGCGCAGCGGATCGGCCGCGGGGTTATGGGCCTGCATGTCCACCACCACCTGCCGCGCCGCGACGGGGCGGCCGTAATAGCTGGAGTTGAAATCGGTGCGGCTGGAGAGAAGCGATCCTTCCAGCGAGATGCCGGCATAGAGGCCACGGGTGCGGGCATAGCTGACGATGTCCGCGCCCACCGCGGTGGTGGTGGCGCCCGCGATGCCGCCGCCGATGGTGGCAAGAGCGACCGAGGCATCGGCACCGAGCTTGATCTGGCTGTCCATCACCGCGCTCAGGCCTTTGTCGGTGAGGATCATCATCATCACCTGCATGTCCTGGATGCCGATCTGCAGGCCGAAGCTGGCCGAACCGATGGTGTAGAAGGCCGGGGAGGACCAGGACCCGGCACCGTCGCGCGCCGTCAGCACGCAATCGCCGCCCTGGCCGCCGAAGACGAAGCCGGCCCGGAAGATTCGCGGGCAGATGATCACCGCCCGGGCCTCACGCAGCATCTGCGTCGCGTCGCGCAGCACGTTCGGGTCGCCGGTGCCCATCATCTCCCCGGCCGTCAGCGTGGCGCGATCCACCAGGGTCTGCGCCTCGCTCTGCTGGGCCAGGACCGCTTGCGGCAGGGCACCCAGGGCCATGCTCGCCAGAGCGCCCAACGCGATGATGGTGCGTCGCATGAAGTTCTTCCCCCAACCCCTTGCCCAAACGGGACAATCGGCAGGGAGACTAGCGACTCGATCGTGGCGAGGCCAGGGCAGCCGCTCGTCAGCCCTGGGGCGGCTCCTCATTCACCGCGCCCACGCGCCAATGGCCGTTCTCCCGCTCCAGCCGGGTCAGCGAGAGGTTCTTCACGCTGAACTGCAGGGCCTGATAGGGCGTGAGGTTGCAGGCATGGGCCAGGGCGGCCCGGATCGAGCCGCCATGGGCCACGATCACCGCGTCCCCGCCCGCATTCTCGTCCGCCACGGCCTCCAGGGTCGGTCCCACGCGGGCCACGACGTCCGAGAGGCTTTCGCCGCCCGGCGGGCACTCATCCGCGCCGTGGTTCCAGAACGGGTGCGGCGGGTCGCGCAGCACGGCGGTGAATTCCTCATGGGTCAGCCCCTGCCATTCGCCCAGGTGCTGCTCCACGAAATGCGGCAGGTCGGTCAGCGCCTGCTCGGGATAGCCCGCGGCGAAGATGGCCATCGCCGTGGCCCGGGTGCGCGCCAGTGGCGTACAGTACCACCGGGAGGCGAGCGGGATCCGCTTGGCGAGCCAGGCATGGGCGGGGCGCTCCCGCTCCAGCGTCTCCTCGCAGAGGGCGACATCCTTCGCCCCATAGGCAGTGAGGCGCGCGGAGGCCTCCACCAGGGCGTGGCGGATGAGGAAGATTCGGGTCGTATCCGGCATGGGGGCTCTTATCCCGGCGGCGCGGCCCTGCCTATTCCCCGATGCTCAGCAGGGCCCCACGCTCCCGCGCGCGCCGGAACTGGTTCATGAACAGAGCGGCCATGGCACCCAGCCAGACGAGGTCCAGCGCGAAGGCCCAGCCGAGATGCCCCCAGGCGATGCGCCCCTCCAGCAGGGCCGCGCGCATGCCCTCGAACACATGCGCGGCCGGGGTGAGCAGGGCCAGGGGCTGCAGCCAGGCCGGGAGGACGGAGACGGGGTAGAACACCGCCGCGAAGGGCGTGAGGCCGAACAGCACCGACCAGGCCAGCGCCTCCGCCCCCGCGCCATGCCGCAGGATGAGGCTGGTGACGCCGAGCGCGACCGCCCAGCCCATGATCATCAGCGCGGCGAAGAAGAGCACGACCACCGGTCCCATCGCGAAGAGGCCGAAGCCATAGAGCAGCCAGGCGAGCCCCACCGCCGGCAGCACGCCCGTGAACATGCGGATCGCGCTCATCCCCACCAGCGCCGCCACCAACTCCCAGGGGCGCAGGGGGGAGACGAAGACATGGCCGAGATTGCGCGACCAGATCTCCTCGAGGAAGGAGATGGCGAAGCCCATCTGGCTGCGCAGCGCCACCTCCCAGAGCAGGACCCCGCCAAGCAGCGCGCCGGCGAAAAGGCTGGCGGTGTTCCCCTGCACCCCCGCGACATAGGCGGTGACGAAGCCCCAGACGATCATCTGGAGGACCGGCCAGTACATCAGCTCCAGCACCCGCGGCCAGGAACGGCGGAACAGGGCGAGATGGCGGTACATCATCCCCCAGATGCGCCGGGCGGAGGCGAGGGCGGGGCTATGCCCGACGCGCGGCGTGGCGGCGGGTCTGTCCGTACTCATGGCGTGCCGCACCCTTCCTGGCCCATGGCCGGAGCATAGGCCGGCAGGCCCGCCCGCAGAACCCGGCGGCACCGCCTCCCAGGCCGGGCCTAGGCGCCCTCCTCCGCTTGCCGGGCCTTCTCCTCTCGCGCGGCCATGGCCGCGGCATTGTCGTCATACTCCACCCCGTCGAAGCGGTAGCGCGCCCGGGCGAAGAGGCCGCCCGAGACATTCTCGATGGGCGTGTCCCGGATCGCCTTCGCGGCCGCCTTGCGCTCCTCCGCCCGCTGGGCCGCAGCCTTCTCCTCGGCGGCCTGGCGGGCCTTGGCCTCCTTAGCCGCGCGCCACTCCGCATATTCCGCCTCGGTCAGCTCCACCCGGCGCTGGCAGATCAGCACCACGCCCTCGGCATAGGGTGCGCCATAGCCGTATCCGGCCCCCCAGGTGTTCTGGAACATGCCGTGGTTGTTGATCAGGCCCTCCACATAGGTCCGGCTGGAGGTGAGCGGGATGACGCTCTTGATCTCCCATTCGTCCCGGCCGATCTCGGCCAGGAGGGCGTTCATCACCTCGTCGATCTTCTTCCAGTTCGGCTCGTAGGTGGCCCAATGCGCGTGGCCCTTCGACGACTGCTCCGTGACGACAAGGCCCCAGTGGCGTCGGAACCACCGGGTTTCGAAGATATGCGGCATCGGCTGATCCTGGGTCGCGGGCCCATTGCCCGCGCCGCCCTTCTAAGCCGCCCCCCTTTGTCGAGGAGTGAACGGGCGTCCCGACGGTCCAGGTGCCGGGCGCCGTCATCGGCAGCCCGGCGTGGGCAGGCCGCCCGCGGAGCCTGAGCCACGCTTCGCTCTAGGAACCGCCCCCGCCCCGCGCTACATCGGGAATGTCCACGTTTCGTTCCTGATCGGGCATCCCTTGGCCAAATCCACCCACCGCTTCGTCTGCCAGTCCTGCGGCACCGTCCATCCGAAATGGCAGGGCAAGTGCGAGGGCTGCGGAGAATGGAACACCCTGGCGGAGGAGGTGGTGGAGGCCCGCGCGCCCGGCCCTTCCAAGACCGCCGTCGGCGGCCGGAAGGTGGAGTTCGTGGCGCTGAAGGGCCATTCCGCCCCGCCCGCCCGCACCCGCACCGGAATCGATGAGCTGGACCGCGTGCTGGGCGGGGGCTTCGTGCCCGGCTCGGTGGTGCTGGTCGGCGGCGACCCCGGCATCGGCAAGTCCACCATCCTTCTCCAGGCCGCGGCCCGGGTGGCGGAATCGGGCAAGCGCACGCTCTACATCTCGGGCGAGGAGGCGATCGAGCAGGTCCGGCTCCGCGCCCTCCGCCTCGGCGTGTCCGGCGCCCCGCTGGGCCTCGCCGCCGCCACCTCCCTCCGCGACATCCTGGCCAGCCTGGAGGAGGAGCGCGACGCCGGGCTGGTGATCATGGATTCCATCCAGACCGTCTGGCTCGACAGCCTCGATTCCGCCCCTGGCACCGTCAGCCAGGTACGCGCCTGCGCCGCCGAGCTTGGGCGGCTGGCCAAGGCCAAGGGCTTCGCCCTGGTGCTGGTCGGGCATGTGACCAAGGAGGGGACGCTGGCCGGCCCCCGCGTGCTGGAGCACATGGTGGACGCCACCCTCTATTTCGAAGGCGATCGCGGCCACCAGTTCCGCATCATGCGCGCCACCAAGAACCGGTTCGGCGCCACCGACGAGATCGGCGTCTTCGAGATGACCGAGTCCGGCCTGGCCGAGGTCACCAACCCCTCCGCCCTCTTCCTCGCGGAGCGCCGGGGCAACGTCTCGGGCTCAGCGGTCTTCGCGGGGCTGGAGGGCACCCGCCCCGTGCTGGTCGAGATCCAGGCGCTGCTCTCCCCCTCCGCCGGCGGCAGCCCGCGGCGGCAGGTGGTGGGCTGGGATGCCGGGCGGCTCGCCATGCTGCTGGCGGTGCTGGAAAGCCGCTGCCGCATGACCCTGGGCATGAACGACGTGTACCTGAACATCGCCGGCGGCCTGCGCATCAACGAACCCGCCGCCGACCTGGCCGTGGCCGCCGCCCTGCTCAGCGCCGCGACCGACCGACCCTGCCCGCCGGACATGGTCTTCTTCGGTGAGGTCGGCCTTTCCGGCGAGATCCGCCAGGTGGCCCAGACCGAGCTTCGCCTGCGCGAGGCCGCGAAGCTCGGCTTCGCCGCCGCCACCCTCCCCCGCCGCGTCGCCCGCGGCGGGCGCGGCCTCTCCGCGCCGGATGGGCTGCGGCTGAGCGAGACCGGCCACCTCGCCGACCTCGTGGCACCCTTCGCGGCCGGCGCCCGGCCAAGGCCGGAGAAGGCGGCCGGGAAGGAGAAGGCAAGGCCGGAGGAGGTCGAGGCGGAGTGAGGATGGCCCTGCGGCGCACCCCGCAGCCGCGTGCCGGAGCGGGCGCCGCCGTGGCGCGGAGGACACCCCATGGCCCAGCAACATGCCTCCCCCGCACCCGCCGGGGTCGCCAAAGCGTGACGCCGCGCCGCAGCATCGCTATATCCGCCGCCCAATGACCTGGGTCGATGCCGTCTTCCTCGCCGTGGTCGCCGTCTCCGGCGCCATCGGCTACATGCGCGGCCTCGTCCGCGAGGTATTGGGCGTCGGCGCCTGGGTGGGCGCCCTGCTCTTCGCCTTCTACATGCTGAACGGCATGCGGGGCCTCTTCGTGGGCCTCTTCCCGGCGGATTGGATGGCCGCGGCGCCCTGGATCGCCGATGTCGCCGCCCTGGCGGCGGTCTTCGTCGTCACCCTCATCATCCTGAAGATCATCATCGCCCTGGTGGCCGGGGCGGTGCGGAACTCCGTCCTCGGCGGGGTGGATCGCGCGCTGGGCGTGGTCTTCGGCCTCGGGCGGGGTGTCGTGGTGATCCTGGCTGCCTATATCGCGGCTGGCGCCTTCATCCCGAACATGGAGCTCTGGCCGGCCCCCGTGCGGGAGGCCCGGTTCATGCCCGTGATTGCCGACGGTGCCGCCTGGCTGAACGAGCAAATCCCGACCGCCTACCGCCCCCGCCTGCCCGATCCGCCCAGCGGCCGGGCCCCCACCGCCGAGGAGCTGTTGCGCCCTCCCGCGCGCAACCGGATCTGACCCCATGACGGAACTGACCACCCACCCGTTCCAGCCCGCGGGCGACGACGCGGACGACGCCTTCCACGAGGAATGCGGCGTCTTCGGCGTGTGGAACGCCCCGGACGCGGCGGCCCTCACGGCGCTCGGCCTGCACGCGCTGCAGCACCGGGGCCAGGAAGCCTCGGGCATCGTCTCCCTCGGGGAGAAGGGCTTCCGCAGCCATAAGGGGCTGGGGCTGGTCGGCGACATCTTCGGCGATGCGCGGGTGATGGCCATGCTGCCCGGCCGCGCCGCGGTGGGCCACAACCGCTATGCCACGGCCGGCGAGACGGCGCTGCGCAACGTCCAGCCCCTCTATGCCGACTTCGCCTTCGGCGGCTTCGCCGTGGCCCATAACGGCAACCTGACCAACGCCCTGGCCCTTCGCCATGCCCTGGTGCGCCGCGGCTGCCTCTTCCAATCCTCCACGGATTCGGAGGTCTTCGTCCACCTCATCGCCATCTCCCTCTACGCGACGGTGCTGGACCGGCTGATCGATGCGCTGAAGCAGGTGGACGGGGCCTATTCCCTGGTCGCCCTGCATGACGGCGCGCTGATCGGCGTGCGGGACCCGCTGGGCGTCCGGCCGCTGGTGCTGGGGCGCCTGGGGGGCGAGGGCAAGTCCTGGGTGCTGGCCAGCGAGACCTGCGCGCTGGACATCGTGGGCGCCGAATTCGTGCGCGACGTCGAGCCGGGCGAGATCGTCATCATCGACCATGACGGCGTGCGCAGCGTGAAGCCCTTCGCCCATACGTCCAGCCGCTTCTGCATCTTCGAATACGTGTATTTCGCCCGCCCCGACTCCGTCGTGGAGGGCACGCCGGTCTATGAGACGCGCAAGCGCATCGGGCTGGAGCTGGCCCGCGAGAGCGGCGTGGACGCCGATGTGGTGGTGCCGGTGCCCGATTCCGGCGTCCCCTCGGCCATGGGCTACGCCACCGAGGCCGGAATCCCCTTCGAGCTCGGCATCATCCGCAACCACTATGTCGGCCGCACCTTCATCGAGCCGACGGACACCATCCGCCATCTCGGCGTGAAGCTGAAGCACTCGGCCAACCGGGCCATGCTCCAGGGCAAGCGGGTGATCCTGGTGGACGATTCGATCGTCCGCGGCACCACCTCGAAGAAGATCGTGGAAATGGTGCGCCAGGCCGGCGCCAAGGAGGTGCATATGCGCATCTCCTCCCCGCCGACGACCCATTCCTGCTTCTACGGCATCGACACGCCGGAGCGGGACAAGCTGCTGGCCGCCAAGCACGACGTGGCCGAGATGGCGCGCATCATTGGGGCGGACAGCCTCGCCTTCATCTCGCTGGACGGGCTCTACCGCGCCCTCGGCCGCAAGGGCCGGGACGCCAAGGACCCGGGCTATTGCGATGCCTGCTTCACGGGGGACTACGCCATTCCGCTGACCGACCTGGAGGGCCATGCCGAGCGCCGCCCGGCCCTGCTGGCGATGAACGGCGTATGAGCCAGCCGCTTCAGGGCCGCGTCGCCCTCGTCACCGGCGCCTCCCGCGGCATCGGCGCCGCTACCGCCATCGAGCTGGCCCGCCTGGGCGCGCATTGCGTGCTGGTGGCCCGCAGCCAGGGCGGGCTGGAGGAGACGGATGACGCCATCCGCGCCCTCGGCGGCAGCGCCACCCTCCTGCCCTTCGACCTCGCCCGGGACGTGGACAAGCTCGACCCGCTCGGCCCCTCCATCGTGGAGCGCTTCGGGCGGCTGGACATCCTCGTCCATGCGGCGGGCGCGCTCGGCACCCTCACCCCCGTGGCCCACATCACCCCGCGTGACTGGGCCGAGGTGGTGGCGGTGAACCTCACCGCCGCCTGGCGCCTCATCCGCACCCTGGACCCGCCGCTGCGCGCCTCCGATTCCGGCCGCGCCGTGGTCCTCACCACGGACCGGGCGCGTGACCCCCGCCCCTATTGGGGCGCCTATGGCGCGACCAAGGCGGGGCTGGAGCACCTGACCGCGACCTGGGCGGCCGAGGTGGCGACCTCTCCCCTCCGGGTGAACCTCTTCGACCCCGGCCCGGTGAACACCCGCCTGCGCGGCACGGCCATGCCGGGCGAGGACCCGATGAGCATCGCCCAGCCGGCCGATGTGGCGCCCCGCATCGCCGCCCTCTGCTTGCCCGAAGAGGCGCGCAGCGGAGAGGTGGTGCGGGCGGCCTGAGCATGGCGGTCCTCGTCACCGGCGCCAGCGGCTTCGTCGCGCTGAACGTGGTCGAGGCCCTTCTCGCCCGGGGCGAGGAGGTGGTGGCGCTGGACATGCGGCCCCTGCCGGCGCGGGCGGAGGCCGCCTTCGCCCGCCTTCCCGGGCGGCTGCACATGCTGGCCGGCGACGCCACCCGGCCCGCCGATCTCGACACCGCCTTCGCCCGCGCGCCCATCCGGGCGGTGCTGCACACCGCCGCCGTCACGGCCGGGCCGGAGCGGGAGCGCGCCGATCCCGGCACGGTGGTGGCCGTGAACATCGGCGGCGCCATCGCGGCCTTCCAGGCGGCGCTGCGGCACGGCGCCACCCGCTTCGTCGCCCCCTCCTCGGTCGCGACCTATGGCTGGCCGGACCCGGCCCCGGACCTCCTGCGGGAGGAGGATCCGGCCCGCCCCGTAGCCCTCTACGGCATCACCAAGCTCGCCGCCGAGCAAGCGCTGCTCCGCCTCGCCGCGCTGGAAGGGCTGTCCGTCGCCACGCCCAGGCTCGGCGCCGTCTATGGGCGCTGGGAACATCCGACAGGGCTGCGGGACACGCTCTCCAACCCCTATGACATCACCCGCCAGGCCCTGGCGGGGGAGACGGTCCTGCTCCGGGCCCCGACGCGGGGCGACCAGCTGCATGCGTCCGACATGGGCGCCGGCCTCGTCGCCCTCCTCGATACCCCCTCCGCCCAGGGTGTCTTCAACATCGGCAGCGGCGAGGCCACGGGCGCCGACGACTACTGCGCCGCCCTCGCCCGGCACTGCCCCGGCTTCGCCTGGCGCCTGGCGGCGGAGGGCGAAGCCGAGACGGTGCCCACCCGCATCCCCCTGCACCGCCCGCCCCTCAGCCTCGCCCGCATGGCCGCGGCCACGGGCTGGCGCCCCCGGATCGGGCTCGATGAAGGCGCGGCGCTCACATGGGAATGGATGGCGGGCTAGGGACGCCCGGCAAGGAACCCTAGGGCGCCTGCCGGGAGACGAGGATGTTGCGGATCGTGTGGTCCCGCTCCTCGGCCAGCTTCGCAGGCTCCAGCCGCGTGAGGCTGGAATCCGGCCCGATGTCCCAGAACGAGAATCCGAGCCCGTGCAGGAGTTCGATGACCCTCTCCGGCCCGACACCCTGGCTGGCGAGCATGGCGGGCGCGAACTCCATCATGATCTTCACCTCGGGGGAGCGGGCCAGCAGGCCGCGCATGCCGAGCAGCGCCCGCCCCTCATTCCCCTCCACGTCGATCTTGATCACCTCCGCCCGGAACCCGGGATCGGGGAACAGGCTGTCGATCGTCAGCACCCTGCAGGGCGTGCCCGCCTCCTGCGAACCGGGGGCCACCATATGCCCGCCGCCCGGCCAGTCATTGCTCATGGCGACCATCGCCTCGCCATCCGCATCCCCCACCGCCGCCTCATGCACCGTCAGCCGCTCCGTGAAGCCGTTCACGGCGGCGGAGCGCCGGACAAGCTGGCAGAGGCGGGGATTGGGATCGAACGCATGGATACGCCCGCCCGAAGCGGCCCCGAGAATGGCGTAGACCCCGAAATTCGTCCCGATATCGAGCACATTGGCGCCCGGCTTGATCATGCGCTGGAAGACCGTCGTGTAGGCGGTCTCCCAGACGCCATGCACCATGAGATGCGGCGCGAGGTCAGTGCCGCGCGTGTCCACGAACAGCATGTAATGGCCGTGCAGCAGCGTCAGCGCCGTGTGGTCGCCGAGGTAGTTGGCATGGGTGTAGTGGATGGGATGGGAGCGCTGCGCGAAATAGGCGACGATCTCCTCCATCCGCCTGGAGATCCGGTCGAGCCGCTCCTCCGCCGCCAGCGCCCGCCGGGTCAGCGCATTGTCCATCTCCGCGACCCGGCGCAGGAGCGCCTCCCGCGCCTGCGCCTCGGGATCGGCGCGACGGAACAGGCGTTGGAGAAAGCGAGGCATCGATGCTCCGGACGGTCTTGCGGCGGCAGGGCGACATCTAGCCCATGCCGCCCCGAACGGCTCAACCCTGATGCGGGGCGGAAGGGAGGCTCCGCGCCCCGGCCCCCTCAGCCCTCCCCTTCGGCGTAGGGATTCTCGGTGCCCCGCAGGTTGATCCGGACAGGCACGCCCGGCATGTCGAAGGCCTCGCGGAAGGAGTTCACGAGGTAGCGCCGGTAGTCCTCCGGCATCATCTCCGCCCGCGTGCCGAAGATGGCCAGCGTCGGCGGGCGGGCCTTGGGCATGGTCACGTAGCGCAGCTTCAGCCGCTTGCCCTCCACCAGCGGGGGCGCGTGCCGCTCCAGCGCGCCCTCGAACCAGCGGTTGAGTGCGCCGGTCGGGGCGCGGCGGTTCCAGATCTCATAGGCCTCGCGCACCGTGGGCATCAGCCGCTCCACCCCGCGGCCCGTCGCCGCGGAAAGCGCCACGACGAAGACGCCCCGGAGCTGCGCGAGCGAGGCCGTCAGCACATCCTCCAGCCGGCGGCGGGCGGCGTTCCGGTCCTCCACCGCGTCCCATTTGTTGAAGGCGATGACCACGGCGCGGCCCTCGCGCTCCGCCAGGCGGGCGATGCGCAGGTCCTGCTCGTCCATGCCCTGCACGGCATCCACCACCAGCACGGCCACCTCGCATTCCTTCAGCGCGGCGATGGTGGCGGCGGTGGACATTTGCTCCAGCGCCTGCGTGATGCGGGCCCGGCGGCGCAGCCCGGCGGTATCCACCAGCCGCACGGGCTTGCCGGTCTCGTCCGTCCACTGCACCGCCACCGAATCGCGGGTCAGGCCCGGCTCGGGGCCGGTGATCATCCGCTCCTCGCCCAGCAGGGCGTTCAGCAGGGTGGACTTGCCCGCATTGGGGCGGCCGACGATCGCCAGGCGCAGGGGGCGGTTCGGGTCGTCCGCTTCCTCCTCCTCCTCGGGCGGGAGGGGCGGCAGCAATTCGCGGATCTCGTCATGCAGCTCGCCCATGCCGTCGCCATGCTCGGCCGAGACCAGCAAGGGGGCGCCGAGGCCAAGCTCATAGGCCTCCAGCGCATTGGCGGCGCCCTGGCGGCCCTCCGCCTTGTTGGCCAGCAGCAGAACCGGCTTGCCGTGGCGGCGCAGCCACTGGGCGAAGGAGCGGTCCGAGGGGGTGAGGCCCGCGCGCACATCCACCACGAACAGCACGAGATCGGCGGCCCGCAGAGCGGCCTCCGAACTCGCCCGCATGCGGCCGGGAATGGTGTCGGGCGCCGCCTCCTCGAGGCCGGCGGTATCCACCAGCAGCACGTCCCGCCCGGCGATCCGCGCCACCGTTTCCTTGCGGTCACGGGTGACACCGGGCGTGTCGTCCACCAGGGCGATCCGCCGCCCGGCGAGGCGGTTGAAGAGGGTGGACTTGCCCACATTGGGGCGGCCCATGACGGCGATACGGGGAAGCATGGGGCGCAAGAGCACCGCCCACGCCCGGGGGTCAAGTGAATCAGTGGGGCGCGGCGTGCGGGCCGCCGCGCCGGGTGGCCCTTAGCGCAGGGCCACCAGCGTCCCGTCCTCGGTGACGAGATAGACGGTCCCGCCCACCGCGATGGCCGGCAGGGTCACCCCGCCGGGCAGCCGGACGCGGCCGGCGATGCCGCCCTCGGCCGGGTCCACCAGGATCGCCTCACCCAGGGAGGAGGGCACCAGGATGCGCCCGCCGACCACCAGCGGCCCGCCGAAGCTGGCCGGGGTACGGCGGCGGTCGCGGGCGGAACGCTCGTCCAGCAGCGTCAGCCAGCGCACGCGCCCATCCGCCCGGCCCATGGCGACCAGCTGGTTCTCGGGCGTGACCACGAAGATCCAGTCCCCGGCCACGGCGGGGGAGCGGGCGCTGCCGACATCGCGTTCCCACAGGCGCCGGCCGGAGCGCAGGTCCACCATCAGTGCCGTGCCGGCCTGGCCGACCGCGATCACCCGGCCATCGCTGATCACCGGCAGCCCGGCCACCCCCGCGAGTTCCGCGAGGCCGCCGCGCCGCGCCGCCTGGCCACCGGCCGAAAGGCTCTCGGTCCAGACCACGCGGCCATCCGTCGCGCGCAAGGCGGCCAGCTCGCCCGAGGGGAAGCCGGCCACCACCGTCTCACCCTCGATGGCCGGGGCCGGCAGGCCCAGCGGCACGGCCGAGACCGGCGTGCCGCGATAGGTCCAGAGCCGGCGCCCATCCTCGGTGGACAGCGCGATCAGCTGGTTCTCGACGGTCGGCACGAAGATGCGCCCGCCCGAGACGGTGATGCCGCCGCGCGTTGGGGCGGGAACCGGGGCGCGCCAGCGCACCTCGCCCGTGCCGGGATCAAGGGCGAGCACCTCGGCCATGCCGGTGGCCACATAGAGCACGCCATCCGCGAAGGAGAGGCCGGCGCCGACGGCGCCCACATCGTCCTTCTCCGGCGTCGTCTCGCGGGTCCAGCGGCGGCCGCCGGACTGGGCGTCGAAGGCCGAGACGGTGCCATAGGCATCGGCGGCGAAGACCGTGCCATTCGCCAGGATCGGGCCGGCGGTGATGCGGCGGCGGTAGGAGGAGCCGGTGCCGATGCTGGCCCGCCAGGCCTCCCGAAGGGACTCGCCGGCCGAGGCATGGCCAGGGTCATGCGCCAGGTTGCCGCCCGCCTGCGGCCATTCGGCCAGGGCGGTGGGCGGGGGCAGCGTCACCGGGCGGCCGGCCAGGGCGGGATCGACCGCGACCTCCCGGTCCGCCTGGATCACGGGCAGGCGCTCGCCCGGCAGCGGCGTCTTGCTCTCACCGAAGATGCTGTCGATCGTCTCGCAGCCCGCGAGGGCCATGGCGGCGCCGCCCAGCAGAAGGGCGCGGCGGGAGGGGTTCGTCATCGCGTCGCGGATCCTCTCAGGCGTTGGGAAGCTGCGCCAGAACGCGCGTGGCACGGTCACGCAGCGCCTGGGGGGCGGCCGAATCGGCGGTCAGCCCCTGCAGGATACGCCGCGCCTCGGCCGCGTTGCCCTGGCGGATGGCGACGAGCGCCTGCAACTCGCGCGCGGAGGCGCGCCAGGGGCTGCCCTCGGCGGCCAGCGGCGCGACGCGCGCCGCGAGAAGCGCCGGGTCCTGGCTGTCCAGCCCGTGCAGCACCCAGTTGAGGCTGGCGAGGTCGCGATAGAGGGGGTCGGCCCCCCGGTCGTTCGAGACGGCGTCCCATTCGGCCAGGGCGCCGGGCAGGTCGCCGGTCTCGGATTTCAGGGCCGCGGCGCGCAGACGGGCGAGGGTGCGGTAGCCATCCGGCGCGCGGGTGGCGATGTCGTCGAAGCGGGCGGCGGCGGCCTTCAGGTCGGCGCCCTGCTGCTCCGTCTCCCGGTGGACGACGAGGAAGGCATTCGCGGCGGCCTCGGCCTCGCGGGTCTGGTACCAGCGCCAGCCCTGCCACCCGGCCACGCCGAGCACGGCCACCAGGGCCAGGGCGGCCGCGGCGCCGCCATAGCGCATCCCGAGCTGCCGGGCGCGCTCGGCGCGCAGATCCTCCTGCACCTCGTCGAAGATATCGGGCAAGCGGGTTCCTTCCCCGTTGATGCGCCCCCTCGGTCAACCCGGGGCCAGCGGATGGGCAGTCGGGGCGGGGGTATAGCGGGACCGTCACGAGGCGTTAAGCCCAGGGCGCGTTCCATGCCCCCATGCGGTGCCCGGCCCTCCTCCTCCCGTTCCTCCTGGCGGCCCTTCCGGGCTGCGAGGCGGTGGTGCCGATCGCCGCGGCGAACGGGGTTTCGCTGATGCTCACGGGCCGGGCGGTGCCCGACCTCGTGGTTTCCGGCGTCTCCGGGCGGGACTGCTCCGTCGCCTATCTCGATGCCGGGGAGCGGTATTGCCGGGCCGCGCCCGAGCCGGCGCCGGAGCCCCGCTGCACCCGCAGCCTGGGCTCGGTGGATTGCTGGACCGGGCCGGTCCCGGGCAACCCGCCGCCGCGCGGGGTGGGCGATGCCAGGCCGGCGGCGCCGGCCCAGCCCTGGCCGGAGCGGTTGATCTAGGCGGCCCGCGTGCCGTCGAAGCGCACGGGCTCGCCACCCGGCGCGCCGATCACCTCATCCTCCCGCATCACCGCACGGCCGCGCAGCACGGTCATCACGGGCCAGCCCTGGCAGCGCGTGCCGATGAAGGGGCTCCAGCCGCAGGGGGAGACGAGCCAATCGGCCTCGATGGTGCGGGTCTTGCCCATGTCCACCACCGTGAAGTCGGCATCATAGCCCGCCGCGATCCGCCCCTTGCCGATGGCGCCATAGACGCGGGCGGGGCCGGCCCCCATCAGCTCCGCCAGGCGGGACAGCGAGAGCCGCCCTTCGGAGACATGGTTCAGCATCAGCGGCACGATGGTCTGCACGCCGGTCAGCCCGGCGGCGGTGGCGGGCCAGGGGCGTTCCTTGGCGGCCTTGGAATGCGGCGCGTGGTCGCTGCCCACCGTGTCCACCGTCCCATCCGCCACGGCGGCCCAGGCTGCCTCGTAATGGCGCCGGTCGCGGATCGGCGGGTTCATCACGGCATATCCGCCCAGCGCGTCATAGGCATCCGGCGCCCATTGCGTGAGGTGGTTCAGCAGCACCTCCACCGTGCCCACGTCGCGGAAGTCCTTCATGTATTCCAGCTCCTCCGCGGTGGAGACATGGAGGATGTGCGCGGGGCGGTTCGTCTTGCGCGCCAGCGCCATCAGCCGGCGCGTGCCGAGGAAGGCGCATTCCACGTCGCGCCATTCGGCGTGCAGCTTGTGCGGGCCGCCCTGCGCGAACATCGGCTTGCGCGCCTGCAGCCGGTACTCGTCCTCGGAATGATAGGCGATGCGGCGGCCGCCATTGCGCATCACGCGCTCCAGCGTCTCGTCATCCTCGATCATCAGGTCCCCGGTGGAGGAGCCGGCGAAGACCTTGATGGCGCAGACATTCGGCTCGCGCTCCAGCGTGCCCAGCTCGCCCACATTGCTGCGGGCGCCGCCGACATACATGCCGACATCGCAATAGGCCGTCTCGCGGATATGCCCGCGCTTCCAGCCCAGCTGCTCCGCCGAGGTGATGGAGGGCTGGGTGTTCGGCATGTCGAACACGGCGGTCAGCCCGCCCAGCACGGCGCCCTTGGTGCCCGTGCCCATGGTCTCCACCGCCGGGTCGCCGGGGTCGCGCAGATGCACATGGGGGTCGATCAGCCCGGGCAGCACATGCAGCCCGGCGCAATCGATCACCTCCGCCGCCTCGGCGGTGCGGAGGTCGCCGATGGTGGCGATCTTCCCCGCGCGAACGGCGACATCGGCCCGGGTCTCGCCCCAGGGCAGCACCACCGTGCCGCCGCGCAGGATCAGGTCGTAGCTCGCCATGGGGCATCTCCGGGCTGAAGGCGTTCCCGTTTGGCGCCCTCTCCGGAGGCGGTCAATCGGGCCGGGCGCCGAAAGGGGCTTGCCAGACCCATCAGACTTAAAGATATCCTTATGCCGCATCGGTCCCGCGCGAGCGGGTGAAAAGGGAACGCCGTGCGGCCAGGGGCCCAACACCCCAGGCCAAGTCGGCGGCTGCCCCCGCAACTGTCAGCGGCGAGCCGCGCGCCCATCCGCCCCGAAAGGGCGGGGCCACTGGGGAAACCCGGGAAGGCAGGGCGTGCGGCAAGGACCCGCGAGCCAGGAGACCTGCCGGCGCGGCAACCCCTTTCAACCGGCGCGGGGTGCGTCCGGTGGAGAAGAAGCATGCGCGTCATCCCCTCCGGCGACCCTCCGCCACCTCGTCCGTTCCCACCCGCCCCGCACCGCTGAACCCCATGACGGACGCTCCGGCGGGCGCCCTCCCCTCTCCCTGCCTGCGGCTCTGCAGGCTGGATCGGGACGGGCTGTGCCTCGGCTGCCTTCGGACCATCGACGAGATCGCCGCCTGGCCATCCGCCGATGACGATGCGCGCCGCGCCATCCTCGCCCGCTGCGCCGCGCGCCGTCTCACCCGAACGGACGACGAATCATGACCGCCACCAATCTCGGCTTCCCCCGCATCGGCCTGAAGCGGGAGCTGAAATCCGCACTGGAATCCTTCTGGGCCGGGAAGACCCCTGAATCCGACCTGCGCGCCACGGCGGAAAGCCTCCGCCACCGCCATTGGGCGCTGCAGCGCGACGCCGGAATCGAATGCGTCCCGGTGAACGACTTCTCCCTCTACGACCATGTGCTGGACACGGCCTGCGCGGTCGGCGCCATCCCCGATGGCTATGGCTGGCAGAAGGGCGGGCGCGTCTCGCTGGAGACCTACTTCACCCTGGCGCGCGGCGAGCGCGGCACGGCGGAGGCCTGCGCCCATGGCCATGCGCATGCCCATCCCGCCAAGGGCGCGCCGGCGCTCGAGATGACGAAGTGGTTCGACACGAACTACCACTACCTCGTCCCCATCCTGCGCCGCGGGCAAGAGTTCACCGCCACGGGCTTCCCGGCGGTGGAGGCCTATGAGGCGGCGACGCGCGCGGGCTTCCATGCCCGGCCGGTCCTCCTCGGGCCGGTCTCCTTCCTGATGCTGTCAAAGATGATGGAGGAAGGCGGCGATCCGCTGGACCTGCTGCCCGGCCTGCTGCCCGTCTATGCCGAGACGCTGAAGCGCCTCGCCGCCGCCGGGGCGCGCTGGGTGCAGGTGGACGAGCCCTGCCTGGTGCTGGACCTCGGCGACAAGGCCCGCCGCGCCTTCGCGACCGCCTATGACACGCTCTCCGGCATCGCCGCGCCGCTCTCGCTCATGCTGACCACCTATTTCGGCGGGCTGCGGGAGAACCTGGACCTCGCCCTCGCCCTGCCGGTGCACGGGCTGCATCTCGACCTCGTCCGCGCGCCGGAACAGCTCGCGCCGGCCCTCGCCAAGGCCCCGCCGCGCATGGCCCTGTCGCTGGGCCTGGTGAACGGCCGCAATGTCTGGCGCACCGACCTGCGCGCGGCCTTCTCGCTGCTGCGCGAGGCCGCGAGCGAGCGGCGGGCCGAGGCGCTGATGGTGGCGCCCTCCTGCTCCCTGCTCCACAGCCCGATCGACCTGGAGGGCGAGACCGCGCTGGACCCGGAGCTGCGGGGATGGATGGCCTTCGCGAAGCAGAAGCTGGAGGAGGTGGCCATTCTCGCCAGGGGCCTGCGCGAGGGCGGCCGCGCCATCGAGGCCGCCCTGGCCGGGAGTGACGCCGCCCAGGCATCGCGCCGCGCCTCGCCGCGCCTGAACGACCCCGCCGTGGCCGCGCGGCTGGCCGCCGGCACGCCGGAGGATGCGCGCCGCGCCTCCCCCTTCCCCGCGCGCCAGGCGGCCCAGCGGGCCAGGCTGAACCTGCCCCCCTTCCCCACCACCACCATCGGCTCCTTCCCGCAGACCGCGGCGGTGCGCGCCGCCCGCGCCGCCCGCAAGCGCGGCGAGACGACGCAGGAGGAATACGAGGCCTATCTGCGCGCGCAGATCGAGGAATCGGTCCGCTGGCAGGAGGAAGCCGGCATCGACATGCTCGTCCATGGCGAGTTCGAGCGGAACGACATGGTGGAGCACTTCGCCGAATTCCTGGAAGGCTACGCCTTCACGCGGAACGGCTGGGTGCAGTCCTACGGCTCGCGCTGCGTCAAGCCGCCGGTGATCTTCGGCGACGTCTCCCGCCCCGCGCCGATGACGGTGCGCTGGAGCGCCTATGCCCAGTCGCTCACCACTCGGCCGATGAAGGGCATGCTGACGGGGCCGGTGACGATGATGCAATGGGCCTTCGTGCGCGACGACGTGCCCGCCGCCACCGTGCGCCGCCAGCTCGCCTATGCGCTGCGCGACGAGGTGTCGGATCTGGAAGCCGCGGGCATCGCCGCCGTGCAGATCGACGAGCCCGCCATCCGCGAGGGCCTGCCGCTGCGCGCCGCCGACCGCGCGGCCTATCTGCGCGACGCCGTGGAATGCTTCCGCATCGCGGCCAGCGCGGTGCGGGACACGACGCAGATCCACACCCACATGTGCTACTCGGAGTTCAACGACATCATCGGCTCCATCGCCGACATGGATGCGGATGTCATCTCCATCGAGACGGCGCGCTCCCGCATGGAACTGCTCGAGGCCTTCGCGGAATTCGCCTACCCGAACGAGATCGGGCCGGGCGTGTGGGACATCCACGCCCCGCGCGTGCCGGAGGCCGAGGAAATGCGGAACCTGCTGCAAGTGGCGGCACAACGCATCCCGGCCGAACGGCTCTGGGTGAACCCGGATTGCGGGCTGAAGACCCGTGGCTGGGCGGAGGTGCGACCGGCCATCGCGAATATGGTGGCGGCGGCGCGAAGCCTGCGGGTGCGGGCGGCGGAGTAGCACCGCCCGAGGGCTCCGCCCTCGACCCGCCAAGGGCCTGAGGCCCTTGGAACCCCGTCTGACTGCCGTGGATACCCTGATCGAAGGGGTCTCTGGTTGAGGGTGCTTCTTCCTGCCTTCGCAGTCGCCTCGGGTCATGGACCCGAGGCGCACCGTCAGCGGAGTGATTCCCAACTGATAGAAAAAGATGATGGTGAGGGGTCCGGGGAGAGGAAGAATTCCTTCTTCCTCTCCCCGGGACAGCGCCGCCCTCTCACCACGTCAATTCAGCCACCGTGATCCGGTTCTCGGAAAGCGGCCAGCCACGGGCGACGATCCGCTCCTCGTTGAACACGCCCAGCAGCGGGCGGCCGATCTCGGAAGGTGGCAGACGCGCCACGGCGGTGGCGCCGGCCGCCACGCCGCGCGGCAGGTCTGTGGGTTCCTTCCCGTCCAGCAGCACCACGTCGCGCGGGATGCCGAAATAGCCGCGCGGGCGGTTGAACCGGATCACGGCGCCCGCGCCTCGGTCCGCCGCGGCGGGTGGTGCCGCCGGGCGCAGGTTCACGACATCGGAGGAACGGAGGAAGGGGTTGCGGTAGGAATGGGTGATGGGATGGTCCGGCGCCGCCACCACGAATTCCAGCAGCCAGTTCGGGCCCACCGTCAGCGGCCCCCACTGCCCGTCCTCGCCCGTGACCTTCGCGTGGATCGGGCCGCCCATGCGCTCCCCGCTGTTCGGCTGCAGGCGGTACACCTCCACCATGGCACCCGCGACGGGGCGGTTGGTCTGCACGCCGCCCGGCGTGCCGGTCACGCGGCCGTTCAGCACGGGCCGTTCCTCCGGCACCACGTCCAGCCGCTCCGGCTCCCGCCCGGCGATGAAGCGGAACATCTCGCGGAAGGCGCGGGCGGAATAGGCGGTCTCGCGGTGGTCCACGCCGGGCAGCACGAGGTTGGTCGCGCCGCGCAGCTCCGGGCTGTCATGGCCGACGCCGGTCGGCACGCCGGGGCGGCCGGCATAGCGGCCGTCGGGCTGCGCGTAGAGGTCGTTGCTGTCGGAGCGCAGCGTCAGGAAGGCGGTGCCCGGCACCACCTGGCTTTCCCCGCCATTCAGCCGGCGGAGCAGGTCGGAACGTGCGTTGAACTCGCGATTCCGGCCCGGGTCCCAGTCGTAGATCCCGTTGTTCGGCGTGCCGCAGGTCACGGCATGGGACACCTCGGCCCCGCCGCCATGCAGCTGCACATGGTTGCGGATGGGGTATCCGCCGCGCGAATTGCCCACCAGCGCCACACGCGCCGCGCCGGTCCGCTGCCGCAGTGCGGCGACCTCCGAAGCCAGCTCGTACCAGGCCTCCTCCGAGGAGGAGCGGAGCGGCTGGGCCACCGCGTCGTCGTCCCGCGCCAGGGGGTTGGTGAAGTCCAGCGCCCGCAGCCGCTCACGCGGCCAGCCATTGCTCTCGAACCGCCACAGCGTGGTCATCCACAGCGCCGAATGGTCGCCGTTGCCATGCACGAAGAGGATCGGGGTCAGGACGGCCTCCTGGGCGTGGGCGGAGCGGGGCAGAAGCGGGGCGAGCGCCATGGCGCCCAGCAGGGCGCGCCGGTTGACCTCCATGGATCGTGCTTCCTCTCTTTTCATTCTCGGAGAGGAGGGTAGCGCGCCCCCGGCGGATGCACAGCCACCGGCGCCTTCACCTTGTGCCGATGAGAGGTTGCCGCCGGTGCCGTCCCGCTACCGGGCGGCCAGCGCCTCGAACACGTCGCCCTGCATGAGCCGCCCCTCCACATGGCGGGCATGCCACAGGGCCCAGAACAGCAGGTTCCAGGCGGCGAAGCCCTCCCGCTTGCCGGCGGCGGCGCGGAACAGGGGGAGGATGCGGTCGGGCCGCGCGATCTCGGCCACGCCGGGCTGGGCGGCCACCAGCGGGGCCAGCCGCTCCGCCGCGCCCGCGATCCAGGCGCCCACGGGCACGGTGAAGCCCTGCTTCTTCGCGAAGGGATCGGAAGCCGGGAATTCCCGCGCCAGCCACTGCCGCAGCAGCCACTTGCCGCGCCCGTCCCGCACCTTCATCGCATCCGGCAGGCGCCAGCAGGCGCGGGCCACGCCTTCATCCAGGAAGGGCACGCGGCCTTCCACCCCATGGGCCATCAGGCAGCGATCGAGCTTGGTCAGCAGGTCGTTGGGCAGCCAGTCGGCAACGTCCAGGGCCTGGGCGGCCTGCAGGCGCGTGCGGCCCGGGGTGGCGGCGGCCGCTTCGGCGGCGGCGATCCCGTCGCGCCAGGCGCGCGGCGCCTCGCGCAGCACGTCTAGCCGGTCGAAGGCGCCATGCGCGCGCATGGCCTTGCCCCCCATCCACCAGGGCCGCATGGCGCTGCGGTGCCGGCCATATCCGGCCAGCAGCTCGTCCCCGCCCTCGCCGGAAAGCACCACCTTCACCTCCTGCCGCGCGCGGCGGGCGAGGAACCAGGTGGGGATGATGGCGTAGTCGGCCGCCGGGTCGTCCATGCAGGCCACGATCTCCGGCAGGTGCCGCCACACCTCGGCCTCGGCCACCGTGATCGTCTCGTGCCGCGCCCCGGCCGCCCTCGCGACATGCGCGGCGCGCTCGCGCTCATCCGCCGCGCCCCCTTTCTGGGAGTTGGGGACGTCGAAGCCGGCGGTGTAGGCGAGCACGGGGCGGTCGTTCAGCCGCGCCATCATCGCGAGCACCGCGGCGCTGTCCGTGCCACCCGAGAGGAACATGCCATAGGGCACGTCGCTCCGCTGGTGCAGGTCCACGCTTTCGCGGAAGGCGGCGCCGAAGCGTTCCAGCGCGGCCTCCTCGGTGATCGGCTCCGGCCCTCCCTCGGGAAGGGCCGCCCGGCGCGCGCGCTCCAGCACGGCGCCCTCGCCCAGCACCACCGCCTCGCCCGGAAGCAGGCGCCGGATGCCCTCGAAGATCGTCTCGGCGCCGGTGGTGAACTGGAGCTGCAGCAGCTCCTCCCGCGCCTCGGCGCGGATGCGGGGCTGGACCAGCCCGGTCGCGAGCAGGGCCGCGGGTTCGGAGGCGAAGGCGACGCCGCCCGGCACGGGCGCCGTGTAGAGCGGCTTGATGCCGAAGGGGTCGCGCGCCAGCACCACGCGCCGCGCCGCGCGGTCATGGATCGCGATGGCATACATGCCGCGCAGCGAGCGGGTGAAGTCCAGCCCGTCGCGCCGCCAGAGATGCAGCGGCGGCTCGCAATCCGAACCGGTGGAGCAGATCAGCGCATTGTCCGTGCGCAGCTCGCGATAGTTGTACACCTCGCCATTGCCGATCAGCGCCGCGGGCCCGGCGAAGAGCGGCTGGTCCCCGCCTTCGAGATCGATGATCGCCAGCCGCGTGTGCGACAGCGCCACCGGGCCCGACACATGGTGCCCGTGCCCATCCGGCCCGCGATGGGCCAGGGCCCGGGTCATCCGGTCCAGCACCGAGAGATCCGGCGCCCGCCCGGCGCCGAGGGCAATTCCCGCGATCCCGCACATGGCCTAGCGCCCCGTCTTCTGCGGCCGCAATGTCGGCAGCAGCGCGCGCCACCGCGCCAGCACCGGCCCCTCGGCATGATGCGCCTCGAAGGCCGCCCGCCCCGCCTCCGCCAGCGCGGCCGCGCGCTCCGGATCGGCGATCAGGTCGCCGATTGCATGGGCCAGGGAGGCCGGATCGTCGATGGGCACGATCAGCCCGGACTCGCCATCTGCGATCAGCTCCTGCGGCCCCGGCGTGGCCGTGGCGATCACGGGCACGCCCGCCGAGAAGGCTTCCAGAACGACGTTCCCCAGCGGTTCATGGCGGGAGGAGAGGATGAAGAGGTCGCAGCCCGCCAGCAGCGCCCCGGTATCCTGGCGCCAGCCGAGGAAGGCGACGCGGTCCTGCACCCGCAGCGAATGCGCGAGGCCTTCCAGCGCCGCGCGCTCCGGCCCCTCCCCCGCGATGGAGAGATGCGCCTGCGGCACGGCGGCCAAGGCGTGGATGAGCGTGTCGAAGCCCTTGTTCGGATGCAGCCGCCCCATGGCGAGCAGCTTCACTGCGCCCCTCGGCGCGGGCAGTTCCGCCGGCTCCAGGCCGGAGAAATCCGGGGCGAAGTTGGGCAGGTGATGGACCCGTGCCGCGTCCCAGCCCTGGCCGACGATCCAGCGCACGAGGTCCTTCGTGTTCGCCACCAGATGGTCGCAGCGGCGGTAATAGGAAAGGTCGTAATAGCCGCCGAGCCGCCCCACCAGCACCCAGCTGCCGGGATGGGCGAAGCGCGCGGCGCGGTTCATCCAGGCCATGGCCAGGTCCGGCCGGAAGTCGCGCAGCACCTTGTCCAGCCGGGGCGCCGTCAGCACGTCCAGCAGCCCGCCGAAGCCGAGTTCCACCGGCTGCAGCCCGCCCGCCCGGAGCCGCGCGGCACGCGCGGCATCGCGGCGGATCACGGGCAGCACCTCGTCGCCCGCGCCCTGCAGCGCGATGGAGATCCGCTCGAAGAAGGTCTCGGCGCCGCCCATGGGGGCGCCGGCCATGATGTTCGCGATCCTCATCCCGGCCGGTGCTTCTCCGGCTCCAGCCGGGCCTTCAGATGGGAGAGAAGGGGGAAGAGCCCGGTGCAGAAGGCGAGCAGCACGCCCCAGCCGCCTTCCCGCCAGCCCCCCCGGCCGATCAGCGACTTGAAGAAGCGGCTGACGAAGCGGCGCAGGTTGTCGGGCAGCGAGCCGATCCGCCCCTCGGCCAGCATGTCCGCCGCCTTGGCGCTGGAATAGCGGTCGAGCCGGCGCAGCATGTCGGAGATGTCGCGGTCCAGCGCGTGGTGGATGCCATGGGCGGTGATCCGCTCGCCCTCGCTGCCCGTCCAGTCCAGGCCGGGATGCACGCGCTGCGGCCGCCAGCGCTTGGCGCCGCGCCGGAACAGGATGGGCTTCAGCGTCGTGCCGAAGCTGCCGGCCCAGCCGCCCAGGATCAGCCGCTCCCCCACATAGTTGTCGATCCGCACGCGGTGGAAGGCGTGGGGCGAGGCGGCGGTGACGCGGCGGATCTCGGCCCAGAGCGCGGGCGGCACCTGCTCGTCCGCATCCACCTCCAGGATCCAGTCGCCCGTGCAGGCCTCGATCCCGGCATTGCGGCGCTCGCCCTCCAGCGCCCAGCCGCCCTCGACGAGCCTGTGCGCCTGCGCGCGGGCGATGGCCGCGCTGCCATCCGTGCTGCGGTCGAGCACCACCACGATCTCGTCGGCGGGCGCGAGGCTCGCGAGGCATCCCGGCAGCCGCGCCTCCTCGTTCCGGGCCACGACCAGGGCGGAGATGCGGCTCATGCGGCCACCGGGGCGGGGAGCAGGGTTCGGGCCGCGTCCAGGGCTTGCTCGACCGAAAGCCCCTCCATCGTGCCATCCGCGGCCACCACGGCCCGGGCCGCGCGGCCGACCGGCGCGTATTCCCCGGCCGGGGTGGGGCCGAACAGGCCGAGGGTGGGCGCGCCGGTCGCGGCGGACAGATGCATCAGCCCGGAATCATTGCCGATGAAGAGCCGCCCGCGCGCGAGCAGCGCCGCGGCCTCGGGCAGGGTGAGCGCCCCCACCAGGTCCAGCGCCTCCGGCAGGGCGGCGATGACGGGGGCGGCCATGGCGCGCTCGGTCTCCCCTGGGCCGCCGAGAAGCACGGGGCGGGCCCCTTCGAGCGGCGCGCCGGCGGCGGTCAGCGCCTGGGCCAGGGCCACGAAGCGTTCCGCCGGCCACACCTTGCCCGCCCAGTTCGCCGTGGGGCCGAGCAGGAGCAGCGGCCGCCCTTCGCGCGGCACCTCGCCGAGCAGGGTGGTGACGCGCGCCGTGTCCTCCGGCGCGAACCAGGCGACGGGCCGGGGCGGCGGATCCAGCCGCAGCACCCCCGCGATATGCCCGAGGCGGTGGCCCGGCCGGCGCCCGCCCCGCATCACCACGCGCCGCCGCGCCGGCACCAGCCAGCCCAGCGCGGAGCCGCGCAGGTCCACCACCAGGTCCCAGAAGCTTCTCGCCACCTGGGCCCAGAGGTCGAGCCAGTGGAGCGAGAGCGGCCGCTTGGCCACCACGATGGTCCTCTCCCGCCCTGGCATGCGGGCGAAGACGCCCTCCGCCGCCGGGCCGCAGGCGACCGTGATCCGCGCCCCGGGATAGGTGCGCAGCAGGTGGTCCAGCAGGCCGGTGGAGAGCACGGCGTCGCCGATCCGCGTGGAGGTGACGAAGAGGATCCGCATGGGCGGGCGCTGTGTAGCACGGGGAGGGTGGGATAGGGCCACCCACCGGTTTCGCCGCTGCCGCTTGCAGTGGGGCAACGCGCCCCCGATCTCCCCGCCATGCCCAGCGCCCCCCTTCCCGATCGCGGCCTCGTCGAGGTCTCCGGCCCTGACCGGGCCAGCTTCCTCCAGGGCCTCGTCTCCAATGACGTGACCGCCCTCGGCACCGGCATGGCCTGGGCGGCCCTGCTCTCGCCCCAGGGCAAATGGATCAGCGACTTCCTGGCCTTCGAGGCGCCGGCGCTCACCCCCGAGGCCATCTTCCTCGACCTGCCGCGGGCCGATGCGCCGATGGTGGTGGAGCGCCTCTCCCGCTTCCGCCTCCGCTCCAAGGTCACCCTCACCGACCGCTCCGGCGAGGTGCCGGTGGGCGCGGTGTGGGGGGAGGAGCCGCCGCTCGCCAGCCTGGCGCGGCAGGACCCGCGGCTGGAGGCGGCGGGATGGCGCGTCTATGGCACGGCGCCGGAAGGCGACCCGGCGGCCTATGACCGCCACCGGCTGGAGCTTGGCCTGCCTGACGGGGTGCGCGACCTCGACCGGGACAAATCCGTGCTGCTGGAAGCCGGCTTCGACGAGCTGCATGGCATCGCCTGGGAGAAGGGCTGCTACATGGGCCAGGAGCTGACCGCCCGCACCCGCTACCGGGGCCTGCTGAAGCGCCGGCTGGTGCCCGTGGCCGTGGAGGGGCCCCTGCCCGCGCGCGACACCCCGGTGATGCGCGACGGGGCCGTGCTGGGCGAGATGCGCTCGGGGCGGGAGGGACTCGGCCTGGCCCTGCTGCGGCTGGAGGCCGCGCGCGCTCCGGCCCTGGCCTGCGGGGAGGCGGTCCTGCGCCCCGTGATCCCGGCCTGGATGCGTCTTCCCGCCGCCGCGGCCTGAGCCCAGCTTGCGGGTGTCTGCTAAACTGCAATAGCGTCCGGGGGTGCCCCACCCCCTGGCCCCGCTCGCGACCGACGACACGCCCTCCCTGGCGGACCGCGCCTATGAGCGGCTGCGGGAAGCGATCGTCGACGGCACCCTGCCGGCGGGCCGCAAGCTGTCCGAGCGCAGCCTCGCCGCCGCCCTGGCCATCTCCGCCCAGCCCATCCGGGAGGCGCTGCGGCGGCTGGAAGGTGAGGGCATGGTCGAGAGCCGCCCTCGCAGCGGCACCTTCGTCGCCGCGCTGGACCGGGCACGGCTGATCGAGATGGGCCGGATCCGCGCGGCGCTGGAGGGCGTGGCGGCCAGCCTCGTCGCCCGGCAATCCTCGCCGGAGGTGCTGGCCGCGCTCCGCGCCCGGCTGGAAGCCATCCGCGCCGCGACCGAGCAGGACGACCCCGAGCGGCTGGCGGAGGCGAATGACGCCTTCCACATCGCCTTGCATGCGATGACCGGCAACGCCCTTCTCGTCCGCACGCTCCGCGCCCTGCAGGCCTATCACCACATCAGCCGCAGCCGCGTGCTGGCGGCGCGCGAGCAGCGCGACCAGGCGCTGGCGGAGCATGCCGCCATCCTCGCCCGCATCGAGGCGGGCGATGGGGAGGGGGCGGAGGCGCTGATGCGCGCCCATACCCTCCGCTCGCTCCAGGTCGCCTTTCCAGAAGCCGCGGCGCCCTGACCCGGTGGCCCCGCACAACAATCCGACAACGAGGTGACGACGTGAGCGCAGCCGGCACAGAAGGAACAGGGTTGAGCGGCGTGCTGATTGCCCGGCGCGTGCCCGAGGCGGTGGCCGCGCGCGCGCAGCGGGAGTTTGGCGCCATCCTGGCCGACCACGACATGGATGCCGACGAGGCCCTGGCCGTGGTGGCCGAGAAGGGCCTCGCGGCCCTCGTCACCGGGCCGAAGGTGCGCATCACCGCCGCCCATGCGGCGAAGCTGCCGCCGAGCCTGAAGCTGATCGCCAATACCAGCGTGGGCTACGACCACATGGATGCCGCGGCCTGCAAGGCGGCGGGGGTGATCGTGACCAACACGCCGGATGTGCTGACCGATTGCACGGCCGACCTGGCCTTCATGCTGCTGCTGAACGCATGCCGGCGCGGCCACGAATACGAGGCCATCATGCGCGCCGGCTGGCGCAAGGGCTTCGGCATGCCGGACAATCTGGGGGTGCGGCCGAGCGGCAAGACCCTCGGCATCGTCGGCATGGGGCGCATCGGCCAGGCCATGGCGCAGCGGGCGCGCGGCTTCGGCATGACCGTCCTCTACCACAACCGCCGGCGCCTTCCGGCCGAGCTGGAGCAGGGCGCGGAATATGTCGCCGAGCTGCACGCCATGCTGCCGCGCTGCCAGATCCTGTCCCTGCACCTGCCGGGCGGCGAGGCCGGCACGCTGATGACGCGCGAGACCTTCGGCCTGCTCCCGCGCGGGGCGGTGTTCGTGAACACCGCGCGCGGCTCGCTGGTGGATGAGGACGCGCTGATCGAGGCGCTGACATCCGGCCAGCTCTTCGCCGCCGGGCTCGACGTCTTCCGCAAGGAACCGGATTTCGACACGCGGCTGGCCGAGCTGCCCAACGTGTTCCTCACGCCCCATGTCGCCAGCGCGACCGTGGAGACGCGGGATGCGATGGGATACAAGGCGCTCGACAATGTCGCCGCCGTTCTGGCCGGGCGGCCGGCGCCGGACCCCGTCTGAACGAAAAAGGCCGGGGAGTTCCCTCCCCGGCCGGTTCCCCTCAGCCGTAGTGGCGGCGCATCGGCGGGCGGCGCGGCGGCGGCTTCGGGCCCATCACCGCGTCGATCTCGGCCTTGGCCTGGTTCACCAGGTCGATCAGCAGCGTCGATTCCCCCGTGGGCTCCACCAGCCGCGACCGGCCGAGCCGCGCGGGCGGATGCACCACCACAGAACAGGTCCCGTTCCCGCGCTCCTCGATCTCGAGGACGTGCTGGCGGTAGTCACGGGTGGATACGACGGTCAGGCGGGCCATGCGCGTGGCTAACGCAAGATCCGCGCCGGCGGAAGCCTTGAATCCGGTTCAGGCCGCGACACGGTCCACCCGCGGCAGGCCGGCGAAGCGCGTGGCGCTCTCCACCCCCGCCACCTCGCGCGCGATCTTCCGGCGCACCGCGCGGTCGAAGGCCTCGAAGCCCTCCGCGACCACGAGGAAGGAGCCGGGGCCGCCGATCACCTCGTCCCGGTAGTAGTCCTCCAGCGCGGCGGCGCCGTTGCCCGGGCCCGGGGCACGGTCCAGCACGGCCAGGCCGTTCATGATGATGCCCTGATCCAGCATATGGGCGCGCACCCCGTCCAGCCGGCGGCCGGAGTTGTTCATGCCGTCGCCGGAGATGTCGAGCACGCGCCGCGTCCCCTCGAAGCCGCTGCGCCCGTACAGGCGCAGCGCGTGCTCCATGGCGCCGGAGATGGAGGTGTAGCTCCAGGTGCGGCGGGGGGCGGCATCGATCGCGGCCGCGAAGCGCTCCGCCGAGGCCGCGTCGCTGATCCGCATCCAGGGGACGAGGTCCTCCTGGCTGTCGGAATCCGACCAGGTGAAGAGGCAGCAGCCGATGGAGCCGATCTCGCCGCCCATGATGGAGCGGAGCACGTCCGGGTCCCGGAAGGCGGCGGCATAGCCGCGCATCTGGGTCTCGTGCTCCTCGGCATCGATGGATCGGCTCACATCGACGGCGAGGATGAGTTCCACGTCCACGGGCTCAGGCGTTGCCGCCCGCGCCCCGTGGAGCAGGAAGGGGGCGCAGAGCACCCCGGCGCCTGACAGGCGCATGAGTTGGCGACGCTGCATGGGTCTCGTCCTTGAGGCAGCGCCGTGGCCGGCTGTTCTTGCCCACCCTCGGGGGATGGGTTCCGCCGGTTGAACGGCGGGTTATTGTGCATCGCAACATAAACCCGGTCGTTGCGTTCGCCAAGATGAAATTGCGGCGCCCGGCCCGCGGTTTTCAGCCTTGCCGGAACAGCTGCCCCCAGCCCGTGACGCGGCGGGGATCCACGCCCGCCAGGCGCAGGCTGCCCCAGACGGCGGTGGCGATCGTATCCAGCACGGGCAGGCCCAGCTCCGCCTCCAGCCCTTAAGCCAGCGGGGCGGCACGGAGATTGGTGCAGATCACGGCCAGCGCCTCCGGCCGCTCGGCGGCCACGGCCCGGGCCATGGCGCGCAGCGTCTCCTCCTCCACCTCGGCGAAGGAGAAGTTGTCGCGCAGCCCCAGATGCCGCTCCCCGGCGCAGCCATGGCCGAGAGCCGCGTAATTCGCGACGATCCGCGCCTGCACGTCATCCGTATAGGGCGTCACATAGCCCAGCCGCTTCACGCCCATCAGCGCCAGGAGTTCGTTCAGCGCCAGCATGGAGGTGGTGGCGGGGATGCCCGTGGCCTCGGTGATCCGCCGGCAGAGCCTTTCATCGGCCTCGAAGCCGAGCCAGCCCGAGGAGGTGCCGTTCCAGGCGATCACATCGACCTTGGCGTGGGAGAGAAGCTCGGCGGCGGCGAGGATGGGCGCATCGTCGAACTGCGCGAGGGCACTGCCGGAAAGGGCGATCTCCGTCACCCGGAACCGCCCGAAATGCGCCGAGACCTCGGGCAGCCCGGCGATGATCGCGGTCGTCACCGGCTCCAGCACCGTGTTGGAGGAGGGGGTGAGCATCCCGAGGCGGATACGGCGGGTCATGATGGCTTCTCCTTCCGCCCGCGCCGGCGATGCGGCCGGCGTTGCACCCCGCAGGATGCCCGCCGGCCCGCACCCTTCCTAGAGGCGCCGCTCGTCCAGGGGCGGCAGGAAGGCATCGGTGTAGATGTCGTCCACCTTCAGCTTCGGCGCCATGCCATAGGCCCCCTCCACCGCCTCGATCGCCTTCTGGAAGCGCGCCCGGTCGGGGTTGGAGAGGCCGTTCCGCATCACATGGTCGGAGATGACCTGCTGCTCCATGCTGATCGCCTGGCGCTCGGTCTCAATGGCCACATCCGTCAGCGGCTCCGCGCGCTTGAGCATGGCGATGCTCTCGTCGCGGTTCTTGTTGGCATAGATGAGGGAGCGGAACAGCGCGCGCTGGGCGTTGCGCACCACCTCCGGGTTGCTCTCCAGGAAGCGCCGGGTGGTGAGATAGGCGGTGCCCAGCAGGTCCAGCCCGTGATCGCGGTAATACATGATCCGCTGCTGCGGGAAGTCGAGGCCCAGCGCCTTGAGCGACATGCCGACGGAGGTGATGGCGCCCGTCACGCCATCGGCGCGCTTCTGCACCAGCATGGGCTCGCGCAGCTCGGGGCTCACGCTCATCCAGTTCACCTTCGCCGCATCGACCCCCGCCGCGCGTGCGAAGGCGGGGAAGAGCTGGCGGCCCGCATCGGATTCCGGCGCGGCCAGGGTCTTGCCCTCCAGGTCCTTCGGGCCACGGACGCCGCCATCGGCGCGGGTGACGGCGCAGAGCAGGGAGCGGTCGCCCCAGATGCCGGTGATGACGAGGCCGGAATTCGGGTTCTCGGCCATGAACTTGATGACCGGGTTGATGTCGGCCTGCCCCATGTCATAGGCACCGGCCGCGATATCCACCGGCACCCGGCCGGAGCCGAAGCCACGATCGACGGTGGCGTCGATCCCGACATCGCGGAAGAACCCCTTCTCCCGCCCCATGGTGACATAGGCGTTCGGCCCCTGCTTCGCCCAGTCGAGCGCGAAGCGCAGCTTCGGCATGCTCTGCGCGTGGGCGACGCGCGGCATGGCCAGCCCCGCGGCCCCGAGGGCGACGCCAGCGGCCAGCAGATGGCGGCGAGACAGATCTGGATGCATGAGGCTTTCCCCTCCGCGCCGGGTCCGAGGCCCGGGCGGCCGGTCGGGTGGCAGCAAGAAGGGTGCCGGAAGCCGCAACGATCGGGGCGCGCCATCCCTCGCCCGGCATTTGCATGGCATCCTGCCCACGCCTGAGCCGGGAACCGGAGCCATCCTGCCCTCGACCCTTTCCGCCACCGCGCTGCGGCACCTCTATGCCAGCCGCGCCCTCTCGCCCGTCGAGGTGCTGCGGGACGTCCTGGCCCGGATCGACCGCGTGAACCCCCGGATCAACGCGATCGTCACGCCCGATCCCGGCGCGATGGAGGCGGCGCGGCGCAGCGAGGCGCGCTGGGCCGAGGGCCGCCCGGCCGGGCCGCTGGACGGCGTGCCGCTGACGGTGAAGGACAACATCGCCGTGGCCGGGCTGCGCTGCAGCTGGGGCAGCGCCGCCTTCCGCGACCATGTGCCGGCCCGGGACGAGCTGCCGGTGGCGCGGCTGCGGGCGGGCGGCGCCGTCATCCTGGGCAAGACCAATGTCCCGGAGTTCACGCTGGAGGGCTACACGGACAACGCGCTGTTCGGCCCCACCCGCAACCCGTGGGACCCCCGGCTGACGCCCGGCGGTTCGAGCGGCGGGGCGGTGGCCGCCGTGGCCGCCGGGCTGGGGCCGCTCGCCCTGGGCACCGATGGCGGCGGCTCGATCCGCCGCCCGGCCTCCCATACCGGGCTCGTCGGCCTCAAGCCCACGCCGGGCCGCGTGCCGCGCGCCCACGGCCTGCCCGCGATCCTTCTGGACCTCGAGGTGATCGGCCCAATCGCCCGCACCACCGCCGACGCGGCCGCGCTGCTGGCCGCCATCGCCGAACCCGCCCCCGCCGAGGATCCTGCTTCCCGCGGCTTCGCGCCCTTCCTGCTTCCGGAAAGCGCGCCCCGGCTCCGCATCCGCTACGTGCCGCGCTTCGGGGAGCATCCGGTGGATTCCGGCATCGCCGCTTCCGTCGCCGGGGCCGCGCGGCGGCTGGCGGCGCTGGGCCATGTGGTGGAGGAGGGCCCGCCGCCCTTCGAGCCGGAGGCGGTGCTGCCGCTCTTCGGCACCATCGGCGCGGCGGGACTCGCCTGGCTGCTGGGCAGCCTGCCCGCAAACCCGGCGCCCGCCTCCCCTGCCCTCCGCGCCATGGCCGAAGCGGGGCGCGCCCTTTCCGCCGGCCAGCTCATGGCGGCCCTCGATGCCATGGCGGCATTCCGGCGCGGGATGGCGGGCTTCCTGGCGGCGGGCTGCGATGCCCTGCTCACCCCCGCCGCCGCCGCCCTTCCCTGGCCGGCGCAGGAGTCCCACCCGCCAGTGATCGACGGCCGCCCCGCCGGGCCGCGCGGCCATGCCGTGTTCACCAACTTCGCCAATCTGGCGGGCCTGCCCGGCATCGCCCTCCCCTGCGACCCCGTGGCGGGGCTGCCCGTGGGCTTCCAGCTCGTCGGCGCCCCGGGGGCGGAGGCCGTGCTGCTCGCCGTCGCCGCCGAATACGAGGCCGCGCATCCCTGGGCCGATCGCTGGCCCGAGACCGCCTGAACGCCCCGCCCGGAGACCCGCCTTGCCGCGACTCTCGATCCACCGCCTCCCCATGGACCATCCGGGCGATGTTTCCGCCCTGGCCGCGCTGATCGGCGACGGCACCATTCCGGCCCGGCAGATCCGCGCCGTCATCGGCAAGACGGAGGGCAATGGCGGGCTCAACGACTTCACGCGCGGCTACTTCACCCAGTCGCTGCTGCATCTCCTCGCGGATGCCACGGAGGAGGGGCCGGAGGACCTGGCCGGGCGCATCCCCTGCGTGCTCTCGGGCGGGACGGAAGGCGTGCTCTCCCCGCATTACATGGTCTTCGCCGTCGATCCGGCGGAGGACGGGCCGGAAGGGCTGGCGATGGGCACGGCCTTCGGCCCGCCCGTGGCGCCGGGAGATGTCGGCAACGACGCGCAGATCCTGCGGGTGGCGGCGGCGGTGCGCGCGGCCATGGCCGATGCGGGCATTGCCGGGCCGCACGATGTCGAATTGGTGCAGGTGAAGTCTCCCGCCGGCGGCCCGGGCCTGCTGCTGCGATCCGTCGCGGGCGGCGCCATGGGCGCGGCCCTCGCCCTGGGCGACGTGCCGGCCGCCGCCGCGCGCGAGGACGCCCTGCTGACGGCGCCCGATCTTTTCTCCCCGCGCGTCAGCGCCTCCGCCGGGGTGGAGGTGACGCGGGAGGAGGTGGTGGTCTTCGGCCGGGCCGCGGGCTGGGGCGGCCGCCTGCGCATGGCGGTGCGGCCCATGGCCGATGCGCTGGACCTCGCCGCGGTCCAGGCCGCCTTCCGCGCGGCCGGGCTGGAGGCGGAGCCGGACGTGCCGCCCGCGCAGCGCCCCCGCATCCGCGCGGTGCTGGCCAAGGGCGAACCGGACCGCCGCCACCATATCCGCGGGCAGCGCCATACCATGCTGGGCGACATCGATATCGACGCGCAGCGGCATCTGCGCGGGGCGCTGGGGGCGGTTATCGCCTCCGTCGCGGGGGATGGGCGGATTTTCGTCTCGGGCGGCGCCGCCCATCAGGGACCACCGGGCGGCGGGCTCGTCGCCGTGATTGCAGAGGACGCGTGATGCGCATCGGGATCATCGGCAGCGGCGTCGCCGGCTCGCTTCTGGCCGAAGGGCTGCTGGACGCGCCGGGCCAGGAGGTCACGGTCTTCGAACGCGTGGCCGAAGGGGAGCATGCCGAGGCGGGCACCGGCCTCAATCTCGGCCCCAACGCGCTGAAGGCGCTGCGCCTGCACAACCCCGCGCGCCATGCGGCGCTGCGCGCGGCCTCGCTGCCCTGGAACCGCTGGACGGTCGAGATGGCGGATGGCACGCCGCTGCTGGACCTGAACATGCTCGACGTGGCGGAGGAGCCCGGCGTCCGCATCCGCTGGTCCGAGCTCTACCGCGTGCTGCGCGCACCCGTCGCCGGCGCCACGCGGCATGGGCACGCGCTGGAGGCGCTGGAGGAGGATGCCGCCGGCCGCCTCGTGCCCGTCTTCCGCCGGCCGGATGGCAGCCCCGCGCGGGAGGGCGGCTTCGACCTGCTGGTGGGCGGCGATGGCCGCTACAGCCGGTTGCGCGCGCTCACCGCCGGGGAGCCGGTGCCGGAGCAGCTCGGCCTCTGCATCTACCGGCTGCTCGTCACCGAAGCGGATGACTGCCCCTTCGACGACTATGGCCAGTGGTTCGAGGGATCGAACCGGCTGCTGGCCTTCCGGGTGCCGGGAAACGCCGTCTACATCGCCGGCACCTTCCGCATTCCCGGCGAGACAGGCATCCCCGATTACGCGCGTCGCCCGGCCTATCAACGCGCGCTGTTCATGCCCGCCAACGGCCAGCCGAGCCCTGCCGTCGCCTGGATGCTGGACCGCATCGAGCGGCATTTCGACGACATCCATTGGGCGCGCACCCAGCAGGCGCCGATGCTGCGCCATGCGGCCGGGGGCCGTGCCCTGTTCCTCGGCGACGCAGCCCAGGCCATGGTCCCGACACTCGGCCAGGGCGCCACCCAGGCGATCGAGGATGGCGTGCTCACCGCCGCCATCCTGCGCGCCGGCGGCGATGCCGAGGCGGTGGCCCGGCTGCGCGACCCCCGCGTGGCCTTCGTGCGAGACCTCTCCCTGGCGGCGAGCGACACCATCCTGGGAACCGATCCCGTCGCCGGCACGCGGAAGAAGGGGGAACCGCCCTTCCTCGACGCGCTGCGGCGCCTCTACACCGAGGTGCCGGAGCGGGTCTGAGCGCCCGGCCGCGCCCTAGCTCCGGATCAGCCCGGCATAGGGGCGCACGGGCGTGGTGTCGGGGAACACATCCGCCACCGCGCGCACGGGGAAATGGAGGTGCTCCACCATCACCCCGGCCATCACGGCCCGCAGGTCGGTGGTGGGGCGGAGGTCCCGGCCCTCGTTCAGCTCATGCGGGGCGAGACCCGGCCAGTCGGCGATCACCCGCCCGCCCTTCAGCCGGCCGCCCAGCAGCAGCGCGGCGGTGGCCATGCCGTGATCCGTGCCGCCCGTGCCGTTGAGCCGCGCCGTGCGGCCGAATTCGGTGACCACCACCACCACCGTATCGGCCCAGACCGGCCCCAGCCCGCTCCGCAGCGCGCCCAGCGCATCGTCCAGAGCGCCGAGCCGGTTGGAGAGCGCCCCGCGCGCCGTGCCCTGGGCCGCATGGGTGTCCCAGCCATTCAGCCCCAGCGCGGCCACGCGCGGCCCGTCCGGCTGCGCCATGATCCGCGCGGCGGCGGCGGCCTCGGTCACGAAATCCGGCCGGCCCGGCACGCGCTGGCCGGGCTGCCCGGGCGGCGTCGCCTGCATGAGGTTGTCGAGCATCGCGCCGCTCCGCAGCGCCTCCGCCAGCTTCGGGTCGCGCGCCTCGTAAAGGTCGAGCAGCCGCGCCACGAGGTCTTCATCCGCGTAGCGGAAGCGCTGCAGCTGCCAGGTCTCCACCGGCGCGGGGCCCTGCATGATGACCGGCACCACCGGCGAGACCGCCAACCCCTTCGGCGGCGCGACACGCTCCCCGCGCGGCAGGGCGGTCAGCGCCCGGTTGAGCCAGCCCGTGCGCTCGCCCGTGGTGACGCGCGGCAGGCCGCTTTCCAGCACGTCCTGGCCGTCGAAATGCGAGCGGCCGCGATAGGGCGTGTGGGTGGCATGCAGCGCCAGCGCCTCCTCCGCCCGGAACATGGCCAGCAGCTTCGGCATGTTGGCGTGGAGGGCGAAGAGGTTGTCGAGTTGCACGGACTGGCCGGCATCGGCCCCGCGTAGCGCGGCGAAGGCGGGGTCCCCCACCGGCTGCAGCATGGAGATGCCGTCGAGCCCGCCCCGCAGGATCACCACCAGCAGCCGCGGGTCACGCCCCGCCGCCCGCGCGAGGCGGGGGGCATAGGGCCAGGCGAAGAGCGCGCCGAGGCCGCCGAGGACGGCGCGGCGCATCACGGGATGGGTCATCGCCTCTGGAACTCCGGGGAGAGGAGAAGGAGGGTGAGGGCCTGCCGGCCGTCCGCCGCGCGCTCCACGGTACGCCGGGTCTCCGCGCTGGCAGCGGCCCCGAAGGCGGTCTCGAGCAGGGCGCGGGCGTCGGTGCGGGGCGCCGCGCGGGCGGCCAGCTCGGAAGCCCAGTCCAGCCGAGTCTTGATGGCGTCCGGCGCGGCCCAGGCATCGTCCTCCATCGGCCAGCCCTTCGGCGAGGGTGGCGCCCAGAAGGGCTGCCCCATGGCGTTCAGCACGCGCATCGCCGGCGGCGGCTGCGGCAGCCCGCCCATCAGCCGCGCGGTCGCCATGAGAAGCTCGACCGGCGAGCGCACCTTGCGCGGCGGCCCCCAGGCCTCGTCATCCGCGACGAGGGCCCGCGTCACGGCGCCGAGATCGCCCTCGGTGCGGCGGAACACCTCCGCCAGCCGCGCCTCCAGCCCCGGCAGCCCATGGCCGATGAAGTGACGCACCATCCGCCGCGTGACATGCCGCGCGGTGGAGGGATGCCGCGCGAGGTCGTTCAGCACGGCGATGGCCTGGTCCGGCCCATCCTGCGGATAGGAGCGGCCGAGAACCGTCTTGGGGCCGGGCTCATGCCGATCCGCGAAGAAGCCGATGCGGTCGCCGCGCGCATCCGGGGCGATATCGACGCTCCACCCCGTCAGGACCTTCGCCAGCGCGATGACGTCATCCTGCGTGTAGCCGCCGTCCACGCCCAGCGTGTGCAGCTCCAGCGCCTCCCGCGCGAGGTTCTCGTTCAGCCCACGCCGGCCGCGCGACCTCTGCGCGAGCCGAGAGTTGGGACCGGTCGAATTACGGTTGTCGAGGTAGAAGAGCATGGCCGGGTGCAGCACCGCCGCCCGAGCCATGTCCGCGAACTGGCCGAAGAGATGCGGGCGGATCGCTTCCCGTTCATAGGCATCGAGGAAATAGCCGGTGAAGCCCGAGGCCGCGCTCGCCGTGAAGTGATCCATCCAGAAGGCCGCGAGCCGCTCGCCCAAGGGGGCCGGCGTGCGAATCGCGGCGTCCAGCCGCGCCGCGAGCGCCTTTCCCAGCACCTCGCCCGGCGCGACGAAGCTGGGCTTGCCCGGCGGATCGGCGGCCATGCCATTGGAGGATGGGGGCGTTCCGGGCGCCGCACGCGCCGCCTGGAGCACCTCCCGGCGCGTCAGGAACAGGCGCAGCGCATCCTCGACGCGCGGCGCCTCGAAGGGCTCGAGGGCGGGGCCGGCGGTACCGATCGTCGCGGCCACCCAGCCGCGCGGATCGCGGGCCACGGCATTCCCGTCGCCCGGGCCAGCGCCCCATCCGAATCGCTGGACCGCGGTCAGCGCCGCGGCGGCATTGGCAGCCATGGGCCGGCCTCCTCGCCTGGGGTCCGGGGCCTAGGTAGGCACCCGCCCCTGGCGAGACCAGTCAAGAAATGTAAATCGCCCTGCCCTTTTGGGTGGCGGCTCAGGTGTAGTGATGGGCGAGGAAGGAGGCGTCCCGGTAACGGCAAAAGGCCAGCTCCGCCTCATGCCGCTTGGTGATGGCCTCCACCGTCTCCGGCTTCAGGTCGCGCCGGAAGCGGCCCGGCGTGACATCGGCCCCCTTCCAGGTGCCGCCGATCTTCACCCATTCCGGGTTGGCGAAGAGGTTCTCCGGCCGCTCCGCCCGTAGGGCCTCCGCGACGGCGGAGGGGGCGCGGTTGAAGGTACGGCAGAGATTGTCGACCATGTAGTCGAAGGCACAGCAGAGTTGGTTGTAGGAGGTCCAGGTCACCGTATCGCCCAAGGGGCCGTCCGACAGCCCGCGGAGCATGTCATAGCTATCACTGTTCTTCCGGCCCAGCGCATACAAGTCAATTCCTCGCTCCTCGACCTTTTTGCGCTTCTGCTCCGCCACCTCCGGCGTGTCATGGGTGTTGGGGTGCTGCAGGGCCCACCAGTACTGATTGCAGGCCAGGTCCCGAGGGTCCCGGAAATGCGCGATCATGCGGAAGGCCGAGACGTCCAGCGCCGGGTCCCAGTGCCGGGGGCCGCGGAACCAATACAGGACGTTGTTCGCCTTCGCGTCGAGGAAGGTGACCCCTTCACCCTTCTGCAGGGAGGCCGGGCCGTTCGCCGCCTTCAGGCGCAGCTCGGGGCCCGCGACAGCCTGCAGGATACGCAGCATCGATGCCGTCCCGGAGGTCGGCGTGCAGATGAAGACATAGGCCATTCTGTTACCCCTTCAGGCCCCGGAGCCGCCAGAGCTCGGCGGCGATGATGAAATCCTCCTCCCAGTCCACATCGACCGTCTTGTCCTTGGGGATGGCGTAGAGCAGCGGCGTCTCGCCGATACGGTCCCCAAGGCTGCGGTAGCTTTCGGCATTGGCGATGAAGATGGCGCTGTTCACCTCATAGAGCGGCGTCAGCGTCTGCGTGCGCGGCCATTTCTCCACCGCGCGGTCATAATTCACCGCCCCCTTGGCGTCCCAGATGAAGGTCCGCAGCTCCGTCACGCCCATCAGGCTGTCATGCGTGCCGGCGGCGCGCGCGGCCTGGTAGGTGGCGATCGCCGCCGCGTAATCCGCCGCGCCGAAGAAGGGGCTGGTCACATGCGTCCAGACCACATCCCCCTCGGGGACAACGCTGGGCAGATAGGCGATAACCTCGTCGGTGGAGGTGCTGGAGGAGCAGAGATGGTCCGGGCGGCGATCCAGCCGGAGCCTTCCGCCGGACTGCGCGACATGCGGCGCCGCGATGGCCTCCACCTCCGGATCGTTGGTGGAGAGCAGCACCAGGTCGATCGCGGGACAGGCGAGCAGCTGCTCCAGCTTGATGCCCAGCAGCCCGTCCTCGCGGTCCGCGAAGGGGCGCGTGTTCTTGTGCGGCACGCGCTGGCTGCCGGCACGGCAGGGAAGGAAGGCGGTGACGGGCATGGGGTTCCGATGACTCAGGCGTCGAGCAGCGCGGGCAGGCCGCGCAGGTCGCGGATGGTGGGGAAGCCGTGTTCGGCGGCCAGGGCCCGCATCCGCGGCTTGGCGGTGGAGAAATGGTCGGCATAGGCGAAGCGCGCGCCGACCGCCTGGGCCGCCTTGAAGTCCGCTTCCGCGTCGCCGATGAACCAGACATCCTCGAGCGGCAGGGTGCTGCCCAGCTCCTCGGCCACCAGCTTCAGGTTATCCGTCTTCGTCGCGGGGGAGCCATGGATGGCACGGAAGCGCCCGGCCAGCCCGCGCTCGGCGAAGACCTCGCGCAGTTCGGCCCCGTCCGAACCGGAGACGACGAAGAGTGGGATGCCGCGCGCGATCAGCCCATCCAGCACCTCCCGCATGCCGGGCGTGCTGGCGCAGCGCGTGTAGCGGCTCCGCAAGAGGCGGGCATAGGCCTCCACCAGCGCATCGCGGTCCACGCCTGCCGGGCGGGCCTTGAGATCCGTCCAGCTCAGGAAGTGCTCGAACAACCGGTAGCGGGAGGTGCCGAAATTCGCGACCTGGTAGCGCGAGAAGCGGGCGATGTCGTCGGGGTGGAACCCCTTCTCCGCCAGCGCCTCGCGGAACACCGCGACCTTCAGCGTGTTCGAGACAAGAAGGACGCCGTCGCAATCGAAGACGACGGCGCCCAGCTTCGGCTTGGCCATGAGGAAGCCCCGCGCGACAGGCGTCAGGCGACTTCCGCGATCAGCCCGTGGATCGAGCCCTGCTTCACGCGGTAGCGCGTGGGCGTCAGGCTCGAGAGCTCCGCGCCGCCCGGATGGGCCGCGAAGGAGTCGAGCACGGTCTGCACCTCGCGCGACAGTTCCTGCTCGGCCGAGGACGCCATGTCGTAGCCGTCGAAGCCCACCAGGAAGCAGCGGCGCGCGCCGAGGCCGAGGGCGGCACCCAGGGCAAGAGCGAGCGGGCTGTTGTCGGAAACCGGGCCGAGATGCCCCTCGTCGGTCTCGAAGGACTTGGCCTGCACGACCTGGGTCTTCAGCCCCTCCGGCACGCAGCCCGGCACCCGCGGCGGGGCGGGAACCACGGCGGCGGCGACGCCCGCCATCGCCCCGGCGGGGGCACGGAACGCATCATGGCCCGGCAGGCAGAGAAGCTGCCGCCCGCCGATCTGGCTGGCGATATCAAGATGCCGTGAGGAGGAGAAGATCACCACCGGATCATGCTGCGCGACGAGCCGCGCGATGGCCTTGCAGTGGCGATTCACCGAGGGCCCGCCACCGACCAGCAGCACGTCGCCGGCCTTCATGCCGAGCGTCGAGACATCCGGATAGGCGGCGTTGTCCACTTCCTGGCCGCCCTGGCGCTGCAGGGCCTGCACGATGGACAGCACGGAGTAGCGGTTCTTCGCCAGCCAATCCATGACGTCCTTCTGGGGGAGGTTGTTCGCCCCCGAGATCATGTAGGGCAGGTTCGTGCCCCAGCCCTGCTCCCGCTGCATCACCTCGAAGGGCGCCACCACGGCGGAAAGCGCCTGGTGGTCGAGCGGGACGTTCAGCCCCTCGCGCGCCAGCTGGATCAGGATGGTCTCGGTCTTCGCATTGCCGGCGCCGCGGCCCATGCCCGTGAAGGTGCCGTCCACGATGTCCGCGCCCGCCTCGATGGCGGCCAGGGTGTTCGCGAAGGCGAGGCACATGTTGTCATGGCCGTGGAAGCCGATGGTGAAGCCCGGCATCCGCTCCCGCAGCTCGCGGAACAGGCGGGAAACCTCGCCCGGCGTCACGCCGCCATAGGAATCGACCAGGGAGAGCGCGTCATAGGCGTCCTGGCTGTCGATCGCGAGGCGGATATGGTCGAGATTGTCCTTGAAGGTGGACAGGTACATCACGTTGAAGCCGACCTGCAGGCCGAGCTTCTTCAACTCGCGCGCCAGGGCCAGCCCATGCGGCAGCTGCGCCGGGGAGCAGGCGATGCGCACCATGTCGATGATGCCCACCAGCGGGCCGAACAGCGCGGGCACGCGCTCCGGCTCCACCGCCTTGGCGTCGATCATGACCAGCAGCTTCTGATCCGGCCGCAGGCGCTCGCGCAAGGCCTGAAGCTTGTCCGCCGTCAGGAAGAAGTACTCGCCATAATAGCCGGACAGACGGTCGTTCACATAGCCGACCTCGACATGGTCGATGGGCAGACGCGAGACGCTGTCGAGATAGGTATCGACCAGCCGGGAATCGAAGTCCCAGGAAGTATAGTACCCACCATCACGGAAGGTGCAGTCCAGGACCTGAACCATAGCTTGCTTCTCCACCGGGCATGCGGCACCGCACAAGGCCGAAACCTACCCATGCCGCCCATGCGGGGCAATCTGCAATTGCCCGCCCCGGCCGGTCCACCCCCCCTCCCCCGGATCGCGCCCACGCCGGGACGAGGGCAGACTGCCGCCCCGCGGCGGGCCGGGGCCCGCCGGAGGGGGCGGCATGGTCGAGTTCCGGAGTCTGGAGGTGTTCTACTGGGTGGCAAGCCTGCGCAGCTTCGGCCGCGCGGCCGAGCGGCTCTACACCACCCAGCCCGCCGTCTCGCAGCGCATCGCGGCGCTGGAGGAGGAGTTCGGCGGCCGGTTGCTGGAACGCTCGGGCCGCTCCACGGTCCTCACCCCCAAGGGGCGGCTCCTGCTGGAACACGCCGAGCGCCTGCTGCGCCTGCGCACCGAGATGATCCAGGCCGTCGCCGCGCCGGCGACCGTCAGCGGCCTCGTGCGGCTCGGCGTGGCCGAGACCGTCGTGCAGACCTGGCTGCCCGCCTTCATCGAACGCGTCAGCCGCGCCCACCCCGCCGTCACCTTCGATATCGAGGTGGATGTGACGCCGCGCATGAGGACGGGGCTGCTCCGCCAGGAGCTGGACCTCGCCTTCCTCATGGGCCCGGTGGGCGAGCCAGGCTTCGTGGACCACGCGCTGCCCGTCTTCCCGCATGCCTTCGGCGCCAGCCCCGCACTCGGCCTGCCGGAGGGGCGCATCACGGCGGAAGCGCTCGCGCGGCATGCGCTGGTCACCTATCCCCGCAGCACCGTCATCTACCAGCAGCTGCAGCAGGCCTTCCGCGACCAGGGCGTGATCGTGCCGCGGATCCATGTCAGCTCCTCCATCGCCACCATCATCCGCATGGCGGTGGATGGGATCGGCATCAGCGTGCTTCCGGCGGATGTGATGCGGCCGGAACTGGCGCGGGGCGAGCTGCGGCTGATCGACGCCGAGATGACCCTGCCGCCGATCCGCTTCACGGCCAGCCACCGCATGGCGCCGGATGACGCGCTCGTCTCCATGCTTGCCCAGATCGCCATCGAAGTGGCGCGATCCCATGCAGGCACCGATAAGCTGGGCTGATGGAAACCGGTTCGGAATCCTGATTTGATCCTTATGGCGAGACGCGCTCGACTGCGCCGACCGTCAGAGGGACCGCCCAGAAAGAGGACGGCCCGGCACCGCCAGACCGCACGGCCCTCGACGCTTCACGGAGGACCGAGACGCATGATCCGCATTGTCACCCGCGCCCTGGCCATCGGCTTGGCGGCCCTGGCCACGCCCGCCCTCGCACAGCTGCCCGAGCTGCCGGCAGGGCCGGCCATCCGCATGTCGGCCGTCACCCAGCCGCTGCCGACGATGCCCCAGTTCACGCGGGTGGACGTGCCGTATCTGCGTGAGGGGCTGGCGCAGCGCTCCGGCAACCGCGTCACCATGCAGCTCTCCTCCCATGCCGAGCGGAACCTGGGCGGGGCGGAGATCGTCCGCCTCGTCCGGGCCGGCCAGGTGGATATCGGCGCCGGCACCCTCTCCACCCTTTCGGGCGACGTACCGATCCTGGACGGGGTGGACCTCGCCGGCCTCAGCGTCGATATCGAGAAGGCGAAGCAGATCGCCGATGCCATCCTGCCGGCCGCCAACCGCGACCTCGAGCGCTTCGGGGCGCGGATCATGCTGATCTACCCCTTCCCCGCCCAAGTGCTGTTCTGCCGCCAGCCCTTTACCACCCTGGCGGACCTGCGCGGGCGGAAGGTGCGCACCTTCGGTAATTCGCTGAACGACCTGATCAGCACCATCGGCGCCCAGCCCGTCAGCATCGGCTTCCCCGAGGTCTATTCCGCGCTGGAGCGCGGCGTGGCCGATTGCGCCGTCACCGGCACGGGCAGCGGCGCCTCGGCCCGCTGGCCGGAGGTCTCGACCCATATCTCGGACCTGCCGCTCTCCTGGTCGCTGGCGGGCTACATGGTGAACCTGGCCTGGTGGAACCGTCTGGACCCCGCGGTGCGGAGCTTCATGGAAGCCACCTTCCGCGAGATGAACGACAAGCTGTGGGAACTCGGCGCCGCCGCCACGCGGGACGGCATCGCCTGCAACACCGGCCTGGCGGCCGAATGCAAGCTGCATCCCCTCGCCCCGCGCCCCATGACCGAGGTACGCGCGACGGAGGCGGACCGCGCCCTGGTGCAGAACACCTTCCGCAATGTCGTGCTGCCCAACTGGGTGCAGCGTTGCGGCGCGCGCTGCGGCGAAACCTACAACCAGTTCGTCGGCCCGATCAGCGGCGTGGAGTATCGCCGTTGAGCGGCTCCACCCCCGCGCCGCTTCGTGCGGCGCGGGGCCTCACCCGTGCCGTCAGCCAGGCCGCCGCATTCATGGCCTATCTGGCGGGCTGGAACTACATCGCCTGCGCCGCCCTCATCACCTTCGATGTCGTGGGCCGCAGCTTCCTCGGGGTCTCCAGCACCGCCACGGTGGAGGTCAGCAGCTACATGCTGGCCTGCGGCATCGCCTGGTCCCTGGCCCACACCCTCGCCCGGCGTGCCCACATCCGGGTGGACGTGCTGGTGAACCGCCTGCCGCTTCGCCTGCGCGCCTGGCTGCACCTCTTCTCCCTCGCGCTGCTCGCGGGCTTCGCGGCTTTCGTCGCCTGGGCGGGCTGGCAGGTGCTGGAGGAATCGATGCTGTTCGACGCGCATGACAACAGCGCGCTCCGCATCCCGCTGGACATCCCGCAGGGCCTCTGGGCCTTCGGCCTCCTGGCCTTCCTCGTCATGGCCTTCGTGCTGCTGCTGGAATCGACCCTCGCCATGGCCTTCGGCCGGGCGGAGGAGGTGGACCAGCTGCTAGGCGCCCGCTCCCTGGAGGACGAGACGCAGGAGGCGCTGGAGGCCGTGGCCATGGCGCGGGAGGAGGCGCGGGCATGATCGCCATCGTCTTCCTGCTCGGGCTTCTCGGCCTGCTGGTCTTCGCCGCTTCGGGCACCGGCCAGGCCCTGCCGATCGCCGAGATCCTCGGCCTCATCGCCGTCTTCGTCGTCTTCTTCGGCGCGGGCGTGCATGTCGCGGCGGTGCTGGGCATCCTCGCCCTGCTGACCGGCCTGCTCTTCTCCGACCGCCCCTTCTGGCTCTTCGCGGGCCAGACCTTCTGGGGCCCGTCGAGCAACTTCGTGCTGATCGCGGTGCCCCTCTTCCTACTGATGGGCGAGATCCTGCTGCGCGCCGGCCTCTCCGACCGGCTCTACAAATCCCTCAACGTATGGCTGAACCGGCTGCCGGGCGGGCTGCTGCACACCAATATCGCCTCCTGCGCCCTCTTCTCCGCCATCTCGGGTTCCTCCGTCGCCACCGCGGCCACCATGGGCTCCGTGGCCCTGCCCTATTTCAGCGACACGAAGTACAGCCAGCGCATGGTGCTCGGCTCCCTGGCCGCCGGCGGCGCCATGGGCAATCTCATCCCGCCCGGCATCACCTTCATTGTCTACGGGCTGATCACCGAAACCTCCGTCGGCGCCCTCTACATCGCGGCCCTGCTCCCGAGCGTGCTCGTCACCCTGCTCTTCGCCGGGGTCATCACCGTGCACGGGCTGCGGAACCCGCTGGACCGCCCGCCGCCCCTGCCCCTTTCGGTGAAGCTGCGCTCCCTGGCCGGGCTCGTCCCCACGCTGGCGCTGATCGTGATGGTGCTCGGCTCGATCTATGGCGGCTATGCCACGCCCACCGAGGCCGCCGCGCTCGGGGTGGCCGGGGCCATCTTCTTCGCCGCGATCGAGGGCAAGCTGAGCTTCCACATGCTCAACGCATCGGCGGAGGCCACCGCGCGCAACACCGCGCTGCTCGGCCTCATCATCCTCGGCGCCTACCTGCTGAACTACATCCTCACCCTCATCAACGTGCCCCAGGCGCTGGCCGAGACCATCTCCCACCTGCCGGTCCCGCCCTGGGCGATCATGCTGGCGATCATCGCCATGTATTTCGCCCTCGGCACCTTCATGGAGGGCTTCTCCATGATCATCACGACCGTGCCGGTGGTGTTCCCGATCGTCGTCGCGCTCGGCTACGACCCGATCTGGTTCGGCGTGGTGGTGACCATGCTGGTGGAGATCGCGCAGATCAGCCCGCCGGACGGCACGGTGATGTATGTGCTGCAGGGCATGCGCCCGCGCGGCGGCCCCATCACCGATGTCTTCGCGGGGGTGATGCCCTTCCTCCTCGCCTATCTCATCGCGGTCGGGCTGCTCCTCATCTGGCCCGCCATCGCCCTCTGGCCGCTCACCTTCATGAGCTGAGCCTTCCGCCCCTCATCTGGTCCCGCATCCCCGGTCGGGGATGCGCCCCTCCACACGCCGGAGTTCCCCACCGCATGGAACCCTTCATCCGGATCGGCATCGACATCGGTGGCACCTTCACCGATCTGCAGATCCTCGACGAGCGCAACGGCGCCCTGCGCAGCCTGAAGACGCCCACCACGCCGGAGGACCCCTCCATCGGCCTGCTGACCGGCATCACCGAGGCCGCGCAGCGCTTCGGCTTCACCCTCGGCGATATCCGCCTGCTCCTCCATGGCACGACCATCGCCACCAATGCCGTGCTGGAACGCAAGCTCGCCCGCGGCGTGCTGCTCACCACGGCGGGCTTCGAGGACGTGCTGGAGATCGGCCGCCATGGCCGCCGCGACGTGTACGGCCTGCGCCCGCACCAGGAGCCGCCGCTGATCCCGCGCGACCGGCGCCTGGGCCTGCCCGAGCGCATGCGGGCCGATGGCGGTGTGGAAACCGCGCTTGCGGAGGGCGCGGTGGACGCGCTCCTGCCGCGCCTGGATGCGTTGGGGGTCGAGGCGGTGGCGGTCTGCCTGCTCCACGCCCATGTGAACCCGGCGCATGAGCAGCGGGTGGCGGAACGCCTGCGCGCCTTGCGGCCGGGCCTGCCGGTCTCCCTCTCCTCCGAGATCAGCCCGGAGATCCGCGAGTATGAGCGGTCCTCGACCACGGTGCTGAACGCGCTGCTGATGCCGGTGGTCGGCAACTATCTCGACCGGCTGTCCGCCCGCATGGCGGAGGCCGGGCTGAAGGCCCGCCTGCTCCTCGTGCAATCCAACAGCGGCGTCTGCAGCGCGGAGGTGGCGAAGCGCCAGCCCGCCCGCCTGCTCCTCTCCGGCCCCAGCGGCGGCGCGCTCGCGACCCTGCGCATGGCGGAAACCCTGGGCCGGCCCAACCTCCTCGGCGTCGATATGGGCGGCACGAGCTACGATGTCTGCGTCGTGCGCGATGGTGCCGTGACGCAGATGACCCAGGGCGAGATCGACCACCTGCCCGTCCGCCTGCCCATGGTGGAGATCCGCACCATCGGCTCCGGCGGCGGTTCCCTCGCGGCGGTGGATGAGGCGGGGCGCCTCCGCGTCGGCCCGCGCAGCGCGGGGTCCCGCCCCGGCCCGGTCTGCTACGGGCGCGGCGGCACCGAGCCCGCCGTGACGGATGCCAATGTGGCGCTGGGCCGCCTCGATCCGCGCTTCTTCCTCGGCGGCGCCATGGTCCTGGACCGCACCGGCGCATCCGGCGCGATCGCGACCCGCATCGGCACGCCGCTCGGCCTGGGCATGGAGCAGGCGGCCGAGGGCATGCTGGCCGTGACCGACACCAACCTCGCCGCCGCGGCACGCCTGAGCCTCTTCGAGAAGGGGCTCGACCCCCGCGACTTCTCCCTGCTCTCCTTCGGTGGCGCGGGCGGCCTGCATGCCGTGCCCGTGGCGGAGGAGCTGGGCATCACCGAGGTCGTCTTCCCCTCGGATGCCAGCACCTTCTCAGCCTTCGGCATCCTGCACTCCGATATCGTGCATGACCTCGCCCGCTCACGCGTCATGCCCCTGGATGACGCGGCCCTGCCCTGGATCGAGGAGACGGTGGCCGCCCTGCGCGCCCAGGGCGAGGCCCTTCTCGCGGCCGATGGCGTCCCGGAAGCCGACCGCCGCTTCACCGTCTCCGCCGATCTCCGCTATCGCGGCCAAGCCTTCGAGCTGGTGGTGCCCTGGCCGCGCCTGCCGGACCTCGAAGCCCTTCTCGTCGCCTTCCACGCGCTGCACGCCCAGCGCTTCTCCTACTCCAATCCAGGAGCGCCGGTGGAACTCGTCGCGTTGCGGATGAGCGTCACGGGCCTTCTCCCGCCGGTGCATGCGGAGCGCGCGGCCGGGCTGGGCGCGGAGCGCGTGCCGGAGCCGCGCGAGATCTGGCTGTCCGGCGCGTGGCGCCGCGTGCCGGTGCATCAACGCGAGCAGGTCACCGCCCCCATCGCCGGCCCCGCGCTGATTGAGGAGGAATACACCACCATTTTCCTGGCCGAGGGCTGGCGCTGCGCCCCCGGCCCGGCGGGCGCGCTGATCGCCCAACGGATGATGCAGGAGGCCGCATGAGCATGGACCCCGTCGCGCTCGAAATCCTGCGCAACGCGCTCACGGCCACCGCGGCCGAGATGGATGTCACGGTCTGGCGCACCAGCCGCTCCACCGTGGTGCGCGAGCTGCTGGACTACTCCACCGCCGTCTTCGACCGCGACGGCCAGAACGTCGCCCAGGCCGCGCGGATTCCGCAGCACCTGAACTCCATGGGGGCGGGCCTGCTGACCGTGCTGCGGGACCACCTGCCGGTGGAGCAATGGGAGGATGGCGACGTCGTCATCACCAACGATCCGTATTGCGGGGGCCAGCACATCCCGGACATCCTCGCCTTCCGCCCGGTCTTCGTCGAGGGCGCCCGCGTCGGCATCGTCGGCACGCTGTGCCACCATCTCGACATGGGCGGCATGGCCGCGGGCTCCTATGCCGCGGCGGCGACGGAGGTGTTCCAGGAAGGGCTTCGCATCCCGCCGCTGAAGCTCGTCCGGCGGGGCGTGCTGAACGAGGACATCCTGGCCATGATGCGCCAGAACGTCCGGCGCCCCGACATGCTCTGGGGCGACCTCCAGGCACAGCTCGCCTCGCTGGCGGTGGGGGAGGCCAATCTCCGGCGGCTCGCGGCCCGCACGGGGGTGGAGGCCTTCGTCTCCGCCTGCGCCCAGATGCTGGATGGCAGCGAGCGCGCCATGCGCGCCATGATCGCGCGCATCCCGGATGGCCGCTACGAATTCGAGGATTTCCTCGACGATGATGGCATCTCGCCCGATCCCATCCGCATCCATGCGGCGGTGGAGGTGCGGGGCGAGGAGATCACCATCGACCTCACCGGCTGCGGCCACCAGGCGGTCGGGCCCATCAACGCCACCCTCGCCTCCTCGCAATCCGCCATTTCCTATGCCGTGATGGCGGTCGCGGATACGGAGATCCCGGCCAATGCGGGCTGCTACCGGCCCATCCGCACGATCGCGCCGGAAGGGCTGATCGTGAATGCGCGGCACCCCGCGCCGGTGGCCAACCGCGTGGCGGTCTCGCACCGGCTGGCCACCACCATCCTCGGCGCGCTGCACCAGGCCATCCCCGGCCGGGTTCCGGCCGCCTATTACGGCGTCTCCTATGTCTGCTCCTTCCAGACCATCGGCGAGGACGGGGAGCGCGGCGTGCTGGTCGAGATCGAGGTGGGCGGCAGCGGCGCCTATGCGGATGCGGATGGCCTCTCCGCCTACACCTTCGGCATGCACAACAACTCGAACATCCCGGCCGAGATGATCGAGAGCGAAATGCCGTTGACGGTGGTGGGCTACGGCCTCGTCCCCGGCTCCGGCGGCGCGGGGCGGCACCGGGGCGGCCTGGGCCTTTTCCGCGAATGGCGGATCGACAGCCCGGAGGCGATCTTCACCGCCAATCTCGAGCGCTTCAAGCACCGCCCCTATGGGCTGGAGGGCGGCGAGCCCGGCCGGGAGGGGCGCCTGTTCATCATCCGGGACGGCGCGCGCGAGGCGATGGGCTCGAAGGTGAACAACCTGCGCCTGAAGCGCGGCGACATCGTGCGCCTCGAAACCTCCGGCGGCGGCGGCTATGGCGACCCCGCCACCCGCACCGCCGGGGCCCGGGCCCGCGATGCCGCCCTGGGCTATGCCTGAGGCACCAGGCGGGGGCTCATAGCCCCCGCGCCGGCGGTCGCAGGAAGTCCTCCATGGCCTGGAAGAAGATGGCGCGGTTCTTCGAGAGGTAGGAGACATGCGCCATGCCCGGGATCATGACGAAGCGCCGGTCATGGGTGCCGAGCCGGGCGAAGTAGTTCAGCAGGTCCTCCTCGGTCGCGATCCCGTCATGCTCGCCCCGCACGATCATCACGGGGCAGCGCAGCTTCTCCGGCGTCACAACCGGAAGGTTCGCGCACATGTCGAGATAGGTGCCGGTGGGCAGCGTATCCCCCAGCGCCAGCTCCGCATCCGCCAGCGCATCGGCGATCCCCTCTTCCGAGGTTCCGGGGAGGTCGCGGTTGAAGATGGAGTGGAAGAAGGCCCGGTCCGCCTTCCGCAGGGGAGAGGAACGCCATTCCTCCAGCCGCTCCCGCCGCTTGATCAGTGTCGGCGCGCCCTCCCCGGTATAGACGAAGGCGTCGAGGATGACGCGCTCCACCCGGTCCGGATAGGCCTCCCCGAACAGCGCCGCCCGCAACGCGCCGGAGGAGGAGCCGTAGAACATGGCGGAACGCCGGCCAGTCACCTCGAAGACCACGTCGGTCGCCGCCCGCAGGTCCTCGGCCGCCATGGAGAGACTGGAGTTCGACTGGGTGCGGGAGGAGCGCCCGTAGCCTTCGAAGTCCATGGTCCAGACATCGAAGCCACGCCGTGCGAAGGCATCCATGAAGGAATAGCCCGGCTTGCCCGGCACATCGAGGTCGAAGCCGTTCTTTCCCCCGAAGGAGGAGCCATGCACGAGGAAGAGGACCGGCTGCTCTCCCGCCCCCGCCATTCGCTTCCGATAGACGGAAAGGCGCACCTCGCCCTTCTGCGCCCAATAGTCCTGCGCCTCGATCGTGCCGTTCATGGGCGTGTCCATTCCGCTTCCTTTCCTGTGGGTCGCCGCGTCACTCGGGCCGCAGCCCGGCATCGCGGATGAGGTTGCGCCACCGCGGCACGCTCTCGCGCACCAGCGTGCCGAGCCGCTCCGGCGGTCCGCCGACGATTTCGAAGCCGTTCTCGAGCAGCGTCTGGCGCACATGCGGCTCGGCCAGGGCGGCATTCGCCCATTCGTTGAGCCGGGCGACGATGGCCGCGGGCGTGCCGGCCGGCGCGAAGAGGCCGTACCAGTTGGGCACGTCGTATCCGGGCAGGGACACTTCGGCGACGGTGGGCACATCGGGCAGCAGCGGGAAACGCTGCGGGGTCGTGATCGCCAGCGGCACCACCTGCCCGCCGCGGATCAGCCCGATCACCGCGCCCAGGGTGACGAAGGCCGCATCCACATTGCCCGCCATCAGGTCGTTCATCGGCGTGGAGCCGCCGCGATAGGGGATGACGGACCAGCGCGCGCCCGTCTCATGCTGGATGACCGCGCCGGACAGATGCCCGCCGCTTCCGAAGCCGGAGATGGCGACCTGGAGGCGGTTCGGCTCGCGCTTCGCGATCTCCATGAATTCGGCGAAGCTCTTGGCCGGCCCGTTGCGATGAGTGACCAGCACATGTGGGATACGCGCCATGAGCGCCACCGGCGCGAAGGCGGCCACGGGGTCATAGCCCGCATCGCGGAAGAGGCTGGGATTCACGGTGAGGGAATCCACCGCCACCAGCAGGTTCAGCCCATCGGGCGGCGACTGCGCCACGAGCTGATAGGCCAGGTTGCCGCCCGCCCCAGGGCGGTTCTCGACGAAGAAGGATCCCCTTCCCTTCTTCACCAGCTCATCCGCCAGCACGCGCCCGATCGTGTCGGTCGATCCGCCCGGCGCCACCGGCAGCACGATGCGCACCGGGCGCGGCGGATAGGCCTCCGCCGGCTGCGCCCATCCCCGCCCCGGCGCGATCAGCCCGGCGGCCGCAAGCAGCGCCAGGCGGCGGCGCCCCATTCCGCTCTGCAAGTCCGTTCACTCCCGTTCATCCCGTCTGTCGCGGGTTCTTTGGCCCGGGCCGGGCTGGGGCGCGTCACGGCGCGGCGTCCAGCACGCTCGGGTGGAACAGTTCCTCCGGCGCGATCTCCCGCGCCGCGAGGCCGTCGGCGCGGGCGAAGCGGATCATCGCCGCCACCTCGTCCCGGTTGCGGCGAAAGCCATAGGGCCAGGGGTCGCCACCCATGATCCGCGTCTGCGCCTCGGCTTCCGCCGCGATCCAGGGGAGCGAGGCCCGGAGGACGTTCACCAGGGAGAGGTCCGCCACCGCCATGGCCCGCGCCTTGGAGAAGGCGCGGAAGAGCTCCAGCGGCAGCCAGGGATGCGCCTCCGCCAGCTCCTTGCGCAGCGCGAGGCAATGCATGATCGGGAAGAAGCCCGTGGCGCGGAAATAGGCCTCCTCCTCGCTGCGGTAGTCCGGATAGAGGCGGTCCACCGGCGCGGAGCGGGCGAGGAAGCAGGAAGGCGGGCGCGGCCCCACCACGGCGTCGATCTCGCCGGCCGCGAGCATGCCGTTCAGGGTCTCGCCGGCGCCGATCGGCTGCACGTCCAGCTCGGCCGGCAGCTTCAGCGCCACGCGCTCGCCGAGCCCCGCCTCCTCCATGCCGCCCGTGCGCCAGGCGATGCCGCGCGTGTCCACGCCATAGTATTCGCGCAGGATGCCACGCACCCACAGCGCCGCGGTCTGCTGGTATTCCGGCAACCCGATCCGCTTCCCCGCAAGGTCGGCGGCACTTCGGATGCCCCGGTCCGTCCGCACATAGATCGCGGCATGCCGGAAGGAGCGGGAGGGAAAGACGGGGATGCCGATATAGGGCGCATCCCCGCGCGCGGTGGTGACGATGTGGCTCCCCATGGAGAGCTCCGTCACGTCGAAGGCGCGGTCCCGCAGCGCGCGGCGGAAGATGTCCTCCGGCTCCCCCGGCAGGACGGTGAGGGCCACGCCCGGCACCTCCACGCGCCCGTCGATGATCGGCCGCGTGCGGTCGGAGCTGGTGCAGGCGAGGGTCAGCGGTATCGTCTGGGGCAAGGCGCTCATTCCATGGCGGCGGCAAGAAGGTCGGGCGTGAAGGGCAGCTGGCGCGGGCGGATGCCGAGCGCGGCATGGATGCCGCCCGCGATGGCGGCGATGGTCGGCCCCATCGAGGGCTCCCCGGCGCCCAGCGGCGGCGCGTCGCGCGGGCCGACAAGGCTGACCTCCACCGCCGGAACCTCGGAGAAGCGCAGCACGGGGTAGGTGTCCCAACTGTCGCTGGTCACGTTGAGGCGGTCGAAGCGGACCGCCTCCTTCAGCGCGATGGAGGTGGCCTGGATGGCGCCGCCCTCGATCTGGTTGATCACGCCATCCGGGTTGATGGCCTCGCCCACATCGGCGGCGATCCACAGGCGGCGGCACCGCACCACCTCGGCCGCCTCCACCTCCGCGGCCACGGCACACCACCCGCCCGTGTTCTTGTAGCGCGCCACGGCGATGCCCGTGCCCACGCCTTCCCGCCCCGAGACGCGGGGCCAGCCGCACATCGCGGCCGCTTCCCGCAGCACCGCGGCCCCGCGCGGGTCCTCCTCCAGGTGCCGCAGGCGGAAGGCGACGGGGTCCTGCCCGGACATCGCGGCCAGCTCGTCCATCACGGATTCCGTGGCCCAGACATTCAGAAGCGCGCCCAGCCCGCGCAGGGCGGAGCTTCGCAGCGGCATCTCCAGCAGGCGGTGCATCGAGACGTCCAGCGACGGCACGCGGTAGCCCGGCACGGCGTTGCGCTGCCCACCGCCGCCGCCCGCCATGGGCGCGTCGATCGCCACCGGCCAGGCGAAGGGCGGGTCGAGAAGGGCGGCGGACAGCAGCGTGGGATCCTTGGCACGCCCGGGGCGGGAGGAATGGCCATTCCCGCGCAGCGCGGCCCGCCAGCGGCACAGCATGCCCCCCGCATCGACAGCCGCCTCGATGTCAATCAACCCCGCCGGCGAATGGGGGGACCAGGCCAGCTCCTCGGCGCGGCTCCACAGCACGCGCACGGGGCGGCCGGGATGCGCGCGGGCGACCAGCGCGGCATCCAGCGCCACGTCATCCGCGCCGTTATGGCCGTAGCAACCCGCGCCCTCCACATGGCGCACCGTGATCCGCTCCGCCTGGAGCCCCAGCACCGTCACGAGGTCGGCGCGCAGGTTGTAGATGCCCTGGCTGTGCGTCCACACCTCCAGCCCGCCATCCTGCCACAGCGCCACCGCGCAGGACGGCCCGATCGAGCCATGCGCCAGGAAAGGCCGGAGGAAGCGGGCCGAGACGAGGTGCGCGGCCTCGGGAGCCGGCTCCTCGTGCCGGGCCACCTCGCTCCGCTGCGCGGGCGTGGCGTCCAGCCAGGCGGCGAGGTCCCGTTCATCCGGCAGGCTCTCGCGCCCATCCCAGCGCGCGCGGGCCGCGACCCGCGCCGCCGCGTCCTCCGCCGCCCATTCCTCCGAGGCCACCACCGCAAGGAAATGCCCATCCCGCAACACCCGCGAGTCACCCGGGAGCGGGCCATCCCGGCATTCCAGCAGCGCCGCGGCACGCGCGGGCGGCCGCACCACGCGGGCATGGAGCATCCCGGGCAGGCGCATGTCATGCAGGTAGCGCGGCCGCCCGAAGACCTTGTCGGGCAGGTCCAGGCGCGGCGCGGAGGAACCGGCGAGCCGGCGCGAGGCGGCCGCCTTGGGCGCCACATCGCCGCGCGCCTCCACCTCCAGCGGCACGGCCTCGGCCTGCTCCCAATAGGAGCCGGCCGCCACCCCGTCCGGCCGCAGGAAGGTTCCGTCCTCCACCTGAAGCCCGTCCGCCGGCACGCCCGCCCGTTGGGCCGCAAGGGCGAGATGCAGGGCCCGCGCCTCGGCGCAGGCATGGCGGATGGCGATCCCGCTCTCCTGGATCGAGAGGCTGCCGGAGGTCACCCCCTCATTCGGGCTGCCGGGCGTGGAGGCCGCGCGGATGCGCACGCGCGCCAGCGCCACGTCCAGCTCATCCGCCGCGATCTGCGCGAGGGCCGTCACGATGCCCTGGCCGATCTCCACCTTCCCGGGCGTCACCTCGACATGGCCATCGGGCGAGAAACGCAGCCAGCGCGACAACCTCGGCTCCGCCCGCAGGCTTCCCGGCAGATGCGGCGCGTTGCCGGCCTGCCCCAGGGGGAAGCCGAAAGCGAGGTTCACGCCCGCTCCTCCTCCCGCATCATCCGCGCGGCCCGCAGCACGGCCCGGATCATCCGGTTATGCGCCCCGCAGCGGCAAAGATGCGGCTCCAGCGCGGCCCGCACCGCCATCTCGTCCGGCTCCGGCTCCCGCGCGAGCAAGGCGGACGCGCTGATCAGGATCCCCGAAAGGCAGTAGCCGCATTGGCCCGCCTGCTCGGCCAGGAAGGCCGCCTGCAGCGGATGCGGCCGCTCGGGCGTGCCCAGCCCCTCCACCGTGCCCACCCTGCGCCCCGCCGCCGCCTGCGCCGGCAGGGCGCAGGAGGGGCGCGGCTCGCCATCCAGCGTGACGTAGCAGCAGCCGCAGGCCTCCTGCCCGCAGCCGAAGCGGGGGCCGCTGAGCCCGAGCGGCCCGCGCAGCGCCTGCAGCAGGGTCATGCCCTCCGGCGCCTCCACCACGGCCGGTGCGCCGTTCAGGGTGAAGGCGACGGGCATCTAGTTCACCTCGATCCTTGCCATGCGGACGTAGCGGCCCTGCGTCTCCACATCCCGCCGCAGGAAGCCGTCGAAATCCGCCACCGACATCGGCATGGGCTGCGCGCCCTGCTTCGCCATGGCTTCCCGCGTCTGCGGGCGGGACAGCCAGGCATTCACCGCGCCGTTCAGCCGCTCGACGATCGGCCGCGGCACCTGGGCCGGCACCATCACCCCCAGCCAGATCGAGGCCTCGTAGCCCGGCAGGCCGGATTCCGCGACCGTGGGAAGGTCCGGCAGCAGCGGGTCGCGTCGCGGCCCGGTCGTCGCCAGCGCCTTCGCGCGGCCGCCCGCCACATGCGGCTGCATGGTGGGGATCGCGTCGAACATCATCGGCACGGTGCCGGAGATGAGCGCCGTCCGCGCCTCGCCGGAGGAGCGGTAGGGCACATGCTGGATCTCGATGCCCGCCATCGCGCGGAATACCTCCCCCGCGATGTGATAGGGCGTGCCGGGCCCGGAGGAAGCATAGTCGATCCGCCCCGGCTCGGCCTTCGCCTTGGCGATCAGCTCCGCCACGCTGTTCACCCCGAGCGAGGGATGCACGGCCAGAACGTGATGGGCGACATTCACCGCCGCCGCCGCGCCGAGATCCCGCATCAGCACATAGGGCCGGTTCGGCAGCAGGGTCTCGTTCGCCGTATGGGTGTTGGACATCATCAGCAGCGTGTAGCCATCGGGCGCCGCCTTCACGACGACATCCGTGCCGATCACCGCCCCCGCGCCGGGCCGGTTCTCGACCACGAAGGGCTGGCCGAGGCCCGACGAGAGCGCCTCGGCCAGGTTGCGGGCGGCGATGTCCGCGGAGCCGCCCGCGCCGAAGGGCACGACAATCCGCACGGGGCGGTTCGGCCAGGCCTCCTGCGCCAGGGCGGGGGCGGCGAGACCACCCGCCGCCAGCACGCCCAATCCACGCCGCGTGATCCGTGCCGCCATGCTCGTTCCTCCCGCCTTTGTCCGGCCGTTACTCGACCTTGCCGATCCGCTGGACAGCGCGGACGAGCCGCGCCGTGTCGTCCCGGAAGAAGCGCTCGAAGGTCTCGCCCTCCTGGTAGGCGATCGGGCTGCCCGCCGCCTCCAGCGCCCGCTTCAGCCCCTCATCCCGCTCGCAGATCTGGCGCAGCGCCTCGCGCCAGCGCGCCTGCACGGCGTCGGGCGTCGCGAGCGGCAGGAACACGCCGGTCCAGATGTAGAACTCCACCTCGGGATGCCCCAGTTCGATGAAGGTGGGCACGTCCTCGAAGCCCGGGATGCGCTCGCGCCCCCAGCTTGCCAGCGCCCGGAGCCGTCCCTCCCTCACATGGGCCAGGGCGGGGCCGGGGCCGGAGGCGAGCGAATCCAGCGTGCCCGAGAGAAGCGCGGTCAGCGCCGGCCCGCCGCCCTGGAAGGGAACGTGCAGCAGGTCGATCCCCGCGGACCCCGTGAACATCGCCATGGCCACATGGAGGGTGGAGTAGTTCCCCGCCGAGCCGAAGGTGATGCCACCGGGCCGCCTCTTCGCATCGGCCACGAAGTCCTGCACCGAGCGCCAGGGGGAGCTGGCGGGAACGAGCAGCACCGTGGGATCGGCGGTGATGCGGGCAATGGGCGCGAACTGGTCCACCGTATAGGCGGGCGTGCGGCCCATGATCCGCTCGCTTTCCGGCAGCACGCCGAGCGAGGAGAGCGCCATCAGCGCCGTGTAGCCATCCGGTGCCGCCCGGGCGACGCTCGCGCTGCCCACGATGCCGCCGGCGCCTGCGCGGTTCACCACGGGCACGGCCTGGCCGAACACCCTCTCCAGCGCCGCCGCCGCGGGCCGGGCGGTGACATCCGCCTGACCGCCGGGCGGAAAGGCCACGATCATCTGCACGGCCCGGCTGGGCCAGGCAGCCTGCGCCCAGGCCCCGGCCGGAAGCAGCCCGGCGCCACCCAGCGCCGCCAGCACGTCACGACGATGCAGCACGACCATCCTCCCGCGGGCGGCCTCGCCACCCGCCCTTCCTGAACCCTGGGGAGAGAGGGCGGTCTGGCGCCGCCCCTTCCTCCCCTTTCCTCATCCGGCCGGGCGCATGGCCCGGCGCGTCACGCAGCGCCGCGCAGCGCGGCGTGTCACGCGGCGCCGCGCAGCGCGGCAACGTCCACCTTCCGCAGCCTGTTGCGGATGCGCCCGATGCCCTCGATCGCGCATTCCACCACATCCCCATCCCGGAGGAAGCGCGGCGGCTTGAAGCCGATGCCCACGCCTTCCGGCGTGCCCGTCGCGATCACGTCGCCCGGCAGCAGCGCCATGCTGAGCGAGATGGTCTCGATCAGCGTCGGGATGTCGAAGATCAGGTCGGCGGTGACCGCATCCTGCCGCTTCTCGCCGTTCACGGTGCAGGAGACGCGCATGGCCCGCGCATCCAACTCATCCGCCGTCACGATCCAGGGGCCCATCGGGCAGAAGCCGTCGATGCCCTTCCCCAGAAGCCACTGCTTGTGCTTGCCCTGCAGGTCACGCGCGGTGACGTCGTTCACCACGGTGTAGCCGAAGACATGCGCCATGGCCTCGGCCTTCGGGATGGCCCGGCCGCCACGGCCGATCACCACGGCCAGCTCCGCCTCGTAATCCACCTCGGCATCCAGCCCCGGGACCAGGGGGATGTCGTCCCAGGGACCAGAGACAGAGGTGAAGGGCTTGGTGAAGATGATCGGCGCCTTGGGGATGGCATCCGCCGCGCTGGTGGAGGAGGAGTCGTAGCCGCTGCCGGCGAATTCCCGCGCATGGGCGTGGTAGTTCTTGCCGACGCAGAAGATGTTGCGCGGCGGGTTGGGCAGGGGGGCGAGCAGCATCGCCTCGTCCAGCGCCTCGCCCTCCCCCGAGGGCTCCGGCAGGACCGCGCCCCCCGCCAGCGCCGCGATCAGCGCCGTCATCTCGCCCGGCAGGTTCGGCGCCAGGCTTTCCACCGGCCAGAAGCGCTGCCCTGCGGCATCCACCCGCACGAGGCGCGGCGCGCCGCCGCTCTGGACCATGGCAAGCTTCATCAGGGAGTTCCTATACCAATCAGCACTTGAACTGAACCAATCTCCGTGTATGGTTCTCCTAATGGTTGAACCAGTCAAGCACGCAGTGGAAAGCCTCGACCGCGCCGGCGCGGCCGGGCTGCAGGCGGCCCTCGAACGCGACCTCCGCGCCGGGCGCTGGGCCCCGGGCGAAAAGCTGCCCACGGAGCGGGAACTGGGCCTGCGCTACGGCGTGGCGCGCAACACCGTCCGCCGCGCTCTGGATGCGCTGGAAGCCCAAGGCCTGATCCACCGGCATGTCGGCCGCGGCACCTTCCGCAGCACGCCACCAGGCGCGGCGCCGGCGGGAGACGAATCCCTCAGCCCCTCGGATGTGGTGGAATGCCGCCTGATCCTCGAGCCGGAGATGATCTCCCTGGCCGTCGCGCGCGCGACCCAGGCCGACATCGCGCGCATGGCCGAATGCCTGCGCGGCACGGATGAAGCCCCGGACCTCGCCGCCTTCGAACATTGGGACGCCGCCCTGCACGACGCCTTCGCGCTCGGCACCCATAACGGCGCCGTCATCGCCATGTGCCGCTCCCTGGCGCGGGTGCGGGAACGCACGGATTGGGGCCAGCTCAAGGCCCGCGGCAACACGGCCGAGCGGCGCGCGACCCTGCAGGCGCAACACCACGCGATGGTGGATGCGGTGCGCCAGCGTGACCGCGCGGAGGCCCGCCGCGTGATGCGCGAGCACATTCTCTTCGTGCAGGGCTACATGTTCGGCGATTAGCCGAACATGGCGGCGATCCGCTCGATCAGCACGGGGTCGCGCAGCAGGGTCCAATGGTCCGACCCCTTCGAGACGTAGCTCGAAGCCTGGTTGCCCGCTGCCGCCCAGGCACGGCACATCCGGTCGGTCTGTTCGAGGAAGGCGGGCGTCTCCGCCCGCCCCACGGCGAAAAGCGCCGGCGGCAACCCGCCCCGGACCCGCCGCACCGAGGAGACGCCCCGGGCCGTCTCCTCGTCCAGCCGCAGCCGGTCGTTCAGCGGCGTCGCCAGCAGCGGCTCCAGGTCGAACACGCCGCTCAGCGCCGCGATGGCCTGAATGGGGCTGGCTTCTCCCCAGTCCGAAAGCGCCAGCTCGGCCACGATCTGCCCGCCCGCCGAATGCCCCGCAGCCACCAACGCCCGCCCTCCCCGCCCGCGCGACGCCGCCTGCGCCAGCACCGCCGGCACGGCACGGCGCGCGGATTCCAGCAGCATGGGCACCGTCACCTCGGGGCAGAGCGGATAGTTGACCATGGCGACATCCAGGCCCTGCGCCATGAAAAGCGGTGCGAGGAAGCGGAACTGCGCCTTGTCGCGGGACTGCCAGTATCCCGCGTGGAAATAGGCCAGCGTGCCGCGCCACGGCCCCGGCGCGGCATAGAAGTCGAACCGTTCCCGCACGTGGGCGCCGTAGGGCAGGTCCAGCGCTGGCCCGAGGGCAAGGGATTCCTCCCCCTCCCGCTCGAAGGCGGCGATCAGGGCTGGGTGGCTCGGCCGCACCTGGCCGGTCATGTACTCCCAGACCGGATCCATGGCGGTCAGAGCTCCACCTCGATCCGCCCCTCGACCTCCCGCGCGGGAATGCTGCGCACGGGCTCGCTGATCGGCGCGCTGCGCGGCTTGCCCGTGCGGATATCCACCAGCCCCTGATGCAGCGGGCACTCCACGCAGTCATCCTCCACATAGCCGTCCGACAGCCGCGCATGCCCGTGGGAGCAGAGGTCGTAAAGGGCGAAGACCTCACCCTCCACCCGGAAGATCGCCACCGGCACGCCGTTCACCGCGCAGCCCAGCACCGCATCCTCGGTCACCGCATCGGATGCGGCCGCGTCATACCATTGCGTCACGTCTCGTCCCCCGGAGCGTGTCAGATCGGAAAGGCCAGCAGCGTCTGCACGCGCAGCGTGTCGTAGATGCAGCGCTTCTCCCGGAAGCGCAGCCCCGCCTCGGTCCGCACCACCCGGTCCAGGTAGCGCCCGGCCTGGTAGATGCTGCTCTCGCCCTCCTGCGAGGTGTTCACCACCACGTAGCTGGTGGAGACGGCATAGCTTCCATCCGCCTCCTCCCGCCATTCCATCCCGGAGAGCATGTGGCGATAGGCCGGCTTCTCGTAGATATTGGCATGGCGCAGCGCGACCACCCGGTCCCGCAGCATCCGCCCGTTGTCGCAATGGATCACCGGCGCCGGCAGCCCCGCCTCCTCGTTCTCGCGGGAGACGATCTCGTAGAGGCAGTCCTCGATGAAGAAGCCGGGCCATTCCTCGATGCGGTCATTGTCGATCGCGGCCACGTAGCGGTCCTGGAGCGAAAGCAGCTCCAGCCGCGTCATCAGGTCCTCCACCCCGCTCATTCCGCCGCCTGCTCCACGCCGAGGCCCATGATGTCGCGATAGCCCATCCAGAAATGGCGGATGAGCTGCTCGGAGATCAGCGTGTCCCGCCGCTCCGGCGCGTCCCTGGACATGTCGATGACCGAGGCCTTGTCGCCATCCCGCACGGTGCCGCGCTGCACCAGCTCCGTCGCCTCCGTGTCCTCCATGGAGATGTAGCCGGCGGGTCCGACAAGGTTGGCCTGCTTGATCCGCAGCTTCCGCATCTCCGGCGTGTCGTCCTCATAGCCGAAGAAGTGGAACACTAGCTCGAAATGATCCGGCCCCTTGGGCAGGAGCTGGCGGCAGACCAGCGTGTTATGGATCTGCTGCACCACCAGCTGCGGGAAGATGGGCTGGATCTGGTTGGTCGCGATCTCCTCGTATTCCGGCTCCAGCGCCAGGATCGAATCATCCTCCAGCCGGAACCCCTCGTCATAGGAGCGGATCTGCTGCGCCTTGTAGTCGCCCGAGGAGGTGTCCTCCTCGTTCTTCATCACAAAGATGACGCTGTGCATCCCGCGCTTCGCATCCGGCACGCAGCGCGCCTTCATCCCCACGCGGAAGATGTTGAAGGTGGTGTGGAACAGGTGCAGCAGGCTGGCGTGATAGGGGTCCTTCACGTTCTCGTAGTAGAGCTTCCAGTTGCTGTCGGAATACTGCCGCGTGCAGCCGAGATAGGTGACCGGCTTGTGGAACACGCGATCCAGATAGGGCCGCATCTCCGGCCCGATATACTCGGCCAGCGGCTCCACCGTGTCGCTGAAGGTCGCGAAGACCAGGCCGCGATAGCTCTCCACCCGCAGCTGTCGCAGGTTGTGCTGCTTCGGGTCGAAATCCTTCGGCATGCCCGTCGCGTCCTTCTGCCCGCGTCGGAAGGGCACGCCCTGCAGGGTGCCCTTCGTGCCGAAGCTCCACTGGTGATAGACGCAGCTATGGGACAGCGCATTCCCCCGCGGCAACCGGCACACCACCGCGCCCCGATGCGCGCAGCGGTTCACCCAGGCGGCCAGCTCCCCATCCTCGGCGCGCGTCATCACAACGGGCGTGTCGCCGATGAAGGTGCTCTTGTAGTCGCCGGGCTTCGGGATCTCGGCTTCCAGGCCCAGGAAGTTCCATGTGGGGCCGCGAAAGATGCGCTCCTGCTCCAGCGCGTAGATCTCCGGGTCGCTGAACATCCTATAGGGGACGCGGGATCCGTCGGCACGCGGGAAGGCGGGGGCACCCAGGGGCGGGCCGCCCGGCGGAAGCTGGTCCATGCTTGGTCCTCCTGAAAGGGCCGAGGCCCTCCTCATCCTCCCAGAAGCATGTCGCGGGCCACTATCCGCAACCCGCAGACGCTCCCTGCGCCTATCCACATCCCGCAGAACCGTTGCGCCCGCCCCTTCCTCAGCGCACCGCAACGGCTCTTAGATCGGTCCCCATGACGCGACGCGCCGCCGCATGACCGCCCCGGACCCCTTCGCCGCCCTGCCCGAAGCAGGCCTCGCCGCCGTGACGGGCGGGGAGAACCTGCTCATCCTCGCCCTCCAGCCAGGCGACGAAAGCCTCGATTGCGGCGGGCTCATCGCCGAGGCCTGCCGGCGCGGCCGCCCGCCCTTCGTGATGGTGCTGCATGACGGCAGCGCCTCCCATCCCGGCTCCAGCGCCTTCCCGCCCGAGCGCATCGCCGCCCTGCGCGAGAAGGAGACGCGCGAGGCGGTCCACCGCCTCGGCCTCCGCCCGGAGCGCCTGCTGATGGCCGGCCTCTTCGATGGGCCGACGCCGGAAGAAGGGCCGGTCTTCGAGGCCATTATCCGCGCCGTCCGCCTCGTCATGTGGGCGCGCGACTGCAACCTCATCCTCGCCCCCTGGCCGGAGGGCGCCTCCGGCCGGGCGGCCCACCGCATCGCCGCCGAGGTGGCCGCCGGCAGCGGCGTCGCCCACCTCGCCTATGCCGGCGCCCGCGCCGTCGCGCCGGGCGCGGCCGGGGAGGGATGGCGCCTCGACATCGCCGCGCATCTGCCGAGGAAGCGCGCCGCCATCGCCGCCCATGCCACGCAGGGTGGAGGCGTGGTCACGGATGATCCCGCGCCCCGCATCCCGCCCACGCGCCTTGCCGCGGCGGAGCGCCCCTTCGAGGCACTGCTGCGCCCGCCCGCCTGATCAGCGGCGGCGCATCGTCTCCGAGGGCCGCTCGCCGAAGCGCTCGGCATAGTCCTGCGCGAAGCGGCTGAGATGGGTGAAGCCCACGCCCAGCGCCACCGCCGTCACCCCGCCCTCCCCGGCCCCGGCCCCGGCGCGAAGCCGCGCGCGGGCCTGGTCGAGCCGGAGGTTGCGCAACCAGCGCATGGGGGTGGTGCCCTCGAAGCAGCGGAAGGCGTCATGCAGCGTGCGCTCCGGCACCCCCGCCGCCTCGGCGATCCCGGCCAGGGTGATCACCCCGCCCGCATGCGCCTCCATGAAGGCCTTGGCGCGACGCAGCGAGGCGGGCCGGGCATGCCCGGTATTGCGCGCCGGCGCCTCGGCCTCCGCGCCCGCCAGCAACAGGCGCAGGAGGAGCTGCTCGTAATCCGCCGCGACCCCCCGGTCCTGCCGGACCATCCGGACCGTCGCGGCCTCCGTTGCCAGGCCACGCAGCAGCGTGAGGAAGGGCGCCAGCCGCGCATTGCCCAGGTCCAGCCGGCGCGCGAGGCGAACGGACGGATCTCCCTCGAAGGCCGCCAGCCGCGCGCGGTCGATGCGGATGATGAGCTGCTCGCAATCGGCGGAGAAGCGCGCGCTGAAGGGCTGGCCGGAGAGGCAGATCGCCCCGCTGTTCCGCCCTACCCCGAACTCCTCCCCACCCCTTCGCAGCAACGCATGGCCGGAAAGGCAGAGCAGGACGAGGTGGTACTCGTCCAGCGGCGGCACCTCGATCGAGGCGGCCCCCAGCGCGATCGTGCCCAGCCCCACCCCGCCGAGCCGGAGGAAGTCCATGTGCAGCCGCGTGGCCCCGCCCCGGCCGTGGAAGCGCAGCGCATGCGGCTGCATCACCCGGGAAATGCGGCTCCGGGCGTCCTCGGCATCGGTGGTCTCGAACAGGCGGCAGGCGCGCAGGGCCAGGCTCTCGGGCGGGATCGACGAGTCCAGCATGGGGGTGGGCCTCCTGCGGGGCGGGGCCTGGAAGGGGCCCCGTCGCGGCAGGCGAAACCCTCGCCGGGCGGCCCGGCGGAAGCAAGGCCGAAAGCGACGCTCAGCTCACCCCGAGATAGCGCCCGGGCTTGTGGTTCATGGCCAGGATCGTGTTCAGCACCAGCGCCCCGAGCATGGAGAGCAGGAGCTCGCGGCCTTCCAGCACGAAGCAGGCGCCCAGCATCACCAGCGCATCGAAGCCCATCTGCACATAGCCCGCCCGCCATCCCCGCCGCTCCTGCAGGTCCATGGCCACGAGGTTGATGCCGCCGAGCCCCGTGCGGTGCCGCACCAGCGCCAGCGCGCCCATGCCCATCAGGATTCCCCCCATCACGGCGGCATAGACCGGGGAGAGATGCGCGATGCCGAGCCACAGCGGCGAGAAGCGGGTGAGGAGCGAGATCACCCCGATGGCGATGACCGTCCGCGCCAGCACCCGCCACCCCATGCGGCGCCAGCCGAAGGCGAGGAAGGGAAGGTTGAGCGCGAAGAACAGCGTTCCCGGGTCCAGCGGCGAGGCATAGCCGAGCAGCAGCGCCAGCCCCGCCAGGCCACTCGTCACGATCCGCGCCTCGCCATAGAGAACCAGGCCAAGCCCCACCATGAAGGTGCCGAGAACGAGGGCCGCGGCATCCTCATGGAGACGGTGCGGATACAGGGGGAGCGGCACCCCCCGTTCGGACCGGTTGCCGGTCAGGGGAAGGGCTCGGGACAGCTGGGTCAAGGCGACCATCCTCTCCGGGGCAGGCCTGGGCCCCGGCAGCAGCCTAGCGCCCTGCTGCAGTGCAGCAAAGCATTAAGTCAGCCCTTCTACCCTATTTCGGCTCCACAGGTTGATCGGCGCGTGGCGACTGGGCGGGATCACGGCGACCGGCCGGCCGCGGCGCCCAGCGCCGAGGCCAGGCGCAGCGCCCAGGCCTCGATCCCCGCCGCGTCCGCCAGCAGGTCCTGCCGCACCTCGATCAGCGCCGCATCCAGCCCCCGCGCATCCCCATGCACCGGCACGGTGTGGTCATGCACCCCCGGCTCGATCCGGTAGGGCTCGTTCTCCCCCACCACCAGCGCCGGATCGGCCCCGATGGCGGCGGCCAGCGTCCGGCCGAACACCTCCGCCTCGCCGAACAGCACCCCCGCATGCCAGGGACGATCCACGCCCTGGAAGCGCGGCGTGAAGCTGTGCACGCCGACCACCAGCGTCGGCGCCCCCGCCGCCTGGCGCCGGTCCAGCAGCGCCGCCACCGCCGCATGGAACGGATGGAACCACGCCGCCTCCCGCGCCGCCCGCTCCTCCGCCCCTAGGCCGAGATTGCCGGGGATGACCGTGTCCTCGCTCCGCTCCGGAATGCTCGTCGGCACGCCGGGCGGGCGGTTCAGGTCGATCAACAGCCGCGACACGCCGGCCAGGAACAGCGGCGCGTCCAGCAGCGCCGAGAGCCGCCGCGCCAGATCGGCCGCCCCGATATCCCAGGCGATGTGCCGCGACAGCTCCGCCTCCGGCAGCCCCAGCGCGCCGAGGCGTGCCGGGATGTGGTTCGATGCATGCTCGCAGAGCAGCACGAAGGGCGAGGCGCCCTCCGCGTTCAGCAGCGTGACGGGCGCAGGATCGCTCACCCCGGCTTCACCTCATCCGTCACCACGTTGAACCCCGCCAGCTGGCAGGAACCGAAGGTGGTGGTGATGGCCACATCCGCCGCATCCCGCCCACGGGCCATCAGGATACGCCCGATGCGCGGGAAGTTGTGCCGCGCATCGAAGGTGTACCAGTGCCCGCCGAGATAGACCTCGAACCAGGCGGAGAAGTCCATGGCCGCATCCGATGCGGGCACGCCGATATCACCGAGATAGCCGGTGCAGTAGCGCGCCGGGATGTTCATGCAGCGGCACAGCGTGACGGCGAGATGCGCATAGTCCCGGCAGACGCCCACCCGGTCTGTGTTGCCGCTGAAGGCGGTGCGGAACACATCCGCATGCTCATAGCCGAACCGGATGCGCTGATGCGCATAGTCGCAGATCGCCTGCACCCGCGCCCAGCCCGGCTCCGTGCCGCCGAAGAGCGACCAGGCGAGGTCCGAGAGGCGGTCCGTCTCGCAGTAGCGGCTGGCGAGGAGGAAGACGAGCGCCTCATCCGGCAGCTCCTCCACCGGCAGCTGCCGCGCCTCGGGCGCATAGACATCCGGCACGCCGGGGTCGAGCACGTCGAAGCGCGTGGAGATGGTCAGCCGCCCCGCCGGCGCGACGATCCGGTGGCAGATATTGCCGTAGCCGTCCCGATACTCCGTCGCGCCGATCGGCGGATCGAAGCGGATCTGATGCGGCCCGATCACATCCGGCATGCGCGAGGGATGCACGCTCAGCGCCAGGATCATCGGCGTCGGCGCGGGGCACTCATAGGTGATGTCGTAGCCGGCATGGATCTTCATGGGGCGGGGCTTCCTGTACGGGGGGATGCGTGCGGCGTTTCTTGGTTGGCGTGGGGCGAAGGGCGCCTCATGCGGTCTGCTGCGCGGGGCCGCGGGCAGGCACCGGCTCCTCCTCGGCCGTGACGGTCACCGAGACATCCATGTCCAGCGCGTCGTCCGGGAAGCCCTTCCAGCTGCCATGCAGCGGCACGGCCTGCGCCGGATCGCGCGCGATCGCCACGCGGATCAGGTCCCGGTTCCCGACGATGCCGTTGGTGGGATCGAACTCGACCCAGCCCGCGCCGGGCAGATAGACCCGCACCCAGGCATGGGTGGAACCGCCGCCGACATGCGCGCGCCCCTCGCGCAGCGCCCTGTCGAAGCCCGGCGAGTAGATGTAGCCGGAGACGTATCGCGCCGCGAGGCCGAGCGAGCGCACCGCCTCCATCATGAGCAGCGCGAAGTCGCGGCAGGTGCCGCTGCCCAGCTCCAGCGTTCGCACCGGCTCCTGGATGCCCCGCATGGCACGCGGGACATAGGTGAAGTCCCGGCTCACCGCGCGCGCCATGGCCGTCAGAAGCTCCAGCGTCCCGGTCGGCCCGGTCCTGCTAAGGAAGGTCCTGGCCCAGCGGTCCACCACGCGCGAAGGATCGGGGTGGTGCCTCTCGATAGAGCGCGCGAGGTCCGGCATCTCCTCCACCGAATAGGAAAAGGGCAGGCTGCGCGCATGGTCCTCCAGCCGGAACTCCAGCTCCTCCACCGGGCGGTGGTCGAGGATAATCCGGCTCGCGAAGCGCAGCTCCCGCGCGCGGGTGGTGAAGTTCACCACGCCCACGCTGTTGCCGAACACATCATGCACCCACCAGACCTGCGAGGGCTCCGGCGTGATGTCGATCCGCGCCTTGAGCAATCTCTGGTCATGCCCCGCCCGCGGGCGGAGCATCATCCGATGCTCCCCGAAGGAGACGGGCTGGCGGTAGCGGTAGGTGGTGACGTGTCGGACAGTCAGGATCGGCATGGGGCACCTCTGGCCCCGGGGGCCGAGGCAAAGGACGGGCCGGAGCCGGCGAGGATCTGCCCCGCCTGCTCCGGCCCGTCCCGTGTTGCCGCCTTAACGCCAGCCGGACCCGCCGGTTTCGGCGGATCCTAACTTATGTCAATCCGGACGCCTGCCGGGCTCCGGGAGGGCTCCCTAGAACAGCCCCTCGATCCGCCCCTCGGCATCCAGCCCGATCGCTTCCGCCGCAGGGTGCCGGGGCAGGCCCGGCATGGTCATCACGTCGCCGCAGATCGCCACGACGAAGCCCGCCCCGGCCGAAAGCCTGACATCCCGCACCGGCAGGCTGTGCCCGCTCGGGGCACCCAGCAGCGCCGGATTGGCCGAGAAGGAGTATTGGGTCTTTGCGATGCAGACCGGGGCCTTGCGGAACCCGGCCTCCTCGAACTTCTTCAGCCGCGCGGCCAGGGCCGGCGGCAGCGCGATGTCGGCGGCGTGATACACCTCCCGCGCGATGGTCGCGATCTTGTCCGCCAGCCCCATCTCGTCGGGGTAAAGCGGCTGGAAGCGGGCCGTCCCGCCCGCGATCAGCCCCTGCACGGCCCGGGCCAGCTCCGCCGCGCCCGCGGCGCCATCGCCCCAATGGGTGCAGAGGATGGCGCGGGTGCCCAGCGCCGCCATCGCCTCCTGCACGGCCGCGATCTCGGCATCGGTGTCGGAGTTGAAGCGGTTCAGCGCCACCACCACGGGCAGGCCGAACTTGCCCATGTTCTCCACATGCCGCTCCAGGTTGGAGAGGCCGCGCCGCACCGCCGCCACATCCTCCGCGCCCAGCGCGGCCTTGGCCACGCCGCCATGCATCTTCAGCGCGCGCACGGTGGCCACGATCACGCAGGCGGAGGGCGCGAGCCCGGCCATGCGGCACTTGATGTCGAGGAACTTCTCCGCTCCCAGATCGGCGCCGAAACCCGCCTCCGTCACCACCACATCGGCCAGCCGCAGCCCCAGCCGCGTGGCGATCACGCTGTTGCAGCCATGGGCGATGTTCGCGAAGGGCCCGCCATGCACCAGGGCGGGGCTGCCCTCCAGCGTCTGCACGAGGTTCGGCATCAGCGCATCGCGCAGCAGCGCGGCCATGGCGCCATCCGCCTTCAGCTCATGCGCCGTCACCGCCCGCCCGTCCCGCGCCTGGCCGATGATGATGCGGCCCAGCCGCGCGCGCAGGTCGTCCAGATCCTTCGAAAGGCAGAAGATCGCCATCACCTCGGAGGCAACGGTGATGTCGAAGCCATCCTCGCGCGGGAAGCCGTTCGCCACCCCGCCCAGCCCCACGGCCGAAAGCCGCAGCGCGCGGTCGTTCATGTCCATGGCGCGCTTCCAGGCGATGCGCCGCACGTCGAGATCGAGCGCGTTCCCCCAATAGACATGGTTGTCGATCATCGCTGCCAGCAGGTTGTTGGCGCTGGTGATCGCGTGGAAGTCACCGGTGAAGTGGAGGTTGATCTCCTCCATCGGCGCCACCTGCGCCCGCCCGCCCCCGGTGGCCCCGCCCTTCACCCCGAAGCAGGGGCCGAGGGAGGGTTCGCGCAGGGCGATCATGGTCCGGGTGCCCAGGGCGTTCAGCGCATCGCCCAGGCCGATGGTGGTGGTGGTCTTGCCCTCGCCGGCGGCGGTGGGGCTGATGCCGGTGACCAGCACCAGGGCGCCTTCCGGCCGCCCCTCCTGCGCCCGAACGAAATCCATGCCGATCTTGGCCTTGTACCGCCCATGCGGCTCCAGGGCCTCCAGCGGGATGCCGGCGCGCTCCGCGATCTCGGTGATGGGCCGCAGCGTGGCGGCCCGCGCGATCTCCAGATCCGTCGTCATCCAAGGTCCCTGCGGCTGGTCCTCCCGGGGGTTAAGGCAGCCTCGCCCCCACGGCAAGCCGATGCCGCTTGGCGGGCCGCCTCGCGCGATGCCAAGCTTCCCGCAACGAAAACTCCGGAGGAAACCCATGCCCCGCCATGCCCGCGGCCTGCCGCGCCGTGCCCTGCTGGCCGCCCCCGCCCTGCTCGCGGCCCCTGCCCTGCTCCGCCCAGGCCCGGCCGGCGCCCAGGCCCCGGATGCCTGGCCCGCCCGCCCCGTCACCGTCCTCGTCCCCTTCGTGGCCGGCGGCCCGTCGGACATCGTGGCCCGCGCCGCCGCCAACCGGATGGCGCAGCTGATCGGCCAGCCCGTGGTGGTCGAGAACCGCCCGGGCGCGAATGGCGAGGTGGCGGCCCGCGTGGCGATGCGCGCCGCGCCGGATGGATATACGCTGATGGTGGGCTCGATCGGCGTCTGGGCCATCAACGCCGCGCTCCGCCCGAATCTCGGCTACGACCCGGTGAAGGACTTCACCCCGCTCGTCCTCGCCGCCACCACGCCGAACGTGCTCGTCGTGAACCGGGACCACCCGGCGCGGGACATGCCCTCGCTCATCGCCTGGCTGAAGGAGCGCGCCGGCCGCGCCTCCTACTCCACCTCCGGCGTCGGCTCCTCGGACCAGATGACGACGGAGCTGTTCAAGATCCGCACGGGCACCCAGATCACCCATGTGCCCTATTCCGGCGGCGCCGCGGCGGCCACCGACCTCATCGCCGGCAATGTGGACCTCTCCTTCCAGAATCTCGGCACCGTCGCCGCGCATATCAACGGCGGCCGCCTGCGCGCGCTCATGGTCACGAGCGACAGGCCGCATCCCGTGCTGCCGGGCGTGCCCACCTCGAAGGAAGCGGGGCTGGAGGATTTCGTCGTCACCTCCTGGCAGGCCTTCATGGGACCGGCCGGCATGCCCGTGGCCCTGCGGGACCGGGTGGCCGCCGCGCTGCGCGATTCGCTGCTGCACGCGGAGACGAAGCCGCGGCTGGAGCAGATCGGCTTCGATGTCGTGCCCACCACGCCCGAGGCGTATCGCCGCTTCCAGGAGGCCGAAATCGCCCGCTGGCGGGAGGTGGTGCGTAGCGCGAATATCACAGCCGGCTAGCACCCCACGCCCATTGACGCAGATCAAAGCCCACCCCACGGGGTGGCCTTAGTCCGCTTCCCATGACGGCCCCCGCGCCGCCATCTGGAAGCGAGGAATCCCATGTCCATTCGAATCGGTGCACTGGCCGCGAGCCTTCTGGCCTGCACCGCGCTGGCGCCCCTCTCGGCGCCCGCCCAGGCCCAGGACCTTTTCGGTCAGGCCGTCCGTGGCAAGCAGGCGGGCGATATCGTGCTCGGTGCCGGCGTCATCGGCGTGCTGCCGCAGTCCGGCGGCCGCGTGAGCGCCATCGGCGGCCGTCCGGAGGCGAGCGACACCGCGACCGGGCAGCTCGACCTGACCTATTTCGTCATGCCGCAGCTCTCCCTGAACCTCATCGCCGCGACCACCCGGCATGACGTGCAGGTGCGTGGCTCCGCGATCGGCGATGTGGATCTCGGGCGCGTCTGGGCCCTGCCCCCCACCCTGACCGCCCAGTTCCATCCCTTCCCGGCCTCGCGCATCAGCCCCTATATCGGCGCCGGCCTGAACTACACCCTCTTCTACGGCGAGGGCGGCTCGCGCACCGCGCCGGTCACCAAGGTCGATGTGAAGAACGACTTCGGCTACGCCGTGAACTTCGGCGTCGATGTCGAGCTGGCGCCGAGCTGGCTGCTGAACTTCGACGCGAAGAAGATCTGGCTGAACCCGGGCGTCTCGGTGAACAGCGGCGCCATCAGCGCCCGCGCGGATCTCAACCCCTGGGTTGTCGGCGCGAGCGTCCGCTACCGCTTCTGATCAGCGGCATCGGGCGGGGGGGGGGGGGGGGGGGCCCCCCCCCCCCCCCCCCCCCCACACCCCCCCCCGGCCCGCGCGCCGCCCCCCCCCCCCCCCCCCCCCCCCCCCCCCCCACCCCCCCCCCCCCCCCCCCCC